>CHCFR05602__coassemble_88_pt1 | contig 435268 bp, 351 predicted proteins | sample CHCFR05602__metabat2_low_PE_021 | metagenome-assembled genome bin CHCFR05602 | reverse complement strand
ATCCTGAAAAACTTTGTTTCTCGATTTGTCTCTGCACTCGGCTTTCACTATATTTGCAAAAGGAGCTCAAATAGTAAATATTATGGTACACAAGGTGATTTTCCGCAAGCACAGGGCCGTGGCATGGGCGATATGTTCGATAGCATGTCTGGCGGCGATGGTTTTATCCGGATGCAAGGGCTCCGATACGGATGCCGATATTCCCGTCACGGTGACGGTCGAGAGTTCGGGCATAGTATCCGTTGCCGACGGCAGCAGCGTCGAGGTGGTGTTCGCGGTGACGCCCGCCACGACGGAGTTCACCTTTGAGAGCGGCCGCTACAATGCCAAGCTGTGCTATGCGGCCACGCGCAACGTCCCGAAGGAGGCATATCTTGAGAGTGTGCGGTCTCTGGGCGGGGGACGCTATGCCGCCCGCATAACCAACCGCAACACATCAGAGACCTATTTCAGTATTGACGTGCGTATCTTCATCACCACGAACGACGGCCGCACCTACATGTCGGGAGTCTTCTGCCTGCAGAACACCGAGGCGGTGACGGGGATCTCTTCAGTGAGCTTCCTCAAGGAGGACAACCCGCAGCTCTCGGATGATATATTCTGCACGTACGACGATGCGGACGCCACATTCACGGTGCGCACGCCCGAGATTGTGGACGTGAGCGCTCTGGTTGCGACGTTCATCGCTTCGGGCCGTGTGAGTGTCGGGGGCGTCGAGCAGCAGAGCGGCGTTACGCCCAACGACTTCACGCACGAGGTGACCTATGTCGCCGAGGGCGAAGGCGAGCGGCACGAGTACAAGGTTCGTGTGGTCAACTTCACGGGCCTGCCGGTGATGTACATCTCCTCGTCGACGGGGATGCGGCCCATCGGCAGCGACATCACCTCGAAGGAGGAGTGGAAGGATGCGACGGTGCGCATCGACGGCAACGGCGTGTGGGACGACCTTCCCGAGACGGCGGTGTCGATACGCGGCCGCGGCAACATAACGTGGGGATGGGAGAAGAAACCCTTCAACATGAAGTTCCCGAAGCGTACCTCGATGCTGGGCATGCCCGAACACAAACGTTGGGTTATGCTGGCCAACTACGCCGACCACACGATGGTGCGCAACTCGACGGCCTTCTACGCGTCGGGTCTGACGTCGCTGGAGTGGGCGCCGCGCAGCCAGTATGTCGAGTTGTACTACAACGGAGAGTATACGGGCACGTATCAGCTGACCGAGCAGGTGCGTGTGGATGAGAACCGTGTCAACATACACGAGCTTCAGCCGGACGAGACGGACATCACGGGCGGATATCTTGTGGAGATGGACTTCCACTGGGACGAGACGCCGCGCAAGTGGGCGCCGACGGTGCCGAGCAAGTACGGCGTGAACTCTTCGTGGTACATAGTGAAGTCTCCCGACGACGATGTGCTGACCGACGGGCAGTTCGAATACATAAAGGGATATATCGGCGACTTCGAGCGCGTGATCATGGACAACGAACTGCGCTCGGATCCCGAACACGGTTTCAGGAAATATATCGAGCCGCTATCATTCGTGGACTATTGGCTGTTGTACGAGGTGTGCATCAACCACGAGATCGTCAATCCGGGCAGCGTCTACGTGCATAAGGACCGCGGCGGCAAGCTTGTGGCAGGGCCTATATGGGACTTCGACTACGGCACCTTCAACTTCGACTATTACGAGGCCCAGCCTGCGGCCTATTCGCTCTATGTGAAGGATGCGATATGGATGCACTACCTGTTCATGGATGCCGACATGAAGGCTCTGGCCAAGCGCCGCTGGGAGGAGCTGCGGCCGTCGTTCCTGCAGCTGCCGGAGTTTGTCGACAGTTGCTCGGCGCAGCTGCGGTATGCCGCCGAGGAGAACTATTCCCGCTGGCCCATGACCGTGAACGACAACGGCGACGCATACTACTCATACGAGCAGGCGGTCAAACGTATGCAGGAGGTGATCATGCGGCGTATAGCCGTCATAGATGAATGTATGGCCTCATGGTAAGGGATGTTATGAAGTGTTTTTTGTGCAGGGCCGTGCTTGCGGTGTGTGTCGTGTCTCTTGCGGCCGGATGCGGCCGCCGCGACGCCGTGGGCGAAGCCTTCTCCGTGGGTGACTTCTTCGAGGATGGCGCCGCGGGTATAAAGCCTGCGGGGGTGACGCGCCGCCCTGCAGACGGCGGGGGCGACGACGTGACGCTCGTCTGGTGCTGGATTTCGGGATATGTCTCGGCCGAAGGTGTCGAGGCGGATATACGCGCCTTTGCGCGCGAGGGCTTCAAGCGTATCGTTATCAGCGAGCTGTCGCTGCCGGGCCTCTACGGGCCCGTACGCAACGACCCCATGAGCGAAGGGTGGTGGGAGGCTCTGCGCGCGGCGCTGGCCGCGGCTGCGGAGGAGAATATCGAGGTCGGGATCACGGCCCGCCCCGGGCTCGGCTCGGCATGGGACGACACGGCGGGTACGGGTGCGTGGAGCGATGCCGCCGGCAGTGCGGCCGAGAGTGGCGCCGCGGCTGCGGAGCGCCATTTCAATGCCTACGTCGGGGAGATACTGCAACAGGTGCCCGCAGCCGAACGGACGGCGCTGCGTTTCGTCGTTGCGGGGGATCTGCCTTCGGCGGCGGGCGGCAAGGTTGCGGATAGCGCGAACGGGGCGCTGCAGCGGCGTGCCGAATATATGTCCCGCATGGCGGAGCTGTGCCATGCGTCGGGTCTGGGTGTGGTGAGCCGCGACGTTGAGGCGACGCTTCTGTGCGGTGCCGCGGCTGCGGGTGACGGCCTTATAGCGGCCGCGCGCATCGTCCCCGACGGCGTGGCGGACAACTGCCGCGTGGCAGTCTCGGCGGCGCGTCTGCGCGGCACGGGACGCACGGCCGCCGAGGTGGGGTGTGCCGAGATGAAGTCCTATGCGGCCTCGCCCGAGGCGATGAAACGTGCGGCAGACATGGCATACGTGCAGGGTATAAACTTCGTGGCGCTGACGGGAGCCGTGCAGCAGGCCACGACGGCCGATCTGCCCGGACTCAATACGTGGCTCTTCAGCGATCTGGACCGTAATAATCCGTGGTTCCGGCATGCGGACATGCTGGTCGATTATCTGTGGCGGTGCAACATGATGCTCTCGCGCGGGGAGCGTGTGGCCGATGTGGCCATACCGTATTCGGGCGAAGGGGTTGCGCGCACGGCCGAGATTGTGGCCGAGGCCGGATATGATGCCGACTATGTGCCCGTTAAGATGCTCGCGGCGGCGGAGATACGTGACGGCGGCATTGTCGTTGCGGGCAGGCATTATGCCGCGGTGGTATGCGAGCGCGGGGCGGATGCCGCAACGGAGAGTGTGTTGAGCCGTCTTGTGCATGGCGGTGTGCATGTGGTGCGCACGAGCCTCTCGTATCGTGACCGCAAGGCCATGCGTGAGGCTCTGGCTGCGGTGACGCCACCCGACGTGGCGATAGAGACGTCGGCGGGGACGGGAAATTCGCCGTTGCGGTATACCCACCGTCGGGAGGCCGGACGCGACATATACTTCCTCTTCAACGGCTCGACGGATCCGCTGCGCGGGCGCCTGACGCTGCGCTGTGCGGCGCAGCCCGAGATGTGGAACCCTGTCGACGGGGAGCGCCGCGCCGTGAAGGAGTATGTTACGGAGGCGGGGCGCACGTCGTTCGAGGTGGATATGGCCGCGGGCGAGAGCCTCTTTATTGTGGCGGGCGGCGGTGATGCCGCCGTGGCGGCTGCACGGCGTGTCGGGGGTTATCCCTTCGAGTACCGCTGGGATGTGGAGTTCTCGTCGCCGCTGGCGGAGAGCTTCTCCACGACGATGTACGACCTGAAGAACCTGTCGCTCAACGATGATCGGCGCATACGTTTCTTCTCCGGCTGCACGACATACCGTTCGCTGTTCGAGGTGCGCAAGCCTGTCGGGTGCGACCGCGTCGAGCTGGTTATGCGCGAGGTGGGTACGACGGCGAAGGTATGGATCAATGACCGCTATGTCGGGGGCGTGTGGGCCGCGCCTTACAGACTGGATGTTACGGATGCCGTGCGCAACGGCATGAACAGCATACGCATCGAGACGGCCGACACGTGGGTCAATGCCATTGTGGGTATGATGACTGCGCGCAGCGAGCTTATGGCCGGCGGGGGGTCGGATAAGGATAGGGACTCCTCGGCCTCGGCTCCGACGCAAGGAGGGGGTGATGCAGCGGCAAAGGCCGATTCGCTGGGATGGACGCCGCCGCAGCTGCACTTTGTGGTCAATACCTACACGGAGCAGTCGCCGCTGCCCGTAGCGGGACTTACGGCGGGCGTATCGCTCATATATTACGGCCGATAGGAGGTGAAAACAGGTGCGGGGCGATCTCTATGAAGAGAGCGCCCCGCACTTCGTATTGCAGGCTGAGCCGTTAATCGTTGAATAGCGAGCGGGCTATGCCCATCTCCAGACCGCGCAGCTCGGCAAGGCCGCGCATGCGGCCGTAGCACGAATATCCCGGGTTTGAGCGGCGGTGCAGGTCGTCGCACATCTGGTGTCCGTGGTCGGGGCGCATTGGTATGCGCACCTTGCGGCGCTGCTGTATCTCGAGGAACGCCTTCATCACCTCATACATGGGCACGTCGCCCTCGAGGTGGTTGTCCTCCTGAAAGTCGCCCTCGGCATCGCGGCGCGTCGAGCGCAGGTGTACGAACCCTATTCGGTCGCCGAACTCGCGCATCATGGCCGGCAGGTCGTTGTCGGCGCGCACGCCGAACGAGCCGGTGCAGAGGCAGAGCCCGTTCGAGGGGTTGGGTACGGCCTCCACAAGGCGGCGGAAATCCTCCGCCGTGGACAATATGCGGGGCAGCCCGAGAATGGGATATGGCGGGTCGTCGGGGTGTATGACCATCTCCGAGCCGCACTCGTCGGCCACGGGGCACACCTGCTGCAGGAAGTAGATCAGGTTGCTGCGCAGGCGCTCGGCGTCGATGTCGCGGTAGCGGTCGAGCGCCTCGCGGAACTGCTCCACCGTAAAGCTCTCCTCCGAGCCGGGAAGACCGGCGATCATGTTGCGTGTGAGGCGGTGGCGCTCCTCCTCGTCCATGGCCTCGAAGCGGGCGCGGGCACGCGCCTTCTCCTCGTCGGTGTACTCATTCTCGGCGGCGGGGCGGCGCAGTATGTAGAGGTCGAAGGCCATGAAGGCCGCACGCTCGAAACGCAGCGCCAGCGAGCCGTCCTCGACCTTGTATGCCAGATCGGTGCGCGTCCAGTCGAGTACGGGCATGAAGTTGTATGTTATGCAGTGTATGCCGCACTCGGCGAGGTTGCGTATCGACTGTTTGTAGGCTTCGATGTAGCGTTGGAAGTCGCCCGTCTGGGTCTTGATGTGCTCGTGTACGGGGACGCTCTCCACGACACTCCACGTCATGCCGGCATCGGCTATCATCTTCTGTCGGCGGCGTATCTCCTCCACGGGCCACACCTCGCCGTTGGGGATGTGGTGCAGGGCGTGTACGATATCCGTCGCGCCGGCCTGCCGTATGTCGGATAGCTTCACTGGGTCGTCGGGGCCGTACCAGCGCCACGACTGTTTGCAAAGGTACATGTTCGGGTTACGGTTTTTATCGGTTATACATAATATAGGTATATGTCATTGCCGTCAGGCATTTTTAGATCGAGAAAGCGTCAAAACCGCCGTCTATGACCGTGACGGTGCCGCTGACGAACTTCGAGGCGTCCGATGCCAGCCACTGCAGCGTGCCGAGCAGCTCCTCGGGCTCGCCGAAGCGGTTGAAGGGTGTATGTGCGAGGATGGTGTGCGAGCGGGGCGTGAGCGAACCGTCGGGGTTGGTGAGCAGGTCGCGGTTCTGGTTGGTGAGCAGGAAGCCCGGGGCTATGGCGTTCACGCGTAGACCCTCGCCGAACTTTATGGCCAGCTCGCCGCACATGTATTTGGTCCAGTTGACGACGGCGGCCTTGGCGACGCCGTAGCCCGCAACGCGGGTAAGGGGGCGCAGTGCCGCCTCCGAGGCGATGTTTATGATCGAACCCTGCTTGCGTGCGGCCATGTCGCGCACGAATACCATCGTGGGCATGATCGTACCGAAGAGGTTCAGCTCGACGACCTTGCGCACGGCCTCGATATCCAGATCGAATATGGTCTTGTCGGGGGGTACGGTGGCGGCGGCCATGTTTCCGCCGGCGCCGTTTATGAGCACGTCGATACGGCCGTAGGCGGCCATGATGTCGTTGTAGTTACCCTCGAGGGTAGCCTTGTCGAGCACGTCGCATGCGAGGAAGAGGGCCTCGCCGCCCGCAGCCTTGACCTCGGCGGCCAGATGCTCGCCCTGCTCGCGCGCACGGTCGAGGATGACGACCTTGGCGCCCTGCTCGGCGAAGTGTTTTACCATCGAGGTGCCGAGGATGCCGGCCGCGCCGGTGATGACGACGACCTTGCCGTCGACGCTGAAGAGATTTTTCATTTCCGTATGGTTTTTTAGTTGGTTTTTGGCGTATATGTTTACGGGGATGCTTACAAAGATATGGTTTTCGGTGCGAAATTGCAATAGCGCGGGGGCCGCATGTGATAAAAGATGTTGCGGGACATAAGTTTGTAGACGGAATGCTTTGCGTTTCGAAAATAAAAGAGTACCTTTATTGCAAATTTGGACCACGCGATCTACCATTCGAAAAATTTTACCTAACAAATCTATACTTTCAACTCTTATGGCTATCAACAGAAAGGACTTTCTAAAGACTCTGGGAGGCATGGCGCTGTTTACGATCATCCCGCGCCGCGTACTCGGAGGCCCGGGTCACGTCGCTCCCAACGACCAGCTGACCAAGGGTATCATCGGAACGGGCGGCATAGGCCGCAGCAGCTACCACTTCACCTCGGACGAGAAGTGTCGTCTTGTGGCGTTGTGCGACGTGGACAGCATACACCTGCAGCAGGCTTTCGAGCAGGCCAAGACGCAGCTGGGCGAGACCACGAAGACCTATCACTTCTACCGTGACCTTATCAATGATCCCGATGTTGATGTGGTTCACATAGCCACGCCCCCGCACTGGCACGGCATCATGGCCGTCGAGGCGGCAAAGGCCGGAAAGGATATATGGTGCGAGAAACCCATGACGCGTACCATCGGTGAGGGCAAGCGCGTGATGGAGGCCGTGCGCCAGAACAACCGTATCTTCCGTCTGAACACGTGGTTCCGCTTTCAGGACACCTTCTACGGTCTGGGCACTACGGTCAAGCCCCTGAAGAAGCTCGTCGACAGCGGCATGCTGGGCTGGCCCCTGAAGGTGACCATATCGGGATATACGGGTTTCAACTGGAAGTTCTTCTGGGTAGGCAAGGAGAATCTGGTGCCGCAGCCCGTGCCCGAGAATCTGGATTATGACCTGTGGCTGGGCCCCGCGCCCTACAAACCCTACAACGAGCACCGCACGCACCAGACCTTCCGCGGATACTGGGACTACGACGGCGGCGGTCTGGGCGACATGGGGCAGCACTATATCGACCCCGTGCAGTATATTCTGGGCAAGGACGAGACTTCGCCCGTAAAGGTCGAGGTGGATGCCCCGCAGCAGCATCCCGATGCCATCGGCACGTGGCGCAAGATCGTCTACACGTATGACGACGGCTGTCAGATCATCCTTCAGGGTGAGGACCACGGCGACCCGACGGCACCCTACATCGAGGGCCCGAAGGGCAAGCTCTATCAGGGTTTCAACTGCACCATCCCCAACATCATGAATAAGTTGGCCGAGCTGCCCGATCCCGAGCCGCAGAATACCGACTTCATCAAGTGTATCCACAACCGCGAGAAGTTCGCCCTGAACGAGATGAACGGATTCCGTTCGGCGACGATCGTCAACATGGGACTCTGCGCGCTGCGTCTGAACCGCTCGCTGGAGTTCGACCCCGTGGCGTTGAAGTTCATCAACGACGATGCCGCCAACGCCTTGATCGACCAGCCGATGCGTGCGCCGTGGAAAATATGATGCCTAACCCCTAAACCCAAAAGACAATGAAAAAACTGTTTATATCGATACTCCTGCTGGCGATGCTGCCCTTTGCGGCGGTTGAGGCGCAGGATGCGCGCGGACGTGTGACGTCGACCATCGTAGCGGACGCGCTGAACCAGCTGCCGGCCGAGGATGCCGGCCTCTACAACCGGCTCATGGGCGAGCTGGCCGCCACGGGCAGCGAGGGCGTCGAGATGATCGCCTCGATGTTGAAGCCCGCGGCCGAGGGCGTGAACAACTCCCCGATGGAGTATGCCCTCAACGGCGTGGCGTGGTATGTAACCGAGAGCGGCAACGCGTCGCTTCGTGACGGCGTGCGCGAGGGTCTGCGCAATGCGGCCGACAAGTGCGGCGACCCCACGACGAAGGCCTTCCTGCTGACCGTTCTGGAGCGTTGCGCCACGGCCGAGGATGCCGGATATTTTGCCGCCCTGCTGGGTGACGAGTATCAGGGCGACTTCGCGGCGCGTGCGCTTGCGACCCTGCCCGGAACCGAGCCGACGGTGCTGTCGCTCATGCAGGAGCAGAACGCAAACGGCCTGAGCCGCGCGCGTCTGGCGCATATCGCCTCGTATAAGAACATGGAGGGCGCCGAGGATATCCTGTTGGCATGGGCCGCCGAGGGCGGTGAGGATGCCGAGATGGCGGAGATCCACCGTGCGCTTGCATCGTGCGGCACGGCCAAGTCGGTCAAGGCTCTGGGAGCCGCCGCCAAGGCCGTGGACTATGCCTTCGAGGCTACGGATGCCTATGCGTCGTATGTCGCGCTGCTGACCAAGCTGTCGCAGACCGACCCCGCAGCCGCTCTGAAGGCTGCCAAGAAGCTGATGAAGGCTTCGCCCAAGGTGAATGTACGTTCGGCAGGTCTGGAGATCGTGGCCCGCGTCGAGGGCGCCGATGTGCTGCCTGTGCTGGAGAAGGCCATGAAGGATGCGAACCGCGAGTACCGTGTGGGAGCGCTGCGTCTGGCCGATGACTATGCCGACGATGCCGTATATGCATCGTATGCCGCCATGCTCCCCTCGCTGAAGGGTGAGGCCAAGGCCGACGTGCTGAACTGGCTGGGTACGGCTCACGCCGCCTCGCAGATCGACGCCGTGGCTGCCGCCATGAATGACACGGATGCCGAGGTTGTGGCTTCGGCCGTGGCTGCCGCCAGCAAGATCGGCGGCGAGAAGGCTCTTGCCGCACTCGTGGCCAAGGCCGAGAGCCTGCAGAAGCCCGCAGATGGTGGCGATGAGGCTGCCATGGGGGCACTCGTGGCCGAGATGAATGTTATCAAGGATGCCCTTCAGTCGTTCAACGGCCGTGTAAACGAGGGTATCGTCGAGATGCTGGGCAAGGGTGGCATAGCCAAGGACATTGCTCTGGCTGTACTCAATACGCGCCGTATCCCCGAGGCAGCCGATGCCGTGCTGGCAATGGCCGAGGCGGGCGAAGATGTTGCCAAGCTGATACCCAATGTGGTTACGGAGAAGGATTTCGATGCCATCTGCGCCCTTTACGAGAGCGGCAAGTGCAACTATGCCGCCGTCAATGAGGCCATTATCGACAAGCCTGCCGCCGAGCAGGTAGCCATGATCGAGGCCCGCATGAAGAAGGCCGGCAGCAAGGCCGAGTTGTACTATCCCGTTCTGGCCGCCACCGGTTCCAAGGAGGTGATCCCGATGCTGGTCGAGGGCTACAATGCAACCAAGAAGAACGGCCCTGCGTTTGCCGGTATGATGATGGTTGCCGACGATGCCATGATACCTTATCTGTATCAGATCGCAACGGAGAATGCCGATTTGCGCGAGTATGCTCTGGAGCGTTATATCCAGCTGACGCAGGCGTCGAAAGCGCTCAATGCACAGGTCAAGTACATGAACTACCGCAAGGCGCTTGAGATGGATCCCAAGACGCAATACAAGAATATGGCTCTTCGCGCGCTGTCGGCGACGCAGACCTATCAGGGCATGATGCTGGCGGCGGAGTATCTCGACAACGCCGAGACGGCTCAGGCTGCGGCCAACACGATCCTCGAGATCGCCACCAAGCACCCCGAGTTCTACAGCGCCGAGGTGAAGGCCCTGCTGGAGAAGGTTGCGGCGACGCTGAACGACCCGGACGCCGTTTACAAGCGTAAGGATATAGAAAAGTTCATATCGGAGAATACCGCACGCGAGTCGCACTCGATCGTATCGAAGCTGACGCCCGAAGAGGAGGCCGAGGGCTTCGAGATGCTCTTCGACGGTGTGTCGATGGACAAGTGGCAGGGCAATCTGGCCGCATACCAGCCTATCGACGGATATATGTACGTGACGGCTGCCTACGGCTCGACGGGCAACCTATACAGCAAGAAGGAGTATAAGGATTTCGTGCTGCGCTTCGAGTTCTGCTTCGACCGCGCCGGCGTGAACAACGGTGTGGGCATACGTGCCGAGATGGGCAAGGATGCCGCATACTACGGTATGGAGATCCAGATCCTCGACCATGACGACCCGATCTACGCAAACCTGCGCGAGTATCAGGTACACGGGTCGGTCTACGGCATCATCCCCGCCAAGCGTATCGTCTCGCCCGAGCTGGGACAGTGGAACACCGAGGAGATCCGCGTTCAGGGTGACCGCATCAAGGTTACGGTCAACGGCGAGGTTATCGTCGACGGCAATATCCGCACCGCCTGCAAGGGTCACAATGTCGCTCCCGACGGCAGCAACCACAACCCCTATACGGTGGATCACCTGAACCACCCGGGCCTCTTCAACAAGACGGGTTATATCGGCTTCCTCGGCCACGGCGAGGGCCTCAAGCTGCGCAACGTGCGCATCAAGGAGCTTTAGCCTGCGGCACGGAAGTGCATGTCACGGCGGGCGGACATCCTCGGGGTGTCCGCCCGCTTTTGCGTTGGGGGAGGCGCGTGATGTGGTGTCCGCCCGCTTTTGTGTTGGGGTGTGCGCGCTTTGTTTGGGCGTGGCGTGGCGTCCACCCGCTTTTGCTCGGAGGAAATGGCCGTCAACATTAAATATTTAATATTTCAAACCGCGTCGGGCCGAATCTTCGTTTGCTGTCCGGATGGTATATTTGGATAGGTATTTGCAGGTATTTGGATAGGTATTGGGAGTGTCGGGATGATGTCGGGATGGTATTGCATAGGCGTCGGAAAGGTGTTACGGGTACATCGGAAAGGATATTTGCACCTTTCGGATCTTTTTTTTGGGCTAAAAATTTGCAGAATGTTTTTTTTGCCCTATCTTTGCACCACAATCAAACGAGGTGGATTCATCTAAGGGTTAGGATACATGCCTCTCACGCATGACATAGGGGTTCGAATCCCCTATCCACTACCAAGCCTGCTGTAAATCAGCAGGCTTTTTTGTTTTGCCCCCATATTAACCCCCATTTTTCGAGGAATGTAATGCGCGGACGGGCTTTTCTCGGGATAGGACGCGCGGACGGGTTTTCTCGGGAAGGAACGCACGGGCACGAGACGGCATGCGCTGCGGCATGTCGTGCGGGGCTGTTACGTGTATTGAGGTATTGGCGGGTCTCTTTCGGGTTACTTTGCCGCGCGGCCTTTGCCCCATTTGGGGCGTATGTCGAGGAAGACCTCGAAGTTCATGCGCGGCATGGGGTGCGACAGAACCGAACGGTACTCCTCGTTGAAGAGGTTGTTTATCTGTACCTTGATCGAGGTGTCGGCCCAACGCAGCGATATGAGACGTTCGAGCGACAGGTCGTTCATGAAGTAGGGGGTAAGGTATCCGGTGATTGTGGTGTCGTTGCTCGACATGGTGTAACGCTCCGAGTAGTAGCACCAGCGGTAGACCAGACGCCACGGCCCGTATGCCAGACGTCCCGTGACCGACGACGAGTATTCGGGTACGTATACCAGCTGCTTGCCCACCGAGCGGTCTGCATCGCTGATCTTCTCGCCCTCGTTTATGGATGGTGTCCATGCGAAGTTGCCGTCCAGCGAGAGGTTCCACTTCTCGCTCATGCGCCAGCGCAGCGACCCCTTCACCTCGGCGCCGTAGGCGTGGACGCGTTTGATGTTCTTGGGGGTCCAGTAACCCTTGGCGTTGGGCAGCCAGATGATCCAGTCGTCGATATAGGAGTCGAAGGCTGTGGCCGAACCCTTTATCGAGAAGCGTTTGCCGTCGCCGGCGGCGGCCTCCACACCCCAGTCATACGAGAATCCGTTCTCCCGTTTCAGGTCGGGGTTGCCTCCCGGCAGGAAGTAGAGGTCGTTGAGCGTGGGGAAGCGGTAGTTGCGCGAGACGGATCCCTTGACCACGACCTGCCCGCGTCGCGAGACCGTATAGTCGACGAAGAGCGCGGGGATCACGGGCGAGGCGCTGTGTCCGTATAGCTCCTCGCGCAGTGCGGCCGAGATGCCGAGACGCTCCGTGGGGCGCCACTTTGCCGAGACGTATGCCGAGAGCTCCATGCGCGCCTTGTCGTACCCTACGACGGCATTGCCCCCCTGCTGTGTTATGATGTTCTTGTCGGAGCTGACGACAAAGTGCTGGTGTGCCGTTATGTCGGCCGTGAAGAGCCACTTGCTGCCGATGTAGTATTCGCCCCCGATCTGCCCGTAGACGGTATTCACACGGCTGCGCGAGCGTATCATCTGCGCCATGACGCCGTTGCCCAGATCGCGGCTGTAGTCGTATGCCAGATTCGAGTTGACATACCCGGCCTTGGCCGAGACCTTGTAGTGGGTGCGTACGTGATCCCACGTCACGACACTGCGCAGCGTATGCTCGCGCTGGAGGTTCTCGTAGTCGTCGTCGGCGTAGCTGACGCTCAGCAGAGGGATGCCGCGCCGCGAATTGACATACCATGCCGTCAGGCCGAAGCGGTCGCCACGCCCCGTATTGTAATATACCTCCTGAAGCAGGTGCAGGTCGCGGAAGGCGCCGTTGCGGTTGCGCTCGACGGGGTAGTATTGGCCGATGATGTTGTGCTGCCCGTCGTATATGTTCTCCTTCTTGTCGCGGTTGACGTAGCGGAAGTCGTTGGGCGAGGATGAATATACGGCGCGTGTGGATACCTGCCAGCGGTCGCTGCCGTATGTGAGGCGCAGGTACTCGTCGAATGTGGAGAACGACCCGGCGCCCTGAACGTATTGCAGGCCGAATCCGCGCTGCCGTGTGGGTTCGGTCGAGAGGACTATGGCGCCGCCCAGACCGCCGCCCGTGACGTTCACCGAGGAGGTGCCGTGCAGCAGCGACGCATCGTCGATGAAGTATGACGGTATCATCGAGAAGTCGGTCATGCCCAGCATGGGCGAGTTGATCTTCATGCCGTTCCACGTCACCTGCGTATGCGAGGGCGAGGTGCCGCGGAAGGATGCCGTCGAGAGCGTGGCGCGCCCGTACTGCTTGATGAAGACCGTCGAGTTGAATGTGAGGGCGTCGGCCAGCGAGAGGGCTATGTTGTCGTGCAGCACGGCCGAGTCGAGGTGGGTGCGCTGTACGCCTATCTGTTTCATGGGGCGTGCGGCCGAGACCTCCACATGCTCTATGTCGATGGTGTAGGCGGTGCGGGCGGCGGTGTCGCGACGCTGTGCCGCGGTCATGAGGGGCATGGACATGACGGCGGTGAGCGTCAGCATGCGGAGTGTTTTTATGGCGGTGTGTCTCATGGCGGCGGGGTTATTTCCAACAGAAGGCTCCGGGCGTGATGCCGACATAGAAGGAGTCTACCAGCTCGCCCGCGGCGTTGTAACGGTAGATTATGCCGTTCTGCACGTAGTCGACGGCATCGGCGACATATACGTCCGAGGTTACAGGGTCGACCGTGAGCCCGTAGTATATGGTTCCGCGGCTCTCGATAAGGGGCCGCACGGGGAGCCGCTCGGAGGTGACGTCCATACGCCATATATCGTCATTGATCCAGTATATCGCGCTGCCCGTGCCGTCGGTGACGATCTCCGAGGGGGCGTCGCCGAGGCGCATGCGGAACGTCTGCTCGACGGAGAACGTCTCGGGGTCGATGCGGTAGAGCGCCGGGGCCTCGTATCCGTAGGGGCTGCCCTCGTATCCGCCGTCGGTGACGGTCCACAGTTTGCCGTTGCGGTCGGCAACGAGCGACGTGGGCTGTATGCCTACCTCCAGCTGCGCGACGATCTGGTCGGTGCGGGTGTCGATCTTGAGCAGGCGGTTCTGGTAGGACCAGCAGTTGACGTAGACGTAGTCGCCTATCTGCACCATCTGCTCCGTCGAGGCGTTCTCGGGCGTCATGCCCGGACAGTCGATATATCCCGTGACCTCGTACCGCTGCGGGTCGATGATGCAGATGCGCGAGTCCCATATCTGTGTCACGTAGGCCTTCGTGTCGGATACGAAGTGCATGTACCGCGGGGATGTGAGACCCGTGATGCGCCCCACCTCGCGGAAGGTCGTAAGGTCGATGGCGAAGATGACGTGCGAGTTGTTGACCACGATCCACCCCAGATCGCCGTGTATGGTCATCGACTGCGCCACGTCGCCCAGCTTCATGCCGTTGGCGCGTGCGAAGACCTCGTTCTGGACGGTGTGCGCGGTGGGGTCGTAGTAGGAGAGGGTGGCGTTGCCGTACATGAAGTTGCCCTCGTTGATGATGAACAGACCGTCGCCCGAGGCTTCGGGCAGCTCGCCGTAACCCATGTCGTCGGGCAGCGAGTAGTCATACTTCATGCAGCCTCCGAGCGCGAGAAGCGCCGCGGCGAGAAGTGTGCGTGCGAGGGCCTTTATGTCGGGGAGTCTTGTCATGTGCGGTTATCGTAGAGTCTCGTCGGCCATGGCCAGCACCTCGGTCGAGACCTCGCCCAGAAGCGCCGTGGCGTGGTTGATGGCGGTCTGCACCTTCACGAAGTCGATATATTGCAGGTTTGCGGGCGTGCCGTCGGCATTGACTGCATTGTCGATATCGAAGAGTGTCTTTGCCGCCGCGCCGTCGGCGTTGTCGCCCGTTGCGCGGTCGGAGCCGTAGTTGTCGGCATAGCCCCACTCGTAGGCGCCGTTGATGATGTTGCCCGTCGAGGTGTCGGTGTATGTATTCGGGGCCAGAGATGCGCCGTAGAGGGTATAGCTCTGAGCCTCGATCCATTGCGGATAGTAGAACTCCTGACGGTGGAAGTTGTTGTAGGGTACTTCACCCTCGCCGCCGCGGTTGTCGCTCCAGCGTACCGGCATGCCCGCACCGCTCGGACGGTAGTAGGTGACGGCGTAATCCTCCACGGTCTGGGGCTTGCCGTACTCCGACCCCTTGAGCTGGTACCACTCGTCGTCGGGCAGGCCGTTTCCGTTGGTATCCTGCATGACCCATACGATGCCGGGCTCGGACGACGAGGCGAACATGTTGCCCGAGACGGAGAACTCCGCGCCGTCGGCGGCGGCGATGCTGTGGTCGAAGCCCGCGACGATATATCCGCCCCATGCGCCGAGCGATACGTAGAGCCCCTCGCTCATGCGTGCGGCGGCATAGTCGGCGGCGGCATCGGCCGTGGTGACGCCGTCGAAGCCCGAGCGGGGCTCGTTGATAAACTGGCCGGGTGCGGGCGTGTATTCATATATGCGGTCTGGGGCGCTCTGCGAGGCTGCGGTGGCGGCACGGCGGTATGTACCCTCCTCGGCACAGCATACGACCTTGACCGAGGCCGAGCCGCGTGCGCCTGCGGCATCGGTTACGGTGACCGAAACGCTCCACTCGCCCTGCGCGTCGGGTGTGAAGGGGAAGATGGCGCCGTCGGCCGTGAGGGCATCTTCGGCGACGGGCTTCCCGTCGATGCTCCACTCGTAGCTCTTCTTCTCGGCCGAGGTCGCAACGGGACGCAGATATATGGTGCGCCCGGCGGCGACGCTGCGCTGTGTGGCGTCTCCGTATCGGGTCGAGGGCGCGGGGAAGGTGACCGCAAGGGGTGCATATTCCACTACGCGCAGCGTTACGGAGGCTTCGTCGCTGCCGTCCTCGTTCTCGGCGGTGAGGGTGAGACGATGGTCGGCAGCCGCGTCACCAAGGAATGTATATGTGGGTTCGCTGCCGACACTCTCGCCGTCAAGGCGCCACTCGTATCGTGCCTGCTCGCCGTTGGCTACCGATGGGGTTATGGTGTGCTCTGTGCCTGCGGCGACGGTGATGACTCCGTCCACGGCCTCGGGGAACGATATGACGGGCGGCTGCAGCTCCAGCACCTCGATACGCATCTCCACACTGTCGCTGCCCGTCCGGTTGGTGACGCTAAGCAGCACGTAGTATGTTCCCGCCTGCTCCGAGGTGAAGGTATATGTGCGGTCGGTGCCGACAACGGTGCCGTCGATGCTCCACTCGTATGCGGCATCCTCGCCGTTCTCGACGGCAGGGGTGATGGTTACCGCGCGCCCGACCTTGACGGTATAGATACCGTCGGGAGAGTCGAGCGTGATGACGGGCTCGGGCTGTGCGGTGATGACGCCGTCGCTGTTGCATGCGCCAAGGAGCATGAGGGCGGCGAAGATGAGTAGTGCCGATAAACGTTTCATTATGTGTGCGGTTTACGTTCGTTCTGTTGTTGTGGAGGTTTTGCGGCGGGGTCGCGGCGGCCGCGCCCGAAAACAAAAATCCTCCGGTGCGGATTGCCTCCGGAGGATGTGTCGTGTCGGATGTGAAAGGTGGGGCGGGCGGGTCTCGCTTCGGCTGCAGATACCTGTACGTGCGGATCCCGATTCCCGATGGCGGCCGACGCCGGCTTTGCATTGTCCCGTCTGTCGCTGAAGGCTTACTTGTCGTGGCCTTTTTCCCGAATGAGGCCCGCATCTCATTATGCGGCCCTCTCTTCTGTGGCGGCCCCTGTCTCGTTTGCAGTTCCAGCCCCTTGTGCGGCCCCAGTCTCTTGTCGCGGCCCCTGTTCCGAGTGCGGCCGTCGCCGCTGCGCGGACGGAGGTAGAGGATATCTCCGCGGCTCCTTTCGATCCGGCCCGAAACTCGCGGGCGCAATCTTACATTCGGGCAGGTCTTCTGACTCGTTCCCCGCCGTGCGCCTTCCCGACCGACGGGTCAGTGGCGTCGTGCACGACATTACCTCCGCAGAGGCGGAACTCACAGCAGCGAGTACTGTTCCGGCTTCACACCGGATTCCCTTTTAACCCCGTCGTTTGGACGGAGGCTCGAACGTTGCAAAGGTATATCTTTTCCGCGTAATAGCAATATTTTTTTGCGTTTCCGTGCTCTGGGCCTCGTCGTGTGTGCCGTCCAGCGCATATACGGTAAAGTCCGTTGTGTTGCCGTGATGGCCGTAAGGGGCGTTTTGCGCGCTTTTGCCCCGCCGATGGCGGGCGTTTCGAATAATATTTATAACTTTGCAAGTTACAATGCCTTTATGCGCCGCTGCCGCTACGTCGCGGCCGACGCATAGACGTGAGACTAAGCCCGATGCTTGAGAAGTTAGCCAAACAGACCGCCATATACGGCATCAGCACCATCGTGGTGCGCTTCCTCAGTTACCTGCTCTCGCCATTCTATACGTGGTGGCTGAGCCGCGAGGAGTATGGCGTCATAACCGATATATATGCCCTGATACCCTTCGCGCTGGTCGTGCTCACGATGGGTATGGAGTCGAGTTATTTCCGCTTTGCGGGTCGCGCCGACGAGGCCGGCGGCGACATGGCGGCGGCAAAACGACACCTCTTCGCCACGACGTGGGGCGCGACGCTGGCCGCGGCATCGGTATTCCTGCTGCTCGTTGTGTTGTTCCGCGGGGGCGTGGTCCGTCTGATGGGCGACGTGTATGTGGCCCATCCGCAGTATGTCGTGCTGGCGGCGGCGATAATATTCTTCGACGTGGCGGCCATGATACCCTTTGCGCGTCTGCGCGAAAGGGGCGAGGCGGGACGTTATGTCATGCTCAAGGCGTTGGGCGTATGTATAAACGTGGCGCTGGTCTTCGCCTTCGCTGCGGCGGGCCTTTATGATACCGATTTCGGCGTAGGGTGGGCCTTTGTGGCGAACCTCGCGTCGAGTGTGGTGACGCTTGCCGTATTGGCGGCCACGACCGAGAAGGTGGTGCCCGTGATCGACCGTCGGCTGCTGATAAGGATATTCGCCTACTCGCTGCCGCTGCTCATAGGCGGCGTAGCAGGCACGGCAAACGAGTTCATCGACCGCCAGATGATCAAGTACCTCGTCCCGACGGGGGCGATGGCGCAGCTGGGAGTCTACGGCGCCATAACCAAGATCGCCGTGGTGATGACGCTCTTCACGCAGATGTACCGTCTGGCGGCCGAGCCGTTCTTCCTGTCGAACTTCCGCAAGGAGGAGTTCGTCGAGTCGAACGCCGCGGCCCTCAAGTACTACGTCATGGTGGCGATGGCCATATTCCTCTTCATCGCGCTCTTCCGCGACCTCTTCGCTCTGATTCTGGGGCGCGACTTCCGGGAGGGTATCTTCATCCTGCCGGTGGTGCTGGGGGCGAATGTGCTGAGCGGCGTGTGGTTCAACCTCTCGTTCTGGTACAAGCGCGAGGAGAAGACCCGCTTTGCGATATATGTCACCTTTACGGGACTGCTCTTCACGGTGGTCTTCAACGTGGCTCTGGTGCCCCGCTGGGGATACTACGGCGCGGCGTGGGCGCGTTTGATAGCCGAGGGGGCCATGGTGGCGCTGAGCTATACGCTTAACCGGCGGTATTTCCCCACACCCTACCAGACGGGACGTATCGCGACGTATGTGGCGGCCGGTCTGGCGCTCTTCGCCGCAAGCGAACTCTTCGCCCGCCATGCGGGGGCCCCGACGGCGGTGCAGTATGTGGTGAACGTACTTCTGATAGGAATTTATTGCCTCTATGCCGTGTGGCGTGAGCATATCGACGTGCGGGCTCTGGCCGCGGCCGTGGTGCACCGCCGCAGATAGGATGTAAATAGGACGGAATGAATATAAATATAGTGATATAAGGATATGAAGGTAAGGATAGTAAACCGTTCGCGCAATGCGCTGCCCCTCTACCAGACGCCCCTCTCGGCGGGTATGGACGTACGGGCCGATCTGGAGCAGAGCGTGACGCTCGCCCCGCTCGGGCGGGCGATGATACCTACGGGACTATATGTCGAGCTGCCCGAGGGATACGAGATGCAGGTGCGGCCGCGCAGCGGCCTTGCCGCCAAGCACGGCATCACGGTGTTGAACTCGCCGGGTACGATCGATGCCGACTATCGCGGCGAGATACGTATCATACTGGTGAACCTGAGCAGCGAGGCCTTTACCATAGAGCCGGGCGAGCGTATCGCGCAGCTTGTGGTGGCGCGTCACGAGCATGTTGAGTGGGAGCCCGTGGAGGAACTCGGCACAACCGAGCGCGGCACGGGAGGCTTCGGATCGACGGGACGGTAAATATATCCGATGGTAGGAATAAACGCCTGATAATAAGTAAAAAAATGAAAATTTCGGTCGATATGTCTCTGTGCGGGCGGCTTGTGGCGGCTGTGGCGTGCGTGCTGCTCGGCGCTTGCGGCGGCACGGCATCTACTGACACTGTCGTAACGGATGATATGGCCGAAGTGCGGGAGCTGATTGCCGACGGTTCGTTCGGGGCGGGGGTGGCGCTCTCGCCGCTGAGTGTGGAGACTGTGACCTCGGGCGGAGGTTTCGCCGCGACGAATGTCGATACTCTTCACTTCGGAGGGGGTAACGGCCCGACGGCATGGCAGATGTGCCAGTGGTGGAGCCGGTACGATATTGGCGGGACGCCTGCCGTGAGAACGACCGAGGGCACGTGTTATGCCAACGCGGGCAAGCGGATCATGCGGCGCGACGACGGTACGCTGCGGCTGGAGGTGCTGGGCTCGGCCGAATATGATGCCCCGCGCCGCGACGGGGAGGCGTGGCCGCACCTGCTCGTGCAGCAGGATTTCGACACCGCGCCCGTGGTGGGGGCGATGTCGAGCCTGACGCTGTCGATGAACCTGCGTGTGGCGTATTGCCGCAACGCCATGGATAGCGGCTATGACGAGGCGCTGCATACGGCGCAAGCCCCCTTCTATCTCCATCTGCGCAACACGAACCGCTCGTCGGAGGATTACGGCAAGGCCCTGTGGGTCGGCATCCCGACATTTGACTACCGTTACGAGCGTCTTGCCGCTGAGGAGAGCGTACATTGGGATGCGGGCACCGCGACATATATCTATACCGTGCCGCCGCGCAGCATCTGGGGCGACATATCGTTCCACGACGGCAGGTGGCATGCCGTGTGTCGTGATATCCTGCCTGCGGTGAAGCGTGCGCTGGAGGCGATGCGCGAACGGGGCGAGCTGACACACTCTTCGGCCGGCGACATGGCTGTGACGGGGATGAACTTCGGATGGGAGGTGCCCGGCACGTTCGATGCGGCGATAGAGGTGCGCGGGATGTCGCTGCTTGCGGCCATGCGGCGTACGGAGCCCGTGCGCGTATGCCTTACGACAACGATGGGCGACATCGTACTCGAACTCGACGACCGCACGCCACGGCATCGTGACAACCTCGCGGCGCTGGTGCGCGAGGGGTATTACGACTCGCTGTTGTTCCACCGCGTGATCGGGAATTTCATGATACAGGGCGGCGACCCGCGTACGCGCACCGTCTCGGGTGCGGAGTTCGACGTCGAGGGGCCGGAGACGGGGGAGCGGCGTTATTGGGAGAGCATCCCCGCCGAGATACGTTTTCCGGAGTTGTACCATCGTCGCGGTGTGCTGGCCGCGGCGCGCGAGGGTGACGACGTGAACCCCGAAAGGCGCTCGTCGCGCACGCAGTTCTATATCGTCTGGGGCCGCCGTATGGACGATGCGGCGTTGGAGGCAACGCAGGAGCGTGTGCGCAGGCAGCTGGGGGAGTGGTTCTACTATCCCGACTCGGTGCGCGAGGCATACCGTACGGCAGGCGGCACGCCGCATCTGGACGGGGCTTATACGGTCTTCGGACGTGTGGTCGAAGGTATGGAGACGCTCGAGGCCATACAGCGTACGCCGACCGACTCGCTTGACCGCCCGATAGAGGATGTACGTATCCTGCGGGCACGTATCGTGGGTGCGGACGGCCGTGCGGATGATAAGGACAACGGACAAAATGACTAAAGGGAGGATATGAGATTTGCCGACATAACGGGACAGCGTGATCTGGTGCGGCACCTGACGGAGGGTGTCGACCGTGGGCGTGTGAGCCATGCGCAGCTCTTCACGGGGGCGGCGGGCACGGGGGCGCTGCCTCTGGCCATAGCCTATGCGCAGTATCTCAACTGTACCGACCGTCATGACGGCGACTCGTGCGGACGTTGTCCGAGCTGTGTGCAGACGGCGGCGCTGGCGCATCCCGACGTGCACTTCGTCTTCCCGGTGAACAAGCAGGGCAAGAAGAGCGGCGAGACGATCCTCAGCGGCAGTTTCATGCCGGAGTGGCGCGAGATGGTGGCCGCGACGGGCGGATATTTCTCGCTGCAGCAGTGGTACGACCGTCTCGATCTGGGCCGCACGCTGCGGGGGATGATCTCGGCGCGCGAGGCGGACGAGATAATCCGTTCGCTGTCGTTCAAGAGCTTCGAGTCGGAGTACAAGATCACGATAATATGGCAGCCCGAGACCATGACCGAGGATGCCGCAAACAAGATATTGAAGATCCTCGAGGAACCGTGGGAGAAGACAGTCTTCCTGCTGGTGTCGGAGCGGCCGGACCTGCTGCTGCCGACAATCGTATCGCGTACGCAGGAGGTGACGGTGCCGCGTGTGGATATAGATTCTCTGGCGGCGCTGGCGGTAGATGAGCCCGACGAGCGCAAACGCCGCAACATGGCCCGTCTGGCCGCGGGCGACGTGCTGCGTATGCGGCGCCTTGTGAGCGGCACGGACGACCAGATGCAGCGCGAGGGATTCGACCTCTTCTGCCGGTTGATGCGTCTGTCGTACAACGACCGCCATCTGGAGCTTATCGAGTGGGCGGAGGATGTGGCGCAGCTCTCACGCGAGCAGCAGATATCGATGCTTACCAATGCGGCGCGCCTTTTGCGCGAGAGTTACATGCTGCATGCGGGTCTGGGCGGCATCAGCTACCTGTGGGGCGATGAGGCGGCCTTCTGCGACAAGTTCGCACCATATATAGGCAACGGCAACATCGAGCCTCTCATCGCACAGATCGAGAGTGCCATGCGTCAGATTACGCAGAACGGCAACCCGCGCATCGTCTTCACGCACTTTGCGCTGGCCGTGAGCAAACATATAAACCGCCTGCCGCGATGAGCGCGCACCGGGCCATACTGCTTGCCGGAGGCAACCGCGGCGACGTGGCGGCGGCGATGGAGCGCGTGGCCGCATTGCTGGAGGAGCGTGCGGGACACGTGGCGGCCATGTCGCGGATATACTTCTCGGAGCCGTGGGGTTTCGAGGCCGAGGGGCGCTTCCAGAACCGCGCGTTTGTCGTGGAGACCTATCTGGAGCCCGAGCGGCTGCTCGACATCACGCAGCAGATCGAACGCGAGATGGGGCGCAGCGAGATGGCCGAGTCTCTGGAACGGGCTCTGACGGGCGAGAGGTACGCCTCGCGGAGTATGGATATCGACATGATATTCTACGACGCACGGGTGATCTCGACGCCGCGGCTGACGGTGCCGCATCCGCTCTTCCACGTGCGGGCCTTCGCCCTGCGCCCCGTGTGCGAGGTGGCGGGAGATATGGTGCACCCCGTGTTGGGCGTCTCGGTGGAGGAGCTGTGCCGCGATGTGTGCGGGGCGGAGAAGATAGCGACGGAGGCGGAGGCAGCGACAGAGGATGGCGTGAAGGATGCGATTAAGGAAAAAGAGTGAGACTATGGGACGACGATTCAAGATAGCGGTGGCGGTGGCGGCGGCTGTGGTCGCGGTGGCGGCGACGGGGTGTTTCAAGAGCGTGGTGGCATATACGCGCTACACTATGGCCATATATAACCAGACGGAGGAGTCGGGGGCATATTCGCGTGCCCGCGAAATCGAATCCTATGCCTTCTATGTCGATACGACGGAGTGGCGCGTGGCCAGCTACGAGGATGCCCTTAACCGTACGATCACCAACAAGACTACGGGCGAGCAGCTCAGCGTGCCCGACGTTCTGGGCGAGTTCAACTCCTCGAAGGAGTATTCGATGTCGATGGTGCTGCAGCAGGAGATATCGATGATCGTAGTGGTGAACCCCGAACTGAAACTGTATGCCTATCGCAGCTATGAACTTCCGGTGAATCTGGAGAGCGTGCTGACCAAACTCTACATGTGCTCGTGGCGGCGTACATATACTTCGTCGGGATGGGTCGTCGTAAACCAGTTCTATGTCGAGCCGCCCGAGGAGACCCCCGAGACCCCGGATGACGGCACGGGCACGGATGATGGCACGGGCACTGATGATGGTACGGGCACGGATGACGGTACGGGTACGGGTCCTGATGGCGGAACGGATGAAAACAATGGCGGCGCGGCCGCACGGATGGCAGGAGAGATATGATCAGGAGAGACACTATGAAGCATAGCCGCAGTGCCACGATATTGGTGCTGCTCTTCTTCGCGGGGGCCTTTTTGAGCCGCTGCGCCTCGATCGGCACGCCCACGGGCGGCCCGAAGGATACCTTGCCGCCGGTGGTGGTGGCCGTAGTGCCCGAGGACGGGGCGACGAACTTCAAGAGCAAGTCGATATATATCGAGTTTGACGAGTATGTGCAGCTGAAGGACCAGCAGAAGGAGATCTACGTCTCGCCGGCGATGGGCAAGAAGCCCGTCTTCACGATGCGCGGGCGCGGCATCTATATCCAGATCAAGGACGATTCGCTGCTGCCCGAGACGACGTATGCCATAGAGTTCGGGTCGTCGGTTGCGGACAACAACGAGAGCAATGCGCTGCACGGCCTGCGTTATGTCTTCTCGACGGGCAGTGCGATCGACTCGCTGATATGTTCGGGTTACACCGAGGACAGCTATACGGCCGACTCGCTGGGCAAGAGTTTCATCTGGTTCTACGAGGCCGACTCGGTGGAGACGCCCGATACATACGACTCGACGATCTTCAAGTACAAGCCCTCGAAGATCGCCCGCTCGCAGAATAACGGTATCTTCATCGCGCAGAACCTCAAGCCGGTGCCTTACCGTGTCTATGCGATATTCGATGCCAACGACAACCAGACCTACGAGCCCTCGATCGACAAGGTGGGCTTTGTCGACGGGGTCTACAATCCGGCCGAGATGCCCGATTTCTCGATATGGTACGATTCGGTGCGGCGTTATCCTTCGGCCGACCCGCAACTCTATTTCCGGCTGTTCACGGATGTGAGCTTCCGGCGCCAGTCGCTGCAGGAGGCCACGCGTCCCGAGCAGCATAAGGTTGTTCTGTCGTTCGGGGCTTCGAATCCCGATATCCGTTCGCTGCGTCTGGATTCCGTCCCGCAGGACAAGATCATTGTGGAGCCGCTCAGCAAGGGGCGCGATACGCTGGCTCTGTGGCTCAACGTGCCGTCGGAGAGCCTGCCCGACACGCTGCGCGGCGAGATCGTATTCATGGCTCACGATACGCTGAACGTCCTGCGCGAGACGAAGGAGGAGCTGAAGCTCTCGTGGCGGCGCATCGAGTCGCGCGATCAGGAGCGCGAGCGCGAGCGCAACGAGCGCGCCCGGGCCAAGGCCGAAGCTGCGGGTGAAGAGTGGAAGGAGCCGCCCACGCCCTCGACCTTCGCCATGATAGACTTTGCCAAGAGCGCGGAGGTGAACCCCGAGCAGAATCTGCCTCTGGAGTTTGCCACGCCGCTTACGCGTTTCGACTCGACGGCCGTGGAGTTGTTGTCCTTCGGCGAGGGTGGCGACACGCTGCGCGAGCGGGCCATATTCATCCCCGACACGGCCAATGTGCGGCGGTGGCGTCTGCGGTCGCGGTGGCTGCCCGACCGTCAGTACCGTCTGCGCATCCCTCCCGACGCTCTGGCCGACATTACGGGCGAGGGCAACGACTCGATCACCGCATCGCTTACCGTGTCGAAGGTCGAGGACTACGCGACGCTGCGGCTGAAGGTCACGCCGCGGCACGAGGGCGACCTATATATCCTGCAGCTTGTGGACGCCAACGGCACGCTGCTGCGCGAGGAGCGCGGCGTAGGCGCCGGAGAACATACGATGCTCTATGTGCCGGCGGGGGACATGCGCCTGCGCATAATCGAGGATGTGAACGGCAACGGCGAGTGGGACGGCGGCAATCTTGTGGAGCGGCGCCAGAGCGAGCGGGCCGAGTTCTACAAGAACGACGAGCAGGAGGAGCTCTTCACCACGAAGACGGGCTGGGAGTTCGACCTGACGCTCGACATGAACCGTATATTCGCTCCGGTGACGATGGATGAGCTTGTGCGTCGTCTGGACCAGCGCGAGCAGACGCGCCTGCGCAAGGAGGCCGAGCGCCGCGCCAAGGAGGGTAATAGGAATAACGGGCAGAATAACCAGCAGCAGAGCGGCAGCGGCCTGAATATGGGCGGCATGGGCGGTCTGGGCGGCATTACGGGCAACATGTTCTGATGCGCGGCCGCGAAATGATACTTGCTTGAGATATGAAGAGATTTTTATACATACTGTTGGTTTCGGCGGCGACGCTGTTCTGTGGTGCGTCAACGGTGCGGGCACAGCATACGTTGGGCGTCTTCGGCGGCTACGGCTCGGCCTCGGCGCGATTCTACCCCGCGCAGGAGACACGGATGGTCTTTGGCCGCTACAACTTCGGCCTGTCGTGGCGATACTACTCGCTGCCGCGTTTCGTCGGTGCCGTGGGTGCCGATCTGGAGCTGTTGCAGAGAGGGTTCTCATACGGTTACACCTACACCACCTCGATGAACGAGGACGGCGAGGAGGAGCGCGAATATTCGTTCTACACGCGACGCTTCAACTCGATCGTGCTGCCGTTGGTGTGGCAGCCGCATGTCTACATGGCGCGCAACCACATACGTCTCTATCTGGAGGCGGCGGTGACCTTCTCCTACAACTTCAGCGGCGACTACACCTATGAGGATACGGGAGCGACGGGGCGGTACGACATGCGCTCCGAGCGCGACAACCGCTTCGGGTACGGCCTTGCCGGTGGCGGCGGCTTCGCTCTGATCTTCGGCCGTTACGAGATGGGATTCCGTGCGCGCTACTACTTCGGCTACTCGGATATCCTGCGCAACATGAACCGTTATTACGACAACGCCACGGACGGCGCCGAGAACCCCTTTGCGCGTACGCCCCTGAAGTCCCCGATCGACAATCTGGCCTTCAGTGTGACGCTTGCCTACCGCTTCAACAAGGAGGGCTTCACCTCGTGGAGCTACAAGCCGCGCCGCCGCGAGAAGATGAAGAAGGAGTTCCGCTTCTCGCAGAAGGGCGATATGGTCAATATGGATGCCATGCGGCGTTGACGCGTCGGCGTGAGGCGTGTGGCCGGTGGATGTAATGATATTGCTGAAATTATATTGTTAAGGCCCGTAAACGGGATATAAAAAATAGATAGATATGGAGACAAATCAGAATATGCGACAGCAGAAGATCGCGCGCCAGATCCAGCGTGACATGGCGGAGATCCTGCAGAAGGAGGGTGCGGCGATCGTGGCCGGACGCATGGTGACGGTGACGACGGTGCGTGTGTCGCCCGACTTCGCCTATGCGAAGATATACGTGAGTGTCTTCCCGTTCGAGCGGGCGGAGGAGACGATGCAGGCCCTCGAGAAGAACAACTGGTTCCTGCGGCGCGAGCTCGGGCGGCGCATACGCAACCAGCTGAAGGTGGTGCCCGAACTGCAGTTCTTCCTCGACGACTCGCTGGAGTATATCGAGAATATCGACTCGCTGTTGAACAAGTAACGGCGTGCGGTGATGGTGCGGTGGCTGCCATACTTCATCGCGGGGCGGTATCTGCGTTCGCGCAAGTCCCACTCGGTGATCAATATCATCTCGGGTGTGAGCGTCGCGGCGATGGCCACGCCCGTTGCGGCTATGGTGATCCTGCTCTCGGTCTTCAACGGGCTGGAGGGTATGGTGCGCACGCTCTACCGCGCCGTCGATGCCGACATCACGATACGTGCGGCCGAGGGCACGGTCTTCGACGCGGCGGCTGTCGATACGGCGGCCATACGCGCTGCGGAGGGTGTGGAGACGCTGTCGCTGGTGTTGGAGCAGGGGGCCATGGCCGAAGTCGGGGATCGGCGTACGATCGTGCGGCTGCGGGGTGTGGAGCGGACGTATGAGGATGTTGTGCCCGTGGCGCAGACGATATATGGCGGGACATTCGCCGTGGGTGTGGATGATTCGCGCAGCGTCGTGCTGGGGCACCGCACGGCACAGGAGCTGGGCATGTCGCGGCAGGCGGCGGGAGACATGGTGACGCTCTATGCCATCAACCGCGCGCGCTTCTCGTCGCTGCTGCCAGTGGGCGGATATACGCGGCGGACGCTGCCCGTGGCGGGGTTCTACTCGATCGACGACGAGAATGGCGACGTGGCATACGTATCGCTCGACGTGGCGCAGGATATGTTCAACTATGAGGGGCGTGCCTCGTCCGTGGCGGTGAAGCTCGCCGCGGGAGCCGATGCCGACGCCGTGGCCGAGCGTCTGCAACGCATCGCGGGCGAGGGTATGGAGGTGCTCACGCGCGAGCGCAGCAACTCGATATATCGGCTTATGGCCCTCGAGAAGTGGGGAGTCTTCGCCGTGGCGCTGATAGTGCTGGTGGTGGCGTCGCTCACGGTTGTGGGTACGATCGTCATGATTATGATCGACAAGCGGGACGATGCGGCCACGCTGCGCATGATGGGCGCGAACCGTGCTACGGTGCGCGACATATTCGTGGGCGAGGGGCACCTTCTGGCCGGTGTGAGCCTCGTGCTGGGCGTGGCCGCAGGCGTGGGCCTCACGCTTTTGCAGCAGACGGTGGGGCTGGTGCGGCTGCAGACAGCGACGCTCATGGTCGATATCTATCCCGTGGAGCTGCACGCCGCGGATGTTCTGCTTACGGCCGCGGCTTATATTGTCGTGGCACATGTGGTGACGCGCCTGACGGTGGGCGCCATGCTTAAAGATAACGCAACGATATGAAAAGAGTGATAACCATACTGCTCGTGGCTGCGGCTCTGGCGGCGACGGGGTGCCGCCGCTACAAGGTGATCCCCGACCGTACGCTGGGCGAGATCTTCCACGACGCGATGCTGACGAACGCCTATGTGGACAATCAGGGTGTGAGTATCGATTCGCTGAACATCTACGAACCGATATTCGCACGCTACGGCTATACGACGGAGGATGTGCGATATACGCTCGAGGAGTTCTCGCGCCGCAAGAGCGCCCATCTGAGCGACGTGGCGGAGTATATGATCCTGCTCTTCGACCGCGAGGCGGCGGAGCTGAACCGTCAGGTCGCCGTGCTCGACACGATCGACAACGTGGCGCGGCGGCGCGCTACGCGCACCGTGCTGCGCGACACGATGGTGCGGGTGTCGAAGGCGGCCGATACGACACGTCTGCGCTTCGTTGTGGACAATGTCCGCACGGGTGACTATGTGGTTTCGGCGACATATTCGCTCGACTCGCTTGACAAGGGCGTGGGACGCCGCTACCGCGTCTATTGGATATGCAGCGACTCGACCGAACGCATCGGGTTCGGCGGCACGGTGATCAAGGGCGGCGAGCACGCCATACACCATACGCTCATATCGAAGCCCGGCGAGCCGAAGGCGCAGCTGATCATCGACTTCAACCATACGGGTACACGCAAGGGCTCCACGCCGCCGCCACGTATGACGGTGGAGGATATACGTGTAACGTATACGCCGCCGACGGAGCAGTGTGTCGATGTCCTGTATGACGAGCAGCTGGATCTGCGTATCTTCTCCGACAGCATGATCCGCATGATCGAGGGCAGCCGCCTCTCGGCTGCGGACAAGGGCGGCGCTGCCGGAACGGGCGGGGATGATGCCGACGTGGCGGGGCCGGAAGGAGCGGCTGCGGAGTCGTAGTATGCGGCGCATAGCCTCACACCTGCTCTTCGACAGAGGGGAGGTTATACCGCGTCCCGTGGTCACGGTAGACGATACGGGCCTTATCGTCTCGGTGGGGCAGTGGGAGCGGCTCGACGGCGACGCCTCGACGGAGTTCTATGCCGGAGCGTTGTGCGCCGGATTTGTCAATGCGCACTGTCATCTCGAGTTGTCGTATCTGCGCGGAGCCATCGCCCGCGGCACGGGCTTCGCGGGCTTTGCCCGCGCCATAGGCGCCGTGCGCGGAGGTTTTGCCATGGAGGATCGGCTGCGAGCTCTCGAGGCGGCCGATGCACGTATGTGGCACGAGGGAGTGCAGGCCGTGGCCGATATCGTGAACGGCGAGACGTCGTTCGCAGCCAAGGCGTGCAGCGCCGTACGCTATCGCAGCTTTGCCGAGGTCTTCGGGCTGAACGCCTCGACGGAGGCTGTGCGGCCGCTGCTGCAATATCCCGATACGACGCTTACACCACACTCGACATATTCGATACAGGATACCGTCTTTAGCGAGGTGGTCTCCGATGCGGCGAACGACCCGTTGTCCATACACTTCATGGAGTCGGACGACGAGGCGGCGTTGTTCCGTGGCGAGGGGTCGCTTGCGGCGTGGTACGGACGTATGGGGTGGCGGTGCGACTTCCTTTCGCACGGCTCGCCCGCAAGGCGTGTGGCGGATATGGTGCCGCGCGGGCGGCGTGTGCTGCTCGTGCACGGGTGCCGTGTCGGAGAGGCGGAGTATGATCTGGTCTCGGACCGTCTCGGCCAGACGTTATGGTGGGTTCTGTGCCCGCGGTCGAACGACTATATATCGGGATTGCGGCCGCCTGTGGAGTTGCTGCGGCAGCGCGGGGCGCGTATATGCGTGGGGACCGACTCTCTGGCCTCGAACGAGTGTCTTTCGATGGTGGAGGAGCTCAAGCTTCTCGGCGGTGTGCCTCTGGAGGAGGCCGTGGCGTGGGCTACGGTCAACGGTGCGCAGGCGCTGGGTCTCGACGGCGGGATCGGCTCCATCGAGGCGGGCAAGCGCCCGGGGCTGGTGCTCATCGAAAATCTCTCATACGACAGTGCCGGGGCTCACCTTACAGCGAAGAGCCGTTCGCGGCGTCTGGTGTAGCGGCTTACTGGGATATATGAAAAGGGGAGCGGACCGATCCGCACCCCTTTTGTCGTTGCCATGCCCCGCTATTCGTAACGCAGGGCGTCGATGGGATTCAGTCGGCTGGCCTTGCGCGCAGGGTACCACCCGAAGAACACTCCCGTGAAGGTACATACGGCAAACGAGATGAAGATGGCGAAGCCGTTGAAGATGAATGGGTAGTCGAGCAGCTTGATTATGAGCGTCGAGAGCCCTATGCCGAGGATGACGCCTATGATGCCGCCGGCGATGGAGATGATGACCGACTCGATGAGGAACTGCATCAATATGTGTCGGCTCTTTGCGCCGATCGACATGCGCAGTCCGATCTCGCGCGTACGCTCCGTGACCGAGACATACATTATGTTCATGATACCGATGCCGCCCACCACGAGCGATATGCCTGCAATGCAGGAGAGGATCATGGTCATGATGCCGAGGATCGAGTTGAGCGACTCGAGCATCTCGGTCATCGACTGCACTTGGAAGTCGTCATCCTCGCCCGCACGTATATGGTGCTGCTCGCGAAGAATATCCTTGATCTCGGCGACGGCGGCCGACGACATCTCCTCGCTTGCGGCCGAGGCATATATGGCGTTCAGGTGGCGTATGCCCGCCATGCGGCGCTGCACGGTAGTGTAGGGGACGAATATCGGTTCGTCGTTGTCGCCGCCCTTCTCCTTGAGCGTAGCCACGACCTTGAGGGGTATGGAGTTGAAGCGTATGGTCTGGCCCACGGGCGACGAGCCGTCGGGGAAGAGTTTGCGGCGTATCTCGGAGCCTATGACGCACACCTTGGCCGCGGAGCGTACCTCGGCATCGCCCCACATGGCGCCGTCGTCGATCGTGTAGTTGAGTATGTCGACCATCTGCGCGACGCATCCCGTGATGGTTGCGGGCGTATTGTTGGCGCCGGCTATCGCCTGCCCCGAGGTCGATACATCGGGCGAGACCGACCGCAGATAGGATGACTGGTTGCGCAGCGCATCGAAGTCCGTCACACGCAGCCGCTGCAGGTCGGCGGCCGAGATGCGTACGCCGCCCCGCTCCCATGCGGGCTGTATGACTATGAGGTTTGTACCCATGCCGCTGATCTCGCGGCGGATGCTCTGCTTCTGGCTCTCGCCCAGAAACATCATCGTGATGACGGACGAGACGCCGATGATGATGCCCAGCATGGTGAGCAGGCACCGCATCTTGTTGTTGGCAAGGGCGCGCAGTGCTATGTGTATGAGATTCGCAAAGTTCATTGTCTCGGTATTGTGTGTGGGTTACTCCTCGGGCGGCATGGCGGCGAGGGTCTCGGCCGCGGAGGCGATACGGGTATTGACTGTGTCCTCGATTATGCGGCCGTCGCGCAGGGTGATCGTACGCGACGAGTAGAGCGCTATCTCGGGGTTGTGCGTGACGAAGATTATGGTGCGGCCCTTGGCATTGAGACGCTGGAAGAGGGTCAGGATTTCGAACGAGGTGCGTGTGTCGAGGTTTCCCGTCGCCTCGTCGGCAAGGATGATCACGGGATCATTGACCAGCGCGCGGGCTATGGCCACACGCTGCTGCTGGCCTCCCGACATCTGGTTCGAGCGGTGGTTCATGCGGTCCTGCAGTCCCACGTCGCGCAGCGCCTGCTCGGCGCGGGCACGCCGCTCGGCACGCCCCACGGCGCTGTTGTAGAGCAGCGGCAGCTCGACGTTCTCCACGGCCGTAGTCTTGGGCAGGAGGTTGTATGACTGGAAGACGAAGCCTATCTTGCGGTTTCGCAGCGTGGCGCGTTCCTTGCCGCTCATGCGGCGCACGGGTATGCCGTCGAGGTAGTATTCGCCCGCCGTAGGTACGTCAAGGCATCCCAGAAGGTTCAGCAGCGTCGATTTTCCCGAGCCGCTGGTGCCCATGATGGTGACGAACTCCCCCTCGCTGATCGAGAACGACACCCCGCGCAGTGCGTGCACCGTCTCGCTGCCGACGCGGAAGTCGCGGCGTATGCCCTCCATGCGGATGATCTGCTGGCGGGCTTCGGCATCCGAGGGCTTCGTGTTGACGGCGTGAAGGCTCTCTGCCGGTACTGTGCCGCCCGCTGCCATGTCGATGTTATCGGTAGGTCCCATGTCGCTACATTGATATGCTGACCGAAATATCCCCTTCGTCATTGTCGTCGGCGGCGAGCCCCACGACGATACAGTCGCCCGCGGCGAGTCCCGACGTGACCTCGGTCTGCACGCCGTTTGATATGCCCGTCGTCACCTCGCGCACGGTGAGCGTGCCGTCGCCGCCGCGCACGTAGACATGCTGTGCGAGCAGCTCCTTACGCTGCTGTGCCGTTATGTCCGAGGGTACGAACCGCAGCGCCTTTGCCGGCACGACAAAGACCCCGCCGCGCTCCATCGTATAGATGGTCGTGGTGGCCGTCATCCCGGGCTTGAGTTTCAGGTCGGGGTTCGGAGCGTCGATCACGACCTCGTATGTCACGACGTTCGATGTGGTGGTCGATTGCAGCCGCACCTGCCGCACCGTACCGTGGAAGGTGTCGTCGGTATAGGTGTCGACGGTGAAATCGACACGCTGGCCCTCCTTCACGGCGCCGATGTCGGCCTCGTCGACGTTGGCTATGACCTGCATCTGGCGCAGGTCGTTGGCTATGGTGAAGAGCGTTGGGGTAGAGTATCCCGACGCTACGGTCTGACCCTCGTCGACGGCGCGCGACAGCACTACGCCGCTGATGGGCGAGTAGATCTGCGTGTAGCCGAGGTTTATCTCGGCGCGCTCCAACGACAGCTTGGCCTGACGGTAGCTGCTCTCGGCCTTGAGATAGGCCGTCTCGGCATCGTCATACTCCGTGTCGGAGATGAGGCTCTGCTCGAAGAGGTTGCGCTGACGCTCGAAGTTCTTCTTCTGGAGCTTGTAGTCGAGCTCCGCGGCGCAGAGCGACTCCTCGGCTACGGACTTCTCGGCTTCGAGCGTCGAGCGGTCGAGCTGCGCGATGAGCTGGCCCTGCTCCACCTCCGAGTTGAAATCGACATATATGTCGGATATGATGCCCGAGACCTGTGTACCCACGTCGACCTTGTTCACGGGGTTGACCGTACCCGTGGCCGTCACCGAGAGGGTTATGGTGTCGGTGGCGATGACCTGCGTCTCGTAGTTGACCTCGGGGCTCTTGCCGCCGCGGCCGAAGAGCGTGGCCGCCACGATCACGACGATGAGCACCGCCGCAATCCAGATGATCCTTTTCTTCATTGTGTTATGTTGTTCGTTTTACATTGTCGTTGGTGTGTTCCGCCTGCTCAGAGCGTTATCGGCTCGCCGCGGTAGAAGGCGAGGATCTTGGCCGCCAGCACGGCCTTGTATTTGGCCTGCAGGCGTTCCGACATGGCCGCCAAGAAGTTGTTCTTCTCGGTATTCAGCTCCACGGCGTTGTTCTTGCCCTGCTCGAAGCTGGCCACGGCGAGGCGGTAGCTCTCCTCGGCGTAGGCGAGTTTCTGCCCGGCAGCCATATAGTTCGACTGTGCGGCCACGGCGTCGCGGTGCAGCGACTCGATGGTCGAGAGTAGATCCTTGCGGGCGGTGCGGCTGTCGATCTCGGCCTGCCGCGTGTTGAGGCGCGCCTGCCGCACCGACGTGCGGGCGTTCTTGCCGTTGAAGATGGGGACGCTGAGCGAGAGCCCGATGCTCTCGTTGAGTTTCTGCGAGAGCTGCGAGCCCATCGAGAGACCCAGACCCGACTGGTGGCCTGTCGAGACGTTGGCCGAGAGCGACACCTGCGGGTAGAAGGCCGACCGCGCGGCCCGCTCGGCAAACTGCGAGGCCTCGATCAGGATATCGGCCTGCCGCGTCTCCGGCATGATGCCGAGGGCGGCGTCATAGACCTCCTCCACAGATGGTATGATACGCAGCACCTCGTCGTCCGAGATCTCTGGGAACTCGACGTCGAAGCTGGCGTCGGGGCCCAGCTCGAGCAGCTGCTTGAGCTGGAGACGGTATTGTGCGAGGTTGTTCTGTGCCGTCGTGAGGTCGTATTGCGCCGATCCCAGCTGCGAGAGCATCTGCGCCACCTCGGTACGGGCAACAGCCCCTTGTTTCAGCATGCGCTGCGCGCGGTCGGCCTGCTCCTCGGCCAGCGTGACGGCGCGGCGGTTGATCTCGACGGTCTCGGCGGCGTACATCACCTGAAGGTATGCCTGTACGACGTTGACCGTAATGTCGTTGAGGCTCTTCTCGACACCCAGACGGCTGCTCTCGGCGCGCCGCTCCTGCTGGCGCACGTTGTTGCGCAGGCGCCCGCCCTGATATATGGCCGTCGTGGAGCCTATGCCGTAGCTGCCGCCGTAGGAGAAGGAGCCGTCGGATACGACCTCGCCGTAATCGTTGATCAGCTTTATGGCGCTCTGGTGCGAGACGTTCTGGCCCGTGTTGAACGAGAGTGTGGGGTAGCGTGCCGCCTTGGCCGCCTCGAGCTCTATGTCGCCGGCCTCGGCCGTGATACGTGCGCTCTGTACCTGAAGGTTGTTGGTACGGGCATACTCCAAGCATCGGGCCAAGCTCCACGGCTCGGATGATGCGGGTGATGTCTGCGCCGTCTGTACGCCCTGCCGTGCGGCCGTGTCCGCCTGCTGTGCCGCAAGCGGCAGCGGGGCTGTGCCGAGGAGCAGGAGCGCAAGAGTGAATGGTCGGTTGTGGAACATTGTCTGTTTGGTTTTGCGGCTGCGCCTTTGGTCGGCGCTGCCTGTTCGCATGTTTCGTATATATAGTCGCTGCCGCCGTAGGGAAATTACACGCCGCGGCGATTTTTCCCGGTATTTTTGCGGCCGCCGCTGCGCACCACGTCGTATGATTGCCGTATGAGCGAATGTATCTGCGTGTCGTCGAGGTCGCTTTCGAGGCGTATGCCGATCCAGCTGCGCGGATCCATATTGTAGGGTGAGACGATACCCTCGTACCGCTCCGCAAGCTCGTCACGCCGCGCTGCCGGACACCTTACAGTACAGATATAGGGATTGTCGATGTCGATGAAACAGAAGATATGCCCCGCGGTATAGAAGGCCAGAATCGAGTGCCTCCCGCGGAAGAAACGCTCGAAGGGTAGTTTCTCGCTGCTCTCGGGCAGCGACAGGCAATATTGGCGCAACTCTTCGATATTCATGTTTTTGGGGTATGTGCCGTGGCGGCGTTCAGAGGATCTTCATGGCAATGACGGCACACGCCTCGGCATCGGCCAGAGCGTGGTGGTGTTGCCGGAGGTCGTAGCCGCAGGCCGCGGCCACGGTGTGGAGCTGGTGGTTGGGCAGGGCGCGCCCGAAGTTGCGGCGCGAGGCGCGGCAGGTGCAGAGGAAACGGTAGTCGGGGTACTCCATGCCGTAGTGTTGGAATACGGCGCGCATGCACCCCTCGTCGAAGGGGCTGTTGTGCGCCACGAGCGTCAGACCCTCCACCATCGGCGCGATCTCGGCCCACACCTCGGGGAAATGGGGCGCGGGGTCGGTGTCGGCACGCGTGAGTCCGTGTATGGCGGTGTTCCAACGCGAGTAGTAGTTGGGATAGGGCCGGATGAGGCGGTATTCGCGGCTGACGATCTGCCCGTCGCGCACGATGACAACACCCACGCTGCAGACGCTGGTGCGGGCATTGTTCGCCGTCTCGAAGTCTATGGCCGCAAAATCTCTCATTCCCGTCTAATTACGGGCAAATATAGGCAAAGAGCCGTAGAGATGCAAATGAAAATCACGCCTCTGACGTCCGCATCATTCGTGTGGCCTTCAGGATGGAAGTATCGGCATTGCGGAAAGAAAAACCGCGGCCTTGCGGGGCCGCGGTATATGGGTCGGCATCGGGCCGCCGTCAGAACATGGCTATAAGCTCCTCGTTCGTGTAGGCGTCGGCGCCGTAGCAGGTCTTCAGGTAGGCCAGACCATTCAGGTAGTCCTCCTCGGTGAAGGAGTCGGTCGCCTGCTTGGCCACAACGACATCATAGCCGAGGCTGAAGGCGTCGGCCGAAGTGTGGCGCACGCACATGTGGGCATGCAGGCCCGTCATTACGACCGTCTGTACGCCGAGCTCGCGCAGCAGGATGTCGAGGTCGGTCTGGAAGAATCCGCTGTAACGGCGCTTGGGCACGACATAGTCCTTGTCCGAGAGTTTGAGTTCGGGGATCACCTCGGCACCCTTGGTGCCGGCGATGGCGTGGTCGCCCCAGATCTTGAGTTCACGGTCGATGCCGGAAATGTGGGCATCGTTGCAGAAGATTACGGGAACACCAGCCTTGCGGGCGGCGTCCAGAAGTTCGGCCGTGGCCGGTACGATGGCTTTGGCGCGGTCGCATGTGAGCGCGCCGGTCACGAAGTCGTTGAGCATGTCGACAACGAGAATCGCAGGGTTGTTGAGTTTTTCCATTTTGTTTCGGGCTTGCCGTTAGCGGCCTATAAAGATATGAAAAATTTTTATAAAACACCGCCTCCATACTCCCTCTCAACCCCTGCGCAGCGGGTCATAAGCCGCCATGTGTCGCTTCAGAGGGCATTTGTATGTATACGGAGCGGTGTGTACGAACTACGACAAGCCGCTGATATCCATAAAAAAAGAGGGCCGGAAGCTGTCGTGCCTCCGGCCGTGTCGTAGAGATTGTCTTTTTTATGGATATTTTGATCCTTTTTGTCCCGTTTGATCCCGGCAGTGGCGGCGGCGCATTCCGCTGTGCCGCGACGCCCGGCCGAACGGGTTATTCGATGCCGCGGTCCGAGAGCATCTTGATGAAGTAGCCGCCCACGACCGAACGCGCTTGGAAGCCCACGTGCGTCGTGCTGTCGGTATTGTACCAGTCGCTCATCGGGACGCGGTCGGTGGTCTCGTTCATGAAGTCGTACATCGGGGCGATGAACTTCTCGAAGGTGGCCTTGTCGGGCGACATGGTGGCCGTCCATACGATCCAGTCCGACTTGGTGTAGTTGCGGCGGCAGTCCAGAGGCAGGCCGTAGCGGTTCTGCTTGGTGAGGTAGTAGGCGATCTCGGTGGGGGCGATGTCGTCGTCGAAGACGTTGTACCCGAACATCTTGTCCCAGACGAGATTATATTTCTGGCTCCACGTGTCGCCCTCGTCGAACGTAAGGCGGTAGTGGTCACCCGCCGAGGCCATCTTCTTCCATGCGGCGGCCATGTCGCGTGCGGCGTTGGTGTACTTCTCCGCTACGTCGGCCTTGCCTGCCATGCTGGCGATGTCGCCATAGGCGGCTACACCAACGATAGCCTTGATCGAGAGGTTGGCGTTACGCGCCCAGTGTCCGGCGAAGTCGTCCGTGCAGAGCTGGTTGGCAGGATCCAGACCGTTCTCCACAAGGTAGTCGGCCCATGACGTCAGGGCATCCCAATGCTTGAGCGCATACTCGGCGCTTCGCTCCATCTTGCAGATCGCTCCCGTGAGTATCAGCATGTTGCCGCTCTCCTCGACAGGCATGTCGCCGCCGTAGGTCTGGCCGTTGGCCAATGGGTAGGTGCCGACATCGTGTGCAGGGAAGGGTTTTGTCCACTTGCCGCTCTCGGTGTAGTAGAATATGAAGTTGAGCAGGGCCTTCGCCAGCTCGGGGTTGTAGTAGAGGAACATCGGCGCCGAGGGGTAGGTGACGTCGACCGTACCGATCGAGCCGTTGCTGAAGTTCTCCTTCGAGAGCCATGCCAACTCGCCCTGAGGCGTCTCGATGAGCTTGTGTGCGACGATAGCCTGACGGTATGCCAGAGCGCAGAGCTCGGCATACTCTTTTCCGCCGGCGGCGTTTGCCTCCTTCATAAGCTCGGCGTCGAATGCGGCGCAGCGCTTCATGAGCGACTTGTAATCCTTGGCTGCGGCGGCGAACTGCTTGGCTATCGAACTGTTGCCGTTGCGATTCCAGTAGGGGCGGATGTTCTCACCGAAATACTGTATCGAATAGATGTCGTCGTAGCCGACCATGACATATCCCGACTTGCCCTTTCCGCTGACGGTGCCCAGAGGTGCGGTGATGGCCATACGGTCACCCTCGCTGCGGCCCTCGACGGTGCCGCGGTCGGCAAACTCGCGGCGCATGGCTACGGCGTTGCCCACCGAGCTGCGTGACGAGGCCTTGTCGGCGGCCATGTAGAAGTATCCCCAGTCGATGCGCACGTCGTCACCCTTGCGGCCCAGAATCTTCTGGTCGACGGTGCCGCTCTTGACATAGTTGAAGTTGTCGTCGTCGCCGCGCTCGCTCACGCACTTCTGCTCCGATGAGTTGCGCGCCCAGTCGGGTGCGGCCTCGAAGTAGATCTGCACGTCATGCTCGGCGCCGTCGTTGGATGCGACATCGTATGTGATATAGTTCACGGGGCGCGATACCAGATCGAGATCCTCCAGCAGCAGGGGCGCCGTGAAGCGCAGCGTCAGGTCGACGCCGCCGCAGGTGAACTTATATATGGTACTGGTGGCCTGTACGTCGACCGAGGTCTGCTCGGCCGTGCGGGTCATCACCTGCGAGTTGTTGTCGCGGCGGTATAGTCCCACGTCCACAAGCGCGCCGCCCGTGCGGTTGTTGCAGTGCGCCGCCAGCACGACCTTGCCGTCGGCGGCCGTCGCGGCCAGCTCGGCCGGTATCTCCACCCAGCGGTCCTTCTTCCACTCGTAGGGCGTGGCGACGATCTGCTCGCCGTTGAAGTAGAGCTCGAAGGTGTCGTCATGCGAATATTTCACGAAGAGCGTGCCGCCGTTGAGTTGTGCGGGGTCGATCTGTATGGTGCGGCGCACCCAGATGTCCTTCGTGGGCCAGAGCGTCTGGACGTTCGTCTCCTCGGGGGTGCCGAAGGCCGCATCGCCGCTCTTCCATGACGTATCGTTGAAGTCGCGGCCCTCCCATCCGGCGGCGGGGGCGTCGAACGTATACCGTCCCTGCCACGGCTGCTCGTACGATATGGGGGCCAGCGCATCCATCGGTATGTCTTCGGCGCCCATGAAGCGGTAGAGCTCGCCGTCGACGCGCAGTGTACCCATGATCGGGAAGTCGCGTCCGGTCCAGTGCTTGACCTGACTGTCGTAGAGACGGTCGGTCGTAGACCACGCGCTGGTGTAGGGGTCGATGGTTATGAGCGGGTATGCCGGAGCCCGCAGGTCGTTCTTCACGGCCTCGGGCGCCGAGCACGAGGCCATAATCACCGCCGCAGCGGTGGCAATGAGTATTCGGTTTGTCATAATATGAGATTTTTGATCTATATTCTATATGTCGCGACAAAGATAAAAAAACGTATGGGCAAAGTTAAATGAAAAACACACCTGTTGCGCCTCTGGCGGTGCGAATATGCGGGAGTAGGGGCGCCGTGGCGGAGGAGGTGTAATAAACCGTCATAAATATGCATCGTATGCATATTTCGGCATGCATCGGCAAATATGGCTTCCAAACGACGCTGCAGCCGTTTTATTGTGTCGGAGAGGGTTGCGTGCGAAGCCGCGTAATGCGCCTCGCTGGCATTCGGTATATGCAGCTGTGATAAGAATGTGTCGATTTGTGATATATATGTCATATGTCGTATAATATTTTTTTTGCGCCGGGAATAACGATTTAGTGTCGATAGACACAAGTGCAAACAATCAATACATATATATTTTTTAGGAACGAACGATGACGTATTCGGATTTCCGTATGACGAGTATTTCGTCGTGCAGATCCGTGTCAGTCGTTTTTTTGCAACGTAAGAAGGTGTTTACACCATGCAAAAAACCAAATCTCTATTCATGAACATCGTACTGCTGATGTTCGCGCTGCCGGTGTTGGCGCAGAGCGGCGGAACAGCCACGGTAAGCGGTGTCGTAACATCCGCGGAGGACAAGTATCCTCTGATCGGGGCGCATGTGATTGCGGGTGACAACAACGGCGTAAGTACGCTCCTCGACGGGTCGTACTCCATAGATGTCAAGCCAGGCGATGTGCTGACCTATTATTATGTGGGATACGAGGAGGTAAAGTACACCGTCCCGGATGGAGCCGCAAGCATCAAACACAATGTCGAGCTCAAGGCCGAAACGAAATCCCTTGAGGATGTCGTGGTCATAGCCTACGGCGTGCGCAAGAAGGGCACCATAGCCGGATCGGTCTCGACGGTCAAGGCCGAGAAGATCGAGAACACCCCCACGGCGGCGTTCGATCAGGCGCTGCAGGGACAGGTCCCCGGCCTGACGGTACTGTCCAGCTCGGGTGAACCGAGTGTGGCGGCCACGCTCAGCATCCGAGGCACAAACTCTATCAACTCGGGAACGGCTCCCCTCTATATCCTCGACGGCGCCGCAATCTCGAGTGCCGACTTCAACACCATCAACCCGGCCGACATCGAGTCGATCTCGGTGCTCAAGGATGCCTCGTCGACATCGATCTACGGCGCCCGCGCCGCGAACGGCGTGGTCGTCATCACGACCAAGCGCGGACGGATGGCCTCGAAGCCCAGCATCACCTACCGCATGCAGCTCGGATTCTCGCAGCTGACGCAGAACAACTGGGACCTGATGAACACGGCCGAGCGTATCCAGTATGAGAAGGAGATAGGCCTCACCTCGGGCAAGAACTACGACCTGCTGGGCAAGACGGATGTGAACTGGCTCGATGCCGTATATAACAATGCGGCGCTGCTGCAGAACTACGAGCTCTCGGTCTCGGGCGCGAGCGACTGCACGAACTACTACATCTCGGGCGGATACTACAATCAGGACGGTATCGCGGTAGGGTCGTATTTCGACCGTTATTCGCTTCGCGCCAACGTTGAGCAGCGTGCCGCCGACTGGCTCAAGATCGGTACCAACACCATGCTCAACTACCAAGGCATCGAACAGGCCGACGAGGGTTCGTATACACTCGTGACGCCCATCTCGGCCGCGCGCTTCATGCTCCCGTACTGGAACCCGTACCGGCCCGACGGGTCGATCGCCTCGATCGACGACGGCACGTGGAAGGGCGATGGCCAGAACCCTCTGGAGTGGCTCGAGAAGAACCGCCGCGAATACAAGAAATACAAGCTGGTGTCGAACATCTTCGCCGAGGCCACGCCTGTCGAGGGCCTGACGATACGTTCGCAGTTCAGCATAGACTACTCGCACATGACGGGCTTCGGCACCTCGACGCCGAGCTACGGGCCCAATCTGGGCGATGGCAGCGCACAGCGCATATCGACGGACGGAATGTCGCTCTCGGTGACCAATACGGTGAACTACCAGTTCCGCAAGGGAGACAAGCACTCGTTCAACTTCCTCGTGGGTCAGGAGGGTGTGGACTACCACTATGAGGACTTCTCGATCCTGACCGAGGGGCAGAACAACGACCGTCTGGTCAACATATCGACCGGTACGCGCGCCTCGTCGTGGAGCGATACCACCGACGACGACTACGGCTACCTGTCGTTCTTCGGCCGCGGCGAGTACAACTACGACAACCGCTACTATGCCGACTTCTCGGTGCGTACGGATGCCTCGTCGCGTTTCGGCGCCGACCGCCGGCGGGATTCTGGTCTGTGAGCTTCATGTGGAACCTGCGTCAGGAGCGGTTCATGGACAATGCCAGCCGCTGGCTCACCAACGCCCAGATCGCCGTCAGCACCGGTACCTCGGGTAACTCGTCGATACCCAACTACGAGCACCTCGCCCTTGTGTCGGGCGGGTCGGACTACTTCGGCAACGCCGGCATAGCCCCCTCGCAGCCGGGCAGCGACAACCTCGGCTGGGAGAAGCTCTGGACTACGAACATCGCATTCCACTTGGGATTCTGGAACCGTCTGAACGTAGACCTCGAATTCTATAACAAACGTACTTCGGATATGTTGATGCTCGTGCCCGAGTCGTATGCCAACAAGGGCTGCGGATACAGCTGGGACAACATCGGCGTGATGGTCAACCGCGGTTTCGAACTCAACGTCACGGGTACGATATTCTCGAACAGGAACTTCATGTGGTCGGTAAACGCCAACGTGTCGTACAACCGCAACCGTATTCTGGAGCTTTATAACGGCGTTCAGGAGTACGAGATGTCGCAGACGTCGATGAAACTCGTCGTCGGCCACGACTCGGGCGAGTTCTACATCAACCGCTTTGCGGGCGTCAACCCCGTCAACGGCGATGCGCTGTGGTACACGCGTGACGGCGAGTTGACGAACGAGATGCGCGACGAGGACAAGGTTCTCGTGGGCAAGAGCATGACGGCACCGTGGATCGGCGGTTTCGGCACCAATATCTCATGGAAGGGTCTGTCGCTGTCGGCGCAGTTCTCATGGGTGGCCGACCGCTGGATGATAAACAACGACCGCTACTTCGACGAGTCGAACGGCCGTTACAGCTCCTACAACCAGTCACGGCGCCTGCTCGACCGCTGGAAGGAGCCCGGCGACGTTACCGACATACCGCGTCACGGCGTATATACCGAGTTCGACGACCGCCTTCTGGAGGATGCGTCGTTCCTGCGCCTGAAGAACGTCATGCTCAGCTACAGCCTGCCGTCGGAGCTGCTGAGCCGCAGCCGCTTCATCAGCGGCATCCGCATCTATGCCCAAGCGCAGAACCTGTTTACCATAACGGGCTTCTCGGGTCTCGACCCCGAGGGCGTGGGCAATATGTATCAGGCGCAGTACCCCATGTCGCGCCAATTCACCTTTGGTCTTGATCTTATGTTCTAAACGCATGACAATGACTATGTTGAAAAATATAAAGTATTATTTTGCGGCCCTTGTCCTGATGGTTGGGCCTACCTCGTGCCTCGAGAAGCTGCCCGGGTCGTCGATCCCCGAGGGCGAGGCCATGCAGACCTTCAGCGATGCCGAACAGGTGGTGACGGGCATATATGCCGGCCTTAAGAGCAGCGCGCTCTTCAGCGGCTCGCTCACCGTCATGCCCGACATACAGGCCGATCTGGTATATGCCGTCGAGAATTTCACCAACGTCTATGGCAGCGTGTGGCAGTGGGACATCCTCTCCACGGACAGCGATGTGGAGTCGGTCTATGCCGCCCTCTATACGATCATCGCCCGCTGCAACTTCTACCTCGACAGTATCGACGAGGTGATGGCAAACGAACTCGATGTGACGAATCTCGGATATCTGGAGACATATACGGGCGAGGTATATACGATCCGCGCACTCTGCTACTCGAAGCTTCTGGAGTGCTTCTGCAAGGCCTACGACCCCGCTACGGCCGAGAACGAGCTGGGCGTGGTGCTGCGTACAAAGTACAGCGAGCCCGAACCCATGAAGCGCGCTTCGCTCAAGGATTCGTATGATCTGGTCATAGACGATCTGGAGCATGCGGAGGAGTATCTGGACAACGACTTCGACCAATATAACTCGATCTACGTTACGGCAGCCGCGGCACAGGCCCTCCATGCCCGCGTGGCGCTCTACATGCAGGATTGGCAGACGGCCATCGACTACGCCACGATGCTTATCGAGAATGACGCCTTCGAGTTGGCCGACGGCACGAAGAGCTACTCTTCGACGGATACCTATCTGACATATATGTGGAACTACGACTCGAGCTACGAGATCATCTGGGAGCTGGGCTTCACGACCACCTCTTACGGCGGGGCTCTGGGTCAGGTCTTCCTCAATGCCGACCGTGACTACAAGTACACCTATCCCGACTATGTTCCGGCGCAGTGGGTGCTGGATGCCTATACCGACAACGACCTGCGTTACGACGCCTACTTCTACAACTACACCACGGGATATGCCAACGGTCTGACGTGGCCCCTGCTGATAAAGTACTTCGGCAACCGCAACCTCATCTCGTCGGCGAATATGTACATGTATTCGATGCCCAAGCTGTTCCGCCTCTCTGAGCAGTACCTGATCCGCGCCGAGGCATACTGCAATCTGCCCACGCCGAACTATTCGGCCGCGAGCAAGGATCTGACGACGCTGCGGGCGAAGCGTTTCAGCGGCGGCGCCGGCGCCATAACCGTCAGCAGCAGCAACTGGCTCCAGACGATCTCGGAGGAGCGCGTGCGCGAGCTCTATATGGAGGGCTTCCGCCTGAATGACCTCAAGCGCTGGCACATGGGCTTCGAGCGCACGCCCCAGACCAACTCTCTGGCCGAGGGCAGCTCGCTCAAGATCGAGGCCGACGCCCCGCGCTTCGTATGGCCGATCCCGCGTCACGAGCAAGACGGACTATATAATGTCGGGCGTCGAGTTCGCCTATAACGACATCACGGGCTTCGAGAACGGCAACAACGGCAAGTATCAGGGCATCAACGTCTCGACGCTGACGCTGTCGGGCAACCGGATCAAGCAGTTCCCCGCATGCCTCGCTAAGAGCGGCTCGCAGATAAATTACATCATCATGAGCGGCAATGGCATGACGGGCTTCGAGGAGGGCAGCTTCACCCCCGCCAAGGCGGAGAATCTGGCAAACCTCATATCGATAGACCTTACGTACAACCGTCTCACGGAACTGCCGGATGATTTCCACGCGGGCAATATGCCGTATCTGTACGGTGTCGACCTGTCGTACAACGCCTTTGCGTCGTTCCCGTGGAACCCGACCGACGCCTTGAGCCTTACGGTCTACGGGCTGCGCGGACAGAGGGCCGACGACGGTTCGCGCTGCCTGCGCGAGTGGCCTACGGGAATATACAAGCATACGGGTCTGCGCGGACTCTTCTTGGGTTCGAACGACCTGCGCAAGATCGACGATACGATATCGTATATGATATACAATCTCGATATCAGCGACAACCCCAACATAACCTTCGACGCCAGCGAGATATGCTACTATTGGCAGGCCGGCGCCTTCAACCTCATTTACGACAAGACGCAGAATATAGTGAATTGTCCCGAAATGCTCGAATAATACGCAACTATGAAAATACTGAATTATATCGTATTGTCGCTTCTCGTGGTATCCGCATGGGTCGGGTGCAGTAAGGACGAGAGCATCGGTTTCGACATCGACAACAACTCTATCGAGATAGATGCGGCCGGCGGCACCCGCAGCTTCAAGGTCTCTTCCGACGACAACTGGGTAACATCGGCATCGGTGCCTTGGGTGACGGTTACGCCTGCAAACGGTTTCGGATGCAGGGAGTGCAGGATCCTGATCGACTCGGCGCTGACGGCGGAGGTGCGTACCGGCGTGGTGCGTATCGCAAGACCGCGAACAGCTTGGAATACAAGGAGATCGAGATCCGTCAGGAGGGCTTCGACTATTCGATCGTGCTGGATGAGCCCGAGGTGTCGATCGACAACTATGCTGCGCTTGAGGAGCGTCATCTGGATGTCCGGGTAAGGTCGAATGTCGATTTCGACGTCAGGATCCCGGACGACGTGGCGAGCTGGGTGCGTACCGACGACTATGCCCTGACGCTCGACCGCGGCCTTCGTCCGCGCGAGGTTACGGTGCGTTTCAACTGGGGCATCAACTCGGTGCCGCAGGAGCGTATCGCCGAGATCGAGTTTGTCCCCAAGGACGAGAGCGGAGTCTCGTCGGATAGATATGCTTGCGCGCAACGACCGTCTCACCATCCGTCAGAATGCGGCCGCGGAGATCAAGCGCGGCACGCGCGAGGGCGACTCGGTTGCGCTGCTGGGCATAGCGCGCACGCTCGGCGTCTGGGGCGACAGCTGGGAGAGTTCGGGCGAGAAGATGGACAACTGGGATAACGTCGTGCTGTGGGAAGAGGGAATGGACGGATATGTCGATTCGCTCAAGGGTCGTGTCAAGTCGGCGCGGTTCTACATGTTCTCGACCAAGGAGGGCCTGCCCTACGAGGTGCAGTATCTCACGGGTGCCGAGGAGTTGGAGTTCTACAGCAACGTCAACACGTTCCAGCTCAGCCTCAGCACGGGCGAGTATATATGCAAGCTGGAGCATCTGAAGCGTCTGACCATCGGCGCGTACGGTTTGACCGAGCTGCACGAGGACTTCAAGAACCTCCGGGAGCTGGAGTATCTCGATCTGGGCAGCAACAACTTCCAGAGGGTGCCGGATGTAATCAATCCGCAGAACTTCCCCAAGCTCCATGTGCTCAGGATGGCCAACAACCAGCGCAAGCTGATCTACGACCTGAGCAACAACATATCGACCGATTTCGGCGGTTTCTATGACGAGACGGCATATAACGGCGAGCAGTTCGGTCAGTTCCCCTCGCGGCTGCTCAAGTGGACGGCCGACGAGGCCAACGGCGTGACGGGTCTCGACACGCTTGTGCTCTCGGTGAATTACCTGCAGGGCAGCATCCCGTCGTTCGAGGATGACAACACGGTCGGTTACTATACCGAGCATGATATAATCAACAGTGCCGACACGTTGCCGCGCAAGATGCTCACGGTAAAGAAGGTTATGCCGCAGCTGAAGATGTTCACCATAAACCTGAACCGCCTGACGGGGCCTCTGCCCGAGTGGCTGCTCTACCACCCGTCGCTCGACTGGTGGGATCCCGGCACTCTGATATTTACGCAGGAGGGCAAGGACGAGCTGGGTAATCTGGCCGGATTCAGCAACCTGCCTGCGAACCTGAACTATTACTACGAGGTTTACACGAAGAAGCAAGCTGGCGTCGTCGTCGGTGACGATACGGCCTCATCGGGCAAATAATCGAATGCAGAGATGAAAACGAACAGACATATTCTAATGATTGCGATCGGCGTATTGGCGTCGGTCCTCTTCGGAGCCTGCACCAAGGATGACAGTTTCGACACGACCCCTGCGGGGCCTGTCGAGCCGGCCGAGATGACGGGCGAGGTAATAGTGAAATTTGCCCCCTACGTGAGCGATATCCTCGACAGCGTGGGCGCTGCGACCACGCGCTGCGGCGCGCCGGCTACGCGCAGCGGCATATTGTCGGTGGACGAGGTGCTGGATCTGCTGGGCGGTTGCGAGGTCGAGCGTATCTTCCCCGTCGATACGCGCTACGAGGAGCGTACGCGCCGCGCGGAGCTGCATCTGTGGTATGCGGTGCGCTTCGGCAAGGAGTTTACGGTGGATGAGGTGATCTCGCGTCTGTCGCAGCTGGGCGAGGTGCAGACGGCTACGCCCAACCGCGTCATCAAGCGCGCCTACCGCGAAGACCGCAAGGCCTATCCGGTGTCGCAGCGTATGCTGGAGCGGTCGGCCGTGACGCGCGCCTCGGGCGATTACGCCTATAACGACGTGCTTCTGCCGTGGCAGTGGCATATCATCAACCGCGGCTATCGCGACAACTTCATCATAGGCGAAACCGACGGCAAGACGGTGGAAGAGGTGCAGGCCAAGTACAAGGCCGGTGCCGATGTGAACTGCGAGAAGGCGTGGGAGCGTACCACGGGCGATCCGTCGATCGTGGTGGCGGTCCTCGACGAGGGTATCTATTGGCGTCACCCCGACCTTGTCAACAACATGTGGGAGAACGAGGACGAGCCCTATTACAGTGATGCCGCGGGCGAGCATGTATCGTATGAGGATCGCGACGGCAACGGATATGCGGGCGACCATTTCGGTTACGACTCCATCAACAATACGGGCGTTATCTCGTGCGACGCCTCGGCGGATACGGGTCACGGTACGCATGTGGCCGGTGTCATCGCCGCGCGCAACAACAACGGCATAGGCATCGCCTCGATTGCGGGCGGTACGGAGGATGCGCCGGGTGTGAAGGTCAGGCCGAGGGCAGCTATGTATATGTCGAGTTGTCGTATCGCGACGGCAATACCTTCACGATATACCAGAATCTCGACAGTTTCGGGCCGCGCCGCATCACGGGGTCGTACAGCCTCTATACGGACGATGCTCTGGGTGCCGTCATACGCGGCATGTATGACTACGAGAACGGCGACTGGGCGAGCCGCTATGTCATCCGCGACCTGTACGAGGACCGCATGACGTGGATCGCCGTCGGCGACGAGACCAACGTCTCGGAGTATGTGCGCTGCGAGGCCGTCCCCGAGGAGATACTCTTGCAGTTCGGAGGCGCGGAAGAGGAGTAGTCAGCGGATGTTTTTCGGGCGGGCCGCCTTGTCTCAGGGGCGGGCCGATACGGTATGTTGAGGCGTCGTCCCGTATGGGACGGCGCCTTGTCTGTTCTCCGAAGGCAGGGGCTTTGCGGCGATTTGCATTGTGCGGATGGCCGCCGGACGGTGCATGTGGCGGCGGTGAGGGGCGTTTAATGCCTGATATATGGTGTATTTGTTTCTTTTTGCCTATTTTTGTGGAACGTAACGAGTGAGTTATTGCGTAAGGTCATGATAATAAAAAAAGTATTGCTTGCATTTTTGCTTGCGCTGTCGGCCGTTGCAGCCCGTGCCGACGAGGGTATGTGGCTGCCGAGCCTTATCGGTTCGCGCATAAAGGATATGCGCAGCAAGGGATTCCGTCTCTCGGCCGAGGACATATATTCGGTCAACAAGGCCTCGATGAAGGATGCCGTGGTGTTGTTCGGCGGCGGCTGTACGGGCGAGTTCGTCTCGGGGGAGGGGCTCCTGCTCACGAACCACCACTGCGGCTACGGATCGATACAGCAGCTCTCGTCCGTCGAGCACGACTATCTGACGGACGGTTTCTGGGCCGCTTCGCGTGAGGGTGAGCTTCCCGTGCCGGGACTCACGGTGAGCATCCTTGTGCGCATGGAGGATGTGACTGACCGCGTAGCTGCGGGCGAGAATCCCGAGGATATAGCGGCCGAGGCCGAGAAGGAGGGGCACCGGGCCGACGTGCAGCAGATGTACTACGGCAACCAGCAGTTCCTCTTCGTATATGATGTCTTCCGTGACGTGCGCCTTGTAGGAGCGCCGCCCTCGTCGATAGGCAAGTTCGGCGGCGATACCGACAACTGGGTGTGGCCGCGACATACGGGCGACTTCTCGATCTTCCGCGTCTATGCCGATGCGGATAACCGCCCTGCCACGTATTCGAAGGATAACGTCCCCTACCGTCCGAAGCGTCACTTCACGGTCTCGACGCGCGGCGTCGGGGAGGGTGACTTCACCATGATATACGGGTTCCCCGGCTCGACGCAGGAGTATGTCACCTCGGATGCCGTGGAGTATGTTGCCGAGGTGTCGGACCCGATGAAGATAGCGTTGCGCACGCAGCGTCTGAACATAATCTCTGCTGCGCAGGCCGAGGATGCCGCCGTGCGCATACAGTACGCCTCGAAGCACGCCTCGATCGCCAACGCTTGGAAGAAGTGGCAGGGCGAGGTGTTGGGGCTGCGCCGTCTGGGTACCGTCGGGAAGAAGCGCGCATACGAACGTGAGTTTGCGGCATGGGCCGCCTCGCGTCCCGAATATGCACATCTGCTCGACTCGATACACGCCGCATACGAGGCCGTGCGTCCCGAATACTATGTTGCGGAGCTATATTCCGAGTCGGTATTGTCGATCGAGGCCTTCTCGCGGGCGCGGGCGCTTGCCGGCACGCGGTCGCGTATGACCGATGACATGGCTTTTACCGATCTTGCCGTCGATACGCAGCCCGCATTCCTCAAGAACTACAATGCGGGGATTGACCGCGCCATAGCCAAGCGTATGGTCGCCGAGTTCATGGATCGCATGCCTGCGGATGAGGTGCCTGCGGAGTTCGCGGCGGCGGTGTCGGAACATGGCGGCGTGGATGGGTATGTCGACTATTTGTTCGACAATACTGTACTGACACGCGAAAAGTTCACGGCGGCGGAGTTCGATGCCGATCCCGTGGTGCGGATGGCGGCGATGCTCGCGCCCCTGACCGACCGCATGGCCGCGGTGCGGGCCCGCAACCTGAGCGACATAGAGTCCGTACGCCGCTGGTACACGCCCTACATGCGGGCGTTGATGGAGTGGGACACCGACCGCGCGTTCTTCCCCGATGCCAACCTCACGCTGCGCGTAGCGTACGGCTCGGTCGAGGGTTATAACTACGCCGACGGCGTCATACACCACCCCGTCTCGACGTTGGAGGGTGTCATCGAGAAGGATAACCCGGAAATATACGATTATGACGTTCCGCAGCGACTGCGCGACATACACGCGGCGAAGGATTACGGCCGCTGGGGCTGCGACGTGGAGGGCCGTTGGACGGTGCCCGTATGTTTCATCGCCACGAACCATACTTCGGGCGGCAATTCGGGTTCGCCCGTGCTGAACGGCCGCGGCGAGTTGGTGGGTATAAATTTCGACCGCACGTGGCTCTCGACCATGAGCGACATGGAGTTCGACCCCTCGGTATGCCGCAATATCGCCGTCGACATACGCTACGTGCTATTCGTCATCGACCGCATAGGCGGGGCGTCGTACCTGCTTCAGGAGATGGAGATACGATAACAGGGACAAAAAGCAATACCGGTAATGTTCGAATCTCTCTTCGTGACGCATTCGGCCCTGCAGGCCGTCGTCGTCATCTCGATCGTGTGCGCCGTGGGGCTGCTGCTGGGCAAGGTACACATCTGGGGCGTGTCGCTGGGTGTCACGTTCGTATTCTTTGCCGGCATCGTGGCCGGACACTTCGGTGTGACGATCGATCCGCAGATGCTGCTCTTTGCCGAGACGTTCGGTCTGGCGCTGTTCGTCTATTCGCTCGGCCTGCAGGTCGGCCCGGGATTCATGAGCGCCTTCCGCGCCGGGGGCGTGCGCCTCAATATGCTGGGGTTGGCCGTCATAGCTCTGGGTACGGTCATGACCGTAGCCTTCTCGTTTCTTTTCGACGTGCCGATGCCCGACATGGTGGGCGTGATGTGCGGTGCCACGACAAACACCCCCGCTCTGGGAGCCTCGCAGCAGACTCTCGCACAGATGGGGCAGCCGACGGCAGCTCCCGCGCTCAGCTGCGCCGTGACATATCCGCTGGGCGTGCTGGGTGTCATCATAGCGATACTTGTTATGAACCGGCTGTGGGTGCGTCCGGGCGATGTGGCCGCACCCAACGAGAAGCATGTAAACAATACCTTCATCGCCACGCTCCGCGTACAGAACCCGGGTGTCTTCGGCCGCGACGTGCATACGGTGGCCGAACTTACGAACGTCCCCTTCGTCATATCGCGTCTGTGGCGCAACGGCGAGGTGATGCTACCATCGACCGATACGGTGTTGCAGGAGGGTGACCGCGTGCTTGTCGTCACCTCGCGCAAGGATATAGATACCGTGGAGGCGATGATCGGCCGCCGCGAGAGTATCGACTGGAACCGCGAGAATGTCGACTGGAACGCCATCGACAGCCAGCTCGTCTCGCGCCGTATCATCATCACCCGTCCCGAAATAAACGGCAAACGCCTCGGGGCGCTGCGCCTGCGCAACAGCTACGGCATCAATATAAGCCGTATATACCGCAGCGGCATGGCGCTGCTGGCCACGCCCGATCTGATGCTGCAGATGGGCGACTGCGTGGTGGTCGTGGGCGGCAAGCCTGCCGTCGAGAAGGTGGAGAAGGTGTTGGGAAACGCCGAACGCGAACTGAACGAGCCGAACCTGCCCGCAATATACATAGGCCTCGTTGTGGGACTTATCGTCGGGGCCATACCTCTGTCGCTGCCCGGTATCACGGTGCCCGTGAAGCTGGGCCTTGCCGGCGGCCCCATAATCGTGGGTATGCTTATCGGTACGTACGGGCCGCGCCTGCATCTTGTGACCTACACCACGCAGAGCGCCAACCTCATGCTGCGCGCATTCGGACTCTCGCTCTATCTGGCGTGTCTGGGTCTGGGCTCCGGCAGCGAGTTCTTCGAGACGGCCGTCAGCGCCAACGGCGCCATGTGGGTCGGACTCGGATTCCTTATTACGGTCATCCCGACAATCGTGGTCGGCGTGGCGGCCATGCGCTGGGGAAAGGTCGACTTCGGCTCTACGTGCGGCATGTTGTGCGGCAGCATGGCCAACCCCATGGCGCTGAACTACGCCAACGACACAATCCCCGGCGAATATGCCTCGGTGGCATACGCTACGGTATATCCGTTGTCGATGTTCGTGCGCGTGGTGGTGGCACAGCTGGTGCTGATGATATTCCTGTAAGTGCCGCAGTATGTGCATACGGCGGCCTTGTGGTTTTACCGTCGGCGCGGATTTGGTCGTAGTAGCGGCTTACGGCGTTACGGCTGCGTGCGGCCGTACTTGCGGACGGAAGGGGCGCTGGAGCGGTCGGCCGCACTTCTGGGCTGGCAGATGGCGGGCGAGGTGCTCGTCCCCGGAGTGCTGAACGAGGGCGATATCGACAAGACGGACGGCTGCCGCCGTGCCGCCGAATTGGCCCGCAGCCTGTAGAGGTGGACGCACGGGCGCACGGATGCACAGGCGCACGGACGCCCGGATACACGGGCTCATGGACGCACGGAGCCGCATCGGACGAGAGATCGGATGCGGCTCTGTTGTATGTATGCGGATAGTTTTTTGGGAGAAAATTTTGCATTTAATAAAATAGTGGCTATATTTGCACACCTTTTCGAGCGTATGTGATGTGTACGACGCGCGAAATACCGCCTGCCCAGGTGGTGAAATTGGTAGACACGCTACTTTGAGGGGGTAGTGAACAATTAGGTTCGTGCAAGTTCGAGTCTTGTCCTGGGCACGAGGGCGCAAGCCCAAACCCAAACGAAAACGGCTTCGGAATATCCGAGGCCGTTTTTGTATTTATTTAAGTCTATCCTTAAGGATTAATTTCCAATTTCAAGGCATGTTTATCCGGCGCGTAGCGCGTTTGATCTCTCCGGGACTATTTTTCAATCGTGGGGATGGCCTTCTTTGTTGCATAATCCCGGCCTTACTCCTCTCCGTGATTCGTCTCCAATGCCTTTAGCCTGAGCTGCGTTCCGTGCCGCAGGCGGGCGGCGGCACGGCGTGTGAGGTAGCCGTGGCGACGAAGGAAGTCTGTTGTCAGAAGCTCTATCTTGTAATATGTGCTGTCTGGGGTGAGGCGGTAGTTGAACAACGGGTGGGTGCCGCCGCGGAATATGTGCAAATCGCAGCAGCCGCCATATTGCCGCGTGAGGTCGCGGAACCGTTCGGCCACGGCGACGGGGACTATGGGGTCGCTGTCCCCGACGATGAAGAGTGTCGGCGGCAGGGGGTGCGATATGTGCTGCATGGGCGAGAGGTCGCGGGCGCGCTCCTCGCCGCCGAACGAATCACCGCGGTCGGAGGTATCCACAACGGGGTAATACAACAGCAGCAGGTCGGGCCGCTCCGGCATATCGGGCAGCGTGGCCAGCGCGGCGGCCAGATGTCCGCCTGCGGAGCTGCCCGCGGCAGCTATGCGGGAGGGGTCTATGCCCAGAGTGTCGGCGTTGCGGCGCACCCATGCCATGGCGTCGCGTGCATCCTCGACGCTCTGTGCGGGCGATGAGCCGTGTACCATGCCGATGCGGTATTCGGCCGTTATGGCGACGATACCCGCCGCGGCATACGTGGCGCACTCGCGGTAGAACTGCAGGGGCGAGCCCGAAGTCCACCCTCCGGCAAAGAAGTAGACGATGGCTGCGCGGCCGCCGCGCGGATGTTTACCCTCGGGACGGAATATGTGCAGGTTGAGGCTCGTGCCGTTGTCCAGACGTTTATAGCACTCAACGTCGGGGTGGTATTCGTTCGCGGGCCGTGGCAGTATTGTGCGCAGAGCCTTCATCCAATTAGCGGCGATGATCTCGGCACCGGCGCGGTTGGGGTGTACCTTGTCGGCTACGGTGTGGCGCTGCCAGTCGAATCCTTCGGCCGCGGGGACCCATTTGACGTTGTCGTTGTCGAGTTGCCGCACCATCCGCTCGAGGGCGCTGTTCAGGGCGGGGATATAGGAGTATTTGGGAAGTTTGCCCGCGGGGATGACCTCGCCCACGAGGATCTTGGCTTCGGGGTTGCGGGCCAGAATCTTGGTTATGATGGAGCGTTGGGCCGTGACTATGCCGTCGACGGGATTCTCGTCGGCGAAGTGGTTGTGGCCTGCGAGCAGCAGCACCACATCGGCCGGATAGCGCGCATAGAGACTGTCAATCTTCGAGTCGAGATATTCGGCCGTGCGGCCGCCGTAGCCGCAGTTGGCGACGCTGCCCGTACGGCATGCGAAGCTGTTGGGGCCGATGAAGTCGAAGGCATAGCCCGCACCGTAGAGCATGCTCCACAGCGGCGCGGTGTAACTCTCGAACCCTGTGCCGCCCTGTGTTATCGAGTCGCCCACGGCCATGATGGTGGTGCGTGCGGGGCGGGTGTATGTCCCGTATGTCCCGTTCGCCGCGGCCGTTGTCCGCATGGCGGCAAGAAGGGCGATAATCGTAATCGAGATGCAGACGAGACCTCTCGCGCGTGGCATGCGTGATATAATGTGTGTATCCGGCATATCTTTATATGTGTGGTGTCAGGTATGTATGGAATCAGGTGTGTTGGGCTTGTCGTGAAAAAATACGCTTGCCGGCCCGCGAGCCGACAAGCGGTTTGTATGAACGTAGAGGGTGTTTGAGACTAATTCTTGGGTTTGCGGTATGTGGGCCAGTTGCCGCCGAGGTTGTAGAGCTGGTTGTTCTTGAGGCCGCTCTTGCCCATGCCCTTAGACATGAGAGCCTTCAGCTCGTCGAGATGGTCGGTGTAGATCTGGCGCGGCAGGGCCTTATGCTCGGTGCAGAGACCTGCGGCCATACCCACGACCTCGCCCATCATGCCCGTGGTGCGCATTACGCGCACTGTCCCCAGACCGATGTGTGTTACGCTGATGTCGCGCCCAGCCATGAAGAGGTTGTCGATGTTGCGCGAATAGAGGCAGCGATAGGGTACGGCGTAGGGGTTCACGGCGCCGTGCGTGCATATCGACTTGAACTCCTCGCCCGGGAAGTGTTCCGAGTTCTTGGGGTCGGGATAGTGCAGGTCGATGCTCCATGTGGTGGTGAACGATGCGTCGGGATAGACAACCTCGTTTATGAGGTCGTTCTCCGTGAGGACGTGGTCACCCAGAAGACGGCGCGACTCGCGCTTGCCGGCGATGTAGGCTACCCATCCGAGCGAACGGTTTCTGTATTTGTCGTTGTCCTTGAGGCGGTTCTTCAGATAGCTCCAGTTGGAATATACAACCATCAGGCCGTAGTCGCGTATGCGCTCGAACTCCTCGCACTGGTCGCGGTTCATGCCCGTCTCCCAAGTCCATTCGCCCATGGTTACGCGCTCGCAGCTCTGGTCGTTGAAGTTGAGTCCGTACTCGAAAAGGGGAAACGCACTCGGCGCATCATCCTCGACCGAGTACCACTGTACCGAGGCTCCCATGGTGAGGCTGTCGCCCTGTTCGGGTGCCGAGGGTTCATTGTACTCGGCGCGGCTCTCGCGCCCCATCGAGTAGTCGGCGCCGGCGAGATATCCCACCGTGCCGTCACCCGTGCAGTCGGAGAATATCGGCGCACGGAACTCTACCGTCTCGCCCGTCTCGATATGTGTCGCGTAGACGGCATTGATATGTCCGTCGCGGCAGTCGACCTTCTCGACACGATACGACGGGTAGAGGTCGAGGTTTTCGGATTCGGCCTCGAGGAAAGCGCGTTTCTTGTCGTCCTCGTAGAATTCGGCGGGCTGTGCGTTGCCGCCGCGCAGGGGGCCGAACTCCTTGATCATGTTGCCCAGATTGGTGTATGGCTCCATCTCGATATGCCCGCCCAGATGGACGCGGGTTTCGGAGCTGTTGCAGCCGCCCCAGATCGGACGGTCGTTGATGAGGGCGACCTTCACGCCCTGACGTGCTGCCGCAACCGAGGCGCACATACCGGCCACGCCGCCGCCCACAACGACGAAGTCATACTCCACCTTGCGTATCTTGCGGGGGTTGACCTTGTCGCGGAACTCGGCCAGAGCCTCGCCGCCGGCGGGCGGGACTATATTCTTGTCGGGGGTGATCCAGACGGCATCGCAGCGGCCGTCGAAGCCCGTCCTGTCGTGCAGGGTGATCTTGGCCGTGCCTTTCGGCAGATCTGCCGCACCGGCATACTGCCACTCCCATTGCGAGCCCTCGCATCCGAGCGTGGCGTCGAGGTCGCTGCCGCCGACAGATATGGTGAATGCTCCCGGGCCGCTCTTGTCGGACCACGGCGAGGTCCAGTTGTAGGTGCGCACGTAGACGTGGTATTGTCCTGCGGCGGGTATCGTCACCTCGGTCGAGGCATCCCCGACGGGGCGTCCCATGCCGTGCGCTATGAGATACGGCGAGCCCATCTCGAAGGTGAACTGCTGATCGACGCTCCAGCCGCCCTTGACGGCAAAGTTCTCGGCCTCGACCCATATTGCTGAAGGCTTTGAGGCTGTTGTGTGCGAAAAAATTACACAGAAGAGGCTCGATAACAGTACGAGGTGTAGTGTGCGGTTCATGGTGTTATGATATTACATTATAGGGTGTGTTTTAACCTGAGGCATGCCTGTTAACTGCATGATTTAATGCTGGCGGTTGGTTTACAAATATAACCTTTGTTGAGCATTCTGCAAAATGCAGTCGTATTTGCATTTCTCTGTTGCTGCTGGTGTTGTGTTTAAAGTTATATCGGATGGTTGCCGATGTGTAATATTTTCCTATATTTGTAAAAGTAGGAAACTTAAACTTGTTACTTTATGGGATCGCGTTTCGTTTTGCGTGTCGTGGCAGTCGTTATATTGGCATTTATTATTGTATTACCGTCGGAGGCGGCTCGTGGTGAGCGCCGCCGTGGCGCCGAGCGCGGCTATTGGGTCGAGACGATGGTGCGCATCGTGCGCCCCGTATATGAGAATCTCGCACGGGGAACGCTGCGCAGGAATATGCCTGTCGAGGTGAATGACGGGACGAATGAGGGCAAGCGTGCCGACGTGACCCATCTCGAGGCTCTGGGCCGCTCGTTCAACGGCATAGCCCCGTGGCTGGCGCTGGGGGCGGAGGATACGGCCGAGGGGCGTCTGCGTGCCGAGATGACGGATCTGGTGGTGCGCGCCATCACCAACGCCGTCGATCCCGACTCGCCCGACTATATGCCTTTTGACCGCCCGGGCGGGCAGCCTTTGGTCGATGCCGCATTCTTTGCCGAGGGCCTGTTGCGCGCGAAGGATGCCGTATGGCCGCGTCTGGATAAGGTGACGCAGCAGCGTGTGGTTGAGGAGCTGCGCCGCTCGCGCCGCATAAAGCCTTACGAGAGCAACTGGCTTCTATTCTCAGCTATGGTCGAGGCTGCGCTTTTGGAGCTTACGGGCGAGTGTGAGATGGCCCCCGTGGAGTATGCCCTCAACCGCCACATGGAGTGGTACAAGGGTGACGGCTGGTATGGCGACGGCCCCTCGTTCCATCTCGACTACTATAACAGTTATGTCATCCAGCCGATGCTGCTCGACGTGACGGCCGTAATGCGGGCCCATGCCGCCGAGTCGGAGGCCTATGCCGCATGCGGGGCGTTGTACGACAAGGTGGCGCGGCGTCTGTCGCGTTTTGCCGCGCAGCAGGAGATGCTCATATCGCCCGAGGGAAGCTATCCCATGCTGGGGCGTTCGAGCGGGTACCGTTACGGGGCGTTCCACGCCCTGTCGCAGGCGGCGTTGCTGCACCTGCTGCCAGAGGAGCTTTCGCCTGCGGCCGTGCGCTCGGCCCTGACGGCCGTAATCCGCCGCCAGACCGTCTCCGAGACCTTTGACCGCGACGGGTGGCTTACGCTCGGATTCTGCGGACACCAGCCGCAGGTGGCCGAGAGCTATGTCTCTACGGGCAGCGCATATCTCTGCACGTTTGTCTTCCTGCCGCTTGGCCTCCCCGCCGACGATCCCTTCTGGAGCGCTCCGGCCGAGGCGTGGAGCTCGCAGCGCGTCTGGGGCGGCGAGCCCGTCATGCGTGATGCCGCCATCAACGATTGACCGTAACGGTATAGGAAAAAGGATAGCCGCCTCGGCCGAGCCAAATATTGAAATAATTGTCTCTGCGCTCGGCCTCTATCTTTGACTTCGTCTTAGACAGGATACGCCTCGGCATAGCCAAATCTGAAAAACTTTGTTTTTCGATTTGCCTCTGCGCTCGGCTTTCACTATCTTTGCACCGTCTGAAAAATCCGATATGTTGCGTAAGTTATTATATGTGCTGCTCTCGGTGGCGCTGCTCTCTGTGGGGTGGCTCGGGGGAAGCGGCTTCGCCCTGCTTGTGGCGTTGGTGCCGATGCTGGCGATAAGCGCATCCTATGGGGACTCCGCGCGCGACTGGTGGCGCATGGCCGGGTGGGCTGCGCTGATATTCGTGCTGTGGAACGCCGCAACCGTATGGTGGATATGGATAGCCACACCCGTCGGGCCGCTGGCTGCGACATTCTTTACCACATTCTGGTACATGGTGGCCTTCATGCTCTATCATTACGTTTCGAAACGTGCCCCCAAGGGCCTCGCATACGCTATCCTCGTGACGGCGTGGCTGGCCGTGGAACACATATATACGCATTCGGAGGTGATATCGTTCCCGTGGCTGGTGCTGGGCAACGGCTTCAGTGGCGCTCCGTGGGCCGTGCAGTGGTACGAGTGGACGGGCGTAGCCGGAGGCACGCTCTGGGTGCTGGGATCGAACCTCGCCCTCTTCGAGGCGTTGCGGTGCCGCACGCGCCGCGCCGCCGTGCGTACGGCCGTGGTGATGCTGCTGCTGCCCGTAGCCGTATCGGCGGTGATGTACCTTACGTATGAGCCGGAGCCGGAGCGTGTGCGCATAGCGGTTGTGCAGCCCAATGTCGACTGCTATGACGAGAAGTTCGAGGGCGACGTGCGGGGACAGCTGGACAACCTGCTGTCGCTTGTGGACGAGGTGCCGCGCGACGCGCAGTTTGTCGTTATGCCCGAGACGGCACTGCCCGACCGTCTTGCGGATGAGGATCCGCAGGCGGCGACATCGGTGCGCATGATCGGAGAGAGGTTGGCGGAGCGGTGTCCCGATGCCATGGTCGCTGTCGGGGCCACGACCATGAAGATATATCCAGCGGGCATGCCCCACAGCGAGACGGCGCGTGCCGGACGCGGTTTCTATTACGATTACTACAATGCGGCCGTGGCCATACGCGGCGACAGCACGGAGGACGTGCACCACAAGATGCGCCTTGTCATCGGCGTCGAGGCCATGCCCTTCCCGCGGCTGTTGCGGTGGCTGAGCTTCCAGTCGGTGGATCTGGGCGGCATAACGGGGCAGCTGGGCCGCAGCGACGGCGCCACGGTATTCCATAAGGGAGGTGTGGCGGCCGGGCCTGCGATATGTTACGAGGGCCTCTTCGGAGATGCCTTTGCCGAGTTTGTACGCGGGGGCGCTGAGGTTATGCTCGTACTCTCGAACGACGGCTGGTGGGGCGATACGCCCGGTTATCGCCGTCTGTTCGACTTCTGCCGTCTGCGCGCCATCGAGACGCGCCGCGCCGTGGCCCGCAGCGCCAACACCGGCCGTTCGGGCTTCATCACCTCGCGCGGCGACGTGACCGAGAGTCTCGGATGGGACAAGCGCGGCGTGATCACCTCTGACGTGGAGGTGTCGCAGCGCATGACGGCATACGTGCGTTTCGGCGACTGGATCGGGCGGCTGTCGCTCGTGGTGGCGGCGATGTGCCTGCTCTGCTACTCGGCCTACCGCGTAAAACGCCGCAATCATTTGGTAAACTGATTTAACGTCCATATATGAACTACTCACAAACAATAGATTATCTCTTTTCGTCGATGCCGTCGTTTCAGGACATCGGATGTGACGCCTACAAGCCCGGGCTGGATCGCATAACGGCCTTCTGCCGCTATCTGGGCAACCCGCAGCGCAACTTCTACACGATTCATGTGGCCGGTACCAACGGCAAGGGGTCGGTGTCGCATATCCTCGCCTCGATCCTGCAGCAGGCGGGCTACCGTGTGGGTCTCTACACCTCGCCCCACCTGAAGGATTTCCGCGAGCGCATACGTGTCGACGGCGAGATGATCCCCAAGCAGAAGGTCGTGAACTTCGTCGACAAGCACCATGCGAAGATGAGCGAACTGTCGCTCTCGTTCTTCGAGATGACCACGGCCATGGCCTTCGACTACTTTGACCAGAGTGATGTCGAGGTAGCGGTCATAGAGACGGGTCTTGGAGGCCGTCTCGATGCCACGAACATCATCACGCCGCTGGTGAGCGTGGTGACCAACGTGGGGCTCGAACATACGGAGTATCTGGGTGACACGCTGCGCAAGATCGCCGCCGAGAAGGCCGGTATCATCAAGAAGAGCGTGCCGGTGGTGCTGGGTGAGTCGAATGCCGAGTATGACGACGTGTTCGAGGAGTATGCCGCAGCATTCAAGTCGCGCGTGATATATGCGCAGAAGATGTTCCGCTGTGAGGAACACCACATCGACGGCGACCGTCAGTGTATGGTTATCGAGCGCGTGCGCGACAACTTCAAGTATAACATCTGCATCGACCTTCTGGGCGACTACCAGTACAACAACGTCATCACGGCGACGGCTGCGGCCGATTACCTGCACGAATCGACGCCGCTGACGATAAGCCGCCGCGCCTATGTCGAGGGTATGGCCTCGGCTGCGGCTCTGACCCATCTGTCGGGGCGGTGGCAGATTCTGGGACATGAGCCCCTTGTCGTGTGCGATACGGGACACAACGCCCACGGCCTGCGGTATGTGGGTGCGGAGCTGAACCGTATGGCCGAGAAATATCCCCGTCAGATATGTGTCATAGGCTTCGCCAAGGACAAGAATCTTGAGGATATATTGCCGGTGCTGCCGACGTCGGCACACTATATCTTCACGCAGGCATCCGTCATGCGGGCGCTGCCGGCCGAGGAGCTCGCCTCGCGGGCCGCGGAGATGGGTCTCGAAGGCGAGGTGGTGAAGAGTGTCGGGGATGCCGTGGCGCGTGCGCGCGAGCTGGCCTCGGCCGAGGATATGATCTTCATCGGCGGCAGCAACTTCGTCGTGGCCGAAATATTGTAACTGTCGGCGTCTGGCGTCCGGGGTGGGTGTGAGAGTCTTGATTGGTATCAGATGAGAATCTCCCCATTGAAAAAGTGACATCCGGAGCGGCAGACGACGGTATGATTCTGCGCAACCGTATATCGGGGGCGGAACTTTCGGGTTCCGCTCCCGTTGTTTTGCCGTATGTGCTGATGGGTGGGGCTGCGGCTGCAACCCGGATTACGCCTTAGCGTATGATCGCAAGGCCGAGCCAGCAGACGATAAAGAATATTATGGTCATGGCGCTTCGTGTGTTGGGCTCCTGCGTCCCGGCGGAGCGGTAGGATTATGATAGGGCTACAATGAAAAAGCGTGGGACGGAATTCCATCTTCTCGCTTGTCGGGGTTCTGGAAAACCCAAGTAACCGATAATGGAATTGAGCCCACGCACGAAGCAGTGAGCATCAAACTTTATTCCGGCTACTTGATTTGAATTTTCCAGATTCCGACAAGCAGGAGTAAAGATAACGCTTTTTATGTCATGTCGCGCAGGACGGAGACTATCCGACCCGCCTGCAATATATGTCAGTCGATGTCTATATGTGCATTGGCAGTCGCGTTTGGGGGTTATATTACAGGTTATACGGTGTAAATATACGAATTTTAATGCTTAAAATCGACCTGCGCGGCGAGTTTATTACCTGACGGCTCGGATGCGTCTCTGTATGGGCATTAAATCAGATGCAGGCTCTTTGCCGTGCGGCACGCCTCGATCGAGTTCTTCACGCGCAGCTTGCCGAGGATCTGCTGGCGGTGGCGGCTGACGGTGTGGATGCTTATCGAGAGGCGTTGCGCTATCTCCTTGCTCGGCAGGCCGTTGTCTATAAGCCTCAGGATCTGTTTCTCGCGTGGGGAAAGTATTCGCTGCTCGGCCGAGGTGTCGAAGTCGATGACGGTGCCCTCGGCCGCGTCGATTATCATCCCCGCATCGGGGATGTCGCACACGAGCGGCGTGTAGAGGCACAATGCCAGCCGAAGGGCGTTGCGTGCCGGCTCGGGTATGTAGAATATGCGGTGCAGGACGTTTACATAGTCTCCGTCGGAGTGGCGCATACGCAGCTGGCCTGCCATGTGGAAATCGCCGCGGCGGCTTCTGTGCTGTCGCTTGACGAAGTGGAAGAAGCGCAGCTCCTGAAGGTGCTTGCGCTGCAGGTCGTCGGGGTGTATGCGGCTGAAGATCTCCCGCTCCCAGATCGAGCAGATGTATTGTCCGCCTTTGGGTGCGGTGACGGCGTCCGCGCCCAGTCCCAGCGTGCGGGCAAAACGCCCGTAGTAGATGTAGCTCGTATCGGAGAGCATGTCGCTTAGTACGGCCACTGCCCGCTCCATGTCGGCATACCCCTCGGCAAGGCGGCGGCCGCGGCCGAGAGCATCGTCGTCGGACCTCGGATCAGGAAAGTTCTGTCGTCGGAACTCTTCGTTGAGCCTGTCGGCTATGTCCATTGGGTGTGCCATTGCCGGAAAATGGTTATAAATGATTATTGCGACGCGGTGCGAAGCGTCTTATCTTTGCAAAGATAGTGAAAGCCGAGGGCAGAGACAAATCGAAAAACGCAGTTTTTCGTATTTGGCTATGCCGAGGCGCCTCCTATCTAAGATAAAATCAAAGATAGCGAAAGCCGAGAGCAGAGACAAATATTTTCATATCTGGCTATGCCGAGGCGCATCCTATCTAAGACAAAGTCAAAGATATTAAAAGGCCCGCGCTGCGGCAAATGAAAATCACGGTTTTCGGGCAGTCGGTTTTCGGCTGTCGGCGGCGTGTGGACGTTGGTTGAACATAAAACATTATGGCTATGGTTTCGGTTGTAAGGCGTCTTGTGGACGTCATATTCAAGGGTGAGCCCCTCTCGCCGCGGGGTGTTTCGGTTACGGTGTTGATACTTCGTGTCTTTGCGGGGGCGATGATGATCCCATACGGCATAGGCAAGATCGAGGGTTTCGAACAATACTCCGAGAACTTCTTCGAAGACCCGATAGGAATAGGCATGGTGCCGTCGCTGGTGCTTACGATATTCGCACAGGTGGTATGTTCGTCGGCTCTGGTGCTGGGACTGTTCACGCGCGCTGCCGCTATCGTATTGGCATTCAATATGCTTGTGGCATCGCGATACCATCTCTTCGACGACTTCGCGACGCTGTCGCTGCCGCTGCTCTTTCTGGGGATATATGTTGTGCTGATACTCTTCGGCGGCGGCAGATATTCGGTCGACCACGCCATTTTCGGCCGCAAAGCAGACAAATGATATTTCAGGTACAAAATATGAAAAGTGTAAAATTCGTGCTCCTCATGGCGGGAGCGTTGATAAGTCAGATCGCGATGTCACAGACGTTGGAGAAGATGCAGTGGTTCAACGAGCCCGACCAATGGCAGATCGAGGATGGAACTCTGGTTATGGATGTTACGCCGCAGACCGATTACTGGCGCATATCGCACTACGGCTTTACGGTCGATGACGCGCCCTATCTCTACACCCTTCGCGGGGGCGAATTCGAGGTCAAGGTCAAGATCTCGGGCGACTACAAGGCGCGCTTCGATCAGGCGGGGCTGATGCTCCGCATCGACCACGAGAACTATATCAAGGCGGGCATCGAGTATGTCGACGGAAAATATAATCTGAGTACGGTTGTCACGCACCATACCAGCGACTGGAGCATCATCCCGCTGGAGAAGCCTGTGCCATATATCTGGATCAAGGCCGTGCGTCGTCTGGATGCCGTGGAGATATTCTATTCGTTCGATGACAAGGAGTACACGATGATGCGCAACGCATGGCTGCAGGACAACCATCCCGTCATGGTCGGCGTGATGGGCGCCTCACCCGACGGCACGGGATTCAAGGCCACGTTCGAGCACTTCGGCATAAAGCATCTGCCCGACATGCGCCGTCTGGAGTGGCTTGAGAAGAACAGCGCGGAGTAGTCGCTGCTGTGATGATATGAAATATGAAACCAAGGGCCGGTACTGCAGCTGCTGCACCGGCCCCCTCTTATTCACAACATAAAAACTATTTATTATCTTATCTTTACGGAGTGAAGCCTCCGCGTCCGCTTTTTCATTTTCATTCTGTTTCTCTCTCCAGCCATTTCCCTCTTCTGCCCATTACATCCATTCACTCTTCCATCTGGCCATTCCCTCTTCACCTCTCATTTGTCACTCTTTCCTCTCACACCCTTTCCTCTCACACCCTTTCCTCTCACCTGTCCTAATCTCCTCTCATGCCCCCCCCCTCTTCTCGCCTCCCCCTCCAATAGATAGGCCGGGGATATGGGAACTTGTCGGCCCGGGTTTTTACAGACCGGACATGGTTGAGACTTGCGGCGGCAGGGGCGCCGCCGATGGCTATGCCTTTCCCACCTTCGGGCCGATGTTGACTACGGTTTGGTCGTCGGCGGCGTGGGTGCCGGGAATCTCGATCTTGCCTATGGCGTTCTCGTAACGGGTGATGTTGTCCTGCAGGGAGTAGAGCAGCCGCTTGGCATGCTCGGGGGTGAGGATGGTGCGGCTCTTGATCTTGGCCTTCTGCAGGCCCGGAAGCATGAGCGCAAAATCTACGATGAACTCTGATGAGGAGTGCGATATGATTACCAGATTCGAGTAGTTGCCCTGAGCTATGTCATCCGGCAGCTCGATACTGAGATCCTGTTTCTTAAGCTCTGCCATGGCCGTGGGGATTTGGTTATGCAAATATAAGGTGCCCGAGGGCCTCGAAGAGGCCGAGGGAAGATAAAGTTTTCCATAAATTATCAACAATTTTTCCAAAAGACGGACGGCGCTTTAATATTCCATATTAAATTTCTAACTTTGCCGTCAAGTTATACCCGTCGAAGAATGTTCGTAGACATAATCGAGATATTGCTCAGGGGATTGTGCGTGGGCGTGGCTTCGTCGATCACCGTGGGGCCCGTGGCCGTGCTGTGCATACAGCGCACGCTGAGCAAAAGCCGCCGCTCGGGGCTGGCCTCGGGCGTGGGTGTGGCCTGCGGCGATACGCTTATGGCCATCATCGCGTTCTTCTTCTACTCGATGCTGCAGGCGCAGATCGAGGAGTACAGCGTCATACTGCAGGTCATAGGCGGCATCTTCGTGGTGATCGTCGGCGTCTATATCTTCTTCCAGAACCCCGTGCCGCAGATCCGCAAGAACCGCGCGGGACGATATAACCTCTGGCAGGACTTCTCGTCGATGTTCGTCTTCACGCTGGCCAACTTCGTGGTGGTCATACCTTATCTTCTGGCCTTCTTCGCCATGTTCAACGTGGGCATGGACGGCTCGGAGGATGTTGCCTCGCTGCTGCGCAGCGGCGCCACCATCGTGGGTTTCTTCTTGGGGGCTGTCGTGTGGTGGATACTGCTCACGCTCACCATCGACCTGTTCCGCCGCCGCTTCCGCCCGCGCCACATGCTCACGATAAACCATGTGGCGGGCATCATCATCGCCCTGCTGGGCATATATACGATTCTGTCGACCTTTTTTACCGTATTGCCGCATGGATTGTAACACACAGATGAAAAACAGAACCGACAAAAAGATAATCATCGCCGTCGACGGCTTCTCGTCGTGCGGCAAGAGCACCTTCGCCAAGGCCATAGCCGCGCGTCTGGGATATATCTTCATCGACACGGGGGCCATGTACCGCGCCGTGACGCTCTACGCGCTGGACCACGGGGCCATACGTTCGGGTGTTGTGGATGAGGACGCGGTGCGTTCGCTGCTCGGGGATATAGAGATAACCTTCCGCTTCAACCCCGAACGCGGGGCGAGCGACATATATGTCAACGGCGATCTGGCCGAGGGGCGTATCCGCACCATCGAGGTGAGCAACTGCGTCAGCGGCGTGAGCTCGATACGCGAGGTGCGGGAGAAACTTGTGGCCATGCAGCAGCGTATGGGCCGCAATCGCGGTGTCGTGATGGACGGCCGCGATATCGGGACGGTAGTCTTCCCCGATGCCGAGCTCAAGATCTTCATGACGGCGGACCCGGAGGTGCGTGCCGACCGCCGCTATGCCGAGCTGACGGCAAAGGGCATGAAGGTCACGCGTGAGGAGGTGCTGGCGAACGTTCTGGCGCGCGACGAGGCCGACATGCACCGAGCCATCTCGCCGCTGCGCAAGGCCGATGACGCCATAGTGCTGGACAACAGCCACATGAGCGTCGAGGAGCAGATGGAGTGGTTCATGCAGCGCTACGAGGAGGCGTGCAGCAAATAACGTGCGGCGTGGCAGCCGGGTGGGTGAATGTTAATACGGAACGGCGTATGTATGTTGAGATAGACAGCAATTCGGGATTCTGCTTCGGTGTGGTTCGCGCCATCACCAAGGCCGAGTCTGCGCTCAAGGAGTATGGCGGCGAGGTCTTCTCGCTGGGCGACATCGTGCACAACCGCATGGAGGTGTTGCGTCTGGAGCATCTGGGGCTGCGCACGGTGACCTATGCCGACATGCCGTCGCTGAGCGGCCGCCGTCTCTTCATCCGCGCACACGGCGAGCCCCCCTCGACCTTCCGGCGGGCTGCCGAGCTGGGCATACACGTCATCGACGCGACATGCCCCGTTGTGGCGCAGCTGCAGAGCAAGGTCGTGGCGGCGCACAAGCGTATGGATGAGGTAAACGGCCAAGTCGTGATTCTGGGCAAGCGCGGCCATGCCGAGGTTGTGGGGCTCACGGGCCAGATCGACGAGCCGACGATCGTGGTGGAGAACGAGGATGACCTACAGGCGATAGACTTCACGCGTCCGGTCTTCTTCCTGTCTCAGACCACTCAGAGCGTCGATCTCTTCTGGCGGCTGGCGGAGAAGATGCGCGAGCGTCTGGGTGACGAGCGCATGCTGACGGTGGACGATACGATCTGCCGCCGCGTCTCGAACCGCGAGCGTAACCTTAGCAGCTTTGCCGAGCGTTTCGATGTGGTGATCTTCGTCTGCGGCAAGAAGTCGAGCAACGGCAAGGTGCTGTTCGACGTATGCCGCCGCGCCAACAGCCGTGCTTACAATATCGAGGAGGAGAGCGAACTGCGAGACGAGTGGTTCGGGAATTGCTCGAGTGTTGGTATCTGCGGTGCCACCTCGACACCCGCATGGCTCATGACGCGCGTGGCGGAGGTGATACGCGAGCGTTTCGGCGCCCCGTCGGATAAGATCGGAGGGACGGACGGGAATACGGCGGCCGATGTGAAGGGTCCCGATACGGCGGACGACGACAGGGAAAAAGGTTGAAAAATGCGTTCCGCGGCAACTGCGGCATGAGAGGCGGCAGGGCCGGGGCGGTAGATATAACATGTTGGATATGAGGTATCTGATTCGTGCGATAAAATATTTTGTCGCTTTCTGCGTTTTATATGTAGCCGTATTGTGGCTCAGTCTGCGTATGTCGGGCATGGATGTCTCGGTATGGGATTCCGTCATGGTGACGCTGCAGACCACGCGCGGGCGGCTGCTCGTGGCGGCCGTGGTGCTGCTCTCGGCGGCATACCCCCGTTTCGGGTTCGTCACGCGCCGCGTCGAGGCGCTGATGGAGCAGGACGGCGAGCGTATAACCGAGGCGTTCCGTGCATCGGGTTTCCGTCTTGTGGAGTGGGCCGATGACCGTATGCTCTTCCGTGCCGACAACATCGTGCGGCGTCTGACGCTGCTGGGGGAGGACCGTATCGAGGTGCGGCAGTACGGACAGTGGATCGAGATTACGGGCATACGCCGTGCCGTGGCGCGCGTGTCGTATCGTCTGGAGATGTATTTGGATAACAGTAGAAGATGAAACGAAACATAGGAAGGACCCTGCTTCAGGGCGGGGCGGCCCTGCTGGTCGCGGCGGCGGCCGTGACGGGTCTGCGCGCCGCGAAGGACGATTTCGGCCTCGGCCGCAATATGGAGATCATGGTCAACATGATGCGCGAGTTGTCGTTGCAGTATGTCGACGAGGTGTCGCCCGACAAGTTCATGAAGGACGGCGCCGCGGGCATGGTGCGCAATCTGGACCCATATACTCAGTACATGTCGGAGGATGACATGTCGAAGTTCGAGGTCTTGGCCACGGGCAAGTATGGCGGTATCGGCGCCCTGATACGCATGAAACGCGACAGCTCGGGTGTGGTCATAGCACAGCCGTACAAGGGTTCGCCGTCGGATATGGCGGGACTGAAGATAGGTGACCGCTTCGTCAGCATCGACGGCGTGGATGTCACTCACAGCAGCACGGAGGATATCTCGACACGTCTGAAGGGTGCGCCCGGCACGACGGTGCGGCTGGCCGTCGAGCGTCTGATGACGGGCAAGGTGGAGGAGATGGATATACAGCGTGCGCGCATCACCATCCCCGGCGTGCCGTATGCGGGCTTCGTTGCCGACAGCATAGGCTATATCCGTCACAACGACTTCACGGACGGCTGCTATGACGAGATGCGTGCGGCGGTGGAGCGCCTGCGCAAGGATGGCCGCCTGAAGGGTCTGATCCTCGACTACCGCGACAACGGCGGCGGCAGCCTGCCCGAGGCGGTGAAGATACTCTCGATGTTCCTGCCCAAGGGCACCGAGGTCATAACGATGAAGGGACGTTCGGAGCAGTCGAAGCGCACATACGCCACGGAGTCGAACCCCGTTCTGCCCGATACGCCGATCGTGGTGCTCATAAACGACAATACGGCCTCGGCGTCGGAGATCGTATGCGGTGCGCTGCAGGATCTCGACCGCGCCGTGCTGATGGGGCAGCGGTCGTTCGGCAAGGGTCTGGTGCAGACGCTGGTGCCGCTGGGATACAACTCCTATCTGAAACTCACCACGGCCAAGTATTACATCCCGTCGGGGCGCTGCGTGCAGCAGATAAACTACTCGGAGCATAAGGCCGACGGCAGCGCCGAGATCATTCCCGACTCGCTGATCAGCGAGTTCCGCACGCGCAACGGCCGCAAGGTATATGACGGCAAGGGCCTGATGCCCGACGTCAAGATCGAGCCGGAGTATATCAGCACCTTCGCCATGATACTCTACAATCTGGGTTATATCGAGGATTTCCTCGACGAGTATATGCGCCGCCATCCCGACATGAAGGTCGACAACCGTACATTCTCGATAACGGATCGTGACTACGAGGATTTCGTCAAGTTCATGGCCGACAAGGATGTGCCCTACGAGTCGAAGACGCGTATGGCTCTTGACCTGCTGAAACGCACGGCCAAGGAGGAGCGTTACGATGCCGACTTTGCCGAGGATCTGAAACAGATCGAGACCAAGCTCAAGGACCAGAAGGCGGACAACCTGCGTACATACCGCGCCGAGATCACTGACCTGCTCAACGACGACATTATCCTTCGTCACAACTATTACGAGGGTGTTGTGGAGCACAACCTCGTTGCCGACAGTACGGTCATACGTGCCGTGGAGCTGCTGGGCGACCGCGCACGTTACGACAAGATACTGACCGAGCAGGATTCCGAGCGCAACTGATTGCGCGGGGCGGCAGGATAAATCGGGACATCCGGCGTATCCAAGCCCGGGGGGGGGAGATTGAGGAAGATTGAGTGTCGAGGAGTGAGAGAGTGAATGTAGAGAGAGTGAATAGAGATTGAGAGAGACTGGGTGTAGAGAGGTTGGGAGAGACTGAGTGTAGAGAGATTGGGAAAGACTGAGTGTAGGGCCCGAATGCAAGAGAAGATCAAGAGTGTCAAGAGCGAATGAAGATATTTGGTCATAGCAGTAAATTCTCGTTTCGCAGCCGCATATCGGTGCTGGTGATAGGCATGATTCTGGCTGTGGTGTCGCTCGTCTACACCAACAAGCTGGCCAACGTGCTCAAACAGAAGGAGCAGCACGATGTGGAGCTGTGGGTGGCGGCCATGGAGCGTGTGAGCCGCGAGTATTTCGGCGACTACATGACCGACCCGCTCATATCGCATATCGTCAGCACGCAGAACAACATCCCCTTCATCATCACCGATCAGGACCTGAACCTTGTATCCTATAACCGTATTCCGGAGGATGTGATCAAGGACCCCGAGAAGTTCCGCCGCAAGCTGAACGAACTGACGGAGGAGAATACGCCGCGCACGGTGCGGATGATGTGGATGAGCAACCGTAGCCACATCATCTTCTACGGCAAGTCGTCGCTGCTGCGGGCGCTCTACTACTTCCCCTACGTGCAGTGGGTCATAATAGCCATATTCATCGTCTTCACCTACATAGCGTTGCAGTCCACCAAGCAGGACGAGCAGAACCGCGTGTGGATAGGCCTTGCGAAGGAGACGGCGCACCAGCTCGGTACGCCCACCTCGTCGCTTCTGGGGTGGATCGAGTATCTGCGTACGCAGAATGTCGATCCGATGGTAGTCGAGGAGATGAACAAGGATATGGCTCACCTGCTCAAGATCGTCGACCGCTTCTCGAAGATCGGTTCGGAGACGGTCCTCACGCCTACGAACGTAAATGAGGTTGTGGGTGAGACGATCATGTATTTCCGCAAGCGCATCCCGCGCAACGTGACTCTCTCGTACAACGGTCTTGCCATGGCGCCCGTGAAGGCGAACCTCAATGTGGCGCTGTTCGAGTGGGTTGTGGAGAACCTTCTGAAGAACGCTCTGGATGCCATACAGGGCCACGGCGACATCGATGTGGCGATCCGCGCCAACGAGAAGACTGTGACCATCGATGTCAAGGATACGGGCAAGGGCATACCCAAGAGCAACTGGAAACGTATCTTCGAGCCGGGCTTCACGACCAAGACCCGCGGCTGGGGTCTGGGGCTCTCGCTCTCGCACCGTATCGTCGAGGACTACCATCAGGGCAAGATCGCCGTGGCGGAGTCGGAGGTCGGGCGCGGCACGACGTTCCGCATAACCCTTAAACGAGTATTCGAGTGATGGTGTCGCAAGTCGATTCACTTCTGCGTGTGCGTCTCGATACGCTGCCCGCAGCCGAGTTGCGGCGTCTGGCGGAGCCGTGGTGCGGACGCACGGAGGCTCCCGACATCACGTCGGCGGCCGACACGCTCACGTCGCCGCAGGGGCTTTATGCCACGGCACAGGAGCGCGTCGGGGCCTTTACGCAGGAGGGTCTGCGGGCGATAGCGGAGCGGTGGCGCCATGCGCGGGAGATCTTCCGCGACGTGGATGCCGCAACGATGTTCGGAGATGAGAGCTCGCTCTCTTACGGCGCGCAGCGCGATACGGTGACGCTCTTGTCGGATAGACTGTCGGCGGCCGACGGCCCGGTGCCGCCTGCATCCGATATGATCACTCATGCGGCCGACTCCCTCCCCGTCGCCGGAGATTCGCTCTCCATTGCAGGCGATTCCCTTTCCTTGACGGGCGATTCCGTTTTTGTTGCGGGCGATTCGCTTTCTGGCGCGGCCGATACTGTCTCTCTGGCTGCCGATACGCTCTCTGCGGGGGCGGCCGACGGGCATGTCGCGGCCGTAGTAGCGGCGGTGACCGACGGCAATGCGGCCACACTGGCCGGGATGGTGGGGGATGTGGTGCAGAACCTGCTGGTGGCGGTAGTCGTCTTTCTCTACTTTTTCTGTCTCTACCGTTATTTCGACGACGTGCGCGCACTCTTCGGGTCGGTGTTCCGCCGCAGCGTGGCACCCTCGGAACGTATGCTCGAACGCCGCCGCAGCGAGATATTCTACGGTTTTCTCGGGAAGCTGTTCCTTATAGGTACCTGTACGCTGGGCGCCATCGCCTCGCTGTGGGCCGACCGCACGGTGGCGTGGGAGGCGGTGGGGCCGTATGCGCGTGTGGCGCTTCCGTTTGCCGCGATGGCGGCATTCGTGGCCGTCGTGGCGGTGCAGTATGCCATGCTGGCCGTGGCGGGTGGTATCACGCGTTCGTGGCCGACGATGGCCGTGCTGCTGCGTATACGGTTGATATATTTCGTGCTGGCGACGGTCATAGTGCTGCCGCCGGTGCTGATGTGGCAGATGAACGGCGGCACGGGCGGCGAAGTGTGGCTGCGCGTGGCGTGCCTCGCGGCCGCCGTCGCCGTGGTGATGTATGTCCGTGAGAGCGTTACGCTCTTTAATTCTAAAAAAATTTCAATTTTGCATTGGATTTTGTACCTTTGCATCGTCGAAATCATGCCGTTTACACTCTTGTGGCAGATTGTCGTACGCATGGGATAGTAATTTTTGGCTTAGCGAATGGTAAAGAAAATACTTATATCGCAACCGCGCCCCGCGGTGATAGAGAAGTCGCCTTTCTACGATCTGGCGACAAAATACGGTGTGGAGATAGACTATAAGCCTTTGATACGTGTCGTGGGTGTCACCCTCAAGGAGTTCCGCGCGCAGAGGATCGAGATCCTCGACCATACGGCCGTGATATTCACCTCGCGTACCACCGTCGACAGCTTCTTCCGCGTGTGCGAGGAGGCGCGCATAACGGTGCCCGAGACCATGAAGTATATCTGTAATACGGAGGCTGTGGCGCTCTACCTGCAGAAGTACATAATCTACCGCAAACGCAAGATATCATTTGCCGACGGATCGTTCACGGGACTGCTGGAACTCATCATCAAGCACAAGGCCGAGCGGTTCCTGCTGGCGCTGAGCGAGCCCCACAAGCCCGAGTTGCCCGAGGCGCTGGCCAAACTGAAGATCAACTTCGATCCCGTGATTCTTGCGATGACGGTAGCTGCCGACATGGAGGGCATACGTCCCGCCGACTACGACGTGATGGCGCTCTACTCGCCTTCGGACGTGAAGACCGTAGTCGAGAGTTTCGGTGTGGATGCCCTGCCTGTGGTTGCGACCTTCGGCGATGCGACGCTTCGTGCCGCTCTGGGTGCGGGCCTCAAGGTACGTGCTTCGGCTCCGTCACCCGAGGCGCCCTCGATGGCAAAGGCGCTGGATCTCTATATCGGCAAGCTGAGCCGCGGCGAGGAGGTTGCCGAGGTGGAGGCGAAGAGCGACTCGGCAAAGGAGGAGTTCATCCGCTCGCAGCAGAGCAAGCTGGCCAAGAAGAGCCGCGTACGCCACCGCCCGTAAGGGCCGGAATTACGATCCTGCGGGCAGATGCCGCTATCGCAGGTGTCTGCCGTTAAAAATCATCCGGATGAACGATCGACAATCCATATCGGATCACACGCTGCCCCGCAGCGAGCGCCTGCGTTCGCTGGGAGCCGTGCGGCGTCTCTTTACCGAGGGAGAGGGAGGATTTGTCTATCCGTTCCGATACATGTACCATGTGACCAAGCCCCGTACGGAGTGTGCCGGCAAGGCGGATGCCGACGGAGTCGTTCCGGATCATGTCGATAATAGTCCCGGCGGTCGTGCAGAGGGGTCTATAGAGGTACTCTTCTCTGTTCCCAAGAAGTTCCACAAGCGGGCAAACCGCCGCAACCTGCTCAAGCGCCGTACGCGCGAGGCTTACCGTCTGAGCCGCGAGGCGTTGCGCCGCAGCGTGCGCGAGGCGGGCGTCGAGATCGACGTAGCGCTGGTATATTCGGTCAAGGAGTGTCAATCTTACAGGAGTATAGCTTATGCCGTGCAACGTATCTTGGAGCGGATTCGTACGCGGATTTAGGCGTCTCTGCTCGCTGCCGTTCATCCTGCTGGTGAAGTTTTACCAATATTGCATATCGCCCTACACGCCGCCGTCGTGCCGCTATGTCCCTACATGTTCGCAATATGCCGTCGAGGCGCTGCGCAAGTACGGCCCGCTGAAGGGGGGATGGCTTACGCTCAAACGGCTGCTGCGCTGCCATCCGTGGGGCGGCAGCGGATATGACCCCGTGCCGTAGCGGGCGTATGTGGACATAAGGATATGTGAATAGAGGTTTCCGAATAGGAAAATAAAATAAGAGAGCGTCGTTGCCCTGACGGGTGACGACGCTCTCGTTATCATCGGACGAAGTCTCTTTAGAGACGTGCCTTGATGCGCTTCGACTCCTCCTCGTATCCGGGTTTGTCGAGCAGGGCGAACATGTTCTTCTTGTAGGCCTCGACACCCGGCTGGTTGAAGGGGTTCACGCCCAGCAGGTAGCCGCTGATGCCGCACGCCTTCTCGAAGAAGTAGATCAGGGCGCCGAGCGACTCGGCGTCGATGGTCGGGATCTCGACGCGGATGTTGGGCACGCCACCGTCGATGTGCGCCAGCCGCACGCCCAGCTCGGCCATGTGGTTGATCTGCGAGATACGCTTGCCGGCCAGATAGTTCAGGCCGTCGAGGTTCTCGGCGTCGCTCTCGACCTTGACCGTGTGCTTCGACTCGGCCACCGAGATGATGGTCTCGAAGAGGGTGCGCTCGCCCTCCTGAATGTACTGACCCATCGAGTGGAGGTCGGCCGTGAGGGTTACGCTGGCGGGGAAGATACCCTTGCCGTCCTTACCCTCGCTCTCGCCGTAGAGCTGCTTCCACCACTCGCCCACGTATTGGAGCTTGGGCTCGTATGAACCGAGGATCTCGGTCTTCTTGCCCTCGCGGTAGAGCTCGTTGCGGACGATGGCATACTGTGCCGAGATGTTCTCGTCGACGGGAACCGAGGCGTCGGTGGCCTTCTCCATGGCGGTGGCTCCGGCTACGAGTGCCTTGATGTCGACACCGGCTACGGCCAGCGGCAGCAGGCCCACGGGCGTGAGGACAGAGAAACGGCCGCCCACGTCGTCGGGGATGACGAAGGTGGGGTATCCCTCGTTCGTGGCGAGGGTCTTCAGTGCGCCGCGCGCCTTGTCGGTGACGGCAACGATACGCGTGGCGGCATCCTCCTTGCCGTAACGCTTCTCGATCTCGGCCTTGATGATGCGGAATGCTATGGCGGGCTCGGTCGTGGTACCCGACTTAGAGATGACGATGGCGGCGATCGAATAGTCCTTCACGGCGTCGAGCAGCTCGTAGGTGTAATCCTCCGAGATGTTCTGTCCGGCGAAGAGTACCGTCGGGTTCTCATGCTTGCGGCGCAGGTACTCGAACGAGTTGTTCATGGCCTCATAGACGGCCTTGGCGCCCAGATACGAGCCGCCGATGCCTATGCAGATGACCACTTCGGCCTTGGCGCGGAGCTTCTCGGCCTGCGCCTCGATGGCGGCGATCTGTGCGTCGTCTATCGACGAGGGGAGGTGTACCCATCCCAGAAAATCGCTGCCCGCACCCTTGCCCGAATGGAGCAGTTCGTTCGCCTGCTGCGCCTGAGCCTTCATCTGCTCGGTGATGACGACTCCCGACTTGGCGATGTCCAGTTTGATTGAACTCATCGTTTGGAAAATTTTAACGGTTTATGACTGTTGTTATCATATCAGTTTGTGCGTCAGCTCCCGCATCTTGCGGCGTGCCGAGGCGTTACGGTAGAGTATCTCGTAGACCGTATCGGCTATCGGCAGCTCGGTGGCGGAGTGCGACGCGATGTGTCGTATGCATTCGGCGGCGTAGTATCCTTCGGCCACCATCGTCATCTCGTTCATGGCGCTGCGCACGGTGCAGCCGCGGCCTATGAGCAGGCCGAGACGGCGGTTGCGGCTGTAGGTCGAGTAGCTTGTCACCAGCAGGTCGCCCAGATACGCCGACGCGCAGATGTTGCGCCGCTGGGGGGTGTGTGCGGCGAGGAAGCGCTCCATCTCGGCGGCGCAGTTGGCTATGAGTACGGCGATGAAGTTGTCGCCGTAGCCCAGACCCACGGCCATGCCCACGGCCAGAGCGTAGATGTTCTTCATGATTGCTGCATATTCCACGCCGAAGATATCCTCGGAGTGGGAGATGCGTATGTATGGGCGCTCGAACATGTGTGCCACCTGCTCGCGGAGCGTCGGGTCGGTGCCCACGACCGTAAGGTACGAGAGACGTCCCATTCCCACCTCCTCGGCGTGCGAGGGGCCGGTGACCAGAGCCATCTGATGTTCGGGTATGTCGTAGCGGCGTATGAGGTAGCCCGCGACCGAGAGGTATTCGTCCGGCACTATACCCTTGACGGCCGAGATGACGGTTTTGTCGGCCAAGGGTGTTGTGAGCGGTTCGAGGAATGTCTTGGTGAAGGCCGAGGGCATTGCCATGACGACGGTGTCGGCATCACGCACTACGGTGTTAATGTCGTCGGAGAGCTCCATGCGGGAGGTGTCGAGATCCACGTCGCGCAGGTATTTGCAGTTGCGGCCCTCCTCGCGCACCGATGCCAGCACTTCGGGGTTGAGGATGTGCCATGCGACCCGCACGCCGTTCTCGGCGAAGATCTTGACTATGGCCGTAGCCCAGCTGCCGTAACCGATGACGGCACATTTCGATTGGCTCTTTTCCATGAGGCTGATGCGTAGCTCTTAACCGTGCAAAAGTAGCTAAAAAATTCCTAAAAAAGTTGGAAAGGCCTTGCAAAACTTATCTATCTTTTTCCTACCTTTGTGGAGCGATGGAGGCTGCGGCCCGCGAGCGGCGGGGGCGGCCTGTTTTTTACGTCGCATAAACTTTGATAATCAGCGGGTTAAATACGAAATACTTATGGGCTTTTTTTCATTGACACAGGAGCTGGCCATCGACCTCGGGACGGCCAATACTCTGATCATATACAACGGCAAGGTCGTGGTCGACGAACCGTCGATCGTGGCTCTGGACGTACATACGGGCAAGGTCGTGGCCATAGGCCAGCAGGCCCGTCAGATGCACGAAAAGACTAATCCCAACATAAAGACCATCCGTCCGCTCAAGGACGGTGTGATCGCCGACTTCAACGCCACGGAGCTCATGCTGCGCGGCCTGATCAAGAAGGTGCGCACGTCGAGCAGCATGTTCTCGCCGTCGCTGCGCATGATGATATGCATACCGTCGGGTTCGACCAACGTCGAGATCCGTGCCGTGCGCGACTCGGCCGAGCATGCCGGCGGCCGTGACGTCTACATGATCTTCGAGCCCATGGCTGCGGCTCTGGGCGCCGGTCTGGATGTCGAGGCCCCCGAAGGCAACATGGTGATCGACATCGGCGGCGGTACGTCGGAGATAGCCTGCATATCTCTGGGCGGCATCGTCTGCTCGGAGTCGATAAACATCGCGGGCGATGTATTCACGGCCGACATTCAGAACTATGTGCGCCAGCAGCACAACATACGTATCGGCGAGCGTACGGCCGAGGCCATCAAGTGCTCGATCGGCGCCGCGGTGCCCGAACTGGAGGAGGAGCCCGAGGATTACGTCATCACGGGCCCGAACATGCTCACGGCGCTGCCGCAGACCGTGACGCTGAGCTACAACGAGATCGCCTACGCCATGGAGAAGTCTCTGGTTAAGCTCGACGCCGCGCTGATGAAGGTGCTTGAGACCATGCCCCCCGAGCTATATGCGGATATCGTCAAGAACGGAGTCTACCTTGCCGGCGGCGGCGCCCTGATCAAGGGTCTCGACAAGCGTCTGTCGGACAAGTCGGGTCTGCCGTTCCACATAGCCGAGGACCCGTTGCGCGCAATCGCCCGCGGTACGGGTATCGCTCTGAAGAATATCGACAAGTTCTCGTTCCTGATGAAGTGACGTGGCGGCCGCGCCTCGGGGCGTGGCGGCGTTGCGCAGCGGCGGCGTGTGCCGCCGAGAGTGGGATGAAGGGAGAATTGTCATGTATAAGCTTATAGAGTTCATACGCAGAATATATGTTGTGCTATTGTTCATCGTTATCGAGGCAATAGCACTCAATTATTATGCGCATTCGTCATATTACACCCAAGCCAAGATCCTCTCCTATGCCAACCGTGTGACGGGGTCGGTGCAGAGCACCTTTTTCGGCATAAAGCACTTCTTCACGCTGCGGCGTGAGAACGACATGCTGACGGCGCGCGTCGCCGAGCTCGAGGGGCGCCTGTCGGCCTACCGCGAGATGGCGGCAGCGGCGCAGACCGACTCTCTGGCTGCGGCCATCGCGGCCGATACGCTCGGCGTGGGGCTGGAGGGTATGTCGCAGTACCGCTACATGACGGCACGCACGGTGGCCAACTCGATAAACCGCGACCGTAACTTCATTACGCTCAACCGCGGATTGATGCACGGCGTCATGACCGACATGGCCGTCATTACGCCCGACGGGGCGATGGTGGGGTATGTGGTCGGGTGTTCGGAGCGTTACTCCGTGGTGCTGCCGCTGCTGAATACCGACTTCCGTACCAGCGGCAAGATCGTGGGCGACGACCACTTCGGGTCGATATCGTGGAGCGGGTCGAGCCCGTACGAGGTCGACATGACCGAGCTGTCGAAGTATGCCGAGATCGAGGTGGGGGCGGAGGTCGTATCGTCGGGACTATCGCACTACTTCCCCGCCGACGTGAAGATAGGCTATGTGGAGAGCTTCGAGCTGAACGACAGCCAGACGGCCTACGATGTGAAGATACGTCTTGCGGCCGACATGACGCGTCTGGGTAATGTCATCCTTATCGAGAATATGGATTTCGGCGAGATGTCGACCCTCGAGGGCGAGGCCGAATCGGGCCAGAGCGCAGGCATGGAGATGCAGCCGTAGCGGCCGTACAGGAGGGGGGGGGAGACGAATCGAGTACGCAGACATGGCCAAAGAGCCGAGGCGGCAGAGGCAGATGATGGAATGAAGGGGAGCGAGAGTAATGTGTAGGAGAGGGTGAGTAACGGGGTGTAACGTGAGTAATATAGGCCGAAGAGAGAGTAAAGTGCCGGAGATGGAGAGTAATGAAATGGAGAGTGCGGGAAGTGTGACCTGCGGCATGTACATGTAAGAGAGTGGTCTGCGGCGTGAAGAGTAGAAAGCGGTAAAGGAAAATTTATGTTCAAGAACATCATATCATACGCGGGAGTATTCGTCGTGGCGGTGTTGTTGCAGATATTCGTTCTGGACAACATCTCGCTGGGGGTATATTTCCATCCGCTGCTCTATTCGGTCTTCATCATACTGCTGCCGGTGGATACCAAACCCGTATGGGTTGTGCTGACGTCGGCGCTGCTGGGTGTTGTTATGGATGCCATGACAGGTACCGACGGCCTGAACGTCATAGCTGCTACGGCGGTGGGATTCTTCCGCCCGCTGGTCATAAACGCCACCTGCGGCCGCACGGTGGGCCCCGACGATACGCTGCCGGCTCTGTACCGTATCACGACGAAGAGTCTGGCGTGGTACATCGGGGTGATGGTGATGCTGCACTGTGCAATATTCTTCTTCATGGAGACGTTATCGTTGCGCCATCTGCCGCACATACTGCTGCGGCTGGCGGTGAGCGGCGCGGCCACGTTCCTGCTGGCATGGTATTTCGTGCGGCTCTTCATCGAGAAGATTCTGAACAAGTGACCGGAGGGGAAGGATGTTATGGCTGACAATGACGTATATGTAAGACGCAGGATATTGCGGGCGGTGGTGCTCGGCATCTTTGCCGTGCTGGCATTGCGCATAGGCTATATCCAGCTCATAGACTCGAAATACAAGCGTCTGGCTGCGGGCAACGTGCTGCGGTACGAGGTGCAGTATGCTCCGCGCGGCGAGGTTGTCGACCGCCGCGGCGAATATCTGGTACAGAGCAAGGAGTGTTACGACCTGATGGTGGTCTACCGCGATATCGGACGCGAGGGTTTCGACACGACGCGTTTCTGCAACATTGTGGGCATCGAACGCAAGAAACTCGAATCGGTGTTGCGTAATGCCCGTATGCGCCCGCGAGCGCCTACGCTGGTCCTGAACTATGTCCCGAAGGAGGTGAAGCTGCGCTTCGAGGAGTGCAACTTCCCGGGCTTCTATACCGTCTACCGCACCGTGCGCCAATATCCGCGCAAGATCGGCGGCAACCTTCTGGGATATGTCGGCGAGGTGAACGAGGATTTCATCAAGCGCAATCCCGAATACAGCGCGGGCGACTATGTGGGCATGACGGGTGTGGAGGCCGCCTACGAGAAGGAGCTGCGCGGCAAGGACGGCGTGAAGATTGTCGAGGTGGATACCCACGGCGCAATCAAGGGATCATATATGGACGGGGCGTTCGATTCGCTGCCCGTGCCGGGCAAGCGTCTGATGTGTACTATCGACGCACGCCTTCAGGCGTTTGCCGAGGAGCTCATGGCGGGCAAGGTGGGGGCTGTGGTGGCCATCGAGCCCGCGACGGGCGAGATTCTGGTTATGGCCTCCTCGCCGACGTATGATCCCGACGAGCTGGTGGGGCGCGAGCGCGGCAACAACTATATGCGCATGCTGCGCAACAAGCGCCAGCCTCTGTTCAACCGCGCCGTGAAGGCCAAATATCCGCCGGGCTCGACCTTCAAGCTGGTGCAGGGACTTATCGGCATGCAGGAGGGTGTGCTGACGCCTGAGACGAAATATCCGTGTCATGAGGGTTACAGTGTGGGGCGCGTGCATCAGGGATGCCACTCGCACGCCTCGCCGCTCGACCTGCGCAACGCCGTGGCGCAGTCGTGCAACGCCTATTTCTGCTATGTCTTCCGCGACATAATCGACAACCGCAAGTACGGCAGCGTCAAGGAGGGCATTGAGGTGTGGGGCGACTATGTCCGCAGCTTCGGCTACGGCCGCAAACTCGATTCCGATTTTCTGGGCGAGGGCCCGGGATATGTCCCCGACAGGGAGTTCTACGACAAGCGCTACCGCGGTTCGTGGAGTTCGCTGACGGTGCTGTCGCTCTCGATCGGACAGGGCGAGTTGGGCTGTACGCCGCTGCAGATGGCCAACCTTGCAGCGACGGTGGCAAACCGCGGATACTACTACATACCCCATATCATCAAGCAGATCGAGGGTCAGGATTCGATCGACCGCCGCTTCTACGAGAAGCAGTACACGAAGGTCGATCCGCGATATTTCGAACCCATAGTCGAAGGTATGTGGCGCGGAGTGAACGTCCCGGGTGCGGGCACCTCGTGGCGTGCCTGCCTGCCGGGACTCGACGTCTGCGGCAAGACGGGTACGGCACAGAACCCGCACGGCCGTGACCACTCGACGTTCCTATCCTTCGCGCCGAAGGACAACCCGCGTATTGCCATCTCGGTGTATGTCGAGAACGGCGGTTTCGGCGCCACGATAGCGTTGCCCATAGCCAGCCTGCTGGAGGAGTATTACCTTACCGACACCATCACCCGCCCGCAGCTGGTCGAGCAGGTGAAGGCCTATAACATCTATTACCCGATATATGCCGAGGACAGGAAATAACCGTCAGATGTCATTGTTCGAGGGTGTCGACCGCGTGGCCGTCATACTCTACCTGCTGCTTGTCGCGGCGGGTATGGTGAGCATACTGTCGGCCTCGTACGACGATACGATCAGCGGCTTCTTCTCGCTCGAACACTTCTACATGAAACAGGCGGTATGGATCGCCGCGGCGTTCGGCGCGGCACTCGTGATCCTGTTGCTCGATGCCCGCTACTACCACATGTATGCCTACTATGCCTATGCCGCGGGTATCGTGCTTCTGGTGGCGGTGCTGTTGTTCGGCCGCGAGGTCAACGGCGCCAAGGCGTGGTTCGAGTTCGGATCTGTACGTGTACAGCCCGTCGAGTTCGTCAAGATAGCCACGGCGCTGGCCGTGGCCCGCATGATGAGCAACTACTCCTTCTCGATACGCCGCACGGGCGACCTGCTGCGCGTGGCATTCGTCATACTGCTGCCGCTGGCCATCATCGTCCTGCAGAACGATACCGGCTCGGGCGTGGTGCTCTGTTCGTTCCTCTTCGTGCTCTACCGCGAGGGGCTGAACAAGTGGATATGCATACCCATCATTCTGGTGGCGGCGCTGTTCATATTCTCGTTCCTCTTCACGCCGCTGTTTCTGCTCGCGCTGCTGGTGATAATATTCACCGTCTCGGATGCCATGATGATCGGCGCATGGCGCGCCCATGCCGTATTTCTGGCCTCGGTGACGCTCGCCTCGGCTCTGCTCTATCTGGTGTCGGTATTGTTCTGGGAGGGGGCTCTCAGCGCATACGTCTGCGCCGTCATCGTGATGGCAGTAGCGGTAGTGGCGGCCGCGGTATATGCCCTGCGCAAGAATATCTCGGCCATCTTCGTGACGCTGGCACTCTTCGTCGGGTCGATGATCTTCGTGCCTACGGCCGACATGATCTTCGAGACGATCCTCCAGCCACACCAGCGTGAACGTATCCTCAGCTTCCTCGGCATCGTGAGCGACCCCCACGGCGCCGACTACAACGTAAACCAGTCGAAGATCGCCATCGGCTCGGGCGGCCTCTTCGGCAAGGGATTCATGCAGGGCACGCAGATAAAGTACAACTTCGTCCCAGAGAAACACACCGACTTCATCTTCTGTACCGTAGGTGAGGAGTGGGGCTTCGTCGGGTCGATGGTGGTGCTGGGGCTGTTATGTGCGCTTATCCTGCGGCTTATGCGCATGGGCGAGCGGCAGGAGGAGCCTTTCAGCCGTATATACAGCTACTGCGTCTCGGCCATACTTCTGTTCCACGTTATGGTCAACATCGGCATGACGGTCGGCATCTTCCCCGTTATGGGGATCCCGCTGCCGTTCCTCAGCTACGGCGGCTCGTCGCTTGTGGCCTTCACCATACTCGTATTCATCGCCATACGTCTCGACGCCTCGCCCCGCAAGGGTGTCATGTCGGCACGGTAGCGGAGCCGCAGGCGCGTGGAAACGAAATGACGGAAAAGAGAATGGACGGAAAGCTAAGCCTTCCGTCCATTGTCATATATATACGCGTTGTGCGGTTTACTTGCGGTTGCGGATGAGCCACTCGGCGATCTGCACGGCGTTGAGGGCGGCTCCCTTCTTTATCTGGTCGGCAACGCACCAGAAGACCAGACCGTTTGCCGATGTCAGGTCGCGGCGTATGCGGCCCACATATACGGGATCCTTGCCTGCGATGAAGAGGGGCATCGGGTAGACCTTCTCTGCGGGGTTGTCCATCAGCACAACGCCTTCGGCCCCGGCAAATGCCTTGCGGGCCTCGTCGGGGGTGACGGGACGCTCGGTCTCGACCCAGATACTCTCCGAGTGTGCGCGCATGACGGGTACGCGTACGCACGTGGCCGACACCTCGATATCCGAGTGCATGATCTTGCGCGTCTCGTTGTACATCTTCATCTCCTCCTTCGTATAGTCGTTGTCGGTGAAGACGTCGATGTGGGGGATGACGTTATATGCCAACTGGTATGCGAACTTCTCGACCGTAGGCTCCTCGCCCGCCACGATCTGGGCATGCTGCGTGCGCAGCTCGGCCATGGCCTGCGCGCCGCCGCCGCTGGCCGACTGGTAGGTGGCGACATGTACGCGGCGTATGTGCGATACCTTCTCTATGGCATTCAGCGCCACGACCATCTGTATGGTGGTGCAGTTGGGGTTGGCGATGATGTTGCGCGGGGCGTTGAGCGCATCGCTGGGATTGACCTCGGGAACGACCAGAGGCACGTCCGCATCCATACGGAAGGCGCTTGAGTTGTCGATCATGAGGGTGCCGTATTTGGTTATGGTCTGGGCGAACTCCTTCGAGGTGCCGGCGCCTGCCGACGCAAGGGCTATGTCCACGCCCTTGAAGGCGTCGTCATGCTGCAGGAGCTGTACCTTGACTTCGCGACCGCGGAAGGGGTATGTACGTCCCGCACTGCGCTGCGATCCGAAGAGCAGCAGCTCGTCTACGGGGAAATCGGTTCTTTCGTTGAGGATGGTGAGGAACTCCTGTCCCACGGCGCCGCTGGCGCCTACGATTGCAATTTTCATATCTGTTGAATACCTGTTTGGTTATACTCTGCGTTTGCTTGCTCGTCGCTGCGGCGGCCGTTCTGATCAATCGAAAAACTCATCCTCGGATTGTTGTGTTGCGGCTGCTGAGGGTTCGACGGCACTCGGACAGTCGTATGGCTCCCAGCCGTCGGGACGGATGAACTTGGCGTTGCGGCTCATGCCCAGACGGGGGTCGGCGTATGCCGACTTGAGGAACTCGCCCACGATGGGCAGGGCCATGACACTGCCCTCGCCGCCTGCGGTGCGGTGTACCGACTGGTCCTCGCCTCCGACCCATGCTCCGGCCACGAGCGTCGGGGTCACGCACATGAACCATGCGTCGCGGTTCTCGTTCGAGGTTCCGGTCTTGCCTCCGATGTCCATGTTCTGCATGCCGAACTGCCATCCGAGGCGCCCTCCCGTACCGGCCGTGATGACACGCTGCAGCATGGTGAGCATGGTGTATGCCGTAGTCTTGCTGATGGCGTCCTGCGACTTGGGTATGAATGTCGAGATGAGGTTGCCCTGACGGTCCTCGATGCGGGTGACGAAGATAGGCTCGGTATATACGCCCTCGTTGACGAAGGTCGAGTAGGCGCTTACAAGCTCGAAGACGTTCGAGTCGAACGATCCGAGACACAATGCGTAGGCGGGGTATATGTAGCTGCGTATACCCATGTTGTGCAGGAAGTCGGCCACGGCTTCGGGCTGCTTGGCCTGCTTCATGATCCAAGCCGAGTAGTTGTTTCGCGAGTTGGCCATACCCCAGTAGAGCGGGTGCAGCACACCGTCATATTCGACCTTGCCGGCCTCCTTGGGCGACCATATTCCCGCCGGGGTCTCGATCGAGACGGGGAGGTTGGGAGCCATGGTGCAGGGCGTAAGGCCGAGGTGGTCGATGGCAAAGGTGTAGATGAAGGGCTTCACGGTAGATCCGATCTGACGTTTGCCCTGTTTTGCCATGTCGTACTTGAAGTATCGGAAGTTGGGGCCGCCGATGTATGCCTTGACGTGGCCCGTGCGGGGGTCCATCGCCACGAAGCTGGCGCGCATGATGCGTTTGTGGTGGAGGATCGAGTCGCGCGGTGTCATGACCGTATCGCGCTCGCCCTTGAAGGTGAAGACGCGCATCTCGCACTTGCGGTCGAACGAGGCCATGATATCCTTCTCCGCGACGCCCTCCTTGCGCATCTGGCGGTAGCGCTCCGAGCCCTTTATGGCGCGCATGACGATCTGCTCGCGCTCTTCGGCCGTGGTGCCTTGGAAGAGTACCCCCGTTGCCGCAACCTGACGGTCGATGGTGGGCTGGATGACGGTCTCGAGCTGCTTCTGCATAGCCTGCTCGGCGTAGCGCTGCATCGTGGGGTTGATCGTGGTGTATATGCGCAGGCCGTCGCGGTAGATGTTGTATGGCGTGCCGTCGGCCTTGGTGTTCTTGAGGCACCAGCCGTAGATCGGGTTCTCGTCATACTGCTTTACCGCCTGCTCGTAGTCCCAGTCGTTGAGGAACTGGCGCCGCGTGGGGCGCTGCATCGTCATCACCTGACGCAGCATCTCGCGGAAGTATGTCGCCTCGCCCTCGTTGTGCGATATGGGCTGGTAGTTGAGCGTTATGGGCAGCGCCGAGAGCGAGTCGCACTGTTTGCGGGTTATGGCACCGGCGGCGCGCATGCGGTCGAGCACCAGATTGCGGCGCGCAAGCGAGTTGTCATAGTTGCGTACGGGAGAGTAGCGCGTGGGGGCGTTCACCACGCCCACGAGTACGGCCGCCTCCTGTATGTTCAGCTCGTCGGGCGCCTTGCCGAAGAAGGTGCTGGCGGCGGACTTGATGCCGTAGGCGTTCGAGCCGTATGCCACCGTGTTGAGATACATGGCGGCGATCTCCTCCTTGGTATAGTTGTGTTCGAGCTTGAGGGCCGTGATCCACTCCTTGAACTTCGACTGCACGAGCTTGAACGTACGGCCCACCTTGCTGCGGTTGCTTGCCGTGTCGCGCGGGAAGAGGTTCTTGGCCAGCTGCTGGGTTATGGTGCTGCCGCCGCCCTGCGAGTGGCGTTGCAGCATGACGGTCTTGATACCCACGCGGAAGAGCGACGGGATATCGATACCCGAGTGGTTGCGGAAACGCACATCCTCGGTGGCGATGAGCGCCGCCACAACGGGCGGTACGTGATAGCCGTCGAGGGTGAGTATGAGCGATGAGTCCTGCGGGAAGAGCTCGGCATACTGCACATAGGAGCGGTTCTGCACGAAGAAGGTGCCGATGACGTGTCCGTCTTCGCCGTAGATCTCGGTAGCGAGGTTGCTCTTGGGATTCTCGAGCTCCTCGAACGAGGGTATGCGGCCGAAGAGACCCGTCGCCGCCAGCAGCAGCATGAGGAAGATGAGCGCCACGGGCGCGAAGGCCACGATCCACAGGGCCTTGATTATGTTGTTCTTGTCCTTTATCGCACGTTTTATGTCCATCTGAAGTCGGATTGTGTGAGGGAGCCTCTATGCCCCAACGTGCAAAGGTATAAATTTATTTCGACAAAATGCGACGTTCGGACACCTTTCGGGCGCACGCGTGCACGCGCATGTGGGGTTGGCGTGTGCGTTGACGTTCCCGGTGCGGGCGGATTCATGTCGCATGAGATCCCTGTCGGGCGATGCCGCGCGTGTCAGAAGGGCAGGGCCATGCCTGCCGAGAAGTACACGCCGCCCTCGCTCGGACGGTAGAGCGAGAGGGTGAAGGCTATGGTCGCCGAGGCGGGCTGGCTGAGCAGGTTGACGTCGAATGTCAGGTCGCCGCCCCACGAGTTGATGCGGTGCCACCGCTCGCGAAGGCGGTTGTCGATGACATATACGCGGCGGAACTGCGCGTAGTCGAACCCGAAGTTGGCTCGTATGCGTTTGAAGTATATTATGCCGTGCAGGCCCCCGTCGGGGTAGCACAAGGGCAGCTGGTAGTTTATCGAGGCGGCGATATAGTGCTTGTTTTCGATCTGCGTGGTGTAGAATCCGCGTGGCAGCAGCCGCGTGGCGTTGAATGTCAGGGCCGAGAGCGCATCCCTGCTCGAAAAACCTCCGAAGGAGGTCTGGTATGCCGCTTCGAGCGTGAGGCTGTTGTGAGGCATCAGTCCCGGCGTGTAGGTCTTGGCGTAGAGCGATATGAGGTCGTCGAAGCGGCTGTCGGCGGGGTTCATGGCGTAGGTGGCCGAGGCGACGAGACCCCACGGCGTGGCGAAGTCGCGGTGTGCCATGCGCGTCATGTCCTGATACCCGAGCGAGAATGCAGTCAGATGGAGCCCCTTCTTGTATCCTATCGTTGCGACATTGCTTATGCCCCCCTCGCCTATATGCAGGCGTCCGGTGTCGGCCACAAGGCCGTTCGAATAGCTCCACGATGCCGACGCCACGAGGTAGCGTATGTGGTGGCCGCAGTCGAACATGAGCGGGAACGATATGTCGGCCCCGAAGGAGTAGTATCGCCCCTGCTTGGGCGGTACGGGGAACTCGATGGAGTGCGTCTGCGAGTTGTAGATATAGACGGGATATATGTTCTGGTGTCCGCCGTATGTGGCCTCGATGCTGATTGTTGGGCCAAGGCCGTAGTACCGCATCGACCCCTTCCATACGGATCCCTGCTCCGAGTTCCAGCCATAGGTGAAGAATCCCTGCGCCGACGAAAGGAGGTTCTGCGTCATGACCGTGGCGCCGAGGTTCATGTTTATGGCACCCTCCTCGCTCAGCGAGAAGGGATCGTACGACAGGGGCGCCCAGCTGTGGAAGTTGAATAGCGTGGCGGCCTTGCGGTAGCGGCGCGTATGGCTGCTCTGGGCTGCGGCTGCCGTGGCTGCGACCGTGGAGTCGAGACGTACGGTGTCGAGGTTTATCGTGCCCCAGCGCTTGCGCGGCGGGTTGACCAGATTGCGCGGCAGGGGTGAGTATGCGACCTCACGGCTGAAACGCTGCGGATATTGCAGTGCGGGGTGATATCCCGTGGAGTCGTATGTGGTGACGGCGACGCGCCCGTCGGCTGCGGGGGCGGGGTCGAACGATCCGTAACGCGACTCGGTAATCTGGTATTCGCGTCCTGCGGCCAGATCGTAGCAGTGCGCCTCGTCGCGTCCCGATGCTATCGAACCGAAATAGAGACGTCCGTCGCGCGCCCGCAGATTGCTCAGCGTGATGTATGCCGGACGGGTTATCTGCCGCGGCGCGAACTCTTCGTCTATCGAGCCGATCCACATGCCCTCGTTGCCGGTGGCTATGTAGTAGAGGCGTTGCGTGGCGTTGTCCCACGCCAGAGAGTGTATCTCCTGTCCGAATGGCATGGCGCACTCACGCTCGCGGTCGTCGGCCGTGCGGTAGTGTATGGTGTAGATGCCGTCTGGGCGGTATCGCACCCATGCCAAGCCACCCATGCCGTCGGGCGTGGGGTAGAGTATGTTGCCGCGCGGGGCTTGGGTGCCGCGCAGCGTGCGCGGACGCGGCGAGCCGCGGCGCAGCGTATCCAGATCGAGATAGCAGATGCGCGAGTCGACCTTCTCGTCGAACATCTTGCTGCGGCGGTATTCGGTCCACCAGAGACGGTGCGTGGAGGCGTCGTATGCGGGCCGTGTCGATATGTCGCCCGTATAGCAGATGTCGTGTTCGACGCCCGTGCGGGTGTCGAGCGTGACGAAGTGCGACGTGCGGTCGAGGTCCTCCTTGATGAGCAGCAGGCGCCGCCCGTCTATCCATACGGGGTCGGAATATGTGGTGTAGCTGGTGACGGCGGGTGCCGGGAGAAGCTCCGTCGTAGGCTCCACGGCAGGCAGCGAGTCCCAGTAGTCGGTCAGCGTACGGAATGTGCTGCGGAAGAGGTCGAGCGTGGTGAAGCCGAAGAGTTTCTTCATCGTAAGCCCCGTCGACACGACCATCCACGGATGCCGCGGGCCGTAGGCGGCGATGTCGTCGCAGATGACGCGTCCGGCGATCTCGTTGCCGCGGGCCACCATCTGATATCCCAGCTGGTAGTGGTCGGGGATGAAGTCGCGGTAGGAGCCGCAGAGAAACTTGTCGATGTTTCGGTATTTGGTTGCTATGTCGCCCATGGCGCGGAACTCGAGTGTGAATCGCGGCTGCAGGGCCCGGCCGAACGACGAGGCCTCGGTTTCGGACATGGTGGCATCGCCCTCGATCATCCACAGCGGCATGAAGAGCAGGCCTATGGTTGAGCTCTGTTGTCCGAGTAGGTAGCTGACGGCCTTGACTACGCCGACATTGAGGTTGTTGTACTGTACGGCGTGGCGGTACTCGTGTGCCACGAGCTGCTTGATCCACGGCATCGAATATCCGTCCACGGCGGGTGCCGAGAGGAATTCGACGCGCTTGGGCAGCCACATGACCAGACCGTTCGAGCGCATGTTCTCGGGGTGGACGATGAACGGGAGGTCGAGGGCCGGAAGTCGGTATCCGTATGATATGTACGGTTGTATGCGGCGCACGAAATATCCCGTTGCGGCGCCTATGGCGGCGGCATGACGCGGGTATATGACGTCGGCCACGGAGTCGGCATCGCGCATCCAGCGGAAGCGTGCGGGATCGGCGCCCCAACTGTAATATTGGGCGCTGGCGTTCTGCGCGGCGAGCAGTGCCGCCACTGTTGCCGCTACGGCTGTGAGGATACGTCTTGTCGAGAGCATTGCGTGATGGTGTGTGCCGCGGGGATTATCCTCCGGCCTTCTTGCAGCCGTAGCCGGCCTGTTGCAGCAGCTCGACCACGCGGTCGCGGCGGTCGCCCTGAATTATGATCTCGCCATCCTTTGCCGTGCCGCCCGTGCCGCAGCGGTTCTTGAGCATGCGCGCCAGCTCTTCGAGGTCCTCGCCGCGGCCGACGAAGCCGCGCACGATGGTGACGCACTTGCCCGCGCGCTGCCGCCGGTCGATCCATACGCGCAGCGACTGCTGCGACGGAGGCAGCGTCGCCGGCTCCTCCTGCGTGCCTGTATCGTACTTGTAGTCGGGGTCGGTGGAGTAGACCATGCCGAGCCTCGCTTTCCAGTCGTTCATCTGTTGTGTTCGGTTTTGCTGCTGTCGGGGCCGAAAAGGGCTCCGGCGTTTTGCGCAAAATTACTATTTTATTATCTTTGGGACAAATTATGAAACGCGCATCGGCTGAAAAAAAGAGATACGAGGCGTTGCTGCGGCGCCGCAGCAACAACGCCCCCATACCCGAATCTATCGATGACGGGCGGCGTCTGGTGCGTGTCTATGTCGAGGGCTACGAGGATGTAGCCTTCTGGCGCGGCATCTTCGACCACTTCCACAACCGTTATGTGCGTTTCGAGATCTCGGTGCCCAACCGCGAGGATCTGCCCAAGGGCAAGAAGGTGCTCATGTCGATGATCCCCTCGTCGAGCGAGGAGCTGCTGCTGTGCGTCGATTCGGACTTCGACTACCTGTTCGGCGACACGACGCCGCAGTCGGCCGAGATACACGCCGCGCAGTATATGTTCCACACCTACACCTACGCTACCGAGAACTATCTCTGCTACGCCCCTTCGCTGCATAACGTCTGCGTCAAGGCCACCAAGAACGACTGCCACATATTCGACTTCGTGCGTTTCATGGCCGACTATTCGCGTGTGATATACCGAGTCTTCCTGTGGTACGCCTACTCGGCTCATCAGGGCTCGGAGTCGGTATTCACGCTGGTGGACTTCAAGAACACGGTGCGTCTGGGATACCTCGAGATCGAGAACAACGGTGCCGAGACCCTCGCATGGCTGCAGCGCAACGTTGACCGCAGGCTGCGCACGCTCGAGGAGCGTTATCCCGCCATGAACGAGCGTCTGGATGCCTTCGGCCGCGTGTTGGAGCAGAAGGGCGTCACGCCCGAGACGACATATCTCTACATGCACGGGCATACGCTCATGGACAATGTGGTGATGGTGTTGCTGAATACGGTGTGTGACCGCCTGCGTACCATGTCGGTCGAGAAGATCAACTCCTCGCGCAAGCAGGGTGTGCCGCTGAAGAACGAGATGAGCAACTATATCAACTCGCTGCGTTCGATACGCGACGTGCTGCTCGACAACGAGAACTACACCCGCTGTCCGTTGTACGAGAATCTGCGGCGTGACATCGATGAGTATCTCAAGGGTGTGATCTCGCACATGCGGCAGTCCGAAAAGTCGCCGCGCCGTCGCCGCAACATGCACCATGACGACAAATAGCTGCCGGGGGCATCTGTCAGGCTGAAAACCGATACCAACCCAAAATATCTGATATGGACCATACAAGAAGAGTATTCATGGCGGCAGTATGCTTTGCGGCCGTTGCCCTTTTGGGCTTTATTACGCCCGTTGCGGCGCAGGATGCCGGGGTGTGGATGGGCGACCGCCGTGCCGCATGGCTTAAGGAGGCTGCCGCGTCGATGCCCGAATTGCGGCGCACGGAGCACCATCCCGTGCGTATCGTGCGCAGCGTGGCCGACTCGACGGCATTTCAGGGGTGGCGCATGGAGCCCTCCGAACCCATCGAGGCGCTCTATGCCTCCTCGCTGAAGCAGCGGCGCAAGGTGATCGTCGATATGGGTGAGCACATGACCGGATACTTCTCCCTGCGTGTGAACCATACGGGCATGCCGGCCGATGCCCCGATACGCCTGCGCATTACCTTTGCCGAGGTGCCGGCCGAACTGAATACGCCGTTCGACCCCTACCCGGGAGGGTTGAGCCGCGCATGGCTGCAGGATGAGACGGTGACGGTGATGCGGCTGCCGGCTACGGTGCGCATCGAGCGGCGCGTGGCGTGCCGCTATGTCATGATCGAGGTGCTGGCGCAGTCGTCATTCGATTTCCGTGTGGAGGATATCACGCTGGAGGCTGTGACCTCGGCCTCGGGTGAGGCTCCGGCGCTGGCCGAGGGAACGGACCCCATGATACGCCGCATATACGATACGGGTCTCAAGACCCTCTCGGAGTGCATGCAGACCGTCTATGAGGACGGTCCGAAGCGTGACCAGCGTCTGTGGATCGGCGACCTGTATCTGGAGTCTCTGGCCAATGCCTGCTCGTTCGGCAACCATGCGCTGACACGACGCTGCCTCTATCTTTTGGCGGCGCTTGCCGACGAGGACGGGTGGCTGCACGCCACCGTGTACGAATACCCGCAGCCCGAGCCGCAGTACAATCAGCATACGATGGATTACAGCCTCCTGTACGGCGTGGCGCTGCTCGAATATCTGAAGGCTACGGGTGACATGACGACGGCGCGGGAGTTGTGGCCCGTGGTTGCGCGGCAGATAGAGATCGCGCGCACCTACCTCAGGGATTATCTCTACGACATGCAGAAACAGCCGCAGTGGTGGCTTGTCTTCGACTGGAAGGACGATCTTGACCGCCACGCCTCGGTGCAGGGGCTCATGATCTTTGCCGTGGAGCGCGGTTGGGAGCTGGCGCAGATGGTGGGCCGCGAGCGCGACGTGCGCGATTGGCCCGATCTGGTGAAACGTATGCGCCGGGCCTCGCGCCGTGCATTCTACGATGCCGATGCGGGTGTCGTGGTATCGGGGCCCCAGCGGCAGGTGTCGTATCTGTCGCAGGTGTGGATGATACTGTCGGGAACGCTCACGCCCAAGGAGGGCGCACGGGCCATGACGGCCGTGCTGAACGATCCGACGGCCTGCCGTCCGGGCTCGCCGTACGCCTACCACTATGTGATCGAGGCGTTGATCGCCTGCGGCATGCGCGACGAGGCGCGCGAGCAGCTCTTGGAGTATTGGGGCGGCATGGTCGAGCGCGGTGCCGACACCTTCTGGGAGGTGTACGACCCGATGGACGATTGCAAGTCTCCGTACGGATTCTATCCCGTGAACAGCTATTGCCACGCATGGAGCTGTACGCCCGTCTACTTTATCAACACCTACAAGGATATCTTCCAGCGATAGGAGGCTATGTGATGAAAGATGAGCGGACTCCGATCTTTTCGGAGTCCGCTCATTGTATTGGGACATTATGTCGGGCGGGACTAAAAGCGTGCCTCGCGCAGCACCACACGCACCGACGTGGGGTTCGACTGGCGTACCAGCAGATCCTGCTGTGAGGCGTAGCGCTGGTAGAGTTCGGCGTTGTAGTTGCGTATGGTGAGCAGCTCGACGTTGTCGATCTTCTCGACGTTGAAGTTCTCGGCATTGAGCGCCTTGATCAGCTCGTCGATGTGCCACGAATACTCGACACAGAGACTCAGGTCGACGGCCGAGTTGTTTATGAGGTTCGTCTTGATGCGGAAGCGGTCAAGCAGCGAGAAGATCACGGCGAACTTCTCCTCCATGACGAACGAGAAGTCGCGCGAACGGATTGTCAGCAGCACCTGATTGCGCTTGTAGATGAGTATCGGCAGCTCGACGTGCGGGGCCGTAGCGTTGATGACGGTGCCCGGCTTGCTCTTGTCGCCGAAGGGGCGCACGTAGAGTGGTATGTTCTTGTTCTGGAGCGGCTTGATGGTCTTGGGGTGGATGATCTGTGCACCGCTGTATGCCAGCTCGATGGTGTCGAGGTAGTTCAGGGCGTCGATTTTCACGGCGTCGTGGAAGATCTTGGGGTCGGCGTTCAGCACGCCGTCCACATCCTTCCATACGGTCATCGACTCGGCGTCGAGGATGTTGGCCACCACGGCGGCCGAGTAGTCCGAGCCCTCGCGGCCGAGGGTTGTGGTGGTGCCGTCGGGGGCGGCGCCGATGAAGCCCTGACCGACGAAGACGCTGACACCCGTATTCTCGAGCGCCTCCTTCAGGCGGGGCTCCGAGGCCTTGATGTCGACATAGGCGTCCTTGTGGCGCTGGTTTGTGACGAATGTCGTGCGCATGTCTATCCAGCGGTTGTCGATACCCGTATGCTTGAGGTATTCCGATACGATCGTGGTCGATATCAGCTCGCCGAAGGCGACGATGGTGTCATACCACAACTCGGCATCGGAGGTGCGGTATGTGGTGTCGACGAGGATGTTGCGCAGCTGCCCAAAGAGCAGGTCCACCTGCTCGATGCGGGTGGGTGCGCCCCACAGGTCGGTGATAATCGAGTCGTGGTATTCGACTATGCGTTTTATTCGGTCGAGCCCCTCCTGTTTATCGCCCTTCTGCATGCAGGTGAAGACCTCCTCCAGAGCGTTGGTGGTCTTGCCCATGGCCGAAACGATAATAAACAGATTCTCTTCTCCGTCGACGATGTGTCGCAGATTCCTTACGCCGTCGGCACTCTTCACCGAGGCTCCTCCGAACTTGTAAACCTTCATGGCAGGATACTTAAATTGTTATGCGGTTAATCGGGGCAAAGGTAGCAAAAAAGATGCGACGTTAAGGGCTTTTTTGCGATATAATTGCGAAAAAATATTCATTTTGGTGCATATTCTTGCAGATGATACGTTGCTGTCGCCGCTGCGGGGCGAATGTTGCGGCGGGGTGCGGATAATTGCGAAATTTGCCATATCTTTGGGACAAAATCCGAAATGTCATGTACAGTGAATACAAGGAAATAGTCGAGCGGGCGTGGGACGACCGCTCGCTGCTGGCCGACGAGGCCACCAAGCGTGCCATCCGCGAGGTTGTGGAGGCCGTCGACAAGGGCGCTCTGCGCACGGCCGAGCCCATAGATCTCGAGAAGAGCCTCTGGCAGGTGAACGAGTGGGTCAAGAAGGCCATAATCATGTATTTCCCCATACAGCAGATGCGCACGATGCGCGGCGGCGAGCTGGAGTGGTACGACAAGATGGAGCTCAAGCACGACTACGAGAAGCTGGGCGTGCGCGTCGTTCCGCAGGCTGTGGCGCGATACGGCGCCTACATTGCTCCGGGTGCCATTCTGATGCCTTCGTATGTAAATATCGGTGCCTATGTCGACACGGGGACGATGGTCGACACGTGGGCTACGGTGGGTTCGTGCGCGCAGATAGGCAAGCACGTGCATCTGAGCGGCGGCGTGGGTATCGGCGGCGTTCTGGAGCCCGTACAGGCGGCACCCGTCATCATCGAGGACAACTGCTTCATTGGCTCACGCTCGATCGTTGTCGAGGGTGCGCACGTATGCCATGAGGCCGTGCTGGGATCGAATACCGTCATCACCGGCTCGACGCACATAATCGACGTGACGGGCGAAGAGCCCGTCGAGTACCGCGGATACGTACCGCCCCACTCGGTGGTCATATCGGGTACCTATACGAAGCGTTTCCCTGCGGGAGAGTATGGCGTGGCATGTGCCCTGATCATCGGCCGCCGCAAGGAGTCGACCGACAAGAAGACCTCGCTCAACGACGCTCTGCGCGACTTCGGCGTTGCGGTATAGCGGCACGGCGAGACGCGATATTTATGTTGCGGGGGCGTCCTGATATGAACTCACATTCCCGCAGAACGAAAAATTGAGGATATGAAACGACCTGAACATCGTCCGTGGCGCGTGCTGAGCAGCGAGTACGTTGCGCGCCGCCCGTGGTTTACCGTGCGGCGCGAGAGTGTCGAGCTGCCGACGGGGGCCGTAGTGCCCGAGTGGTATGTCTTCGAGTTTCCCAACTGGGTGAACGTCATAGCGCGCACGCGCGAGGGCCTCTTCGTTATGATAAGCCAATACCGCCACGCTCTGGGCGAGACGCGCTACGAACTTGTGGCGGGCACGTGCGAGCAGGGCGAGACGCCTCTGGAGAGCGCGCAGCGCGAGCTTCTGGAGGAGGCGGGCTATGGCGGCGGCAGTTGGCGGCAGTATATGGTCACCTCGCCCAACCCCACGAACCATACGAATCACGTCTATACGTTCCTTGCCGAGGGTGTCGAGCGCGTTGCCGAACAGCATACCGAGGCGGGCGAGGATATACGCGTATATCTTATGACGGAGACGGAGGTGCGCGAGCTGCTCGACGGCGACGAGATCATGCAGTGCCTGCATGCGGCGCCGCTGTGGCGTTGGATGGCCGAGTACGGCCGCAGGGAAGAGCATAAGGGGACGATCGGATAATCGGAGCGGAGGTATGATATATTATTTCGAAGAGCTTACATCGTCGAATGACGAGGCCGCGGCGGCGCGCTACGTAGAGGCTGATGTGGTTTGGGCCGAGCGCCAGACGGCGGGACGCGGACAGCGCGGCCACCGCTGGGAGAGCGCGGGGGGCGAGAACGTCACCTTCACGCTGGTGCTGGAGCCGCTGTTCCTCTCGCCGGAGCGTCAGTTTCTTATTTCGGAGGCGGTGACGGTGGGTATCACGGATTGCCTGTCGGAATATGGGATCTCGGCGCGCATAAAGTGGACGAACGATATATATGTCGGTGATGGCAAGATCACGGGCATGCTTATCGAGCACAAGTTGAGCGGCGGGGCCATATGCCGCACGCTCGCGGGCATCGGCGTGAATGTCAACCAGACGGTATTCGATCCGTCGCTGCCCAACCCCGTCTCTATGGCGCAGGTCGCGGGCCGTACGTTCGACCGGCGCCCGCTTCTGGAGAGGCTCGCGGCGTGTATAATGTCGCGTTACGGGGATCTGCGCGCAGGTGCGGAGGCCGCGGAGCGTTTGCAGCGCGACTACCACCGTCTGCTCTACCGTCTTGACGAGGAGCATTGGTTCGCGCGTCCGGACGGTGAGCTCTTCCGCGGCACGATCCGCGGCGTGGAGCCTTCGGGGGCGTTGCGCGTGGAGGATGCCGCAACGGGCGAAGTACGGGGATATCTCTTCCGCGAGATAGAATTTGTATTAAAAACCCCGCCCGACGTATTGCCGTTAACAAAATAACGGCTATATTTGTATAATACGAGGCGTTGCGGTGCCGGCGTGTCGTCCGCATGCCGTCGGAAAGAAAAACTCATAAAAACACAGAGATATGAACGTACCTTCAAATCTGAAGTATTCGAGCGACCACGAGTGGTGCCGTCTCGAGGGTGATACGGCCTATGTGGGCATCACCGATTTCGCACAGAGCCAGCTTGGCGATATCGTCTTCGTCGACGTGCCGACGGTAGGGGAGACCCTTGCCGCAGGCGAGGTGTTCGGTTCGATCGAGGCGGTGAAGACCGTGAGCGACGCCTTCCTGCCCGTAGGCGGCGAGGTGCTGGAGTTCAACGAGGCTGTCGATTCCGATCCGTCGCTTGTCAATTCGGATCCCTACGGTGAGGGTTGGCTCGTGAAGGTCAAGGTGGACAATGCCGCCGACTACGACGCTCTGCTCACGCCCGAGGCATATACCGAGCTGATCGGCTAACATACGGCGCGGTCAATATCATATCCGGGATACGGCATCCGATGGTGCGTATCTCGGATTTTTTGTGTCCGCACCCTCCATATAACGCCATGCCGTAGTCCGTAATGTCATAATTCGGATGTGCCGCGTCCCGCCTGTGGAATAAAACACAAAACGCAGGTGATACGTTTACCACCTGCGCCGAGACGTTGCGCGCATTGCGACTCTATTTTCTCTTCCGCCAGACGTAGTCGCCCGTATCGAGCCAGTATGATCCTTGTGGATGGTCGGTGCGCTTGTCGAAGATGAATATCGTGCGGCGGCCGCTTGCCGAGCCGCGGGCCTTGATCACCTCGCGGTTGTTGTCCACGGCCTTGAGCTGGAGGTCGGGTTTCTTGTATGTGTATTCGAAGTCGCGCTCCGCGATCACCTTGTCGTTGGTGTCGATATCCTTCAGGTGGCACTGCTTGGCATTGAAGGTGAGGGTCGCGAAGGTCTCGGTATTGGCGGATACCCATTTCGTTCCGGTGAGTTTTTCCGGCACTGTCCCGCCATTCTCCTTTTTGCAGGCCACCGTCAGGGCACATAATACGATGCCTGCTGCAATGATGAGTCTCTTCATTTGATCTGAATTTTATAAGGTTTGTTTTTCGGGTTCGGCTGCGGCCTTCGAATGTCGGATTGTAGCTCTGCGCGCATTGAGTATTTTCGACCTAAAGACTATTGTCTACGACCTATAAACGAATATCCGCCGTTTTTATTTCGATTGCGGATTCAGTATTATTGACTTCGCGGCACACAATAATAGATTTTGCCTATGGCCGACACGGATTTTCGGCCGTAGTATGTTTTGTTGCGTGAAGAGAGAAGAGACTTATTTGATGGAAGGTTAAGGGTACAAAACAAAAAAGCGCTCCCGTCAAGGGAACGCTTTTATTTGTGTGACAGTTGTCAGCCTGCTATGTCCTACAGGTCTGTTCGCTCGCAGTGAGTGCTGACCCGAATTATGTATTGTTTTACGGTCCGGGACCGATATGAGCCGTTAGTTTATGGCCTTGCGGTCTGTGGCGGGCTCGGGGGCGGCGGCCTCCATGTCACACTGCGTGGTGACTATCTCGACGGCCTCGGATGCAGCCGTGCAGTCGCCCAGAACTATGGGCATGTTCCACGATATCTGCAGCTTTGTTACGCCGTAGAGCATGGCGGCATATTCGGGTGTATGGTCGTTCTCGACGAGTACGACTACGGCGTCAACATCCGTGTACTCGGCGAAGAACTGCGCGGCGATGGTGATGTTCTGCACGCGCGGCGTATGTCGCACGAGGATATCCTCTGCGGCGCATCCCAGTGTCTTGAGGCTCTCGGTCGCGGCCGCAAGGTTGCGGTGTGCGAAGGTGAGCTGCTGGTCGACTATCACTATTCCTATCTTCATCGCTGCGCGGGTTTATGCCCCGTCGGTTATATGGTTACTGAGCCAGATACTTCTCGGCGTCGCGTGCGTCTATCGACGAGGGATACTTCGTGCGTATGGTCTCGAAGCATGCGTTGGCCTTGGCCTCGTCGCCTGCGGCCTTGTATGCGAGGGCTGCCTTGCGCAGGTACATAGGCGCGGTGAAGACGTTGTCGCTCACCTTGACGGCCTTCTCGAAGAGTGCTGCGGCCTTGGCATAGTCGCCGTTGTCGACGGCGATGTCACCCTTGAGGCCCTCGGCCATGGCGTTGATGATGGCGCCCGGCTCACCCTTTACATGCTTGAACTTGGCGATGTACTGCTCGGCCTGCGCCATGTCGCCCAGATGCATGCAGCATGCGGCGGCATAGTAGCGGGCGAGGTTGCCTGCGGGGGTGCCTCCGTATGTCTCCACAACCTCGGCGAAGCCCGGGGCGCTCTGGTCGCCGTTGAGGGCGAGGGCGTAGTCGGGAGTCTGCTCCTCGAAACGGTACTGTGCGCCGTAGAGCATCTCCTGAGCCTTCTCCATGCGGGGCTCGACGATAAGTTTTCTGTATCCGAAGATGGCTACCGCCAACACAAAGATCGCGATGAGTGCCACGATGACGGTTTTGCTGTTGTTCTCGAAGAAACTCTCGGTGCGGTTCTTCGCATTCTCGAGAGCCTGCTCCTCCGGTGATACTGCCTCTTTTGCCATGATATTTTAGTTTTTAGTTTGTTACGGATTTTATTTCAAAATGCAAAAGTATAATAAAAAATGCAAAAAACGTATAATCCGTCGGCGAAAAATGGAGTTGCCGCGGGATAAAATGGGATGTCTCGGCGAAAAATCGTATCTTTGAGGGTCAAAGCGGCGGAATATGTACCTCAAGAAACTCGTACTGATAAACTTCAAGAACATCGCGCAGGCCGAAATCACTCTCTCCGAGCGCCTAAACTGCTTCGTGGGGGACAATGGCGCGGGCAAGACGAACGTGCTCGATGCCGTCTACTACCTCTCGATGTCGAAGTCGGCCCTTACGATGACTGACGGCCAGAGTGTGCGCCACGGCGAGGATTTCTTTGTCGTCGAGGGTACCTATGCCGGCGATTCGGGCTCGAACGATACGGTCAACTGCTCGTTCCTGCGCCGCAGCGGCAAGGTGCTGAAACTTAACGGTAAGGAGTATGACCGTATGGCCGACCATGTGGGACGTTTTCCCGTTGTGATGGTATCGCCGCAGGACAGTGTGCTGATAACCGACGCGGCTGAGGAGCGCCGCCGTTATCTTAATGCCTTCCTGTCGCAGCTTGACCGCGACTATCTGGCCTCGCTTATGCGTTACAATGCCGTGTTGGCCGAGCGCAACCGTTTCCTGAAGAGCTCCTCAGATGAACAGATGCTACAGATATACGACATGCAGCTTGCCGACCATGCGGCCCGTATCTATGAGCGTCGTCGAGATATTATTGACCGCATGCGGCCGCTTGTAGCGGAGTTCTACCGGCAGCTGTCTGGTGACCGCGAGCAGGTGGAGATAGAGTATCGGTCGGAGCTTGCGTCGGCGTCGATGGGGGAGTTGCTGTTGGCCTCGCGTGAGCGCGACATCGTAAACGGATTCACAACGTCGGGCGTACATCGTGACGACATGTCGCTGCGTATCGGCGGCTACCCGCTGCGCAAGTACGGTTCGCAGGGGCAGCAGAAGTCGTTTCTCATGTCACTCAAGTTGGCGCAGTACCGTATCCTTACGGAGGTGTGCGGCGAACGTCCTCTGCTATTGCTCGACGACCTGTTTGATAAGCTCGATACATCACGTGTGGAGAACCTGCTGTCACTGGTCGCAGGCGACGGTTTCGGCCAGATATTCATAACCGACTGCAACCGCTCGCGTCTGGAGACGATTCTGTCGCGCGCGGGCGAGAAGTATGCACTCTTTATGGTCGAGGGAGGCGACATACGGTCATGAGGCGTACAAAGACTATGCTTATGGGGGACCTACTCGAGGAGTTCTTCTCGCGTCCATACGTTGCGGCGAAGGTTGCCGAAGGCAAACTCCCCGATACGTGGCGCGCGATTGTCGGTGACCGCGTAGCCGATATGACAACTCGTCTGAGTCTCGAGAACCATGTGCTTTATGTTCATGTCACCTCAAGCGTCGTTCGCTCGGAGCTGTTCTACCGTCGTGACGCCCTCGCCGCAGAGATCAACCGTCTGTCCGGTGTGCGGCTTGTCAATGTGGTAATAATCAAGTAGAAGGCTTCTATGAGGTCTTCTTTTTTCTTTTCAATCACATCGTCAATCTTTTTCCTTATTTCCATATTCGCCTTTTATTTTTAATTCTTATTCCGTAGTATTGCCTTCGCCGTGCTACGCCGTTCCACACTTGCATTTCCCCTTAGCAAGCCCACCCATGCTTCCATTGATCGGGCGTCAGATTGTATTATTGCCAGAATTTTCCTCGTTACGGGTATAAAAAGAGACCGGCAGAGTTTTGCCCTGTCGGTCTCCGAGGTTTGTGTGTTTACCTCCGTCGGTTATGTGGAGGAAAATAAAACGAGCGGAAAATGAAAAGGCCCGCTGCACAAGCGGGCCTTTTCGGGTTTATAATCGCTTAAATTACTTTACGATAACCACACGGTTCGTACCGTTGATCGGGAAGATGTTCTGGGTTGAACCAACACCCTTCCAAGTCAACTGATCGGGGTTAACACCCTGCTCTACGAGGTAGTCGTAAACGGCCTTTGCACGACGCTCCGACAGCTTCTGGTTGTACTCGGCGGTACCGGTCTTAACATCGGCGTGACCTACGAGAGTGAATACCTGCGACTTGGGAGCAGCGTTGATGGTCTCCTGAAGGATCTGGAGCGAAGCCTTTGCACGGTCGAGCAGCTTGGCGCTGTCGAAGTTGAAGAAGATAGCGGTCGAAGAGATAACCTTATCCTGCTTCTTTGCCAGCTCGTTACGCAGAGCCTCGTTGTCCTTCATAGCCTGATCGGTAGCAGCCTTCTGAGCAGCCAGACGCTCGGCGAGCTTGCCCTCGTTGCGGTGAGCGTCAGCCAGACCCGACTCCAGAGCGTCGATAGCAGCCAGATAGCCGTCGATCTCCTCCTGAGTGTAAGCCTTGTCCCAGTTGCGCTTGTTGAAGCGGTAGGTGATACCTACGGTAGCGGTGTAGATCTGACCGTACTTGCCTGCGAGCGACGATACCACGCGGGGCATATCACGGCCTGCGGTCAGGATACCCTTCAACTCGAGGTTGATATCCAGAGCATCGCATACGCGGAACGAGTTGAGCAAACCGGCGTTGAAAGCGAATCCGGCGCTGCCGTCGTTGCTTACGTTAACGAAGCTTGCGCCGAAGCCGGCGAATACCTTCGCATAGTAAACGCGATCCTCACGATAACCACCGATCCAGTTCGAGAGGTTGATCAAAGCGTCTGCATGAGGCATGATCCAGCCACCGGTTACGCCGTTGTCATCCGACGAGTTGAGCTTGCCGACAGCCAAGAATACACGGGTACCGACGATGGGGTTGAACCACTTGGTCAGACCACCCTCAACCATCCAGCCCAGATCGCCAATAGCCTCCTGATCGCTCAGGCCGACGCCGTTCCAAGCGGTGTAGTTTACGCCGCCGCCAACGGTGATCTCCCAGTTCGACCAGAAGCCGTTGTTCATGATACCTTTCCAACGAAGGCCCTGAGCGGGGCTCTCCTGAGCAAAGGCGCTGCTCGCAGAGATCGCTGCGATAGCGATTGTAAGTAAGATCTTTTTCATAGTTTTTTAAAGTTTATTGTGCTGTGAATAATAAACCTGTTTACACATCCTTGTATCGTTGCGGTTATATGTCGGTCTTTCTCGCGCTTACCTATTATAGTAGCGGTTCCGCTGCCATAATATTGCTCCTTCTCATCTGCCACTTTGCCGATGCGGCCCTTTTCTTCAGCCACCGTACATTCGGTCCTTTCTCAGCTTTCTATACGTCCGGCCCTTTTTTTCAGCGCCCTCACGCATGGCCCTTTCTTTCAGTCCCCGTACATTCGGCCCCTTCTTGTCGGTCCCTAACGCCCGACCCTTTTCTCACTGGCCCACCTGCAAAAATGGAGCAAAACCCACTTCTTAACCGCAGATACACATGCAAAGGTATAAATAAAAAAGTGAAAAAAACAACAAAAGCGTTTTATTTTTTCACTTTTTTTGAGGCAGTTGTGTCATCCTAACCGCATTTCGAGTATCCGCATGACATGCAGGTCAAACATCCGTTCTGATAGGCCATCTCCTCCTGACCACACTGAGGACATTTGTCCTTGCTCTTGGTTCCGTCGGCAATATACTGTTTCAGAGCGCGTTGCACGCCGTTTTTCCACGTGTTGATACTCTCGCTGTTGAGGTGCAACCCGTCTATCAAATGTACGACCTTGTCGATGGGCATGCCGTGGCGGAGCACTCCCGATATCAGTTTGGCGTAATTCCAGAACTCCTCATTGAACAGACGCGATATGCCGCCTATGGTGTTTGTGTATCCGTATCGGTCGACATACTGGAAGTCGTAACGCTTCGAGCCGTCGGGTTCGTGTACCTTTATGATCCAACCCTTTGTTATCTTGCGGGGTATGTACATCGCGTCCTCCTCGATCTTACCGGTGAAGATCTCATACGGGCGGTCGTCTTGCAGACCCACGAAGGCGATCCAGTCCTCGTTTCCGTTCTTGAAGCGGACGATGTCTGCGGGTATCGATTTGGGACGCTTGAGGTGCGCGGGGCCTTCGTGACCTTTTTTGCGCTCTTTTTCCTTTGCGTCGAGCAGCACGCCCTCGCGGCAGCCGTCACGGTAGACCGTGACACCCTTGCAACCGCTCTCCCATGCCGTGCGGTAGACGTCGGCAACGAGATCCTCGGTCACGCTGTTGGGGAGGTTTACCGTCACCGAGATCGAGTGGTCGACCCACTTCTGTATGGCTCCCTGCATGCGCACCTTGGCCACCCAGTCGATGTCGTTAGCCGTAGCGCCGTAGTAGGGCGATGCCTTGAGCCAGCTGTCGAGCTCCTCGTCCGAGATGGTCTGGAGCTTCGATGTGTCGTATCCGTTTATCTGGAGCCACTTTACAAACTGGTGGTGGTAGACGTAGTACTCCTCGAACTTCTCGCCCATGTTGTCCACGAAGTCGGCCTTCTTGCCCTTGTCCGAGGGGTTGATCTTGCGGCGGCGCTTGTAGACGGGACGGAAGACGGGCTCGATGCCGGATGTGGTCTGCGACATGAGCGACGTTGTACCCGTGGGGGCTATTGTGAGCAGGGCGATATTGCGGCGTCCGTGCTCGACCATGCGGGCATAGAGTTCGGGGTCGGCCTCACGTATGCGGCCGATCATGGGGTTGTCCTTCTCGCGTGCAGCGTCGTAGATGGGGAATGCACCGCGCTCCTCGGCCATGGTGACCGATGAGCGGTATGCCTCCAGCGCCAGCGTCTTCTGTATCTTGACGGCGAAGTCTATGGCTTCGTCCGACCCGTATCTGAGGCCGAGCGCTGCGAGCATGTCGCCCTCGGCGGTTATGCCGAGGCCCGTTCGGCGTCCCTTTACGGCCATCTCGCGGATCTTCTTCCAGAGTTCGTACTCGACGTGGCGGATGTCGGCCTCCTCGGGGTCGGCCGCAACCTTGTTTATGATGAGCTCGACCTTCTCGAGTTCGAGGTCGATGATGTCGTCCATCATGCGCATGGCCTTCTCGACGTGTTTCTTGAAGAGGTCGAAGTTGAAGTATGCCTCGGGCGTGAAGGGCTTCTCGACGTAGCTGAGCAGGTTGATGGCCAGCAGGCGGCAGCTGTCATAGGGACAGAGGGGTATCTCGCCGCAGGGGTTTGTCGAGACGGTGTTGAATCCGAGGTCGGCGTAACAGTCGGGTATGCTCTCGCGGATTATCGTATCCCAGAAGAGCACGCCGGGCTCGGCCGACTGCCATGCGTTGTGTATGATCTTCTTCCAGAGACGGCGGGCATCTATGTCGACCTCGACCGAGGGGTGGTCCGAGTCGATGGGGAACTGCTGGTGATAGGGGCGTCCCTCCTTGGCCGCACGCATGAACTCGTCGTCGATCTTTATCGAGACGTTGGCTCCGGTGACCTTGCCCGATTCGGTCTTGGCGTCGATGAAACGCTCGGCATCGGGGTGCTTGATCGAGAGCGAGAGCATGAGGGCTCCGCGGCGACCGTCCTGCGCCACCTCGCGCGTAGAGTTCGAGTAACGCTCCATGAAGGGCACTATACCCGTCGACGTGAGTGCCGAGTTGAGTACGGGGGTGCCTGTGGGGCGGAGCTCCGAGAGGTCGTGTCCCACGCCGCCGCGGCGTTTCATGAGCTGTACCTGCTCCTCGTCCATACGGAAGATTCCGCCGTAAGAGTCGGCGTGCTTGCGGTTTCCGATGACGAAGCAGTTCGACAGAGACGCTATCTGGAGATTGTTTCCGATACCCGTCATGGGGCCTCCCTGCGGGATGATGTAGCGGAAGTGGTCGAGCAGCGAGAATACCTCCTCCTTGGACATGGGGTTCGGATATTTTTTTTCGATGCGTTCGATTTCGGCGGCGATGCGTTTGTGCATATCGGTCGGGGTCTTCTCGTAGATGTGACCGAAGGAGTCTTTCAACGCATATTTGCTCACCCATACCGTCGCGGCGAGGTCGTCGCCGTTGAAGTACTCTTTGGAGGCGGCTACGGCATCGTTGTAGTTCACCTCGTCGGGTAGTTTAGCGTTATTGTTATTGGTTGCCATTTTATATGTATTAGTCAGTTGTCACAAGAAAGCCGCGCTTCGGGCGCGGACGCTTATGCAAATATCCGAAATTTTGGTGCGATTGCCATTTATTTTGGTGGAATTTTTTACAAAACTTATTTACAACGCTGTTGATAACATATTTATGTCGCCTTTATATCGTTGAATTACAGCCGCTTGCAAAATCACGTGGCGCGTTGCCGCGCAAAACGTGCCGACTGCGGCCCGCCATGCGGATCGGGTTGCGCGAATGTTGTTGCGATGCAATATTTTTTCGTTTTCCGGGGCGATTTTCTTGTGTGTGCGGTACCCGTTGCGCGGGCTTCGGTACGAACAAACGGAGGCCGGCGACACAGGGGGTGTTGTCGCCGGCCGACTTGCCGTGGCGTTAGGGGTCCGCTCGCGGCGACCGTATTATCTCTTATGCGGAAAATGACATGTGCGGCGCTGCGGAGAGGTTACTGTGTGACGTTCACGGCGGGCAGGTTGAGGATCTGTGCGCGCGATACGGTGAAGGGCATCTGCGTGGTCATTACGGTCGAGGCCCCCGAGGCGAGGACGAACTGGAATGTGGTGCCCGCCTCGTATGTCCCGGCGGGGAGTATGGCATAGAAATATGCGGGTGTGGACGTGAGCTGCAGGGGGCTGTTGCTGTTCCACGATATCGAAAATTGGCTTCCGGCCACCGATTCGACAAACGAGGTGGCGTAACTCTGCGGGTCGATGGAGAAGCGGCCCGAGATTTCGGCCTGCTGGTCGGTGGTGTCGATATATATGGCCTCGATCTGCGTGGTCCCCGTCACCGGCAGACATATCATCCCGAATGGACATACGAAACTTATCGAGCCGTCGGCGCCGCCCGTGCCGATCATGGGGAAGGCGTCCACATCGTCCAACCCGAGGAATATCTCGCGCGGGGGCTCGATGAGCAGCTCGCTGTTCTGTGCCGAGATGGTGACGTACTCGCCCGGATATCCGGCAAAGAGCGATGTGAAGTCTGTGGGCGGGTCGGCCGAGATCGTAACGTCGGTGTCGCTCGTGTCGTATATCTGCGTGTAGGTGAAGTCGGCGTGCTGCGTTCCCTCGCCAGCACTCAGGACATAGACGCGGCGGGCGCCGTTGACATCGGTGTTGAAGTGTATGCTGATAAGGTCGTTGGCACTCCATAATATGGGGTGTGGCTGCACCGCGGGGTCGATCGATGTGCGTGTGGCGGCTGCGGGACCGAATATGCGGGCTGCCGCCTGCTGCGTGCTCGGCTGTTCGATGACGGCATGCAGGACGGGGGCCGGTGTGGGGTCTGCAGTGCGGGGTGTGCTGCACGCGGCCGCCACCATTGCGGCCGCAGCAACATATAGGTATGTAAATTGTGGAGACATCATTTTGCAGTTTTTATAGAGCTTGCGCTATTGCCAGAATTGTGAAGAGTCGGCTCCGAAGTCACTCTCGCCCACATCCTCCGTCGAGGATGATGTCACGGCGAAGCCGCGCTCGACGACCGTACGGACGATGTCGAGCTCGGGTTTGATGTATTTGCGATGTTCCCGGGTATGTTTCATGGCATTCGGTTTTTGGTGTGTTGAGAGCCAAAACCGTGCCAAGGCGTGGAAAACAATGACGGAGAGGCTGTCGAAAATCGAACCTCTCCGTCATATTTGGTAAAGTCTGTTCGGCATCAGTGCGCCAGCGTAAGGTCGATCTCGACCTTTGCGCCCATGGGCAGCTTGGCCACCTCGTAGCATACGCGTGCGGGCATCTGCTGGGGGAAGAACTGTGCATAGACTCCGTTCATGGCGCCGAAATCCCCCATGTCGTCGAGCAGGACGGTAGCCTTGACGGCATCGTCGAGCGTATATCCGGCCTCGGCGGCTATGTGTGCGAGGTTCGTAAGCGCCTGACGCGTCTGCTCCTCGATTGTGTCGGGCATCTTTCCCGTAGAGGCGTCTATGGGCAGCTGCCCCGAGATGTAGAGTGTGCCGTTGGCCTCGACGGCCTGCGAATATGGCCCTACGGCCTTGGGCGCGTGGGGCGAAGCGATGATCTTTTTCATGTTATCGTGTCTTTTGTAACTTGTTGTCGATGTTGTGCGGCGCATGGCGCCTGCCGCATGGAACAAAGATACGAAAAAATCCTGTTCGGTGTTTTGGTGTGTCAGGCTACGGCCTCGCGTCGCGGGAATATCAGTCGCCGCAGCTCCCCCACCCACAGCACGGCTGACGTGGCGGCGATGACGATACCCCAATCGGCCGCTTTGAGGGGTACGACGCTGAACATAGTGCCGCCGAATGTGACTATCAGGTACTGCCCGACGAGTATGAGCAGGGCGATGAAGACGAAACCGTCGCAGTGTGCCATGTGGAATGCCGAGCGTCCGGTGCCGAAGGCGCGGGCGTTGAAGAGGTTCCAGAACTGCAGCATCACGAAGAGCGTGAAGAAGAGGCTCAGCTCGTAGGGCGATATGTGTCCCGGTGACGAGAAGTCCAGATGCCACGGTTGCAGCAGCGACTCAACGTCGGCATGGCGGAAGAGGTACAGCAACGCCATCATGAGCAGGAAGAAGAGTCCTCCGGTCGAGATGATGCGGCGCTTCATGTGCGATGTTATGATGAAGGCGCTGCGGTCGCGCGGCGTGGCGTTCATCACCTGCGGCGATGGCGGCAGCGACGCCAGAGCCATGGCGGCGAAGGTGTCGAGGATGAGGTTCACCCAGAGCATCTGCGTCACGGTGAGGGGCGATTCGGTGCCGGTGAAGGCGCCGAAGAGCACCGTAAGGCAGGCGGCGACGTTGACCGTGAGCTGGAAGAGTATGAACCGCTGTATGTTGAGGTATAGCGAGCGGCCCCACATGACGGCGCGGGCGATGCTGCCGAATGAGTTGTCGATGATTGTTATGTCGCTGGCCTCCTTGGCTACGGATGTGCCGTCGCCCATCGACAGACCGACATTTGCGGCCTTGAGTGCGGGGGCGTCGTTTGTGCCGTCGCCGGTGACGGCGACGACCTGATTGTGTGCCTGCAGGGCCTCGACCAGACGCTTCTTGTCCATTGGCCGTGCGCGGGCTATGATCTTGAGGTCCATGACGCGGTCGGCCAGCTGCCGCTCGTCGAGGGCCTCGAATTCGGGCCCTGTGATTATGTTGCGGTCGGTGTCGGTGTCGTCGCTCCAGAGACCTATGCGGCGGCCTATCTCGCGGGCGGTGGCCGTGGTGTCGCCCGTGACGATCTTGACCTCGATGCCGGCGTTGCGGCACTCGGTGACGGCTGCGGGCACCTCCTCGCGCACGGGATCCGATATGGCGGCTATGCCGAGCATTGCGAGGCGGCCGCTTATGCCTTCGGGGGTTATTCCCTGCTCGCCGTCGGCCAGCGGGCGGAATGCGAATGCGAGCGTACGCATGGCCTGATTCTGATACTCGGCCAGCGTGGCACGTATGCTTTCGCGCTGCTGCTGCGGCATGTCGCACATCGTAAGCAGTATCTCGGGCGCACCCTTGACGTAGAGGATTCGCCGGCCGGCCTCGGCCGCTGATACCACTGCCGTAGCCATATATTTGCGCTCGGTCGAGAATGGCAGCTCGGCCACCCGTCCGGCGCGGCGCTTGAGTTCGAGGTAGTCGCAGCCGTTGTCGTGCAGCCACAGCAGCAGCGCCCCCTCCGTCGGGTTGCCTATGGGTTGGGGGTCATCCTTGCGCGAGAGGTCGAGCGAGGCGGTCGAATTGACGGCCATGCCCTCGCGCACGAGGGCGTCGCACTGCTGTTGCGTGAATCCCTCGACGGGGTAGAATTGCATCGACGCCACGCGCATGCGGTTCTGCGTAAGAGTGCCCGTCTTGTCGGTGCATATAACGGTCGTTGCGCCCATCGTCTCGCATGCGTGGAGTTTGCGCACGAGGTTGTTGGTCTTGAGCATGCGTCGCATGCTGTATGCGAGACTGAGGGTGACGGCCATGGGCAGACCCTCGGGTACCGACACCACGAGCAGCGTCACGGCCAGCATCACCGTCTGCAGCAGGTAGGTGATGAACGAGATCCACTCGAAGGGTTCGTTTGAGAAGTATATTCCCAGACGCCCCACCACGACGAGCGCCGCCACGGCATATCCCAATTTGGTTATGAGCGAGCCGAGACGTTCGAGCTGTTCGTCGAGCGGGGTCTTGATGCTGTTGTCGATCTGCGCGGCCTGAAAGACCTTTCCGTTTTCGGTTCTGTCGCCCACGGCCTCGGCACGGAAGACTCCGTGACCCTCCATAACCTTGGTGCCGCGCATGACGCGGTTCGAGGGGAATGTGGCCTCGGGGTCGAAGTCGCGGCTGTCGGTGGTCTTGGCGCAGGCGGGCTCGCCCGTGAGCGACGACTCGTCCACCATAAGTGCTACGGCGTCGATCAGGGTGCCGTCGGCGGGGATCTCGTCGCCCGTGCCTATCATCACCACGTCGCCCGCCACCACGTCGCGTTTGGGTATCTGCTGCGACTGCCCGTTGCGGATGACGCGTACGGGTTCGTCGTCGTTGACCTTGTTCAGGATGTCGAACTCACGGTCGGCCTTGGTCTCGAAGATGAATGCCAGCCCCGTTGCCAGCACTACGGCCAGAAGTATCCCGACGGGTTCGAGAAAGGCCGTGGCGTCGTGCCCGAGTCCGAAATATTCATAGAATGCGATGCCTATCGACAGTGCGGCCGCTACAAGCAGTATGATGATGAGCGGATCGGTGAGCTTGGCGAGGAACTTGCGCCAGAGGGGCTCCTTTGCCGGCGGCGTGAGGACGTTGTCGCCATGCAGGCGTCGGCTCTCGACGACTTCGGCGTCGGTGAGTCCGGTGAGAGGTTGCGGGTTTGTCATGTGAAGGTATGGAATTTTTATTCTGCAGTGCGGCCTTGCCGCACCCTCTAAGCTACAAAAATACGATTAAAAACACAATCTGCAAATTTTCACCCGGCGATGCCGCACGTCCGGCCGTATGTGACGGACTGATGATGAAACGGCGGCGCGGGGTGATGGCTGAGTCGGCTGCGGTCAAAAACATAGACCCTTTATGGCAGTCGGGATGCGTAAACGCAAAACGCGGGCGGCACGTTCCGTGTGCCGTCCGCGCTGCGGGGGGTGACGATCAGTCGAAGTCTATGTCGATGATGTTGTACTTGAGGTCGAACGTCAGCTCGACGCGGTTGTTGAGCTTGAGTTCGATGTCGCGCTTGTCGCGGTCGATCTCGATGACCTTGGCACCCTCATGGTTCTGGTCGATGTATTTGAGGATCTGGGCGGGAACGATGCCGTCGGGTACGGCTGAGAATTTGCAGTTGACCTCCTTCCACTCGCCGTTGCGCGAGAACTCGACCTTGGCGCCGTCGACGAAGATCACCTCATAGGTCTTGTCCAGAAAATCGGTCTCCTCCTTTGCCAGAGCTATCTTCTGCGTGGGGAAATATTTGCTCAGGAACTCCTGTGCCGCCTTGGGCAGCTGCTCCTTGGTGATGGCGCGGTCGTCGTCTGCGTATGCGGCCGAGATGCCCGTCGTGATGATTGCGATTGCGAGAATGATGTACTTTTTCATAGTGTTCGTGTTTTTGCTTGTTTGACTTTGTTCATGTTTCGTATGACAAAGGTCAGGTACGATTCTGAAATGAATTTGAATTTTCGTGCCGCACAGCAAAAAAATCGAAAATTTTTTCCGCTGCCGCCGTTTTTTTGCCCCCGCGCGGGGAGATACCTTATAATATCGGGAAGATATTTTATTCCGGAGATGTTTTATTCCGGGCGTATCACCTAACGGGGCCATGCGACCTCGAATATGTGGCGGCCGCCGTCGAAGCGGTAGGTAAGGCGCAATCCGTAGTATCGAGCCACGGCACCGGCAAGGGCGAGTCCGAGACCCGTCGAACCCTCACGCTTGGTACCCTGATAGAAGCGGTCGAAGATGCGGTCGGCATCGAGCGGCGCCTCGCCGTCATTGGCCACGCGCAGCACCCTTGACGATGGGTCTGCCGTGATATCTATGGCGCACCCCTCGGCCGAGTGTACGAAGGCATTCTTGACGAGGTTGTTTACTATGGTCGAGGCGAGCGAGTCGTTCATCGTCACCGTGAGTGCCTGCGCGGCCGTTAGGGTGACGCGCTGGCGGCGCGAGGCATAGATCTCCTCGCACACTTCGGCCTGCTCGCGCACGAGGGCCGCGATGTCGACCTCGACGCTCTCGGGGAATTGTCCGTTGTCGATCTTTGTGAGCAGCAGCAGCGTGCGGTTCAACCGCGACATGTGTGCTACGGTGCGCTGTATCTTTAGCAGTTCGAGAGCCTGCTGCTCGCTTATCGGGGTGTTGTCGATGAGCCACTCGATGCGCGATGCGACCACCGCCAATGGTGTCTGCAACTCGTGCGAGGCGTTGCCTATGAACTGCTTCTGGCGTTCGAACAACTCCTCCGAACGATCCACGGCGCGTTGAGCCGCGGCATTGAGCCGATGGAACTCGCTTACAGAGGTGTTGTCGGGGACGGGCTCGGTGCGACGGCCCGGAGTGTAGCGGTCGAGCCAGTGCAGCAGCTCGTAGAGGGGGCGCATGCTGCGGTGAAAGACCCATACGGTAAGTCCTATCGTCGTGAGCAGCAGTAATATATATAATATTACGACCCAATAGGCTATGGCCACCAGCAGGTCGTCCTTCTCGAATGTGGGTGTGGCCACCTTCAGTTCGTAGAAGAGGCCGTCGCGGTCGGTGAATATCGTGACCAGCACGCGTGCCGGTTCGGTCTCGTCCTTCTCGGGAATGAAGATATCGGCATCGTAATAGTCTATGTGGGGATGTGTGTCGGCGTATGCGGCATCGACGGGGGTTATCGAGTAGCTGTTGTTCGAGCCGCTGTTGAGCGACGGCAGCTCACGTCCGGCCAGCATGCGCGAGATGATGAGCGTCGAGTAGTCCTCCAGCGCATCGTCCGCCTCGTCGTTTATCTCGCCGACCATCGTATAGTAGAACAGCGCCGCCCACAGCGCCATGAGAGGCAGCAGTACGAGCGACAGACGCAGAGCTATGCGGTAGATGAGTTTCATGTCGGCGGCGTTGGCGTGTTATTGTTGCGGCGGCACGAGCTTGTACCCGAATCCGTAGACCGATTTTATCTCGGCCGTGGCTCCGGCCTCGGCCATCTTGCGGCGCAGGTTCTTCATCTGCGCATAGACGAACTGGAAGTTGTCGGCATCGTCGGCATGGTCACCCCATACGGCCTCGGCCAGCACGGCCTTGTCGACCAGATGGTTCGGGCGCTGCATGAGGTATAACAGTATGTCGAACTCCTTCTTGAGCAGAGGCACTTCGCGGCCGTCGACCGTCACGCGGGCCTTGTCCACGTCGAGCGAGACGTTCCCTACGGTGAGCGTCAGGTCGCCGCCGCTGCGGCCGCGGCGCAGGACGCTGCGTATGCGGGCGAGCAGCTCGGCCGTATGGAATGGCTTGGGCAGGTAGTCGTCGGCGCCGAGTTCGAGACCCTCGACCTTGTCGTCCAGAGAGTCGCGTGCCGAGATTATGATGACGTTGTCGCGGCGCCGCAGATGCTTTATGTGCTCGAGCAGCCGCAAGCCGCTCCCGTCTGGAAGCATTATGTCGAGCAGGATGCAGTCGTAGGAGTATGCCGCAATGCGGGCATCGGCCTCGGCGTATGTCGCGGCCGTCTCGACGATGTATCGCTCCTGCTCGAGCGCGCGCTGCATCACCTCCCGCAGCGACGGCTCATCCTCTATGATCAGAATCTTCATACCACAAATTTAGCGAATAAATCTGTAAGGAAGTTGAAACGGGGGCTCGCGTGTGTCGTTTTTTTAGACCTTGGGACTTACCTTACACAGCGGCCGGCAGATCGTATGCAAAAGATATTGTGGAAAATAAATATATGTGCCGATGGCGTATTTCGGCAATTTTTAGTATCTTTACGGAAAAGCCGCGCGGCAGGGACGTGTGTCGGCACCGCGGCTGAACCTTCCTATGACGAAAATTTCGGAAAAGATATCTACGGCTCTGTTCGGGACGGTGCTTGCGGCCGCCCTCTTCCTCTATCTATATCTGCGGCACGGCTATGTGTTCCCCTTCATCGAGCAGAACCGCATGTTCCTATGGGACGGCGACTGGGTGTTGCGGCGCATGGCCGAGTGCGGAGGCACGGCGGCCGTGGCGCGCGACTTTGTGCTGCAGTTCTTCATCGAGCCGTGGAGCGGCGCCCTCATTACGGCGCTCCTTCTTGCGGCCGTGGGCGTTACGATGCGGCGGACACTGGAGCGTGTGGCTGCGGATAACGGAGCGTGGCTGTTGTGGCTGGCGCCCGTGGCGGCGCAGATATTCCTTACGGTCGACTACGACTACCGTTACGAGGGCCTTTTGTCGTGGCTTGCGGCGTGGGGGCTCTTCTCGATAATGGTACGCGTGGGCGGCGGCACCGCCTTGCGTGTTGCTGTGGCGACGGCCCTGAGCGTCGTTCTCTACTGGCTTGCGGGGCCTGCGGCCATAGCATTTGCCGTGACGTTGTTCGTATATGAAGCGATGTGCGGCCACAAACGATGGTGGTATCTGCTGCCCGTGGCGGCGGCTCTGGCAATGGCTCTGGCGGCATACGGTCGCGGCTGGTACGGAACGTTGGCGCGTGCCTTTACACCCGAAGCCTATTGGAACCCGATGGTGCCCGCCTCGTCGTGGGTGTGGGCTGCGTGGGTGGCGATGCCGGTAGCCGTTGCCGTGGTGCGGCCTCTGGCGGCGTTGCGGCACAGGGCGGGGACGATGTTGCGGCGCGGGGCTGTCGTTGTGGTGCAGGCGGCGGCCGTGGCTGTGATCGCAGTTGCGGCGGCGCACGGCGAGAGATACTACATGCAGCAGGATACGAGGCTGTTCGAACGTCTGGATTATCTCATGCGCCGCGGTGCGTGGGACGATGTGATAGCGACGGTGGCGGCAAGCGGCGGGGAGAATACGCTCCACTGCTTCATGCTCAATACGGCGCTTCTGGAGCGCGGCGAGCTTGCGGCGCGTGCCTTTACCTTCCCGCAGCGCGGGCTTGAGGGGCTCTCGATCGACTGGAGCGACAATAACCCGTTCCTTTTCCCGCTGTTGAGCGACATGTACTATGCCGTGGGTAATGTCTCGATAGCGCAGGAGACAGCCTTCAAGAAGAACAGCGAGGCGTTGGCCGTCAACGGCAGCTGCAACCCGCGCATGCTGCTGCGTCTGGTGCAGACGTTCCTTGCCGGCGGCGGCCGCAGCGGCCACGCCGCGGCCGAGAAGTATATCTCGATGCTGGAGCACACGCTCTTCTATCGTGACGCGGCGTCCGTGTACCGCCGTATGGTTGGTGATGACGGTGCCGTTGCGGCCGATGCGCGTCTGGGTGCCGAGCGGGAGAACATGTCGAACATAGCCGTCGTCTATGCCGCCGAGCGGGATGCCTCGCAGCTCTCGCGTTTGAAACCTAACGCCCTTGTCGGACGTACGGTTGAACACCTGCTCACGGGACGCCTTCTGAACCGCGATCTGGAGGGTTTCCGTGCCGCCGTGGACGGATGCCGCGCGGCGGGTGTGATGCCCGCGGCGGAGTGTTTCGAGGAGGCGCTGCTCATATACGGCGCCATGACGGGCCGCGACATGAGCGGCTACGGTATCTCGGAGCAGACGCGACGCCGTTTCCTCGCATTCCAGAGCTTCGCCGCCGAGAACTACGCACGCAGCGATCTGGCGGCTCTCATGCGCCGCAACTATGGCGGTACGTATATGTATTACTTCATGTTCGCAGGCGAGGAGCCTGCCGCCAAACGATGATGAAACACCTTGTCACATATATATTTATATCGGCCTTGGCGGCTGTGCTCGCAGCCTGCGGCGGCCGTGTGGCGGAGAGGTCGCCTTCGGCCCCGCACATCTTTCCCGACTATGCCGACGTCACGGTGCCGGTGAATATCGCGCCTCTGAATTTCCGTCTCGACGGATTCGAGGGGCGTGCCCGCGCGAGGTTGGAGGCGGATGCCGAGCGTGTCACGGTATCGACACGCGACGGGGCGTTCCGTCTGCCGCAGCGTGGCTGGCGGCGTCTGTGCTCTGCGGCCGTTGCCGCCGGCGGTGATATATCGGTTACGGTCGAGGCCCGCGACGGGGATGGCGTGTGGCGGCGTTATGCCCCATTTGTGATACGCGTCTCGGAGGATGAGATAGACCCATATATGGTGTATCGCCTTATCGAACCCGGATATGAGACTTGGGGCGAGATGGGGATATACCAGCGTTGTCTGGAGACATTCCGCGAAGAGCCTGTTATAGAGACCTCGTCGGCCGGGTACGGATGTGTCAATTGCCACACCTTCCGTTCGCAGGATCCCGACATGATGCTCTTCCACATGCGTCAGACGCATGCCGGAACTATGCTTCTGCGCGAGGGGCGCATCGAGCGTCTGAATACGGCCACCGACAGCACCATATCCTCGACGGTATATCCGTCGTGGCACCCGTCGGGACGATATATCGCCTTCTCGGTCAACGCGACGAAACTCATAACGCTGCCCGACGAGAGCAACCGTGTGGAGGTCTTCGACAGCGCCTCGGACGTGGTGGTCTACGATACCGAACGTCACGAGCTCTACTCCGTGCCGGAGCTTATGCGCGGCGACCGTTTCGAGACCTTTCCTTCGTTTTCGCCAGCAGGAGACAAGCTCTACTTCTGTACGGCCGATTCGGTCGAGATGCCCGCACGCTACAAAGAGGCGCGTTACAGCCTTTGCAGCATCGGTTTCGATGCCGCCTCGGGGCGTCTCGGACGGGATGTGGATACACTCTGCAACGCCCGCACGACAGGGCGCAGCGTCTCGTTCCCGCGCGTCTCGCCCGACGGGGCCTTCATGCTGTATGCGCTGTCGGATTACGGTACATTCTCTATATGGCACCGCGACGCCGACCTGCGCATGATCGACCTGCGCAGCGGCCGCGAGGTGGAGACCTCGGCTGTGAACAGCCCCGAGGCCGAGAGTTACCACTCGTGGAGCAGCAACAGCCGCTGGATCCTCTTCAACAGCCGCCGTGTGGACGGGCTCTATACGCATGTCTACATGGCCCACGTATCTGATGACGGGACCCTCTCGAAGCCGTTCCTGCTGCCGCAGCGCGATCCCGACTTCTACCGTACCTTCATGAAGTCGTATAACATACCGGAATTTGTCCGCGGCCGCGTCACCGTCCCCGAGCGACGTATCGTCTCGGCGGCCGAGCGGCAGCCGGCCGTGACGGTATCGTTCCGCATGCAGGAGTGATGATGCGGGTATTCGCGACGACGTATCGGTATTGAAACACAGCGGGCCGCCCTTTTCTTAAGGGGCGGCCCGCCGTGTTTCCGTTGCGCGGCTACTCGTCATAGCTGCTGTTGTCCCAGCAGTGTGTGCAGAGATCCTCCTTCGGGAGGCCTATGGCCTCGACCAGATCGTCCAGACGCTGGAACTTGAGCGAGGTGAGCTGCAGGTGGCGGCACATTATGTCGACCATCTCCTTGTGCTTGGGGTTGTCGGGGTCGGCATACTGCTCGAATACCGAGTCGGGTATATCCTCCGTACCCTCCATGTCGCGTATGACGCGGCGCGTGTAGAGGTCGTATGTACTGCGCGAGGTCGAGAAGTTGAGGAAGCGGCAGGGGAAGATCAGCGGCGGGCAGGCTATGCGCATGTGTATCTCCTTGACGCCGGCGTCGAGCAGCTTGACGACATTGTCCTTGAGCTGCGTGCCGCGCACGATGCTGTCATCCATGAAGACTATCTTCTGGCCGTGTGTGAAACGGCTGTTGGGCAGCAGCTTCATCTTGGCCACCAGATCACGTCGTTTCTGGTCCTGTGGCATGAAACTGCGGGGCCACGTGGGGGTATATTTGACGAACGGACGTTTGTACGGGATTCGTTTCTCGTTCGAGTAGCCTATGGCGTGTCCGACGCCCGAGTCGGGGATGCCGGCGGCGAAGTCGGGCTCGATGTCTGTGTCGCGTTTGGCCATTGCGGCGCCGCAGCGGTAGCGGCAGTCCTCGACGTTGACGCCCTCGTACCATGCCGAGGGGTATCCGTAGTAGACCCACAGGAATGAACATACCTGCTTGCGGCGTCCCGGGGGCGTCACCTGACGCACGCCGTCGGCCGTGAGCTGTACGATCTCGCCCGGGCCGAGGTCGCGCACGAAGCTGTAACCCAGATTGTCGAAACTCGAACTCTCGCTGGCGCAGATATATCCTTTGTCGTTCTTGCCTATGGTGATGGGGGTGCGGCCGAAGCGGTCGCGGGCGGCATATATGGCGCGGTCGGTGAGTACGAGCATCGAGCACGAACCCTTGACCTTGCGCTGTACCAGTTCGATACCCTCCTTGAGCGACTTGCCCTGACCGATGAGTATGGCTACCAGCTCGGTCGCGTTGATAGACGAGTCGGAGAGTTCGGCGAAGTGGTTGCCCTGAGCGAGCAGTTCGCGCGTGAGCTCCTCGATGTTGTCGATGCGTGCGACCGTAACCACGGCGTAGCGGCCCAGCGGCGAGGTGATGATTATTGGTTGGGCCTCGCTGTCGGAGATGACGCCTATGCCCATATTCGCCGAGGCGAACTTGGGCAGTTCGCTCTCGAACTTGTTACGGAAGTATCCGTCCTCGAGCGAGTGGATCGACCTCATGAATTTGCCTTTGGCGACGAAAGCCATACCGGCGCGTTTGGTACCCAGATGCGAGTGGTAGTCGGTACCGTAGAAGACTTCGTTCACGCACTCGTCGCGCGATATGCAGCCCAAAAAACCTGACATAAACGAAAATGTTTTGTACGGCGGCATCCTCTTCTTGACGAGGCGGATGCGCCGGCGGTTAAGTATGTATGTAGTAACAATTATCCCGGGATGATACAATCCCTTCGGCGGAGGTCTCTCCACAACTCTGCCTAACGGTGCACGAAGATACGAATTTTTGTCGAATCGGCCGCCGCCGGTGCGGGTTTAATTGCTGTTTTATAAATGTCAGTTGTCGAGATACTCTATCTGCATGTCGTAGCTCCACTGCGTGAAGTAGAGGTTTCCGCCGCGCCACTCGACCTCGCCGCGCTGGAAATCGACCGTTTCGCTGCGGGGATAGCGTTTGGCGGGGTGGAGGGGCATGCCGTAGTCGTTGTTGACTACCATGCGCCACGAGTCGATGCCGCCAAGGAAGAATCGGCGCTCGGCGTCGCTGCGCGCATAGTCGGGTATGCCGAACGACTGGTCGACGGGGACCCATCCCGTGCCCTCGATGTATATCTCGGCCCAGTCGTGGAGGTTCCACGCCCCGGGGTGCATCATGAAGCCGCTCTGGAATCGGGCCGGTATGCCGCTTATGCGGCAGAGGGTGATGAAGAGCAGGCTCACCTGCCCGCAGTCGCCGTGGCCGTTGTCGACCACATATTCGGGTATGTTGTCGATGGTGGAGTATTCGCGTGCCGAGGCCCACGGATAGTGTTCGCAGATGTATCGGAAGATCCGTTCGGCCTTCTGCGCGGGTGTGGCGGCATCGCCTGCGATGCGTGCGGCAAGGGCGCACAACCGCGGCGTGAAGCGTATGTGACGCTCGCGCTCGGATGTGTACTCGCGGTATACGGCCGACGTGGTGTCGTACGGGAGCGACCCGATTGACTGCAGGTCATGCCGCTCGCCCGCGGAGGTGTATTCGAATGTCTCGCTGAAGATCGCAGGCTCTCCCGCAACGGCCTTCCGCTCCATGTAGAGCGTGCTGTGGCGGCACTCGTCGGGGGCGATTGTGTAGTTCTGTTCGCTCGTCGACAGAAGCTGCACGTCGCTCTGGCGGGCTACGTCGCGCCGCGGATATGGCAGCCAGCAGCGTATGGTCTCGCCCGCAGGCACGGCATCCGCCGCAACTGTGAGCGTATAGGTCACGCGCATGCGCTTCGGTGCGGCTATGGGTGCGTCGTCGGTGGCGGCGGATATAATCTCCGGAATGTTTTTGAGGTTTGCCCGCTCGCTGCTGCTGTGCTCGACGCCGTCTGCCGCCTGCTTTATGGCCCGGCACTGCGGGTCGATACGGAAGAGGTTGCGCGCGGCGGCATGGAAGTAGTGCCGCGTGCCGTCGATAACCATACACTCCAACGCCCCCGAAGCCTCCCATGCGCGCATCTGCGCGGCCGTAAGGTCGGGTATGTAGCGGCGTATGTATTCGGTGACCTGCTCCTCCGTGGCGCTGAAATCGACAGCCAGACGCTGCCGCAGGTCATCCTCCCAACGGTATGCGGGTGTTTCGGCCGCCACGTCGGGCTGTGTGGATGTTACGGAGCCGCAGGCCGCAGAGAGGAATATTGCCGCCGCGGCGACGAGATATCTCGGATTGAGGGTGTGGCGCATGGTATGTGGTGTTAATGTTGTTCCGAAATGAGTTCTACGCCTATGCCCGGGCGGTCGGGGATGGTTATCTTGCCGTCGATGACCTCCATGCCGCGGAAACGGTCGTTGGCGATGAGCAGGTTGCCGTCCAGATCGGCGAAGTCGACGGCGGGGGAGAGCTGTGCCGCCGCCGAGCAGGCACACGAGGTCTCGGTCATGCACCCTACCATGACCTTTATGCCGAGGGCACGTGCCAGCGTGAGCATCTTCCACGCCTCGCGCATGCCCGTGCACTTCATCAGCTTGATGTTGATGCCGGTATATATACCCTTCATTGCGGCCACGTCGCCCAGACGCTGTATGGCCTCGTCGGCGAAGACGGGAAGGGGGCTTTGCTGCGTCACCCACGCCATGTCGTCGCGCTGCTCGCGCGGCATGGGCTGCTCGACCATGACCACACCCTGCTCCTTGAGCCAGAGGATCATGTCGAGGGCCTGACGTCGGTCTTTCCACCCCTGATTGGCATCGACGGCTATCGGCAGGTCGGTCTCCGAACGTATGGTCTCGATCATGAGTTTGTCGTTCTCGCCGCCGAGCTTCACCTTGAGGATGTTGAAGCGGTCGGCACACTCGCGTGTCTTTTGCCGTACGACTTCGGGGGTGTCGATGCCTATGGTGAATGTTGTCGAGGGGGCCTTCTGCCTGTCCAGACCCCAGAGACGGAACCACGGTGCCCCGAGCAGCTTGCCCGTAAGGTCGTGCAGGGCTATGTCGACGGCGGCCTTGCCTGCGGCAACACCCTCCGAGAGGGAGTCGATGCGGGCGAGGATATCCTCCGTACGGAAGGGATCGTCGAACTCGTCGAGTACGGTCTGCGCCTTTTGCAGGAAGGCCGCGACGCTCTGCGGCGATCCCAGCTCGCGCTGCAGGTATGGCGGCATCGAGGCCTCGCCGTATCCCGTCACGCCGTCGTAGTCGATCTCGACCTGTATGTCGGGTGTCGTCGAGCGCGAGTATGTGGCTACGGTGAAGACATGCCGCAGTTGGAGTTCGTAGGGAAAGAACCGCAGACGCATGCGGGTGCCGCGGCCGCGGTTGATGTTGAATATGTTGCGCGGAGTGTTGTCGCGGGCCACGGCGTCGAGGCCGAGGCCGGCGCCTGCCGCAAGGCAGGCCATCGTCTTGAGAAACTCTTTTCGTGTTGGCATCGTTCGGGTATTTTATGTGTGGCGCTCGTGTGGGCGGTCAGAAGTTGTAGTAGGGATTGTGCGGCGTTGTCTGCAGCTGCGGCATGCGGTCTATGTATGGGAGTATGCGCACGGCAAAGAGCAGTCGCGAGAGGTTGTAGCTGTCGAAGAGCTCGTCCCGCTCATCGAGGCTGTTCGTACGCACGTCGCCCTGCGAGTGTATGAACCGCCCGCCGCCGATGTATATGGCGACGTGTACGACCCTCTCGCGCGATGTAGCCGTGGCCTTGCGCCCGAAGAGGAGCAGATCCCCCGCCTCTAAGTTCGAGAGGTCGGGCGCGATCTCTATGCGGCGGCCCGTGAGGGCCTGCTGCGAGGCGTCGCGCGGGATGATGATGTCGTGCATGTATAGTACCGTGCGGACGAAGCCGCTGCAATCCATGCCTTTGGACGATGTGCCGGCCCAGAGGTAGGGTACGCCCGTGAGGGCCTGTGCCGTAGCTGTGATGGCGGCGGCATCCTGCCGCAGCGAGGCGCGCCACTCTGCTTCGGGCTTGGCATCCGCGAGGGCGACGTAGCCCTTGCGGCCGTCGGGATATTCTACCTCGTAGAAGCGGCCCTTGCGCCCTTTGAGCAGCAGGCGGTCTCCGGCTACAATGTCCGATACCGTCGGCGCATCGTCGTGCGGCTCTGCGTGCACGAATCCGTAGTGTGACGTTATGACAGCCTTCTGCGCGGCGTTCCATTCATGCATACGCCCGGCATCCATCCGTTCGATGGCGGCGGGGTGTACCCATGCAATATAGTCGTCGGGAGTCTGTATGAGATACCATCCGTCGTAGTCGAGTACCCGTACGGGCATTCCCATTAGCGCCTGCGACACCATCTCGGCCGAGAAGTCGCCCGTCGAGCGCATGTTGCATACCGACAGCCGCACCACGGCGAGCGTGTCGGCGCCGAGCCTGCTGTCGGGGAGCGTGCGCATGCACTCCACGGCATCATATCCAGCCTTGCCGAGGGCGTCGTACAGTGCCGCGCGGCATGCGGCCGAGTTTGTGCGGCCGCGCACCATGACTCTCTTCCCGGCAAAGGTGTAGTCGACATCGAAGATGGCCGTGCGGCCGTCGGGAGCGTAGATGCTGCGCAGGGAGTCTGTCAGGAGCCGTACGTCGGCGGGGATTGTCTCACGTGACTGTGCCGCGGCGCAGAGCGAGACGAGAGTAAACAGCAGAGATGTTATTATTCGGATTTTCATGGGCGGAAGAGTTGCTCACGACAACAAAGTTATGAATTTATTGCCGTTTTTCGCGCTCCGCGGCTCCCGATTTTGTCCCGGCGGCCCCATTCGTACCTTACTGGTCACCTCTCCAGCATCTTTTGTACCGCGGGCAGCCGCATCAGAGGCATCACGGCACGTGCGGGGAGCAGACGGCACAGCAGCGTCTCGATCTTGGCGGCAAGGCCCGGCGTGCAGCTCTTGCGCGAGTTCATCATTGCCCTCAGGGCGCGGCGCGCGACCTCGCGTGCCGACATCATAAGCCCCAGCCGCCGAAGCAGCCGCCGGCGTTGCGGCGTGAGGTCGTAGAGGGGTGTGTCGACTGCCCCCGGAAATACGGTCGTGACGCTGACGCCGCTGCGGCGTGTCTCCAGTTGCAGCGCGGCGCCAAAGTTGCGCAGGAAGGCCTTCGTCGAGCCGTAGAGCGACATTGTTGGGTATGGCGTCCATGCCGTTATCGACGACATGAGGAGTATGCGTCCCTCGCCGCGGCGGCACATGTCGGCGGCAAACAGACGGCATAGCTTGGCTGGAGTGGTACAGTGCAGCGTCACGATGCGGTCGATGGCGGCCGTGTCGGTGCGGGTCAGCAGCCCGAAGTGCAGGATGCCGGCATTGCTGACGAGAATGTCGACCTCGGCCTGCCGCGCGCGGCACCACGCATATATTTTCTCTGCGGCGTCGGCCTGCGCAAGGTCGGCATAGAGCGGTTCGGCCTGCACGCCGCATTCGCGCCGCAGCCGCTCGGCCATGATGCCGTTCTCGCCGTCACGATTGCTTACGACAATTATGTTATGCCCCGCCTCGGCCAGCTGATGCGCATACTCTGCGCCTATGCCCGACGTGGCGCCCGTCACAAGTGCGTATTTCATCATGTCGCGTTTTCGAGTATGTCAATATCTTGTTGTAATTCCGGCCTGTCGCGGCCGGAAACGAAAAGGGCGGCCTTTGGCGGCCGCCCTCGTATCGCTTGACGGGATCAGAGCTCCAGATCGCCGTCGAAGACCTCATGCCACGGCAGTCCCTGTTTGTTGAGCTGCTCCATGAATGGGTCGGGGTCGAACTCCTCGACATTCCATACGCCCGGACGACGCCACAGACCCTTGAGGTACATCATGGCGCCGATCATGGCCGGCACGCCCGTGGTGTAGCTTACGGCCTGCATTCCTGTCTCGAGGTATGCTTCGTGGTGCGAGCAGTTGTTGTAGATGTAGTATGTGTGCTCCTTGCCATCCTTCACACCGCGTATGCGGCAGCCGATCGAGGTCTCGCCCTCGTAGTTCTCGCCCAGATCCTGCGGGTTGGGCAGCACGGCCTTGAGGAACTGCAGGGGTACGATCTTCGTGCCGTTGTAGTCGACCTCGTCGATGCGGGCCATGCCGATATTCTGGATCACGCGCAGGTGTGTGAGGTACTCCTCGCCGAAGGTCATCCAGAAGCGCGCCTGACGTATCGAGGGGAAGTTCTTTACGAGCGACTCCAGCTCCTCGTGGTACATGAGGTAGCTCTCGCGCGGCCCGATGTTGGGATAGGAGAGCGCCTTGTGTATCTCGAGCGCGCCCGTCTCCACCCACTTGCCGTCCTTGTAGTAGCGGCCTTTCTGCGTGATCTCGCGGATGTTGATCTCGGGGTTGAAGTTGGTGGCGAAGGCCTTGTGGTGGTTGCCGGCATTGCAGTCGACGATGTCGAGCGTGTGGATCTCGTCGAAGTAGTGCTTTGCGGCGTAGGCGGTGAATATGCCCGAGACACCCGGGTCGAATCCGCAGCCGAGGATGGCCGTGAGGTCCGCATCCTCGAAACGCTTCTTGTATGCCCACTGCCAGCTGTATTCGAAGTGCGCCTCGTCACGGGGTTCGTAGTTTGCCGTGTCGAGGTAGCTGACACCGGCCTTGAGGCACGCCTCCATGATCGTGAGGTCCTGATACGGCAGGGCCACGTTGATGACCATGTCGGGCTTGAAGTCGCGCATGAGCGCAACCAGAGCCTCCACGTCGTCGGCATCGACGGCGGCGGTCGATATGTTGGGTTTGCCTATGGCGGCGGCCACGGCGTCGCACTTGCTCTTGGTGCGGCTGGCGATCATGATGTCGGTGAAGACATCGGGGTTCTGCGCCATCTTGTGCGCTACGACGGTACCGACGCCGCCGCAGCCGATCTGTAATACTCTGCTCATTTTTGCCTCTTGTCTATGAAGTTGGTTCTGCGCGGCCTGCCGGAACGTCCGCGGCCGCCGCACCACGAAGGTACGATTTATTTTCCTAATTATGCACCCCTTGCGGAGGATTTATTTGCTTCTTATGCGCCTCCTGCCGGGCTTTTATTTGCTCCCAATGCCCTCCTCTGCGGAGGCGCTGTTTGCCTCGCCGGCCCGACGGCTGTGTTATTCGAGGTAGGTGTAGCCGTAGAGTCCCGAACGGTAGGTGTTGAGGAACTCCTTGCCCTCCTCGACGGTGATGCGTCCCTGCTTGATCGAGCGCTTGACCCACGTCTCGAGCGTGCGGACCATCTTCTTGGTGTCCCAATCGACATAGTCGAGAACGTCGTCGATGGTCTCGCCGTCGATGGTCTGGTCGATCTTGTAGCCGTCCTTCGTGACCGAGATGTGTACGGCGTTGGTGTCGCCGAAGAGGTTGTGCATGTCGCCCAGAATCTCCTGATAGGCACCCACGAGGAAGACCCCGAGATAATATGGCTCGCCCGGCCGCAGCGCATGTACGGGCAGGCTGTTGGTGATGGTGTTCTCGGCGATGTACGAGGCGACCTTGCCGTCGCTGTCGCATGTTATGTCCTGCAGGGTGGCGTGACGCTCGGGACGCTCGTCGAGACGCTGCAGCGGCACGATGGGGAAGACCTGTCCCACACCCCACGAATCGGGCAGCGACTGGAAGAGCGAGAAGTTGCAGAAATATTTGTCTGCCAGCAGCTTGTTTATCTTGTGCAGCTCCTCGGGCACACGCTTCATCTGCGAGGCTATGCTGTTTATCTCGCGCGTGACCGACCAGTAGAGTTTCTCGATCTGGGCGCGGGTCCTGAGGTCGATGATGCCGTGCGAGAAGAGCTCGAGCGTCTCGTCGCGTATCTGCTGTGCGTCGTGCCAGTTCTCGAGGGCGCTGCGCTGCGTCAGGTTGTCCCATATCTCGTACAGATCCTTGACGAGCTGGTGGTCATCGGGGCTGACCTCCCACTCCTCGGGCATCTCGGGCAGCGAGGCTGTCTCGAGCACCTGTATTACCAGCACCGAGTGGTGTGCGGCGAGCGAGCGGCCGCTCTCGGTGATGATGTTGGGGTGAGGCAGGCCGTTCTTGTCGGCCGCGTCGATTATCTGGTACATGACGTCGTTGACATACTCCTGCATCGAGTAGTTGACGCTGCTCTCGCTGCTGGCCGAGCGGGTGCCGTCGTAGTCGACGCCCAGACCGCCGCCCGCATCGATGAAGTCGACCGGAAATCCCATCTTGTGCAGCTGTACGTAGAACTGCGACGCCTCGCGTATGGCTGTCTTGATGTGGCGTATGTTGGTGACCTGACTGCCGATGTGGAAGTGTATGAGCTTCAGGCAGTCGGCCAGACCTATCTCTTCGAGCTTGTTGAGGGCCTCGAGCAGTTCGCTCGACGTGAGGCCGAACTTGCTGGCGTCGCCGCCGCTGTCCTCCCACTTGCCGCTGCCCGAGGTGCCGAGCTTGATGCGTATGCCGATCTTGGGTCGTATGTTCAGGCGCTTCGATATCTCGGCTATGAGATCCAGCTCGTTCATCTTCTCGATGACGAGATATACGCGCTTGCCCATCTTCTGTGCGAGCAGTGCCAGCTCGATGTAGCTCTCGTCCTTGTATCCGTTGCAGATTATGAGCGAGTCGTTCTCGGCATTGACGGCGATGACGGCATGGAGTTCGGGTTTTGATCCGGCCTCGAGTCCGAGATTGAACTTCTGTCCGTGGCTTATTACCTCCTCGACGACGGGATGCATCTGGTTGACCTTGATGGGGTAGACCGAGAAGCATTCGGCCTTGAATCCGTATTCGGCGGCCGCCTTCTTGTAGCAGCACGACATGCTCTCGATGCGGTTGTCCAGAATGTCGGGGAAACGCAGCAGTACGGGTGCGCTGATGTCGCGCAGGGCCAATTCGTCCATCACCTCGCGCAGGTCGATCTCGATGCCGTTCTTCTTGGGGGTGACCATGATGTGCCCCTTCTCGTTGATACCGAAATACGAGACGCCCCAGCCGTTGATGTTGTAGAGGTCGGCCGAATCCTCAATATGCCATTTTTTCATTTCTCGCCAAGAGTTTCTTATGGGTGTTAAGCGTGTTAAAGGTAAATTTATGCAAAGATATTAAGTTTTGCGGAATTGGGGCATAAATCGCACCCAACTTATACCCGGATGGCAGGAATATGCCGCCGCGAAGATAAAAATATCCGTTTTGGAGGTTTCAGACGACCCATTTTATGTGCTACTCCGTCTCTACGGGCCTCCGCTCGTAGGCGTCTATCATCGAGTGGCTGGTGCGGTTGACGATCCGTGCGCCGAGTGTGCGGGCATAGTCGCGCAGCACCTCGTGGCCGCGGAAGAGCTCGGCCGTCTCGGCCAGATACGAGGCCATGGTATATGGCTGCGGAGGGTCGGTGGCATTGACATATATGGGCTCGGCGGTCTGTGCGGCGCCGTTGTCGTAGTAGTGGCTGCGGATGCGGCATAGACGGTTCCGTTCGTCGACGCAGAGACCCTCGAGCAGCGTGTGGTCCACGCCGTAAAGCTCTATGTCGCGGTATCCGAGCAGCAGGGCTATGAATATCCCGTTCTGTACCACGGTGCCGAAGTTGCCCGAGCCGAGACCGTGGCGGTAGCACCAGAACTCCACGCGGCGGAAGCCGCGGAAGAGCGTCGTATGGAAGGGTACGATGCGTACGTTGGGGTTGGGCACGGCGGCGCGGTAGTCGAAATGCTCGGGGTTATAGTATTGCACGTAGAGATTCATGGGCCAAGCCGTGCGGCTGTCGAGAGCCTTGTAGAGGGCCTCGACACGTTCGCTGCGGCCGCTGCGGCGGAAGAACTGCGGGTCCGACAGCACGTAATATTTCGGTCGCAGCGTCTCGAACTCCTCCCCGAGGGCGAAGAAGTTCACGGCCATGATGTCGTAGGCCTGCTGTTCGGCCTCGCGCCTTATGACGGGCATCTCGTGCCGCAGGGCGGGGCCGTTGCCGAGGATGGCGATGCGGCGTGCGGGGTTCATGCCGATGGCGCCGGCGCGGGCGACATGGTTGCGGAAATCCTCCTTTACAGCCATCGTGGCGAAGAAGAGTGCGGTGTCGAAACTGTTGCGCAGGGCCTCGATTATCCGTAGCGAGAGGCGCGTATGGTGCTGTGTTGCCATATTGCAAAACTAACAAAATATCCCTACATTTGCAATGATGCCGCCACGCTCGCCGTCCGTTTGCTGATTCTGTGTGCCGTGTGCGGAGACACTTCTGCCTATGAACGATCCCGTCAAGGATACGGCGCCGCAACAGCCGCCGTGCGACATATCGGTAGTCATACCCCTCTACAACAAGGCTGCGGAGATCGGCCGTGCCGTGCGTTCGGTGCTGGCGCAGACGCTTCCGCCGCGTGAGGTGATCGTCGTGGATGACGGCTCGACCGACGGCGGCGCCGATGTGGTCGAGCGTATGGCATCGTCCGTGGTGCGGCTTGTGCGGCAGGAGAACCGAGGCGTGAGCGCCGCCCGTAATCGCGGTATAGCAATGGCCTCGGGCCGTTACGTCGCCCTGCTGGACGGTGACGACCGCTGGCAGCCGCAATATCTGGAGCAGGTGTGGCGGCTGATCGCACGCTATCCCGATTGCGGCGCATACGGTACGGGTTTCATGGTCGATACCGGCGGCCGCCTTACCGTCGGGGATACTCCCCGCACGGAGGGCATAGTGGATTTCTTCCGCGAGTCGATGACGCGGTATGTGCTTATCCCGTCGGCGGTGACGCTGCGGCGCGATCTTGTCATGGATGTCGGCGGATTTCCCGAGGGTATGCGTATGGGTGAGGACCAGTGGCTCTGGACGGTGTTGGCGCGCCGCGCCGCAGTGGCCTTCACGCCGCAGCCGCTGGCCGTATATTCGCGCACGGCCTCAAACCGCTCGGCCGCGATATTCCGTCCCGAATCTACATCCCACTCCTTGTATGAACTGTATGATCCTGCGGCCGAGGCGATGAGCAACGAATATATCGCCCGTGTAGCTCTGGGCAAGGCTCTGGTACAGAGTGCCGGAGGCGATACCGCCGCGGCGGCGGAGGCGCTGCGGCTCTTCTCCTACAACCGCCTTTCGCGGCGCATAGCCCTGAAGGTTCGTGTACTCAACGCCCTGCCGCGGCGAGTGCGCCCCGCCGTGCTTTCGATGTACAACCGTCTGGCGTGGCTGCTGGCCCGAAAGGGGCTTTAATGCCGGCAGAACAGAATAAGAGAACCCCCGAAACATTTCGTTTCGGGGGTTCTCTGTTTGTCTATTTGTTAAGTCCTGCCGCGACGATGGCTTCGGCCAGAGTGAAGTCGTCGGGGTTGTCGATGTCGGTGCTCTCGATACGGTCGGTGACGGCAACGTAGGGATGCTCGCCGATACGGCGGTGATGTTTGCACCATACGTCGCGCCCGAAGACAAAGAAGGCTGACGTCTCGGCATAGACCGGTTCGAGCTCCTGCGTGCGGGGCACGTGTGTGAGGGAGTAGTTCAGAGGCCGTCCGCCGTACCACGCGAAGGTCTGGATACGCTCGGCGCTGAAGGCCGAGTCGCATTCCCCGCTCTGCACCCGAGCCACGGCCTCTTCGATGGTCGCGGGACGTATGAAGGGCGAAGTGGCATGCGCCAGAACATATATGTCGGCCTGCACGTCGCGCGTGAAGGCGTCGTAGATCTGTTCTCCGAGCGTCGTGTCGCTGTCAAGCGACGTATCGCGTTGCAGCAGCGTGACACCCGCAGGCAGCAGCGGCGCAATGGAGGTGTCGCTGCAATAGACATACGTGGCGTCGATGTTGTGCACCTGCAGCAATGTCTGCAGGATATATGTCATGAGCGGACGCCCGCCCAGCGGCCGCAGGTTCTTGCCCGCGACGCGGCTGCTGTTCAGACGTATGGGTACGAATGCTACGGTCTTCATAGTCTCGGTCTTTGCGTATTTGTTACTTTTTTGGATCGGGCATAATTCCTTGCCTCCCACTTACTGCACGAGCAGGTTGCAGCCGCGCACGTCGGCGCCCGTGAGGCGTCCTTCGATGGTGAAGGTGCCGTCGGCGAAGGTGCGGCCCACATCCTGCGTCGAGATAAAGGCACAGGAGTATATGTTGCCCAGATCGATGATGTCGATGGCGCCGCGCGAGCCTGCGGGCAGTGTCGCCAGCGGGTCGTTCACGTCGCGCACCGTCACGCGCATCCATTCGGGGGCGCGGAAGATGCCGCCGCCCGACGAGTATGCCTGCGACGTCAGCTCCGCCATGCCGTACTCCGAGTGTATCGACTCGACGCCGAAAGCCTCGGTGAGGATGGCATGGAACTCCTGCTTGGGCAGCTCGCGCCGCCGACCCTTCATGCCGCCGGTCTCCATGACGATGGTGTCGTGCAGCTTGGGGGCGTAACGCTCGGCCATATCCCACAGCGCGTAGCTTACACCCAGAAGTATCTTCGGGCGCGGATCTCGCGACATGTCACCTATGAGTTTCTCGTATTCGTCGAGGTAGAAGCCGCCCGAGCCGCTGCGGGCGATGAGGCGGTCGACCATATAGACGAGCGACGAGCCTTCGCGTTGCAGGTAGTTGGGCAGCAGTCCGTATATGCTCCACTTTTCGGCCGGGCCGTAGAATCGCTCGAACGAGGCGGTGAAGTCCTTCTCATAGATGGCGAGGTCGGCCATGTAGTGGCGTGAGGGTGTCGTGACCCCTGTGTTGCTCGAGGTGAATACCTTCTGCGGCTCGCCCGCACCGCAATATATGCGCTGCGTCTTGAATAGTTCGATTGGCAGGTGCGGTATCTCGGATGGATGCTTTACCTGCTGCGGATCTATCTCCATCATGCGCAGATATCGGGCGTATGGCTCGCACTCGGCCGCCTGAAAGCGGAAAAGCTCCATCGCGGCGCTGTCGAACTCGTCTGCCGTTCCTATTTTCAGTATGTCGTCTATTCCGATCATGATATCTCTTCTATTCGGATCATTGTCACGGATCATTGCACGGATCATTGTCACGGATCATTGTCACGGATCATTGTCACGGATCATTGTCGCGGATCATTGTCGCGGATCATTGTCGCGGATCATTGTCGCGGATCATTGCGTCCGGCTTATAATCCATACGGACGTATGGCGCGGCCGCAGAAGGGCCTGAGCCGATGCGTCAGGTACACATTCCTACACACCCGAAAGGAGGTGCGTCAGTTTGCATGTGACACACCTCCTCGGATCGTGGTTGTTGGTTCAGTTACTTCTTGCCCTTGGGTGCAAGTATCATGTTCATCTTCTTGCCGTCGAGCTTGGGCATCATCTCCACCTTGGCGATCTCCTCCAGATCTGTGGCGAAGCGCAGCAGCAGGATCTCGCCCTGCTCCTTGAAGACGATCGAGCGGCCGCGGAAGACAACGTATGCCTTGACCTTGGCACCCTCGTTAAGGAAGTTCTCGGCATGCTTGAGCTTGAAATTGTAGTCGTGGTCGTCGGTCTGGGGGCCGAAACGTATCTCCTTGACTACGACCTTCACCTGCTTGGCCTTGATCTCCTTGGCCTTGCGCTTCTGCTGGTAGAGGAACTTCTGGTAGTCGGCAATGCGGCATACGGGAGGATCCGCCTTGGGCGATATCTCGATCAGGTCGAGCTCCATCTGCTCAGCCATGGCCAATGCCTGCCGTATCGGTATGACGAGATTGGGCTCTACGTTCTCGCCCACCACGCGCACCATGGGTGCCGTGATTTCGTGGTTGATACGGTTGGGATTCTCCTTTTCGGGACGTCTGCCGCGGACTCCTGCGTGGTTCTGGTTTCCCCCGCCCTGATAGGGCTTCGGCGGGAAAGGTTTTTGTGTGATTGCCAAATTTGTAACTGTTGGTTTTTTATACTGTTTTTATCTGTCGCAGCGTAGCTGTTATGCATGGCCCTGCGATGCGATCTCGGCCTTGACCAGATCGTTCACATGGTTGCAGAACTCGTCGAGCGTCATCGAACCCTTGTCGCCCTCGCCCTGCACGCGCAGCGATACGGTGTGGTCGTTCTGCTCCTTCTCGCCCACGATGAGCAGGAAGGGTATGCGCTTGAGCTCGTTGTCGCGGATCTTGCGGCCGATCTTCTCGTTGCGGTCGTCGATCTGCACTCTCACGTCATGCTTGGTGAGGTAGTCGACAACCTCGGCGGCGTAGTCGTTGTACTTCTCAGAGATGGGGAGGACGACTGCCTGATCGGGAGCCAGCCACAGGGGGAACTTACCCGCCGTGTGCTCGAGCAGCACTGCCACGAAACGCTCCATCGACCCGAAGGGGGCGCGGTGGATCATGATGGGGCGGTGGAGTTTGTCGTCGGCGCCCTTGTATGTCAGATCGAAACGCTCGGGCAGGTTGTAGTCCACCTGAATGGTACCGAGCTGCCAGTTGCGACCCAGCGCATCCTTGACCATGAAGTCGAGCTTCGGGCCGTAGAATGCGGCCTCGCCCGTTACGACGGTAGTCTTGAGGCCCTTGTCCTTTGCGGCCTTGATGATTGCAGCCTCGGCCTTCTCCCAGTTCTCGTCCGAGCCGATATATTTCTCGCGGTTGTTGGGGTCGCGCAGCGACACCTGTGCCGTGTACTGGTCGAACTTGAGCGTGCGGAAGATGTAGAGCACGATGTCGATAACCTTCTCGAACTCGTCGAGCAGCTGGTCGGGGCGTACGAAGAGGTGGGCATCGTCCTGCGTGAACCCGCGCACACGCGTCAATCCGTGCAGCTCACCCGACTGCTCGTAACGGTATACGGTACCGAACTCGGCCAGACGTACGGGCAGATCCTTGTACGAACGTGGTTTGCTGCGGTATATCTCGCAGTGGTGGGGGCAGTTCATCGGCTTCAGGAGGTACTCCTCACCCTCGTAGGGGGTATGTATGGGCTGGAACGAGTCCTTGCCGTACTTGGCATAGTGTCCAGACGTTACGTATAGCTCCTTGTTACCGATATGCGGGGTTATGACCTGCTGGTATCCGTACTGCTTCTGTATCTGGCGCAGGAAACGCTCCAGACGGTCACGCAGCTCGGCGCCCTTGGGCAGCCACATGGGAAGTCCCGGACCTACGCGCTGCGAGAACATGAACAGTTCGAGCTCCTTGCCCAGCTTGCGGTGGTCGCGTTTCTTGGCCTCCTCCAGAAGGACGAGATAGTCGTCGAGCATCGACTTCTTGGGGAACGAGATACCGTAGATACGCGTCAGCATCTTGTTCTTCTCGTTGCCGCGCCAGTAGGCTCCGGCCACTGATGTCAGCTTCACGGCCTTGATCAGACCCGTATTGGTAATATGCGGGCCGCGGCACAGGTCGGTGAAGGCACCGTTTGTATAGAATGAGATGGTGCCGTCCTCCAGATCGCGGATAAGCTCCACCTTGTACTCGTCGTTTTTCTCGGTGAATGTCTTCAGGGCGTCGGCCTTCGACACTTCGGTACGTATGAGCTGCTCCTTGTTGCGGGCCAGCTCCATCATCTTCTTTTCGATAGCGGGCAGGTCTGCCTCGGTGATGGGCACGGGCGAATCTACATCATAGTAGAATCCGTTCTCGATGGCGGGGCCTATGCCGAACTTGATGCCCGGATAGAGCGCCTCGAGCGCCTCGGCCAGCAGGTGTGACGAGGTGTGCCAGAAGGCGTGCTTGCCCTCGGGGTCGTCCCACTTGTAGAATTTCACCGTAGCGTCCTCATCGATGGGTCGGGTCATGTCGACCGTCGTTCCGTTTACCGCCGCGGCCAGAGAGTCGGCAGCTAAACGAGGGCTGATACTCTCGGCGATTTGGTAAGCCGTTGTTCCCTTTTCGTATTCGCGTTGCGAACCGTCGGGAAAAGTGATCTTGATCATAACGTTGTTTTTAATTATGTTTTGCAGTGTGCGGCGCTTCCACAATTACGAGACGGAATACGTCGCACGGGCTGCGGTTTTGCTATTTTTTCTTCGGCCGGCGCACTACCGATACCACCAGCGATACCCCCGACAGTGCCATGGCCACGAATGTGACTATCATTGCCCAACTCAACTTGCGCCCCTCGGCGATGTGCCCGTGAATGGCATATCCCAATCCGAATGCCGCGACTGCCACAATGATGCAACCGAGTACGAGCAGCGAGCGTCGTGTCTTTTCGATCCTGTTCTCCATGTCTTATCTGTTTTAGGCCGGTTTGCAGGGTGCTGGGAGGCGGCTGATACCGCCACCTGATATGTCAATCCTCCTCGGTTTCGGGCAGTTTGAGGTCCTTGACCGAGACGTCGCGTCCCTTGTCGCGTTCGAATCGCTGCAAGGGGTTTCGGGTCCACTCCTGCCAGCGGCGGCGGTTGCGGACGATGTCCATGGCCGTGTATATGGCGTTTCGCATCGACTGCGGGTCGGCTTGGGCCTTGCCGGCGATGTCGTATGCGGTGCCGTGGTCGGGCGATGTGCGCACCACGCTCAGACCGGCGGTGAAGTTCACGCCGTCGGGCGAGAGGGTCTTGAAGGGTGTGAGCCCCTCGTCGTGGTACATAGCCAGCACGGCGTCGTAGCGGGCGTATGTGCCGCTGCCGAAGAAGCCGTCGGCAGGGAAGGGCCCGAAGGCGAGCGTCCCCTGCTCGAAGGCCTGCTCAATGGCGGGCTTGATGATGTCGCGCTCCTCGCCTCCGAGCATGCCGCCCTCACCCGCATGTGGGTTGAGCGCAAGCACGGCGATGCGGGGCTCGACAATGCCGAAGTCGCGTATGAGCGACTCGCGCAAGGTGGCGAGCGACTCTACGATATGCCCCTGCGAGATGTTGCGGCTGACGTCGGCCATTGGTATGTGTATGGTAACCAGACCTACACGCAGCCGGTCGCTGCACATTATCATCATGGGGCGGCCGTCGAAGCGGTCGGCAAAATATTCCGTATGTCCCGTGTAGTGGAATGTGTCGCTCTGTGCCGTCTCCTTGTTTATGGGGGCGGTTACCACGGCGTCGATATCTCCGGCCTTGAGGTCAGCCACGGCAGCCTCGAGGGCGTCGACGGCGGCCTTGCCCGCTTCGGGCGAGGGTACGCCTGCCTCGATGTGGAGGTTCTCGTCGCCGCACTCGACCATGTTGACTTTGCCGCGTCGCGCCTCTGCGGCCGAAGCCACGGGCGTGAGCTGTGCGCGGTCCTCCTCCTCGAGCGTAGCGGCATAATATGCCGCAGCCTTCGGCGAGCCGTAGATCACGGGGGTGAACAATTCGGCGATACGCGCATCGGCGAAGGTGCGGAGGATAACCTCCCAGCCTATGCCGTTGGTGTCGCCTTGGGTAATTCCTATCTTGAGTCTGTAATCCGACATACTGTTCAACAGTGGTTTCAATCGGCAAATATATAAACAATTTCCGAACTACGTTCCATAATGGCGGCGGAAAAGTCCGTATCGGAAATATTTGGTCCGCATTGTCTTCACGTGCGGGGCCGCCGACATCTACATGCGGCCGTCGGCGGCGCGGCGACGGAACTCGGCGCATACGACGGCCGCGGCCATGGCTACGTTGAGCGACTCGCTGCCGTGGCGCGAGGCGGGGTAGGGCGGTATGAGCAGCCGGTGCGTAAGGTGCGCGGCGCATGCGGGCGATATACCCTTCCCCTCGTTGCCCATGACGATGACGCCGCCCGCGGTGAGCGGTGCGGAGTATATGTTTTCGCCGTCGAGCACGGTGCCGTAGACGGGGGTCGAGGCGGCGGCCGAGAGTGCGAGCAGCGCCTCGAGGTCGAGGTAGTGTACGCGCACGCGCAGTATGGCCCCCATTGTTGCCTGCACGACCTTGGGGTTGAAGCAGTCGGCCGAATCCTCCGAACAATATACATCCTCTATGCCGAACCAGTCGGCCAGACGTATTATCGTCCCCATGTTCCCCGGATTGCGCACGCCGTCAAGGGCCAACGCAAGACGTGACGCGTCAGCCGTGCGCGGCGCCTTGAATACCGGTATTCGCACCGTTGCGAGCGAGTCGTTCGAGGTCTTGAGCATCGATATGCGCTCCATATCCGCGGGGGATACCATGACGGCGCGGCCGCCGAAAGAGTCGCGTGTGGAGTATAGGGACTCGACCTCCCAGCCCGAGGCGAGGATCTCGCCTATGAGCTTGCTCCCCTCGGCCACGAAAAGCCCTGCGGCCGTGCGTGCCTGTTTGTCGGCGAGCGAACGTATGAACCGTATCTCAGATCTTGTCATGTCGCTGTTCGGTAACGGTGAATGTCTGTCCCTCGCGGGCGAGGTCCGTCGCGGGGAATATGGCGCGGCTCTCTTCGAGGAGCGGCCCGAGATCCTTGTATCGCGTGGAGAAGTGCCCTATGAGGAGCCTTCCCGCCCGCGCCTTGAGCGCCACGTTGGCGGCGTCGACGGTTGTCGAATGCCCCCTCTCGCGTGCCGTGCGCCTCTCGTCGGCGGCGTATGTGGCCTCATGGTAGAGCATGTCTACGCCCTCGACCATCGAAGCCAGCCGCGCCGAGTAGTTGGTGTCGGAGCAGTAGGCATACGATACGGGACGGTATGGACGGTATGTCACAAGGTCGTTTGGTATCGGCTCCCCGTCTGCCCCGACAAGATCCTCACCGCGCTTTGCCGCCACGATCTGCGCTATGGAGAGCCCGTAGCGTTCGATGGCATATTTGCTGACGTTGAGCGCGGGCTCCTTCTCGCGGAAGAGATATCCGGCCGTGGGTACGCGGTGGCGCAGCGGCAGAGACCACACCTCCAGCGAGTCGTTCTCGAAGACGATGCGGTGGGCCGTGGTGTCTACCTCGTGCCATTGTGGCTCGTACGGCAGCGCCGTGTCGAAGTACCGGAGATGCGCCTCGAGGATCTCGCCGAAGGGCCGCGGAGCGTATATCGGCAGAGGCGTGCGCTTGCCGTAGAGCCCGAGCGTCGAGATCAGCGGCAGCAGCCCGTAGACATGGTCGCCATGCAGGTGCGAGATGAATACCGCCCGCAGTTTCAGGGGGTTGATCCCCGCACGCACGAGCTGTTGCTGTACACCCTCGCCCGCATCCATCAGATAGTATTGCTCGTTTACGTTCACCGCCTGCGCCGAGGGGTGACGGTCGGCCGTAGGCTTGGCCGACGATGAGCCGAGTATGGTTACCGCTATGCTCAAGGCCTATTTGTTTTCGGTTTTTGCCGCCAGCAGGAAACGTTCGCAGTCGAGGGCGGCGATGCAGCCCGAGCCTGCGGCCGTGATGGCCTGACGGTAGTGGGGATCTTTGACGTCACCCGCGGCGAAGACACCTTCGAGCGCCGTCTTCGATGTTCCTGCCTCGGTTATGATGTAGCCTTCGGCGTCGAGTGCGAGCTTGCCGGCGAAGATCTCGGTGTTGGGGTGGTGGCCTATGGCGAGGAAGAATCCCGTGATGTCGATTACGGTCTCCTCACCCGAGGCGTGGCGCAGACGTACACCCGTCACGCCCTCCTCGTCGCCGAGCACCTCGACGGTGTTGTACTCGAACATCACCTTGATGTTGGGCGTCTCGAATACACGCTGCTGCATGGCCTTCGATGCACGCAGGAAGGGTTTGCGCACGATCATGTAGACCTGACGGCAGAGCGATGCCAGATATGTGGCCTCCTCGCACGCCGTGTCGCCGCCGCCCACGACGGCTACATCCTGCTTGCGGTAGAAGAATCCGTCGCATGTGGCGCAGGCGCTGACGCCGCGGCCGCGGTAGCGCGCCTCCGACTCCAGCCCGAGATAACGTGCCGAGGCTCCCGTGGCGATTATGATGCTTTCGGCCTCGATCTGCTTCTCGCCGTCGACGGTGGCCGTATAGGGGCGCTTGTCAAGGTCTATGACCGTGACGATACCCGTACGCACGTCAGCGCCGAAACGCTGTGCCTGAAGTTTCATCTCGTTCATCAGGTCGGGACCCGTTATTCCCTTGGGAAAGCCCGGGAAGTTCTCGATCTCGGTTGTGGTTGTGAGCTGGCCGCCCGGCTCGATACCCTCATAAAGTACGGTGCCGATATTTGCGCGTGCGGTATATATTGCGGCCGTATATCCTGCGGGGCCGCTGCCTATGATAAGACATTTTACGTGTTCGGTTTCCATGGTATAAGTATTCTTTGTTCCCGTTTTAATTTTATGCAATTATAATATTTTTTCCTCAATTTCAGTTTTGGGCGCGATTCCCTTACAGAGCCGGCTGCTTGTCTGCGAAGGCCGCTGTCTGCCGTCCCGAGTAGTCGAATACGGCCCACTCTTCGCCGCGCCGCACCTGCGAGTTTCCCGTCTCGGGGTCATAATCGACAATGTCGAATATGGGTTCTATGACATAACGCCCCTGCTTGTCGATAAGACCCATACCCGATAGTGTCTGCACCTCGGCGCGGCCTTCGCGGAAGCCTCCCACCCACAGATACTGCGCCTCGATGACGATACGTCCCGTGCTGTCGGCAAAGCCCCAGCCGCGGGGTGTCTCGACGGGGGCGAGCCCTTCGGAGAGGGTCCCGATGCCGTATGTGCCCTCGACGGCGGGCCCGTATGGGTCGAATGCGGCGTGTTCGGCCGCGGCGGCATCACCCCTTTGTGCAATCATCGTGCGAAGGTCATCGAGAGACTTCTTGTCGCCGCCTGCGCCGTCCGTGGCGTATATCCACCTTACGGGATATAACGCGCCGTCGGCATCGATCAGTATGTTGTCCGCACGCAGATTGTTGTGCGAGACGCGGGCGCGGCGCAGCTCCCGTTCGAGGGCATCCACGGCCCCGACAAGACGTGCGGCATCCCCGCCGTCGTCGATGGCTTCGATGGCATCTGTTAGGGGCAGTCCTTGCGGCAGCGCCTCGATCAGGATATCGGATGTGAATTCCCTGCCGAGGGTATCCTCATACTTCATCTCGTCGCAGAGGATCTCCATCTGCGGCACCACGGGCGAGACAAGGTTCCGCCTGAGGGGCGCGAAGCGCTCGACGCGCACCATCGCGTTGCCCGACAGCGGCATGAAGAGCGTATATGGACGGCCTTCGAGGCGTATGCGCGTCTCGGCAAAGTAGGAGGTGCGCAGAATCCTCTCCTCGCACACGGCCGCGGCCAAACGTCGGAAGTGTGTGGCGGGGGAGCCTGCCGCCCGGCGAAGATCGTATATCGTAGCCGTCATGGTTGCGGGGGTTACTCTATGTTGGTTATGCTGCGCGAGCCTATGTTTATGATCGACAGCAGTTCTATTATCGAGGTGTTGTATCCCATGCCGTAGAATGGCGGCACGGCTCCGGCACCCTTGAAGTCGCGTACGGCCTCGTCGAAAGCCTCGGGCATGATGCTCGAACACTCGGCCAGAAGGCGTGCGTATGGGTTGGCGCGGGCCAGCTCGTCAGGCATGGGGAATACCATTGCCGGGGAGGTGCTGTCGGTCGAGACGTGTATGTTGAACAACAGTACGTTGCCGTCGTCGGTGCCCAGACGCCGTATCTGGGTGCAGACGCGGCGCAACTCGTCATCGGTGCAGTCGGAGGCTTCGCCGTCGGTGATGTTTATCACCACGGGCGGGAAGCTGTCGCGGTTACTGTCGTTGGCGCACCACTCACCCAGAAGGTCGCGCACGCGCAACAGCGCCTCATACATGGGCGTCTTGCCTGCGGCCTTGGGCAGGAGCCATTGGCGGACGCTGTGGCCTGCCAGCAGGACTGTGCCGTCGGGGAGCGTCTCCTCCGAATAGAGTGTCTCGCACGGGGGCTGGCGGCGGGCCAGACGGTCTATGGCTATAAACCCCTCCTCGTCGAGCAGCATGCGGGCCTCGTCGCCCGAATATCCGACTACCGCCACGTCGTAGTAATTGCGCACGCCGTCCGTACGGCGCGAGCGGTCGACCAGCTCCGTGAGCAGCGAGTTTGTTATGCGGGCCACGGCTGCCGCCTTCGACATCTCGTGGCGGCCGAAGCACACCTTCTCCTGCATCGAGCCCGACTGGTCGATGGCTATGACGAAGGCGGTGCGGTGGCGGCGTGTGATCTCCTGCGAATACATTGCTGAGTGCGTTTGGTTTGTCTGATTATATACAAAGATATGTCATTTGGACGAATTAATCAACCCTGCGGCCCCAGATGGACGACATTTCGAGCGTGCGGCAGGAACCGTCGGCGCGGCGCACGACGGTGCGTCCGTCACGCAGGGGCTTGACCGTACATCCGCGGCCGAAGGTGGCGGCGACGCTGCCGTCGCGCAGGATGAAGTGGCTGTATCCGCCCAGACCCACGAGCATTACACCCTCCGTGGGGTCGAATCCCCAGTCGTAGAGCGGCGGTATAATCCACTGCTCTCCCGTGCGGTATCCCCACAATCCGTTCCGCTCATCGAGTTCGGGCATCGCGTCCGATGGCTCGGATGCCGCTGTATAGGTTGTAATAGTAGCGTTCTGAACACGACATGCGACATCCATCACGCACTCGAGATCGAACAGATAGGGTGTCGGTGAGGAGAGCATGCGTGTCAGGCGGTATTGCGGGGCCATGCCGCGCGAGGTGAAAAGGTCGGCCGTACGCTCCAGCTCCTCGCAATATCCTGCGGCGATGCGGCGCGGATGGAGCGGGAACTCGCGCAGAGAACGGTAGCGGGCCGTGACGTCGGGATCCAAGGCCGCGGCGTGCAGCATCACCGAGAGCAGCGCAATCGAATAGTCGTCGATATGCTTGTCGTACATCTGCGTCGTGCGCTTCGGGTGCTGATATGCTGCCGTGCCCGTTTCGGGAGCCGTGCGGCCCGCCAGCGCGGGAACGTATGCCGCATCCCAGTCGATGAACTTCATCTCCCCGTCGGGCGTGAGGATCATGTTCTCGGGTTTGAGGTCGCCGTGGGCGCGCTCCGAATGCAGAAGCCCCAGCGCGGCGCGGTCGAAGGCGCGGGCCGCGACAGAGACAGCCTTATGAGCATCCGTATCGCATAGTAATGTGTCGAGCGTCTGCCCTGCGACATATTCGCAGACAAGACAGTCGACCCATTGCCGGCGGCCGCCCATGCCGAAGACGCATAGCTCCTGCGGATGGAACGCCGTGCCGTAGATGGCGGGCAGGTTGTCGTTCGGGCGCGTGTAACACTTCAGCCAAGCGTCGCGGCCGTCGCACCTTACATGCAGCCCCACGGCGGCGTTGCCTACGGCGTATCGGGGCCGCCCGCCAGCGAGCGGAACCTCCACACGGCGCAGCGTGCGCCAGAGAATATGGTTGTTCGACAGCGTGTCGATTATGTCGGCTATGGTTATCATCTTCGGATTGATCGTAGCGTGTGCAAACAAGGACGGGGCGCCGCCGCGGCAGCACCCCGTCGTAATGTCGGCCGCGGAGGCTTAGTTGCAGCCGCCGCAGCAGCCGTCCTTATGGTCGTGGTCACCGCCGCCGCAGTCGCCGTCGCAGTCGTGGCAGTGGCAGCCGCCCTGCGAGGCCAGATCCTCGGGCGTCACGTCGCGTACCTCGACAACCTCCACGTCGAAGTTGAGCACCTTGCCCGCCATCGGGTGATTGAAGTCCATCTTGACGGTTTTGTCGCCCACCTCCATGACGCGGCCCATGAGGTGGTTGCCCTGAGCGTCGCTCATGGGTATCTGGTTGCCCACGAAGAGCATATCGTCGGCGGGCTTGCCGTCGATGACGAATATATCTTTCGGCAGGTCGACGATGGCCTCGGCTATGATCTCGCCGTAACCGTCCTTGGGCTGGAGCGTGAAGGATACCTTCTCGCCGGGTTCGAGACCCATGATGGCACCCTCGAATTTGGGCAGGAGCATGCCCGCTCCGCATACGAACTGCAGGGGCGAGCCCTCGCGCGACTGATCAGCTACCTTGCCGTCGACGGTGAGGGTGTAGTTCACCGACACCATTTTGCTGTTTTCTACTTTCATACTTTATGTTTCAATATGTTGTTTGTATTGTGTTGCGTTGTTTGCGGCCGCCGCCGTTTTGTTGTGTAAAGGTTATGTCTAATCGCAGTTGCAGCATACCAGATTGCGGTCGCCGTAACCGTTGTCTATCTTGGTGACGTAGGGGAAGAACTTGGCCTCGCGCACCCAGTCGAGCGGGAATGCCGCCTGCATGCGCGTATAGGGGTGCGGCCACTCGCCCGCGATCTCCACGGCCGTATGTGGCGCATTCACCACGACGTTGTCCTTCTCGCCGGCGGCGGCTGCAGCCTCGCACTCGCGCTTGATTGCCACCAGCGCCTCGATGAAGCGGTCCATCTCGGCCTTGGGCTCCGACTCCGTAGGCTCCACCATGAGCGTCTCATGCACGGGGAACGAGAGCGTAGGGGCGTGGAAGCCGTAGTCCATAAGGCGGTGGGCTATGTCGCCGCAGTCGATGCCGTAGTCGTGCTTGAAGTTCGTCAGATCGAGTATCATTTCGTGTGCCACACGTCCCGTCTCGCCCGTATAATATGTACGGAACTCGTGGGCGAGGGCCGACGACATGTAGTTGGCGTTGACGATGGCCATCTCGGTGGCGTGGCGCAGACCCTCCTCACCCAGCATTTTGATGTAGCCGTAGGTGATGGGCAGCAGCATGGCCGAGCCCCACGGTGCGGCCGCTACGGCCGTGATGCCGTCATCGCCGCCCGTGGCGACAACGGGGTGCGTGGGAAGGAAGGGCTTCAGGTGCTCCGCCACGCAGATGGGACCTACGCCCGGGCCGCCGCCGCCGTGAGGCATGGCGAAGGTCTTGTGCAGGTTGAGGTGGCAGATGTCGGCACCGATATATCCCGGGTTGGTAAGGCCGACCTGCGCGTTCATGTTGGCGCCGTCCATATATACCTGACCTCCGGCCTCATGTACCGCGTCGACGATCTCGCGGATGCGGCTCTCGAAGACACCGTGCGTCGAGGGATATGTAACCATCAGTCCGCACAGCTCCGAACTGTATTCGGCGGCCTTCTTCTTCAGGTCCTCCACGTCGATGTTGCCGTTGGCGTCGCACGCGACGGTCATGATCTTCATGCCGGCCATGGCTGCCGAGGCGGGGTTGGTGCCGTGGGCCGAGGCGGGGATGAGGATTATGTTGCGGTAGCCCTGACCGCGGCTCTGGTGGTAGGCACGGATAACCATAAGTCCCGAATACTCGCCCGCGGCGCCCGAGTTGGGCTGCAGGGAGCAGCCTGCGAAACCGGTGATCACGGCCAGATCATGTTCGAGCTCGGCGATGAGCTGCGTGTATCCCTCGGTTTGGTCGGCCGGTGCGAAGGGGTGTATGTTCTGGAATCCCGCCAGCGAGAGCGGCTGCATGAGGGCTGCGGCGTTGAGCTTCATGGTGCACGATCCGAGCGAGATCATCGAGTTGGCGAGCGATATGTCGCGCAGCTCCAGACGCTTGATGTAACGCATCATGTCGCTCTCCGAGTGGTAGCGGTTGAATACCGGCTCGGCCAGAATGGGCGAGGTGCGGCGCATGGGCACGTCACACTCCATGTCGACCTTGACATTCTTGGCCTTGCGGCCCTTGGCCTCGGCGAAGACGGCCACTACGGCATTGACCTCGTCGGGTGTAGTCACCTCGTCGAACGAGAGGCGCACGCGTCCCTCCGACGGATAGTAGAAGTTCATGCCTGCGGCCAGCGCTATGTCCTGTATTACGGCGGCCTCGGCCTCGATGTCGAGCGTGTCGAACACCTGCTCGGCGGCGAGCATATATCCCAAAGCCTTGATGGCTTCGGCGGCGGCTACGGCCGAGGCGTGTGCCGTCATGGCGGCGCGGCGCAGACCTTTGGGGCCGTTGTAGACACAATAGAATCCGGCCATCGAGGCCATGAGGGCCGAGGCGGTGCAGATGTTCGACGTGGCGCGCTCGCGCTTGATGTGCTGCTCGCGCATCTGCAGGGCCATGCGCAGGGCCTTGTTGCCCAGACGGTCTACCGAGACGCCGATGATGCGGCCCGGCATGTTGCGCTTGAACGCTTCGCGTGTGGCCATATATCCAGCTGCGGGGCCTCCGAAGCCCATGGGGCAGCCCAGACGCTGGGTCGAGCCGACGGCGATGTCGGCATCCCACTCTGCGGGAGGGGTCATGATCGCCAGCGAGAGAATGTCGGCGGCGACGGTAACCAGAGCGCCAGCCTCGTGGGCCTTGGCCGTGAAGGCGGCGTAGTCGCGCACCTCGCCCGTAGCGGCGGGGAACTGTACGATGGCGCCGAACTCCTTGCCCGAGAATTCGTATTCGTTATAGTCGTCGATGATGAGCTCTATGCCGAATGGCTCGCTGCGCGTGAGCAGCACGTCGAGCGTCTGCGGGAAGATCTGCTTGTCGACGAAGAGCTGGCAGCGTCCCTGCTTGACGGCCTCGCGCGAACGCAGCGCATACATCATGAGCATGGCTTCGGCCGCGGCCGTGGCCTCGTCCAGAAGCGAGCAGTTGGCTATCTGCATTCCCGTGAGCGAGATGATCGCCGTCTGGAAGTTGAGCAGCGCCTCGAGGCGTCCCTGCGAGATCTCGGCCTGATAGGGCGTATAGGATGTGTACCATGCGGGGTTCTCGAAGACGTTGCGGCTGATGACGGCGGGCACGGCGGCGGGGTAGTAGCCCATGCCGATGAACGAACGGAAGATGCGGTTCTTGGCCGCAAGAGTGGCAATATGTGCCGCGAATTCGTGTTCGCTCATGCCCTCGGCGGGCAGCGCGAGCGGCTTCTTGAGCCGTATCGATGCGGGTATGACCTGTGAGATGAGCTCCTCGACCGACTTGACGCCTATGGTCTGAAGCATCGCTTGCAGATCGGCCTCGTCGGTGACGCCTATGTGGCGATTCATGAACTTGTCAAACATTTTCGTAGCGTATTTTTTGTTGTCCGTATTCGGGTTCAGTGTTTTCTTCCGGTTTGTGTTGTGGCCGTCTGTCCATCCACTTGATGGGCTATGGCGCGGCGGCGGATTCTACTTTTTTTATTTCCGTATGCTTTGCGGCCGTTTTCCATTTATTCCCCTATTCGGTGTGGCTGTTTCCATTTATTCCCGCAGGCGGCGCCGACCGTAAGTTTTTCCTCGCTTTTCATTTTCCCCTCCCCTTAATATTGAAAACTGCTGCCGCCGATAAATTCGCGCAGGATCGACGTCGGGGGTATCTCGTCGGGGGCGATGGGGACGAAGTTGTCGAGGAACTTGAGCAGTCGCTTGGTCTCGGCATACTCGACATGCGTGTCGGGCACCTCGCGCAGGATGGGCTCCACCTTGGGGCGCAGTACCGATATCTCGTAGAAGAGCGACGAGTTGAATATTGCGTCGGCATTCTCCTGATAGGGGAATATGTGCTTCTCCTCGCCGCGGCGGACGCTGGGCCAGCGCTGCAGCGTCGAGAGGGCGTTGTTGCCGCGCGTATAGTAGTCGCGCGTGATGCGGCGCAGCAGGCGGTTGTCCGTGGTGGGTATGCGCGAGAGGTTGTCCATCGACACCGACGTCAGGCACGAGACGTAGATGCAGAACTTGCTGCTGCGCGGGATGCTGGGTGTCAGCTGCGGGTTGAGACCGTGTATTCCCTCCATGACTATGATCGACTTGGGGCCGAGCTTGAGCGGCTTCTCGTACCACTGGCGCGAGCCGGTGATGAAGTCGTAGCGCGGCACCTTGACGCTCTGGCCGTCGATAAGGCGTTTGAGGTCGTCGTTGAGCAGCTGCAGGTCTATGGCTTCGAGCGCCTCGTAGTCGTATTCGCCGTTCTCGTCCTTGGGCGTATGCTCGCGGTCGACGAAGTAGTCGTCGAGCGATATGACCACGGGGTCGAGCCCGAGTATGCGCAGTTGTATGCTCAGACGCTTCGAGAAGGTAGTCTTGCCGCTGGACGAGGGGCCCGATATGAGCACCATCCGCGTGCCGCTCGACTCGTTTGCCTGCGCTATGCGGTCGGCGAGGTTGGCTATCTGCTTCTCGTGGAATGCCTCCGCCACCTTGATCAGATCGCCGGAGTTGCCGCCCAAGACTTTGGCGTTGAGGCTGCCGACGGTGGGCACGCCCATTATCCGCACCCACATCTGGTACTCGTGGAAGACATCGAACATCTTGTCCAGATGCACCTGCAGGTCGAGTTTCGAGGGGTCTGTTCGCAGCGGCACTGCGATGTAGAATCCGTTGTAGTAGGGTCGTATGTCGAACAAGTGGATATATCCCGTGTCGGGGGTCAGGGCGCCGTAGAAGAATCCCACCATGTCATCCAGACGGTATAGGTCGCTGTAGAGGCGCGGGCGTGTGTTGAGCAGCGCGACTTTGTCGTCGAAGCCGAAACGCTCGTATATGCCGTTTACCTCCTCGGTGAGCATCGTGCGCCGCGTGATGGGGTAGCGGCGGGCTATTATGTCGGATATTCGGCGACGCAGGGCCTCGCACTGCTCCGAATCGATGCTTTGTCCGTCCCCGAACTCGCAGTAGAAACCACTGCCGAGCGAGTGGCGTATGTAGAACTTGCGGCCGGGGAAGAGATCCCACACCGCTTTCTGCAGTATGAACGATATGGTGCGCTGGTAGACCCTGTACCCCTCGAAGGAGGTGACATCGATGAATTCGACCGTCACGGGACGCATGACACGGTAGTTGAGCTCCTTGATGCGGTTGTTGACGTAGGCCGCAAGAAAGGGGTATGGTCCCTTGGGCTCCGTCTGCCGGGCCAGATCGAGCAGGGAGGTGCCGAGCGGCGCCTGAATACGCGTGCCCGAGTTACGACATATCACTTCCACGGTGTTCTGCATGACAATCCGAAATTAAAATGTGTGTAAAGATAAGTATTTTATTCTTAACTTTGGCCGCGGAAAAAACTTTAATATGAAAAAAGCACTCTGTTTGATCATTGCGGCCGTCATAGCGGCTGCGGCATATATGGCTTGGGTGCGTTATGTATCCGAGCGCAGCATCGTCATAATCTCCACGACCGACGTCCATGCCAAGGTCGAGAACTTCCCCCGTCTGGCTACGGCCATAGCCCGCTGCCGCGATACGGTGGCCACGATCGTAGCCGATGCGGGTGACCGCTGGACGGGCAACGCATACGTCGACATGGCTCGCGAGCCGCGCCGTCCCGTGATCGACATGATGAACGCCATGGGCTACGACGTGGCCACGCTCGGTAACCACGAGTTTGACGACGGGCAGGCTTTCCTCGGGCACATCAACTCGCTGTGCCGGTTCGACATAATCTGCGCCAACGTGGTGAGCGATACGATCACCTTCCCCCAGCCCGCGCCGTACAGGATATTCTGCCGCCGCGGCGTCAAGGTGGGGTTCGTGGGCGTGGTGACCAACTATGACCACAACAACCATCCGGCAGGTAAGGACGAGAGTTTCGAGGGCCTCGTCTTTCCCGATCCGCAGCGTACTGCCGCCGAGTACGCGTGGCTGAAGGATCGCTGCGACGTGCTGGTGCTGCTCTCGCACATGGGCGACGACATGGACCGCGAACTGGCGTCGAAATGTTCGGCTTACGACCTGATACTGTGCGGCCATACGCACAATCTGGTAGATACGGTGGTGAACGGTACTGCGCTCGGGCAGTCGGGGTACGGCGCCAAGAACATAGGTGTGACGCACATACGCATGAAGGGGACGAAGATCGTCTCGCTCGACTATCGCATCGTGCCGCTCGATGGGTATGAACCCGACCCGCACATGGCGCAGCTGGTGGACGAACTATACGACAACGAGGCGTTGAGCCGTCCCGTGGGCGAGAGCAGCCGCATACTCACGCGCGTGGGGCTGGCGGCATGGGAGACCGATGCCATGCGGCGGCGTTTCGATGCCGACGTGGCGTTCTACCACTATGGCGGCATACGGTTCGACTCGCTGCCCGGGCTTCCGATAAACACGGGTATGATATATGGCATGGAACCCTTTTCGTCGACGCTCTATACCATGCGCATGACCCCTGCGCAGATGCGTCGCATGATCATATCGAAGTACAACGATACTGCCAACCCCAAGGAGTCGCACCGTATAGACCTCTTCTCGTCCACGCCCTACACGATCCGTGTCGACGGGCGCGGCGAGGCGGTGGATGTCGTCTTCCCCGATCTGGAGGAGGCCGACACGTGCCGTGTTGTGATGGGCGACTACATGTACAAGAACTATCGCGACATCGAGGCGACGGATGTAGTGGATGAGGGCGTGCTGCTCACCGACGTGCTGATAAACCACCTGCGCGAAAACTCCCCGATCGACTATTCGAACGAGGGCCTGCAGAATATACGTCGGGCCGAGTAGCCATTTATCCTGAAGGCCATACGGGCGGCAGCCATAACCTGTATAATGGTTTCGGCTGCCGCCCGCGTTATTTCTTTGGGAGATGAATCCCCTTAAGCGATATACTCTTCTATGTTGTTCTGCGCCATATATTCGGCGAGGGCCTTGCCGCCGTCGATGCTTGCCACGCCCTGCACGAAGACCTTGATGCCGAGAGTCGAGTCGCGCAGCGCCACGATGTTGCGCAGCGTCTCGAGCACGCAGTAGTCGCCCGCGATGCCGCATACGACCACCTCGTCGGCAGCCTTGATTGTCTCGACGCGTTTCTCGCCGGCGAAGGCCCCGTACTCCTCGCGCGAGGCATCCTTGCCCTTGCGGTAGATGTCGTATGCGGGGGCTGCCGTCAAGAGTGCGAGCGGCAGCGACGCCCCCTCGGAGTATGCCACGCAGTGCATGGGCCACGGCCCGCCCTGCGCCTTGAACGAGCAGTGGTCGACGGGGTGCCAGTCGAGCGTGAATATGACGTTGTCGAATCTCTCTATGATACGCCCCACCTCGGCGGGAAGCCGTTCGCCGCCCTTGACGTAGAGCGCGCCCTCGGGTGAGTAGAAGTCCTTCTGCAGGTCTACCACCACCAGTGTCTTCATTACCTTGACGCTCATGACTTTTCGGATTGGATGTTGTACTATGGGCAAAAATAGTCAAAAAAATCGATAATGGCAAGGCTTCGCCGCGGAGCCCGCAATGCCTACCGTGCGGCGTAGACCACCTTCTTGGTCTCGAAGAAGGGCTCGTCGAAGAGTTCCGATATGGGGTATTCGTGCCATGCGATGCGGGTCTCGGCCAGCTCCTGTTGCAGGTCGCCGCCCTTCAGGCAGAACATTCCGTCGTCGAGCGTGCCGTGACGTCCGCGCTCGATCTTGTTCCATACCCATGCGACGAGCTGCGGCGTGCGCGCCACGGCCCGCGTCACGACGTAGTGGAAACGCTCGCCGATCTGCTCGACACGTACGTTGCGAGCCTCGATGTTGGTTATGCCTGCCGCCTCGCATACGCCTTTGACGACGGTGATCTTCTTGCCTATGGAGTCTGCGGCCACGAAGTGCGCCTCGGGGAACATTATGGCCAGCGGCACGCTGGGGAAGCCTCCGCCGCAGCCGACGTCGAGGATGCGGGCGCCACGGTCGAAACGGCAGATGGCGGCAATGGCGAGCGAGTGGAGCACGTGACGTACGTACAGCTCGCCGAAATCCTTGCGCGAGATGACGTTTATGCGGGCGTTCCACTCGGCGTAGGCTTCGTGCAGCGAGGCGAACTGTCGGCGCTGATGCTCCGTAACGTCGGGGAAATATTTCAGTATGGGCTCTATCATCGCTCGGTCGTTTGTTTTGTCGTGGGGCGGTGCGTATCGCCCTCCGCCGTATCGTGATCCTGACTGCGGCGTTGCTGCTCGGCGCGCCGCATCGCCTCGGCCGTCGAGAGCAGCCCGCATGCCGCCTGTATGTCCTCCCCGCGCGAGGCGCGGATGGTGGTGTGTATGCCTCCGGCGGTGAGACGGTCGCGGAAGGCCTCCATCTTCTGCCGCGGGGGTGAGAAGTAGGGCGAGTCGGGTATGCGGTGGAAGCGTATGATGTTGATGCGGCAGTTCAGGCCGTTGAGCAGGCGCCGCAACTCGCGTATATGCGCCGCCGTGTCGTTGAGCCCCTCCATGAGGATATACTCGAACGACAGCCGCCGCTGTCCCGAGAAGTCGTGCCGCCGCAGCATATCCGTAAGCTCGCGTATGGGATACGCCTTCTCGACGGGCATGATCTCGGCGCGCTGGTCGTGGAAGGGGTTGTGCAGGCTTACGGCTATATGTACCTTCGTCGCCTCGATGAGCTGCTCCAGACGCGGCGTTATGCCCGCCGTGGAGAGCGTGATGCGCGTTGGCGACCATGCCATTCCCCACGGCGAGGTGAGTATCTCGAGTGCCGCCAGCACGTTGTCGTAGTTGTCCAGCGGCTCGCCCATGCCCATGAAGACGATGTTCGTGAGGCGTGCGCTCTCGGGTATTGCGAGGATCTGGTTCAGGATCTCACCCGTAGAGAGCGACCGCCGCAGTCCCTGACGTCCCGTGGCGCAGAAACGGCATCCCATGCGGCATCCCACCTGCGAGGAGACGCAGAGCGTGGCGCGCTCGCCGTCGGGTATGTATGCCGCCTCGATGAATCCCTCGTCGGGCGAGCCGAAGAGATATTTCTTGGTGCCGTCGGCCGAGACGCTCGTCCGCAGCGGGGGCGTAAGGCGCGCCTCGAAACGTCGGGCGAGCTTTTCGCGGGCCGCACGCGAGAGGTCGGTCATGGCGTCGACCCGCTGCACGCGCCGCACGTAGAGCCAGCGGGCGATCTGCCCTGCGGCAAAGGCCGGAAGGGCCTCGTCGCGGCATATCTCGCGCAGGCGGGTGAGGGTCATTCCATAGAGATTTTCCATATCGTTGGCGGCGTATGTGCGGGTGTCCGAAGCGTGGACGGCAGCAAAAGTAAAAAAAAATGCGATATTTTTACTTCCCGCGCACTCTTTATTGGAATATTATGATTATATTTGCCCAAAGAAGTGGGCCTCCAATTAGCCGGGGGCGTGTGAGTTCGGATTCAGGCATGTTATTGGATGTGTCTGAATGCAGGCAAATAAAAAAGTAGAGCATAAAACTACTCAACTACCGATATTTTTAAATAGAAAACTGACAATATGGAAATTAAGAAATCGCCAGAGGCAGATCTTCAGAACAGAAAAGGTCTGTTTTTTGAAATCGGTTTAGTCATTGCCCTTGCGGCGGTGCTCGGAGCCTTCCTCTACACTCCGAAGGAGTACCGCATCGAGCAGGTGGTATCGAACGTAGTGGTCGAGGACCAGCAGATCGTCGAGGTGACGCGTCAGGAGCAGAAACCGCCTGAGCAGCCCAAGAAGGTCGAGATGCAGGTGGTTACCGACATTCTCGACGTGGTGACCAACGACACCAAGATCACCAGCGACATCAACTTCGACGAGTTCACCGAGGATATGGAGATCACGGCAGCTCCCGTCGAGGTCGAGGAGGAGGTTATCGAGGAGGAGACCCCCTTCATCCGTGTCGAGAAGATGCCTTCGTTCCAGGGCGGTGACCTGAATGCTTTCCGTAGCTGGGTTCAGGGCAAGCTCCACTATCCCCAGATCGCTCAGGAGAACGGTATCTCGGGACGTGTGGTTCTGTCGTTCGTGATCGAGAAGGACGGTACGCTTACCAACATCGAGGTGCTGCAGGCACCCGACCGTTCGCTGTCGGAGGAGGCCGTACGTGTGCTCGAGACCTCACCCAAGTGGGAGCCGGGCATGCAGAGCAACAAGGCCGTGCGTGTGAAGTACACGTTGCCGGTTGATTTCCAGATTCACAACTAATAGTTAGACGCAAGGCATCCCGCTTTTCGACGGGATGCCCTTTTTTTTTACCCCTACGGATGGCAAAATCGAAAGAGGAGAAGCAGACGCAGCAGAGTTCGGAGCAGAAGGAGCGTGAGGGAGCCGCGGCTCCCGAGGCGGAGCGCCGCACGCGCGCCGTCGTTGTGGCAGTAGTACGAGGCGGCCAGAGTGTCGCCCAGACCGAGGAGTTCCTCTCGGAGTTGGAGTTTCTGGCCGAGACGGCCGACATAGATACCGTCTGCCGCTTTACGCAGCGCCTGCCGCAGCCCTCGGCCCGCCTCTATGTCGGGCCCGGCAAGATCGAGGAGATCGCGGCATACTGTGCCGACAACGAGATCGACGTCGCCATCTTCGACGATGAGCTCTCGCCCTCGCAGACGCGCAACATCGAGAAGGCCCTGCCGTGCCGCGTGATGGACCGCACGCGATTGATACTCGATATCTTCATGTCGCGCGCCCGCACGGCATACGCCAAGACACAGGTCGAACTGGCGCATAACGAATACATGCTGCCGCGTCTGGCCGGTCTGTGGACGCACCTTGAGCGACAGCGAGGCGGTACGGGTACGCGAGGCGGTGCGGGCGAGCGCGAGATCGAGACTGACCGCCGTATCGTGCGCAACCGCATAGCCAAACTGAAGGAGGATCTGGCCAAGATCGACCGCCAGATGGCGGTGCAGCGTTCGAACCGCGGGTCGCTGGTGCGTGTGGCTCTGGTGGGATATACCAACGTGGGTAAGTCGACGCTCATGAACCTCATATCGAAGAGCGATGTCTTTGCCGAGAACAAACTCTTCGCTACGCTCGACACGACGGTGCGAAAGGTGGTCTTCGACAACCTGCCCTTCCTGCTGTCGGATACCGTCGGTTTTATCCGCAAGCTGCCGACGGAACTTATCGAGTCGTTCAAGTCGACGCTCGACGAGGTGCGCGAGGCCGACCTTCTGGTGCATGTGGTCGATATCTCGCACCCCAATTTCGAGGAGCAGATCGATGTGGTGAAGCAGACGCTGCGCGACATCGGAGCGGGTGACAAACCCGTATATCTAGTATTCAACAAGATCGACGCATATACCTATATAAAGAAAGATGAGGATGATCTGACGCCGGCCACGCGTGAGAACCTCTCGCTGGAGGATCTCAAGCGCAGTTGGATCGCGCGGGCCAATACGCCGTGCATATTTATCTCGGCGGCGTGCCGCACAAATATCGACAAGCTGCGGTCGGATCTCTACGGTATGGTTCGCGAGATACATGCCGGACGTTACCCGTTCAACAATTTTCTTTATTGACTTGGCCGTCCGTGGCGGTATCGTTGTAATGATCCCGAAAACAGGGATACAAGGGGAGTGCAAGTATGCCGCGGCGGGATTATGTTAAGCCGATAATGAGACCGCGGCATGGTTATGCGGAGTCGACGGGGAGGGGATAACATGGAGAGAGACGAAGACTATAAGGAGACAATAAGGAGGTTTACAAAAAGACCATAAAATTAACACAAAGCAGGATATGATTCACATTCTGAACAAGGAGAACACTATTCTCAACAAATTCATCTCTCAGATCCGGGACAAGTCGATACAGAAGGACTCGATGCGGTTCCGCCGCAATATCGAGCGTATCGGCGAGGTCATGGGTTACGAGATCTCAAAGACGCTTAACTACAAGACCCACATTATCGAGACGCCGCTGGGCGAGGCCCCGGTCGAGATGATAAGCGATCAGATTGTGGTTGCGACGATCCTGCGTGCGGGACTGCCTCTGCATCAGGGCTTCCTGAACTATTACGACGATGCTCAGAACGCCTTTGTCTCGGCCTACCGCAAGAGCAGCAAGGACGGCAAGTTCACCGTGAAGGTGGAGTACATATCGTGCTGCAGCCTCGAGGGCAAGACGATGCTGCTTGTAGACCCGATGCTGGCTACGGGTACGTCGCTGGTGCTGGCATACGAGGCCCTGTGCGAGAAGGGCGGCCAGCCGGCACATACGCATATCGCCTCGGTCATAGCGAGCGAGCAGGGTGTGGATTATGCCACGAAGCACCTGCCGTCGAAGGATACGACGTTGTGGGTCGGTGCCGTGGATGCCGAACTCACGTCGCGTGCCTATATCGTTCCGGGCATAGGCGACGCGGGCGATCTGGCCTTCGGCGAGAAGCTCGGATAGGACGGCGTGCGGCGCAACATGCCGTGTGGTTAGGCGCTGGGGGAGGTACGAATATCACGCCCCAATGTTTGGAGAGTTGTCGGAGGGCGGTCGCTTAAGGCCGAATGATCTCCGTTGAAATGCGGCGACGCGGATTCCCGGATAAAAGGGAATCCGCGTCGCGTCTGTTTCGTGCAGGGTCTTCGCGTTATGATGATGTCTGCGGCGTGCCGCCTCTGACGCGGCAGAACCCTATTTTGCGGTGAAGCGCCACGAGTCGAAATCGAAGAGATTCTCACCCTCACCCTTGAAGATGAGATAGAGGTCGTGCTTGCCGTCGACCTTTGAGACCTTGGTCTTCACTTGCGTCCACGGCTGCTTGCCATGGGCCTTGCCGACGGGACATACACCTATGACGGGGCCGTCGATGCTGTCGATGCGGAGTTCTATGGCGCCGCTTTCGGCGGCGTTGGCGACGGCAGCCTCGAAGCGTTTGGCTCCGGCGGCGAAGTCGGCTTCACGTACCTTGATGTAGTCGCCGTCGTCGATCTTCGTGACGTAGACGCGGCGCGTGGAGTCGCAGGCTACATCCACACCCTCACACCACGCTATGGTCTCGGCCTGAGTGTCGAGGTAGGGGTCGAGCTTCCCTACGCTCCTTGCGATGCCGGCCTTGCTGTGCTTGAGTTCGGGTATCGAGCCGTCCTCGTTGAAGATCAAAGGTATGACATTTACGGCACGGCGTTTCTCGTGACCTTCGGGCAGATCCTCGTTCATGTAGAAGAAGTACCATTGGCCCTTGTATTCCGCCACGCCCGGGTGGTTGCCCATGCTCCCCTGCTCGAATGCCTTCATCACGACACCGCCGTATTTCCACGGACCGAGGGGCGAGGTGCTCGTAGCGTAATATATATGTTCGGGCACGTGCGCCGCATACATCAGATAGTAGATGCCGTTGCGCTTGAATATCCACGGGGCCTCCTCATAGTCCGAGCCGAAGGCCTCCCTGTCCTTGATCTCGAAGGTGATGATGTCGCCCGAGAATGACACCATGTCTTCGTTGAGCTTGACGCAGTAGAGGGCGTTGTTGCCCCAGTACATGTATGCCTGCCCGTCGTCGTCGATGAAGACCGTGGGGTCGATGTCCTCCCATCCGTGTCCCGAGTAGTTGGTCATGTCGGGATGTATGAGCTGCCGTCCGAGCGCATCCTTGAAGGGACCGTATGGACTCTCCGACTCGAGTACGATCACACCTACGGGCGAGATGTAGAAATAGTATTTGCCGTTGCGGTAGATCGCCTGCGCGGCGTTGGCGTTGCCGCCATAAGGCAGGTCGCGGGTGTCGGCAACGGGGGCGTGCGCCGTCCAGTTTACCATGTCGGTGGTCGAGAAGCAGAGGTAGTCGTACATGATGAAGTGCGACTTCGGAGCCTCGTCCTCATCGTGTCCGGTGTAGAGGTAGAGTGTATCGCCGTGCACCAGCGGCGCCGGATCGGCCGTAAAGGTATGTTGTATGATCGGGTTCTGTGCCGCGGCTCCCGATGCGAGAAAAAGCAGCGCCGACACTGTGGCCGCGCATTTGCATCGTATGTTCTTCATATAGCTTGTTGTTTTATGTGTCTCTGTGAGGCTCCGTACTCCGTCGGCGGGTATATGCGGGTATATGTCTGAGGCCGCTGCGGGCGCTATCTTCGGGCTATGCCCTTCTCCGTCAGTTCGACGGGCCGTATCGAGCCGTCGCGGCGAAAGCGCAGGCGCTCGACGCATACGTGTCTGCGGCAGTCGCCTCCCGGCTGGCCCTCCAGCATGTAGGATCCGTCATGGTAAAAGAAGTACCACTTGCCCTTGAATCGGTTTACCGAGGGGTGTATCGTAAATCCGTGTCGGGCCGACGACGTGAGCAGCCCGCGGTAGCTCCACGGCCCGTCGAGCGATTGAGCCGTAGCGTAGGCTATCTGTTCGGGCTGCACTCCCGGGGCGTCGGCTGCATATACCATATAATATAGACCCTTGCGCTTGAAGAGCCACGGCCCCTCGGAGTAGTTCCGCAACCCCACATGGCGGATCTCGCCGTCGAGGTGGATCATGTCGGGCTTGAGGCGTACGATATAGCAGTCGCCGTTGCCCCATGCCATCCACGGCGTGCCGTCGTCGTCGATGAAGACCGTAGGGTCGATGTCGGCATTGGCACGGTGCGAGTCGGGTGTCATGTCGTCGGTTATGAGCGGATCGGATTCACTGCGTGCGGGTGCGTAGGGGCCTGTCGGCGAGTCGGACACGGCCACGTCGATCATGTGTTTGCCGTTGCGGGTGTCGTCAAGCGTTACATAGAAGTAGTATTTGCCGTCACGTTCCACCATCTGCGCGGCCCATGCGCCGTAGGGGTTGGCGTGCGGAAAGTCGGCCGCGCGCATGACAACACCGTGATTTGTCCAGTTGACCATGTCGGAGGATGAGTATGCGACCCAGTGCGGCATGTTGAACCAGCCGCCGACACCCGCCTTGTCCTCACCTACAAAGGCGTAGATACGGTCGCCGACGACCGTGCAGGCGGGGTCGGCGGTGAAGGCGTCGGTGAAGATCGGGTTCTGTCCGGGTATGCGCTCACGTCCCGTGCCCTCGATCGCAAGGTCGCGCATGCGTCCGTTGCGCACTTGCAGCGAGTTGGGGAATCCGCCCGGGAATCCGTGCCCGACGACCCATCTCGAGACGTTGTACGGCAGGGCGTAACCCTTGTACACGGCGCTCTGCGAGGCCTCCGCACCGTTATCGCACGCGCGGACGGTGAGTGTCAATGTCGAACGTTTGCGTTTGGGGTTGTATTGCGATCGGACGGCGATGTCGAACCAGCGGCCTTTGGTGACCCTCTCGCCGGCGAAGATACGGTGCAGCTCTCCATTGCGGTCCTTGATCTCGGCGAAGATCTGCTCCGTCGATGGGTCGTAGCCGACGGTCAGGTCGGCGTATAGCTCGCCGCGGCCTCCCTCCTTGCAGAGTGCCGCCTGCTCCGTGAGCAGGGTGTTGAAGCATGCCGAGAACGACACCTCGAATGTCGTGCGCATGTCGGTGTAGAAGAGTGGGCTGTTGCTTCCGGCCGCAGCCTCCGAACAGTCGAGTGCGACCACGCTGTCGGCTGCTATGGCTCCGAAGTCGGACCATCCGCCTTTGGTTACGGGTCGGTCTTGGGCGCCGGCTTCGATACATACCACGAGGAGTACCGCCATGATGCAGGCTGCCCCGTATGAGGTTCTGGTGTAAGATATCATGTGTAGCAGTTTAGGGGGTTGGATGCGCGGCTGCGGCCTCTTTTGCGGCCTGCGGCCGAATGTGCGGCCCCGCGGCCGTTTACTTCATACAAAGTAAGTCATTATATCAATATTGTCAACAGCTGCGGAGAAAATGGGCGGAAAATACGCTTACTCGGCCGCCGCCGGGATTCGGTCCCGGTGAGGTCGGATGATGGGCTGCATGGCGGTATATGCAACGGTATTACCGCTTTACGGTGACGCTGCGCGTAGCGGGGTCGAAGGTGACGTTTGCCGAGGCGAAGAGCCTTTCGAGGTGGCCGCTGCGTACGGTCTGCTCGACCGTCTGCAGATAGAGGTGCGGGGGCGCGATGAGGGCTATGTCGTCGCAGAGGTTGAGCGCTATGTCCAGCTCGTGGGTCGAGAAGAGTATGCACTTGTCCTGTCCGTGCGCCAACTCGGCCAGAAGCGTGCACAGTTCGTAGCGGTTGGGCATGTCGAGGAAGGCCGTGGGCTCGTCGAGCAGGATCACGGGCGTCTGCTGCGCCAGCGCACGCGCTATCATGATACGCTGGCACTCGCCGTCCGACATGCGGTCCATCGTGCGGTCGGCGTAGTCGGCCATGCCGACCGTCGCGAGCGACTGCTCGACAATCTCGGCATCGGTCTGCTGCATGCGCCCGATCCAGTTGGTATAGGGGGCGCGCCCGAGCGCCACGACATCACGGCACCGCAGGTCGGCAACACGCACACGTTCCGTCGTTACCGTAGCTACGGTAAGGGCCATGCGTGCGGGTGTGTACTCCTTCACGTCGCGGCCGTCGATGGTGATGCGTCCCGACATGACGGGCTGCACGCCTGATATGGCACGCAGCAGCGTACTCTTGCCCGTGCCGTTACGGCCGAGCAGGGCAGTGAGGGCTCCGCGCCGTATCTCGGCGTCAGCCCCTGCGATGAGGGTGCGGCTGCCGTAACCGAGCGAGAGATTTTCGAGACGTATCATCCGTGCAGTGAGTTTTATACAATGTTTCTGTTTCGTACGACGACCCATACTACTACGGGTATTCCGAGCAGTGCCGTTATGGAGTTTACGGGCAACGCCAGCAACTTTGCCACCATGTCGCACAGCAGCAGCGACGCGGCGCCCGTGAGGGCGGCGGCGGGCATGAGCGTACGGTGGTCGGCGTTGCGGAAGATGACGCGCGCGACATGTGGCATGGCCAGACCGATGAATCCTATGGGGCCGCAGAAGGCCGTGACGGTACCTGCAAGGAGCGTTGTCGAGAGAAGTATTATCGAGCGCGAGCGGCGCAGGTCGAGCCCCATCGAGCGGGCGTAGTTCTCACCCAGAAGCAGCATGTTGAGTGACTTTATGGCGGCTACGCTGAGTGCGGCTCCCGCCGCCACGGCGGGCAGCAGCAGCGCCAGCTGCGTTGCGGTGACGTCGCCGAGCGAGCCCATGGTCCAGACGACGAAGCTCTTGAGCGCCTCCTCGGCGCTGAGGTATTGCAGTATCTGCACTATGGCGCTCACGCCCGAGCTTATCATCATACCGAGGATGAGTATCACCATTATGTCCTTTATCCGGGTACTTATTGCGGCGACGAGGGCGAGTGTGGCGGCGGCTCCGATCCACGCGGCGCCTGCCACGCCGAGCGACGAGAGCCATGCATGCCCCGTAAGGCCCAACATCGGGGCCCCGAGTATGAAGAGCGCCACGCCGAGGCTTGCTCCCGAACTTACGCCCAACACGTATGGGCCGGCCAGAGGGTTGCGGAAGAGCGTCTGCATCTGCAGGCCGCTCACGGCCAGCGCGGCCCCCGCGACGAGTGCCACGACGGCCTTCATGAGGCGTATGTCACGTATGATACGGGCGGTTGTAGGGTCGCACTCGCCGCCCGTAAGCGCTGCCCACACATCTCTTATGGGTATCGATACCGACCCTACGGCTATGTCGGCGGCAAAGAGTACCGCTACGGCTGCCGTGAAGAGTATAAAGAGTATCGTGGTGCGCGATTTCATCCGTTGCGGGCTATTCGATGCGTTTGTAGTAGTAAAGTTGGTCGTCGGTGATGCCGGCCTCGGGATGGAACACCCCGATCAGGTCGTGCAGCACCACGTCGGGGTGCACGACGCTCGACTCCCAGAAGTCGTTGCCGCCGGCGGCCGTCATGCGGCGGTTGCAGTTGTATATGCGGCCGTGGCGCACGCACTCCACATCGGCAAATTTGGGATGGCGGCTGCGCAGCTCGGCCAGCGAGGCGATCTGTCCCACGTTGATCCAGCAGTCGGCCTGTGAGGCCATGAGGTATGCCTGCTCGACATCGACGGTTTCGGACTTGTCGCCCGTATCGTTGCGGTAGATGTAGTCGCCGCCCGCATCCTCTATGAGGCGGGCCATGTAGCTCGACGTCGAGGGCATGAACCAGCTGTCGCCGTATGGTGCGTTTATCATGACGCGCGGTCTCTCGGGCATGGCGGCGGCAGCGCGCCGCAGCGAGTCGTAGCGCGGCGGCAGCAGTGCGAAGGCTTGCTCGGCGGCCATACGCACGCCCGTGATCTCGCCCATGGCCACCATCCATTCGGCCTTGCCCAGAGGCGAGGACTCGACATACTCGCCCACGTAGGCGTAGGGTATGCCCAGCTCGCGCAGCTTGGACTCCATGCCGCTGGGCCCCGTTACGCCGTAGAGCAGAACGAGATCGGGTGCGAGGGCCACGATACGTTCATAGTCGACGTCGGGTTCGTATCCCACGTCGGCGATGGCGTCGCGGTGGGCGTTTACATAGGGGTCGGAGATGAAATCGAGACCCGACACGCCGACTATCCGGTCACTGCAGCCGATGGCGCCGAGCATCGCTACGTGCGTCGACGACATGCAGACGATACGCCGTGCGGGTTTCTGGATGCTCTGCATGTCGGGATCTGCCGCAAGGTTTGTATTGCCTATGACAAGTCTGCGGCGCTCCGGGCCCGAGCCCTGCCACGGCGATGAGGTCTCTATAAGTACGGCATCGCCGTCGGGTGTGCCCGTTATGGCGAATCCAGACGCGTAGTGCGGGGTGTATATCTGCCGTGTGAAGGCCTCCGTCGATGTTGCCGTGCGGCGGCCGCAGGCAGAGGCTATCAGCGCCGCTATGGTCAGAACGATATATGCCGTGTGTCTCATCTCTCGCGTATGTCTTTATGTATTGTCTGGAGCAGGGCCTTGCCCTCGTCGGTCATGCGTCCGACGCAGCCGTCGTCTCCCGTGCGTTCGACGACCTTCTCGCCCGTGCAGTCGTATATTACGTGCCCGCATCCGGAGATCATGCCGAAGCCGTTGTTGAAGGTCCAGAATCCGAAGTGCGGCTGCGCGGGGTCGAGGATATTGCGGCTGAAGGTGAACGCCGAGGTGTCGATATGCATTTCGGCGAGCAGCGTCGCGGCCAGATCGCTCTGCGAGGCGTAGGTCTCTATGACGGCGGGCTCACGCACGGCGCCGCCCATCCACAGCATCGGTATGCGCTGCCGTGCCACCGATCCCGCCTCCAGACCCTCGGGATAGCCTATGCCGTGGTCGGCAACGAGGATTATGAGCAGGTTGTCCCACAGGGGCTTGCCGCGCCATGAGTCGATCATGCGGGCCACGCACTCGTCGGTGAAGGCGGCGGCATTGAGGATCTTGTTGTCGAGACGGTGGTAGGGTACGTCGAAGGGTTCGTGTGAGCTGAGCGTGAGCAGCGTAGCGAAGAAGGGGCGTCCGTCGGCGGCGAGCTGCTCGACCTGACGGGCGAAGAGCGGGCAGGCAACGTCGTCGGCATATCCCCACTGTGCGGGCGCCACGTCGAAGTGCATGTCGCGTTGGTCGGTTATACGCTCCACGCCCGTGCCGTAGAGGTATGAGACCGTATTGGTGAAGTCGGCGTCGCCGCCGTATGTGAACGTCGTGGCATAGCCCTCGGCCTGCAGCGAACGCGCTATCGACGGCAGTGTCTGGGCCTTGTGCGGCAGCTTCATGATCGACATGACGGGCTGTGCCGGATATCCGCTCATGACCGCCACCTGTCCGCGGTCGGTGCGGAACGAGTTGGCGTAGATGTTCTCGAACCAGAGACCCTCCTGCTTGAAGCCGTTGAGGTGGGGTGTGACCTGCTCGCCGTCGACAACCTCGTCGGTGATGGTGCGTCCGAAACTCTCGAGAAGGATCAGCACAACGTTCGGACGTGTCGTGGTGAGCAGTTCGGGTGTTTGGCCTGAGGGGGCCGTACCTCCACGCAGAGGCTCGAACAGGGCGGCGCGCTGCGGCTCGTCGTAATATTCGTAGTCGTAGAGTCCGTCATCTGACTGCACTGCCGACGAGAGGAACGAGAATACGGGATTCGTGGCGGCATGGTTCAGGATCATGCGGTCGCTGAAATATACTTTGCTCACGTTTGCGGGCGAGGTGCCCGTGCCTCCGCGTATGGCCAGAAAGAGCAGGCCGCCGCCGAAGAGCAATATCAGCGTCGAGCCTATGCGGCGCCACAGCGTGAGGCTGTCGTTGGTATATAGCGTTATGAGACGTCGGTAGACGAAGACCATAAGCGCCGTATAGACGGTTATGACGATCATCTGCGGCCACACGTCGCTCCAAGTGATGCTGGCGGCGGCCTCCTCGGGCGTCTTGAGATACAGCAGGATGGTGTCGTCGAGGCGGAAGCCCCAATATTTATACAGAGCCAGATCGACGGCGACGATGACGGCGACGGCGACCGATATGACTGCGAAATATATATTGAGCACACGGCGTACAGTCCGCTCCGAGAGGGGAATCCACACCGTGGCTATCATCACCAGAAGCGGCACGACACAGACATATCCCGCCGTTGTGGAGTCGAGCATCAGCCCGTGCCACGACACGGCGAGCAGCTCCGAGGCCGAGGCGTCGGCCGCAAGCGGGGCGTACCACAGCAGGAAGAGTGGTTTCTGGAGCGCCATGAGCAGCACCGTGGCGATGAATAACGCTGCTATGAATAGTATTTTACGCAACATCTGCGGTTACGGGTTGGTTTGACGTCTGCAAAGATAACGGTTTTCGGTGAGAATTTCGTGTGGCGCTGTCGCCGCCACGTCTTATGCCTTCTCTCCCTCGATGATGAAGCGGCACATACGCTCGCGGGCGCGGTGGATGCGGGTCTTGACCGTACCCATCGGCATGTGGAGCTTCTCGGCGATCTCCTCGTAGGAGAAGTCGTCGATGAAACGCATGACGAAGAGTCGCCGGTACTGTTGCGGCAGCCGCTCGATGTAGCGCTCGATCTGCGAGCGTTGCTGCGTGTTGATGAGGCTCTCCTCGGGCGAGGGGGCGCTCGATGCCGGCGCCGAGAACTTGCCGTCGATGGATATGTCCTCCTGACGCTTGCGCTCGAAGTCGATATGCGTATTCTTGGCTATGGTGTAGAGCCACTGCCCGAAGGTATATTCGGGCGAGTAGCGGTGGAGGTTGGCATATACCTTTATGAATGTCTCCTGCAGCAGGTCGTCCGTATCCTCTGGCGGGGTCGAGCGTTGCAGGAACAGACGCCGTATGGCGTCGCGGTAGCGGTTGAAGAGGTATTCGAATGCCGTATGGTCGCCCGCGAGGGTGAGCTCCACAAGGCGTCTGTCGTCGGCGACGATGTAGTCGGCTATCTCCATACTCCGGGCACTTTACGCACGAGCGACAGCCGCAGGGCCATCATCATGAGCGGATTGAAGAGATCGAAGATGAAGAACCGCAGCGCTACTCCCTGCTCGCCCACGCGTTTGGCTATCGACCGTATGCGGTATAGCGCGGCGGCGTAGCGCAGCAGTACGAGCAGTGCGGCCGCGGCCTTGAACTCCACGGGCATGAATATGATTGCCGCGAGAGCGGCCAGCAGGAACAGCGTCTGGCTGCCGAGGTCCCACTCTATGGCCGTGCGTACGCGGCGCGGGTAGAACTCGTATGCCGAGCCGTAGTATCGCAGCCGCCCGAACCACCAGCGCAGCCCGCCCCACGGGTGCTCGATGGTGCTGCCCTTGGCTATGAGCACGATGCTGACATTGTTGCGGCGGGCGACCTTCTGTATGAAGAGGTCGTCCTCACCGATGTTCATATTCAGGTGTGTGAAGCCCTTGTTGGCGAAGTATAGCTCCTTGGTGAAGCCTATGTTGTGGCGGATGCCGCGGTAGGTGTTGCGGCTGACGGCCTGTGTGAGCCAGTAGACCGACATCTGCAGGCGCGAGAGACGCATGAGGTAGTTGCCCAGACCCTTCGCCGGCTCTATGGCCGTGTATCCTATGACGATCTGCCCGCGCATGAAGGCCTTGCCCATCATGGCGAGCCACTGCGTCGAGGCGGGTATGGCGCTGGCCGTGGTGAGCAGCAGATGGTTGTACGAGGCCGACTTGATACCCACGTTTATGGCCATCTTGACCGATATGGGGAAACGGGGGTTGTATTCGATCTTGGTGACCGTAAGGTTGGGGTAGTTGAGGCGCTGGCGCGTGAGCTCCTCGTAGAAGTCGCCGTCGGCGCCTACATATACCACAACCACCTCGAAGGGGGCGGAATACTCCTGTGCGAAGAGCGCCGGAAGACGCTCGTCCAGATAGTCATAGTCTTCGGAGAAGAGGGGTACGATGATCGAGACCGAGGGTTCGGCCTCGAGGATCTTCTTGCGGCGCGAGTTGCGGAAGCGGACGATGCGTCCGTAGAGGACGATATGGTAGTATAACTGTACGAAAAACAGTATCATTATCGACGCTGCCAAAGCCGTACCCTGCCATCCGTAGTGTTCGATTATGGTGTCGAAGTAGTGCATTTTTCGGAAACGGTATAATCATGCAAATATACTCTTTTCGTACGAAATGTCATAACGCTCGGAGCAAAAAAAGAGCCCTCGGCCGGAGGCTCGGAGGTTGTATTTTACGTAAAGAATCGCTATCTTTATAGCGGCGGCCCGAGAGGGTCGGACATTGAAAAACAACTTGCACGTATGAGATACGACAGATTGCTTCTGCCGCTGACGCTGCCCCTTGCCGGAGCGGCCGCACAGCAGGCATCGGCGCAGGCTGCCGCGGCGGCCGGGCGGCCCAACATTATCCTGTTCATGGTCGACGACATGGGGTGGCAGGATACCTCGCTGCCCTTCTGGAGCGAGCGCACCTTCTACAATGACCGTTACGAGACGCCCAACATGGAGCGTCTGGCGCGGCAGGGGGTTATGTTCACGCAGGCATACGCCTGCAGTCTCAGCTCGCCCACGCGCTGCAGCCTCATGACGGGGAGCAATGCCGCGCGCCACCGCGTGACCAACTGGACGCTGCGCAAGGGCGTGACGACCGACGCGGCGGATGACCGTCTCGCCTTCCCCGAGTGGAACTGCAACGGCATAGCCCAGAGCGAAGGTACCGATCTTACATACGTGGGGACGAGTTTCGTCGACCTGCTGCGCGCGGGCGGATACCACACCATACATTGCGGCAAGGCGCACTGGGGCGCCATCGACACCCCGGGCGAGAACCCGCACCACTTCGGCTTCGAGGTCAACATCGCGGGCCACGCGGCGGGCGGGCCGGCCACATACCTGAGCGAACGCAACTACGGCTACGATGCCGACGGCCGTCCGCAGGGCCTCTTCGCCATACCCGGGTTGGAGAAGTATTGGCAGTCGGGCACCTTCCTTACCGAGGCCCTGACCCGTGAGGCCATAGCCGCCATGGAGAAGGCCGTGCGATACGACCGCCCGTTCTACCTCTACATGTCGCACTATGCGATCCACGTGCCGATCGACCGCGACATGCGTTACTATGAAAAGTACCTGCACAAGGGCCTCTCGGCAAAGGAGGCGGCCTACGCCTCGCTTATCGAGGGTATGGACAAGAGTCTGGGCGACATAATGGATTGGCTCGAACAGAGCGGCGAGGCCGACAATACGGTCATCATCTTCATGAGCGACAACGGCGGGTTCTGTTCGAGTACGGGCTGGCGCGACGAGCCGCTCTATACGCAGAACTATCCCCTGACCTGCGGCAAGGGCTCGGCCTACGAGGGCGGCATACGCGAGCCGATGATCGTATCGTGGCCGGGAGTCACGGCGGCGGGGACGCGCTGCGACAGTTATGTCATGATCGAGGATTTCTTCCCGACGATACTCGAGATGGCGGGCATCGAACGCTGGAAGGTGCCGCAGACGGTCGACGGCGTAAGTTTCGTGCCGTTGCTGACGGGTCGGGGCGACCCCTCGCGCGGACGCTGCCTCTACTGGAACTTCCCCAACAAGTGGGACGGCGGCGACGGCCCGGGCGTGGCGCCTACGGCAACGGTGCGGTGCGACAACTGGAAGATGATATACTTCTACGAGGACGGCCATAAGGAGCTCTACGACATCCCGAACGACATAAGCGAGAAGCACGACCTTGCGGCCGGGCACCCCGACGTTGTGCGGCGGCTGTCGAAGAGGCTGGGAGAGTTCCTGCGCCACAGCGGCGGCCAGCGACCGACGTTTAAGGATAGCGGGCAGCCGTGTCCGTGGCCAGACGAGATCTGACGGCGGGGATATGAACAGAGGGGATGATTCCATGCGTGGAATCATCCCCTCTTGTTGATATTTGGCTTTTGGGCTATTTCGCGGCGCGCGCGGCCTCGAGGGCTGCGGTGGTGGTGTAGTACTTGGCCTTCATCTGCGAGACCTCCCAGTCGGGTATCTTGCCGTCGATGAGATACTGCAGGTAGACCTTCATCACCGAGCTGAAGCGCGTCTCGTGCGTCTTGACCAGAGCGTCGGGAACGATTACATGCCACTCCTTCTCGCCGCTGGGCTCGATGTCGAGACCCGGATAGCGGTCTGCGATCGAGGCCAGAGCCGCACGCAGCTCCTTTTCGAAGGCGGCCGTGTCGTCCGTCTTGCAGGCGACGTAGAGCATGGGCTTGTATCCCTGCTCGGCACCCTGACGTATCATGACGTCGGCCTTCGAGCCCTTGACTACGGAGTAGTGGGTGTCGCCCGTGCCTTCGTTCTCAACCTCGGCCATGAAGTTCCAGATGACGCTGACGCGTACGTTCACGCCGTTCAGACGGTAGTTTATCTCGCCATTGGAGTAGACACGCAGCGTGTCGTCGACGATATCCTTCTTCAGGAAGTCGGGATATGACTCCTTGCCCGAGACCAGACGGTACTTGTCGAGGGGTATGTCGGTGGTCCAGCGGCGCGCTGAGGTGATCTCTACCTGCGAGGCGTAGTCGATGGGCTGTTCGGGCATGACGGTGCACTGTACGAGGTCGACCAGATGTGTTGTCACGTCGACGATGCCCTCACCCTGCTGCTCGACATCGAAGTACCACTCGGGACGCGTGAGCGGCTGCCCCGAAACATATTTGAAGAAGTGGTGTACGCTCTCCTTGGTGATGGCGGGATCTTCGGGCGTACCCTTCTCCAACTCGCCGAATAGCGATGGCATGCCTACCAGCACACGCTGCAGTTCGTTGTTTATCTCCGAGCGCTCGGTCATGATGTCGTATACGAGCACACCCTTTGCGGCCGCCTCGTCGAGGGTGCTCTCCAGCAGGCGGAAGTTCTTGCTGTCGATGGCCATGGGCTTGTCCGAAAGGACATTGATTCCGGCATCGACGGCAGCCTTGACATATCCCGTCTTCTTGCCGTTGTTGCCTGCGAGTACCACGACGTTGCCACGGTGCTCCGAGATCATCTTCTGCAGGAAGTCGGCGCCCGTATATACCTGTTCGTTCCACGACGTTGGGTTGTCGGCACGCTCGTTGTAGAGCTTGATGCGGTCGAGATGCATGGTCACATCCTCACCCTCGGGGGCATATACATATACCGTGGGGTCGACCTGATCGTACATGTACATCTGTACGAGGGCGGCATGGAAGTGTCCGGGGTCGAGCGTCAGAAGTTTCACTTCGCCGCGGCTGCCGTCGAAGTGTTGTGTGGCGGGTTGCTGTTGCGCACAGCCGCCGAGGGCTGCCGCCGCGCACAGCGTCAGGATAGTTTGAATCTTCATTGTATTTGATGTTTTGGTTACGGTCGGTTCGGCATGCAGACATCGGGTTCCGGTCTGCTCCCCGTGTACAAAGATACGAAAAGCCGCGGCAGGGACAACCCGAAAATTGAAGTTTCTTCGAATCGGTCACTGCCGCGGGTATTTTGCGTGCGTTTACGTGTGGCGCCGCCGTGCGGTATGGCGTGCGCTTCAGGGGTTAGATATCCGTTCCTGCGGTCGCGTGGCGCAGTACGGGTACCACGTGCCTGATGCAGTAGATGACGGCGGCGAGGGCGATGGCACCTCCGACATACCCTATATATCTTATGCCGATGCCGTCGCATACCGAGCCGCCGACAAGGGCTCCGGTGCCGATACCGACATTATATATGCCCGAATATATGGACATGGCGACGGCGGTGCCCTGCGGGGCGTGGCGTATGATCTCGGACTGGAACGAGAGGTTGAAGAAGTTGATCGACAGTCCCCACAGCATACACTGCAGGAAGGCGCTCCATTCAGTGCATGATGCGGGCAGCAGCATCAGCAGGCAGAAGCAGAGTCCGGCGACGGCCATCTTGAAGAAGGTCTCGACATTGTTGTTGTAGTGGCGCGAGAAGATGAAGCTGCCGACGAGGCCTACGGCGCCGAAGAGTGTCAGCACGACGGTTATGGCGTTGTTGCCGAGGCCGGCGATGCGCGACAGGAAGGGTTCTATGTAGCTGTATGCGGTGAAGTGTCCCGATATGGCCACGAGTGTGAGCAGGTAGATTCCCCACAGGGAGGGTGTCTTGATCAATGCGGGGAGTTTGCGCAGCGAGAAGTTATTGTCCGAGGGGCTCTTTTTGAGCACTGCGGCCAGAAGTCCCAGTACACCGAATGCGATGGCGGCGATGATGAGGAACGTGACGCGCCATCCTACGGCTATGCCTATTGCGCGGCCGAGGGGCAGGCCTACGATCAGCGCGATGGATGACCCTGCCACGACGATGCTCAGGGCCGTGGAGCCCTTGCCTGCGGGGGCTACGCGCACGGCCAGCGGTGTGACTATCGACCAGAAGATGGCATGTGCGCATGCCACACCCATACGCGAGAGCATGAGCATGTGGAAGTCGGGCGCGATGCCCGAGAGTATATGGCTTGCGGCGAAGAGGGTGACGATGCCGAGGACGAGTTTGCGGCTTTCGGTCTTGGCGAAGATGAGCATCAGGGGCAGCGACGTGAGGGCTACGGCCCACGCGTAGACGGTTATCATGATACCGGCGTGCGACTCCGATATGCGGAAATCGGCGGCTATGTCCGAGAGCAGTCCTATGGGTATGAATTCCGAGGTGTTGAAGATGAAGGCCGAGCATGTGAGGGCTATGACAGGCAGCCACTCTCCGATGCTGTGTTTGAGGCTGTTGATGGCCGGTGATAATCTCTTTGCGGCCGTATCCCGAATGTTTGAATTACGCATGGTTCGATTCGTTTAATCGAATTAAAGGCGCGCAAAGATAGTGAAAGCCGAGGGCAGAGACAAATAGAAAAACAAAGTTTTTCAGGATTTGGCTATGCCGAGGCGCCTCCTGTCTAAGATAAAATCAAAGATAGTGAAAGCCAAGGGCAGAGACTCTTCGAAAAATACAGTTTTTCAGGATTTGGCTATGCCGAGGCGCATCCTGCCCAAAACTAAGTAAAAGATCGAAAAACTGGCGGCTGAAAGGCAGATGTACATGATTTTTCTGCGTCCGGGCGCCGTTGGCGGCGAAATATTGTGCGCGGAGGTAAAAAATAGGGCGGGAAATATTGCGGTTTGCGGAAATTGACCTATATTTGCAGGCCGTTGCGCGCGTGCGCGACGCAAGAACTGAATTATTAACCTTTTAACGAGCGATTGCATCGCAAAAAATTTCCACATCATGGAAGAAAACAAGAAAGTAGCAAACGAGAACTTCGACTGGAATGCGTATGAGAACGATCTGGATCTCTACGGTGGCCAGAACAAGGAGGCCGTAACCGAGGCCTATGACAAGACCCTGTCTAACATCGCCGTGGGCGAGGTTGTCGAGGGTACGGTTACCGAGATCAACAAGCGCGAAGTTACCGTTAACATCGGCTACAAGAGCGAGGGTATCATCCCCATTTCGGAGTTCCGCTATAATCCCGACCTGAAGGTAGGCGACAAGGTAGAGGTCTACGTAGAGTCGGTTGAGGACAAGGGCGGCGCACTGGTTCTCTCGCACAAGAAGGCCCGTCAGCTCAAGAGCTGGGATCGTGTGAACGAGGCTCTGAACAACGACGAGGTCATCAAGGGTTACGTAAAGTGCCGCACCAAGGGCGGTATGATCGTCGACGTATTCGGAATCGAGGCCTTCCTGCCCGGTTCGCAGATCGACGTGAAGCCCATCCGCGACTACGATATGTATGTCGACAAGACCATGGAGTTCAAGGTGGTCAAGATCAATCAGGAGTACCGCAACGTCGTGGTATCGCACAAGGCTCTTATCGAGGCTGAGCTCGAGGCCCAGAAGCAGGTCATCATGTCGAAGCTCGAGAAGGGTCAGATCCTCGAGGGTACCGTCAAGAACATCACCAACTACGGTGTATTCATCGACTTGGGCGGTGTGGACGGCCTTATCCACATCACGGACCTGTCGTGGGGCCGCGTAAACCACCCCGAGGAGATCGTTCATCTGGACCAGAAGCTCAAGGTCGTTATCATCGACTTCGACGAGCAGAAGAAGCGTATTGCTCTGGGTCTGAAGCAGCTTACGCCCCATCCGTGGGAGGCTCTGGATCCCAACCTCAAGGTTGGCGACAAGGTCAAGGGCAAGGTTGTCGTCATGGCCGACTATGGTGCCTTCGTCGAGATCGCACCGGGTGTCGAGGGTCTGATCCACGTATCGGAGATGTCGTGGAGCCAGCACCTGCGTTCGGCACAGGAGTTCCTCAAGGTAGGTGACGAGGTCGAGGCCGTAATCCTGACGCTGGACCGTGAGGAGCGTAAGATGTCGCTTGGCATCAAGCAGCTCACGCCCGATCCGTGGGAGGGCATCGAGACCAAGTACCCCGTGGGCACGAAGTGCAAGGCCAAGGTTCGCAACTTCACCAACTTCGGCGTCTTCGTCGAGATCGAGGAGGGTATCGACGGTCTGATCCACATCTCGGATCTGAGCTGGACCAAGAAGGTAAAGCACCCGAGCGAGTTCACGCAGATCGGTGCCGATATCGACGTGGTTGTTCTTGAAATCGACAAGGAGAACCGCCGTCTGAGCCTCGGACACAAGCAGCTCGAGGAGAACCCGTGGAACGAGTACGAGAGCAAGTATGCCGTAGATACCATCCACAAGGGTACCATCACCGAGATGACCGACAAGGGTGCCGTCGTATCGCTGGGTGACAACATCGACGGATTCGCTCCTGCACGTCAGCTCGTAAAGGAGGACGGTACGACGCTCAAGCTGGGCGATACGGCCGACTTCAAGGTTATCGAGTTCTCGAAGGCCACCAAGCGTATCACCCTCTCGCACACTCGCATCTTCGAGGAGTCGAAGCGTGCCGAGATGGCTGCCGAGAAGGCCGAGAAGCGTGCCGCTGCCGAGGCTACGAAGTCTTCGGTAAAGAAGCTCAACGCTTCGATCGAGAAGACCACTCTTGGCGACATCGCCGGTCTGGCTGAGCTGAAGGCCGCCATGGAGGATGCCAACCGCAACAAGAAGTAAAATTTCTCTTTGCAAATAGTTCCCGCTCGAGGCGGGTATAAGGAGGGAGCTGTCCGCGCGACAGCTCCTTTCTTTTGTATGTACATTTAGCTTTATGCCTTGCGGATGATTGGCCTTGAGATTAACTACCGTGCGCAATGCGGCATATAATGCTTTAATCCTGCGCTGAATATTTCACCGTTGACAAGTGTGACGCGCTGTGCGGAATATTAATACCTATTGCGATTATCTTCATGCCGTTGTCGCAGCCGACTATTATTGTGAGGTATAAAAAGAGAGGGAACAGGACGGAGACTCCTGTTCCCTTCATTCCGTACGGGCGGTGCGCGACGGGCTATTGAAAGTCGTAGATGTTGAGTCCCGTGACGGGGTCGTACCGGCGCGGCGTGTCGGCCCCGAAGGGTGTGACAAAGATCTCGCCCGCGCCGTTGATGCGCGCCGAGAGCAGGTGTCCCGCCAAGGCGGTATAGTCGGCGCGCCCGAGCGTGACATGCAGGTGAAGGTAACACTTGCCGTCCATCTGTGAGACGTTGCCTGCGAGTGATGCTATCTCCATCTGCTCCTCGAAACGGCGGTCGACATAGCGTTTTGTCGCGGGGTTGTAGAACCGCAGTGTCGCCTCGTCCACGGCGCCGATGCCGGTGATGGCGGCAGAACGTATGTCGAGGTCGCGGCAGAGGGCGGCTATGGCCTCCTCGACGCAGGCGCGGTTGGCTATGCTGACGGTATAGCGGTCGTCTGCGTAGCGGTATGAATAGAGTTTGTGCGAATCCATACGGCGTAGTTTTTTACGTATGTAAAGGTACGTAAAAAAGCGTTTCGGAGGGTTGCACAGGGCCGATTATTTGGGCGGTGCGGCGTGGCGCTGGGCCGAGGTGCGGCCGTAGGAGTGGAGTACGAGACCCACACCTATGAATATCAACAAGGCGAAGAGTACCGTGTCGGGCTGCAGCTTGTCGAGACCCATAAGTACCGAGAGGGTTATGGCCAGCACGGGCTGGAGATATGTGTAGACGCTGGTGACGGTCGGTGCGACGAAGCGCAGCGAGTAGTTGAGCAGCAGGTTGGGCCCGTATGTGGGGACTACCAGAACGAACAGGGCCGCGAGGGCTATCTTGAGATCCATTGCGGCGAAGTCGGTGGTGACGATGTCGCGGAAGCCGACGGGGAGCATGAAGATGGCGGCTATGGTGTAGACCCAGCGGAGGACGGTTGTGACCTTATACTTCGAGACGAGGTGTTTGAACCACACCATATATGCTGCCGTTGCGCAGGCGCAGAGGAATATCATGAGGTTGCCGACGAGTTCCGAATTTGCGTGGTGGGTTTTGTCGCCGCCGGATATGACCACGGCGGCGGCGCCGAGGAAGCCGAGGACGAGCCCCGCGACCTTGCCGCGCGAGAAGTGGTCGATGCCCGAGGCGACGGATATGATGAGCACGAGCAGCGGAACTATGGTGTCGATTATCGATCCGTCGATTGGCGACGTGCGCGAGAGTCCGTACATGAGCAGCAGTTTGCGCAGTATGCCCATGATGATGGCCGCGGCGAACATGTATTTTATATCCTTGCGGTCGATCTTCTCACCCTTTTGCCAGAGGGCTGGTATCCACGAGAGCAGTGCCGCGGCCACGAGCGATGCCGAGACCATTGCCAGCGGTTTGACGTAGTGTCCGAGGACGATGTTGTAGAAGGGGTAGTCGCACGCCCAGATGATGTTGCAGAGCAGCAGCGCCAGATGGGGGCGGTAATCGAATCCTTTGGTTTGTTCCATTGTCTGCATTTTCCGGCATCACGGGCAAAAGACTTGCCAAAGTGTGCGGAGAGGGCATGGGAGCATGACGGCATTGCCTGACGCCGCGTCGGGCGTCACTCGAAAGCCTCGCGTACGGCCTTGCCGCGCCATACGTCGGGGCATGCGGCGCCGAATATGTAGGCTATGGTCGGGGCGGTGTCGTAACGCATGACGGCGGAGGTGATCTCGTGGCCGCGCTTCACACCCGGGCCGAAGATGACGAAGGGTGTCTGCATCTCCTCCATGGAGGTGCTGCCGTGGCCCGTTCCCGTGCCGCCATGGTCGGCCGTGACGATGAAGACCGTCTCGTCGTACATCCCGAGGCGCTTGGTCGCCTCGATGATGCGGGCGATGTACCCGTCGAGGGTATGTAATGCCTCCATATATTGTGGCGAGGCCCATCCCGAGGCGTGGCCGTCGTGGTCGGGCGAGTCGTAGACTATGATCGAGAATTCGGGCCGCAGCGAGTCGAGGCAGTTGATGAACTGCGAGGTGATGGCTTCGCCGTGCGTATCGTCGTATGGTACGTTGCGCGAGACATCTACCGCCCCACCCTCGATCAGGGCGCCGATCGTGGGCCATTCGTACATGACGCACATGCCCATCTCGGGGTCGTGTGCGCGCAACACACCCGTGATTGCGGGGAATATACCGTAGGGGCCGATCTCGATCGGGGGGAAGTCGGGCTTGCTGCTGCCCCATGTATTGTATCCGTGCATCTCGGGGCCTGCACCCATGAACATCGAGGCCCAGTTGCAGGCGCTCGACGAGGGGAGTATGCTGCGCGAGCGCAGCGTCCATGCTCCCTGCTCCATCAGGGAGCGCAAGGTGGGCATGTCGGCGTTGTGGAATGTATGTGATGCCATGCCGTCGAGGCCGATGAGGATGACGTGTCTGACACCTCGCACGCCTTTGTGGGATGTGTCGCACGAGGTGACGGCAAGGATGCAGAGCGCTGCCGCGAGGAGTACGGATATACGTTTCATGTCGTACGGGATTAGGGTAGTTCAGTACAAATGTACGAAAAAGCATCCTAATGCACAACCTCTACACGTCCCGATTTGCGGATATGGCTGCGGAAGACACAGACAAATAAAAAAGGCTTCGGATTGTCCGAAGCTTTTTTATTTCGTGAATCGCCTGTTAGAGGGCGTTTACGTGCAGTGCAAGCGAGCTCTTGAGGTTTGCGGCCTTGTTCTTGTGGATAATGCCGTGCTTCGAGAGCTTGTCGAGCATCGAGCTTACCTTGGGCAGCAGAGCCTCGGCGGCGCTCTTCTCGGTGGTGTTGCGCAGAGCCTTCACGGCGTTGCGCGCAGTCTTGTGATAGAGACGGTTGTGTGCACGCTTGGCAACGGTCTGGCGAATTCTCTTCTTAGATGACTTGTGATTTGCCATAATGTGTGTTTGCTTTTTTTATTTTTTACTCTTACAGTTACCTTATTCGTGCGGGTTATGTCGTGTACCCGCGCCTGCGGGTCCGCCCCGCAACGCTCCGTGGAGCGTTTCTCGTCACTTTTCCACCTGTCAAATACCTCGGGATCATCCTTCAATGGGTCGCAACCTACTCTTCAAACAGTCTCTTTTAAGTGCCCAACCTTCTCTCGAAGTTGTCCGGCCTCCTAAAGTAGCCTCATTGAGTTTTATCCCAGAACTCGGTCCTCCCCTAAGTTCGGCCCCCTGAGTCTGGCCCTTCCTCTGAGTTCGGCCTCCCCTTGAGTCTGGCCCTTCCTCTGAGTTCGGCCTCCCCTTGAGTCTGGCCCTCCCCTGAGTTCGGCCCCCTAAGTTCGGCCCCCTGAGTCTGGCCCCCGGGTATAAGTCGTAGCCCATAGCAGAATCGAACTGCTCTTTCAAGAATGAAAATCTTGCGTCCTAACCGATAGACGAATGGGCCTTACCGCTATCGCCCCTCGCCTTGCGGCGGAAGAGGTGGCTTTAGCGACGCAAAGGTAACCAAAAAAAAGTAATATACAACAAAATCAGCCGAAAAAGTTGTTTTGCCGCATGTCAGAACAGACGATGCTGCAAGACATGCGGCAAGACTTCCGGCCGATATAGCGACGGATTGCCGCCGCTATTTGTTGTAGCGGTCTATCACCTCGCAGATGCGGTCGAAGACCTCATCCATGGTGCCGACGCCGTTGACGGCCTCATACTTTCCCTGACGGTTGTAGTGGTCGGCTACGACGGCTGTCTGGTCGCGATAAACGGCGATACGGTTGCGGATGATATCCTCCGAGGCGTCGTCGGCACGTCCCGACTCCTTGCCGCGCAGCAGGATACGCTTTACAAGCTCCTCCTCCGGCACGTCCATGTAGACCATGACGTTCACCGCGTCACCCTCCTCGGCCAAGATGCGGTCGAACTCCTCGGCCTGTGCCGTCGTGCGCGGAAAACCGTCGAAGATGTTGCCCGTAGCATCCTTGTGCTCGTTGATGTAGTTGCGGATCATGCCTATGACGATCGAGTCGGGTGCCAGCTCGCCCGATTCGATGTAGCTCTTCATGCTCTTGCCGAGCTCGGTGCCGCGTGCTATCTCGCCGCGGATGACGTCGCCCGTCGAGATGTGGTTGATGTTGTATTTCTCCTTGATACGCGCCGCCTGCGTTCCCTTGCCGCATCCGGGCGCTCCGAAAAGTATGATGTTAAGCATACGTATGAATGTTGTTTGATGTTTGGGTCTTTGCAGCCTCAAAATTACAAAAAAGTAATTGAAATACCCATTTTCCGTGCTGCCGCAACCGAAATAATTTTACCCCCGGCGGCAGTTTCGGCTTGGCGGCCGCGGCTTCGGAGGTTGCGCGGGCGATATTTTTGAGTACCTTTGCCGTATGAGACCATTTTTCGGATATATGGTGTGCGCGGCCCTTGCCGCAACGGTCGTATCTTGCCGCCACGAGATGCCCCTGCAATATATGGCGGGCGTCGTCGAGGCCGTGACGCCTTCGTCGCTCACCGTGCGCAGTATCGCCGGGGACAGTGTCCTGATGTTTGTTGTGGACGAGGCGACCGAGCGCAGCGGCGGCGACGCCATCGAGGGCAATGCCGTCGAGGTGTGTTACAGGGGCTCGCATGACAGTCCCGAACTGACGGCACTGTCGGTGACGGGAAACGAAACCTATACGGATGTTCTGGGCCGCTGGGCAACGGGCCGGCGTGCCGAGCTGCCCGTGGAGATCGAGCTGCTGCCCCGGGGCGAGGTGCGGCAGACGGCGCCGCCGTCGCTGCTGCATTTCGACGGCTGGTATGTCGACGGTGTGCAGGATGGGCGCATATCCCTTACGGGCGAGGTGACGATAGTCACCGACACGGTCGAGCGCTATCCCTTTACGGCGCGAGCCGAGCTGCGCGAGGACGAGCGCGGCGAGATGCTTGTTGTGGAGGGCGCATCCGGATCGGTGATACGCATGCGCCGCGCGGAAAATTGAGATTCTTTTTGTCTGTTTATAGCAAAAGCCGCACCTTCATCGACGAAGATGCGGCTTGCTGTATGTTTAGGAGGCGTTGAGAAGCAGTATCACTCCTCCTTGAAGCCTTGTGCGCGGAGTTTGATGTCGCTGCCGTCGGGGGTGACAAGATATGCTCCCGTCGACTCGCGCGTGATGTGTCCCACGATATCGACTACGCCCAGCTGCATCACCTGCTCCTGCATTGCCAGCGGCACGGTGAACATCAGTTCGTAATCCTCGCCGCCGTTGAGGGCCGCCACGACGGGGTCGGCATGCATCTCCTCGGCAAGGGCCGAGGTCTGCTTGGCCAGAGGTATGCGGTCGAGGTATATGCGGGCGCCGCACTTCGATGCCTTGCATATCTGCAGCACCTCGCTGGCGAGGCCGTCCGTGATGTCAATCATCGAGGTGGGGACGATCTTTTCGGCCGCAAGCAGGTCGATGATATCCTTGCGGGCACGGGGCTTGAGATAGCGTTGCAGCAGGTATTCGTATCCGCCGAACTGCGGCTCGGGATTCTTTACGTCACTCAGTACCCGTTTCTCGCGTTCGAGCAGCTGCAGTCCCATATACGCGGCCCCGAGGTTGCCCGTGATACATATCAGGTCGTTGAAGCGTGCGCCGCTGCGGTAGGTGATGACGTCGCGGCGTGCGCGGCCTACGGCCGTGACGCCTATGACAAGACCCGTCAAAGAGGCGCGCGTGTCGCCCCCGACCAGATCCACACCGTACTCCCTGCAGGCGAAGCGTATGCCCTCGTAGAGGTCGTCGAGCGCCTCGACCGACATCTTCGACGAGACCCCGAGCGATACGAGCAGCTGTTCGGGCCGCGCGTTCATTGCCAGAATGTCGCTTATGGCCACAGTTACGGCCTTGTATCCGAGATGTTTCAGCGGGAAGTAGGTAAGGTCGAAGTCGACACCTTCGAGCAGCGTGTCGGTAGAGACGAGTGTCGCGTCATCCTTGTCGGCGGCGATGACGGCGGCATCGTCACCCGCACCCTTCAGTGTCGTGGCGGCCGCAGGCGTTATATCGGCCGTGAGGCGGTCGATGAGTCCGAACTGTCCGAGTTCGGATATTTCGGTTCGTTTCTTTTCGTTCATGCGTATTCGATTTACGGCAAAGGTACTAAAATATTGACAAAGCAAGGGGCAAAAAAGAGACCGCATCCCTGCGGGTGCGGTCCCTTCTGTCATATTGTTGCGGCAGTCGCCTGCACGGCGGGTGCGCCGTCGCGGGGAAAGTGCCTGCGGCTTCTACTCCTCGGCTACGACCGACAGCTTGACGGTAGCCTTCACCTCGCGGTGGAGCTTTACCGTAGCCTCATACTCGCCGACAGTCTTGATACTGTCAACCGAGATGGCCTTGCGGTCAACCGTAATATCCTTGGCAGCCAGAGCCTCGGCGATATCGGCTGACGTAACCGAACCGAAGATCTTGCCCTCCTCGGCCTTGACGGTGATGGTGAGGGGCAGGTTTGCCAGCTTCTCGGCCAGAGCCTGAGCGTCGGCCAGAATCTTGGCATCCTTGTGAGCGCGCTGCTTGAGGTTCTCGGCCAGAACCTTGCGGGCAGATGCGGTAGCCGCCTTGGCGTAACCCTGAGGAATCAAGTAATTGTTAGCGTAACCGGGCTTTACGTTGACGATGTCGTTGGCGTAACCCAGCTTCTCGACGTCTTTGATAAGTATAACCTCCATATTGCTCTCCTCCTCTAATTATTTCATACAATCCGTTACGAAAGGCAGAATGGCGAGGTGACGGGCACGCTTTACGGCCTGTGCGACCTTCTTCTGGAACTTCTGCGAAGTGCCGGTCAGACGGCGGGGCAGAATCTTGCCCTGCTCGTTGAGGAACTTCTTGAGGAACTCTCCGTCCTTATAGTCGACATACTTGATGCCGAGCTTCTTGAAGCGGCAGTACTTCTTTTTCTTGACGTCTACCGATACGGGGTTGAGATAGCGGATCTCGCCGCCCTGCTTGTTGTTCTCCTGTGCCATGGTTTACTCCTCCTGTGATTTGTTGGCAAGCTTGGCGCGACGCTTCTCCGAATACTCGACAGCGTACTTGTCCTGCTTGAAAGTTAAGAAACGAATGATGCGCTCGTCACGGCGATAGCCCGTCTCGAGGATGTCTACGAGCGAACCCTCACCCGTGAACTCGATGAGGAAGTAGAATCCGGTAGTCTTCTTCTGAATGGGATAAGCGAGCTTCTTGAGGCCCCAGTTCTCCGCATTCACGATCTGACCGCCGTTCTCGGTAATGATACCTTGGAATTTGTCAGCCACCTCCTTCACCTGAATGTCCGAGAGGACGGGGGTGACAATGAAAACGGTTTCGTAATTGTTCATGACTGAATCGATTAAATGTTCATGTGCCTTGCGGCGGTGCAAAGGTAACAATAAATTCCGGAAAACGAAGCATGCGGCCGATTTTTTTGTGTTTCATGTTGTTCGGCGGCGTATGCGGGGATATCTTTTGGGCGGCGTGCGGATAATTTTATGGTCTGCGCCCGCGTTTGATCATGCGCCCGAAGCGTGCGGTAGCGTACGGCAAGGCAATGTTTTCCCCTTCGGCAGTTTGGCGGCAGGCTCTGTTGCAAGGGGTGGCCGGCAGGTATTGTATGGCGTAAACGGCCGACACATATTGTTTTACATGGGTGTGGAGAGAGTTTTGTGGGGAGAAAGGCCTGTTTTTTCGATGAAAAGTAGTAACTTTGTCCGAATTATGCGCCGACGTATGCGTGCGCACTGGTTGCAACGACTGTAAAATGAAATTTACGCTTCAACATACGGCTCCCGCATCGAAGGCACGAGCCGGCCTGATGCAGACCGACCACGGTCCCGTCGAGACCCCCATATTCATGCCCGTAGGCACGGCCGCCGCAATGAAGGGCATCTTCCACCGCGACCTGCGGGACGATGCCCGTGCGCGTATCATTCTGGCCAACACCTACCATCTCTATCTGCGCCCGGGTATGCGCATCATGGAGCAGGCGGGGGGTGTGCACCGTTTCTCGACGTGGGACGGGCCGATGCTTACCGACAGCGGCGGCTTTCAGGTCTTCTCGCTGTCGGAGTGCCGCAAGCTCAAGGAGGAGGGGTGCCACTTCCGTTCGCACATAGACGGCTCGCGCCATCTGTTCACGCCCGAGAATGTGATCGACACCGAACGTACGATCGGCGCCGACATAATGATGGCCTTCGACGAGTGCCCTCCGGGGGATGCCCCGCGCGACTATGCGGCCAAGTCGCTGGCGCTGACGGAGCGGTGGCTGGACCGCTGCTTCACGCGCTTTGCGCAGACGCAGCCCAAGTACGGACACTCGCAGTCGCTCTTCCCGATAGTTCAGGGGTGCGCATATCCCGACCTTCGCGAGCAGGCCGCGCGCAACGTTTTGCAATACGATGCCGACGGATATGCCATAGGCGGCCTTGCTGTGGGTGAGCCCACGGAGGTGATGTATGCCATGATCGAGGTGGTGAATGCCGTGCTGCCCGAGTCGCGGCCGCGTTATCTGATGGGCGTCGGTACGCCGATAAACATCCTCGAAGGCATAGACCGCGGTGTGGACATGTTCGACTGCGTGATGCCCACGCGCAACGGACGCAACGGACAGATATTCACTTCGGAGGGTACGATCAACCTGCGCAACAAGAAGTGGGAGGACGACTTCTCGCCGCTCGATCCGGCGGGTGCGAGCTTCGTCGATACGCTCTACTCGAAGGCGTACGTCCACCATCTTGTGGTGTGCGGCGAGATGCTCGGGGCGCAGATCGCCTCGCTGCATAACGTGGCGTTCTATCTGTGGCTGGTGCGCGAGGCGCGTCGGCATATCATCGAGGGCGACTTCGCGCAGTGGAAGGGCGATATGGTGACGCGTCTGGGACGGCGCCTCTGATTTGCTAACGTAACGACGGCTGTGAGATGAAGATTAGTTTGAAAAGCGATATGCGATTTCCCGGGTTCAAGATCCTCGACCGCTACATACTGCGGCGGTTTCTGCAGACCTATGCCTTCGCCATAGCGATGATCACGGTGGTGCTCGTGGTCTTCGACTACGCCGAGCGTGTGGACGACTTCACGGAGCTCAAGGCCCCCTTCTCGGCCATCATATTCGACTATTACCTCAATTTCGTTCCCGATTTCATAAACCAGTACAGCGGTCTGTTTACATTCATCGCCGTGATATTCTTCACCTCGAAGATGGCATACCAGACCGAGATTATAGCCATGTTGTCGGGCGGCATGAGCTTCATGCGCCTCATGTGGCCCTATTTTCTGGGGGCGCTGGTGATCACACTGTTGTCGCTGGCGTTGAACCTGTGGGTTATACCGGTGTCGCAGATCAGCTGCGTGGAGTTCGAGCAGAAATATTTCAAGAGTAACCAGACGGTGCAGTACGACCGCCACATATACCGTCAGATCGAGCCCGGGGAGTTTGTCTACGTGCGGGGCTTCAACCGCAGCAACCGTGCCTCATACATGGCTCTGGAGCGGTACGAGGGCACGTCGATAGCCGAATCGCTCGAGGCGTCGGATGTGACGGTGGATCCCGAGACGGGCCGCTGGCACGCGCAGCGATATATTCTGCGCCACATCACGCCCGACGGCGAGGAGACGTTCGAGCAGCGGCGCGATCTCGATACGCTCATCAACCTCGACGTGCGTGAGTTGGGACGTGTCGACAAGATCATCTCGACGATGAAGATCGGCGAGTTGAACGACTTCCTGCGGCAGCAGCGCGCCAAGGGTTCGAGTGCGATTAACGTGATCGAGGTGGAGCGGCATACGCGTTTTGCCTACCCGATGGCGACGTTCATCCTGACACTTATCGGCGTCTCGCTCTCCTCGCGCAAGGTCCGCGGCGGTACGGGACTGCATATAGGTATCGGCATCGCCTTGTGTTTCTCGTACATCATGTTCAACCGCGTCTTCGAGGAATTTGCCAAGAGCGGCTCGATGCCCGTAGGTCTTGCGGTGTGGACACCGAATATAATCTTCGCCCTGATTGCGGCATATCTCTACCGCAAGGCGCCCAAATGATCGAACGACTATGGAGAGATGGGAGCAGGCGGCCGAGCGTGCCGCCAACGCAGAAAGACTCGACGCCGCGCAGGCGGCCGTGTTGTGGCGCGAGGCGCCGTTGTGGCGTCTGGGGCAGATAGCCGTGGCGCGCAAGCGTGCCGTGAGCGGCGACAAGGTCTACTACAACCGCAATTTCCACATCGAGCCGACGAACCTCTGCGTCTTCAACTGCCGTTTCTGTTCGTACCGCCGCCCGAAGGGGAGTCCCGAAGCGTGGGACATGACGATGGAGCAGATCGAGGCGAAGGTACGCTCGTATGTCGGCAGCGGCGTGACGGAAGTGCATATCGTGGGTGGCGTACACCCCGTACACGACATATACTACTATTGCGACATGATCCGCCGCGTGAAGTCTATTCTTCCGGGGGCTGCGGTCAAGGCCTTCACGGCCATCGAGCTGTCGTACATGATCCGCAAGGCGGGGCTGACGACGGAGCAGGGGCTGCGGCTGCTGATCGATGCCGGTATGGATGCCATCCCGGGCGGCGGGGCGGAGATCTTCGACGAGGAGATCCGTGCGCGCATCTGTCCCGACAAGGGGTCGACGGCCGAGTGGTTCGACGTGCACCGCACGGCGCACCGCCTCGGCATCAAGAGCAACGCGACGATGCTCTACGGCCATATAGAAGGTATCGAGCACCGCATCGACCATCTGATGCGTCTGCGGGCGCTGCAGGATGAGACGGGGGGATTGAATGCCTTCATCCCGCTCAAGTACCGCAATTACGGCAACTCGATGTCGGAGATCGGCGAGGTGTCAGTCATAGAGGATCTGCGGACGCTGGCCATAAGCCGTCTGATTCTGGACAACGTTCCCCACATCAAGGCCTACTGGGTGATGTACGGAAGGCAGACGACCGAGGCGGCGCTGGCATTCGGTGCCGACGATATCGACGGTACGATCGACGACTCGACCAAGATCTACTCGATGGCGGGTGCCGACGACAGCCGCCCGCGCATGAGCGTAGAGCAGATGCGGGAGATGGTGGCGCATGCGGGATTTCGTGCCGTTGAGCGCGATACGCTTTATAACGAGATTGAAAAATAAGATATAACGAGACATGGAGAAACGCAAACCCGATACACGCAAGCACCGTCAGGAGAAAGGCGGCATAGACGGTGCCATCGAACGGCTCAAGGAGTCGCCCATAGCGTATAACTTGGTGTCGATAGTGCTCATACTTGTAGCGATAATTGCGGCGTGCAGCCTTCTGATGATGATCCTCACGCGGCACGGCACACACCGTACGGTGCCCGACCTGACTGGCATAACGCTCTCGGACGCCGAGCGTGTCGCACGGGACAAGGGGTTGAAGATCATAATCAACGACTCGCTCTATGTGCCTACGTACGATGGCGGCATCGTGCTCGACCAACTGCCCGTGGCGGGTGTCGAGGTGAAGGCCGGCCGCAAGGTCTACGTTACGATCAACTCGTTCCGTCAGAAGAGCGTGAAGGTCCCCTACGTTGCGGGCCGCAGCCTGCGTCAGGCGAAGAACATGCTTGAGGTTGCGGGTCTGGGTATCGAGAAGCTTGTCTATGTCGAGGATATGGCGACGAACTACGTGCTGGCGGAGTTTGTCGGCGGCGAGGAGGTGTCGCGCTCGTCGTCGCTCGAGATCGAGATGGGCTCGGGCGTGACGCTGCGTGTGGGCATGGAGCCCGACAAGAGTACGACCATCGTTCCCAAGGCCATAGGCCAGAGCCTGCAGTCGGCCAAGAGCCGTCTGTGGGAGGAGGGTCTCAACGTCGGCAAGGTTACCTTCGACGACGGCATTGACCTGCTGAACGAGAAGGATGCGCGTGTCTACCGTCAGTCCGTTCCGCATAATGCTACGGCTTCGCTGGGGGCTGCGGTGGATCTGTGGCTGACGCTCGACGACAAGATCGTGGAGCAGAACAGCGCCGCATCCGACAAGGCGGCCAAGGAGCTGGCCGAGCAGCGACTTCAGGAGGAGCAGGAGCGGCAGGACTCGCTCGAGCAGGCCGAGCGCAATGATGTGGTGCGGGCGCTGCGCGAGAGCGGCTCGCTGCATGACAATGTCACCGAGACCGACGAGGACGAATTCTTTTAGCGATGGCGGAGAAGATACAGGAACACGGCACGGAGAGTATCGATAATATCGTTAATATCGGTATGGAGGAGGCGTGCACGGAGGCGGAGGCAGTGACTGCGGATGCGGCCGCGGAGGATGTCGACCTTGAGGACGGGGACGACTTCGACGAGGATGGATTCGGTGACGGCGGGGCCGCGGCGGAGCAGTATGAGCACTTTGCCATCACGGTCGACCGCGGACAGTCGATGATACGTCTGGACAAGTTTCTGGTCGACCGCATGGAGCACTGTTCGCGTAACCGTATCCAGACGGCGGCCGACAACGGGAATATCCTTGTCAACGGCGTGGCGGCGAAGGCCAGCTACAAGGTCAAGCCTCTGGACCGCATATCGCTTGTGATGCCCTACCCGAAGCGGGAGGTGGAGATCGTGCCCGAGGATATACCTCTGGACATAATATATGAGGATGACGACCTGCTGATCGTGAACAAGCCTGCGGGCATGGTTGTGCACCCGGGATGCGGCAACTATAACGGTACGCTGGTGAACGCCTTGGCATACCATCTGCGCCATCTGGAGATGTTCCGCGAGGGAGACATGCGTGCGGGGCTGGTACACCGTATCGACAAGGATACGTCGGGTCTGCTGGTTGTGGCCAAGAATGAACGCTCGCACACGCGTCTGGCCAAGCAGTTCTTCGACCACACGATCCATCGCCGTTATGTGGCTCTGGCATGGGGCAACTTTACGGAGGATGAGGGTACGATTACGGGCAATATCGGCCGCGACCCGCGTGACCGTATGCTGATGCACGTCTTTGCCGACGGCTCGCAGGGCAAGCATGCCGTGACGCACTACCGCGTGCTGCGCCGCTACGGTTATGTCACGCTGCTGGAGTGCCGCCTTGAGACGGGCCGTACGCACCAGATACGTGTCCACATGTCGTGGCAGGGCCATCCGCTATTCAACGACGCCCGCTATGGCGGCGACCGCATATTGAAGGGTACGACCTTCTCGAAATACCGCCAGTTCATCTCGAACTGCTTTGCGCTGCTGCCGCGGCAGGCGCTGCACGCCCGTTCACTGGGCTTCGTGCATCCGACGATGGGGCGCGAGATGATCTTCGAGAGCGAGTTGCCGGAGGACTTCCGCTCCGTCATCGCCAAGTGGGACGGATATGTGGCCGCACGTGGCATTGACGAGGAGTAGGCCGCAGTGGGGGCGGGAGGTTGTAAATCTCGATATTATATGTTATATTTGGGTTGGGCGATCTGAGGACTTTAGGACGGCCGACCGAAAAATCACCGAAAATGTTTTTGCCGACGTCGATACGCGAGGTGCGCCAGCGGGGATGGGATTACTTGGATGTGATCCTCTTCTCGGGGGATGCCTATATAGACCATCCGGCCTTCGGGGCGGCGGTCATCGGGCGTCTGCTCGAGGACGAGGGGTATCGTGTTGCTGTCGTTCCGCAGCCCAACTGGCGGGACGACCTGCGTGACTTCACCAAGCTGGGTACGCCGCGCTTGTTCTTCGGGGTGACGGCCGGTGCGATGGATTCGATGGTGAACCACTATACGGCCAATCTGCGTCTGCGCAGCGACGATGCCTATACGGCCGGCGGCAAGGCGGGATTCCGTCCCGACCGCGCCGTGACGACCTATTGCCGCATTCTGAAGCGCCTTTTCCCGCATGTACCTGTCGTTGCGGGCGGTATCGAGGCCTCGCTGCGGCGTTTAACCCACTACGACTACTGGAGCGACTCGCTCCATCCGTCGATTCTGGTCGACAGCGGTGCCGATCTGGTTATCTACGGCATGGGCGAACGGGTCGTGCAGCAGGTGGCTCGGTCGATGCGCAACGGTTTCAACGCCAAGCTGCTGCGCAAACTGCGGCAGGTGGCGTTCATGGCAAACGGGGATTATGTTTCGCGGCTCGACCCGGCGACGACGGTACATCTGGCCTCATACGAGGAGTGCTGCCGCGACAAGCACGCCTTCGGCCGTAATTTCGTCGTCGAGGAGCGCCTGAGCAACTGCATGCATACGGATACGACGCTCGTGGAGGCCGTAGGCGGGAGGTATGTGGTCGTCACGCCTCCGAACACTACGCTCACGACCGAAGAGCTGGACCATTCGTTCGACCTTCCTTACGAGCGGGCCCCGCACCCGCGTTACGAGGGGCGCGGCGCAATCCCCGCATGGGAGATGATCAAACACTCGATCAACATACACCGCGGCTGCTTCGGCGGCTGCTCGTTCTGCACCATATCGGCACATCAGGGCAAGTTTGTCAACTCGCGCAGCGAACGGTCGATCTTGGCCGAGGTCGAGAAGGTGGTGCGTATGCCCGACTTCCGCGGATATATATCAGACATCGGGGCCCCGTCGGCCAACATGTACGGCATGGGCGGGCGCGACAGGGAGCTGTGCCGGCGTTGCAGCCGTCCGTCGTGCCTGCATCCCAAGCGTTGTCCCAATCTGGACAACGACCACTCGCGTCTGTTGGCGCTCTACCGCCGCATACGTGAGGTGAAGGGGGTGAAGAAGGCCTTCGTGTCGAGCGGTATAAGGTACGATCTGTTTGACGACTCGCCATATTTCGAGGAGGTTGTGGTACACCACACTTCGGGCCGTCTCAAGGTCGCGCCCGAACATACGGAGGAGCATGTGCTGCGGCTTATGCGCAAGCCGTCGTTCGAGCTGTTCGAGCGCCTCAACCGCAACTTCCACCGCGTATGCGAGGCGAATGGCCTGCGCTATCAGCTCATCCCATATTTCATATCCTCACATCCGGGATGCCGCGAGTGCGACATGCAGGCGCTGGCGGAGAAGGTGCTCGGACGTCTGCACTTCGATCTGGAGCAGGTGCAGGACCTCACACCGACACCCATGACCCTCTCGTCGGTGATGTTCTACACGGGCGAGGATCCATATACGGGCAAGGAGGTCTATGTAGCCCGCACGCAGGAGGAGAAGCGGCGGCAGAAGTCATATTTTTTCCGTCGCGGGCCGATGGCAGGGGGCGTGGGTGAGCGCGGGCCGAAAAATGTGCGGACGGCAGTCCGTGCGGCGCGGCGTGACGGCAGGAGAACCGATAACCTGAAACATAAATTCAAACCTAAACCTGAACGATGATGAACATGAAACGGATTACCCTTGCGGCCGTGGCGGCGATGCTTATGTTGGGGAGCTGCGCCCCCGAGCCGCCTGCGCCGATGAGCGTGGTGCCGGCGCCGCGGCAGCTGGAGTGGCACCGCATGGAGCAGTATGCCTTCGTACACTTTACCGTCAACACCTTTACAAACCGTGAGTGGGGCTATGGCGACGAGCCCGAGTCGGTATTCAACCCGACGGACTTCGACGCCGACGCTCTGGTCAAGATCGTCAAGGACGCGGGCCTTAAGGGCTTGATCCTTACGGCCAAACATCATGACGGATTCTGCCTGTGGCCGAGCGCGTACACCGAGCATTCGATCAAGAACTCGCCATACAAGGACGGCAAGGGCGATATTGTGGGCGAGGTTGCCGAGGCGTGCCGCCGTCAGGGTGTCAAGTTCGGCATATATCTCTCGCCGTGGGACCGCAACCATGCCGGTTACGGTACGGACGAATATCTTGAGTATTACCGCAATCAGCTGCGCGAGCTGCTGACGGCATACGGGCCTGTCTTCGAGATGTGGTTCGACGGGGCCAACGGCGGCGACGGCTACTACGGCGGCGCCAACGAGACCCGCATACTCGAATCGGGATACCTCTATTACGACTGGCCGAAGGTCGTGGAGATCATCCGCGAGCTCTCGCCCGAGACTATCGTCTGGAGCTCGTCGCTGCCCGATGCCCGCTGGTGCGGCAACGAACGCGGCGTCATAGCCGAGACCAACTGGTGCATGGCTACGCCCGAGAAGCTCTACCCGGGCGGCCACGACGACGTGGAGGTGCTGACACACGGCATGGAGGACGGCAACCGCTGGGCCCCTGCCGAGGCCGACGTGTCGATACGTCCCGGATGGTTCTACCACGCCGACCAGAAACCCAAGACTCCCGAACAGCTCTTCGACATATACCTCACGTCGGTGGGCCGCGGCGGCACGCTGCTGCTGAACCTTGCGCCCGACACTCGCGGCCGTGTGCCCGAGGAGGATGTGGCGTCGCTTATGGCTTGGCGCAAGATGGTCGACGAGACTTTTGCGAATGACCTTGCCGCCGGGGCCAAGGCCGAGGCGTCGTCGTCACGCGGCCGCGGATACGGCGCCGAGTGTGTTATCGGTGAGGGCGGCTGTTATTGGGCTACGGCCGACGATGTAACTACGGGAGATGTTACGCTCTCGTGGCAGAATCCACAGAAGATAAACTACGTATCGATACAGGAACATATCGAACTCGGACAGCGTGTGCGTGCGTTCGAGATCGACGTTATGGATAACGGCTCATGGCGTAAGGCAGCCGAAGGCACCACCGTGGGTTACAAGCGTATCATGCCCCTCGGCGGTGTCGAGACGACGGCGGTGCGCGTGCGCTTCACAGACTCGCGCGGCCCGCTCACCATAGAGCGCATAGCCGTATATTGATTGCGGCGATTGTAGAAACATGGCGGCGTCCTCCGAAAAAGAAGGACGCCGCTATTGTGTATGTGCGTAGCGTTACAGGTCGAGCAACCCCTCGGGCAGCACCATCCTGATGTGCCGCCGTTCGAAGTCGATCGAGGCGATGAAATCCTCGACGGCGGGGATAAGACGCTCGCCCTCGCCGAAGTCTATGCCGAAGAGGGGGTTGGCGTCGCTGTCGTAATAGTCGGTCATGATACCGTTATGTCCATCGGCCTCGACGGTGAAACCTATGAGATCCTCCATGTAGAATTCGTCGTCCTGCTCCTCGTCGACGGGTATGCGCAGCTCGCGGCCTACAAGTTCCTCGGCGCGGTGCGGCGTATCCAGATCGTCGAAGCTGACGACGGCACCCGCGGCGCCGCGCCGTTCGAATGTGGCGCACCACAGAGGCACGTCGAGCGAGTCGATCTGGACGAAGAGAGGATCCTCTGCGGGGTCGAAATCCTCGGGAAAGGAGTCGTAGAGGGAGAGCACGACACCTCCGCCGTCGCTGCCGCCGAAGAGTTTGGTGACGCGGGCCACGCTCTCGAACGTGCATCCCGCATGCGGTGTCATGTCGCGGTCGTTATTCTTATTCATGGTACGGGGTTGGGGTTATTTCAACATATATAAAAAATACCCCTGCGGCGCGGCCGCAAGGGGTATCTTTCGGCATATCGCCCCTGCGTTACTCGGCAGGAGTCTCGGCGGCCTCGGCGCCCTCTTCGGCTGCAGCCTGCGCTGCGGCTTCGGCGGCGGCTGCCTCTGCTGCAGCCTTCTTCTCGGCTATGGCAGCGGCACGATCCTCCTTGACCTTGGTCTCGGCGGCCAGAGCGGCCTTCTCGGCATTCTTGGCCTCCGTAGCCAGACGGCTGACCTTGGCTGCGATCTTGCTCTCTTTCTCGGTCATCCACTTGTTGAACTTGGCCTCGGCGTCGCTCTCAGAGAACGCGCCCTTGGCTACGCCCCCCAGAAGGTGTTTCTTGTAGAGAACACCCTTGTACGAGAGGATGGCACGGCAGGTGTCGGTAGGTTGTGCGCCTTTTTGCAACCAATCCAAAGCCCGGTCGAACTTCAGATCAATCGTAGCAGGATTCGTATTGGGATTGTAGGTTCCCAATTTCTCGATGAATTTACCATCACGTGGCGCTCTGCTATCTGCGGCAACGATATGATAGAAAGGAGCACCCTTCTTACCATGGCGTGCCAGACGAATTTTAACAGCCATTTGCTATAAAATTTAGTTGATTAATATTAAACGCAACCCTACACGGCGGGTTTGTCGGGCAAAGGTAAGAAAATTTTTTGCAAAGATTGCCATCGCACCGGAAAAATAACTGATTTTCCGCCTAAAACGGCGTGCGGGCTTCTCTTGCGCGACGACTCCTCGAAGCGTGGCGGTGCGCCGCACTCCGTGTGGCATGCGACATGCCGCGCGGAGCGGCTGTGCGGAAGGGATATTTTTCGTATATTTACAATCTCGAATCCGTATGTACGCTGTGCGTAACCGCATTTTGCCACAGGAGGTTATTCTCATGCGGACGTATTGCGGGAAGTGGAAAGGGAGGAAAAAAACTTAAAAGATTATGATAAACGTGCTTTTACTTGTTGCCGGACTGGCCCTGATCCTCTTCGGCGCGGATTTCCTTACGGACGGCGCCTCGTCGCTGGCCAAACGCTTCCGTATCTCGTCGATGGTCATCGGACTGACGGTGGTGGCCTTCGGCACCTCGACGCCCGAATTGTCGGTGAGTGTGCTCTCGGCCCTCGAGGGCAATGCCGAGCTGTCGATAGGCAACGTTGTCGGAAGCAACATCTTCAACATCCTCATGATCGTGGGCATCACGGCCATCGTCGCGCCGATAGCCGTGCGGCGCGCGACCCTTACGAAGGAGATACCGCTGGCGGTGCTCTCGTCGGTGGTGGTGCTTATATGTGCCAACGACGTGCTGCTGGGGACGGGAACGGCCAACGTCATCGACCGCGCCGACGGCTTGCTGATGCTGTGTTTCTTCTCGATATTCATGGGCTACACCTTCGCCATCGCGCGTGACGGCGATAGTGCGGGTCAGCCCGAGATCAAGTCGCTGCCCCTGTGGCGGTGCCTGATATACATTGTGGGCGGTCTGGCGGCGCTTATAGGCGGCGGCACGCTCTTCGTCAACGGTGCCAGCGAGATAGCCCGCTCGCTCGGCGTGAGCGAGTCGGTCATAGGCCTTACGCTGGTTGCCATGGGTACCTCGCTGCCCGAGCTGGCGACGTCGGTGGTGGCGGCGCTGAAGAAGAATCCCGAGATCGCCATCGGCAACGTCATCGGCTCGAATATATTCAACGTCTTCTTTGTGTTGGGCGCGAGCGCGACGATCTCGCCCCTGCCCATGGGCGGCATCACGAACTTCGACCTGCTGTGGCTGCTCGGGGCGTCGGTGCTGATGTTCGTGGCGGGAAAATACTACAAGGAGCGTACGATAACCCGCCCGGAGGGTGTGGTCATGGTCTTAGCTTATGTAGCCTATACTGGACTTCTGATAGCGGCCCTGTAGCGGCGATATACGGTAAGTAACTGTAAAATATTTGTGCATGATATGAAACGAGCCCTGTTTTTGCCAGTACTTGCGGCGGCCGTCATGATAGACTTTGCTACGGCAGCCGCGCAAACGACATCAGCACCCGAGGCCGTGCCGTCGGAGACGGTTCTCTACGGGAAATTCGGAGCAGATGACGTAGCGGCCTTTGCCGATCCTCCGAAGGTATTCCGCCCGCAGACGTGGTTCCACTATGTCGGAGGCAACGTCTCGACGGAGGGTATTACGGCCGATCTGGAGGCTATCTCGGCGGCCGGTTTCTCGGGCGTGCAGCTGTTTCACGGGCAGGCGGGCTATGACGGCATGTGGCCCGGCAACGATTCGCGCATAACGTGTCTGAGCGAGCGGTGGGACGACGCCGTACGTCATACGGCGGCCGAGTGCCGACGTCTGGGATTGCGTTTCACCATGCAGGGGTGTCCCGGTTGGGCCATGGCGGGCGGCCCGTGGATCAAACCCGAAAATGCGATGCGACATCTTGCATGGAGCCGTACCGACGTGGAGTGCGGCGACAACGGTATAGTTTTGCCCCTGCCGGACGGATGTGCCGATGAGTGGCGCGATTACCGTGATGTGGCGGTACTCGCATTTCCAACTCCGGCCGAGGATACGGGCAGGCCGCTTGTGCCGCTGAAGACCGAGGGAAGTGTCGGGGCCGACTGGATGCGTCTGCTCGGCGGCGGGGGCGGTGAGGCTCTGCGTCTGGCACCGACAACGCCGTCGGAACCATATACGGTCGATGTATGGTTTGACGGGGGAGTGTGTGTGCGCACGCTGGAGTTCCCGTGTGTGCAGGCGTTGAACCATGCGTGGTGTTACGAGCCGTCGGTACGGGTGCGGGTCGAGGCGTTCGACGCCTCGGGCAATGGCGTCGAGGTGCTCGATACCGAACTTCCGCAGTCGAACTGGCAGGATGACCGTCCGCTTACGCTCTCGTGCCGTGAGGCCGAGGGGGCGGTACGTTATCGCGTAAGTTTGGTGAACGGGCACGACATTGTGTTGCCGTATCTGCGGTTCTATTCCGGCGTGCGCAAGAACAGCTGGGAGTCGGAGGCGGGATGGACGCTGCGCAGCATCGAACGCCGCGGACAGGAGGTATCCTATGACGACCGTTTCTATGTTAATCCCGATGATATTGCAGATTTGACGGACCTTATGTCGACGGACGGTTCACTGGCGTGGCAGGTGCCTGCCGGTAGCTGGACGATATTGCGCATAGGAGACGTAAACACGGGCATGAAGAACGGTCCGGCTCCGGCCGAGGGTACGGGTTGGGAGTGCGACAAGCTCTCGACGGCGGGATCGGACGCGCAGTTCGAGGGCTATCTCGGACGCCTCACGGCCGACGGCGGCCCGATCGAGGGCATGCTCGACGGCGTGTTGTTCGACAGCTGGGAGTGCAAGACGCAGACATGGACGCCGGAGATGGAGGCCGAGTTCGGCCGCCGTGCAGGCTATCCGCTGCGGCGTTGGATGCCCGCCCTGATGGGATATGTCGTCGGCGATACCGAATCTACGACACGTTTCCTGAACGACTGGCGTCGTACGGTTGGCGATATGGTGGCCGAGAACTTCTTCGGCAACATGGCGCGTCATGCCGCCTCGAGAGGTATGTCGATAGCCTATGAGACGGCGGCGGGGGATGTCTTCCCGGCCGACATAATGGCATACTACCGTTATGCCGATGTGCCGATGTGCGAATTCTGGCAGCCGCTCTCGGAGGGATATGTCGGTTCGCTCGACTTCAAGCCTGTGAAGCCCGCGGCCTCGGCCGCACATCTGTACGGCAAGCCGCGCCTTGCGGCCGAAGCCTTCACCTCGTTCTCGCACACGTGGGATGAGGATTGGCGTGACCTGAAGCAGGTGGCCAACGTCAATATGGCCGAGGGTGTGACCCATCTGGTTTTCCATACCTATACCCACAACCCGCAGGTAGGGTTCCTGCCGCCCGGCACCTCTTTCGCCGGCGCCGGTATCGGCACGCCGTTCCTGCGCGGGCAGACGTGGTGGCGCCACATGCCCGAGTTTACGACCTACCTTGCCCGCTGCAGCTACATGCTCGAGCGCGGCTGCCCGGCAAATGACGTGTTGTGGTATCTGGGTGACGAGGTGGATCACAAGCCGCCGCAGCACGCCCCTTTCCCCGAGGGTTTTCGATATGACTATTGTAATACTGATGTTCTCATGACGCGCCTCGAAGTACGCGACGGACGCCTTGTTACCCCCGAAGGGGTGGAGTATGCGGTGCTGTGGCTGCCCGAGACGACGCGCATGCTTCCCGAGACGGCCGAGCGTATCGAGGCTCTGGTTCGTGCCGGTGCCACAGTGGCGGGCGAGGCTCCGCGCCAAGCCGCGACGCTGCGCGGAGGCCGCAGCGCCGACAAGCGTGTGGAACGCGTGGCGGCGCGTCTGTGGGGCCGCAAGGCTGGGAAGGGCGTGCGCCGTGTAGGACGTGGGCGTGTCATTTCGGGGATGCCGCTCGGCGAGGCTCTCGCCGTAGCCGGGCTGCATCCCGATGTCGAGACGCAATCTGCCGACGGCAATGTGATGTGGCTTCACCGCAAGGCCGAGGGTGCCGACATATACTTCGTGGCAGCACCTGTCGGAGGCGGCTTTGACGGTGAGGTGCGTTTCCGCTGCGGCCGCGGCCGCGTGCAGGTGTGGGATCCCGTAAGCGGCACGGTGACGGATATGGCAGGTGCCGTTGCCGATGGTACAACCTCGGTACGGCTGTCGCTGTCGCAGGCGGGGTGTTGCTTTGTGGTGTTCACCGACGGCGAGAGCCGCCCTGCGCCCGAAATGCGTGCCGAAGTGAGTGACCTTCCGACCGACGGCTGGACGATACGTTTCCCCGAAGGGTGGGGCGCGCCCGATTCGCTGTCGCTCGGGCGGCTTGTCGCATGGCGCGACATGCCCATGTCGGAGGAGGGACGCGCCTTTTCGGGTACGGCGCGTTATGAGACGACCTTCGAGGCGGAGCGATGCGGTGACGGGCAGAGGCTGGTACTCTCGCTCGGCAAGGTGGAGCGTATTGCCGAGGTACGTATCAACGGCCATCGTGTGGGGACGCTCTGGACATATCCCTACGAGGCCGATATAACCGATTTCGTCGTCGACGGCCGCAATACGCTGACGGTGGATGTTACGGGGTCGTGGTTCAACCGCCTTGTCTATGATGCAGCCCGCCCCGAGGCCGGGCGCAAGACGTGGGTGCTGCGCTGGCCCGACCGTAACGCCCCATTGCGCGAGAGCGGACTGCTGGGTCCCGTGACCTTAAGGCGAGAGACGCCGGTCAAGCAATTATGAGAGTTATGATGGTAAGTGGCTGACAACACATAAAAAGGGACTTCTTTTCAAGGAGTCCCTTTTATTATTCGTTGCTGTGTGATACTTGGCTGTCAACTTTCGCAGATTCGCGTCGGCCGATCCTGTCGGGGTGTGTGGACGCACGCGCTGTCGAGAAATGAGATATCGTCTAATGCGTCATGTCGAAATATCCGTAGACGGGTATTCCCTCGTCGTCCAGATACCAGCAATACGAACGGCTGTCGTCCGATGTGACGGTAAAGCGGACAACCCGTTTGCCGAGGGTGTAGTGCGCAACCTCGCGCCCCTTCCAGTCGAACACTCCCAGTTCGGGACATGTGGTGGCGTAGTCGTAGCTGCCGACCGTGGTCGCTATATAGAGCAGATAGATGTAACGGTCGGTGGCCTGTGCCTGTATGGTGCCGAAAATACTGTTTTGGCTCTCTTTGTTCGGCTCGTATATTCTCCTTACGGCGTCCGACCTTATCCCCTCTTTGCCGATCGAAAATATCTCCAGAATCATGCCGTTGCTTGTGGCGTTGCAGAACATTGTCCCGTCTGTCTTGGCGGCCGTATCGGAATTGTAGTAGAAGTAGTTCGCCGCACCGTCTGTAGCGGATGCTATCTCGGCAGGCAGTTCGGGATATTCGTTGTATGAGAAGAGCTCGGTCGGGGTATCGCCCTGCGACAGCTCGATGACGGAGAATCGCGGCAACCCTTCATAGAGAATCTTCCCCTCGCCGAGGGCGTATATGTTCTTGGCGCTGCGTGCAATGTCGGCATTGTAGCGTGCCGTGACAAAATCGCCTCTTCCCGACAACGCCTTGCGCAGGTCGATGGCCAGCAGCTTGCTGTCGCTGCCGAGGGCGTACATCGTTGCCGTATTCTGATCCAGAGCAAGTCCGTAGCAGTCCGAAAGCTCGTTCGCGCCGCGTCCCATGTGCGCGAAACTTGCGCACAATGTCCCGTCCGTGGTCGACAGCGCTTGGAAGATATTGTCGTTGTCGGCATTGCGGCTGTTCATCACGGTGACGGTATCGTACAAAAGAAACCGCGACGGAATATCCATAACCAGTTCCCTGTTGAGAGGCGTGATGTCGGCCGTATGTTCTTCGGGAAAATGCAGCGGCGTGTATTCAGTGCCGTCGGGCGAACACGACAGCGCCAAAGCACAGATCATAAGTGCGGGAGCAAGGCGTTGCATCATGTGCGTATGTTTTGAAGTTTGAAAAATAATACTGTTGTATATTGTCGCCGCCTCAAACGTATGTATGTGGGGGTAGGTGTAGGAAAAAGGCAGGATAAACCGGCGGCTGAACGGTGGAATGGTATAATATAAACCGTATAAATATAATGCGACGCCCTCTCCGGCAAAGGTCTGAGACCTGTCTCCGAAAAGGGCGTCGCAAAAGTTTCGATCTATCGCAGAGCCACGTCGGTCGAGCCGATCAGACGGCCGTCCGTGTAGAGTTCGATATGGTATGTTCCTGCGGTGAAGCCGCTGCCGTTGTAGAAGACGCTCACCTCAAGGTCCGAATTGGTATATTCGACCTCACGGGCCGCAGAGTAGATCTTGGGCTCGCCCTCGAAGGTGAACGATGCCGCCTCGGGTGTCGAGAGGACATATCCGTCGGGTGAGGTTATACATACGTAGATGGTCTTCTGTCCGGGCTCGGCCAGCTCGTTGGCCGCGAGCACGAGGTCGGTGCGCAGGCGCGAGGCTCCCTTGACGCGGGTGACGGCCTTGTCCTTGGCGTTGAGCGGCACGAGGCGTATGTCGCGGGCGCGGATGACGGCACCCACACGCACCTTGTTGTTGAGCTCCTCGGCGCGTTCCTCGGCCATTTCGGCGCGCAGCTGTGCCGTCGAGATCTGCTTCTTGTAGCTGACGTTCTCGTTGGCCAGACGCTTGTTGAGCGTATTGAGCGAGTCGATCTGGCGGATGTAACCCTGCATGACGGTACGCAGCGTACCCACCTCCTTCTCGTAGGCGCGGATCTTGGCGTAGTTGAGGCGCCGCTCGTTCTTGAGCTGCTCCATCAGTTTGTTGGCCTCGTCAAGGTTGGCCGCGATAGAGTCGTTCTGTATCTTCAGGTCGTCGAACGACACTATGAGGCTGTCCAGATCGTTCTGAATCTTGTCACGGTCCTCCTCGAGCAGCACGTACTCGGCCTGCTGCTGGCGGTGGATGCGGAAATAGAGTGCCGACAGCGCTACGAGTATGACCGCAAGGATGATGATCACTATGCGGTAACCCCGCACGGCTTTGTTGTCGGGCATCTGGTCGTCGTACTCGTCGTCGTACCGCGCATCGTCGTAGTCGTTGTATTCCTCTTTCATAATTTTCGATATTTATGGTTTACGGGAAAGGTTTGGCAAAGTTTGCCACGTGCAAATATAAACTATTTTTTGATAAAACTCTCCAACGGATAGCGCAAACCTTCATACGAAGAGAGATATGCGCATACGCTCCCCACCTTGATGGGCGATTTGATGTATAGCGGGATCTTGTTGCGGTCGTCCGAGATCCACACCTCGAACTCCGTGCCGTCCTTGAAGGCGAAGCCGTCCGAGGTGGCTATCTTGCAGCGGAACTTGATGGTGTTGAAGTAGCCGAGGTTCTTGATCTTCTTCACCTCGCGGCACTCGTAACGGAACTTCAGGTAGCGCACCGTATCCTCGAGGACCATCTCCAGATCGCGCTCGTAGCCCTCCTTGATGTTGGCATCGTCCTCGGTGCGGAGGTTGTAGTAGAGCGATATGGCATCCATGCTCTTGTCCGATATCTTCATGGTGCGGAACTTCTCGGGATCCTGCCGCCGCTGCCACCGCGTGTGGACGTTGAGGTTGTGCCAGTCGAAGATATATGTGCTGCGGAAGGTGTAGTCGCCCTCGTGCAGGTCGCTGTCGAAGCGGCGTGTGCGCAGCGTCTGCGGATCTACCCATACGGTATAGGCGTCGCGCACGGGGAGGATCCAGCGGAAGGCGGCCGTAGTCTGCCCGTAACCGTAGACCTTATATGCCGGTATGCCGTCGAGCGTGGCCTCGGTCGTCTGCATCACCACCTTCGCAACCTCGGTGTTGGGGAAGAATCGGGCGCGGTAGCTCATGCGGTAGTTGAGCGTCTCGCCCGGAACGTAGAGTTGTGCCGCGGCGGCGGTGGCCAGAAGCAGGGAAGCTGTTGCGAGCAGTAATTTTTTCATCGTTTTGCAGGTTGTCTTGGTTATAAAACGGTATGCGTAGGCTTTTTATTGCCGTTCAGGATATCATCGAGAAGTCGAAGCGGCGCCCTGCGGCGTGGCGTGCGCGCAGCTCCCGCAGCGGACGGAACTCCGCGCTCTCGAGCTGCGGATCCGCCGCGAGTATGCTCTCGGCGGCCTGACGCGCCGAGAGCAGCAGCTCCGAGTCGAGCGTAGGGTTGGCGATCTTCAGGTCGAACGACTCGCCGCTCTGCTGCGTGCCGTTTATGTCGCCGGCGCCGCGCAGCCGCAGGTCGAGCTCCGCAAGGCGGAAACCGTCATTGGTCTCGCACATGGCGCGCAGCCGTGCCCGCGACTCGCGCGAGAGCTTGTCGCCCGACATGAGTATGCAGTATGACTGTTCGCCGCCGCGGCCCACACGCCCGCGCAGCTGGTGCAGCTGCGAGAGTCCGAACCGCTCTGCCGACTCGATAACCATGACCGTGGCGTTGGGTACGTCGACACCCACCTCTATGACCGACGTGGCGACGAGGATGTCGGCCTCATGCTCCTTGAACTGACGCATCGACTCCTCCTTGTCCTGAGGCTTCATCTTGCCGTGACAGACGGTGACACGGTACTGCGGCAGCGGGAAGTCGCGTATTATCGACTCGAATCCGTCTTCCAGATCCTTGTAGTCCATCGACTCCGACTCCTTGATCAGCGGGTAGACCACATATACCTGACGTCCGAGTGCTATCTGCTGCCGCAGGAACCCCCACAGCTTCAGACGCGCCGCGTCGGTGTAGTGGTATGTCTTTATGGGGCGGCGTCCGGGCGGCAGCTCGTCTATGACCGAGACGTCGAGGTCGCCGTAGAGGGTCATGGCCAGCGTGCGCGGTATGGGCGTGGCGGTCATGACCAGAATGTGTGGCGGGCGGTGGTTCTTGGTCCAGAGGCGCGCGCGCTGCTCCACACCGAAACGGTGCTGCTCGTCGATTACGACATATCCCAGATTGGCGAAGCGTACGTTGTCCTCGATCAGGGCATGCGTGCCGATGAGTATGTTGACTTCGCCCGAGGCTATGCCCTCGATGGCGCGGCGCCGCTCGGCCGTCTTCGACGCCCCGGTAAGTATGGCTACATTGAGGTCCATACCCTCCGTGAGGCGGCTTACGGTTGCGAAGTGCTGCCGTGCGAGTATCTCCGTCGGGGCCATCATGCAGGCTTGGTAGCCGTTGTCCACAGCCAGCAGCATCGACATGAGCGCCACCATCGTCTTGCCGCTGCCGACATCCCCCTGAAGCAGGCGGTTCATCTGGAATCCCGAGACGGTATCCTGACGTATCTCGCGTATGACGCGTTTCTGCGCCGCAGTGAGTTCGAATGGCAGACGGTTGTGGTAGAAGTCGTTGAAGAGCTCTCCCACGCGCGGGAAGAGAAATCCGTCGCGGCGGCTCATGCGCTCCGAACGCTGTGCCTGTACCGATAGCTGCACGCCGAGCAGCTCGTCGAACTTCAGACGCCGCTGTGCCCGCTGCAGCAGCTCGGGCGACTGCGGGAAGTGTACGTTGCCGATGGCTTCGGCCAGAGGCATGAGGCCGTATCGGCGGCGCAGCGACTCGGGCATGGGGTCCGTGATACGATCCTTGGCCAGCGCCCACGCATTGCATAGGATACGGTAGTACCCCTTGTTACCCAGCGCCGAGGCTATCTTCTCGGTCGAGGGGTATATGCCCTGCATGCCGCTGCGGGCGGTGCGGCTCAGCGCCTTTTCGACCATCTCCAGCTCGGGATGTATTACGGACAACTGCCCGCGGAAGAACGAGGGGCGTCCGAAGATGATGTATTCGCGCCCGACCTCGATGCTCTTCTCGATCCACTTTATGCCGTGGAACCAAGTCAGTTCGGCCGAGCCCGTGGCGTCGGATACATAGGCCGAGAAGCGTTGGCGGCGGCCTTCGCCGGCGTATGCCACACCCGTCACGCGGCCGCGGAACTGTACAAGCGACGTGGCCATCGACTCGTCAATGGAGTCGATGGTGTAGATCTTCGTGCGGTCGATATAGCGGAAGGGGTAGTGGCGCAGCAGGTCGCCCACGGTGAAGATGCCGAGCTCCTGTTCGAGGAGCCGGGCACGTGCCTCGCCTACGCCCGTGACATACTTGACGCTGCTCTGGAGAATATCTGCCATGATACAAAGATATGAAAATCGGGGCGCAGAGACAAATCCGGCGGCGGCCGAAAGATAAAATCGCATTCCTACACACGTAGTGAATGCGATTTTATCGTTGGCAGGCATCGTCCGTGTCGGCCGATTGCCGGGCGTGCGCGGTGCCGTTACTCTATGGTTATCGAGTTGAGAAGGTCCACGCGGCCGTCGTTGACGAGTTTTATGATGAGCTCGCCGAAGAGCGTATTCTGCCATGCGAACCATGCGCGGGTGAAGTCGGTGGGGTCGTCCACATTGAACGACTCGTGCATGAATCCCGTGCCGGCGTCGGTCGACATGAGCATCTCGATGCAGTATTTGATCTCCTCGTCGTCATCGCTCGTAAAGGCCTTCATCATGATGCTCATGGGCCATGCCATGTCATATCCGATGTGGGGGCCGCCGATGCCCTCGCCCGCCTTGCCGCGGAAGAAGTAGGGGTTGCTGTCGCTCCAGACGAAGCGGCGCGTGTTGGCATATATCCCGTCGTCGATAACCTCGGGCGTAAGGTACTTCAGGGCCAGCAGGCTCGGTACGTTGGCGTCGTCCATGAGCAGGCTGTTGCCGAAGCCGTCGACCTCGAAGGCGTAGATGGGACCGAATTCGGGGTGGTTGTATACGGCATATTTGTCGAGGGCGGCGGCCACCTCGTCGGCAAGGGCCGTGCACTCGGCAGCCAGAGCCTCGTTCTTGTTCACCTTGGTGAGGATCTCGGCGGCCTTGCGCAGCGACGAGACGGCGAAGAAGTTCGACGGCACGAGGAACTGCAAAACGGTAGCGTCATCCGACGGACGGAAGCTCGATACGATCAGACCTACGGGCTTGACGGGGGCGCCAAGGCCGTTGTTCGAGAGTGTGTCGAACTGTCGGTCGGTCTTGCGCAGGAAGGTGTAGGGGCCGTTGCCCTCCTTGCGCTGCTGCTCGCGGAAGGTCTTGAGTATGTTTGCCACGGCCGAGAGCCACTCCTCGCCGAAGACCGACTCGTCGCCCGTAACCATCCAATAGTAGTAGGCCAGACGTATCGGGTAGCAGAGCGAGTCGATCTCGTATTTGCGCTCGTGCAGTTCGGGTTTCATGTCGGTCTGGTCGCTCTCCCAGTCCGAGCCCGTGGGGCCGTCGTTGAAGGCATTGGCGTAGGGGTCGATGTTGATGCATTTCATCTGACGGTTTATCACGCCCGCCAGCATCGCCTGCAGGGCGGGATCCTCGTTCGCGAACTGGACGTAGGGCCACACCTGCGCGCCCGAGTCGCGCAGCCACATGGCGTGTATGTCGCCCGTGTAGACGAAAGTGTCGTCGCTGCCGTCGGCATCCTTGCGGTAGTGGACGGTGGTGTCGAGCGTGTTGGGGAAACAGTTGCCGAACATCCACGCCAGACGCGCGTTTGTGAGCATCTTCTGTATGCGTACGATCTGCTGCTCGATGGCCTGCGAGGTGAACAGACGCTCCGCCTCGGCCGGACGCTGGCAGACGTATGCGCCCGAGTCGTCGCGCGGGGCGGGCGTAGCCGTGAGCTCTATGGGTGCCTGTGCGGTTGCAGCGGCCTGCGGCGTCGGGGCCGTGGCCTTACGTGCCGAGTCGCAGCCCGTCACGGCAAGTGCGGCCGCGGTGATGGCGGCCATGGCTAATGAACCGATATTTTTCATCTTTGTAGGAGTGTTGATATTGATTTTCGTCCAAAGTTAAGTTAATTTTGCGTGACGGCCATCCGTTCGGCGATTAATTTTGTCGCGGCGGCGGATTTACGGCCTCCAATTTCTATCTTTGCAGTAAGGAACGGCCGCGCGGGCGGCCCTAAAAACATTCGAGTGATGGATCTGAGCCAATACAGCCGCCGCAAGGCGCACGACGTGCGCATAGGCGGCGTGACGATAGGATCGGCGCACCATGTGGAGGTGCAGTCGATGACCAATACCCCTACGGCCGACACCGAGGCGAGTGTGGCGCAGTGCGAGCGCATAGCCGATGCCGGAGCGCGTATCGTACGCCTCACGGCGCAGGGGCGCCGCGAGGGTGAGAATCTCGAAAATATCGTGCGCCGTCTGCGTGAGGACGGCTACACGACGGCCGTAGTGGCCGACATACACTTCGTGCCCGAGGTTGCGGCCATAGCCGCACGGTATGTGGACAAGGTGCGCATCAACCCCGGAAACTACCGTACCTCGCACGGTGAGCTGGAAGCTCTCATCGCCCAGTGCCGCGAGCGGGGCGTGGCTCTGCGCATAGGTGTCAACCACGGGTCGCTCGCACGCCGCGTCTTCGACGAGTGGGGCGACACGCCGCAGGGAATGGTGGTCTCGGCCATGGAGTTCCTGCGCGTATGCCGCCGCGAGGGGTTCGATCAGGTCGTGGTGTCGATGAAGTCGAGCAATACGCGCGTCATGGTTCATGCCTACCGCCTTCTGGTCGAGGCGATGGACCGCGAGGGGATGACCTATCCGATACATCTGGGTGTCACGGAGGCCGGAAACGGCATCGAGGGGCGCATCAAGAGCGCCGTGGGCATAGGTGCGCTGATGAGCGACGGCATCGGCGACACGATCCGCGTATCGCTGACCGAGCCCCCCGAGAACGAGGTGCCCGTGGCGCAGATGATAGTCGACCACTTTGCCAGCCGTGAGGGTCACTTCGAGGTGCATCACCCCGAACGCTACCATCCTACGGAGTATGTACGCCGCAGTGCGGTGTGGGTGCCGCTGACGCACGATGAGCCGCATGAGGGCATGCGTGTGGTGGAGGCCGTGAGCGGCAACCCCACGGCGGAGCTGCGTGCCGCCATACTCAATATGGACGACACGGTGCCTGTCATGGTGCGCCGCCGTTATGACGATACGGATGCGGAGGCCGTGGCGGTGAAGGCGGCGGCCGATCTCGGCGTATTGTTCCTCGACGGCTTGGCCGACGGCATCTGGATCGATGCTCCGCATCTCTCGGCCTCCGAGGTGCACGATATGGAACTGATGATATTGCAGGCTTCGCGCGTACGTTTCTCGCGCACGGAGTACATAGCGTGCCCGAGCTGCGGCCGCACGCTCTACGACATAGAGAAGACGCTGGCCGACATCAAGAGCCGTACGTCGCATCTGAAGAACCTGAAGATCGGCGTTATGGGGTGTATAGTCAACGGCCCGGGCGAGATGGCCGACGCCGACTACGGATATGTGGGTGCTGCGCCGGGACGTGTCACCCTATACAAGGGACGCGAGATTGTCGAGCGCAACATACCTCAGGAGCAGGCCATCGATCATCTGGTGGCGTTGATCAAGGCCGGAGGCGACTGGGTGGAGGCCGAGTAGCGGATGAAGGGCGCAGCGATGAAGCGTTACACCGCGCGGGGCGTCGTTATCGGGACGCTCAAGTACGGTGAGAAGGGTATGGTGGTGCAGATGCTCACCTCGACGCTCGGGCGTCAGAGCTACATGGTGCAGGGGCTGGGGTCGCGCCGCGGACACGGATCAAGGCAGGCCCTGTTCCAGCCGATGTTCGCTCTGGAGTTCGAGGGGCTGGAGTCCCCGAAGATGGAGATGCACCGTCTGGGCGAGGTGCATGCCGGCATCGTGTTGCAGTCGATACCCTTCGACGTGAAGAAGTCGGCCATAGCGCTGTTCATGGCCGAGGTGCTCTACCGCCTTGTGAAGGAGAGCGAGGCGAATGCCATGTTGTTCGACTTCGTGTGGGGTTCGGTCGAGGCGCTGGATGCCGCCTCGGAGGGCGTGGCCAACTTCCATCTGTGGTTTCTGTCCAATCTGTGCCGGTTTCTGGGCTTCTCGCCCGGGAACGAATATATGCCCGCGGCGTGGTTCGATATCGCCGAAGGGCTTTATACCGTCACTGCGCCGCCACGCGAACACGCCATGTCGCAGGAGAATGCCATGATCCTGCGCGACATGCTCGAATGCGACGTCCGCTATCTTGGCGAGGTGGGCCTGAACCGCCGCCAGAGGGTCGATTTCCTCGAGTCGCTGCTCGCATACTACGCCTATCACCTCGATACGATCCACACGGTGCAGTCGATACGCATATTGCAGGAGGTATTCTGATTGTCAACTGATGTTTTTCCTTTTGGGTGCGTGCATGTGTGTACGGACCCGGAAATAGCTGCCGTCTGCCGCGTGAGGTATGTGCGGAAATAATTTTCCGGAAAAGGAATATCGTATAAAAATGCGGATTATTCTGGGCGTATGCCCGAAAAGACTTTCCCGATAAATATTTTTTGCATAACTTTGTCTTAATTGTAGCATAAATCCTACCAACTAACCTTAATTTTCAATATGAGCAAAGTTGTCACTTTCGGGGAGATCATGCTTAGGCTTGCCACCCCCGAACATCTCAGATTCCGTCAGGCCCGCAGTTTCAACGCCACCTTCGGCGGCGGCGAAGCCAATGTCGCCGTATCGCTGGCCAACTACGGCATCGACGTGGACTATGTGACGCGCCTGCCGCAGAACGATCTGGGTGCGGCGTGTGCGGCCGAACTGCGCAGTTTCGGCGTCGGCACGTCCAATATAGTATATGGAGGCGAGCGTCTCGGAATATATTATCTTGAAACGGGCGCCGTGGCTCGTCCGAGCAAGGTGGTCTATGACCGCGCACACTCGTCTGCCGCCACCGTTGAGCGCGGCATGATCGACTGGGAGCAGGTGCTTGCGGGTGCCGACTGGTTCCATTGGACGGGTATTACGCCCGCCATAAGCGCCTCGGCCGCAGAGGTGTGTCTGGATGCCTGCCGTGCGGCAAACCGCCTCGGCGTGAAGGTGTCGTGTGACCTGAATTACCGCAAGAATCTGTGGAAGTACGGCAAGACGGCCGCGGAGGTTATGCCCGCGCTGGTTGAGTGCTGCGACGTGATCCTCGGCAACGAGGAGGATGCCGAGAAGGTCTTCGGCATCAAGCCCGAGGGTTTCGATGCCGCCGCCACGCAGGGCGAGGTCGATGCCGCCGCCTTCCGCAGCGTCTGCACGCAGCTCATGGTCCGTTTCCCGCGTGCGAAGAAGGTGGTTATAACCCTGCGCGGCTCGATCAATGCCGACCACAATACGTGGGGCGGCGTGCTGTTCGACGGCGAGACGCTGTACCGTTCGCCCCGATACGACATAACCGACATCGTGGACCGTGTGGGCGGAGGCGACTCGTTCATGGGCGGCCTCATATACGGACTTCTCACGTATGACGACGACCAGCGGGCGCTGAACTTCGCCGCTGCGGCGTCAGCTCTCAAACATACCATTTACGGCGACTTCAACATGGTGAGTGTCGCGGAGGTGGAGAACCTCATGAAGGGCGACGGCTCGGGCCGTGTGGCGCGTTAGAATCCGGAGCGACGAGCCGAACGGCAGACAATATAAGGAGTGTGAATCATAGAAAACCGATCATATAAATTGTCATGGCAAGATTTACAAAGATAGAGGCCCTCACGGCGATGCTCTCGACGGGGATGGTGCCTGTGTTCTATTCGGCCGACTTGGACCGCACGAAACATGTGGTCAAGGCGTGCTACGAAGGCGGTGTGCGCGCCTTCGAATTTACCAACCGCGGCGACTTTGCCCATGAGGTCTTCGGGCCTCTGGTGCGGTGGGCGGCGACGGAGTGCCCTGAGATGGTTCTCGGTGCGGGCAGTGTCGTCGATGCCCCCACGGCCGCACTCTACATACAGCTCGGCGCCTCGTTCATCGTGGGCCCGCTGCTGAACCCCGATGTGGCTAAGGTGTGCAACCGCCGCTGCATCCCCTATACTCCCGGGTGCGGGACTGTCACCGAGATCGGCATGGCGCAGGAGCTGGGGTGCGACCTGATAAAGATATTCCCCGCGGGCAACGTCGGCGGCCCGTCGTTCGTCAAGAACGTCAAGGCTCCGCTGCCGTGGGCGATGCTTATGGCCACGGGCGCCGTGGAGCCCCAGAGAGAGAATCTCGAGGCGTGGTTCGGTGCCGGAGTAGATGTTGTTGGCATGGGCTCGAAGCTCTTCCCCGCGGCCGATATCGCCGAGGGACGCTGGGATGCCATCACGGAGCGCTGCCGTGAGGCTCTGGCCATAATCGCCGCAGCAAGACGCAAGACCAAATAGAACGATACGGAATCCGACGTTAGGAGACGGAATCCGACGTTAGGAGACGGAATCGGATTCCGCAGACTCAATGCCTTCAATTACTAACCCAAACCTTATGACTACATCGAAAACCACGAAAATGACCAATTACAGGTGGGTGATCTGCTCACTGCTCTTCTTCGCCACCACCATAAACTACCTCGACCGACAGGTGCTGTCGCTGACATGGGAGGAGTTTATACGTCCCGAGTTCCACTGGACAAACAGCCACTACGGTCTGGTGACGGGAATCTTCTCGCTTGTCTACGCCATCGCGATGCTCTTTGCCGGACGTGTCGTCGACCGTCTGGATACCAAGAAGGGATACTTCTGGAGTATCGGCATCTGGTCTGTGGGCGCCTGCCTGCATGCCATCTGCGGCGTGGCGACGGAGTGGGTCGTCGACCTTCCGGATGCGGCGGCCATGCGTGCCGTCGTGGACAACGCCGAGCTGATCTCGCGCATAGCCGTCGTATCGCTCACGCTCTTCATCCTTGCGCGATGCGTGCTGGCGATAGGCGAGGCGGGCAACTTCCCCGCTGCGAACAAGGCCACGGCCGAGTACTTCCCCAAGAAGGACCGTGCCTATGCCACGAGTATCTTCAACGCGGGATCTACCGTCGGGGCTCTGGCTGCGCCGTTCCTCATCCCGACGCTGGCGGCGCGCTACGGCTGGGAGGCTTCGTTCATCATCATCGGAGCGCTGGGCTTCGTATGGATGGGTTTCTGGCAGTTCCTCTACAAGAAACCCGACCGCAATCCGGCGGTCAATGCCGCCGAGCTGGAGTATATAAATTCCGACTCGGAGCCCGAAAAGCCCGCCTCGGAGTCGTCGCGCGGCCCGAAGGTGTCGCTGTGGCGCTGCTTCGGATACCGTCAGACGTGGGCCTTCATCTCGGGTAAGGCCATTGCCGACGGCGTATGGTGGTTCTATCTGTTCTGGATGCCGTCGTACCTGAAGAATGCCTGCGGCATGTCCTCTACGAGCATCGAGTTCCAAGTGGCGCTGGGTGTGCTCTATCTCATAGTGATGATCTCGCTTCTGGGCGGCTATCTGCCCACGATCTTCATCGAGCGCTACGGCATGAACCCCTATGCGGGACGCATGCGCGCAATGTTGATCTTCGCCTTCTTCCCGCTGCTGGCGCTTCTGGCCCAGCCCCTGTCGGGATATTCGTACTGGTTCCCTGTCATATTCGTCGGCATAGCCTGCGCCGCGCACCAGTCGTGGTCGGCAAATATCTTCTCGACCGTGGGCGACATGTTCCCCAAGTCGATGATCGCAACCATTACCGGTATCGGAGGTATGGCCGGAGGTGTCGGCTCGTTCCTCATACAGACGGGGGCGGGACGCCTATTCGACCATGCGGCCAATACAAACATGTCGTTCATGGGCTATCACGGCATCGAGGCCGGATATATGATAGCCTTCTCGTTCTGCGCCGTGGCATATCTGGCCAGCTGGCTCGCAATGAAGGCATTTGTGCCCAAGTACCGTCCGATCGTGTTGTAATATAGAACGCGTACAGGTATAGTGACGCCCCGATCCTGATTCTGAGGATCGGGGCGTCGTTTTGTTTGAGGGGGGATTATCCTACGTTATGCATGTTTGCCTTGAAGAGCTTCAGCCAGCGGAAGAACAGCACACCGAGGATCATGGCGGCGGCGATGCCTCCGGCGACACCTGCAGCTTGCGGCAGGCGGAAGCCTTCGGGTGCCACGAGTATGTAGGATGTGCATACGGCCGTCATGAAGAGCGCGGGCAGCAGCGTGACGATAAAGTTGCGTCCGTTGCGCGCAAGCCATACGGTAAGGGCCCAGAAGGTGAATATCGAGAGCGTCTGGTTGAACCATGCGAAGTATCGCCACAGGATGTCGAAGTTGACGTTCATCAGCACGGCGGCTATGACGAAGAGCGGCAGAGAGACGGCCAGACGCCGCCAGATGGTATCCTGCCGCAGTTTGAGGATGTCGGATGCTATGAGGCGCGCGCAGCGGAAGGCCGTGTCGCCCGAGGTGACGGGGGCGGCCACGACACCGAGGATGGCGAGGATGGCCCCTATGCCGCCCATCCAGTCGTTGCAGATGAAGTTGACGACAAGGGCGGGGTTCGAGTTGCCCTCGGCCGTGAGCATCTGCTGCAGCTCGTCGTAGCCGCCGGCATACTTTATCGCTGCGGCGGCCCATATCATCGCTACGATGCCCTCGGTGATCATGGCGCCGTAGAATACGCGGCGGCCCATGCGCTCGTTCTTTATGCAGCGTGCCATCATGGGACTCTGTGTGGCGTGGAAGCCGCTCACGGCGCCGCACGCGATGGTGATGAAGAGCATCGGGAATATTGGCAGCGACTGATTTGGGTGGTGGTTCGTGAAGGCCTCCGTGATCTCGGGCATCCATCCCGTGTGTGTGAATATGCCGACCAGAACACCCACGGCCATGATGAGCAGCGCCACGCCGAAGACGGGGTATATGCGGCCGATGAGGGCGTCGATGGGCAACAGCGTCGCCAGAATGTAGTATATGAATATTACGACCGACCAGAACGCCACCGTGCCGAAGGGCCCCCAGCCTACGGTCATCGTTGCGAGCAGACCTGCGGGTGTGGTCACGAAGACCGTGCCCACCAGCACCATCAGCACCAGCGAGAAGAGGCGCATGGCCTGCCGCACGCCGCTGCCGAGTTCGTCGCCGACGATCTCGGGAAGGCTCATGCCGTCCTTGCGTATCGAGATCATGCCCGAGAGGTAGTCGTGCACGGCGCCGCCGAAGATCGAGCCAAAGACGATCCACAGATATGCCGCAGGGCCGAACAGGATGCCCATTATCGAACCGAAGATGGGTCCCGTGCCGGCGATGTTGAGGAACTGTATGAGGTAGACCTTCCATGTCGGCATGGGGATGTAGTCGACGCCGTCGCCGTGGGTGTAGCAGGGGGTCTTGCGTGCGGGGTCGGCGCCGAAGACCCGCTCGACAAAGGCGCCGTAGAGTATGTATCCGAGAATGAGGGCCGCAAGGGCCGCGACAAATGTTATCATGGCTGTGGGTTAATGTTCTTATAGTATATGCCGGCACGGGCGGCCTTCCCGAAGGCGTTTCGCGCGTGACGTGAATGTAAAATTAACAGTTTTGTGCCGTACGGAGCGCACTTGGAGGGACGAATTTTCGCTAATGATGCAATATTTCGGCATATTTATGACTTTGTGGTCCCGCATTCGGTGGTATGTGTGGCTGCTGGCTGCATTTATATTCTGCTTACGGATAAAAAGAGGGCGGCTTGGGGTTTCGATATCCACAAGCCGCCGTGTCGTATTGCGGACGGTTATTCCGCAATGTCAATACTCGTCCACTGCCAGCTGCGTGCGGTATTCGTCGAGTCGTTTCTGCAGGCGGTCACGTACTTCGGCCATATCCTCGCGGCCGATGATGTTGTGCATCTCCGAGGGGTCGGCCTCAAGGTCGTAGAGCTCGTCCTCGCGCATCACCACGTTGCCGTCCTTGTCCTTGTCGTAGAAGTGTATGAGCTTGTAGCGGCCGTCGCTTACGCCGTCGTGGCGCAATACTCTGTGTTCGGCCGGATAGTCGTAATAGTGGTAGTAGAGGTCCTCGCGCCACTGCCGCGGCTCTTCTCCCTTGCAGAGGGGTTGCAGCGGAAGCCCCGTCATGTATTCGGGCTGCTCGATGCCCGCAGCCGCAAGGTATGTCGGGGCGTAGTCGATGTTCTGCACCAGACGGTCGCACACCTCGCCCTGACGTCCGCCCGGGTAGCGTATGATGAGCGGCGTGCGGAACGACTCCTCGTACATGAAGCGCTTGTCGAACCATCCGTGCTCGCCCATGTAGAAGCCCTGATCCGATGTGTAGACGATGACCGTGTTCTCCATAAGTCCGTTCTTCTCAAGGTAGTCGATAAGACGCCCCACCTCGTCGTCCACCGAGCGTATGCAGCGCAGGTAGTCGCGCATGTATCGCTGGTATTTCCACTCCGCCAGCTCCTTGCCCGAGAGGTTGGCCTCGATGAAGGCTTCGTTCTTGGGTCCGTAGGCTGCCTCCCATGCCTGCTGCTGTTCGGGTGTCAGGCCCGCTGCGGCGGGGCTCCAGTAGCTGTTGGGCTCGGGAACGTACGACGGACGATCCTTAAGCTCCGTGACCTTGAGGTCGTAGACAAGCTCCATATCCTTCTCGATGCTCATCTTCTGGTTATGGGCCGCCGTGCCGCGCTCGGAGTAGTCGTCATAGAAGTTATCGGGCATGGGGAACTCCACATCTTCGTAGAGGTCGTAATATTTGGGTTCGGGCATCCAGTTGCGGTGCGGCGCCTTGTGGTGTACGAGCAGGCAGAAGGGTTTGCTCTTGTCGCGCCCCTCGAGGAACTCTATGGCATGGTCGGTGATGAGCGCCGAAGAGTAGCCCTCCTCGCGTACATATTCGCCGTTCGACTCCGGTGAGCGGAAACGCGAGTTGTAGTATTCGCCCTGATCGTAGAGTATGTGGTAGTAGTCGAAGCCCTTGGGGTCGCACCGCATGTGCCACTTGCCGACGACACCCGTCTGGTAGCCGTTCTGCTGCAGTATCTCCGAGATGAAGGTCTTGGTGGTGTCGATGCCCGCACCCAGCCGCCGTTGTCCGTTCTGGTGGCTGTACAGTCCCGTGATGAGGCAGGCCCGGCTCGGCGTCGAGAGCGAGTTCTCGACATAGGCGCGCGTGAAGGTCACACCCTCGGCCGCCAGACGGTCGATGTTGGGCGTGGGCGCCAGCTGCGAGATGGGATGACCGTATGCACTGATGGTCTGGTAGGAGTGGTCATCGGTCATGATGTGGATGATGTTGAGCGGCTTGGGCTCGATGGCGCTCTGCGGGGCGCAGGCGGTGGCGGCCAATGCTGGTAGCAGTGCGGCGGCCGGTGTCAGGGGTCGTTTCATGGCTGCGGTTATTGTAGGTTGCGGATGACGAATATAACGAAAATATGCGTAACCTGCAAATATTCTTATTATTTGGCCCTTCGGATGGCTCTTTAAGGTATGCGCATGTGCTCCTCGACGGTCTGGCGCAGGTGTGTCGAGTCGAGGTGGGTGTATATCTCTGTCGTAAGGATATTCTCATGCCCCAACAGCTCCTGCACCTGACGTATGTTGGCGCCGCCTTCGAGCAGGTGTGTGGCGAAGGAGTGGCGGAAGGTGTGGGGGCTGATGTGTTTGTCGATGCCGGCACGCTTGGCCGCTTGGCGTATGATGGTGAAGATCATGACGCGCGTGAGACGTGTGCCGCGGTTGTTCAGAAAGAGCGTGTCGTCGCCGCTGCGGGCCGAGTGGCGGGTCTCGAGGTAGAGTTGTATGCGGTCGCGCGCAATGTCGCTTACGGGGACGAGCCTCTGCTTGTCGCCCTTGCCCGTGACGCGTATGTAGCCCTCGCCGAAGAAGAGGTCGCCGATCTTCAGGTCGCACAATTCCGTCACGCGCAGCCCGCACGAATAGAGCAGTTCGAGGATGGCGCGGTCACGCAGGCCCTTCTTTGTCGCGGGGTCGATGCTCCCGATAAGGCGGTCGATCTCCTCGACCGTAAGGGTGTCGGGCAGCGGACGCCCCGCCTTCGGCGCCTCGACCATCTCCGCGGGCGAGGTCTCGATCATCTCGTTCAGAAGCATGAAGTTGAAGAAACTCTTGATGCCGCTCAGACTGCGTGCCTGCGAGCTCTTCTCGCGTCCGTGTTCGTAGAGCCACGACATGTAGTGTTCGACCATCTGCCGTGTCACCTCGCGCGGCGGCACGGCGTGGAAGAGCAGCACGAAGTGTCCGAATTGCTCCAGATCACGCATATAGGACTCGATGGTGTTGGCCGCGAGGTGCTTCTCCAGACGGAGGTAGGCACGGTAGCTGCGCGAAATTTCCTTCCATATTTTCACTGCTTCTGCCATATTCTTGCTAACTTTGTCTGCGAAGATAACAAAATTTTACATAATATGGACTATATCGAGCTTTCGGTTCCCGTATCCGATTCGGCGCAGGCCGAGATCGTGACGGCGATGCTCTCCGACCTGCCGTTCGAGGCGTTCGAGGAGCAAACAGGGTATTTGAAGGCCTATATACCGGCCGACCTTTATGATGAGGCGTGCCGCACGGCCGCACGTCAGGCTCTCGCGCAGGTGGGGGTGACGGAGGCCGGGGCGAAGCGTATTGCACGCAGCAACTGGAATGCTGAATGGGAGAGCGACTTCGAGCCCGTGGAGGTCGGCGGCCGCCACCCCGTGCGCATACGCGCCGCACACCATGTGCCCGCACCCGAGGGCGTGGTAGATATAGTCGTGGCCCCGCACATGTCATTCGGGACGGGACACCACACCACAACCTCGATGATGGTGCGCCGCGTTGCCGACATGGGTGTCGAGGGGTTGCGCGGACTTGACATGGGGTGCGGTACGGGTATCCTCTCGGTCGCCGCGCTGAAGTTCGGCGCCGCGGCCATGACCGCCGTCGACATCGACGAGTGGGCCTGCGGCAGCTGCCGTGAGAGCGCCGCCCTGAACGGTGTCGAGGATCGTATGGAGACCCTTTGCGGCTCTGTTGAGAGCGTCGCGGGGCGTGAGTTTGACTTCATTCTGGCCAATATCGGCCGCAACATAGTAGTGGATATGATGCCCGTATTCGCCGCGATGCTGACCGCAGGCGGGCGGTGTGTCATGAGCGGTTTTCTGGCCGGGGATGCCGCCGCCGTCGAGGCTGCGGCCGCCGCAGCAGGTCTCGAACGCGAGATGGTCGAGGCGTGTGACGGCTGGGCGATAGTTGCATCACGCCGCGCACGCGGCCAGTACAAGGCGTAGAGACGGTCGATATGGTAATACTCCCTTCGGCATACATGGGGTCGGTGAGCTACTTTGCGCATCTGCTGCGCGAGGATTGTGTAATCGACACGGGCGAGCACTTCATAAAGCGTTCGCAGCGCAACCGCGCCGTCATACTCTCGGCCAACGGCCCGCTGCCGCTTACGGTCAACGTCGAGCATGCCAACACGCCGCGCCGGCCGATGCGCGATGTGAGGATCGACTACTCGAAGCGGTGGCAGCACCAGCATTGGGTCTCGATCGTATCGGCATACCGCTCGGCGCCATATTTCGACTACTACGCCCAGCGTATCGAACCCTTCTACCGGCGGCAGTGGCGATATCTTCTCGACTACAACATGGAGTACACCGAGGCGTTGCTGCAGATGCTGGGCGTGAGCCGGACGCTGCGTGTGTCGGATGTATATGTCGAGGCTGCGGCGGGGGACATAGACCTGCGGCCGCGGCACAATGAAGGCCCGGCCGTGGCGGCCGAGCCTTACATTCAGGTCTTCGCGGACCGTATGCCCTTCGTGGCGGATCTCTCGGTGCTGGATCTGATCCTGTGCGAGGGCCCCGCCGCTATTGATGTTGTTTCAGGGCATTGACAATCACTATGCTGTTGCGGTCGCTCAGATCTCCGGCGCGGACGACGATCTCGTTGCGCCCCTTCATCACCACTGAATCCGATATGAACTGGCACGGGGCAATCTGCCGCGTGGGTATGGTATCCTTGTTTACGGTAAGCACGGGTGCTTCGGCCGCCGAGGAGTAGAACTTGACCTGCTGGATTGTATCCTGACGCATGTTGCGGCGCTTCTCGGTTATGTGAAGCGTCGGGCTGCGGCGGTTCCACAGGGCACGGTACAGATAGTAGGCATCCTTGCGGTCCTTGCGGTCGAAGGTGACGAGTCCCGCGTGCGCTATGCCGTCGGTGTATCGTACCGATCCGAACTCGAACATGTTGTTTATCCACACGCCCCAGAAGAGCGAGTCGGAGAGTATGTTGCGTGCATAGCCTTCATGGAACTCCGTCTGCCAGCGCTCGGGCAGCCAGCGGGGGTCGATGCGCGCGGGCTTGACGGCTTCGTCGCTCTGCTGTTCGATCGATCCGGGGGCGCCGTATGCTACGGCCGAGCGGAGGTTGCCCCAGTCGGCGTGGAGCTTTTCGCGCCAGACGTTGATGTCGTCGATGGTGCCGCGCTCCCATCCCAGATCCTGCTGCCAGACGATCATGTCCGAGACGAAGTTTATGTCGCCGTCCTGATTGCTGCACGCAACGGTCGGGCGCGACGGGTCGAGTGTCTTGGCCGTGGAGTTGAGCTGCCGGAGGAATTCGAGTACGTTGTCACCGCGCTCCCATACAAGTGACGAGATGCCCCACATGACCACCGACGGGTGGTTGTAGTTCTGTATGATTATCTCGCGCAGCTGTTGCAGGCCGTTGTTGCGGAAACGGTTGGTGGCGAAGTATGATACGTCGCTCAGGAAGGGCGCGCGCGTGAAGGGCGTGTCGATCCATACGAGGGTGCCGTTGCGGTCGCAGCAGTCGTAGAAGTATTGCGAATGGGGGCCTGTGGCCGAACGCACGGCGTTGGCGCCGATGTCGTTGATGAGCTCCATATCCTCGTCATAGTGCAGCGTGCGCAGCGCCGAGGCTATGGCCGCACGGTCGTGGTAGAGCGTGACGCCGTGTATGGGTATGCGGGTGCCGTTGATCTTCAGGGCCGAGGGCGACGAGAAGTCTATCTGCCGGAATCCGGTCGTGACGGTCACCTCATCCTCCTGACGGGGGCCGATGCCTATGGTCACGGTGTAGAGGTTGGGCTCCTCGCAGCTCCACAGCAGCGGCTCGTCTATCGAGAAGGGTATGTCGATGGGGCGCCCCTCCTCGATGCGACCCTTCAGGTAGCGCGAATAGACAACCTCGCCGGTCGGGGCGCGCACGGTGATGTAGAGGTCGCAGGCGCGGTCCAACGTCGAGGTCACCCACACCGAAGCCGTGGCGTCCACCTTGTTGTCTGCGAAGTTGAGCTGGTTGATGAGCACGCCGTCCGAGCCGTAGTAGAGTGGCGAGACGGTTGTCTGCTCGGTGACGATAAGCTCCACTTCGCGGTAGATGCCGCCGTAGAGGTTCACCTCGGACGAGGTGGGCAGCACGTCGTTCTGGTAGGCGTTGCTTACGACGACCACCAGCGAGTTGTTCTGCCCGTACTGTATGAAGGGCGTGATCTCGAAGGTGAAGGCGGTCCATCCGCCGCGGTGTTCGCCCGCGTGGTGGCCGTTGACGAAGACGTCGGCTATGCTCTGGACACCGTAGAACTTCAGGAACAGGCGCTTGCCCGACCACTCGGACGGAACGTATATGTCGCGCGAATAGTTGGCCGTGGTCTGGAGGTAGTGTCCCGCACCGGCCAGAGCGTCGAGGTTCCACGTGTGGGGCAGGGATATGTGGCGGGCGTAGTCGCTGCTGGTTTCGAGTTTGTAGAAGAACTGCCAGTTGTCATTGAGCGAATATACCGTGCGGGCTGCGGCGGCCGTCGCCGAGACCATGATCAGCAGGGCAATGATGTAACGCTTCATAAGCAATAGGTTTTGAAAGACAAATATACGAAGAATGAAAAAAATATGCTAACTTCGTGCGATATTTTGCCCTTTGTGACAATGAACCCTTTCGATATCATAGTATATGTGGCGCTTGCGTGGGCGCTCGTGAGCGGTTGGTGGCGCGGTCTGGCCGTGCAGTTGCTCTCGCTGGCGGGCGTGGTGGCGGCGTTGTTCGTTGCCGCGGCGTATGGCCGCAGCCTCGGCGAACTGCTCGGTATGGATGACTCCGTGGCCGGCGTGACAGGCTTTATAATCATATTTCTCGCCGTGTTGGTAGCCGCAGGCGTGGCGGCACGCCTGTTGCGGACGGTATTCCGGTTTGCCGGCCTCGGTGCGCTCGACGCCCTGCTGGGCGTGGTCTTCTCGGTAGCCAAGGTGCTGCTTGTACTGAGTGTGCTGTTCGCATGGTTCGACGCCTTGAATGCCGATTACGATCTGGTGGGACGAAAGACGATCGACGACTCGCACTGGTTCCGTCCCGTTGCCGGAATATCGGAGAGCCTGACTCCATACTTCGAGGAACTGAAACAGAAAATAACAGAATGACGCTTATGGCCGGAGAAGAAGCACTTTGCGGCGTGGTCCTGCGCGCCACGGGAAGCCTCTACGAGGTGTTGCTGGGCGAACGTACGGTCTCGTGCCGCATACGCGGGCGGCTGCGCCTGAAAGGGGTGCGGTCGACAAATCCCGTCGTCGTGGGCGACATCGTGCGCTGCGAGCGCGACGAGACGGGGGAGACCGTCATCGCCGACGTCGAACCGCGCCGCAACTATATCATACGGCGCGCGTCGAATCTCTCGAAGGAGTCGCATATCATTGCCGCCAATCTCGATCAGGCGCTGCTCGTGGCCACGCTCTTCTCGCCCGAGACGGCTCCGGAGTTCATTGACCGTTTTCTGGTTACGTGCGAGGCGTACAAGGTGCCAGTGACGATACTTTTGGCCAAGGCCGATCTGGCGCGCACGGCGCCCGAGGCTATGGCTGCATTCCATGATACGTACGAGCGTGCGGGCTACCGCGTCATCGACGTCTCGGCCACCGAGGGCGAGGGCGTCGACACGGTGCGGGATCTGCTGCGCGGACGCACGACACTGCTGTCGGGCAATTCGGGCGTGGGCAAGTCGACGCTTGTGGCGGCGGTTGAGCGTACGGCCGAGGTGCGCACGGCGGAGATCTCGCGCAGCCACCACAAGGGCCGCCATACGACAACATTCTCGACGATGTATCCGCTCTCGGAGGGGGGATACATAATCGATACGCCGGGCATAAAGGGATTCGGACTTATCGACATAGACGATGCGGAGCTGGCGCACTACTTCCCCGAGATGATGCGTTGGCTGCCCGAGTGCCGCTACTACAACTGCTCGCATACGCACGAGCCGCACTGTGCGGTTATCGAGGCTGTGGAGCGTGGCGACATAGCGCTGTCGCGTTACGAGAGCTATCTGAAAATACTGGACGAGGATGACAAATACAGGAAATAGTCTGCGGCGCCGCTACGGCGGACATACGCCTGAGTGGTATGACGAACGTACGGATTACATGTCGGGATTTCTGACCGGGGAGCGGGTCCAGACGCTGCGCCGCACGCTTGCGATGCGCACGCGCTACATGACCATACTTACCGAGAACACCTTCCACCCGCAGAATGCCAGCGCACTGGTGCGCCACTGCGAGGCCTTCGGTATGCAGGATCTGCATACGGTGGAGACGATGTGCCGCTTCGATCCGAGTGTCAACATCGTGCGCGGCACCGACAAGTGGATCGACATCATACGCCACGACTCGACCGAGGAGGCCATTGCGTCACTCAAGGCGTCGGGATACCGCATCGTGGCCACAACGCCCCACCGCGAGAGCTGCACGCCCGAGACCTTCGACGTGGAGAAGGGCCGTTTCTGTCTTGTCTTCGGGACGGAGCATGCGGGCGTGTCGCCGCAGATCATCTCGGCGGCGGACGAGTTCCTGCGCATACCAATGTGCGGCATGGTCGAGAGCCTCAATGTCTCGGCCTCGGCCGCAATATTGATATACATGCTCTCGCAGCGCATGCGGTTGTCGGATGTGGCGTGGCGGCTCTCGGAGGCTGAGTGCAGCGAGGTGATGTTCCGTTGGGTGATGTCGTCGGTGCGCGACGCGCGGCGAATACTCGAACGCCGTTTCGGCGCGGAGTCCGGGCATGTAAAATAATACCGAAAATGATAATTCGAAGGATAAAATAGTAAAGAGGATGAGCGATATATTGCGACGACAGTTCCTTTCGCACGTGGCGCAGACCTCGCCTTCGCCGATGATGGTGGAGGTGGCGCGTGCCGAGGGTGTCTTCTTCTACACGCCCGAGGGGAAGCGATATTATGACCTTGTGGCGGGTGTGTCGGTTAGCAACGTGGGTCACGGCAATGCCGATGTGGTACGGGCCGTGCAGCGGCAGGCGGCCGACTACATGCATGTTATGGTCTACGGCGAGCTTGTCGAGCGGCCGCAGGTGGAGTATGCCACGCGGCTTGTGGCGGCGATGCCTGACCCAATAGACAGCGTCTACTTCGTCAACTCGGGTGCCGAGGCGGTCGAGGGGGCGTTGAAACTCGCAAAACGATATACGGGCCGCACGGAGATGATATCCATGCGGTGTGCCTACCACGGCTCGACGCATGGTGCCATGAGCATGATGGGCGCGCCCGAGGGCGAGGAGTGGAAGGGGGCGTTCCGTCCGCTGCTGCCCGATACGCGGGCCATACGTTTCAACTGCATGGAGGATCTGCGGCAGATCACCCGCCGCACGGCGTGCGTGCTGTGCGAACCGGTACAGGGCGAGGCGGGTGTGCGGCCGCCTCAAAAGGGTTACCTCGAGGCTCTGCGGCGCCGTTGTGACGAGGTGGGGGCGATGCTCATATTCGACGAGATACAGACCGGCATGGGCCGCACGGGCGAGATGTTCGCCATGACCAAGTACGGCGTCACGCCCGACATAGTATGCCTTGCGAAGGCTCTGGGCGGGGGTATGCCCCTCGGGGCCTTTGCCGCGCGCGGCGAGGTGATGTCGACGCTCACGCACGACCCGACGCTGGGCCATATCACCACCTTCGGCGGCCACCCCGTATGCTGTGCCGCGGGGCTGGCGGCCATGCGCTATATCGAGGAGCACGACCTCGCGGCCTCGGCCGAGCGTATGGGCGCCCTCTACGAGGAGCTGCTGCGCGACCACCCCGCCGTGAAGGAGATACGCCGCAGCGGCCTGCTGCTGGCCGTGGAGCTCGGGAGCTCGGAGCGGCTGTACGGCATAATGGAGATATTCAAGCGCGAGGGTATCATGAGCGACTGGTTCCTCTATTGCGACACGGCCTTCCGCATATCGCCGCCGCTGGTGATCTCGGAGGAGGAGGTGCGCGACAGCGCCGCCATCATCCGCCGCTGCATGGACGGACTGCTGTAGGGCGCCGCCATCCGATTGGACAACCAATGACTTTGCGCATCATGGAAAATATTTCGCTGCACTTCCGGCTTGACACCTCCCCCCGCATGGTAGCGCTTCATCGGGCTGCGGGGCATGCCATCGCCGCATGTGCGGCCGCGCCATGTGCCGCGATCCGTCGCGGGATGGTCGCCCAACGGCCGGCGGCATCATATGCATGAACCGAAAGAATTGAAATCCATATTACAAACATATAAAACACACACTGAAATTTATGAACCATCTCGAAAACATCACCCCAAGACGCAACCGCTGGTACTGGTATCTGCTTGTGCTCGGACTCAGTTATTTGATAGCCAACATCGTCGGGTCGATACCTCTTATGGCGTTGATCTTCTCGAAGACGATGCAGAGCGGCGACGCGGGCGTTGCGGCCGCAATCGCCAAGGGCGACATCGCGGCCGCCGGCGTGGACAGCAACCTATATCTGGCGAGCATGATGTTCGTCTTTGTGGTATTCCTCTTTGCGATGATACTTCTGGTCAAGAAGATACAGGGACGCTCGTGGCCGCAGGTCGTAAACGGCACCTCGCGCGTGCGCTGGCGTCACGCGATGGCGGGCTTTGCCGTATGGGGCGTGCTGAATATCCTGCTCATGGGCGTAAGTATTATGATCTCCCCCGAGGATTACGAGTTCCGCTTCGACGGATGGCAGTTCCTCTGGCTCGTGATAATATCGGTGGTCATGATCCCCCTGCAGACCACTTGCGAGGAGTACGGATTCCGCGGCTATCTGGCGCAGGGCATAGGCTCGTGGATGCGCAACCGCTGGGCCGTGCTTATAATCACGTCGGTGGCGTTCGGCCTGATGCACAGCGCCAACCCCGAGGTCAAGGAGTACGGTTACGGCATAATGATGGCGCAGTATATAACGATGGGCCTGATACTCGGAGTCGTGACACTGCTCGATGACGGCATCGAGGTCGCTATGGGAATACACGCCGCGAACAATATCTTCGCCTCGGTGCTGCTCACATTCAAGGGCTCGGTGCTGCCTACGGCGGCGCTGTTCATGGCCAAGGAGACGGACCCTGTGACCGACTTCGTGTCGGTTGTGGTGGTGGGTGTGGTGGCTGTCGTCATTCTGGCCCGTATCTACAAGTGGCGCTTTGGCGTGATGAATGAGCGTATCGAACTTCCCAATTTCGATAAACAGCAGTCGGAATAGTATATCGTCTGCAAAAAACGTTCGGCCGCAGATCATTTTCAGAGTTGATCTGCGGCCGAACTGTTTTATGTACAGTTTCTATTTTCCCTCTTCGGCGAAGCTCTTCAGAAGGGCTATCTCCTCGGGCCAGCGGGCCTCGTCGGGGGTCTCGAGGATGAGGGGTATGCCGTCGAAGCGGGCATCGGCGGCGATGTAGCGGAAGACCGTGATGCCCAGCTTGCCCTCGCCGAGGGGCGAGTGGCGGTCGACGTGGCTGCCCACGTCCTTCATGGCGTCGTTGAGGTGCATGCCCCGAAGGTACCGGAAGCCGACAGTGCGGTCGAAGTCGGCGAAGGTCTGCTCGCACGCCTCGTCGGTCGTAAGGTCATAACCCGCGGCGAAGGCGTGGCAGGTGTCTATGCATACGCCTACGCGCGACTTGTCCTCCACGAGGTCTATGATGCGCGCCAGATGGGCGAAGTCATATCCGAGATTGGAGCCTTGGCCGGCGGTGTTCTCGATGACGGCCGTGACGCCGTGCGTCTGCTCGAGGGCGATGTTTATCGACTCGGCGATTCGGCGCAGGCACTCCTCCTCCGAGATGGCCTTCAGGTGGCTGCCCGGGTGGAAGTTGAGGCGGTCGAGCCCCAGAGCCTCGCACCGCTGCATCTCGTGCAGGAACGAGGCGCGCGACTTGGCGAGGCCCTCGTCCGTCGGGTGTCCGAGGTTGATCAGATAGCTGTCGTGGGGCAATATCTGCTGCGGCGTGTAGCCGTACTCGGCGCACGCCTGCTTGAAACGTTCGATCTGCGCGTCGGTGAGGGGCGGGGCGGCCCACTGACGCTGGTTCTTGGTGAAGAGTGCGAAAGCCGTGGCTCCGATGTCGTGTGCGTTGCGCGGGGCGTTCTCCACACCGCCCGCGGCGCTGACGTGTGCGCCTATGTATTTCATGACGGAAGTAATTTTACCTCTGCAAATGTAACAAATATTGTGAAAAATAGTAACTTTGTTCCCATAATGCGTCCTGCCCGCAAGGGTCGGTACGGTAAATGAGACGGATATGTGCAGATTTTCGATTTTGTTGACCCTCGCGGCCGTGCTGTCGGCAAGCGGCGCCATGGCGCAGTTCACGGTGGAGAACGATACGAAAACCACGCGCGAGGAGGTGAAGTTCGAGGAGAAGATGAAGGGTATCGACGCCAGCACCGAGTATTACAATGCCGCCCGCGCCCGCGCCGAACGCCAACGCATACGGAAGGAACACAACGAAATAGAGATACGTCTGGGCCTCTCGGGCGCGATGACCTCGTACAACGACCCGTGGACCAACTCGCGAGGCGGTGACAACACCTTCTCGATAAGCGGCTCGATGAACCTCAAGCACGTCTACAACAACGAACCTTTCCGTCTGACCACCACCGCCAGCGCCAATCTGGGATACAACCGTGTGAGGGTCGATGTCGAGGAGGGCGTGCGAAAAGGTATATGGTTCAAGAATATAGATAACTTCTCGATCTCGACGCTGCCCGAGCGCCGCATCAGTTCCAGCTGGGCATACAGTGCCAACATATCGCTGCGCAGCCAGTTCCTCAACAGCTACAAGTCGCGTACCGAACAGACGAGCGACGACGTGGTGACGGGACTCATGGCCCCGGGCTACCTCGACGTCTCGATCGGTATGACCTATACCTCGCCCAACGGCAAGTTCCCCATCAAGCTCTCGCTCAACCCCCTCTCGACCAACGGAACGCTGGTCTTCAGCAACAAGGTGAAGAAATATTACGAAGCACAGAACGCCACGTCGTATTTCGGTGTCGATATCGACAAGCACATGCTCTTCTCGGGCGGTTCGTCTATCAACATCACCTTCGACCGCTATTGGGGCAAGAACAACTGGCTGCGGTACGAGACCTCGGTCTATGCCTACTACGGCTGGATGACCAACGTGGGGCGTGCGGACAAGATCCGAGCTTACAAGAATTACCTGACGGAGCATGAGAAGTGGGTCAACGCCGGCTCGCCCGAGGGTCAGGAGCCGCCGTCGGTGCCCAACATCGTGGCGCTGGATCCCACGGTGCAGTGGTGCAACACCTTCACCATCAAGGCGACCAAGTTCCTCGAGACGAAGATATACGTGCAGCTCAACTACGACAAGGCGCAGAATACCGCCCTGCAGATGTATTCGACCCTGTCGTTCGGCATAAGCTATTCGTTCAAGAACAAACCTTCGTTCAGCTTCCTGCGCTGGTAGCCGTACGGGGCGCATACCTCGGTTCATGACGTGGCACAAAGAGTTGCGGCGGTGATGCCGCCGCACGTATTTTGCTGCGGCATACGGACGACAAGACATATTTTTTGAAAGCAAGATGCATAGAAACTCGAAACATACGATACTCTTCCCGCTTATCCTTGCGGCAGGTATAGTCCTCGGCATACTGTTCGGCCAGTTTGTGGGCCGCAATCGTGCCGAGTCGCAGCTGCGGACGCTGATGAGCCGCAGCGGCCTGCAAACCACAAACAAGATCATGCAGACGTGTGCCCTGATCGAGCACCAGTTCGTCGATTCGATCTCGATGGATTCGCTTTCGGAGCTGGTCATACCGCTCATGATGCAGGAACTCGACCCTCACTCGGTATATATACCCGCACGGCAGATGCAGGCCGTGAACGAGCCTCTGGAGGGCGAGTTCGACGGCATAGGCGTCTCGTTCAACGCCGCGACCGATACGGTCTTGGTGCTGAGCGTCATCCCCAACGGCCCGAGCGCCAAGGCGGGCCTTGCGGCGGGCGACCGCATAATCAAGGTTAACGACACGCTGGTGTCGGGCGTGAAGATGGCGCAGGACGACATAGTCAAGCGTCTGCGCGGCCCCCGCGGCACGGAGGTGAAGCTCTCGCTCGAGCGGCGCGGCATAGAGGATCTGGTTGACGTGACGGTCGTGCGCGACGCCATCCCAATAAAGAGTATCGAGTCGGCCTTCATGGTGACACCCGACATAGCCTTCATCCGCCTGTCGCAGTTTGCCCGCACGTCGCATACGGAGCTTATGGAGGCTCTGCAGCGTCTGCGCGGCGAGGGTATGACCAAACTCATATTCGACCTTCGCGGCAATTCGGGCGGGTATATGGATCAGGCGATACTCATCGCCAACGAATTCCTTCCCGAAGGTGAGCTGATCGTATATACGGAGGATCGCAACAAACACCAGATAAAGGAGTTCAGCGACGGGCGCGGTACGGCTACCGACATTGCGCTGGCGGTGCTCATAGACGAGGGGAGCGCCTCGTCGAGCGAGATTCTGGCGGGTGCGGTGCAGGACAACGACCGCGGCACCATCGTCGGCCGCCGTTCGTTCGGCAAGGGCCTTGTGCAGCACCAGATACCGTACGCGGACGGTTCGGCCCTGCGTCTTACGGTGGCGCGGTACTACACCCCGACGGGCCGCTCGATACAGAAACCCTATGTCAACGGCGACGAGTATGACTACGAGATGGATATCGTGCGCCGCTACCGCAACAACGAATTCTTCTCGGCCGACAGCATACACTTTGCCGACTCGCTGCGTTTCGTCACGCCGAAGGGCAAGGTCGTATATGGCGGCGGAGGCATCATGCCCGACATATTCATCCCGATGGATACGACCGACCTTACGCCGTACTATATGGAGGTCTCGGGCCGCAACATACTCTACCGTTACACGCTCGACTATGCCGACCGCCATCGCGACGCGTTGAATGCCGTGCATACGATTCCCGAGCTGACGGCGCTGCTCGACAGCGACAAGAGTCTCTTCGACGACTTCGTGCGTTACGCCGCGGCGCAGGGTGTGGCACCCGTCGCGCGCGACATAGCCCGTTCGCGCAAGGTGATGGAGGCGCAGCTGCGCGCATACATCGGACGCAACACGCCGCTCGAGTCGGACGGATTCTATTACAACATATTCCCGATCGACAACGTCGTGAGCCGCACGATCGAGTGGCTTGAGGAGCATCCCGCAAGCGGCGAGGCCCCCGTGGTTCCGGAGCGCGAGAGCGGCAGGACAGTGAAGGAGGAATCGGAGGCAACAGAGCCGGATGCGGTAAAATAAAATGATATTGCGACCATGATAAAGAGAATCATAGGTGCGGTGTTCGCACTGTGCGTATTGGCGGTGATCGTATTCACCGTATTGGGGCACGGCTCCTACCGCAGTCTTATATCGACTGCAGATAGCGTGGAGAGCGCCGAGGGGGCATCTCCGGCCGAAGCGCAGGCGGCGCCCGAGGATAAGTAACATGGCGGCATGTGGGTGGGTATGCGCTTGACAAGAGGGCGTGTATGTGCTTAACATGCAGGCGGGTATTCGCCTAACCCGTCTATTCGGAGACGGCTGACTAACCTTACAAAACCTTGATATGAAGAGATTTTTTGCAATGCTTGTGCCGCTTGTGCTGGCGGCAGTGGCGGCTGCGGCACAGGTGCCGACGGCATCTACCGCATGCGGCCCGTGGGTCGTGGGCATGACCGACGACGGCTTTACCGTCGTATGGATGTCGACCGAGAGGTCGATAGGGTGGGTCGAGACGGCCCCCGATGACGGCACGTCGTTCTATGCGGAGGAGCGCCCGCGGTATTATGAGGATCTGTTGGGCCGGCATGTGGTCTCGACGTTGCACAGTGTGCGTATCGAGGGCCTCAAACCCGGGACGGCATACCGTTACCGCATATATCAGCAGGGTGTCGACGACAGCGGGGCGATCCCCGTTCTGGGACGTACCACTGCAAGCAATGTCTATTCACGCGAGCCGTACCGTGTGCGTACGTTCGACACGGCGGCCGACAAGTGCCGCTTTACCGTCGTGAACGATATACACGGCCGCGACTCTATCCTGCGGGCGCTGACGGCGGACGCGACAAAGCGTGAGGTCGATTTCGTAGCCTTCAACGGCGACATGTCGAGCCTCATGAGCTCGATGGAGCAGTTGCAGAAGGACTATCTGGGACGGTCGGTGGAGCTCTTCGCTACGGATACGCCCATAGTCGTGGTGCGCGGCAACCACGAGACGCGCGGTGCCGCATCGGTCGAGTTCATGAATCTGTTCCCGACAACTACGGGCAAGCCCTATTATATGTTCCGTGAGGGTCCTGCGGCATTTCTGGTGCTCGACTGCGGTGAGGACAAACCCGACAGCGATATCGAGTACGGCGGTTTGGCAGCATACGATGCCCACCGCGAGCGGGAGGCCGAGTGGCTGCGGCAGACGTTGCAGAGTGACGAGTTCCGTTCGGCGGCCGTGCGTATAGTCTTCCTGCACGTGCCTCCCGAGAGTGACGGTTGGCACGGCAGCCGCGAGATCATGCGTCTTTTCGTGCCTCTGCTGAACGAGGCGGGTGTGGATGTGATGTTGTGCGGCCACCTGCATCTGTATGACTTCATCGAGCGGGGCGAGCGCGGAAATGATTTCCCGATCCTTGTCAACTCGAACAACGACCGTCTCGATGTGGAGGTGACGCCGTCGCGTATCGCCATCGACGTGGTGGATGCCGCGGGCAAGGTGATACACCGTCATGAACTGTCAGTAAAACGTTGACATTACGCACTGCTCAGACAAAACGACAGCGGAGATCCTTTTCCAATTGGATCTCCGCTGTCGTTTTGTACCCGATTCTCTGGCCGAGACTGTGTCTGTCTCTTGATGAGATTGCTCACGTGAGATTATATACTCTCCCGTATGCCTTGTTCCGTCCGTACCGACGGATGGCGTCAGAAGGGCAGGTCGTCCACATCGGCCGAGGCGGGTGCCGAATATGAGGGTTCGTCGCCCAGAGGCGGCATTTCGGGTGTCGGTGCCGGTGCCGGTGCGGCCTCTTGTTTGGGCTGTACGCGCCATGCACGCACGTCGGTGTACCAGCGGCCGTTGTATTCGCGCGACTCGATGTTGACCGAGACGGTATATGCGACGCCCTCCTTCAGGCGGGCTACCTCCGACTCCTTGTTGAAGAATGTCACGCACACCTTGCGTGAGAACTCCTGCGGCATCTCGAATATCACCTCCTGACGCTGCCATTCGCCGCGTGCCGAGACCCCTTTGGTCGGGGGCAATATCTTGTATACTACTCCTTCGAACTCCATAATGTGATAGTTTTACGATTTGTATGCAAATATAAGGAAAGTCGGGAGCAGATGCAAATCGAAAACGCAGTTTTCTGAATTTGCCCGGCCGAGGCGTATTATTATCCAAGATATACGCAAAGCCGATGATTGACCGAATAATTATGAGCGTTTATCGCCCGCAGTCGCAATAAACGATAAAAAAGATGCCGCACGGATGGTTAAAATAGGGTGTTAGATTGCTTGCCGCATGGTAAAAAGCCCGCGGGGTATTGGCTTTGCGTGCGACTTTTCGTATCTTTGCTCACGTGTGCCGCCATACGTGGCACCGTTTACTAACCTGTGTGCCTGAAATTATGAAAAAATTCAACGACGAGAACTTCCTGTTGCAGACCGAGACGGCATGCCGTCTCTATCACGACCATGCGGCCAAGATGCCGATCATAGATTACCATTGCCATCTCGACCCGCGCTACATAGCCGAGGATCACCGTTTCCGCAGCCTTACGGAGATATGGCTCGACGGCGACCACTACAAGTGGCGCGCCATGCGTACGAACGGCGTGGCGGAGCGTTACTGTACGGGTGACGCTTCGGATTGGGAGCGTTTCGAGAAGTGGGCCGAGACGGTACCCTATACCATGCGCAACCCGTTGTATCACTGGACGCATCTCGAACTCAAGACCGCCTTCGGCGTAGAGGAGCTGTTGAGTCCCACCACAGCGCGTTCGATATACGACCGTTGCAATGCCCTGCTGGCGCAGCCCGAATATTCGGCGCGTGGGTTGTTGCGGCGTTATAACGTGGAGGTGGTATGCACTACGGACGATCCAGTCGACTCACTCGAACACCATCTGCGCTGCCGCGAGGAGTCGTTCGGCTGCCGCGTGCTGCCGGCGTGGCGCCCCGACAAGGCCATGGCCGTGGAGAACCCGGCGGCGTTCCGTGCATATATCGACCGTCTGGCCGAGGTGTCGGGTGTCGAGATACGTTCGTTCGCCACGCTCGTGGATGCCCTGCGCGTGCGTCACCGCTTCTTCGAGAGCGTCGGCTGCCGCCTGAGCGACCACGGTATCGAGGAGTTCTACGCCGAGGACTATACGTCGCAGCAGATAGAGGCCATATTTGCCAAAGTATATGGCGGCGAGATGCTTACCGACGAGGAGCGCCGCCGCTACAAGAGCGCCATGCTCGTCGAGATGGCCGTCATGGATTGGGAGACGGGGTGGACGCAGCAGTATCACTTCGGTGTCATCCGCAACAACAACTCTCGCAAGATGGCCGCAATAGGGCCCGATACGGGTTTCGACTCGATCGGCGACTTCACGCTGGCAAAGAACATGGCCCGCTTCCTCGACCGTCTGGATTCGCAGGGCAAGCTCACGAAGACCATACTCTACAACCTCAACCCGCGCGACAACGAGATGGTGGCCACCATGATCGGAAACTTTCAGGATGGCGAGATCGCGGGCAAGATACAGTACGGGTCGGGATGGTGGTTCCTCGACCAGAAGGAGGGCATGGAGCGTCAGATGAACGCCCTGTCGCTGTTGGGTCTGTTGAGCCGCTTCGTGGGTATGCTGACCGACTCGCGCAGTTTCCTGAGCTACCCGCGGCATGAATATTTCCGCCGCACGCTATGCAACCTCATAGGCAACGACGTCGAGGCGGGATTGCTGCCTGCGAGCGAGATGGATTTCCTCGGCCGCATGGTGGAGGACATCTCATACAACAATGCCAAGCGCTACTTCGGATTCTGATGCGGGCGTTATAGAATATGTAATTAAAATACCGGGATATGAAGACAAACTACGAAGTGCGCTATGCTGCGCATCCGGCCGACGCCAAGGGCTACGATACGGAGCGTCTGCGCCGCGACTTCCTCATCGAGCGGGTCTTTGCCGCCGACGAGGTCAATATGGTATATTCGATGTATGACCGCATGATAGTGGGCGGGGCCATGCCCGTAGCCGAGACGCTGCGTCTCGAGGCGATCGACCCGCTCAAGGCGCCGTTCTTCCTGACACGTCGCGAGATGGGCATCTTCAATGTCGGCGGCGCGGGCGTCGTGCGTGTCGGCGGCGAGGATTACCGTCTGGGATACAAGGAAGCGCTATATCTGGGTATGGGCGACCGCGAGGTGCTCTTCGAGAGCATCGATCCGGCGGCGCCCGCCAAGTTCTATTTCAACTCCGTATGTGCGCACTGCAACTATCCCGACCGCAAGATCACCAAGGAGGATGCCGTCGTCGCACACATGGGGTCGCTCGAGGGCTCGAACGAGCGCGACATAAACAAGATGATCGTAAGTCAGGTGCTGCCGACGTGCCGCTTGCAGATGGGTATGACGGAGCTGGCCCCGGGCAGCGTGTGGAATACCATGCCGGCGCATATCCATTCGCGCCGTATGGAGGCGTACTTCTATTTCGAGTTTCCGGAAGATCAGGCCGTGTGCCACATGATGGGCGAGCCGCACGAGACGCGCCACATCTGGATGCGCGGTGAGCAGGCCGTCCTGTCGCCCGAGTGGTCGATACACAGCGCGGCCGCCACACACAACTATACCTTCATCTGGGGTATGGGCGGCGAGAACCTCGACTATGGCGATCAGGACTTTTTCGCCATCACCGACCTGCGTTAGCGGGGGCGGGGCGGCGCTGTAATTAACAAGTATAACGATATATAGACATATATGGTCGATTTTTCACTGAAAGGCAAGGTTGCGCTGGTTACGGGCGCGGCCTACGGCATAGGCTTCGCCATAGCGGAGGCTTTGGCGGGCGCGGGGGCTGCAATAGCCTTCAACTGCCGCTCGCAGCGGCACATGGACGATGCTCTGGCGGCATACGCGGCAAAAGGGATCAAGGCGCGCGGATATATATGCGACGTGACGGACGAGGCGGCCGTAGCCGCCATGGTCGCCTCGATAGCCGAGGAGCTGGGTACGGTCGATATTCTGGTAAATAATGCCGGTATCATCAAGCGCATACCGATGCACGAGATGTCGGCGTCGGAGTTCCGCGAGGTTGTGGATATAGACCTTACGGCCCCGTTCATCGTATCGAAGGCCGTCATTCCGGGTATGATAGCCAAGGGCGGCGGCAAGATAATCAACATCTGCTCGATGATGTCGGAGCTCGGGCGCGAGACGGTCTCGGCCTACGCCGCGGCCAAGGGCGGACTGAAGATGCTTACGCGCAACATAGCTTCGGAATACGGACGTTACAACATCCAGTGCAACGGTCTGGGCCCCGGGTATATCGCCACGCCGCAGACGGCGCCCCTGCGCGAGCGTCAGGCGGACGGGTCGCGCCACCCGTTCGATTCGTTCATCGTGGCCAAGACCCCCGCCGAGCGTTGGGGTACGCCCGAGGATCTGATGGGACCGGCGGTGTTTCTGGCCTCGGCGGCGTCGGATTTCGTCAACGGACATATACTCTATGTCGACGGCGGCATCCTCGCCTACATAGGCAAGCAGCCGTGAGAGGCGGGTCGAGGTAGTTTCGATAACTGATAAAGCGAATGAAGATGAGACGAGTGATATGTTTTCTGGCCGCATGTGCCTTGACGGCGTGCGGCTCGGGCGGCGGCTTGGTGGCCGAAGTGACGAATGAAACAGATCTGGAGCGCAGCAGCGAGACCGTCGAGATAGCATGGGGCGATCTGCGGCGTGCGGGTGTTACGGCAGACAATGTCGTGGTGACGACCGCGGAGGGCGAGCAGATACCTTCGCAGGTTATATTCGATAGTGCGGGCGAGCCTGTGACGCTGCTCTTTCAGGCGACGGTAGCTCCGGCGTCGAGCATGTCGTACCGTATAGAGGCGGGCGAGCGCGAGGCGTACGAGCCGCAGGCATACGGGCGTTATGTTCCGGAGCGTGCCGACGACTATGCGTGGGAGAACAACCTTGTCGCATACCGCATCTACGGCCCGGCACTCGCCGATCCACGGACGCAGGGTGTGGACGTATGGGTCAAGTCGACGCCGCGCCTCGTGATAAACGAGTGGTACGGCCGCAACGACTATCACCACAACTATGGCGAGGGTATGGATTGCTACAAGGTGGCATCGACGCTGGGCGGAGGCGCCATGGCTCCCGTCGCCGACGGCCATATCGTGCTGACGGGCAACTACGCCACGCAGCGTTGCATGGCCAACGGGCCCGTGCGTACGATGGCCGAGTTTACGTATGCCCCTGTGCGTGTGGGTGATCGTGATGTCACGATGACACGCCGTATATGGCTCGATGCCAATACGCGGTTCACGGTGCAGGAGTATCTCTTCGACGGCTTTGACGGCGAGATGGATGTTGCCGCGGGCATCGTACTGCATGACGTGCGGTCGAAGGCTTCGGGAGACGGCTATGCGGCCGTGACGGAGGCTGCGTCCGACTCGGCGGATCCCGTGCGTGACGGCGATATCATGCTGGGCGTCGTGGTCGAGGGCGGCGGTGCGGTCTCGGAGGCCGACGGCCATATCCTTGTAGCGGGACGTGTCGAGGCAGGCGAGCGCATACGCATGCGCAGCGGCTCGGCATGGAGTCAGGGCGGCGTGAGCAGCGCCCAAGAGTGGGAGCGTATGGTGAGCGAGGAGAGTATCAGGGCCGCCTCGCCGCTTAAGGTGACGCTCCATCGCTGAGAGAATTACCTCTTTTGATAAGGTTCTGCTATGAAAAGTTTTAAAGCTGGTGAGCGACGTCGGCAGATGTCGCTTATGTCATCGAGTGACTTGTTCGATGGGGATAAGGGATACGGCCGTTTCGGCCATGGAAATTGGCCTTTTGTCCTTGAGCGCGGGGCGAAAAATATATATGCTCCCGTACGCGATGCCGTGATGGAGTACTTCAGGGCAAACGGTATTGCGTGGTGGAAGGGCACGGAACCATCAGGTCATATATTGTCTTCTCAAATAGCCTGCCTGAATCATTTGTTTGCTGTTCGCAATGACAGAAAGGCGGTATTGGATATATTGAACGGCATACGTAATGAGTTTGTCGATGTAGAGCAGATTCCATGTGATGTCGCTCCGCAAGGGTATATCTCTTTCGAGGTTGTTAGTAAATTTGATAATCTGAATGAAAATCAAAATTCGCGAGGATCAAACTGTACATCGGTCGATGCCGTAATATATGCAAAACACCGTGACGGAAGCAGGTGGATTATCCCTATCGAGTGGAAATATACCGAGTCTTATCCTGACGTGGACAAATCGAAAGAAGGTGTGTCTCGCAGTGAGGAGGGCGCGCTGGCCGATAATGGCGTTTGTAAGGGTGTTGTGCGTATGAATCGCTACAACAAACTGATTACTGAATCAGAGCAACTGCGTACTTTGGATGATTATGGCGGCAGCATATATTACCAAGAGCCGTTTTATCAACTGATGAGACAGACATTATGGGCGGAACAAATCATCCGGCATAAAGATAGAGAGCAGTTTGACGCTAATGAATTTATGCACGTTCATGTAATACCGTCCCGGAATCATAATTTATTGCATCGGACATATAAGGTGTCGGGGCGTAATATGGAGGACTCGTGGCGTGCGATGTTGTCAGATCAGAGCCGATACGTGATTGTCGATCCGGAAGTTTTGATGACTCCCGTGAAGGACAAATATCCTCATTTGTGGTCCTATCTTAAATTACGTTATTGGCCTGATGAATTATGACTTTGGGATACGTATGCCGTGGATGTCTTAACGATGGAGTGTTAGCCTAATATAGCCATTACCGTCCTACGGTGAAGCGTACGCCGACGTTGAGGTTGAAATTTAGGGGCCGCTGCTTGTAGACGCTCTGGAGCGAGGTGCCGTCGTCGAAGTAGTAGCTCAGGCCCGGTTCGGCGTATATGCCGACCGTGGGGGTGAAGTCGTATCTCAGACCCGCGGATATGTTGGCCGAGAGCTGGAACGGGTGGGTCGGGATGCTCTCCGTAGTTGTGCGGTAGCTGCTCCCGTCGAGGACGTACTCCTTGCGCATGCGTCCCGAGATGCACTGTTCGGCAAGCACTCCGGCCGAGCCGTAGAGCCCGAAGCGACGCCACCGCAGAAACTCGTATTTCACGTTGAGCGGTATGCCCAGATAGTGCAGTCGCTGCCGCCCTTCGTAGTAGTGCATGTCGCTGCCGTCGCGCGTGTCCGATGCCAGAAGCGTATATGTGAGGCCGCTCTCGATGCCGAGGCGGTCGTTTATCATATATGTGAAGGATATACCCGCACGTATGGGCTGGTGGTGGCGAAGGTGGGTTTCCGTGTCCTTGCCGCGGTTGTATAGCAGCATTCCCAGCAGCGGGCTGTCCTCCCAATGGGTGTCGTTCGAGGCCATGACCGTCGATATGATGCCGTTCGAGCGGCTGTGCATGGCGTAGGCGGCGGCTCCGCCCGAGGCGTATGTCCCGATGCGCATGGTATGCGCAGAGGTGGTTTGACGCCGCTTGACGTTGCTTCTGTTCTGCTTCGCGGGTCGGGTTTGTTGAGGCTCCGAATCCTTTCGGTTGGGCGATATGTCGTTGCCGGCCTTGTGTTCGGCGTTGTCTTTTGCCGAAGGTGCTGTCACGTTATCTGTCGTGCGGTCGATATGCGAGGCACTATTCTCGGCGGATACCGCCGGTGTCGTATTGGCCGCGAGCAGGTTCTTGGCTGTCGCCCCGACATCCGTATGTGTTACGGTTGCGGCGGTTGCTTGGATACGGCCCTGCCGTGTGGAGGCTGTATTGTCGTCGTTTGGCTGCTCCGAGCGTGGCGTCGTGGATGCAATGGTGTTGTGCGTAGCGGGAAGGTGCTCGTGAAGTCTTTGCACGGGGTCGTCATGCCGCAGCAGGAGCGCTCCCGACGCGAGGACGATGACAGCCGCGGCAGCGGCCGCCGTGCGGCGTACCCATAATGGAATGACCCTATGCGCCGTGTCGGCAACGTTGTCCGTGTCGGCCGAAGTCTCGAGGCGATGGCTTATCTGTTCCCAGAGGCCATCGGGGGCTTCGGTCTCGAAGTCGGCCAGACGGTCGTGTATATCCTGCAGCCAATCTTCCCGACGGGGTGTATGCGGCTCCTCTTTCATCGTGATGCGGCGTTTGCGGTTCTGTAATGTTTTATCTTCTCTGCCAGCAGCGCCTTGGCGCGGTGCAGCTGCGAGGCCGAGGTGCTCTCGCTGATGCCGAGCAGCGCGGCGATCTCCTTATGGCTCTTCTGTTCCATGACATAGAGGTTGAATACGGTGCGGTAGCCTGCGGGCAGCGTGCGGATCATCTCGTGCAGCGCTTCGGCCGGGATCTCTTCCGTCGCGGGCTCCTCGTCGGCAGTATCGGTATGTTCGTGGCGCAGGTCGACTGTGTCTATTCGCTGTTCGCGGCGCAGGAGTTTCAGCGCCTCGTTTATGACGATGCGCGTCATCCATGCCCGGAGCGACCCCTCGCCTCGGTACTCGAAGCGGCCGATCGACGTGAAGATCTTGAGGAACGCCTCCTGCAGCGCATCCTTCACATCCTCGTCGCGGGCGAGATATCGTGCGCAGACGGCCGTGAGATACCTTATGTGGAGGTTGTACAACGACATCATGGCCGTCGTATCGCCACTCTGCACAAGGCGGATGATCCGTTCTTCGTTCCGTATCTGGTTGTCGGTCATATCTGCGTTCTGCGTCGAGGCTCTGCCGCATGCGGGCTTTTGCTTTTCGCGGCGGCGCGGGTGCCTCTGTCTCCTCTCGCCGCCATCGGCCCAGTGCAGGGCCGACGCCCTATAAACGGATTTCTGCTCCGCTTGTTGTGTGTGGCCCGTACGTGGTGTTGTACGCAGGTGTGGGAGTATCCTCCGTCCCTGTTACAGATATGCCGCGCAACCCTCCCCTCTGCATGAGACCAACGGAGCGGCGCCGTCATGTCGGCTCGCCCCGTTGGGAAGGTTCATGATCGGTTGATCGGTTGTTGCCGCCTCGCGTAGGGTCGGCGGCGGGCCGGCATCGCCTCGGCTACTCGACGTAGCTGTTGTAGGCGATGCTTGCGGGATCGACCTCACCGTTGTTCGTGCCGCCGGTATAGTCGCCCTCGTCCGTGTTGTCGCTGCCGTCGCCCTGCTCGGGACGCAGACGAAGCTTGAAGTCGACACTCTTGTATCCGGTGAACGAACGCCAGTTGAGGCGTATGGTCACCTTGTCACCGCCGTCGCGCGGCAGGTCGTTCAGGTTGAAGGCTATGAGCGCATCTCCCATGTTGCCGTAGGTGTCGCCCTGAGCGTCGTGGTGAAGGTCGAACTCATAGATGTTGTCGGGATTGACACCACCCACGAGGTTGATGATGTGGGGACGGCAGCGCTCTCCCCAGCGGGTGCGTATGCGCAGCGTGAGATAGCCGTCCTCGGCTACGGTGACCCAGTCGCGGACGATCTCGATGGGATCGGTGCCGTAGGTGAGGTTATTCTGCTCCTCACCCAGATTCTCTACGGGCTGCTTGGTGCGGATGCTGTCGATCCAGTTGATGCGTGCGTATGAGAACGACGATTCGGGATCTGCGTCATTCGCAACGCTCGGCGTGTAGTTTACCAGCGCGCGGACCTCCTTGTCCCCGAAGGGCGATTTGTCCATGTTGTCGGGGTAGATGACAGTGAAGTCGTCAAGCTGCATGAAGAACGAACCGTCGGCCTGAGGACGTACCGTCACCACAGCCGTGGGTCGAAGATATCCGTAGTCATAGTAGTCGTTGTTGTTGCACGACCCGAGCGACATGGCCGAAAGTGCAAGGCCGAATGCGCATAAGATAAAATTTATTCTTTTCATGGTTTCGAATCTTTTTTGTGTTCCGAATCTTTTGGTTTTCTCTGATCATTAAATCACGCCGGAGGCGGAATCTTGCATCGGGAACGAAAAATTTTTCGTACATTGCATTACTGTACAGCGTGCAGATAAACCGTATTGTTGATAATATAGTGAAAAACAGCGTACTATATGCGTAGAATATTTTTTGCCATTACATTTTTGCTGACGCTTCTGTTCATTGCGGGGTGCGGTAAGGATGCGACCGACGAGGGGATAAAAATAGTCGATCCCGATGCCGAGGCGCCCGTAATCGAACGTTTCTGGTTCGACACGCGCAACAATCCGCGCATGAGCAGCAACGTGACGTGCCGCATAGATGCCGCCTCGCACGCCATCACGGGCGCTATCGACGGCGCTACGACCGCCGTGGAGGGTATGTGTACATTCTCGCCCACGTTTACCGTGCCCGAGGGACAGACGGTATATGTCAACGGCGCAAGGCAGTGGAGCGGCGTCTCGCGTGTGGATTTCAGCTCGCCGGTGACATATCGTGTGGAGAATGTCAACGGTGAGGCTGCGGAGTATGTGGTGTCGCTGTCGTTCTCATTCACGGGGCTGCCCGTAGTGTCGATCTCGACGGCGAGCGGCATGCCCGTCACGAGCAAGGATATGTGGAGCAAGGCTACGATCACAATCGACGGCGTGGGTCGTTACGACGATCTGGCCGCTGCGGATATCGAGATTGCGGGCCGCGGCAACTCAACGTGGGGTTATCCCAAGAAGCCGTACAAGATAAAGTTCGACAAACGCACCGAGGTGCTCGGCATGCCCGAACACAAACGGTGGGTGCTATTGGCAAACTACATCGACCGCACGCTGCTGCGTAACGACGTGGCCTTCTATCTGGGTCAGCGCAGCGCTCTGGCGTGGACGCCGCACGGAGTCTTCGTGGAGCTGTTCCTCAACGGCGAGCACCGCGGGTGCTACTACCTCTGCGAGCAGATACGAATCGACGAGAACCGTCTGGCCATAAACGAGATGCCGCCATATTCGGAGATGGCGGCAGATGCCGACATATCGGGCGGATATATCCTCGAGTTGGATACATACTACGACGAGGTGAACAAGTTCCGCTCGGCGGTCAAGGCGTTTCCGGTGAATGTCAACACTCCCGACGAGAACGATATAGGGTCGCCGCAGTTCATCTACATACGCAACTACTTCAACGAGGCCGAGACGGTACTTTACAGCGACTATTGGCTCGACCCCGAGCGCGGGTACAAGAACTATATCGACATACTCTCCTTTGCCGACATGTATCTGATTTCGGAGCTTATATATCACTATGAGTGGATCCATCCCAAAAGTACATATATGTACAAGGACCGCGGGGGCAAGCTCTGTGCAGGCCCCATGTGGGACTACGACTGGCTGACGTTCACGCAGGAGGGCGGTTGGCACTGCCGCAACTATCTGTGGTATCCGCGACTGTTCGAGGATCCCGAATTTCGCGCGCTGCTCAAGCAGCGGTGGCAGACGCTCTATCCGGTCTTCGCCGCCACCGGAAACTATATCTCCGCGCAGCGCAAGATGCTGGCCAAGTCGGCGCAGGCGGATTGGAAGCTGTGGGCCAACTCGGCGAGCCCCAACGGCGATCAGGGCCTTTCGTACGAGGGGGCAGTCAATCTCATGGCCTCGCGTTTTGCCAGCCGCCTTTCGTGGCTAAACGAGATGATCTCAAACCTCGATTAGAAGGGGCGCTTGCATGGCTCAGGGCTGCGGGCACTGTCGCGCGTATGTTTGTGTTGGGATGTAAAATGCGGCAGCCGAGACAATAAGCCGTGCGGTAGTCGCGTTATGTCGACGTGGGGCGTACGCATTTTCAAGATACGGCATGTCGCGGTCGGCGGCCGATGTTTTGGCGTTAAGGTGAAAATGGCTATTTTTGCCTCCGAAAATTGGATTTGATATCGTATGAAAAGATTTTTATCATTTGTATGCGTGGCGGCCGTAGCCGCACTTTCGTCTCTTACCTCGCTTACATCGTGCAATACCAAGGTCGAGACCAACTATGTCGATCTGATGCTGGGCCGCTGGCATGTGGAGAGCGTCAACCCCGAACTGCCGGATAAGAAATATTTTGTCGCCGGCGACGAGTTCGTGCTCAACTCAGACATGACGCTTACGCTGGATAACAACTGGGCGGGATATTTCTCGTCGACACGTTGGACGATAGCCTACGATTTGGATGAGAAGGCTCAATACATCAGCATGACCGGCGTCAATAACGAGAAAGATTATTCGATCCTCTTTGCCCGCATATCGGGTATAACCGAGAACGAGATGTCGTTGGAATATACCGACGAGAGCATCTCGACTACGTACCGCTTCCGTCTGAAACGCGTGAATTAAGGATCGTTGCTGCGTCTGCGCGGCAACAGAACCTTTCAGCGGCGGGGAGACAATCTCTGTGCGGGAGAGACGCGGGAGATGGAAAAGATGCGGGAAACGCGGGAGAGATGTCAATAGACGCGGGAGAGATGTACAAGAGACGCGGGGGCGGTTATGCTTAACAGGGCTGTCTTTACGTAGAGAATGGACAGTTCCGCGCCGTGGGCTGAACCGTACCGAAACACCTAATTCAAAAATACTCTCAAGATTATGGACAAAACAGGAAAACCGGTAGCGGCTGCGGCCGTGTTGGCGGTGGGTATCGTCATCGCGGGATGGCTGCTCTATCGCGGCGTGGTTCACTTCAAGGACAGTGACCGCGTGGTATCCGTAAAGGGTCTCTCGGAGAAGGAGGTCAAGGCCGACAGGGCCATCTGGCCTCTGGTCTACAAACTTGCGGGCAACGATCTGGGCTCGCTCTACAACACTATCGAAAGCACCAATGCCAAGATCGTGTCGTTCCTGCTGTCGAACGGCATCTCGGAGGATGAGATCACCGTTTCGCCCGCCGAGGTTGTCGACATGGATACCGAACGCTATGTCACGCAGGGCGTGAAGTATCGTTTCAACGTCACTTCGGTGCTGACGGTCTCGACCTCGAAGGTCGATCTTGTGGTGGATCTGATGTCGCGTCAGAGTGATCTGCTGCGTGAGGGTATAGCCGTGGGCGGCGACGACTACCGTTACCGCACGCAGTTCCTCTATACGTCGGAGTCGCTTAACGGGATCAAGCCCGTGATGATCGAGGAGGCTACGCGCAACGCCCGTGTTGCGGCGGAGAAGTTCGCCCGAGACTCGGAGAGCCGCCTCGGCAAGATCAAACGCGCTAATCAGGGCCAGTTCTCGATCTCGGACCGTGACGCCAATACGCCGTATATCAAGACGGTGCGTGTGGTGACTTCGGTGGATTACCTGCTCAAGGACTGATCCGCGCGAAGATGCAGGAGGTGGAGCAGATAAGGGTTTCGGCAGCGGGCCGTGCTGAGCGGAGGGTGCTTTGCTGCGGATATGAGATTATATGTCGACTCTTGTCTGAGGCTTAGAGACAACAAAAAAGGTCATCGCGCGTCGATGACCTTTTTTGTTGTGGGCCCAGAGGGGCATGATCCCCCGACCTTCGGATTATGAGTCCGCTGCTCTGACCAACTGAGCTATGGGCCCGCAGAACGACTGCCCTGAGGCGGCCTTTTTGCGAGTGCAAAGATATGACAAAAAATCGGAAAAAGAAATTTTCCGCCCGAAAAATGGTGCAAATACACGCATTCGTGCCATCGGCGGCAGCAGAATGCGCTGTGTGAGGGTAAATTTTTAGGCCCGACACTTGGTTGTTGAAAATAAATTCGTACCTTTGTCCCGCTTAAGCAATAACAGTCAAAAACAAAAACGAAATGAAAAAGGGAATTCATCCGGAGAATTATCGTTTGGTGGCGTTCAAGGACATGTCGAACGACCACGTGTTTTTGTGTCGGTCCGCCGTTTCGACAAAGGAGACCATCGAAGTGAACGGCGAAACCTATCCTGTCTATAAGATGGAAATCTCTAACACGTCGCACCCCTTCTATACGGGTAAGATGAAGTTGGTGGATACCGCCGGTCGTGTGGATAAGTTTATGAGCCGTTACGCAAAACGTTACGATAAGAAGAACAAGTAGCGGAGGCGGCGATTCCCTCGATGAGGATCGCGTGACCCCTCTCCTTGAGAGATGCGTCTGCCGCAGGTGCGGCGGACGCTTTTTTTTGATTACGGGCCTCGGGATTGATTATCCGTATGGCCTGCAACCTGCGAATGATGGAGAATATCGATAAGGAGGACATTCGCACTGCCGCCGACGGAGCGGATGCGACGGATAAAAGCAATGCGGAGGTATCCGGGTGCGATAAAAAGAGCGGATCGGCCGCCGATGCGCCTTGTGCTGAGGCAAGAAAGGACGAGGCGGATAACGCGAAGCTTGGCACGGAGGTCAGTGCGCGGAGATGCCTCAAGCTTGAAGGGAAGGCGGAGTCCGATGAGGATAATATGGCGGATGACGAGGCTGAAAATGGATGGGATGATACCGGACATACGGTCTCCGGAGGTCTCTTTGCGCGTATGCGTGCTGCGCTGCGGCAAAACGCGCGCCGTCGCCGCCGCGAGCTGAGCCGCCGTCTGGAGTATGAGCGTCTGCGCCGCATACGCCGCCGGAGCGTGCCGGCATATACCCATTGCAAGAACTGCGGCGAGCCGCTCATGGGTATGTATTGTTACCGCTGCGGACAGTATGCGCTCGACATAGAGCAGCCATTCTGGAAATACGTGAAGCAGTATTTTGAGAATGTCTACCAGTTCGACAGCAAGGTGTGGCGGACGCTGTGGCTGCTGGTGCGCCGCCCGGGCTTCCTGACGCAGGAGTTCAACGCCGGCAAGATCAATTCGTATGTCCACCCGCTGCGGCTCTTCATGTTCCTGTCGGTGCTCTTCTTTACGTTTGTATTCTTCTTCGTGCCCGATGCCAAGTCGATCTACGGCGAACTGGACGATGCGGGGCTGACGGAGATGGCGTCGCTGGCAGACCTGCGTGACTCGACCGTGCAGGACCCGCTCCGCACCGTGGCGCACGACATAGGTCTGGACGAGCGCGAGCAGGTGTGGGTGGCATCGGCGCGCGAGGTGTTCGAGGGGCTCGATTCGCTGGTTACGATACACGACGTGGCGGGACGCGATACGCTTCTGGTCGATGTGCCGTCGCTGCTCTTGGACGAGAACCTTCTTGTCGCGCTGCCCGGCGATACGGTCTATTGGAGCCGTACGGATGCCGACTGTCCGCCCGAGGCGCTGCAGACACATGAGACGAGACGTCTGCGCAACGAGATGATGTACTCGGAGTTTGTCGGCTGGATATCAAAGTGGCTGCCGATCGTAGTGCTGTTGCTGATACCCGTATTCGCACTGCTGCTGCAGTGGTTCTTCCGCCGTCGTCGTCTGCGGTATATGGCGCACTTCGTCATGGCGCTGCACGTGCATTCGGTTCTGCTGCTGCTCATCACGGCCGCAATCGTGGCGGGCGTGTGGTGCAGCGTGCCGGCCAAACACGCATTCTTGATACCGGCCCTGCTCTTCCAGCTATACATGATAGCCTCGTTCCACCGCCTCTACGGTTATGGATGGGTGCGTACGGCCGTCAAATCATTGGTCATGTACGGCGTATATCTGTTTATAGTTTTTGGCGTGATGGTGTCGATGGTCGTCATGGCCGCCATGTCGCTTGACGTATTATAGACTACTCGCTCCGGTCGGCTGTCGGTGGGAAATGATACCGGACAACTTCGGCGATGCCGTGCGGCGGAGACGTAGGAGTCTCATGCGCGCGGCTATGCGGCATGCGGTCGGTGCGATATCATAAAATGTTTGGAATCTTGCCGCAATCGGATTTTATTCGTATATTTGGAATGCAGGATGGGCCTTGGACGGGGCGGATGAAAATTTGCCTTTGACAGAGGCTTTTCCTACATTTGTCCGTAGAAACTGTGTCCGCACGGTGGATGCGCGGAGTGATTGTCGAACAGTAAATTTTGTTTCTTATGCGGAAGATTGTGTCATTGTTGGCGGCGGTGCTGTTTTTCACGGCGGCGCATGCTCAGAGCGGAAAGGTATATGAGGGGGAGTTGAGTATAGGCGGCCTCGTCTATCGTGACAACTCATTCGCCATGATCGAAACGGTACACGGACGGCGATTCTCGCCGACATTCTTTCTGGGCGGCGGCGTGCGCACGACATACCACGGCCAGCAGATAACCTCCGAGGAGGTGCAGCGCAAACTCAATACGGCGGGCCTTGCCGCTTTCGCCGACGTGAAACTCTATATAACCCCCGACAGGCGCTTCTGCCCTTACCTGAACCTTCAGGGCGGCGTGCAGGGTATGATGGAGTGGCCCGGAGGCGGCCGCAGCCACGGTTACGTGCGCCCGATGGTCGGCGGCGGCATCGGATGCGTCCACCGGCGTGTGGTCTTCGGCGTATATGTGGCGGTTAATTTCGAGTCGTCGGAGGGCGGCATCAAGGTCGGACTGCGCTTCTGACACCATCGTCAGCCGCCGGTATGGTACGTACGGCCGCGCTTCGTTATATAATAAGGTATAGCCCCAAAGGCGGTTTTTTTATGCAAAAAGATAAAAAAACCGTCTCTTTGTTTTTTAATTTACGGAAAGTGTTTATATTTGCAGTCGATTTTCCCGTCCCGTAATCGGCGTGGCGAAAATCGACGGTTCTTTGAGCGAGCAATGCGGAGCTTGAGGAGAAAAATCACCGGATCACAACAAAAAAGAGCCGGTAAATTTGGAAATTGAAATTTTCTCCCTATCTTTGCATCCCGAAGCGGTTGAAATGCCGATGTAGCTCAGTTGGCCAGAGCAGCTGATTTGTAATCAGCTGGTCGGGGGTTCGAATCCCTCCATCGGCTCTGTGCCGAGCGCCAGCCGACATTCGACTGCAAAATAAAATGGGAAGATACCAGAGTGGCCAAATGGGGCAGACTGTAAATCTGCTGGCGTACGCCTTCGGTGGTTCGAATCCATCTCTTCCCACTTGTTGAACCGGTCGGGGTTGCAATATCATTGACAAATGAAGGATGCATGCTCTGATGCGGTTTGTTTTTGCGGAAGTAGCTCAGTTGATAGAGCATTAGCCTTCCAAGCTAAGGGTCGCGAGTTTGAGCCTCGTCTTCCGCTCAAGAGACGGTAGCACGTTTCTCCAAGCCTGTGTGGCGGGAGCGTGTTACCCGTTTGTCTGCAAAAAGGAGTAGCGTTGCCGACAAATGAAAGAGTAATTTTTAACTTAAATACTTATAATACTATGGCAAAAGAGAAATTTGACCGTTCGAAACCCCATGTGAACATTGGTACCATCGGACACGTAGACCACGGTAAGACCACTCTTACCGCAGCAATCACCACCGTTCTGGCTAAGGACGGTCTGTCAGAGCTCCGCTCGTTCGACTCTATCGACAACGCCCCCGAGGAGAAGGAGCGTGGTATCACCATCAACACCGCTCACGTCGAGTACCAGACCGCTACGCGTCACTACGCTCACGTAGACTGCCCGGGACACGCCGACTATGTGAAGAACATGGTAACGGGTGCCGCCCAGATGGATGGCGCCATCCTCGTGGTAGCCGCTACTGACGGTCCCATGCCCCAGACCAACGAGCACGTGCTGCTTGCAAAGCAGGTGAACGTTCCCCGTATCGTAGTCTTCCTGAACAAGTGCGATATGGTAGACGATCCCGAGATGCTCGACCTCGTAGAGATGGAGGTTCGCGATCTCTTGGCCAAGTACGACTTCGATGAGAACTGCCCCGTTATCCGCGGTTCAGCCCTCGGCGCCCTCAACGGCGAGCCCAAGTGGGAGGAGAAGGTCCGCGAGCTTATGAAGGCCGTAGACGAGTATATTCCCATTCCTCCTCGTGACAACGAGAAGCCCTTCCTGATGCCTGTCGAGGACGTATTCTCGATCACGGGTCGTGGTACCGTTCTTACGGGCCGTATCGAGACCGGCGTTATCCGCGTGGGTGACCCCGTCGAGATTATCGGTCTGGAGGAGAAGATCCTTACCTCTACCTGCACGGGCGTGGAGATGTTCCGCAAGTTGCTCGACGAGGGTGAGGCCGGTGACAACGTAGGTCTGCTGATGCGTGGTATCGACAAGAAGGAGGTAAAGCGCGGTATGGTTGTTGCCAAGCCGGGTTCGATCACTCCCCACACGAAGTTCACCGCCGAGGTCTATATCCTGAAGAAGGAGGAGGGTGGCCGTCACACTCCGTTCCACAACAAGTATCGTCCCCAGTTCTATCTGCGTACGATGGACGTAACGGGTGAGATTACCCTTCCCGAAGGCGTAGACATGGTTATGCCGGGTGACCACGTAACCATCACCGTAACGCTGATCTACCCTGTAGCCCTGAACGAGGGTCTGCGTTTCGCAATCCGCGAGGGTGGCCGTACGGTAGGTGCAGGTCAGGTACTGAAGATTCTCGAGTAATACTCGGAATATATACGAGGCGGCTCTCGGGCCGCCTCTTAATAGGAGCATAGTTCAAGGGTAGAATAGCGGTCTCCAAAACCGTTGATGGGAGTTCGAATCTCTCTGCTCCTGCAAATTAACAGAAAACGTTATGTTCAATTACGTAAAAGAATCCTATAACGAGCTTGTTCACAAGGTGTCTTGGCCGTCGTTCGCTCAGTTGCAGAATTCAACGATCGTAGTCATGGTGGCTTCGGTCATTTTTGCGCTTGTAGTGCTGGTTATGGACATCTCGTTCGAGAACATCATGGCTGCAATCTACGACACGTTGGGAAATATTGGTCGTTAATTGTTTTTACACGAGACGATGAGCGAAATAAAGAAGGAGTGGTATGTTATCCGCGCCATAGGCGGTAAGGAGCAGAAGGTCAAAGAGTATATCGAGTCCGAAGTGCGCCACAATCATCTGGAGGAGTATATTTCACAGATACTCATCCCGACTGAAAAGGTATATACCATCCGCAACGGAAAGAAGATCTCGAAGGAGAGAGTTTCTTATCCGGGCTACGTGTTGATAGAAGCAGCTTTCGTAGGACAGATACCGATTATCATTCGCAATACACCCAATGTGCTGGGATTCCTCGGCGATACCAAGGAGGACAGTCGCAAGATGATAGCTACGCCTCTGCGTCCACAGGAGGTGAGCCGCATCCTCGGCCGTGTCGATGAGCTCAGCACGCAGGAGGAAGAGAACGAAGTTCCTTTCGTTGTCGGCGAGATCGTCAAGGTTACGGACGGTCCATTCTCAAGCTTCCAAGGTACTATTGAGGCAGTCGACAACGAGCGTAAGAAACTTACGGTCTCGGTGAAGATTTTCGGCCGCAAGACTCCTATGGAGTTGAGCTTTATGCAAGTTGAAAAAGAATAATTAACCAAGGAAAATTATGGCAAAAGAGGTTGCTGCATTTATCAAATTGCAGATCAAAGGTGGTGCTGCCAATCCTTCGCCTCCAGTCGGCCCTGCGTTGGGTTCCAAGGGAGTCAACATCATGGACTTCTGCAAGCAGTTCAACGCACGCACGCAGGACAAGGCAGGCAAGGTTCTTCCAGTCATCATTACAGTTTATAGCGATAAGTCTTTCGACTTTGTTGTAAAACAGCCGCCCGTAGCCATCCAGCTCAAGGAAGCAGCCAAGATCAAGAGCGGATCAGCGCAGCCCAACCGTACGAAGGTTGCGGAGATCACGTGGGATCAAGTCAAGGCTATCGCCGAGGACAAGATGCCGGACCTGAACTGCTTCACCATCGAAGCCGCAATGCGCATGGTAGCCGGTACTGCTCGCAGTATGGGTATCAGCGTAGTGGGGGAATTTCCTAACCTGTAATTTAGTTACGAGATGAGTAAATTGACAAAAAATCAAAAAGCAGCCTACGCAAAGGTCGAGCCCCACAAGGCCTACAAGCTTGCCGAGGCGGCATCTCTTCTGAAGGAAATTACCTTTACGAAATTTGATGCTTCGGTAGACGTCGACGTTCGTTTGGGCGTCGATCCTCGTAAGGCCAACCAGATGGTTCGTGGCGTTGTCACGCTTCCTCACGGTACGGGCAAGACGGTTCGCGTGTTGGTACTCTGTACTCCCGAGAAGGAGGCCGAGGCCACTGCAGCCGGCGCCGATTATGTAGGTCTGGACGAGTATGTCGATAAGATCAAGAGCGGTTGGACCGACGTAGACGTAATCATTTGTACCCCGAACGTAATGGGTAAGGTCGGCTCACTGGGCCGTATTCTGGGTCCCCGCGGCCTTATGCCTAACCCCAAGACGGGTACCGTCACGATGGATATAGCCAAGGCCGTATCGGAGGTCAAGGCCGGAAAGATCGACTTCAAGGTCGACAAGTACGGTATCATCCACACCTCTATCGGCAAGATCTCGTTCACGGCCGATCAGATCGTTGAGAACGCGAAGGAGGTCATAAACACTATCATCAAGCTGAAGCCGTCTGCCGCAAAGGGCGCATACGTGTTGAGCATCTATCTCTCGACGACGATGAGTCCGGGTGTGCAGATCGATCCCAAGTCAGTAGAAACCAAGTAAAGGAAGGAGGAGAACGATATGACAAGAGAAGAGAAACTGGCCGTCATCAACGGTCTTACCGAGCAGCTCAATCACTACCCTCACTTCTACATTACGGACATCGAGTCATTGAACGCCGAGCAGACCGCCTCGCTGCGCCGCAAGTGCTTCGAGAACGGCATCAAGCTGGTCGTCGTCAAGAACACGCTGTTGACCAAGGCTCTGGAGCGCGCCGAGAAGGCCGAGTCGGAGTTGGTCGGAGTGCTCGAGGGTTCTACGTCGGTGATGTTCACCGAAACGGGTAAGGCGCCCGCCGTAGTTATAAAGGAGTTCCGCAAGTCATGCGACAAGCCCGTATTGAAGGCTGCGTATGTCGAGGGGTGCGTATATGTGGGCGACAATCAGATCGAGACGCTTTGCAACATCAAGAGCCGCGAGGAACTCATCGGCGATATCATCTCGCTGCTGCAGTCTCCGGCGAAGAATGTTATTTCCGCATTGCAGGCTAATGCGGGTCAGAAGATTGCCGGCTTAGTGAAGGCACTCGAAGAGAGAAACAATTAATCAAAACAAAAACAAAATTTAAAAAAAGTTATACAACTATGGCAGATGTAAAGGTATTAGCTGAAGAATTGGTAAATTTGACAGTTAAGGAGGTAAATGAATTGGCTACTATCCTCAAGGAGGAGTATGGTATCGAGCCGGCTGCTGCCGCTGTTGCAGTTGCTGCACCTGCCGCTGCAGGTGAGGCCGCTGCTGCCGAGAAGAGCACGTTCGACGTGATTCTGGTAAACGCAGGACAGGCTAAGCTTCAGGTTATCAAGGCCGTTAAGGATATCGCAGGTCTTTCGCTGGGCGATGCCAAGGCTCTGGTAGACGGCGCTCCCAAGGCCGTTAAGGAGGGTGTCTCTAAGGAGGAGGCCGAGTCTGTAAAGGCTACTCTCGAGGAGGCAGGTGCTGAAGTTGAGGTTAAGTAGTTACTTTGCTTATAAAGTTTCAGACAACTCGGGTATAGAGCTTACACGCCCGTGTAAGCCCTATACCTTTTCTGGTCTAAAGTTCGGGAGTGCCGTCGGAGCTGTGCCCCTACTTTGGAATTATTGAATGCTCTCACTGTGTATGGTACTTGCACTGAGGGCATTAGCGGGATATTGAGAGACCCGCTTTTTCGGGGTGCGCACCCCGTGAGTACTCACACTTCAACAAAACTGATTTAAGATGTCCACATCAAAACAACAACAAAGAATTAGCTTCTCTACGGTCAAGAACAGGGTTCCCTATCCCGACCTGCTGGAGGTACAGCTTAAATCATTCCGCGATTTTTTCCAGATGGACACGACGGCCGAGAACCGCAAGAACGAAGGCCTTTACAAAGTGTTTCAGGAGAATTTTCCAATCACCGACACCCGGAACAACTTCGTTCTGGAGTTCATCGATTACTATATTGATCCGCCCCGTTACTCGATCGAGGAGTGTCTCGAGCGCGGCCTTACGTACAGCGTGCCCCTGAAGGCCAAGTTGAAGCTGTACTGTACCGACGACGAGCACGAGGATTTCGGTGTGGTGGTGCAGGACGTCTATTTCGGCACGATACCCTACATGACCGAGCGTGGTACGTTCGTCTTCAACGGTGCCGAGCGCGTCATCGTATCGCAGTTGCACCGTTCGCCGGGCGTATTCTTCGGCCAGAGCATGCACACCAACGGCACGAAGCTCTATTCGGCGCGAATCATTCCGTTCAAGGGCTCATGGATCGAGTTCGCCACGGACATCAACAATGTGATGTATGCCTATATCGACCGCAAGAAGAAGTTGCCCGTCACGACTCTTCTGCGTGCCATAGGCTTCGAGACCGACCAGCAGATCCTCGAGATATTCGATCTGGCCGACGAGGTCAAGGTCACCAAGAGCAACCTGAAGAAGGCCGTAGGCCGCAAGCTGGCGGCGCGTGTGCTGTCGAGCTGGGTCGAGGACTTCGTGGACGAGGATACGGGCGAGGTGGTTTCGATCGAGCGAAACAACGTCATCGTCGACCGTGAGGTGGAGCTCACGGAGGAGCATATCGACGCCATCATCGAGAGCGGCGCCAAGACCATCCTGCTGCACAAGGAGAATGCGTCGGGCATCGACTTCTCGATCATATACAACACCCTGCAGAAGGATCCCTGCAACTCCGAAAAGGAGGCCGTAGTATACATCTACAGGCAGCTGCGCGCCTCGGAGCCGCCCGATGAGGCGACGGCCCGCGACGTCATAGACAAGCTCTTCTTCTCGGACAAGCGCTACGATCTGGGCAATGTGGGTCGTTACCGCATAAACACGAAGCTGAATCTGGATATCGACCCCTCGATCCGCATACTTACGCGCGAGGATATCATCGAGATCATCAAATACCTCATTCAGCTCATCAACTCGAAGGCCGAGGTCGACGATATCGACCACCTGTCGAACCGTCGCGTACGCACCGTGGGCGAGCAGCTGGCAAACCAGTTCTCGGTAGGATTCGTACGCATGGCCCGCACCATCCGCGAGAGGATGAACGTGCGCGACAACGAGGTCTTCACACCCGTGGATCTGATCAATGCCAAGACGCTGTCGAGCGTAGTGAATTCGTTCTTCGGAACCAGCCAGCTCTCGCAGTTCATGGATCAGATCAACCCGTTGGCCGAGATCACGCACAAGCGTCGTCTTTCGGCGCTGGGTCCGGGCGGTCTGTCGCGTGACCGTGCGGGATTCGAGGTGCGCGACGTGCACTATACGCATTACGGTCGTCTCTGCCCGATCGAGTCTCCCGAAGGCCCGAACATCGGTCTGATCTCGTCACTGTGCGTCTATGCCAAGATTTCGGATATGGGCTTCATTGAGACCCCCTACCGTACGGTTACCGACGGCAAGGTCGACATGGACAATTCGCATATCAAGTATTACTCTGCCGAGGCTGAGGACGGACATGTCGTTGCGCAGTCGAACGAGCCTATCGACGACGAGGGCAACTTCATCAATGCCGACCGTATCAAGGCTCGTGAGGGTGCCGACTTCCCCGTCGTGACGGCCAAGGACGTGACGCTGATGGATGTGGCGCCGAACCAGATTGCCTCGATCGCGGCCAGCCTTATCCCGTTCCTCGAGCACGACGATGCGAACCGTGCGCTCATGGGATCGAACATGATGCGTCAGGCCGTGCCTCTGATCACGTGCGAGGCTCCTATCGTCGGTACCGGTATCGAGAAGGATATGATCATCGACAGCCGCATACAGGTCGTTGCCGAGGGTGACGGCGAGGTTGTCTTCTCGGATGCCACGAAGATACAGATCCGTTACGAGCGTACGGAGGAGGAGCGCATCTGCTCGTTCGCTCCCGAGGTTACGACCTATACGCTGCCCCGATTCCGCCGTACGAACCAGAATACGACCGTGACGCTGAAGCCTATCGTACTGACGGGCGAGCATGTCACCAAGGGTCAGATCCTTACGGAGGGCTACTCGACGCAGAACGGCGAGCTGGCTCTGGGCCGCAACCTGAAGGTTGCATTCATGCCGTGGAAGGGTTACAACTTCGAGGATGCAATCGTTATCTCGGAGCGTATCCAGCGTGAGGATATTTTCACGTCGGTACACGTCGACGAGTATATAATGGAGGTGCGCGACACCAAGCGCGGTGTCGAGGAGCTTACCTCGGACATACCCAACGTGAGCGAGGACGCCACGAAGGATCTGGATGCCAACGGTATCATCCGTGTGGGTGCGGAGGTCAATCCGGGCGATATACTTATAGGTAAGATCACGCCCAAGGGCGAGAGCGATCCTTCGCCCGAGGAGAAACTTCTGCGTGCGATCTTCGGCGACAAGGCCGGTGACGTGAAGGATGCGTCGCTCAAGGCGCAGCCGTCGCTGCACGGTGTGGTTATCGACACGAAGCTCTACAGCCATGCCCAGAAGGAGAAGAAGAGCAAGGCGGCGGAGCGCGCACAGCTCGAGCAGCTGGACGAGAAGTTTGCCGGCGAGATTGCCGAGCTGACGAAGGTGCTCGTAGGCAAGCTCTGGACGCTTGTCGAGGGCAAGGTCGTGGCCAACGTGTCGGATTACTTCGGCGTGGAGCTCTATGCCCCGGGTACGAAGTTCTCGCAGAAGATGCTCGAGGATATCGCCATGCGCGACAAGGACGAGAAGACGGGTGTCGTTACGGGCTACCTGAATCTCGGCAGCTGCAAGTGGACCGGAGACGAGCATCTGGACTCTCTGATCGAGACTACCATAAACAATTATATCATCGAGTGGAAGAAGGCCGACGCCCGCATCAAGCGCGAGAAGTACAACCTTACGAACGGTGACGAGCTTCCCACGTCGGGTGTTATACAGATGGCCAAGGTCTACATCGCCAAGAAGCGTAAGCTGAAGGTGGGTGACAAGATGGCCGGACGTCACGGTAACAAGGGTATCGTGGCCAAGGTTGTCCGCGACGAGGACATGCCGTTCCTCGAGGACGGTACCATTGTGGATATCTGTCTGAACCCGCTGGGTGTGCCTTCGCGTATGAACCTCGGACAGATCTACGAGACGGTTCTGGGCTGGGCCGGCCGCGAGTTGGGCCTGACCTTCGCCACGCCGATCTTCGACGGCGCCTCACTCGAGCAGATCAACGAGTACACGGCCAAGGCGGGCGTACCGCGCAGCGGCCGTACCTACCTCTACGATGGCGGCACGGGCGAGAAGTTCGACCAGCCGGCTACGGTGGGTGTGATCTACATGCTCAAGCTGGGCCACATGATCGACGACAAGATGCACGCCCGTTCGATCGGTCCCTACTCGCTCATCACGCAGCAGCCTCTGGGAGGTAAGGCTCAGTTCGGAGGCCAGCGTTTCGGTGAGATGGAGGTCTGGGCTCTTGAGGGCTTCGGCGCCGCCAATATCCTTCAGGAGATCCTCACCATCAAGTCGGATGACGTGACGGGCCGTGCCAAGGCTTACGAGGCCATCGTCAAGGGCGACAATCTGCCCAAGCCGGGTGTGCCGGAGGCCATGAACGTACTGTTGCACGAGTTGCGCGGTCTGGCTCTGTCGGTGAAACTCGAATAAGATGAAGGTGTGGTACAATTAAAGTAAAGATTTCGAATTATGGCAATCAAAGATAACAAGCAGTCGAACGGTTACAGCCGCATTTCGATCGGTCTGGCCTCGCCGGAGGAGATTCTGGCACAGTCGAGCGGCGAGGTGCTGAAGCCCGAGACTATCAACTACCGTACCTACAAGCCCGAGCGCGACGGTCTCTTCTGCGAGCGCATCTTCGGCCCCGTGAAGGATTACGAGTGCCATTGCGGCAAGTACAAGCGTATCCGTTACAAGGGTATCGTCTGCGACCGCTGCGGTGTGGAGGTGACCGAGAAGAAGGTACGCCGTGAGCGTATGGGTCACATCTCGCTTGTGGTGCCCGTGGTACATATATGGTACTTCCGTTCGCTGCCCTCGAAGATAGGTTACCTGCTGGGTATTCCGACCAAGAAGCTTGAGGCGATCATCTACTACGAGCGTTACGTCGTGATCAATGCCGGCGCTGCCGCCGAGCAGGGCATCGAGCGTCTGCAGACGCTGGCCGAGAAGGAGTATCTCGACGTTCTGGCCGCCCTGCCAAAGGGCAATCAGGCGCTGGACGACAGCGATCCCGACAAGTTCGTCGCCAAGATGGGCGGCGAGGCCATCTACGACCTGCTGAAGGCCGTGGATCTGGACTCGATGTCGTATGCGTTGCGCCACAAGGCCTCGACCGAGACCTCGCAGCAGCGTAAGAGCGAGGCCCTCAAGCAGCTTAACGTCATAGAGTCGTTCCGTGCGTCAAAGGGGCTGAACAAGCCCGAGTGGATGGTGCTGAGCGTGATCCCCGTGATCCCGCCCGAGTTGCGTCCTCTGGTGCCGCTCGACGGCGGCCGTTTCGCTACGTCGGATCTGAACGATCTCTACCGTCGCGTCATCATACGTAACAACCGTCTGAAGCGTCTGATCGAGATCAAGGCTCCCGAGGTGATTCTGCGTAACGAGAAGCGTATGTTGCAGGAGGCTGTCGACTCGCTGTTCGACAACTCGCGCAAGAGCAATGCCGTCAAGAACGAGAGCAACCGACCCCTCAAGTCGTTGTCCGACTCGCTCAAGGGTAAGCAGGGCCGCTTCCGTCAGAACCTTCTGGGTAAGCGTGTAGACTACTCGGCCCGTTCGGTCATCGTCGTAGGCCCCGAGCTGAAGATGCACGAGATGGGTATTCCGAAGGATATGGCGGCCGAGCTGTACAAGCCTTTCGTTATCCGCAAGCTCATCGAGCGCGGCATCGTCAAGACCGTAAAGTCGGCCAAGAAGATCATCGACCGCAAGGATCCCGTTATATGGGGCATTCTGGAGAATGTCATCAAGGGTCACCCCGTATTGATGAACCGAGCCCCGACGCTGCACCGTCTGGGTATTCAGGCCTTCCAGCCCAAGCTGATCGAGGGTAAGGCCATGCAGCTGCACCCGTTGGCATGTACGGCATTCAACGCCGACTTCGACGGTGACCAGATGGCCGTTCACTTGCCGCTGGGCAATGCCGCCATATTGGAGGCCCAGCTGCTTATGCTCGGTTCGCACAACGTGCTCAACCCCGCCAACGGCGCCCCCATCACCGTGCCGTCGCAGGATATGGTGCTCGGACTCTACTACATCACCAAGCCGCGCAAGGGCAGCAAGGGTGAGGGTCTGATATTCTACGGTCCCGAGGAGGCGATCATCGCATACAACGAGAAGCGTGCCGACCTGCATGCCATCGTGAAGTGTGTTGTTCGCGACGTGGACGAGAACGGCAAGCCCTACGAGGAGCTCAAGGAGACCACCATCGGCCGCATCCTCTTCAATCAGGTTGTGCCCGAGGAGGTGGGATATATCAATACGGTGCTGACGAAGAAGTCGTTGCGCGACATCATCGCCGTGGTGCTGAAGAAGGCGGGTGCCGACAAGGTTGCCAACTTCCTCGACGACATCAAGAATATGGGTTACCGTATGGCCTTCCAAGGCGGTCTGTCGTTCAACCTCGACGCTGTGGTGATCCCCGACTCGAAGCAGAAACTCGTCGAGGAGGGATATGCCAAGGCCGATGCCATCATGGATGACTACAACATGGGTCTTATCACCAACAACGAGCGTTACAACCAGATAATCGACGTCTGGACCAACATAAACAACAAACTCACCAAGGAGGTGATCGACACTCTGGTCAAGGATCAGGACGGTTTCAACCCCGTCTACATGATGCTTGACTCGGGAGCCCGTGGTTCTAAGGAGCAGATCCGTCAGTTGTCTGGTATGCGAGGCCTTATGGCCAAGCCGCAGAAGTCGGGTGTCGAGGGTGGCCAGCAGGTCATCGAGAACCCTATTCTCTCGAACTTCAAGGAGGGACTTTCGGTGTTGGAGTACTTCGTGTCGACGCACGGTGCCCGTAAGGGTCTTGCCGATACGGCGTTGAAGACGGCCGATGCGGGTTATCTGACGCGTCGTCTCGTGGACGTTGCGCAGGACGTGATCATCAACGAGGAGGATTGCGGTACGCTGCGCGGTCTGACGGCTACGGCCATCAAGCGTAACGATGATGTGGTGCAGACGCTCTACGACCGCATTCTGGGCCGCACGGCTCTTAACGACGTGATCCACCCGATCACGGGCGAGGTCATGTGCAAGGCGGGCGAGGAGATCACCGAGAGCATCGCCGAGGCCATCGAGAAGTCGCCTCTGGAGTCGGTGGAGATACGTTCGGTACTGACGTGCGAGTCGCGTCACGGTGTATGTGCCAAGTGTTACGGCCGCAACCTTGCCACGGCGCGAATGGTGCAGAAGGGCGAGGTCGTAGGTGTCATCGCGGCGCAGTCGATCGGCGAGCCGGGTACGCAGCTTACGCTTCGTACGTTCCACGTGGGAGGTGTCGCAGGCGGTACCGCTGTCGAGACCAACGTCGTCTCGAAATACGAGGGACGTCTGGAGATCGACGAGCTTCGCACCATCAAGGGCAAGCACTCGAACGGCAGCACGGTGGATATCGTCATCTCGCGTCAGTCGGAGTTCCGCATAGTCGATCCCAAGACCGAGATCGTACTCTATACGCACAGTCTGCCTTACGCGTCGGTTCTCTACATGTCCGACGGCGCCGAGGTCAAGAAGGGTGATCTGATCTGCGAGTGGGATCCCTACAACGCCGTTATCATCGCCGAGAGCGAGGGTAAGGTCGTTTACGACAGCGTCATCGAGGGCGTTACGTATCGTGACGAGCGCGACGAGCAGACGGGTCTGTCGGAGAAGGTGGTCATCGAGTCGAAGGACCGTACGAAGAACCCCGTTATCCACATCGTCAACAAGGATGGCGAGGATGTCAAGTCGTACAACCTGCCCGTTTCGGCCCACATTATGGTGAAGGACAACTCGAAGATCAAGGCCGGCGATATCCTTATCAAGATCCCGCGTGCCGTGGGCAAGACCGGCGGCGATATCACGGGAGGTCTGCCGCGCGTTACGGAGCTCTTCGAAGCGCGTAACCCGTCGAACCCGGCTATCGTCTCGGAGATCGACGGCGAGGTTTCGTTCGGCAAGATCAAGCGCGGTAACCGCGAGATCATCATCACCTCGAAGCAGGGTGACGTGATGAAGTATCTGGTGCCCCTGTCGCGTCAGATCGTGGTTCAGGAGAACGACTACGTCAAGGCGGGCATGGCTCTCTCGGACGGCGCCATCACCCCGAGCGACATACTGCGTATCCTTGGCCCGACGAAGGTGCAGGAGTACATCGTCAACGAGGTGCAGGAGGTATACCGTATGCAGGGTGTGAAGATCAACGACAAGCACTTCGAGGTGATCGTACGCCAGATGATGAGCAAGGTCAAGATCGAGGATCCGGGAGACTCTCGTTTCTTCGAGGATCAGATAGTGGACAAGTGGGAGTTCATGGATGTGAACGACGAGCTCTACGACAAGGTCGTTGTCGTGGATGCAGGCGATTCACCGAACGTACAGCCCGGACAGATTATCTCGATGCGCAAGCTGCGTGACGAGAACTCGTCACTCAAGCGTCGCGATATGAAGCTCGTGCAGGTGCGTGACATTATCCCCGCTACGTCTAATCAGGTGCTTCAGGGTATCACTCGTGCGGCATTGCAGACCTCGAGCTTCATCTCGGCCGCTTCGTTCCAGGAGACCACGAAGGTGCTCAACGAGGCCGCTATTCAGGGTAAGGTCGATCCGCTGGAGAACCTCAAGGAGAACGTTATCTGCGGACACCTCATCCCGGGTGGAACGGGTCTGAGAGAGTACGACAATCTGGTCGTAGGATTGAAGGCCGATCTGGATAATCTTCAGAATCAGAACCAGAGCGCAGCTGCGGAGTAGCGCGGCGCGCAACCGATAACCGGCGGGTCGACGGCATGGAGCTGTCGGCCCGTCGTTTTTTGTGTTTGTTACATGTGCATGGAAGAACATGGCAGACAGTGAGGCGGAAGTCGCGGGCGGTGCCGTGACGTATGTGTATGTATGGGCATATAGGCTGATTCAAATATGAAATAGAGTATTTTCTGTTTGTCACTGTACTCGGATGCCCGAATCTCAGGCGTCGGCTTTTACTGGATGCGTCCCAGTCGGGGGCAAATTGAAAAACTTTGTTTTTCGATTTGCCTCTGCGCTCGGCTTTTAGTATCTTTGCGGCCGATTCGGTTGGTTAGTTATGCGAGGAAAGAGTACGAGCGAAATGTTGAGTGCGCTGCGCGGACATTTGATGCTTCTGGGCGCGGCCGTACTGTGGGGATGCAATGCTCCCATGATTAAGGATCTTCAGGGATTGGGTGTGCCGGCCCTCGTCGTGGCCGACATGCGTGCCGTAGGTGCCGCGGTGGCATTCTGGGTGATGTCTCTCTTCGTCGGTGGAGGCGAGAGGGTCTCGGTGTCGATGTTGGGACGTCTATGTGTGGCGGGTATATTGTGCATAGTGCTCAATCAGGTGCTCTTTACCGTGGGCGTGAACTACACCTCGCCAATAGATGCCACGGTCATATCCACCATGCTGCCTATCGTCACGATGATCTTCGCGGCGATAATCCTTAAGGAGTCGATTACGGGCATGAAGGTCGTCGGCATAGCTGTCGGTGCTGCCGGAGCGTTGACATTGGTCTTCGGCGGCGGCGGTTCGAGTGTCGGCGGCGGACTGGTAGGCGATGCGCTCTGTTTTACGGCTCAGGTGAGCTGCGCGCTATATATGGTCATATTCAGCAATACGATACACCGTTACAGTGTGGTGACGCTGATGAAGTGGCTGTTCCTCTTCTCGGCCATCATCGTGACGATGGTGACGTGGCCGTCGGTTGTGGCCGTTGATTACGCCTCGCTGCCGCTCAAAGCGTGGGGCGAGATGCTGTTCATAGTCTTCGGCGGCACATTCGTATCGTACATATTCTTCACGGACGGGCAGAAGCTGCTGCGCCCGACGGTGGTGAGCATGTACAACTACGTACAGCCGATCGTCGCCACGGTGCTGTCGGTGGCGATGGGTGTGGGTACGTTCGGTGTGGGCAAGGTCATCTCGATGGCAATGGTCTTCGCCGGCGTCTATATCGTCACCCATGCGAAGAATTCTACGGCCAAAGGGTGATTTCTGCGAAAAATCATTATCTTTGTAGTCGTACTCGCCGCGCCCGAGGGGCGGTTTGACGGCTCTATAGTTCAAGGGATAGAACGAGGGTTTCCTAAACCCTAAATTCGCGTTCGAGTCGCGGTGGAGCTACGACCTTGAAGTGTGAGAAGGTTCCCCGCAAGGGGGTAAGCGTATGTAGTGACGGCTGTGTACGCTTTTTTTGTTTTCTTGCGGGGTTTGTTCCGATGTTTCATTGGCGGCGGCGCCTTGCGGTCGCGTGACTTATAAATTTATTTGCTATGAGAGTTTTCAGAGGAGTGAAGGATCTGGGAGATCTGGATGCCGCGCTGCGCGAGGCGTTCGAGATCAAGGCCGACCGTTTCAAGTATCAGAGTCTTGGACACAACAAGACCGCGTTGCTCATATTTTTCAACAACAGCCTGCGCACGCGCCTCAGCACGCAGAAGGCAGCGATGAATCTCGGTATGAATGTCATCGTGCTCGACGTGAATCAGGGTGCGTGGAAACTCGAGACCGAGCGCGGCGTGATCATGGATGGCGACAAGAGCGAGCACCTGCTGGAGGCTATACCCGTCATGGGATGCTATTGCGATATTATCGGCGTACGTTCGTTCGCCCGCTTCGAGAGCCGCGAGGATGATTACAATGAGAAGATACTCAACCAGTTCATACAGTATTCGGGACGTCCCGTCTTCTTCATGGAGAGCGCTACGGTGCATCCGTTGCAGAGTTTCGCCGACCTGATCACCATCGAGGAGTACAAGGAGCGCAAGCGTCCGAAGGTGGTTATGACGTGGGCGCCGCATCCGAAGGCTCTGCCGCAGGCCGTGCCCAACTCGTTTGCCGAGTGGATGAATGCCGCGGATGTCGATTTCGTCATCACCCACCCGAAGGGTTACGAGCTCGACCCGCAGTTTGTGGGTAATGCGCGTGTGGAGTATGACCAGATGAAGGCCTTCGAGGGAGCCGACTTCGTATATGCGAAGAACTGGAGCTGCCCGGGCGTTACACGCCCCGAGGATTACGGCAAGGTCCTCAGTATGGATATGAGCTGGACGGTCAGCGCACGCCAGATGGCCGTTACGAATAATGCACGCTTCATGCACTGCCTGCCCGTACGTCGCAATATGATCGTTACGGACGACGTGATCGAGAGTCCGCGTTCGGTCGTCATACCCGAGGCCGCAAACCGCGAGATATCGGCCACGGTTGTGCTCAAGCGTATGCTGGAGAGTCTCTGATGGCCTCTTAACAGTGAATGTGGTAAATGGAATAGGGCTCCGCTTCTTAGGAAGCGGGGCCCCTTCTCTGTTGTATTGGTTACTTTTTGGGGTACGTTACTTTATGCCGAGTACCGAGAGGGGTATTCGCGCAAGATAGACCGAGGCGTTGGGGGTTTCGTGCGACGAGTAGTAGCTTACCCAAAGGGTATCGCCCTCCACGAGAAGTCCCGTATAGCTTGTGTCGCCGCCCGAAGGGAGCAGCAACACCTCTTGGAAGTCGCCTTCGGCCGAACCCCGGTAGAGGGCCGTCTTGTTGCGTGAGGGTATGTAGTAGCTGCGTGAGCCGAGGATGATGTTCCCGTCGTCCAAGGGGATGAAGTCGGGGCCGCCCACGCGGAACTCCATACGCTTGAATTTCCAATCCGTAAACGGGGCTTCGCTCACGCCCCAATAACCCATCGTGTCGCCCATGTCGCGGCGTACCAGCATGGCCATGCGACCGTCGGGGAGCATGCGCAGGGTCGTCTCGTTGGGGAAGCCGTCGACGGGGAGCGTCGCCACCAGATCGTAATGTATGCCGTCCTTCGTGCTGACGAGGTGTATGTCGGCGTCACCGTCGGGACGCATGGCGTAGTTGACGCCATATCCCGTATCGCCGTTCCACGTCACGCGCCACAGCCAGTCCGTGCCGCTCGACGCCGCCGAATCGAGTTCGATCGGCTCGGGAGGGGTGAAGGTGCGGCCGTCCTCGGAGAAGAGTACCTGCGGAATGCGCCCCACGATTTGGCGGTTGCGGTATATCGAGCCTCCGACGATGACCATTAGGCGTCCGTCGGGCGTGATGGAGAGTTTCGGGTCCCGAAGGTCGTATCCCTGTTTGCCGATCAGCGGCAGGGCCTTCCACCGTTTGCCGTCGCGCGATGTGAGGATGCGTATCTTACCCTCGGCATTGCCCTGAGAGTCGAAGATGTGGGTCTCGCCCTCGCGGAAGGAGCAGTAGTATTGTCCCTTGAAACGTATGAGCGAGGTGAAGGCGCAATGCGACCCGTTGTCCCATATCTTGCGCACGTCGTATCGGACATTCTGAGCCATGACGCGCGGCGTACCGATGGCGGCGGCCGTCATGGCGATGCATAGCGTAATGAAGATCCTGCGTATCATGGTCGGTCAGTTTTGTGGTTTTCCCGTATTACCCCCCCCTCAATACCTCTTCGCGGCGCGGCCTGAGAGGTCTTGCTCCGCGGTATGTCGTGTCGCCCTGCGGTTGAAAAAAGCAGAGCATCGATCCTTGCGGCGGTGCTCTGCAAATGTAGTGATTTTTTGTCTTATTGTTATGTCGGAGTCGAAATTCTATTGTCGTAGCAACGTTTTTTTGCTATGGCCGACATTTTTATGCGGATTTTCATCCGACTCCTCCGTCTCTGTGCCGTTGTGGGGGTGTCGATCTGACGATCACGCGACGGTTCCCGACGGATTTAGGCAGGCGGTTATCGACCCTCCTCGTCAAGCAGGGTGGTCTTGTGCTTGATATATTTGAGGATAAGGTATATGACCAGCATGGCCATCGAGGCTATCGCGAGCACACCGATACGGGGTGTTACGCCCGAGACCAGATCGCCGATCACATCCATCATCCAGAATACGAGCAGCAGTGCCAGCAGGCCGTTCTTCTCCTTCTTGATCACCTTCTTCCAGCTGAATGGCAGCTTGGGTGCGACGTATCCCTTGAGTCGGGGTATGAAGCATGGGGTCTTATCGGCCCAATCGGTGTAGACCGAACCGAACTTATTGGTGAGGAACTGCTCCTCGGCGAAGATTATACGCTCGTAATATACCCAGAAGAGGAGTATGAACGAGATGATGAACCAGAGGTTCATCGTGAGCATGGCGATACCCAGCCACATGAGGAAGTTGCCGACGTAGAGCGGGTTGCGTACGACGGAGTAGAGACCCGTGGTGTTGAGCTGGTCGGCCACCTGCTCGGCGACGTTGCGGCCCGATGTGTTTGCGGGGGTGTAGCCCACGGTGAAGGCGCGCACGGCAAGTCCGAGCAGCGAAACTACGAAGCAGAGAATCTCATAGTGTATGAGTTGCGGCGACGAGGCGCCGTTGATGACGTAGGTCGGGTTGTCGATGCGGGTAATGATGTATTCGCATACGCCCAACACCAGAATAATCAGGGGCAGCGTGCCTCTGAATCGGAAAAGCCATACGCCCTGCTTCTCCATTTCGTTCTTCATTGCCATAGTAGGTATATAGTAAATTGTTTTTATCGAGGCAAAAATAGTGATTTATATGGAAAAAACCTTCCGCAGCGCCTTTTTTCGCTCGTGGCGGAGGCTTATCGGGTGTTTTTCTTTGCGGAGGTGTTTGCGTGCGGCCGCTGTCGCCGGCGGTCGCATGGCCTGAGTGGGTAATTCCGGGCGGGAAAACGGTAAGGCGGGTGTGCGTATGATTGCGTGGTGTGCGGCAGGGTAGGGTATGATGTGAGGGGGCAAAGAGGATACGGAGAGGGTGCAAGGAGGATACCGTGGGGATACAAAAAGAGCTTCCGACGAAGTTGCTGTCGGAAGCTCTGCTGTTGATTCTGGCGGAAAGGGAGGGATTCGAACCCCCGGAGCCTCTCAGCTCATCGGTTTTCAAGACCGGCGCGATCGACCACTCTGCCACCTTTCCGAGTGCAAAAGTATGACAGATTTTCGATTCCACCAAATATTTTACACGCTTTTTTACGCTGCGTGCATCGTGGCGCACATGTCAGAAAATGTGTCCCAAATGTTTGCGGTTTCGAAAAAAAAGATTAACTTTACTTTACCAACAAAGATTATAACCCTTAGTACCTCAATAGTATGAACAAATCTCAATTGATCGAAGCCGTCGCGAAAGATTTGGCTCTGCCAAAGAACGAAGTCAAGAGAATCGTGGAGTCGTTGTTCAAAATATCGGTAGATAAGTTGCGCGGCGGCGAGAAGGTTGTAATATCGGGATTCGGTGTCTTCTCGGTGGCACTGTCGGCCGCACGCATAGGGCGTAATCCTCGCACCGGCGCCGCCGTGAAGATCGCTCCGCGACGTACGGTCCGTTTCCGTTCGCGCATAGATGTCGACTCGAACGGCGAGCCGCTCGGTGAGGAGGAGACTCTGGCCGAGGAGCTGCTCGAAGCGTGACCTGTCGCATGCAGCCTCCTTCCGGCGCATGCGTATCCCCAACATTGTGTGGTCTTGTGATCAGCTGATGAAGCCTGCAGGCTCTGTGATGCTGTGTCCGTATGCCGTGGCTGCATGCCGGGCATTGCTGCGGACGGCATACATATAGCCGCAGCAATGCTGTCGCGGCCGCCAGAGAGATCTTGCATGCTGCATGTGCAGAGGCAAGTGTGATTATGCGCTTGCCAATGTGCCGTCATGAGGCCTTTCGAAATCTCCGTGACGCCTTCTCGGTCTCCGTATGCCCGCCGGGCGATTGTCGTATGCCGTCAGCGCTATTTCGTTATGAAACCCGCTTTTGATATATAGAGTAGATGCGGCGGCGTGATCTTTCCGAGGTCGAGACGCGTAAGGCGTGATATCAATAGCGGTTGCGGCTGCTCATCTGTGCCGTCGTTTTGCGCGACTTGCGTCGTGTCGGGCCTTCGGGGTAGCCGAGCGTTATGAGCAGCGGGATACGTTTGCCGCGCGGTATGCCGAGAGCCTTGCGCACGCGCCGTTCGTTGAACCAGCCTATAATGCAAGTGCCCAGACCGAGGTCTGCGGCCTGCAGCGTGAAGTGGCTGACGGCGATGCCCACGTCGAGCAGCGAGAACTCCTTGTCGCGTATGACGCTGCCGATGGCTGCCGTAAGGCTCATTTTCTCAAGGACAACGGCAACAATTACGGGGGCCTCGCGTACAAATCCGTTCATGCCCATACTTGCGGCCGCGTCGGCTATCTCGGCGCGCAGAGCCGCATCATCTACGACGATGAATCGCCACGGCTGCGAGTTGCATGCCGAGGGCGCGAGCCTTGCAGCCTCGATGCAGAGGTCGATCTTGTCGGCCTCGACCGCCTGCGGCTTGTAGCGGCGGTCGCTTTGGCGTACCTTTACCAGTGTCGAAAAATCCATATCCTGCTAATTTTATATGTTGCCCGTCCGTTACACGCGTACTCCGGCCGTGCCGTCATTCCATATCAGTTACAAATATAACGAATGCGCGCCGATATTGATCCTGCAACCGGACACAATGTCTGTTCCGTACGTCGCATTATCGTTGCGATACGCATGACGGTATAGGTTTGCAGCGCATGTCGTACTCGGCAGCGGATATTTTTTCCGTGCGGATGCATCGGATGTCGGCCTCACGGAGACCTCGGCGGCGACGATTCATTGTCCGGGATGGTGCCGATAGGATAAGAATGTTCCTTGCCGGCATGCCGTGACTTACAGATTGAAAGTATTTTAATGGCGATATTTATGCGGGCTGTTTTATGCGAAAATGGTCTGTTTTTGCATATATATGCTGAAAAATACGATTTTTATCTGCAAACAGGGTGTGTTAATAATAATTTTTATTAATTTTGTAGCTGTTCTCACTATTACTATAACTCAATTTGTCTACGAAAATGAACATGTCAGTAAAAGAGTACGTCGACCGTTTCATGGCTGACGTCGTGGCCAAGAACCCGGGCGAGGCTGAGTTCCACCAAGCCGTGCACGAGGTTGTGGAGAGTGTTGCTCCCTACGTTCTGGAAAATCCCCAGTTGATCAAGATGAAGGTGTTGGAGCGTATCGTCGAGCCCGAGCGCGTGGTGATGTTCCGCGTGCCGTGGGTGAATGATGCCGGCGAGATCATGATAAACAAGGGCTACCGCGTGCAGATGAACAGCGCCATAGGCCCCTACAAGGGCGGTATCCGCTTCCACGCGAGCGTTAACCTGAGCATCCTGAAGTTCCTTGCCTTCGAGCAGACCTTCAAGAATGCGTTGACGACGCTGCCCATGGGCGGCGGCAAGGGCGGCTCGGACTTCAACCCCAAAGGCAAGTCGGACATGGAGATCATGCGTTTCTGCCAGAGCTTCATGACCGAGTTGCAGCGCCATATCGGGCAGGATACCGACGTGCCGGCGGGTGATATCGGCGTCGGCGGCCGCGAGGTAGGCTACATGTTCGGACAGTACAAGCGTCTGCGCAACGAGTTCACGGGTACCCTTACCGGCAAGGGCCTCTCTTTCGGCGGATCGCTGATCCGTCCCGAGGCTACGGGTTACGGCGCCTGCTACTTCGGCGAGGCTATGCTGGCTACGCGCGGCGACTCGTACAAGGGCAAGGATGTAGTCATCTCGGGCTCGGGCAACGTGGCCCAGTATGCCGCCGAGAAGGCCATCGCTCTGGGTGCGCGCGTGCTGACCATGTCGGACTCGAACGGCTACGTATATGATCCCGACGGCATCGACAGCGAGAAGCTGCAGTATGTGTTCGAGTTGAAGAACATGCTGCGCGGCCGTATCCGCGAGTATGCCGTGAAGTATCCTACGGCTCAGTACTTCGAGGGTGAGCGTCCGTGGGGTGTCAAGTGCGACATCGCCATGCCGTGCGCCACGCAGAACGAGCTCAACGGCGAGGATGCCGCCAAGCTGGTTGCCAACGGCTGCAAGTGCGTTGTCGAGGGTGCCAACATGCCCTCTACGCCCGAGGCCATCGCCGTATTCCAGAAGGCGAAGCTGCTCTACTCGCCCGGCAAGGCATCGAACGCCGGCGGTGTGGCTACGTCGGGACTCGAGATGACCCAGAACTCGATCCGTCTGAAGTGGAGCGCCGAGGAGGTGGACGCCAAGCTGCATGACATCATGACCAAGATACACGCCGTCTGTGTCGAGTACGGCACAGAACCCGACGGCTACATCAACTACGTCAAGGGCGCCAACATCGCGGGTTTCATGACCGTAGCGGACGCCATGCTTGCACAGGGAATCGTTTAGTCCGTATTATAAGTATTCGTCAGCGGCCGCGCGCGTCCTCGTGATGTGCGCGGCCATCTTTTTTGCGCCAGGCAGATACGCTTCTCCAATGAAATGGCCGGAATGCAGCGCATTCCGGCCATTGGGGTATAATGAACGTCGTTGCCGGTTACCTTTTTCCGGTCTCGACTACCGCCGGTAGGGGTATGCGCCCTTTCTTGAAGGTGACGAGGATCACGCCGCCCGAGGTGTCGCCGTAGGCGTCGAACATGGCGGACGACTTGTCCTTGAATACCGATATGGAGGCTATCTCCTCGGGTTTGACCTTGTTCAGGTCGGGGATCAGATATGTGGTGTCGTTGCCCTCCTCGCGTCCGAGCGTCAGCGGTTGGTCGGCTTTCGGCTGTATGGATGACTTGCCAATGACGTGGATAATTTCGGCCGCGTCGGGTTTGCGGGTGCCGGTCACCTTTATTACCTCCGGTTCCCCTGCCGGAGTCTTGATTTCATTGCCCGAGAGGGCTGCGCGCATAGATACGGGTTTGCCGTCGTATGTTCGGTGCATGGTTATCAGAACGGCTCCGCGTGCGCCGCGGCTGCCGTATATCTCCATCGCCTTGTTGGGCTGCAGGGATGTCACCGTGCGGACATATTCTCCGCGCACCTGCTGCAGGCTGTCTATCTCGAGACCGTTGACCAGAACCAGCGGGGTGCCGTCACCGCTTGCGGGGTTCATGGTCGTGATCTGCATCAAATTGTTTTTGCCCATTTTGTATACCGAGAACTCTTTTATCTGTTCGGGTTTGAGGGCCTGCATGGCTTCCGGGGTCGATACGCGGCGGTCGATGATGATTATTGCACTGTCCTTGTCTGTGACAGAGATCTTGGCAGGCGTCCCGTTAATACCTTCAATACCTTCGGGCTGCCCCTGCGCCGGGGATGTTGTTGCGCAGGCAATCATAATGGCCGTTAAGATGGCGGCGATGGCGTATATTCTCTGTTTCATGGCAATAAGGTTTTGGTCCCGATGCAAATATATGAAACGTCGTGCGATTTGGTGCCGACGGCCGAGCGTTGAAATGTTAAGAAGTGTTAACGGCCGAAAAGTTTGCCGCCGAAATGATTACCTTTGCCGTAGAGAGAACATGCGATATGAAGGGCAGGGAGATGACACGGATGAGGTTCCGCAATGTATCGCTTGCGGCGGTGGCGTCGCTGACGCTGTTGGCGGCGGTGCAGTGCGTGTGGGCGTGGCGCATATACCGCGACGCCGTGGATGCCTTCCGCAACCGCGTTGAGTCGGCCGCATACAAGAGTGTCTACGAGTCGATCCGTACCGATCCCTTCGGGACGGAGCCGTCGGGAGACCTGAAGGTCGACCTCGATGACTTCGGGCTCTACTTCACGGCCAATATGCTCGAGACGGGGACGCTGCAGCCATACTGTGCCGAGGTGATAGACCGCACGGACGGCGGCCGTGTGGTGATGCGCCGCGGCGATGCGGCGGCGATAGAGCATCCCGCCGTCTCGGAGATCGATCTCGACGACGGGGAGCGTCTGGCGCTGCGTGTGACGGTGTCGGTACCCGTGGGCGAGATATGGGGCCGGATGTGGGGCGTCGTGGTGCCCTCGGCGGCGATCGTGGTGCTGATGTGTGCGGTCTTGGTGTTGCTGCTGCGGACGATGTTCCGGCAGAAGAGCCTCGAGGAGATGCGGCGCGACTTGACGCACAACATAACCCACGAACTGAAGACCCCGATTGCCGTGGCCGTGGCCGCCAACGATGCCATGCGCAACTTCCCGGCCGGAGCCGACCCCGCGCGGCGTGCGCGTTATCTCGATATCGTGGCGGCGCAGCTCTCGCAACTCTCGTCGATGGTGGAGCATATCCTTACGGTCTCGGTGGCCGAGCAGGAGCAGATGCGGCTGCATGTCGAGCCCGTGGCGCTGCGGCCGCTGCTGGAGCAGGCGGCGGCGAAGTTCTCGGCCGTCGGAAAGAGTGTGGAGTTTGCGTTCGATGTCGATGAGGGGCTTGTGGTGCGGGGCGACCGCTTCCATCTGTCGAACCTCTTCTCGACGCTCTTCGACAATGCGGTGAAATATTCCGGCGAGAGTGTGCATATCGCAGTTCGTGCCCGTCGTGTGCGGTGCGGCGCAGGGGAGGCTGTCGAGATTGCGGTTGAGGATGACGGCATCGGCATCGAGCCGCGGGCGCTGGAACATATATTCGAAAAGTTCTACCGTGTGCCTTCGGGCGACGTGCAGCGCACGCGCGGATACGGGCTGGGACTCTATTATGCCCGCCGCGTGGCGGAGCGGCACGGCGGCAGCATCACGGCGCGCAGCCGTGTGGGGCGAGGTACGGTAATAACGGTTATATTGCCCGACGATGGGAAACGTTGAAAAGATATCTGTCCTGTTGGTTGAGGACGAGCACATGTTGGCCGAGATTCTGGCCGACACGCTCGGTGACCGCGGCTTCGAGGTGACGGTGGCCTACGACGGCCGCGAGGGGCTCGATGCGGTGCATCGCGCGCGTCCCGACGTCGTCGTCACCGATATCATGATGCCCCGTATGGACGGCTATACGCTGGTGCGGCATCTGCGCGAGGAGGGTTGCGATGTGCCGGTGCTGTTCCTTACGGCACGCTCGGAAACGGAGGATGTGGTGCGCGGCTTCGAGACGGGCGGAAACGACTTCCTGCGCAAACCCTTCGCTCTGGATGAGCTGATCGTGCGTGTGAAGGCTCTGGCGGGGCGTTCGCACGACTCGCGCCCCGTGCAGGAGCTCTTCACGCTGGGCCGCTACGAGTTCGATGCCGAGCGCCGTACGCTCACGCTCGATGGCCGCGTGTCGGTGTTGTCGGGCCGCGAGGCCGAGGTGTTGGCATATCTCTGCCGCCATGCGGGCGAGACGGTCTCCTCGTCGGCGCTGCTGCGAGAGGTCTGGGGCGACGACTCGTTCTTCAATCTGCGAAGTCTGAATGTCTTCGTGTCGCGTTTGCGGCACCGTCTTGCGGACGATCCGTCGGTCGAGATCGTCTCGCTGCGCGGCGTGGGGTACAAGCTGCGTTGCTGAATGGTCCGGAGACCGAGATTTTTTCTTCCATCCAAATCTAACTGCACATGTCGTAATGGCCGCCGGAAACGTGTCTCTGGCGGCGGGAAGACTATGTTTCAGGGGCTTTGCAGATGGTGTGTTATGCTGTCGGCGGGGGCGGCAGGTGTAAAATAACGGCTGCTTAACATTTGTTTTTACGGAAAAATTGTACTTTTGCCCCCAATAATTGGCTGCCGTATTGCGTTATGTATCGTAACGCTTCGGTGCATAATTGATCAAATATGCGAATATCACGAGAGAAAATCGAACACTGCGCGGTCGAGGCCGGCCGTCGCACGATACATTTCGGAGAGGCTGCAGGACGCCGTATCCGTCGTTTTTCCCGCCGTACGTGGATCATCATCGTCATTGTCGCAGTGGTAGTTGCAGGCGGTCTCTACTGGCTTCTGAAGCCTGCGCCGCCACAGCCTGTCTACCCCATAGTCGAGGTCGAGCCAGTACAGACATCCGACATGGAGATCTACGGCGACTATGTAGGCCGTATCCGCGCCCAGCAGTTCGTCGAGATACGTGCCCGCGTCGAGGGATTCCTTGAGAAGATGCTCTTCGAGGAGGGTACATACGTCAAGAAGAATCAGCCTCTGTTCATCATCGACCCCAAACTCTACCGCGCCCGCGTGAACAAGGCCCGCGCCCAGCTCAACAAGGACAAGGCTCTGGAACTGAAGGCCGAACGTGATCTGAACCGTATACGTCCCCTGTATGACAACAAGGCCGCCAGCCAGCTCGATCTGGACAATGCCATTGCCGCATACGAGAGCGCCACGGCCGACGTGGCCATGAGCGAGGCCGACCTTACGCAGGCCGAGACGGCGTTGGGATATACGACCGTCAGCTCGCCCCTGTCGGGTTACGTCTCTGAGCGTAATGTCGACATCGGAACGCTGGTGGGCCCCAACGGGCAATCGTTGCTGGCGACGGTGGTCAAGAGCGATACGGTGCTAATCGATTTCAGCATGACCGAGATCGACTACCTGCGCAGCAAGGCGCGCAACGTCAACTTCGGCCAGCGCGATACCACACGCAAGTGGAACCCGTACGTCACGGTTCGTTTGGCGGACAATACGGAGTACCCGTTGCGCGGCTCGGTCGACTTTGCCGACCCGCAGGTGGACCCCAACACGGGAACCTTCTCGGTGCGTGCCGAGATGCCCAATCCCGATCGGGTTCTTCTGCCCGGACAGTTCGCCAAGGTGCGGCTGCTGCTCGATGTGCGTGAGAATGCCACGGTGGTGCCCACGAAGGCCATTATCATCGAGAAGGGTGGAGCCTATGTTTTCGTGATACGTCCCGACAGCACGGCCGAGCGACGTATGATCGAACTCGGCCCCGAGGTGAACAACAAGACCATCGTCGAGCGCGGACTTGTCCCGGGAGAGTATATCGTGACCGAAGGCTACCACAAACTCTCGCACGGCGACCGTGCCCTGCCTCTGCTCAATACGGGCGATGATGCCGCACCGGCGGCCGCAGAGCCTGTCGAGGAGGGTGCAGGTAGTGTAGCCGCCCCCATGGGCGAGGCTGCGGCCGAAGGGGGTGTCGAGGCTCCGTCTGCGGACTCGGCAGCAGTGAAAGCAGCATCCGAAGGTGCGCCCGCAGCCGAGAAGGGCGACAGCATCAAGAAATAAAACCGACAAGGCATGAAATCCGATTTCTTTATAGACCGACCGATATTCTCGACCGTCGTCTCGATCGTGATCGTCATCGTGGGTACGTTGGGACTTCTGCTCCTGCCGGTGGACCAGTATCCGCAGATCATACCCCCCGTGGTGAAGGTCTCGGCCTCGTATCCGGGTGCCAGTGCGCAGACGGTGACGCAGGCGGTGGCGACCCCTATCGAGCAGGAGTTGAACGGTGTGCCGGGCATGTTGTACATGGAGTCTACGAGCAGCAACTCGGGAGGCTTCTCGCTGACCGTCACGTTCGACATATCGACCGACCCCGACCTTGCAGCCGTCGAGATACAGAACCGTGTCAAGCAGGCCGAGGCGCGACTTCCGGCCGAGGTGGTGCAGAACGGCATCTCGGTGGAGAAGCAGTCGTCGAGCCGTCTGATGACCATAACGCTGTTGTCGAACGACCCGAAGTTCGACGAGATATATCTCAGTAACTACGCTACGCTCAACGTGGTGGACATGTTGCGCCGCGTCAAGGGCGTGGGCAGCGTCTCGAATGTCGGCAGTCGCTATTACGCCATGCAGATATGGGTGCAGCCCGACCGTCTGGCGAGCTTCGGACTGACGGTGAAGGATCTGCAGAACGTACTCAAGGACCAGAACCGCGAATCGGCGGCCGGCGTGCTCGGACAGCAGCCCATGAATGATCTCGATGTGACGATCCCGATCATCGCTCAGGGACGACTCTCGTCGGTGGCCGAGTTCGAGGATATCGTCGTGCGCGCCAACCCCGACGGCTCGCTCATACGTCTGCGCGACGTGGCCCACATATCGCTCGAGGCGCAGTCGTACAACACCGAGAGCGGTATCAACGGCGGCAATGCCGCCGTGCTGAACGTCAACATGCTCCCGGGCGCCAACGCCATGGATGTGGCGCGTCTGGTGCGTGAGACGATGAAGGAGATAAGCCGCAGTTTCCCCGAGGGTATATCATACGAGATACCATTCGACATGACGTCATACATATCGCAGTCGATCGAGGAGGTCTACCATACGCTCTTCGAGGCGTTGCTGCTGGTGATCCTCGTGGTCTTCCTGTCGCTGCAGAACTGGCGCGCCACGCTTATCCCCGTCATAGCGGTGCCCATATCGCTGATCGGAACCTTCGGCGTGATGCTGGCATTCGGTTTCTCGCTCAACATGATGACGCTGCTGGGACTGATCCTTGCCATCGGTATTGTGGTGGACGATGCCATCGTCGTGGTGGAGAATGTCGAACGCATAATGAACGAGGAGCACCTATCGCCATACGAGGCCACTAAGAAGGCCATGGGCGGTCTGGGCAGCGCCATCATAGCCACTTCGCTGGTGCTGTGCGCCGTGTTCGTGCCGGTGAGCTTCCTTTCGGGCATAACGGGACAGTTGTATAGACAGTTCACGATCACGATCGCCGTGTCGGTGCTCATATCGACCTTCGTGGCGTTGACGCTGAGCCCTGCGCTCTGCGCCATCATCCTGCGTCCCGAGTCGGGCAAACCCAAGAACCGCGTATTCACGCGCATAAACACGTGGCTGGCCGACGGCAACCGCTTCTACGAGCGGATGATCCGCCGCGGGCTGGTGCATTGGCGCCGTATGCTGGCGGCTTTCGGTATGGTGCTCATAGCGTTGTGGGTGCTCAACAAGGTCGCGGCGCAGAGCTTCCTGCCGCAGGAGGATCAGGGATATTTCACAGTGGAGCTGGAGCTGCCCGAGGGCGCGACGCTGGAGCGTACGCGTGAGGTTACGGACCGCGCAATGAAGTATCTCATGTCGTGTGAGGATATAGAGTATGTGCTCAACGTGACGGGATCGAGTCCGCGTGTGGGTACGAACCAGTCTCGCAGCCAGCTCACGGTGATGCTCAAGCCGTGGGAGGAGCGCAAGACGGCGGACATACGCGAGGTTATGGAGACCGTACGTCGGGAGCTGGAGACATATCCCGAGAGCAAGGTCTTCCTCAGTACGCCGCCCGTGATTCCGGGTCTGGGTACGTCGGGAGGTTTCGAGATGGTTCTCGAGGCGCGCGGCGACGCCACATATAACGACCTGCAGCGTGCGGCCGATACGTTGATGCACTACGCTTCGATGCGCCCCGAGCTTACGCGGCTCTCGTCGTCGCTGCAGAACGATATCCCGCAGTTGTATTTCGACGTTGACCGCGACAAGGCGCAGATGATGGGTGTGCCGATGTCGGACATATTCTCTACGGTGAAGACCTTTACGGGTTCGGTCTATGTCAACGACTTCAACATGTTCAACCGTATCTACCGAGTATATATTCAGGCCGATGCCTCATACCGTGCGCACCAGTCGAATCTGGGTCTCTTCTTCGTGCGGAGCAAGGACGGCGCCATGGTCCCCATCACGGCGCTGGGCACGACATCCTACACGACGGGCCCCGGTACCATGCGCCGATTCAACATGTTCACCTCGGCCACCATATCGGGCGAGGCGGCTCAGGGATACAGCTCGGGTCAGGCGATGAATATCCTCGAGCAGATCGCCCGCGAGAAGCTGCCGCAGACGATAGGTGTCGAGTGGAGCGGTCTGTCGTATCAGGAGAAGCATGTGGGCGGACAGACGGGCGTGGTGCTGGCTCTGGCCTTCCTGTTCGTCTTCCTGTTCCTTGCGGCGCAGTACGAGAGTTGGTCTATACCCATTGCGGTGCTGCTGCCGCTGCCTATCGCAGGCGTGGGAGCATACGTCGGAAACATGTTGTGCGGGCTGGAGAACAACGTCTATTTCCAGATCGGACTTGTGATGCTGGTTGGTCTGGTTGCCAAGAATGCCATCCTTATAGTCGAATTTGCCAAGGATGAGGTCGAAAAGGGCCGCGAGCTGGTCGAGGCTGTGGTTATGGCCGCGCGGTTGCGTTTCCGCCCCATCGTGATGACCTCGCTGGCGTTCATTCTGGGTATCCTGCCTCTGGTCTTCGCCAGCGGCCCCGGATCGGCAAGCCGTCAGAGTATCGGTACGGGCGTATTCTTCGGTATGTTGGTGGCAATTACGGTGGGTATCGTATATGTGCCGCTCTTCTTCGTGTGGATCTATAAGTTGAAAACAAAAAAATCTAAGAGATGAAACGTGCGACGTTGTTCATGGCAGTCGCTGCTGCCGCCCTGCTGTCGGTCGGCTGCTCGATACAGAAACGGTGTCAGGCGCCCGATCTGAATCTTCCGGAGACCATTGTCGAGGGCGCGGTCGACTCGCTCACGATGGCCGATCTGGATTGGTGGGAGGTGTATGCCGACTCGACGCTGTGCGATCTTATACGCCGTACGCTCGACCGCAACAAGGATATGTTGACGGCCGAGGCCAACGTCCGCCGCATGGCCGAACTCTATCGTATAGACAAGACGGCACTGCTGCCGTCGATGAGCGGCCTTGTCTTCGGCGACCGCGAGACGAATGCATACTATGGCGAGAAGAGCTCGGTGGATCCCGAATTGAGCGTCAAGGCCACGATCAGCTGGGAGGCCGACCTGTGGGGCAATCTGCGTTGGGCCAAGCGGCGCGCTCTGGCCGGGTATCTGGCCTCGGTGGAGGGTGCGCGCGCCATGCGCATGACGCTCATAGCGCAGGTGGCGACGGCATATTTCGAGCTCGTGGCGCTCGATCAGGAGCTCGACATCGTACGCCGCACTGTTGCGGCGCGTGAGGAGAGTCTGGCGCAGGCGCAGCTGCGTTTCGAGGGCGGCGTCACATCCGAGATACCGTATCAGCAGGCTAAGGTGGAGCTGGCGCGGTCGGCGGCCATGATCCCCGATCTGGAGATGGAGATAACGCAGAAGGAGAACGAGATATCGCTGCTTGCGGGCGGATATCCCTCTACCGTGGAGCGAGCCGATTCGCTGGATGCCGCCTTGCCCGAGGGCAGCGGCGTGGGCCTGCCGTCGACGCTGCTGCAGCGCCGTCCCGACATACGCGAGGCGGAGGAGTCGCTGCGTGCGGCCATGGCCGATGTAGGCATGGCCTATGCGGACCGTTTCCCGCGTCTGCGGTTTACGGTCACGGGCGGTGTCGAGAACGATGCCCTGCGGGGCTTGATATCATCTCCGTTCTCATATCTGTCGGGACAGCTGGCAGGGCCGATATTCTCGTTCGGGGCCAAGCGCGCGAAGTATCGTGCGGCTATGGCGGCATACGACGCGTCTCGTCTGGGATATGAACAGAAGGTGCTGACGGCATTCCGCGAGGTGAACGATGCCATCGTGGCATATCGCAGCGCGAGCCGCTCGGCCGAGCTGAAACGCAATCTGCGCGAGGCGTCGCGCAAGTATGTCGAGCTGACGCAGCTGCAATACATCTCGGGCGATATACGATATATCGACTTTCTGGATGCCGAACGTAGTTTCTTTGATGCTCAGGTGGAGGTCAATAAGGCTGTGCTGGCCAAGTATCTTGCTCTGGTAGAGCTGTATAAGGCTCTGGGCGGCGGCTGGCAGTCGGAGGAGAAGGAGGCGTAGCGCAGGCTGATCGTGAGATATCGTCCGGCCCGTATTCGAGTGAATGCGGGCCGGACGTTTTTTTGTCGTTGGCGGAAACGGCCGCAGAGTGATGTGCAGGGCCGTTATTTTTCTTTTGTTCATATTTTGTTCATTAATTGGGGCCCTCCCGTTGGCCCGAAGCCGAAAATCGTATCTACTTTTGTACTACACGAGGTTCCGACGTCGGCAGCAGCCGGCACGGGATTAAAAGGGAACGCGGTGCAAAACCGCGACTATGCCCGTAGCTGTGAGTCCCCCTTTTCGAGGCCGCACATTCTTCGCCACTGTCCTGCGGGACGGGAAGGCGTGCGGCAGGGACGAGTCAGAAGACCTGCCTCGGCGGCGACGCCATCTGCCTTTCGGGACGTGAGGGTGCGGCGACAACATTTTTTCAGGAATTTATTTGTTACGATGACGGCTTTCGGGCTTTGTGCCGGCAAGCAGGGCCTTTTCGCCCCCTGCCGCATCGTGCGACGGAAAAACTTTACGGATTAATACATAAATACGGACTAATACATAGACACTATGGGTACATCGGAACTTTACATCGTCAAGCGCGACGGTAAGCGCGAGGTCTTCTCCGTCGAGAAGATCAAGCGGGCCGTACGCAAGGCCTTTCTTTCGGTCGGGGGATATGCCACCGACGAGGATCTGATCTCGGTGCTGAGCCGCGTGCACGTCTCGGACGGCATGAGCGTCGAGGAGATACAGAATCAGGTGGAGGTCGCGCTCATGGCGGAGCGTTACTTCGCCGTGGCCAAGAGCTATATGCTCTATCGTCAGAAGCACACTGAGGATCGTGAGGATCGCGAGAAACTGGAGTTCCTGATCAACTATTGCGATGCCTCGAATCCCGCCACGGGCAGCAAGTACGACGCCAATGCCAACGTCGAGAACAAGAACATCGCCACGCTTATCGGTGAGCTGCCGAAGCAGAACTTCATACGCCTGAACCGCCGTCTGCTGACGGACCGCATAAAGGAGATGTACGGCAAAGAGCTGGCGGACAAATACCTCTATCTGCTCAACAACCACTTCATCTACAAGAACGACGAGACGTCGATGGCCAACTACTGCGCCTCGATTACGATGTATCCGTGGCTGTTGAACGGCACGTTATCCATAGGCGGCAACTCGAAGCGCCCGACAAACCTCAAGTCCTTCTGCGGGGGCTTTGTCAACATGGTCTTCATCGTGTCGAGCATGCTGAGCGGCGCATGCGCCACACCCGAGTTCCTGATGTACATGAACTACTTCATCGAGAAGGAGTACGGCGAGGATTACTACCTTCGTGCGGACGAGGTGGTCGACCTGTCGAAGAAGCGCCGCACCATCGACAAGGTCATCACCGACTGCTTCGAGCAGATCGTCTATTCGATCAACCAGCCGACGGGCGCGCGTAACTTCCAAGCCGTCTTCTGGAACGTGGCATATTACGACCGTTACTATTTCGAGAGTCTCTTCGGGGAGTTTGTCTTCCCCGACGGGTCGCGCCCCCACTGGGAGTCTCTGAGCTGGCTGCAGAAACGTTTCATGAAGTGGTTCAACCGCGAGCGTACGCGTACGGTCCTTACGTTCCCCGTCGAGACAATGGCATTGCTTACCCGGGACGGCGACGTGATGGATAGCGAGTGGGGCGACTTCACGGCCGAGATGTATGCCGAGGGACACTCGTTCTTCACCTACATCAGCGACAATGCCGACTCGCTGTCGAGCTGTTGCCGCCTGCGTAACGAGATTCAGGACAACGGTTTCAGCTATACGCTCGGGGCGGGCGGCGTATCGACGGGCTCGAAGAGCGTGCTGACGATCAATCTCAACCGCTGCATACAGTACGCCGTGAAGAACAACATGCACTACATGACTTTTTTGGCCGATGTGGTGGATCTGGTGCACAAGGTGCAGACGGCATATAACGAGAACCTCAAGAGCCTTCAGGCAAAGGGTATGCTGCCGCTGTTCGATGCGGGATATATCAACCTCTCACGCCAATATCTTACGGTAGGCGTGAACGGCCTTGTCGAGGCGGCCGAGTTCCTCGGCATGAGTATCGACGACAATGACCGTTACGCCGCGTTCGTGCAGGAGGTGCTGGGCCTTGTCGAGAAATACAACCGCAAGTACCGCACCAAGGAGCTGATGTTCAACTGCGAGATGATTCCCGCCGAGAATGTGGGTGTCAAGCATGCCAAGTGGGACCGTGAGGACGGGTATGCGGTGCCGCGCGACTGTTACAACTCCTATTTTTATGTCGTGGAGGACGAGTCGCTCAATGTTCTGGACAAGTTCCGCCTGCACGGCCGCCGCTATATCGAGCACTTGACGGGAGGCTCGGCCCTGCACATGAACCTCGAAGACCACCTCTCGCGCGAACAGTATCGCCAACTGCTGCGTGTGGCGGCAAAAGAGGGTTGCAACTACTTCACGTTCAACATTCCGAATACGGTCTGCAACGAGTGCGGACATATCGACAAGCGATATCTTAAGGAGTGTCCCGAGTGCCACTCGCACAATGTCGATTACCTGACGCGTGTGATCGGTTACATGAAGCGCGTGTCGAACTTCTCGGCCGCACGCCAGAAGGAGGCCGCACGCCGCTACTATGCACACATGGCGCCGGCGGAGAATGTCGTCGACCTGAGGCAGGATGGAGTGAAAGCCGCAGCGAATGATCAGGTATTATAATTTCGACATAGTCTTTGCGGAGATCCCCGACGAGGTGACCCTTGCGATCAACATCACGGGGTGTCCCTACCGTTGTGAGGGATGCCACAGTCCCCACCTGCGTGAGGATCGAGGCGAGCGGCTCGATGCCGATGCTCTGGCGGCGCTGCTGGAGCGTTACGGCGAGGGCATAACGTGCCTCTGCTTCATGGGCGGCGACGGCGACCCGCAGGGTATTGCGTCGCTGGCCGCCGAGGTGCGGCACTTGGCTCCGCAGCTTCGCATAGGGTGGTATTCGGGCCGTACGGATCTTCCGGAGGGCGTCGCGGCTGCGACGTTCGACTACATAAAGCTGGGCCCGTATGACGCTGCACGCGGAGCGTTGACGTCGCCCGAGACAAACCAGCGCATGTATCGCGTGGATCGCAACGGAACGATGGAGGATATAACTTACCGTTTCCGTCGTCGTTGAGGTGGCGTGTAGAGAGAATGTCGGGGCGTGGTGGAGCTGTCTTCCGCCGCGCCCCGATTTTCTTGTCACTTTTTTTTCTTGCCGCGGCGTATCTCCTTACTCACAAATGTGAGTATCTTTGCGGCGTAAAACGAGTTGTGATGCGACGTATCGAACTGTTGGCTCCGGCAAAGGATCTGGAGGCGGCCGTGGCGGCCATAGACCACGGTGCGGATGCCGTCTATATGGGTGGCGCCCGCTTCGGGGCGCGCCGTGCAGCCGCAAACAGCGTCGAGGATGTTGCCCGTGCTGCCGAATATGCCCACCGTTACGGGGCGAGACTCTATGCCGCGCTGAATACCGTCATCTTTGAGGACGAGCTGGCGGCGGCGGAGTCGGCGGCGCGCGAACTTATCGCGGCTGATGTCGATGCGCTGATCGTGCAGGACATGGCCCTGCGGCGGATGGACCTTCCGGTCGAACTGCACGCCTCGACACAGGCGGGGTGCATGACCGAGGAGGATGCCGCCTTTCTGGAGGGGTGCGGCTTTGCGCGCATAATACTCGAACGGGCGCTGACGCTCGACGACATACGTCGCATACGCCGCGCCACGCATGCGGTCGATCTCGAGTGTTTCGTTCATGGGGCGATATGTGTGGGATACAGCGGCCGCTGCTTTCTGTCGCGGTCGATGTCGCCGCGCAGCGGCAACCGCGGCGAGTGTTCGCAGGCGTGCCGTCTGCCGTACGATCTGACGGACGAGGCGGGGCGTACCATCATCGCGGGAAAACATCTCCTGTCGGTGCGCGACATGGATCTCTCGCCCGATCTGGAGGCGTTGATGGATGCCGGAGTCACGTCGTTCAAGATCGAGGGGCGGTTGAAGGATCTTCGCTACATAAAGAATGTGGTGTCATATTACCGCGATCGTCTGGACGAGATTCTTTCGCGCCGATGGAATGATTACGTGCGCTCGTCGTGCGGCCGCACGGTGCGGGAGTTCGAGCCCGACCCGTCGAAGAGCTTCACGCGCGGGGCGACGGAGTACATGCTCCACGGCAAGCGGCGCGGTGTGGCGTCGTTTGATACGCCGAAGGCCGTGGGCGAATATGTGGGGCGTGTGACGGGCCTCGTGCGCGGAGGTTTCCGTATGGACGGTGCGGTGCCGCTGGCGGCGGGTGACGGTATATGTACGGTCTCGGCATCGGGGGCGGCGGGTACGAATGTAAACCGTGTCGACGGCCCGCTGGTATATCCGAACCGTATGTCGGGCATCAAGGTCGGCACGGAGATATACCGCAACTACGACCACCGCTTCTCGCAGGCTTTGGACCGCAGCCGCACGCGACGCACCATAGGCGTATATGCCCGTGTTGCGATGTCGGTCGGGGGCATCGGACTCAGACTCTTGGATGAACAGGGCACGGAGGTTCGCCTGTGGCACTCGGCTGAGCTCTCCGATGCTACGGGCAGTGTGGATATGGTCGAGACGGTGCGGCGCGTGATGGGCAAGTGCGGCGATACGATATTCCGCATGGATCAGGTGCTGGTCGACGGGGCCTATATCTTTGCTCCGGCGTCGCTGTTGGCCGAAGTGCGGCGCGAGGGGCTTGAGGCTCTGCTCAAGGCACGCGAAGCGTTGCCGCGCGAACATCGCATCATGGCCGATGACGGCGCGGCGCGTTATCCGCGCGAGCGGGTAAGCCGCTATGAGAACGTTACGAACAGCATGGCGGCGGAGTTCTACCGCCGGCACGGCGCGCGGGAGATAGAGCCGGCATTGGAGTGTGCGCGCTCGACGGTGGGGCAGCGGGTGATGGAGTCGAGTTACTGCATCCGTCGCGAGATCGGCGAGTGTCTGCGTGAGCGGCCGACGCTGCGCGGTGACCTGTATCTGCGGCACGGTGCGTCGCGCTACCGTCTGGAGTTCGATTGCCGGAGGTGTGTGATGTCGCTTGTCGACTGCAGCGCGCAGCGTAAGTGATGATTTGAAAAACGAATGTTATGATGGATATCTTGACACCCGATTTTGCGGCATACGAACTTCTCGATTCGGGCGGCGGGGAGAAACTCGAACGTTTCGGCCGCTACGTCCTACGGCGTCCCGAGCCGCAGGCCGTATGGCGCAAGACTCTCTCCGAGGAGGAGTGGCAGCGCCTTGCCGACGGCGTATTTACACGGCTGTCGGGCGCCGGAAGCGACGAACGCGGCCGTTGGTGGTTCCGAGACGGGCGCATGGCGCAGGGGTGGCCGGTGGAGTATCGCCGCGGGCCGTTGCAGCTGCGCATGCGGTTGGTGCCCACGTCGTTCAAGCATGTGGGACTCTTTCCCGAGCAGGCGGCAAACTGGGACTATATCTATGACCATACCGCTCGCATGGCATTGCGCGGCACGGCGCCCGAGGTGTTGAACCTCTTTGCCTATACGGGCGGGGCGTCGCTGGCGGCATGTGCTGCGGGAGCGCGCGTGACGCATGTCGACTCAGTACGGCAGGTTGTGACGTGGGCGCGCGAGAATATGGAGGTAAGCGGGCTGAAGGATATACGCTGGGTCGTTGAGGATGCCTTGAAGTATGTACGGCGCGAGGTGCGCCGCGGCCGCCGCTACGACGGCATAATACTTGACCCTCCCGCTTACGGACGCGGCGCCGCAGGCGAGAAGTGGGTGCTCGAACAGAACCTGCTCGAGATGCTGGAGTGCTGTGCGTCGCTGCTTGCAGCCGACGGCTTCGTGGTGCTGAACCTCTATTCGATGGGTCTCTCGCCCGTTGTGGCGCATACGGCCCTTATGCAGTGTCTCGGCGCAGGTGAGTATGAGTATGGCGAGTTGTGCTTCGCCGACACGGCAGGCAAGCGTCTGCCGTTGGGAACCTTCTGCCGCATGCAGCGGTAGGCTGCGGATGGTGTAAATCACACATAGGGAGATGAACAGATATTTGGAACTTTTCTGGTCGTTCTTCAAGATCGGACTATTCACATTCGGGGGCGGCTATGCCATGATCCCCATAATCCAGAACGAGGTTATACGCCGGCGCGGCTGGATCGAGGAGCGCGACTTCCTCGACCTGCTGACGCTGGCGCAGTCGGCCCCCGGCCCCATATCGCTCAATACGTCGGTATTCGTCGGATACAAGCTCTACGGATACCGCGGTGCCGTGACGGCTTTGGCGGGAGTTGTGCTGCCGGCATTCACGGTGATACTTCTGGTGGCGGTATTCTTCGCCTCGGTGCGTCATAACGCCGTTGTCGATGCCGCATTCAAGGGTATGCGTCCGGCTGTCGTGGCTCTGATCATAGCCCCCATAGCCGGTTTTGTCAAGGGTATGCACTGGATATTGGTCGCCGTGGCGGCGGCCGTGGCCGTTGTGGTGTGGTATTTCGCAATATCGCCCGTATATCTGCTCGTGGCGGGTGCCGCGGCGGGTGCGTTGTGGGCGGCCCTGCGCAGAAAGGAGGTGCGGCGATGATATACCTGCAACTCTTTTACAGCTATCTGAAGATCGGATTCTTCGGTTTCGGCGGCGGCTACGCGATGCTCTCGCTCATACAGAACGAAGTGGTGGTGCAGAATGCATGGATGTCGAATGCCGAGTTTGCCGACATCGTGGCCGTGTCGCAGATGACGCCCGGGCCCATAGCCATCAACTCGGCAACATACGTAGGATATACCGTGGCGGGTTTCTGGGGTGCCGTTGTGGCGACCATATCGGTATGTCTGCCGGCATTGACGCTCATGATACTCATCACGCGCTTCTTCCTCTCGCTGCGGCGCAACCGCTACGTGAAGGGCATAATCGCGGGTATGCGTCCCGTGGTTATCGGTATGATCGGGTCGGCAGCGCTGCTGCTAATATTCCCTTCGTCGGAGGACGGCCACAGCTTCATCGACGCTTGGAGCTGGGTGCTCTTTGCCGCCGCGCTCGTGGGGTCGGTGCGCAAGGTGAACCCTATACTGCTGATCGTGCTCTCGGCCGTCGCGGGCATAGCCATATATTACGTGCCGACGCTATTCGTCGTATAGGAGGTATTTGCGGCGCAGTTGGCGGAAACGCTCCACGTCGGGCTGCCACTCGGCCCGTATCTCTTCGGCCGTGCACCCTTCGATTATCATCTTACGTACATAGTCCACGCCTATCAGCTTCTCGAACATCGGGGTGAAGAACGCCTCGCCCAGAGATAGGTTGCGGTAGGCGTCGATTACATATTCGAGGTCGAGGCCGCGCGATATGATCGTCTCGTCATCGATGCCGCGCAGGTCACGGCCGTGGCACAGACGGTCTTTGAGCGGCGGATTCTTGGCTCCGGCCATCGAGCGGGGCGTGAATGTAAAGTCGCCGCCGCTGTAATCGGGATGCCCGTAACATTCGAAGGGGTGTTCGGTGCCGCGCCCGAGCGAGCAGACCGTACCCTCGAAGAGACATATCGACGGGTAGAGATATATCGAGTGCTGCGTCGGCAGGTTGGGCGACGGGGCTATGGGCAGGACATACCGCGTCTGGTGGGTGTATCCCTCGCACGGCACAACCTCTATGTCGCACGGCTTGCACCAACCCTCGCCGCGCGCCATGAGTGCTATCTCGCCCATCGTCAACCCGTGTACTACGGGTATGGGCAGGGCGCCCACGCCCGACTTGTACTTCATGTCGAGGATCGGGCCGTCGACATACATGCCGTTGGGGTTGGGACGGTCGAGGATGATCACCTTGTGCCCGGCATCGGCACATGCGTCGATCATGCGCAGCATGGTGATGTAGTAGGTGTAGAACCGCAGCCCCACATCCTGCATATCGACTATCAGCAGGTCGAATGCCTGCATTGTCTGTTGCGAGGGGCGTTGCGAGCCCCCGTCGTAGAGCGACCATATTGGTATGCCGGTTTTCTCGTCGACCGAACTCTTGACATGTTCGCCAGCGTCGGCGCCGCCGCGGAAACCGTGTTCGGGTGAGAATATGCCCACCACGTTGATCCCCTCGTCGCAGAACATGTCGACAATATGCCGTCCGGCGGCCATGGCCGTATGGTTTGCCAGCACCGCGACGCGCTGCCCTCGCAGTTGCGGCAGGTAGCGGTCGGTGCGTTCGGCGCCGACCTTGATCTCGGTTGCGGGGGTGTCGGCATTCTGTGCCGCGGCGCATAGGGTAGATGCAATCCACAGCAGCGTGAAGAGTATCGTCCGTGTCATATTACATGGGGCTTTTGATGCGAAGATACGCTTTCTTCGCCGTAAAAACAATCGGCAGGCGGTTTTTCTCCGTCTGCCGATTATTGTTCTCGGTATCAAAACAAGCCTACGAGAGGTGGCCTCCGGCCTGCATGCGGGCGTGCGAGTGGTCGGCGCCGCGCGCTATAAGCAGCGTCAGCAGTGCGCATACTGCAATCACGGCGGCCGTCGAGACGGCCATGTCTCCCATGCCTACCAGCGGCGAGCAGATGCCGCCCACGAGGAACGAGAGGAATCCGAGCGTCGCGGATGCACTGCCCGAGTGTTCGCGCAGGGGCTCCAGTGCGAGTGCCGTCGATGTGGGTAGGATCGTGCCGAGCATCACAAGCAGGATGAAGAACGCCGCCTCGAGAAGCCATACCGACCCGCCCTGTATCAGTATGAGGGCCGTGGCCAGAGCCATCACGAAGAAGCCGCGCGTGCCGAGTGCGAGTCCGCGCTCGCTTGAGCGGCTGCGCAGAACCAGAATGCTGCCCGTCATGATGCCGAAGGCGTTGAGTCCGAAACAGAGGCTGTAGGCTACGGGCGAGAGTCCGTATTGCTGCTGGAAGATGAACGGCGAGGCCGATATATAGCTGAACATTACACCCATTGCCAGAGCCTGTACGCCTATGTAATGCATGCTTCGGTGGTTTCGCAGCACGGGTGCATAACCCTTGAATGAGGCCGAGATGCTGTGGCTGCGCTCCGAGAGCGACTCACGGAATATGAGCGTCATGACCAGAAGCAGTACACCGATTCCGAGAAGTACCATAAAGATCCCCTTCCAGTCGGTCACGGCGAGCAGCAGTCCGCCCACGACGGGTGCGGCGACGGGGACGATACCCTGCACGCTGCCCAGAACCGAGAAGAAGCGTGCCAGCTCGCGTCCCGTATACAAGTCTGTTGCTATCGACCGCGATATGACCAGACCGCCGGCACCGGCGAGACCCTGTATGAACCGGTAGACAAGGAAGCGGGCTATGGAGTCGGTGGTGAGGCATCCGGCCGTGGCGGCGACGAAGGCTGCGAGTGACACGAGCAGGGGCAGGCGACGCCCGTAACGGTCCGAGAGGGGCCCTACGACAAGCTGTCCCAACCCAAGTCCGATCATGCTTACGGTGAGCGACAGCTGCACCATCGAGGCCGAGGTTGCGAAGTATTCGCTCAGGGCGGGCAGCGCCGGCAGGTAGAAGTCGGTGACGAAGGGGCCGAAGGCGGCGATCATGCCCACGAAGGCGAGGGTAAAGATATACGAATTGCGTCTCATGAAAATTCCGTTTTTTTGACGCGCAAAGGTACTCAATTTTGCTGCGCCGGGCACCATCACGCCCATATTTTCGGAATATCATCTGCGGAACTTTGCACTTTGTATACGTTTTGCAGCCGGTTGGCGGCGGCAGATATGAAAAATGTGCCGCGCTGGGTTGTTTGCGCGGCACATTTTTTTTATGCATTTTTATGCGTCATCGTGTGGATATTTCCTCCCTTCCCGCAGCCTCTACGCCGCGCGGCCGACGTTATTGTCCGCCGAACTGCATAAGGTACTCCTTGATGAAGGGGTCGATGTCGCCGTCCATGACAGCCTCGACGTTCGATGTCTGGTATCCCGTGCGGTGATCCTTTACGCGGCGGTCGTCGAAGACGTATGAGCGCATCTGCGAGCCCCACTCGATACGTTTCTTCGTCGCCTCGAGTGCCTGCTGCGTGGCGCGACGCTTCTCCATCTCGCGCTGGTATAGTTTCGAGCGCAGGATGCGCATGGCATTCTCGCGGTTCATAAGCTGCGAGCGCGTCTCCATGTTTTCGATAAGGAACTCCACCGGTTCGCCCGTGTCGGGGTCCTTGCCGTGGTAGCGCAGACGCACCGCCGTCTCCACCTTATTGACGTTCTGGCCGCCCGCGCCGCTCGAACGGTAGGTGTCCCACTCGCAGTCGGCGGGGTTGATCTTTATCTCGATTGTGTCGTCCACGGCCGGCGATACGAATACCGACGCGAAGGTTGTCTGACGCTTGTTGTTGGCGTTGAAGGGCGACAGGCGCACCATGCGGTGCACACCATTTTCGCTCTTGAGGTAACCGTAGGCATATTCGCCCTCGATCTCCAGCGTGCATGACTTCACACCCACCTCGTCGCCCGCCTGATAGTCCATCATGCGGTACTTGTAGCCGTGGGCGTCGCACCAGCGTGTGTACATGCGCAGCAGCATCGACGCCCAGTCGAGCGCCTCGGTGCCGCCGGCTCCGGCGTTGATGTCCATGATGGCCCCCATCTTGTCCTCCTCGCTGCGCAGCATGTTGCGCAGTTCGAGCTTCTCGATAAGGTCTACCGTGTGGGCGTACTGGGCATCCATCTCGGCCTCGGTCGTAAGGCCCGCCTCGACGAATTCGGGCATCAGCCGCAGATCCTCCACGGCCTTGACTACGGCATCGTAATCATCCACCCAACTCTTTATCGCCGCCACCTTGCGCAACTGTTTCTGTGCCGCCTCGGCGTCGTTCCAAAAGTCGGGATCCTGTGTCTTCTCCTCCTCGTTCTGGAGGTCTATTTTACGCTGAGCGATGTCAAAGACACCTCCCCAACGAATCCTGTCGTCTTATAGCCTCTTTAATCTGTTCTTCGCTAATCATGATAATAGCCTTATTGTGTTATTGTTTATCCGTATGCTCCTTCCGCGTCTCCCCAGCGTCGGTCCTTTGTGCCCGCTCGCGTTTGAGTTCGTGGCGGCGTCTGCGGCGCTCCTTGCGGTAGGCCGAGGCCTCGATGCCGCCGCCGAGAATGACCCCGAAGAGTATTCCCGCCGTGGGGCTTTCGAGCGCTGTGCCGAATGTCAGACACACGAGCAGTCCCAACGCCACGCCGCGGCCCTGCCCCGGGTAGCGTATCCATTCGAACTTCTTCTGCTTGTCTGCCATATCGGTATTCTGTTGTAACGGTATGCGGACTTTGCCGCCGGCCGGTTATTCTATCTCCCAGTCGACGCCGTCCTTGCGGTCCTTGACGCGGATGCCGATCTCGGTCAGACGGTCGCGTATGGCATCCGACGTAGCCCAATCCTTGGCGGCCTTGGCCTTCTGGCGTATGTCGAGCAGCGTGTCGACAAGCTGCGGCACCATGTCGCTGCCCGAAGCCCCTGCGGCCTTCTCGTCGCGCAGACCCAATATGTCGAAGGCGTAGCGGTTGACCGTCGTGCGCAGATGGTCGAGGTCCTCCGCCGAGATGCTCTGCTGGCCCTCGGCTATCTGGTTTATCGTGCGCACCCAGTCGAAGAGGGCCGAGATAACCATCGGCGAGTTTAGGTCGTCATCCATGGCGGCGCGGCAACGCTCGTCAAGGTCGGCAACGTTTACGGTCGAGTGATCCGACGCCTTCAGTTTGCCCAGCGTCTCGATACCCTTCATCAGACGGTCGAGACCCTTCTCGGCAGCCTGCAGCGCTTCGTTCGAGAAGTCGAGCGTCGAGCGGTAGTGGGCCTGCAGCACGAAGAAACGTATGGTCATGGGCGAGTAGGGCTGCTCAAGCAGGCGGTGCGTGCCCGTGAAGAGCTCTTCGAGTGTTATGAAGTTGCCCAGCGACTTGCCCATCTTCTGGCCGTTTATGGTGATCATGTTGTTGTGTACCCAGTAGCGGGCCGAGTCGTGGCCGAGGGCTGCCGTCGACTGCGCGATCTCGCACTCGTGGTGGGGGAACATGAGGTCCATGCCGCCGCCGTGTATGTCGAACGTCTCGCCCAGATATTTGGTACTCATGGCCGAGCACTCCATGTGCCAGCCCGGGAAACCGTCACCCCACGGCGAGGGCCACCGCATGATATGCTCGGGCGAGGCCTTCTTCCAGAGGGCGAAGTCCACCGAGCGGTGCTTGTCCTGCTGGCCGTCCAGAGAGCGCGTGTTCTCGATTATGTCGTCGAGGTTGCGGCCCGAGAGACGCCCGTAGTGGTATTCGCGGTTGTATTTCTCGACGTCGAAGTATACCGATCCGTTCGAGACGTAGGCGTAGCCTGCGTCGAGGATACGCTTGACGAACTCGATCTGCTCGATGATGTGTCCCGAGGCGCATGGCTCGATCGAGGGCGAGAGCACGTTCATCGCCTCCATGGCGTGGTGGTAACGCTCCGTATAGTAGTGCGCCACCTCCATGGGCTCCAGCTGCTCGAGACGCGCCTTCTTGGCGATTTTGTCCTCGCCCTCGTCGGCGTCGTGCTCGAGGTGGCCGACGTCGGTTATGTTGCGCACGTAGCGCACCTTGTAACCCAGAGCCTTCAGATAACGGAACAGGAGGTCAAAGGTGACGGCAGGGCGTGCATGACCCAGATGCGGGTCGCCGTAAACGGTGGGGCCGCAGACGTACATGCCCACGTGCTCGGGATTGATCGGCTCGAAGAGCTCCTTGCGGCGCGTGAGCGTATTGTACAAATAGAGTTTGCTGTCCATATTTTCTAAACTTTGCCGCCGCGGCGTGTCGTACGTGTGCCGTGCGACACGGCCGCAACGGGTATTTTCTGCAAAAATAACGATTTTTCACATAAGAATACGTTTCGCGTGCGGCTATTTTGCCGCCGCGGCGCGAAAGTCAACATAAATTCGTACCTTTACCTCGCATGACAATCTTTTCCCGTATGAAGAACCTCTCTGTACTGATGCGCGCGCTGACGCTTGCCGCAGTCGCTGCCGTGCAGGCGGTCGCTGCCGCGCCCGCACCTTCCGACCTTCGAAACGATAACTGTGCCGATAATTCGATCCGCCAAGAGACGGCGGAGGAGTCCGGCCGTGCGGTGCGCATGCGCCGCATACGTGTGACGGACTACGGAGCCGTGCCCGACAGCGGTGCGGCGGCGAACGGGGCATTCGCCCGCGCTCTGGAGGCGTGCGGCGGACACGATGCCGTCATCATATTCCCGCGCGGACGGTATGATTTCCATCCCGACCCCGACAGCGAGCAGACCATAGCCATGGCCCTGCGCGGTGCGCGCAATATCGTGGTCGACGGCGGCGGCTCGGAGTTCGTCTTCCACGGCCGCATGAAGGTCTTTCACGTGGAGGATTGCGAGAATGTGACGCTGCGCAACTTCTCCACCGACTGGGACCGCCCATATATCAGTCAGGGGGAGTTTGTGGCCGTGACGCCGCAATATGTAGACCTCAGGATCGACCGCAGCCAATATCCCTACGTCATCGAGCAGGGGCACATACGTTTCACGGGCGAGGGTTGGAGCGCGGGCGTTGTCGACAGCTACATGAACATCTACGACAAGGCTACGGGCACCATTGCCTACCGCACGCGAGACAGCCATACGGGCAACATCTTCAACGGCGAGGCGGAGCAGGTCGCGCCCGACGTGGTGCGTTTCCACGGCTCGATTCTGGAGCGCGAGGTGCCCGTGCGCCCGGGGCAGATCATAACCCTCTACCACGGGACATATATCCTTACGGGGATCGAACTCTGTTACAGCCGTGACATTACGCTTGAGGATATCACGTTGTACCATACGCTGAGCAACGGCGTCTACGGCTACCGATGCGAGAACATCACGCTGCACCGCGTGAGCACCACGCCCCGCACCGAAAAGGGGCGTGTCTTCAGCACCGTTGCCGACGCCTCGCACTTCACCTGCTGCCGCGGCCGCATCCTTATCGACGGCTGCGCCCATGCGGGTCAGGGCGACGACTTCATGAACGTGCGCGGCACATATTCGCGCATAGAGTCGTTCAAGGACAGATGTACGGCCCTTATCGACGGGCGCGGCTGGACGATTGGCGCCACGGATACGCTTTGGGTGGTGGACCGCGAGACGATGCGCCGCGGCGCGGAGCTTGTCGTGCGGCGCATAAACAAACGCAACGGCGGTTACGAGGTCGAGTTTTCGGATACCGTTCCTGCTGAGGTCTCGGAGGGCATGTTCCTCGAGAACAAGACGTGGACGCCCGAACTCGTGGTGCGCAACTGCCGTTTCGAGAAGAAGAACCGTGCCCGCGGAATGTTGGTGACAACGCCGCGTCGGGTCGTCATCGAGAACAATTGTTTCAATACGGCAGGTGCTGCGATACTTATCGAGGGGGATTTGGACCATTGGTTCGAGTCTGGCTCGCATACCGACCTTACTATCCGCAACAACCGTTTCGTCAACTGCTGCACGTCGGGTTGCGAGACGGGTGACCGCTGGGAGTGGGGCGAGGCGCCGATAACCATATCTCCCTCATTCCGTCCCGACTCTCCCGACAGTCCCTCGTATCACCGCAATATCACCATCTGCGACAATACGTTCGAGTGCTTCGACGCCCCCGTACTCTTTGCCCGCTCGGTCGAGAATCTCCGTTTCGAGCGGAACCGCCTCAAGCCTACCTTCGACTATGAACCCTTCCTGTGGCAGCGGTCGACGCTGCGGCTGGACGGCTGCCGCCGCGTGACGGTGCGCGACAACCGTGTGGCGATGGATTTTCCCTCCCGCACCATCGAACTGCACCACATGCACCGCAGCGACCTCGCGGTATCGGATAACCGCGTGCCATTCACGGTTGAGATGTGCGGGGAGTGACAGCCGGTACAGCGGGACAATATTTTATTATTGTTTCTCGCTGCATTAGCGGGCGATAGTCTGTTCGATCTTGTCAGCCGAGGAGTCGCGTACAAATATTTTGCCCGTCGCGTGGTCGATGAGTACCCGCAGGCTGCTGCCAAAGGTGATGCCATCCGCTGCGGCTTCGCCTGCCGGGGTGAAGTCGGAATCCAGTTCGGGTTCGAATTCGAAGATCGGGCGGGCGAGATATATCGCCCCGTCATCGCCTCCGGAGGCCTCGCGCCAAGCCTCCAACGACCGCAAAGGTTCGCCGTCGCGCTGCTGCCACAGCCACCCGGCAGGGCCGCTGTACAGGTTCCGTTCGAAGCGGTTGCCGCCGCCCGTGGCGGTGTACTTGTGTACGAAGAGGTCGTCGGCAGTGAAGGTGCAGACGAGGTTGTTGGCTATGGTGTTGTTGCGGCAGTTCTCCGTCAGGCGCAGCTCCCCCTCCGTCTCGCCGAAGGCTCCGCGCAGGAGGTTGTTGCCGACGAGCGTGTTGTTGTGGATGGCGCAGCGCTCGGTGCCCCCGCCCGTATAGTCGAGATAGCCTCCCATGTAGATACCCGTGCGGCGACATGATGTGACGATATTGTTGCGCACGATGCAGCGCAGGGTGGGGTAGGCGTCCGTCTCGCTCACGATGCCGATGCCGCGGTCGCAGCGGTGGATGCGGTTACGCTCGATGGTGATGTCGCGCGCGCCGTCGGCGTAGATCGCTATGGCGCCGCAGTTTCCTTTCAGTTGTCCCAGCTCATTGTCAATATCATATATGACGTTTCGGCAGATGACGCCGTTGCGGGCGTAGTTGAGCCCGGGATTACCGTTGGCGGCATATCCTCCCGCCGCGTCGATGGCGATGTTCGAGCAGCGGAATATCTCGTTGCCCTCGATGCGGAAACCGTCGACGTAGCCGTTTATGGTGACGGCCTCCGAGGTGCCCGTGACACAGTCGTGTATGCGGTTTCCCTCGACCGTGATGCGTCGCATGGCCTGCTCCGTATTCCCTATCAGAAGTATGGCATGGGCGCTCGGGTAGGTCTCGCGCGGAGCCGTGTTGCGTATCGAGTGTATATGGTTGCCGCGCAGGGTGATGTCCGTAGATCCGGCCTCGACGACGATGCCGTTGGCCTCGCGTCCCGCCTCCGCAGTCCCGAGAGCCATGATCTCAAGTCCTTCGACCGTGATGTGGCTGCGGCCGCGGATAAGGAGCATGTCGGTGCGACCCTCGACGGCGATGCCTTCGCCGCTTATGACAGGCCTTTCGTCACCGTATGCCTTGAGCACAATGCGGGCGTCGGCGCGGCCCGACGCGGGGAAGACCACCTGCTCGCGGTAGGTGCCGCCGCGCACGAAGACCGTATCTCCCGCATGCGCCTCGGCAAGGGCGCGGGCAATGGTGCGGAAGGGGCGGCGCAGAGTCCCTGTGGAGGTATCGTCGCCGTCGGTGGCGACATAATATCCGGTGTGGCGGTTTTCGCTTGCGCGAAGGGTTACGCTGCCGGGTATGATGGTCGCGGCGGCGAGAAGCAGTGCGGTCAGTAGTCTCATGAGGCGTGTTGTTGTGTCGGGATTGATATCCTTGCCGCGGATCCACGTACGCAAGGTGCGGCACGGCAGGACAATGATACAAATATATGGATTTATTTGTAAAATGGCCCGATGTCGGAAATAATGGCGGAAATTTGGCGTTAATTTATTACCCTTGTCCGACATATGCAGACACGGCACGGAACATCTGCCGCGTCGGAGGCGGCTTCGCGCAAGGCTGCGTGTTTTGAATATTACCGTAACGAAAATATGAATTTCAAACGTTTCACGGTAGAGATGTGCGAGGAGTGACAGCCCTACAGCGGGACAACATTTTATTATTGTTTCACGTCGCAGTAGCGGGCGACCGTCTGTTCGATCTCGTCAGCCGATGGGTCGCGTGCGAGGATTTCGCCCGTGGCGGGGTCTATGAGCACCAGCAGACCGCCGCTGTCGCCTGCATTGTAGGTCTGCCAGAGCGATATGCGGTCGTCGAGTTCCACCAGTACGGGCCACTCGTATCCGTCCTTGGCGACAGCGGCATCAAGGTTGTCGGTGTTGTCGAACTCGCGAGCGACGCTTACGACGGTGAAACCACGGTCGCGGTAACGTTCATAGATAGGTTTGTTGCGGATGGCTGCGCGGCGGCAAGAACCGCACCACGAGGCCCACAGGTCGAGCAACACGATACGGCTGCCCTCGATCATCTCCGAGAAGCGGTGCATTGTACCCTCGCGGTCGGGAGCCTCGAAATCTGCGTAGCGGCCTCCGACCTCGGTGCTCAGGGCGCGGATATACTCTGCGAGGCGCTGCCCGAGCGGTCGGTCGGCGAAACGTTCGGCATAGATGCCGGCCACGCGCATTATGTCGTCGCGGTTCTCCCTTCTGTCGATGGTCTGTATGAGCGATATGACCCACGGCAGATGTCCCGGCCGCACCTCGCTTTCGGCGCGGTGCAGGGTGGCTTCTGCGGCCTGCTGCGCCTTTGCCTTGAATTCGCTCATCAGGGTGTGGAATTCGGGCGAGTAACGCTCCTCGTCGGTAAGGCTGTTGAGCGCCTTGATGAGCGAATCCCTCCTGTCGGGGTCTGTCTCGGCTTCGAGCCGTGCTGTTGTCTCGCGGGCGCGGGCGCTCAGGTACCCCAAGTCGGGCATATCGTAGAAGGCGTCGAGCCGGGGTCGGTAGGTGTCGCTCACCTCCCGTGACGGTTTGGCGAGTTCATATTTCTCGGCATTCATTCGCCCGCCGATGATGGCGGTGGGCGCCTCCGCTCCCCACTCTATGCGCACTTTGCCCTTCTCGGCGAAGAACTCGCAGTCATACCACGCCGAGACGGCATATTCGTTCCACGGGATGAGGACGTAGAGGTCGTCGTCGGCGGGGATATTGAACCCGAAACGGCCGTCGGTGACGGGTATGGCACGCGATTTCGAAACCAAGTCCCGTGCGTTGCCGTCATAGTCAGTCCAGCGGCACAACATCAGCATGGTGGTTGCGGGACGGTCGTGCAGCACGCCCTCGACGCGGCATACGGGCCCTTTGCGGAGCGAGTCGGGCGGCGTGAGGAATATCCCCTCCACGTTGAACGAGGCGCTCACGTCGGCCGTAAGGTCCACCTGCCGGTCGGCGGGATCGAGCGGCTCGAAACGCATGGTGAAACGCTTTATTCCCGTGGAGTCGTGCGTATAGCGGTGGCGGACGATCAGGTCGTCCGAGCCGAGATAGCGGTAGTGGCGGCCGCTCCGGCGGCCCGTGAGGTAGAGTTCTCCGCTCTGCCTGTCTCCCTCGATCATGAACCATTTGTCGGCATAGCCTATGACGGCGACATCAACGACGGTGGCCGTGTCGAGGGTCTCGATACACAGTACGCGGAGCATCTCCGCCCGCTCGCAATACGGATTCTCGATCATGCGGCTGCGGCCGCACGATATGGCCGCGAAGAGGATCAGCGCGGCGGCAAGGCTGCGGAGAAGGGTGGCGGAGCGTCCTCCGAGGATGCTTGTCGGCAGATTGGAATTAGTATTCATGGGCTTGTCTGTGTGCGGTTTGTCAAAATGTCCGTTTCCTGCGGGTCTGTAACGACGACGGCCCCGTCGCTGCCGGCAGGCTGTGCGTGCGCACTGTGGCCGTATGTTTGACGCGGCGCGGGCGAAAAGGTTACATCTGTCACAAATGTACGAATATATTTGTAAAATGGCCCGATGTCGGAAATAATGACGGAAATTTGGCGTTAATTTATTACCTTTGCCCGGAATATACCGACATGGCATGGAACTTCGGCCGCGTCGGAGGCGGCCTCGCGCGAGGCTGTGGGTTTTGAATATTACCGTAAAGAAAAATATGAATTTCAAACGTTGGAACAGGGTCGTGGGCTGGATGGTCTTCGCCGTGGCGGCCATGACCTATCTGCTTACGATGGAGCCCTCGTCGAGTCTGTGGGACTGCGCCGAGTTCATCGCCACATCATACAAACTCGAAGTCGGACACCCGCCCGGAGCGCCGCTCTTCATGCTCATGGCCCGCATAGCCACCATGTTCGCACCCTCGACGCACTACGTGCCCCACATGGTCAATGCCATGAACTGTCTGGCCAGCGCCTTCTGCATACTCTTCCTCTTCTGGTCGATCACGCACATCGCACGCCGCATATACGGCGCCGGCGGCCGCACCATTACTGACAACGACAAGATCGCCATCCTCGGCGCGGGCGCCGTGGGTGCCTTGGCATACACCTTCACCGACACCTTCTGGTTCTCGGCCGTCGAAGGTGAGGTCTACTCCCTCTCGTCGATGTTCACGGCGCTGGTGGTATGGCTCATGCTCAAGTGGGAGGAGCAGGCCGACGAGCCCCATTCGGCCCGCTGGATCGTGCTGATAGCCTATCTGATGGGTCTCTCGATCGGTGTGCACATACTGAACCTGCTGACCATACCGGCTCTGGTGTTCATCTACTACTTCCGCAAGTATGACCATGTGACGCTGCGCGGCGTTGTCATTGCCACGCTCGTGTCGCTCGCCATACTCGGTTTCATCAACGGCATAATCATCCCCTACACGGTATATGTCGGGGCGATGGTCGACGTGCTGTTTGTCAATGTGTTCCATCTGCCCGTCAATTCGGGCATCGTGGTCTTCGCGCTGGCGCTCTTCGCCGCGCTCTTCTACGGCATCTACCGCACGCACCGCGCGGGCCGCAAGCTGTGGAATCTGCTTCTGCTCTCGACGACGATGATTCTCATAGGCTTCTCGTCGTATGCGACGGTTACGATCCGTGCCGTTGCCAACCCGCCGATGAACAGCAACAACCCCAACAACCCGCATGCGCTGCTGTCGGTGCTGAACCGCGACCAGTATGGCAACCGCCCGCTGCTCTACGGCCCCTACTATTCGTCACCCATTGACGACTATGTGGAGAGTACGACCTATTACTACGACCGCGAGAGCGGCCGCTACCAGCGTGCCACCGAACTTACGGGATACACCTACCCGTCGCAGTTCAAACACATATTCCCCCGCGTGTGGAACTCGCTGAAGGGCGAGGCCGAGTACAAGCCGTGGGCTGCGTACCGCACCAAGACCGATGTGGTGCGTGACGAGAACGGCGAACCGATGCGTGACGAGCAGGGACGCGTGATGACGGGCGAGGTTGTGGACTTCGGGCATACGGTCTACGATCCGATGACGGGCGAGAGCTTCGTGGAACCTACGTTCGGCGAGAACCTCTACTATTTCTTCACCTACCAGCTCAACTACATGTACTGGCGTTACTTCCTGTGGAACTTCGTGGGACGTCAGGACGACATACAGGCCGGTAAGGAGACTATTGCCCACGGCAACTGGCTCTCGGGTATAGATGTTGTAGACAAGATCTATCTCGGGCCGCAGACGATGCTGCCGCGCGAAATGGCCGACAACCCCGCGCGCAACACATACTTCTTCCTGCCGTTCCTGCTGGGCATACTTGGACTGATATATCAGCTCAACCGCGACCAGCGCAACTTCACGGTGGTGATGTGGCTCTTCGTGATGATGGGCGTGGCGCTGGTGGTATACTTCAACACCTGCCCCTCGGAGCCGCGCGAGCGTGACTACGTATATGCCGGTTCGTTCTACGCCTTCTCAATATGGATCGGACTCGGTGTGTTGGCGCTGCGTGACTTCTTCGCCTACATCATGCGTCGCGACTCGCGTGCGGCGGCCATCGTCGCCACTGTCGTATGTCTCGGCGTGCCGACGCTGCTGGCGGCGCAGAACTGGGACGACCATGACCGTTCGGGCCGTACCTTCGCCCGCGATATCGGTTGGAACTATCTGCAGACGGTACCCGAAAACGCCATCGTGATAAACTACGGCGACAACGATACCTTCCCCCTGTGGTTCAATCAGGAGGTGGACGGTGTGCGCACCGATGTCCGTGTGATGAACTCGAGCTATCTGGGCGGCGACTGGTATATCGACGAGATGCGCGTGCGCTCGAACGAGTCGGCTCCCGTGCCCTTCTCGCTGCCGAGCAGCAAATATACCCGTGTAAACGATATCCTCCCCGTGCGGGACAAGGTCGACCGTGTGGTCGATATCCGGGAGCTGATGGATTTCATCGCCAGCGAGGATGCGGGAACGAAACTGCAGCTCGTGGACGGCTCGCTCATAGATTACGTGCCGGCACGGCGAATAGCCATCCCCGTCAACAAGGACAACGCCATAGCCTCGGGTATAGTCAAGGAGGAGGACCGCGACCTGATGGTCGACACGGTGTACTTGAACATCTCGGACCGCAAACGTTCGATCGACAAGAGCGAGATGATGCTGCTCGACCTGCTCGCGTCGTTCGACTGGAGTCGTCCGATATGCTTCACGCAGGTCTACATATTGCAGGATTTCGGCCTGCTCGACTATCTGCAGTTCGACGGCTATTCGTACCGTCTGGTTCCCATACTTACGCCTTACCGTTCGGCTTGGGACATCGGCCGCATCGACACCGACGTGGCATACCCGCTGCTGAAGGATACGCTGCGCTACGGCAATCTGGCGGATCCCGGCGTCAATGCCGACTACTTCGTGCAGTATAATCTGAGCGCGTCGCGTGCGCGTGAGGCCTTTGCCCGCGTTGCCCGCAAGCTGTTGCAGGAGAACCAACCCGACAAGGCGCGCGAGATGCTTGACCGCGGTCTGGAGGTGCTGCCTTCGCCCAAGATACGTTATACGGATGCCAATACATATCCCTTCATCGAGTGTTACTATCTGCTGGAGGATTACGACAAGGGAGATGCCCTGCTGAAGGATTACGCTGAGACGCTCAAGGAGTACATCGAATACTACCTGCAGTTCGACGGTGCGCAGGCGGCTCTGGTGTCGGATATCATAACCGAGAAGTTGGACAGCCTCTATGAGTTGTACTATCTGGCGGCATACGCCCGTCGTGACGATCTGGTGAAGTATTTCAACGAGTATTTCCGCACGTTCGGATATACGGACGAGGAGCTTATCCAGCCCGGAACCGATGCCGGTGATCTGATGGATGCGCCGGTGGTGAATATGCAGTAGGCTTGGAGGCAGACATGCGGATTTAGGGCTGCCGATAAATGTACGGTCCCGGGAATTTCCTTTATGGAGATTCCCGGGACCGTTTTGTCGGTAGATGTAGGGTTACTCTTTGCCGTAATTTGTTTGTGAGGTTGAGGAGGGGGTATTGTTCTTATCGTCCGACTGATCCCCGACCTTTATGACGGCATTGCGTGCGGCATTGCGGCGCAGGCGTTCCAGACCGCTGCGCTTGAGCGGTGTCGTGCCGAACCGTTCGTTGAATGTCGCCCCGTCCATGGCGGCCCATTGCGCGGAGTCGATCGACGCGGGGTCGAATAGCGGGTCGAATGCCGCATTGCGGTGTATGGGGGCGTGGCGGTTATAGGGGCAGCAGCTCTGGCACTCGTCGCAGCCGAAGATCCAGCCGTGCAGGTCGATCGTGCTGTCGGGCTCGGCCTCTATGGTGTGGCACGAAACGCATCGCGCGGCATCTATGGTCATGGGAGCGACTATGGCGCCCGTGGGGCAGGCGTCGAGACAGCGGCGGCAGGCGCCGCAGCCGTTGTGGGTATATGGTGTATCGTAGCTGTCGGCCTCGTCGCAGAGGACCATCTCGCCCAGCAGCACGAACGACCCGAAACGTGGAGTTATGAGCAGCGACTGGCGTCCGATCCACCCGAGGCCCGCCTCCACGGCATACTGTTTCTCGAGCAACGGGGCCGAGTCGACAAATATACGCCCCGCAAGCGCAGGGTTCTCCTGCTGCAGGGTACGCAATATGTGTTGCAGCATCTTGCGGATGGTTTTGTGGTAGTCGCGGTTGCAGGCGTAGGAGGCGATGCGAGTACGGCATGCGGTGTCGTAGCCCTCGCTCACGTGCGAGCGGTAGCTTACGGCGCAGACGACAACCGTACGCGCCCCCTCTACCAGACGCCGCGTGTCGAAGCGCACGTCGAGGTGGTTGCGCATGTACGAAAGCGAGGCGTCGAATCCCCTCTCCAGCCATCGGCGGAAGGCCTCTTCGTTGCGGCCGAGGTGCTGTGCGCGGGTTATGCCGCAGAGATCGAAGCCCGCTTCGAGGGCGAGTTCTTTTATGCGTAATGACTCCAACATAGGCTATTTCGTCTCAAATATACCTAATTCTCATATTTTTTTTATACCTTAGGTGCGAATTTCACAAAGACAATTGCTTAATGAGGGCTTCAAATACACTCTATGAACTTCTTGAAAACAGCATAAAAGAGTATAAGGACAACATCGCCTTCTCGATGTTCGGGGGCGAGAATGTGACCTATGCCGAGGTCGGACTGCGAGTGGCCATAGTACAGCAGATGCTGCTCGATGCCGGTCTCAGCGCCGGCGACAAGGTGGCGATACTGAGCAGCAACATGCCCAACTGGGGTGTCTGCTATTTCGCCGTCACGACGGCAGGCATGATCGCGGTGCCGATCCTTCCCGACTTCACCGAGGCGGAGCTCGACATGCTCATACGCCATTCGGAGGCCAAGGCGTTGTTCGTATCGGACAAACTGTTTACCAAGCTGTCGAAGGAGACTGTGGCTATGCTCGACATCGTCATCCGCACGAAGAATCTCGGTATCATATCGCAGCGCACGACGGGCAAGGGTACGCGTGCCGTGCCGCGTCCCGATGATCTGGCCGTCATAATATATACGTCGGGTACGATGTCGCGGCCCAAGGGCGTGATGCTCACACACTACAATCTGGCGTCGAACGTCAACATGATGTACGGCCTGTTCCCCATCGACGAGAATGACTCGATGCTCTCGGTGCTGCCCCTGTCGCACACATACGAGTGTACGGTCGGAATGCTCTATCCCTTTGCCGTCGGAGGAAGGGTCACATACCTCGAGAAGCCGCCTACGGCTTCGATTCTGCTGCCGGCGCTGCAGTCGGTGCGGCCGACGTGTCTGCTGATCGTGCCGCTCATAATCGAGAAGATATACCGCAGTCAGATATATGCCAAGTTTACCTCCAACGCCTTCCTTCGCAAGGTCTACGGCAACGATTTCCTGCGTCGGCAGATCCACCGTATAGTGGGCCGCCGTCTGATGAAGGTCTTCGGCGGGCGTCTGCGCTTCCTCGGCATCGGGGGCGCGAAGCTCAATCCTCAGGTAGAGCAGTTCCTCATCGAGGCACGTATGCCATACGCCATAGGATACGGTCTTACGGAGACGGCCCCGATGGTTGCGGGCGCCGTACCGGCCATGCCGCGAAAGGTGGGGTCGACGGGATTGCCTATGGTGGGGCTGCAGGTGCGGCTGGACAACATCAATCCCGAGACACGGCAGGGTGAGATCGTGATCAACTCGCCGTCGATGATGCGCGGGTATTACAAGAACGAAGAGGCTACGGCCGATGCCTTTACCGAGGACGGGTGGTTCCGTACGGGTGATCTGGGTTATATCGACGAGGATGGCTTCATCTTCATCAAGGGCCGTCTGAAGAACATGATCGTGGGCCCGAGCGGCGAGAATATATATCCCGAGGAGATCGAGTCGGTGTTGAACACCAACGCCTATGTCTCGGAGTCGCTCGTGACGCAGCAGGATGGCCATCTTGTGGCGTTGATACATTTCGACAAGGAGGCCATCGAGAAACTCAAGGACGAGCTGATGGAGAAGTGGGAGATCACGCGTGAGGACTGGCACCGCAAGGTTGGCGAGTGGAATGCCAAGAAGGAGGAGATCAAGCAGGAGATCATGCGTTACGTCAACTCGAAGGTGAATAAGTTCTCGCGTATTACTGAGGTGGTCGAGGAGGACGGCGGCTTCGAGAAGACCCCGACACACAAGATACGCCGCTTCAAATATAACGGCAGCAATAACGCCAAGACAGACGAGGCATCGCCTTCAGCCACAACGCAGACGCCTCCGGCCGAGGAGAAGGGTTCGGAGAGTGCCGATTCCTCTTCGGGGGCGGAGACGCGGAGCGACGCCTGATGGCACTTGTGACTCACTGATATAAACAAAAGGAGAGATCCGTGCGGATCTCTCCTTTTGTTTGTTGTTTTAGCGTTGGACTATTGGGCGGATTGGGCCGTCGAATCGGCCTGTTGCACGATTGCGGGTGCCTGTTGCAGAGTATCTGCCGCGGATGTCTGCGTATCGGCTGCCGTCGTCGGGCGCGGATCGAACGTCGCCCCGATCTTTATGCCCGGATATTTGTCCGCCACGGCCTTTATTATGACCAGTGAGGGGTTATCCTTAAGTTCGGGCGCCATCTTCAACAGTGTCGATATCGATGTGTTGGCATCGAATAGTACGGTCAGCACGCCATCCCTTGCCGTGGCCGTGGCGGGGAATGCCGCCGTCGCACCTTTATGGGTTATGGTGAAGGATACGTATCCCGTCGCGGGGTCGTACATGTAGGGTACAGCGCCTTTGTGTTGTCCGCTCTGCATGACGGCCGTATTGTTGTTGAGGAAGGTGACGGCGTCGCTGCCGGTGGTGAGGCCTAATGCCTTCGATATGTCGGGCAGTTGTGTGCGGAGTGTGGCTATGGCGACTGTAGCCATCGAACTGCTCCCCGAATAGACTATCTGCGGCGAGGAGTATACCCACGTCGAGGCCGTGAGCTGCTCGAGCGTGAGCGGCTCGCCTGCGGCATGGGCGTCGGCCTTGGCCGCCTTGGTGTTGGCAAAGAGGTTGAGCAGACTCTGCAACCCCTGTGCATGCAGCCCTTCAGCGGCGGAGGTCGCCGCGAGGGTCAGTATCAGAAGTGTCAATATCCTTTTCATACGTTTGGTATGTTATTTCTGCGGCGCGAACTCGAATCCTATCATCATGCCGTCGTAGCTCTTCAGCAGCGAGGTCGCGGCCTGCAACGATGAGGTTATGCTGCCCAGAAACTCTATTACGTCCAGCAGCTTGTCCGCCGCGAAGAGTATCTGCAGGTTCGAGCCGTTCATATATACCGAGGCGTTAATGCCCTTGTTGAGTCCCAGTTTCTCGGCTGCAGGGCGCTCGGCCGTACCGAATGTTATGTTCAGCGTATGGTTCTCCCCGTCCATCGTATAGCGGCCGTTTATGGTCTTGGTGCCGACGGTCGAGGTGAAGGTGCCGTCGCTGTTGAAGACAAAGGTGCAGGCCCCTTCGCGTATGCCCACCATCTCGTAATATTTCGATATCTTGTCTTCGACGGTCGAGACGGCGGCTGCGGCCGCAATCTCCGAGAGGGCGTTGTCGGACGACAGACGCAGTCCGGGTTTGGCGTAGCTCCATGAGCCGATTATGCGCTGCGAGGTGAAGGCCCCGTCGGTGGCCTTGTCCACGGCGGCCGATGCCGCTCCCTTCAAGATATCGAAGAGATTGTTCTGTGCCTGAGCAGCTGTCGCGGCCGACAGCATGAGCAGAAATATTATAGCTGTCCGTTTCATATAAACGCGATTTATGTTCTACATATTTTATCCCTTCCCTATTAAGCCGTCCCGCCGAGAAAATAATATTTATCTATATCTATTTTATGTCAGGCGGCAAGGGATATGGCCTTTACCGTGCGGAGGCCTTTTCCGGGAATGCTTTTCGTGGCGTGTTATTCCAGCGAGTCGCATTCGCGCAGCCACTCTGCGGCCGAGGCATCCGACGGCATGCGCCAGTCGCCGCGGGGCGAGAGCGAGACGCTTCCTACCTTTGGTCCGTCGGGCAGGGCCGAACGCTTGAACTGCTGGGCAAAGAAGCGGCGGAAGAATATCCTGAGCCACTTGATCACGGTAGCACGGTCGTAGCGTCTGTCGAAGGCGTGCATGGCCAGAAAGAGTATCTTCGAGGGCGGGAAACCCTGTCGCACGAAGTTGTAGAGGAAGAAGTCGTGGAGCTCGTACGGCCCGACTATATCCTCTGTCTTCTGGGCTATGTTTCCGCTCTCGTCTGCGGGCAGCAGCTCGGGACTTACGGGCGTTGCGGCCACATCCTCCAGCGCAAGGCGCAGGGCGTCGTTCGTCTCCACCGACGCAGCCCATTCGACCATGTGTCGCACCAGAGTCTTTGGTACGGAGCAGTTGACGCCGTACATCGACATGTGGTCGCCGTTGTATGTGGCCCAGCCGAGCGCCAGCTCGCTCAGGTCGCCCGTGCCGATGACGATGCCGCCCTGCATGTTGGCCACATCCATCAGTATCTGCGTGCGTTCGCGGGCCTGAGAGTTTTCGTATGTAACCGAACGGTCCTCGTCGGGCAATCCTATGTCGGCGAAGTGCTGGCGGCATGCCGCCGCTATTGATATCTCGCGCAGCGTGGCCCCCGATTCGCGGACCAAGGTGACGGCGTTGCGGTATGTGCGTCCCGTGGTTCCGAAGCCCGGCATCGTTACGCCGATTATACCTTTGCGGTCGAGGCCGAGACGGTCGAATGCACGTAGCGTCACAAGCAGCGCCAGCGTCGAATCGAGACCTCCCGATATGCCTACGACGGCGCAACGGCAGCCCGTATGGGCGAGGCGTTTGGCCAGACCGAGACTCTGTATGGCGAAGATCTCCTCGCAGCGGCTGCGGCGGTCGCCGCTGTCGTGCGGCACGAAGGGCGCAGGGTCGACCGTACGGTCGAATGCCGACTCTGCTGCCGCGGGAAGCGTAATCGCAATCCGGCGGGGCGGGAGCGTTGTGCCGTAGTCGGCGAATGTGTTGCGCCGCATACGCTCGCTGCGCAGAAACTCTATGTCGACATCTGCCGCGACGATCTGCTCCTCGGTCGAGAAGCGGTCGCCCTCGACTATCATCGTGCCGTTCTCGGCGATGAGGCCGTTGCCGGCGAAGACCAGATCGGTGGACGACTCGCCGAAGCCCGACGAGACATATACGTATGCAGACGATGTGCGTGCCGACTGCTGCCGCACGAGCGAGGTGAGGTAGGCGTGTTTGCCTATGGTCTCGGGCGAGGCCGAGAGGTTGAATATCACCTCGGCGCCCGCGGCGGCCTTGTGCGACGACGGGGGTACGGGCACCCACAGATCCTCGCATATCTCCACGCCGCACCTTACGCCGTCGATGACTGGCTGCAGGTCGGTACCGAAGGGTACCTCACACTCTCCGATAGAGATTATGGCATCCTTGATTCCGGCGCCCGAGGCGAACCACCGCGCCTCGTAGAACTCGGCATAGTTGGGTATGTAGCTTTTGGGTATGGCACCGAGATATTTGCCGCCTGCCATTACAACGGCGCAGTTGTATATGGCGTTTCCGTAGCGCAGCGGTGCGCCGACGATGGCCGCGACGTGGATGTCGCGCGAGGCCGCGGCGATGCGGTCGAGAGCCGCGGCGGCGGCATCGAGCAGCTTCGGCTGCAGGAACAGGTCGCCGCATGTGTATGCCGTGATGCACAACTCCGGAAAGACCATGACACGCACGCCGCGCGCAGCCGCACGCCGCATCAACCCTGTAATGTGGTCGGCATTGAAGCCGCAGTCTGCGACCCTGACGGCGGGCACGGCCGCCGCAACCTTGAAATATCCGTATCGATTCATATCGTGCGGTGTCAATCCTTGACGTATGCCTTCTCTATGCGCAGCACGTATGCCTTGTGAAAGTCGGCCGACGGATACCATCGTTCGATGAGGCTGCGGTCGATGAAGTTCTCGGGCTTGATCATGTCGGCGTAGAGCTTGCGGCACTCCAGTACGAGACGCGCCTCGGCGATGGCGGGGGTATCGTTGTCGGTGAACTCCACCGCAAGGCCCGCATTGTGGAGTTTGTCCTCGTCACGACCCGAGTGCGAACCGCAATATTTGAGCGCTTCGCGGTACTGCTCGGGCAGGAACGAGAGGGTGAGCGTATCGCTCTGCTCGACAAGCCCGAAGGTATATCTCTGGGGGCGTATTACGGCGACGGCGACGGGAAATCCCCATATTACGCCTACGCCGCCCCATGATGCCGTCATGGCGTTGTGGCGCACGTGGTCGCCTGCCGTGATGAGCATCCAGTCGCTGCCGATGTCATGTATGAAGTTGTCGTTGATCTGTGCGGGATCGACTTCGTGAAATCCTTTCATATTTTTGGACTTATGTCGTTTACGATCTATTTATATGATATGTTGCGGCCGTCTGCGTACATTTATTCGGCCCACAATTGTGCCAGATTGATTATGACGTCCGTGGCGCGGCGCATCGTATCGAGCGAGCAGTATTCGAACTTGCCGTGGAAGTTCATGCCGCCGGTGAAGAGGTTGGGGCACGGAAGTCCCATGAACGAGAGGCGCGCGCCGTCGGTACCGCCGCGGATGGGGCGCACGATAGGCTCTACACCCGCCTGACGCATCGCCTCCATCGCCTTGTCGATCACCTGCGGGTGCGGCTCGACCATCTTGCGCATGTTGAAGTATTGGTCCTTGAGCGTGAGCTTAAGCACATCCTTGCCGTAGCGCTTCTGCAACAGGTCGACGCAGCTCCACATCCACACCTTCTTCTGCTCGAAACGCTCGCTGTCGTGGTCGCGGATGATGTAGCTTATGCGGGCATTCTCGACCGTGCCGTTGAGCGCGACGCAGTGGAAGAAGCCCTCGTAGCCGTCCGTATGCTCGGGACGCTGTGCGGCGGGGATCAGCGCGTTGAGTTCGCACGCAACCTGTATGGCGTTTATCATCTTGTCCTTGGCGTAGCCCGGGTGTACGTTGCGGCCCTGAATATCTATCGTTGCCGAGGCGGCGTTGAAGTTCTCATACTCCAGTTCGCCTTCATAACCGCCGTCCATCGTGTAGGCGAAGTCGGCGCCGAAAGCCTTCACGTCGAAGTAATCGACACCGCGGCCGACCTCCTCGTCGGGGGTGAAGCCTATGCGTATCTTGCCGTGGCGTACCTCGGGATGTGTCATGAGATACTCGGCTGCGGTCATGATCTCGGCGCAGCCAGCCTTGTCATCGGCCCCGAGCAGCGTCGTGCCGTCGGTGTGGATGATGGTGTGACCCTTGAAGAGCGCCAGCTCGGGAAAATCCGCCACATGCATCGTCAGCGCGGCGTTGAGCTTTATGTCGCCGCCGTCGTAATCCTCTATGATGTGCGGATGCACATCCTTGCCGCTCATGTCGGGCGAGGTGTCGACGTGCGAGATGAAACCTATGACGGGTGCCGTCTCAAGACCCGGCGTCGCGGGAATGGTGCCCATGGCGTATCCGTGTTCGTCGACCGTAACCTCCGTCATGCCGAGCGTACGCATCTCGTCGGCCAGAAAGTTGAGCAGCACGAGCTGCTTTTCGGTCGAGGGAAAGGTCTCGCTGTTCTCGTCCGACTGCGTGTCGAACGATACGTATTTCAGAAATCTGTCCTTGAGTTCCATAATCTTATTTTTTTTGTAGACGGCGCGGCGGCCGCCCGTTGTTGTATTGACTCTTAATTGTTCTCTTTGCGGGCCCGCATCGTATGCAGCACGAAGTATACCATTAGCACGATGTACATTCCAAGACCGAGCCATTCGGCACCCTTCGACTCGGCCCAGCCGGTCATTTTCCAGTCGCAGTCGAGGTATTTGAGCACGGCGCTCACGACGCCCATCAGCGCACCGCCTGCGATGAAGCCCGAGGCGATGAGCGTACCGCGGTCGAAACGCGCCTTGTTGAGGGCCTCGTCCTTCGAGCGGTTGGCGACGAACCATGCGATAAGTCCGCCGACCACCAGCGGGGCGTTAAGGTACATCGGGATGAACATTCCGAGCGAGAAGGCCAGTGCGGGGATACCTATGGCCGTGAGCACCAGAGCCAACACGGCACCCATGAAGTAGAGTATCCACGGTGTCGAGCCTCCGGTCATGAGGGGCTGTATGACGGCGGCCATGGCATTTGCCTGCGGCGCCACCAGAGCATCCTCGCCCACGAAGCCGAACGAGTCGTTCAGCACGATCATCACGCCGGCGACGGTTGCGGCCGAGACGGCCGTGCCGAGGAACTTCCACGCCTCCTGTTTGCGGGGCGTGGTGCCGATCCAGTATCCGATCTTGAGGTCCGTTATGAAGCCTCCGGCCATCGAGAGGGCCGTACATACGACACCGCCGATGATCAGCGCGGCGGTCATGCCGGCTGTACCGCTCAGGCCGATGCTTGCCAGCACGAGCGAACTGAGGATAAGCGTCATGAGCGTCATGCCCGAGACGGGGTTGGTGCCCACGATGGCGATGGCGTTGGCGGCCACGGTGGTGAAGAGGAATGCTATGACGAAGACGATAAGCAGCGCCACGATGCTCTGCATGCCGTTGTCGAGCAGACCGAAGTGGAAGAATACGAAGGTTGCGATGAGCGCCGCGATCAGCACCGAGAGAATCAGACGCATTGGCAGGTCGCGCTGCGTGCGTTCGGCAGCGGGGGCAGCCTGTCCCTTCTTCGAGGCGAGTTCACCCACGGCCAGAGCTACGGCCTGACGTATGATTCCGGCCTGACGCACTATACCGATAAGGCCGGCCATTGCTATGCCGCCGATACCGATCGGGCGTCCGTATGTCGTGAATATATCTTCGGGCGAGAGCGCGGCCGAGGCGGGGTCAACCGACCCGATAAGGGGCACGATGAGGAACCACACGAGGCACGAGCCTGCCGTGATGATGACCGCATACTTCAAACCGATAATATATCCGAGGCCGAGTACGGCGGCACCCGTATTGAGCGAGAATACCACCTTGAACTTGTCGGCACACATTGCGCCGAACTCGCATATACGTGTCGATACGACTTCGGTCCATGCGCCGAAGGTGCTGACGATAAAGTCGTAGACACCGCCCACGAGACCCGCCACGGCCAGCAGTTTGGCTTGGTCGCCGCCCTTCTCGCCCGAGACGAGCACTTCGGTTGTAGCCGTAGCCTCGGGGAAGGGGTATTTGCCGTGCATCTCCTTGACGAAGTATTTGCGGAAGGGGATCAGAAGCACTATGCCCAGTACGCCGCCCAGCAGCGACGAGAGGAATATCTGATAGAAGTGCGCCTCCAGCCCGAGGATATAGAGTGCCGGCAGGGTGAAGATGGCACCTGCAACTATAACGCCCGAGCTGGCGCCGATGGATTGTATGATGACGTTCTGTCCCAGCATGTTCTTCTTGCCGAGGGCCGTGCCGGCGCCTACGGCGATGATGGCGATGGGTATGGCGGCCTCGAACACCTGTCCCACCTTGAGACCGAGGAATGCCGCCGCGGCCGAGAATATCACGGCCATGATTATGCCCATCGTGACCGAGTAGGGCGTCACCTCGGCCGGCGTTGTCGAGGCCGGCATCAGTGGCCGGTACTCTTCGCCCGGCTTGAGTTCGCGGTATGCGTTTTCGGGCAGAGATACGTCGTGTCTGTTTTCTTCCATATGGATTGCAAGTTTAGGGTTTCCTTACTTCGGGCGTTCAGTGAAGGTGTGTTGCCGCGTGGACGCACCTTCCTGCCGCTCAATCTACAAAGGTAACAAAAATATGGAAATATCCCGAACGGGTCGCGCAGACCTCTGCAAAAAAGCCCCGATCCATGTCGGATCGGGGCTTTCTGGGTAAAGGCCTGTATTCGCCGGCCCTACTCTATTCGGAGGGCAGGTCGTGCGGCCGCAAGAGGAAACGTCAGACATATTTGTCCCCCTTGTCGAACTTAACGTCGTCGATATATTTCTTGATGCTCTGTTCGTCGCTGCGCGGGCATATCATCAGCACGTCGTCCGTATCGACCACGATATAATCCTTCAACCCCTTGATGACGGCGATTTTGCCTGCGGGAATCGAGATGATCGAGTTGCGCGTGTCGTAGGTATAGCAGCCGTCGTTGGATTTGGCATTGGCGTAGGCATCCTTGCGCGAGAGCTGGTAGACCGAGCCCCACGTACCCACGTCGCTCCAGCCGAAGTCGCCGCAGCGGACATATACGTTGTCGGCTTTCTCCATGATGCCGTAGTCGATCGATATGGCGCGGCACTCCGAGAAGACCTGCTCGATGGCGGCCTCCTCGCGGTCGGTGCCCAGATCCTCCATGATGGCCGAGAAGAGGGCGTGGTGTTCGGGCAGATGGCGGCAGAAAGCCTCGATTATGCTGCTCACCTTCCAGATGAAGATGCCGGCGTTCCAGAAGAACTCGCCGCACTGTACGAATGTCTGCGCCAGCTCCAGATTGGGCTTCTCGGTGAAGCACTTGACGCGGCTGATGACGTCGTTGTTCGACTTCTGGATATATCCGTATCCCGTATCGGGACGGCTGGGCTTGATGCCGACGGTCATCAGGGCGTCGTGGCGGTCGGCAAACTCGAGGCACTCGCGTATGATGGCATGGAAATCGGTCTCGTTGAGGATGAGGTGGTCGGCCGGCGTGACGATCATCTCCGCCTCGGGGTTGATCTTGCGCAGCGTGTAGGCCGCATAGGCTATGCAGGGTGCCGTGTTGCGCCCGATGGGCTCGCACAGCACCTGCCGCGGCTGCAACTCGGGTATATGCTCCAGTACGAGGTCGCGGTAGCGGCGGTTGGTGACGACAAGAAAATTCTCGGCCGGCACGATGGCGGCGAAACGCTCGAAGGTCGAGCGGATGAACGACTTCCCCGTGCCGAGAATGTCAAGGAACTGCTTGGGCTTGACCTGTCGGCTCATGGGCCAGAAGCGGGTTCCGATGCCTCCGGCCATGATTACGCAGTAGGTGTTGCTGCTCATGTCTTTATGGTTGTATACTTACGTGTTTTGTACTTAACGGTTCTTTTTCGGCGTATGTGGCAGCGTGTGCCGGCAGAGGCAACTGTTCTTGGGGCAGCGGTTGCGCGCGGCGTGTGTCGGCATGCCAACATCCTTACAAAGATGGCAAATAAAAACCGAATATCCAAACATCGCGTGCGCCCTTGAAGCTAAAGTATCAGTCACGGCGAGGCTGCGGAGAGTGTGGAAGACGCGGCGCTTCGGGGCGCGTGTCGGCGCCTTGCTTGGACATCATGTGCTAAACAGGCCTCGAGACTGTTTGCAATATCTTCGAAATCAAACGAATATCGACCGGATGCATCAAAATAAAAAATAATTCGTACCTTTGCCGATTATCAAGGTGCTTAATTGAGATAGAAGGATGAAGGTAAAGTTCTTTACGGTGCCGAATCTGCTGACGCTGGGAAACCTGCTCTGCGGATCGTATGCGGCGGTGGTGCTTATCGCATACAACGACTTTCCTACGGCGATGCTGCTCATTGTGGCGGCCGCCCTGTTCGACTTCTGCGACGGTTTCGCCGCACGTCTTCTCCACAGCGCCTCTCCCATAGGGGTGCAGCTCGATTCGCTGGCCGACATGGTATCCTTCGGTCTGGTACCGTCGTTGGCGCTCTACTGCATGTATGACATGGCCCCGCAGGAGGCCGCCTCGTTCGTGGCACGCGCGGCGCGTTATCTGACCTTCCTCGTTGTGGCGTTCTCGGCTCTGCGTCTGGCTAAATTCAATATCGACGACTCGCAGCATACGGAGTTCTGCGGTCTGCCGACGCCGGCTAACGCCCTGCTATGCCTCTCGCTCGGAGTGCTGGCATTCCGCGGTTCGCTGGAGGTGAGCCGTGGGGCTGTTGTGGTGCTGGCCGTAGTGACGGCGCTGCTGCTCATAAGCCCCATACGGATGTTCGCCCTGAAATTCAAGCACTTCCGTTGGCACGGAAACCAACTGCGATACCTGTTCATCGCCGCGAGCGCCGTGCTGCTGGTGTCGTTCGGTTTTGCCGCCGTACCGGCGATAATCACCCTTTATATAGTAGTATCCACACTGCGGTGGGCAATAAAAAGCCGCGAAAAAGAGTTTTAGCTGTGTCTGCCGTGCGGAATGGCCGTCGGGACATTCTGACACGGAGGGCGGATCATGATCGTACATGACGTAATGACGCGTAGCGCATACATATTTATCGTATCGGTTGCAATGGCGCTGTTGTCGCTGTTGCCGCGGCAGGCGTCGGCACAGCTTGACGCCGCGGCTCTGGCACGTGCGCAGCGCAACGGCGAGAATGTCTCTTTAGGCGGCGTCAACCCCTACGATACGGGTACCGATGAGGGGCAGGAGAAGGGCGACTCGACACGTACGCGACGCATAAAGCGGCCGCTGGAGTCGTATCTGTTCAACGATTCGATCCGCGCGCTGCCCAATTTCTCGTGGACCGTAGACCGCGACCTGAACAGCGTCAACATCATGCCTCTCGACACGCTTATCGACAACTGGCGCATAGACTATCCCTATTACCTGAAGGGTGTGGGTGACATGACGCTCGGCGGACTGGGACAGTCGACCATGCCGTTCAACTACTTCGACCGCGCGCAGGGCCCCGACTTCAAGTTCGCACGCGCCTACGATGCCTATACCTACCGTATGGACAACGTGCCGTTCTACAACTCGAAGACGCCCTATCTGAACCTGACATATCTTGAGTCGGGTCAGAAACGTTACCGTGAGGAGCACTTCGAGATCACCACGGCGCATAACGTCTCGCCCACGACGGGGTTCAACGTGAGCTACAAGGCGCGCGGCACAAAGGGCCTGTACGAGTGGCAGAGGACGATAGACCATAATCTCTCGGTGGCATTCTCGCATACGGGCAAGCGCTACTCGATATATGCAGCCTTCATCAACAACCGCATACGCCAGCGCGAGAACGGCGGTGTCGTAGGCACGTGGGCCATTGTCGATACTGTATTCGAACATCCGTCGGGCGTACCGATGAAGCTGGCCGAGGCCGAAGCCGAGAACTCATACCGCAACAACTCCTTCTTCGTGAAGCAGTCGTATGCCATACCGCTGCAGCCCGTGACCGACTACGACTTCTCGATAGCGGGCCTCTCGGCAGTATATATAGGTCATGTGTTCGAGTACAACACGTGGAGCAGACTCTACACCGACAAGTATGCCACCTATACCAACGACCGCGGCAGCCGCGACGAGAACGGCGAGTATGTCCCCACGACGGAGACGTACTACAAGGATTGGTTCATCTCGCCGGCCGAGTCGCGCGACTCGATACGTGAAAGGGTTCTGTCGAACCGCTTTTTCGTGGAGGCGCAGCCGTGGGACCGCAACGGCGTGGTGGGAGTGCTGGACGGCGGTATCGGTATCGACATGTATGCCTATACGCAGTTCGCGCTCAAGGATTACGCCGCAGGCAAATACGGTGTCGACCGCCGTACGGCGTGGTATGCCTACGGCGCCGTGAGCGGCAAGATACGTAAATTCGCCGACTGGGGAGCTGACCTGAAGTTCTACCCGTCGGGTTACAGGAGCGGAGACCTCGCCCTGAACGCCCATGTGGCGCTTACGGCGAAGTTCCGCGGTCATCCGGTTATCCTCTCGGGGCGGTTCTCGCAAACGAGACTCTCGCCATCGTATTGGGAGGAGAACCTATTCTCGAACCACTATGTGTGGTCCAACTCTTTCGATAAAGAGAATGAAACCCGTTTCGAAGTATCGTTGGAGATTCCCGATTGGGCGCTCGAACTGAGCGCATGGCAGGGTGTGGTGTCGAACAAAATATATTACGGCGCCGACAGCCGCGTGGCACAATCGGGAGCGACGATAAGTCTGACGAGTTTGTACGCCCGCAAGGATTTCCGCCTCGGCGGATTCCATTTCGACCACAGGGTATTGTTGCAGTGGAGTACGAATCAGGAAGTTATCCCCGTTCCATTGTGCAGCGCCTACTTGTCGTATTATTACGATATGTGGGTGGTGCGCGATGTGTTGCGCCTGCAGATGGGTTTCGACGGACGTTACAACACCAAGTTTTACGCCCCGTCGTATAATCCCGCACTTGCGGCCTTCTACAACCAACGCGACGTGCGATTGGGAAATTATCCCTATATCGACGTGTTCGTGGCGGCCAAATGGAAGAGAATGCGCATATTCTTGAAGTACCAGCACGCGAATGCCGGTTTGTTCGGTAACAACCAGTATTTCACCGTTGCCGGTTACCCGCTCAATCCGGGTATGTTCAAGATGGGCATCTCGTGGGGATTCTATGATTAGCGTACTCTAAGGCACGCTATGAACTGCCCGCAAAACAATTTGATATGTCAAAAAAGGCAGTAGTTTTTTCGATCGTTCTTTTCGTTTTGATGACTTTTATCGCATCCGATGCCTGCCGGCAGGATATGGCGCTGAGCGCTGCGGCGGCAGAACGGGTGTCGTCCCCGGAGACGACCGACAAGGGGTATCTCATATCGGCTTATGACGATATGATGCGCCGCATCGGCGAGGAAGAGGGACAGGACTGGATCCTGATGAGCGCCATAGCGTACAGCGAATCGCGCTTCGAGTCGGATCTGGTCTCTAATCAGGGGGCGATAGGGCTCATGCAGGTGATGCCCATCGTCGGCAAGCAATTCAACGTCGCCAAGGAGCGCATAATGGATCCCGAGACGAACATACGTCTTGCGGGCAAGCTGCTCAACGAGATCGACGACATGTTGAATCTTTCGCCTTCGACCCCTGCGAACGATCGTTTAAGCATTATCCTTGCCTGCTATAACGGCGGTATCGGCCATGTGTCGGATGCGCGCCGTTTGGCACGGAGCAACGGCGAGGACCCCAACTCATGGGAGGTTGTGGCCCGCTATCTCGACATGAAGGCCGACCCGGCCGTATATGAGAGCGAGTTGGTCCGCTACGGCAAATTTACCGGAAGCCGTCAGACCAAGAGCTACGTGCGGGAGGTTATGGAGCGTTACGACACCTACCGCAAGATGGTAGCCGGCAGATCCTGACCGCTGGGCAAGCAAGACTGACAAAAGGGCCGTTCCCAGAATGGGTGCGGCTCCTTTTTTTGTTGATTTATTTCTGCAACGTTCGATAGATTATAGAACTTGCATGGCGTTGGATAAATAGCTGAGGCCGAATGATTATGAAACGATGTGCCGTGTGCTAAATTTTAACACTTTAAAATAGTACGGATTCAATTTATTACTATATTTGTAACAAACAGCATAAAAGCAAGGTATGTAAAGAAGGAGAATAAGGACATAATTATATAAGCGTTAGCTTTTTTCGTGCCTTTTGAAACTTGGTCGTTTTATGTAGCACATGAATGAAGTTGACGTCTGCGTTGCTGCTTTCTGCAGTACACGTGGGCTTCATTCAATTATTTGTGCTACGGGTAGACCAAGACCTCAAAAGGCAAGTAAGAGAATACGAGCCCGCGTTTTTTATCGTACTACCCCAAATACAGCAACGACATGAAAACGATCTATCAAAACAAATCTCCGTAAAGAGGAGCGGCTATTTACTGAACGCATACCTAATGCTAACATTATAAACAATATAACGATTATAAATATGTCAGAAGAATTAAAAAAATGCGCAGTTTGTGGAATGAAAATTCCTGTTGATGCGCAAATGTGTCCTTATTGCAGGTCATTACAACCGCAACAAGAAAAGAGGTCATTATCGGGGTGTTTAAACATAATCGGAGGCATTGTCCTAATTTTGGTCATATTGGCAGCCATTGGCAGTATATGTTCATCCCCTGAATCCGATGAAACGCCGTCAGTGCAGCAACCTGCTGAAACAGAGGTAGAACTACAACAGCCGTCAACGACAAAACCTACAACTTCTGCAACGCAACTGCCTGAATCTTCAAGTCATAGTGCGAATAGTCCAAGTGGGCAAAACACACCCTCTGCACCAAGCAGCGGCTCGGCCGCTACCGAGGTGAATACTGGAACGAACGACGAAATAATCCCACAAGAAAGAGATGGCAACAGTAGTGCAGCGTCAACATCCGGAGGGGCTTTGGATCAAGGAGAACAGGCGCTTGAACAGCAAAGGGCTAAAGATAGAGCTGATAGACAAGCCAAGAGACAGAAACGGAAACAGGAACGTCAAGCGAAAAAGAACAATAAACAGGCCGAACAGGATAAAAAGGAGAAACAAACTTTAATGGTATTGTAACGATGAAAAAGCAAAATAACTGTACTGTGGGCAAAAAACATGGATATGTCTATGTAATGTCGAATCCTTCGATGCCCAAAATGGTGAAAATAGGTGTTACGCAGCAAACCGTAGAGAAACGGTTGAAAGCGTTGTCGAAACCGACCGGAGTGCCTACTCCGTTTCAAATAGAGTACGAATGCGAAGTGGATGATTGCTACAAAATAGAAACCGCACTCAAGGCGATATTCGGGCCGTACAGAGTGAGTGAGAACCGTGAATTTTTCCAAGTGTCGGTATCACAGATCATAGCAGTACTGCAGCTTGTGGAATGCAGGAATACGACGAAAGAGGCTACCGCGGATGAAACGGCATCGAAAAGGAATCCGAGGTTTAACTTCGATGTGATGAATATTCCCGTAGGGGCGCAACTCACATTCGTTCAAAACGACAGTATCGTCGCCGATGTAACAGCAAACAACAAGGTTATGTGTAACGGCAAGGAACAATCGTTGTCGGCATTGACGTGTGAACTGCTCGGATACATCGTCCGTCCGCTTCAATATTGGTCATACAATGGAATGAATCTTCTCGATATTTATCGCGCTGCATATCGGTAGCCGGCGGCGAGGCAAAGAGCTGGTAGAAATAGCCGTTCCGCAGGGAGGAACGGCTATTTTGTGCGCTTGCGGTAAGGCATGGGAGTGACACCCGTTATTGCATGCAGGCTTAACGGGGTGTCGGCGGCGCTGCATATATGGAATAGAAAATCCCCGCGGCCTGTGCAGGCCGCGGGGACGATAGCCGGATATCTCCGGATTATTTGTTCATAGCCTGCTGTACGGCCACGGCCACGGCTACGGTAGCACCTACCATGGGGTTGTTGCCCATGCCGAGGAAGCCCATCATCTCGACGTGTGCCGGAACCGATGACGAACCTGCGAACTGAGCATCCGAGTGCATACGGCCCATGGTGTCGGTCATACCGTACGAAGCGGGACCTGCGGCCATGTTGTCGGGGTGGAGGGTACGGCCCGTGCCGCCGCCCGAAGCTACCGAGAAGTACTTCTTGCCGGCGAGCAGACGCTCCTTCTTGTAGGTGCCGGCAACGGGGTGCTGGAAGCGGGTGGGGTTGGTCGAGTTACCCGTGATAGATACGTCGACATCCTCCTTCCACATGATGGCTACGCCCTCGCGCACGTCATCGGCGCCGTAGCAGCGTACCTTCGAACGCAGACCGTCCGAGTAGGCGATGGTATCTACGACCTTCACCTCACCGGTGTAGTAGTCGAACTGCGTCTGTACGTATGTGAAGCCGTTGATACGCGAGATGATCTTGGCGGCGTCCTTGCCCAGACCGTTGAGGATCACGCGCAGGGGGTTCTTGCGCACGCGGTTTGCCATCTCGGCGATCTTGATGGCGCCCTCGGCTGCGGCGAACGACTCGTGGCCTGCGAGGAAGGCGAAGCACTGGGTCTCCTCGCGCAGAAGACGTGCGGCCAGATTACCGTGCCCCAGACCTACCTTGCGGTCATCGGCTACCGATCCGGCGATGCAGAAGGCCTGAAGACCCTCGCCGATAGCCTCGGCGGCGTCGGCGGCGTTGGTGCAGCCCTTCTTGATGGCGATGGCGGCGCCCACGACGTAAGCCCACTTGGCGTTCTCGAAGCAGATGGGCTGCGTCTCCTCACACATCTTGTAAGGATCGATGCCCTTGGCGTCGCAGATGGCCTTGGCCTCCTCGATGCCGTTGATTCCGTACTTGGCGAGCACCTCGTTGATGTGGTCGATTCGGCGCTCGTAGCTCTCAAATAATGTTGCTGCCATATTTAAATTTTCTCTTTTTTCGGTTACACAATGGGTTTACTCTTGACGCGGATCGATATACTTGACAGCCTCCTTGAAGCGGCCATAAGTGCCCTTGGCCTTCTCGAGAGCCTCGGCGGGAGCGATGCCCTTCTTGATGAAGTCCATCATCTTGCCCAGATGTACGAACTCGTAACCGATAACCTCGTCGTTCTTGTCGAGAGCCATGCGGGTGCAGTAACCCTCGGCCATTTCGAGGTAGCGGGTACCCTTTGCCAGCGTGCCGAACATGGTACCTACCTGTGAACGCAGGCCCTTGCCCAGATCCTCGAGCGAAGCGCCGATCTGGAGTCCGCCCTCAGAGAAGGCCGACTGGGTACGTCCATAGACGATCTGCTTGAAGAGCTCGCGCATGGCGGTGTTGATGGCGTCGCACACGAGGTCGGTGTTCAGCGCCTCGAGGATGGTCTTGCCGGGGAGAATCTCCGATGCCATGGCGGCCGAGTGGGTCATGCCCGAGCATCCGATAGTCTCGACGAGAGCCTCCTGAATGATACCCTCTTTTACATTGAGCGTGAGCTTGCACGCACCCTGCTGCGGAGCGCACCATCCCACACCGTGGGTAAGGCCGGAAATGTCCTTGATCTCCTTAGCGACAACCCATTTGCCCTCCTGCGGAATGGGAGCCGATGCGTGGTTGGCGCCCTTTTTTACGCAGCACATCTGCTGCACTTCGTGTGAATAAATCATAGTTAGAAGAGTTTATTTGTTCGTATAACAGTCTGTTTGCCCCTGTTATGGCTTTGGTTAAAAGCCGTTGCAAATTTAGATATAAATTCCCTCAATAGCAATCAAAGGTTGTTTTTTGTTGACTAATATTCTACCTTTGTAACAAATAAGGTTTTTATATGGCTGGAGGATCTCTTTACGGTGGCAGGGTATTGATGGTAGCTGCCGTCGAGGATGAATTGGGTGCCGAGGCGGCCGATCTGGCGCGCCGATGCGATGTGGTATTCACGGGGGTGGGCAAACTGCGCGCCTTCGAGGCGACGCTGGCGGCGATGGAACGTCACAATTATGCTGCCGTTGTCAACGTCGGTACGTGCGGCTCGCTGGTGCATCGTGCCGGCACCGTATTGCGCCCGTCGGTTGTATGGCAGGGCGGATTGTATCTCGACTCGGTCTTCGCCACGGAGCCCGAAAGGGTCGAGTCGGGCGATAGGGATGTATCGCTCGTGTCGGTAGACAGCTTCATTTCACCCGCAACGCCGCGTGAGGAGCTGGATGTGCTGGCGCGCTACGACTGCTTCGAGATGGAGGGATATGCCATCCTTCGTGCCATCCGCTTCCATGCCTCGAAGCATGGGGGACGCATGCCGTATGTCGCCATGATCAAGGGCGTGAGCGACAATGTGGACGGCTCGCTCGATGATTGGTTCGTCAAACTCGGTCGGGTGCGCCCTGCGCTGATCGCCGCCACGGACGGCGTGCTGACGGAGCTGGGCGTATAGTCTGGCATGCGAAGCCGCGTGACGGATGTGACATTTGCGCGTCATTGTCCGGCAGGGGCGTCCGTAACTTGGAAATCAACCCCGTTTTTGCTATCTTTCCGACGTGACGTGTCACAATCGCATTTTTTTTGAAACATTTTAGGAGAATGAAACGTTTTCTGTTTTTGCCGCTGCTGGCGCTGATGCTGGTGTCGGGCGGCACTGTTGTCCGTGCCGCCGGCGCGGAGGATGAGATCCGCGGCGTGGTCACGGACCGTGAGGGGAGCCCCGTAGAGGGCGTTGTCGTGAGCGACGGCTTCACTTGCTGCGCGACTGACAGCCGTGGCCGTTACCGTCTGGAGCGAAACGACGATGCCGAGCTGGTATTCTATTCGCTGCCGTCGGAGTATGCCGTCGACGTTACGACGGGGAATCCGTCGTTCTACACGCGTCTGGACGACGACCGCGCGCGCTATGACTTTACGCTGACGCCGCTCGATGGCGGCGCCGAGAAGGAATTCCGCCTGTTCTGCATGGCCGATCCGCAGTGTCAGGACGAACGCCAGCTGAGCCGCTTCCGCAGCGAGACGGTGCCCGACGTACGGCGTGCCGCCGCCGAGGAGGATTCGCCGTGCTACGGCGTGACGCTGGGCGATGTGGTCTTCTCGTCGGACGGCGTCAATGCCATGTGGCTGATGGAGCACATGCTGCGTGCTACGGATTACAGGCTGACTGGCATGCCCGTCTTCCAGACCATGGGCAACCACGACAACACCTTCGTGCCGGTTGAGCCCGACGGGCGCAGCAGCACGATCAACTTCTGTTTCCGCCGTGCATTCGAGGGGGCGTTCGGTCCCGTGGACTACTCGTGGAACCGCGGCGACGTGCATATCGTCACGATGAAGGACGTGAACTATACCGACGGCCGCAAGTCGAGCGCCTACAAGCTCGGCTTCACTGACGAGCAGGTGGAGTGGCTGCGTCAGGATCTGAGTTTCGTGCCGCGCGACCGCATGGTGATACTTTGCGTCCACATACCCATCTGCGGCAGCAAGGATGCCAACAGCCGCAAGGTGGTGGAGATGCTGGGCGAGTTTGCTGAGGCGCACATCATGGCGGGGCACACGCACTACAACCGCAATTACATACACCCGAACGGCGTCTACGAGCATGTCCACGGCGCCGTCTGCGGCACATGGTGGATATCGCGCCTGAACGGCGACGGCACGCCTTACGGCTACGGCGTTTACGAGATCGATGGGGCCACGATCCGCGACTGGCGTTACCGCGGCACGGGGCTCGACCCCGATTTCCAGCTGCGCGTCTATCGCGGCGACGCTGTATATGGCGGCGAGTATGAGCGCTTCGAGATGCCATACGGCCGTGGCGTGATACTGGCCAACGTGTGGAATGCCGACCGCGACTGGACGGTGGAGGTCTATGAGGACGGCCGTCTGACGGGACGCATGGAGCCGGTGAAGGTCACCACGGGTGTGGAGAAGCCCTCGACGCGGTCGAGCAAGGACTGGTGGTGCGTGGGCTATCACATCGGTGTGGTGGGCCGCGGACACAAGGGCGGGTCGAGTCCGCTGGAGGGCGGCAGCCGCAAGAGCAGCATGACTACATGCCACCACATGTACCGATACGAACTGCGTAATCCCGACGCCGAACGCATCGAGGTTGTGGCTACCGACCGCTTCGGCAACCGCTTCGTGCAGCGGCATGTGATAGAGGGGGCGGAGTATGACGGTGTGTCGGCTCCGTTCTGATGCGTTTGTCGAATCTAAAGATACAGCTGATATGAGGGTAGAAGCCAATTGCAAGATAAATCTGGGATTGGACGTGTTGCGCCGCCGCGAGGATGGCTACCACGATATCGCCACGGTGATGTATCCGCTGCGCGGCCTTTACGATGTGCTGGAGGTGGAGCCTGCGGCTGCGGCCGGGGCGGAGCTTGTGACGCTCGGCATCGAGGTCGATTGTCCGCCCGAGAAGAATATATGTCTGAAGGCCTACGAACTGCTGCGCCATCGTTACGGCGTGGGCGGTGTACGCATAACGCTCGACAAGCGTGTCCCGTTCGGGGCAGGGCTGGGTGGCGGCTCGTCGGACGGTACGGCCGTGATCTTGGCGCTGAACGAGATGTTCTCGCTCGGTATGGACGAGGCGGCGCTTATCGAGGCGGCGGCCGAACTGGGCAGCGACACGCCTTTCTTCGTACGCAACACGCCTCAGCTGTGCGAGGGTCGCGGTGAGTGTATGACACCCGTGGAGGTAGATCTCGAAGGGTGGTGGATAGCCGTTGTTAAACCTGCGGAGAGCGTCTCCACACGTGAGGCGTACGCGGGTGTGACTCCGCATACTCCGGTGCGGCCGCTGGCCGAGCGTATAGCCGAGCCTGTGGAGCGGTGGCAGGGTAGTGTGGTGAACGACTTCGAAAAGTCGGTATTCGCTTCGCATCCGGCCATCGGGCGGGTCAAGCAGTCTCTTCTGGAGGCGGGGGCGGTCTATGCCTCGATGTCGGGAAGCGGCTCGGCCGTGTTCGGGCTCTTCGATGATGGCGACAAGGCCGAAGCCATGCGCGGCAAGACATCATTTATATATCGTCTTTAGCGTGGGGCGCAGGAAAGACAAATGGACGATCTTCTTTCGGGAAGGTCGTCCATGTCGTTTGTGTTTGGAGCCTTTACGGCATCTGTTATTTCTTTCGCTCGGGTTGTTATTTCTGTTGCTCCGGGGTCGGCAGGTCGATCTTGGCGATGCGCCGTTCGTGGCGGCCGCCCTCGAAACCCGTGCCGAGGAACTTGTCGACGATGGCGATGGCCTCGTCGTTCGAGATGAAGCGTGCCGGCAGTACGAGTATGTTGGCGTCGTTGTGCAGGCGCGTCAACTCGGCTATCTCGGGTATCCAGCACAGGCCCGCGCGGATGCCGCGGTGCTTGTTAAGCGTGATTGCCATACCCTCGCCCGAGCCGCATATTCCAATGCCTGCGGGCAGCTCGCCCGAAGCTACGGCCTCGGCCAGCGGATGTGCAAAATCGGGATAGTCGACGCTCTGCTCCGAGTCGGTGCCGAAATCTGTCACCTCGTACCCCTTCGACGAGAGGTATCCCACGAGAAACTCCTTGAGTTCGTAGCCCGCATGGTCGCAGGCAATGCCTATGCTTTTCATCTGTATGTTTTTTTTGCGGGCGGCGGCGCGAGAACCATAAATAAAACGCCCAACAGTCACAAAGATAGCAAATTTTCGCGGTTTTAACGCTCCGTATGCTGCTATTTGGCGGTGAATGGCTATTTTTGCGGCGATGAAGTCTCTGTTGGCCGTATTGGGTGTGGTGTCGCTGTCGCTGGGCGTGGCGGGAATATTCCTGCCGCTGCTGCCTACAACGCCATTCCTGCTTCTGGCGGCATGGGCCTTCGTGCGCTCGTCGCCGCGACTGTATGCGTGGCTCATCAATCACCCGCATCTGGGAGAGTATATCCGCAACTTCCGCGAGAACCGCGCCATACCGCTGCGCGTAAAGGTCGTATCGGTATCGCTCGTGTGGCTTACAATAGGGTTCTGCATCGTGGCCGTGGTCGGGCAGTGGTGGTGGGCGCAGGCCGCACTCGCGCTCCTCGCAGCGGCCATCACATGGCACATACTCTCATACGACACGCTCAAAAAATAGACGGGAACGAATCGCCTTCGTCCCCGTCTGTCTTGTTTTACGGTGCACTGTCTCTGAGCCTCTATTCCCGGTATGTCTGCTCTGCACCTCTATCCCAGAAAATGTTTCGATACCGAGATCAGGAATCCCAGAATCACGGCATTCATGAACATCACCGGAGCGTAGCGGTTACCCTTGCCCGCCGAGCAGAGCATGGCGGGGATGGTGATCATAAGCGCCACGGCCGAGCCGTCGGCCCACCACGGCAGGTAGGGCACGTCGCCGTAGAAGACGATGATGGCTGCGAACAGATAGGTGCACAAAGCCGCCAGACACCAGCGGAACGACACTCCCTTTGTGAACATGGGGATCATGTCCAGCAGCCCGGCCACAAGGCCCGTAACCAGCGCAAGCGTGATGTAGTTCATTGTCGCGGGGGTGTGGCTGTTGCGTTATTTTGCGGCGCGCTTGCGGTCGACCTCGTTCAGAAGGATCTTGCGCAGGCGTATGGCCTTGGGCGTAACCTCCACATATTCGTCGGCCTTGATATATTCGAGCGCCTCCTCCAGCGTGAAGACCTTGGGCGGTATGATGACGGCCTTGTCGTCCGAACCTGATGCTCGCATGTTGGTGAGCTGCTTGGCTTTGGTGACGTTGACGGTGATGTCGCCGACGCGGGTGCTCTCACCCACGACCTGACCGCAGTAGACCTCGTCCATGGGCGAGATGAAGAAGCGGCCGCGATCCTGCAGCTTGTCTATGGCGTATGCGTATGCCGTACCCGTCTCCGAGGCTATGAGCGAGCCGTTGGTGCGCATCTCGATGTCGCCCATCCACGGTTCGAAGTCCTTCAGACGGTGTGTCATGATGGCCTCTCCGGCTGTAGCGGTGAGCATGATCGACCGCAGGCCGATGATGCCGCGCGAGGGTATGAGGAAATCCATACGCGTGCGCTCGCCGTCCGACTGCATGTCGGTCATGTTGCCCTTGCGCTTGGTCACCATCTCGATGACCGTACCGGCATACTGGTCGGGGCAGTCGACCGTCATCTCCTCGACAGGCTCGCACTTCACGCCGTCGATCTCCTTGATTATGACCTTTGGCTGTCCGACCTGAAGCTCGTAACCCTCGCGGCGCATGGTCTCGATGAGCACCGAGAGGTGCAGCACGCCGCGGCCGTAGACGATGAATGAATCGGCATTCTGCCCGGGCTCGACACGCAGCGCGAGGTTCTTCTCCAGCTCGCGGTCCAGACGCTCCTTGATGTGGCGCGAGGTGACATATTTGCCGTCGCGGCCGAAGAAGGGTGAGTTGTTGATGGTGAAGAGCATCGACATGGTCGGCTCGTCGATGGCGATCGGGGGCAGCGGCTCGGGATTCTCGTAGTCGCAGATGGTGTCGCCGATCTCGAATCCCTCAATGCCGACGATGGCGCAGATCTCGCCGCACCCGACCTTGTCGACCTTGGCCTTGCCCAGACCCTCGAATACCATGAGGTCCTTGATGCGCTCCTTGATCATGGTCTTGCCGTCACGCTTTGCAAGCGTGACATTCTCGCCGGTATGGAGCTCTCCGCGCGTGATCTTGCCGATGGCGATACGTCCGACGTAGGGCGAATATTCGAGCGAGGTGATGAGCATCTGGGGCGTACCCTCGACCTCGGCCGGTGCCGGTATCTCGTCGATGATGGTGTCGAGCAGCGGGGTGATCGAGTCGGTCGGCTGGTTCCATACGTGCGACATCCAACCCTGCTTGGCCGAACCGTAGATGGTCTTGTAGTCGAGCTGGTCCTCCGTGGCGCCGAGCGAGAACATCAGGTCGAAGACCTGCTCGTTTACGGCCTCGGGACGGCAGTTGGGTTTGTCGACCTTGTTTATCACGACGATGGGCTTCTTGCCCAGAGAGAGGGCCTTCTGCAGCACGAACCGCGTCTGGGGCATGGTGCCCTCGAAGGCGTCAACCAGAAGCAGCACGCCGTCGCACATGTTGAGCACGCGCTCTACCTCGCCGCCGAAATCGGCGTGCCCCGGGGTGTCTATAATATTGATTTTGTAGTCCTTGTGCTTCACCGACACATTCTTCGAGAGGATCGTGATACCGCGTTCGCGTTCCAAATCGTTGTTGTCGAGGATCAGGTCGCCGGTGTTGTTGTCGGTACGCAACAGGTGTCCCGCCACGATCATTTTATCCACGAGCGTGGTCTTTCCGTGGTCTACGTGTGCTATGATAGCTATGTTGCGAAGTTTTTGCATAGTAATTGAAATTAACGCCGCAAAGTTAATAATTAATCATAAAAATGTGTTATTTTTGTTCTCCTATTCAATGGGCGGTTAATATGGATTACAGCATAAAAATCAAGGATAGCAGCGAGGTCATCGTCGGAAGCGTGGGCGAGCTGCTGCCGCGTCTGCTGCCCGACAAGCGGGTCGTGGTTGTATCCGACACCAACATCGACCGTCACTACCATACGCTCGTGAACCGTTACGAGCATGTGCTCATAGGTCTGGGCGAGGCGAGCAAGACGTTGGTCACGGCAGACGCAATATACAAGAAATTCATCTCGATGGGGGTCGACCGTTCGACCTTCGTGCTGGCCATCGGCGGCGGCATCGTCACCGACGTTGCGGGCTTCGTCGCCTCGACATATATGCGGGGCGTGGAGTTCGGTTTCGTCTCGACGTCGCTGCTCGGGCAGGTCGACGCCAGCGTCGGCGGCAAGAACGGCGTCAATGTCGACGGTTACAAGAATATGGTCGGTACATTCACGCAGCCGCGATTTGTCATCTGCGACGTGGGTATGCTGCGCACGCTGCCCGAACGTGAGGTGCGCACCGGCATGGCCGAGATAATCAAGGCGGGGATCATCGCCGATGAGGAGCTCTTCTCGAAGCTGGAGCTTACGCCGCTGGCGGAGCTGACGAAGAATCCCGATCTGTTGGCCGAGGTGGTCTATCGGGCGATCAAGGTGAAGGCCGACATCGTCGAGCGCGACGAACGCGAGCATGGCGACCGCCGCAAACTCAATCTCGGGCACACGCTGGCGCACGCCATCGAGAAGTCATCCTCGAAGATGAACCACGGCGAGGCTGTGGCCGTCGGGCTGTCGCTCATATCCGATGCCGCGGCGCGGCGCGGCCTGCTTTCGGCAGCCGACAAGGAGCGTATATGCTCATTGCTGCAGCGTACGGGCTTCGACCTGACGCCGCCCGTGGCGATGCGTGTGCTGCTGAAGGCCGTATCGAAGGACAAGAAGAGTGAGGGCGACGTGCTGAACGTCGTTTTCCCTACGGCAATCGGCGCCTGCGAGGTTGTCCCCATGCCGCTCGAGGAGTTCCGCGCAATGTTCGCGTGATACGGTATCGCAGAGATTGAAACCATGCGATCTGGAGACATCCGGGTCGCATGGTTTTTTCTGAGTGCGGTGCAGGGGACGCCTCAGTCGTTATTTCAAATGGTGTATCATTATTACGGGGTTGGAATCCTCGGTAATGTTGTCCATCACCCGTTGAAACTGTTCGTTTATTTCTGTTCCGTCTTTTGCATCGCCATTTTGCGCAAAACGTTCGGCCGCCAGCAGAACATGGCCGGCGCTGAGTATCGATACTATTTTGTCGGTCGTATTCTCCACGACAGCGGTGGTGGAGGTGCTGATGGGTACGTTTTCAACCTTTATCGAAGCACAATATGTCGCGTGTTGTTTCTGCTTGTCATATATCACTATTCCGGGTATGTTGGTCTTAAACAAGAGGTATCTGTCGGTCTCCATCATGTCGGTGATGCCGTATACGTGGTTATTCTCGAACAGAGTTTCGGTGAGTTGCTCCCCGTCCATGTTGTTTACGACATCGGTACAGTCGAATGTACCAAAATTCATCGTGTATTTTGGTGTCACCTTGTCTCCGACAATCTCGTAAATGTTATTGTCAAAACGCTGTGACAAGAGAACGTTCGTGGAACAGTTGCTTATTGTCGTCCCGTTCAGGCCGATGTTTGTCTTCTGCGGTGCCGTGAAGGGGTATATGACAGAAATGTTGCAGCCATCGGTAAGAGGCATCATGGCTACGTAATCTTTCGTGTTGCTGTATGTGTCGTGCAACGTCATATAGAGGGTGTTGTTGGATACGGTCATGTCGCAGACCAATTGCTCGCACGATTGTTCACCATCCCATTCGCCTTCGTAGGTGTAGAATTTGAGTTTCTCGGTCATGTCGTCATATATTATGAACCGACGGTTGGCGGGGTCTATGGTTGCGGTCGACATGCTTATATACTCTTGCGGGCCTCGTCCCTCGCGGCGTATGGTGCGAATGTGGTGTCCGTCGTATCCGAACAGGCATATCTGTTTACCGCGGCGGTCTGCTATGGCTATGAATTCGTCTGCAAACATTATCTTCGATATGTCGGCAATAACAGATTCGTCACCGGTCTCCAGTTCCACAATATCTGTGTGGCTGAAGTATTCTGATGCAGTTATGGGTTTTCTTGCGTCAATATCGATATTGATTATGGTAGAGGCTGCGTCTGGAGTTTTTGTGTTGTGACATGAGCTTATAAAAAAACAAGCTGTTATTATCAAGAGAATCTTCATAATGATTATCTGCATTTGTTTGTACAATTGGTAAATCCTCCGTGTTTAATGTCTATGTCGGTAATGACTGCTTTGCACGGTACATTGCCTATCCCGATACAGATGGTTTCTTTATATGATTTGCATTGTAGTGAAAATATAGCGTTTGTGTATGGTCTGTTGTAATTGCTTCTCTGACCTTTTGAACATCCCAGTCGTTCTCATTTTGGGTCAAAGCTTCTATGTTTTTGTCTAATAATTGACACATTTGCCTATCATATTTAAGAAAGCAAGTGATAGTAAGGACGGCAAACAATAATGTCGAAATGGAAATAATGTGAAGAGTTTTCTTGCTTGTGTTATTTTCGGAAAAATTTACAGTCTGCTTTTGATTTATATGGATATTCTTCTTCGTAAGAATTTGTCGTTTTCAGAGTTGTTGATGGAGTGCAATCAATAGGCCCAATAGCCTCGCATATTACTTGTTTAAACTCATTTACGGTGACAATATCGTAATCTCTATAACCGTCTGGCAGTGTTGCCTTTTTTCTTCGATTATGTTATGCTCCGTTCGAATTTCAACTTTTTAGTAGATGCTTCTGATCTTGTTAAGGCTTCTATATTTAATTTGATTAGTTCGGATGTGGTTCTATTGTGGAAAAATGCCGTATTAAAACAAATAAGACTTGTAGTTATCGCGTAAATCGATAATAAAAACTTAATTTTTGTTTTGGAGCTGGTTTAACAGTGTCGCCTGAATATTTCAGAATAAGTTATGGCGCCGCTTATTTTTGAAAAAGGGCTTTTGTTAACGACTATAAAATGCCGTCTACGGCAGGGCGATCTTGCAAATCGTCGAGTTCTTCATGTCAAAGGCGTAGATGTACTTGTCGTCGGCGCATATCGATCCGTAGGAGCCGTCGCCGAGTATGTACAGCGCTGTGGGCCTTATGCGTCTGCCAATGTCGAACGCGATGACCTTGTTGCAGTTGTATTTGCCGTTTATACGGTCGGGTACCGACATGTACATGCGGTCGCCGTGGACGCAGCAGTCGCGTATGACGGGTGTTATGCCGACGAAGCCCGAGGGGCTTGACGGCATGTAGTCGGGCCTGATATTCTGTTGAACAAGCGGTATGTCGTCATACGGTATGCGCTCCTCGAGTTGCAGAGACTTCCTGTCGTAGACCTCTATCTCGGGATAGAACTGCGATACGGCGATGATCCTGTCGCCGTGGATATATATGTAGCGGCCGTTCTTGATGGAGAGCATGGTGGGGTCGCCGTCACGGTCCACGGTGCCGAAGAGCGTGCATACCCCGTCCGAAAGTCGTACGAATGCGCTCTGCGCAACATTTATCGTGGGAAAGTATATGCACCCGTCCTGCATGGCGAAGTCTCCCGTCGGGGCATCCTTGTCGAGAGGCGTGCAACCGAGGTATTTGCCCTCCGCGGAGAAGAACTTTATCTTGCCCGACTGGTCGTACACGGCCACCGAATCATCACTTATGGCCATTAGCGTAGGCATGGCGAACTCGTTGTCGGCACGGCCCTTGGCGCCGATGTAGTTGCGGAAGCGGAGGTCATTGTCGAGGCGCAGCACGCGGTTGAGCGTGGCATCGAGGAAATATATGTCTCCGCTGCTCTCTTTTATCGACCACGGGCTGGAGAAGAAGGTCGTGTCGGATATGCGGTCGACCGTGGCGACGGTTTGCAGTTCGACGGGGACAAGCTCCACGGGTTTCCCGGTCCCGCAGGCGATGGCGGCGACGGCCGCCGCCACAATGATCAGGGTGCGCAGTTTCATGGCATGGGAATTTTCTCACGCCAATATAGTAAAATATGCCGAAATGTGCAAATATCGGTATGTTACGGACGCGCTACCGTGATCTCGAAACGGTCGCACGCTTCGTTACGCCATGCCATGTGGGCCGTGCGTTTGGATATGGCGAACAGGGGCGAGAAGGTGCTTACCGATATGGTCTTGCCGTCGGGCTTGAACTCGAGTATGCGCAGCCAGCAGTCTCCGCCGTTGCCGTTCCAGTCGCCGTCGCCGTTCTGTGAGTTGAACATCATCTGCGGGATGTCGCGTCCGTCGGCCGCCTTGTCCACCCGCAGCGCCGAGGTCGAGCGGTAGTCGGCCGTGCCCGCGGCGTCGAACTTGGGAGGCGCGCCCGTATGCCCGCACAGCACAAGGCAGATGTTCTTCGACGGGTATATGAGTTTGTCCCACACGGCCTGCGGCCAGTTGCGGGGCGAGAGTTTGTAACCCTCCTTCTCGATACGGCTGCCGTCGGTTGCGAGGAACGAGTGCGTGAGGATGATGACGCGATGGTTGCGGTAGGCCTCCGATTCGATGAGCTGCCGTGCCCACTCCAGCGTCTCGTCGCGCGGCGCGAACTCGAAGGCTATGACGAGCAGGTCGCCCCACGCCTTGTCGTGGAACTCGTAAGCGGCACTCTCCATGGTGTGTATGCCCTCATGGTTGGGGGCCGTGGCCACCAATGTCGCGGCAAAGGCCGAATTGCGTTCGGGGTAGATGTAGTCGGGCATCTGTGAATATCGGTGCTCGGCGGCGATGTATCCTATGTCGTGGTTGCCCTGACACAAGATGTAGGGCATCTTGCCGTCCAGACGCGCCAGAGCATCCGATACGGCCTGCCACTGCTGCCGTGAGGTGCGGTCGCCGTTGTTGGGGTTGGGTATGGCCGCGGCGATGAGTTTGTTGTTCTGCTCGACCATGTCGCCCGTGAAGAGTGCGGCGCGTATGTTCAGCCGCTCGGCGTTCTGCGCGATCCATGCCGTCTGCAGTTCGAACAGCGGCTGGTTGGCCGCAAACTTTACGTAGCTTTGCGGGTCGGGCACCATGATCATCGAAAAGGATTCTTTGTCGCCCAGTGAGGGATATACCGGTATCTGCGGCTCCCCGACCGGCGCCTGTGCCGAGACCGTCATGGCGGCCGTCAGCAGCAGGAGAATGGTTGCAAGGCGTTTCATCGTATGTGGTGTTTTAGGTAGTTTGCATTTTGTGGCAAGTGGGTGTCTTGTTTGCGGAGTGCATCCGGAGGCATGCTCTCAGAAGAGCGTGCTGTCGCCGCGGTCGGGCGTAAGGCCCATGTGGCGGTATGCGAGTTCCGTGGCCTCGCGGCCGCGCGGGGTGCGTTTGATGAAGCCCTCCTTTATGAGGAAGGGTTCGTAGACATCCTCTATAGTCCCGGCCTCCTCGCCCACGGCCGTGGCTATGGTATTCAGACCCACGGGGCCACCCTTGAACTTCTCGATTATGGTGCTCAGGATGCGGTTGTCCATGCGGTCCAGACCGCGCGAGTCGATATTGAGGGCCGTGAGGGCCACGCGTGTGATGCCGAGGTCGATATGTCCCTCGCCCTTGACCATGGCGAAGTCGCGCACGCGGCGCAGCAGGGCGTTGGCTATACGCGGCGTGCCGCGCGAGCGCAGCGCCACCTCCATGGCGGCCTCGTCGTCGATCGAGATGTCGAGTATGCGTGCCGAGCGCTTGACTATGCGTGCCAATACGGGGGCGTCGTAATACTCCAGATGGCACTGTATGCCGAAGCGCGCCCGCAGGGGCGATGTGAGCAGGCCGCTGCGTGTGGTGGCGCCGACAAGGGTGAAGGGTGCCAGCTCGATCTGTATCGAGCGGGCCGAAGGCCCCTTGTCAAGGACAATGTCGATCTTGTAGTCCTCCATGGCCGAGTATAGGTACTCCTCGACGATGGGGCTCAGGCGGTGTATCTCGTCGATGAAGAGCACGTCGCCCGGGTTGAGGTTCGTGAGCAGGCCGGCCAGATCGCCCGGCTTGTCGAGTACGGGACCCGAGGTGACCTTGAGCTGCGCCCCCATCTCGTGCGCGATGATGTTGGCGAGGGTGGTCTTGCCCAGACCCGGGGGGCCGTGCAGCAGCACATGGTCGAGCGACTCGCCGCGCATGAGTGCCGCCTTGATGAAGACCTTCAGGTTGTCGACGATCTTGTCCTGTCCGGAGAATGCCTCCAGATCCTGTGGACGGATGCGGTTCTCGAACTCCAGATCGCTCTCTATGTTTCGCATGTTTCTGTCAGTGCCCATGATGCCTTTTGCGGTAGGGTGTCCATCGGTTGCCGACTATGGCTGTCGTCGTTTCCCGCGGTGGACGGGTACAAATATAGTGAAAGCCGAGGGCAAAGGCAAATCGAAAACGCAGTTTTCGGATTTGACTTTGCCGAGGCGCCTCCTATATTCCGGAAATATAGTGAAAGCCGAGAGCGAAGGCGGATCGGGACGCAGTTTTCGGAGTTGGCTTTGCCGAGGCGCTTGTTGTATTCTGGGAATATTGTGAAAGTCGAGTGTAAAGGCGGATCGGGATCCGGTTTTCGGGGTTGGCCATGCAGAGCCGACTGCTGTCTGCGCAATGATTCGTCTCATGCCGTGATGTTTTGTCTGTCGGGTAGAGATCTTGTGGATGTGAATATGTGGCCGCAGGTATTGTCACGGTGGCTATGCGGAGAATAAAATATGCCGAAAAGAGATATTTTCCACTCTTTTTTTGTTATCGGTAAGGATAATTTCGCTATCTTTGAAAAATTAAAGGTTATGCTCGCCTTTGCAGGTCGGAGGCGTCGACGGCAGCGTGGTGGCTGCGTCTGCGGCGCGGCATCGCAGCGAAGGATGGATGTGTCGGGGAAAGGGGTACTTCGGCGCGCGCAAAGCAACCGCTATCATGGCAGACGTATGTGTCTGTCGTGTGTTGTCGGGGGTTGTTTTGTGACGGGCGCGGCGCGGGCACGGAGAATGCGTAGGGGTATAAAAAAGAGGGCCTGAAGCCCTCCGACGTGTAGCCTCGAAAGGATTCGAACCTTCATCGTAAGAACCGGAATCTTAAATTCTATCCATTGAACTACGAGGCCGCAGGTGCAAAGATGCGAAAAAAAAATTTATATGACAAATAAAAATGAAAATTGGGAGCGCTTGGAGAGCGTGATACGTTGGGCGAACATGACCATAAACTATTTCGGGCGTTACATCGGTTTGTCGCGTTCGGAGAACCTCTACCAGATCAAGGCCGGCAAAAACGGGATATCGCAGAATCTGGCCCGCCGCATAGCGGACAAGTTTCCCGAAATAAGCGTCGGATGGCTGCTTACGGGTGAGGGCGAGATGCTGGTCAGCGCCGTGTCGTCGGGGCAGATCCCTTTTTTCGATGTCGATGTGCAGGGCCGTTCTCTGCTGCGGCTCGAGGAGCTGGAGCCGGAGTGCGGAATGGTGGTTCCCGTGATAGAGGATTGCGACTGCGCCATGCGCTGCTACGATACGGCCATGAGCGGTGAAATAATGCCGGGAACGATCGTATTCCTGAAAAAAATAGCTGTCGAGGCGATTATTCCCGGCGGTACTTATGTCATCGGAAGTCAAAATTATATACTTTTGCGTAAGGTACATCCCGCGGCCGAAGCCGGGGAGCGCGTACTGACGCTCAAGGCGGCAAACGCGGGATACGACAGTGTCCGCATAGCGGTCGACGATGTGGAGTGTGTCTACCGTGTTGTGGCGCAGTTGCGTCTGTGTTGAGGTTCACCGTAGTCGGAGGCTCCTATGACGGATGCAGGGCGTAAATAGCGCCGGCCGTATAGGCACGGACGGACAGTACGTGTGGGCGAGAAAAAGGGGCGGAAGTAGGAGCGGAGAGGAAGAGAGTAAGAGCGTAAGACGAGGAATAAGGTAAGAGTAAGAGGAGAAGTAAATACGGAACGGAGAAGAGAGAAACGGAGAAATAAAAGGAATCTCTTGCCGGCGGCCGGATGAGCCGGATGAAATGGAAAAAATGTTTGAAAACATAAAAGTTGCAGGTTATGATGACTATAAAAACTAAGGAGAGCGCATCGTTGCTGCTGGCGTTGGTGGCTACGATCATCGTGGCGGCGGTGATGGCGTGGTGCGGCATTGTATGGTGGATGGTCGTATGCGTGGCGGTTGTGGTGTTCGCCCTGTTGGCCCTCTTCTCGCTCTATACGATACGGTCGTATGTGGCCTACAAGCTCAAACCCATATATTCGATCGTCTTCTCGCGCGACGTGCACACCACCGAGATAGCCGACGAACTCAAGGATAAACACGTGGAGAAGATCTCGGAGGAGCTCACGGCATGGGCCGACGACAACGACAAGGAGATCGCCCGCCTGAAGCAGACGGAGAAGTTCCGCAAACAGTATCTGGGTAACGTTGCGCACGAGCTGAAGACCCCGATATTCAATATTCAGGGCTATATCTCGACGCTGCTGGACGGCGGCCTCGAGGATGAACTCATCAACCGCAAGTATCTGGAGCGCGCCGAGAAGAGTATCGACCGCCTGATAAACATAGTGAACGATCTGGATACGATCTCGAAGCTCGAGAGCGACATGAACCGCCTGAAGAACGACAAGTTCGATATCGTGGCTCTGGCCAAGGAGATAGCCGACCAGCTGGAGATCGAGGCGTCGAAACGCAAGATCCGCATCTCGGTCAAGGGTGCCGACTACCTGCCTTCGCCCTTCTGGGTGACGGCCGACAAACACTACATAGGTCAGGTGCTGGTGAACCTTATCATCAACTCTATACACTACGGCAAGGAGGGTGGTACCACGCGCATCAAGTTCCGCGACATGATGGACAAGATTCTGGTCGAGGTTGAGGATACGGGTGTGGGTATCAGCAAGGAGGACATACCCCGCATCTTCGAGCGTTTCTACCGTGTGGACAAGGGCCGCTCGCGCGAGCAGGGCGGTACGGGTCTGGGTCTGGCCATCGTCAAACACATAATCGAGGCGCACGGCGAGCGCATCAACGTGCGCAGCGAGCTGGGCGTAGGTACAACATTCGCCTTCACACTCAAGAAGGCGCCCTCGCCTGCGGAGAAGTGACGCAGACGGCAGAAAGATACTAACCCGACAGCCGACAGATGCTTAACGACCTGTTTTATATCGTGTGGGATTTCGATCCGGTGATGTTCTCCATCGGCTCGGTAGACATACGTTACTACGGCCTCACGTGGGCCTTGACAATACTTCTGGGAGAGAGGTTCTTCTCATACTTTGCCCGGCGTGAGGGCTTCGGCCCGCAGATCGTCGAGACGGGATTCATCTGGATCACCCTCGGCGCCATCCTCGGCGCCCGCATCGGCCACTGTCTCTTTTACGAGTTCAGTTACTACATAGCCAAACCGTGGGCCATCATCACCGAGATACGCAACGGCGGCATGGCCAGCCACGGCGCCGCCATCGGTATGTTGATCGGCATGTGGATCACGGCGCGCAAGTGCCGTATGCCGTACGTGTGGTGGCTCGACCGCATCATGATCCCCGTATCGATAGGAGGAGCGTTGGTGCGTCTGGGAAACCTCTGCAATTCGGAGATCGTGGGGGCGGCGACCGACCTGCCGTGGGGATTCAAGTTCGTGCGTCTCTATCCCGGCATGCCCGTGGAGCAGATCCCCGTGCTGCATCCCGCGCAGTTGTATGAGGCGTTGTGCTACGTTGCAACCTTCGCGGTGCTGTTGTGGCTCTACCGCCGCCGCGACGTGGGACGCCGTCATGCCGGCATGATATTCGGTGTGGGATTGATCGGTATCTTCCTGACACGATTCCTGATCGAGTTCATCAAGGCCGATCAGGAGGCTTTCGAGCAGGGTATGGCCCTCAATATGGGTCAGCTGCTCAGCATACCCTTCATACTGGCAGGGGTATGGATGATATGGCGCAGCCGTCAGGGGGCCTTCCCCGTGGCGGTGCCTCCGACGGCGAAGGGCCGCACGGTGCATGGTACGACATCCGCGGCGGTGGAGTCCGGCATGGATGGTACGGGAGACCATGCCGCGGCAAGAAAGAAAAAAAGCAAGAGAAAATGGTAGAAGAGGTTAACAAGATCATCTATAACATGCTCATCGGCGGCAAGGGAGTGCTGCTGCCGGGTGTGGGTACGCTGTATATCGAGCGTCAGGGTGCCAAACGCATATCCAAGGATAGGCTTCTGAGCCCGCGCAATGCGGTGAACTTCTCCTCGCAGGCCGAGGGCCGTTCGATCGTAGACGAGATCGTCGCCATTGCGGGCTGCGGCGAGGAGCAGGCACGCGACATATATGACCGCTGGCTTGCCAAGACGCGCGAGGGCAAGCGTATAACCATCGGCGGCGTCGGCGTATTGAACGACAAGAGTTTCTCGCCCGAGGCGGGATTCAATGCCGCGATCAACCCGGGCGGTGTCAAGACGCTGGTCGTGCGTCGGCACTCGAACGTATGGCTCTATGCCGTGAGCGGCGTATGTGTAGCCGTGGCCCTGTGCGTCGGGGCATATATGATGTGGGGTGAGAAGCTCTTCGGCGGCGTCAGCGTCGTCGGCAGCGACGCGCAGACGGAGATGACGGTACAAGTGACTGCGGATTCTACTTCGGCGGTACAGGGTGTTGCAGGCGATTCGCTGGCTATGGCGGATGCCATATCTTCGGAGACTGCGGAGACTGCAACCCAAACGGCATCAACTGCCTCGACGGCAGCGTCGGAATCGACCGCTGTGGTGTCGGGCGGTTCGGCCGCGGCGACTGATTCATCTGCGGTAAATACGGCTGCGGCGAAGACGGCATACAGGTTCTGGGTCGTAGCGGGTGTCTTCTCGACGGAGCAGAACGCTACGCGGGCCTTGGAGATGGCCGAAAAGAACATAAAGGATATGGATGGCCGCATCGTCCCTTTCAAGGGGAAGTTTATCGCGGCGCTGTTCGGCAGCGACAGCCGTGCCGACTGCAACGCTTTCGCCCGATCGTATAAGGACATATATCCCGATCTGTGGATATACGAGGTCAAATGAGGCTCGCCGATTCGCTCATACGTATCATAGACAAGTTTTACGTGCGGCCGCTGACGCGTATCGTCTCGCGCCGCATGTTCCGTTATGCTGTCTGCGGCGGCGCCAACATGGTGCTCGATCTGATGTGGTATTTCCTCATATACCACTTCGTCGTGGCCGAGCGTTACATCGACCTCGGCGTGGTGGTCGTGTCGCCCCACGTGGCGGCGCTGGTCGTGGTCTTCCCGATTACATTCTTTACGGGCTTCTGGCTCAACCGTAACGTGGCATTCTGCGTGACGGATGCACGGGCGTCGGGACAGGTTGTGCGATATGCCATCTCGGTTGCTGGGTCGCTGTTGCTGAACTATGTGTGCATAAAGCTCTTCGTCGAGGTGTGCGGCGTATGGCCCACACCCGCCAAGGCGCTCACGACGGCCGTGTGCGTCATATACAGCTATCTTGCGGGGCGCTACTTCACCTTTGTCGACCGCAAGCGGTAACGTGGCGGGGCTTGCCGGACATGATATGAATATCATCCGGAATAATATCCATACAAATAAGAAAAGCGACGCCGATCCCTATGTGGGGATCGGCGTCAGTCCTTCTCGCTGATTGTTGAATCGTATTATCTGAAAGTGAATATCACGCCTGCCGTGACCCAACAGTCGGGCATGCGCAATCCGCCGTAGTCATAGTAGCGGGTGGAGGTAATGTTCGTGGCGTCGACATATATGCGCATCTTCCATACGTCGTATGCCGCGCGGGCATCGAGCAGGAAGTAGGGCGAATAGGAGTGTAAGGCTCCGTCGCGGCCCGCGTATGAGCCGATACGGTCGTAGAGGGTCCCCGTCAGAGAGAGCGTCAGCCGCCGTGCCGGCGCCGTGTCTATCCGCAGGGAGAGTTTGTTGCGCATATAGTCCAACGCATACTTCGAGATCATGCCCTTGCTGTCGGAGTCCTGATGTATGTATCCGTATCCGATCGAGGCGCGGCGCATCCATCCCGAGGTGACGTATGCGAGCGACAGCTCGGCACCGAGGGTGTTCATGCGCGTAATCTGCATCGACTGCCAGTCGTCCTCGATGTTCTGCTTGACCCAGTCGATGACGTTGCGGCCGCGGCGGTAGTAGGTGTACAGTCCCGCCTGCCACCCCTCACGCTCGTACTGTGCCGCCAAGTGGTATGTCAGGGCGTGTTCGGGCTTGAGGTTGCGGTCGCTGCGGTACCCTGCGGCCGTATAATAGAGGTCGGTGTACGTAGGCAGGCGCATCGACTCCACCACGCCCGCATCGAAACTCCAGTATCGCCCCGCCGTATAGCCTGCGCCTATGTTCCACAGGGCGTCCGTCCCGTAGTCAGAACGGCTGACACCGGCGGCTCCCGTGAGCGAGAGGCGTCGCCACCGTTTCTCGTGCCGCAGCGTGGCGTTCACGGTAGTGCGCCCCTTGCTGTGGTTGTACTCTATGCCGCGGATACGCTTCGGGGCACACTCATCTCCCAGTACGGTACTGAGGATGTAGTTGTAGGCCATATCTATGCCGACCGATGTCTCGCCCGCAATCCAGCTGTATGCGGCAGCGGCCTCGGCACCGATGTTGTCGGTGATGTGGTAGTTGAATGGGACCTTCGAGGCGTCTCCACGGATCAACTCGAAACGGTCGGTGTTCATGCGGTAGCTGACGTTTGCCGTGAGCCGCAGCCGCTCGCCCTGCCGCAGCCACCGCAGCGACGCCAGCGCCGTGGAGGTCTGTTCGAACTGGTCGGGGTAGGAGAGCGAGTAGAAGCCGTTGGCACCGAAGGCGCGGTTCTGGTATCCGACCTGCATGTCGAAGAGCCCTGCCCGCGGCGACGAATAACTCAGACGCGCATAACCGTTGTAGTTCATGAAGTCGGTGTTGTGCGTATATCCGCCGCTGTGGCGTGCCGATCCCGTCACCAGAAGCGACAGCCGGTCTGTAGTGTAGCCGCCCGCAAGCGAACCGTAGTAGTAGCCGTATGCGCCGCCCGTGGCCTCGACGCTCACGTAGCGCGGGTAGAGCGGGGCGGTGCGTATATCTACCGCACCGGCGTAGGCCCCCACGCCCGAAACGCCGTCGATGACGTTTATGGACGATACGGCATTGATGTCGATGGGAAGTGAATGTGACTGGTGTCCGGTTCTGGCATCGGTGAAGTTGATGCCGTTGAGAGAGACCATTGTCTGGTCGAATGAACCTCCACGGATTGAGATGTCGGTTTGAATCCCCTTACCGCCGCGTTCGCGTACGTCGACGGCAGGCGAGAGGCGCAGCGCAGACTCGATGGTCTGCAGGGGCGCGACGCTCTCCGTCGAGCGTTTGAAGACGGGCGTCTGCGACGTGATGCTGCGCGAGGAGGTCGTTTGCCGCCCCGCGACGCTCACCCTCTCCATCTCCACAGAGCGGTAGACGGTTGTGGTATCGGCACCCCTGTCTTGGGCCCCGGCCGTCGCAGATGAGATGATCGACATGCCAACCGAGAGGACTCCGATGTTGACGCAGCGGCCGAGCGAGGCAAATATGCCGTAGGCTTTGCGGCTCCAGCGTCGGAAACAGGAAGTTTCCTGTCGTGCTGTCTTTTTCTTCATGTGTTTGGTTTGATTGTTTGGTTATTGCTGAGGAGGATCAGCGAGCCTCCTCCTTCAGTTTCTGCAGTTCGTACATGCGGTCGCGGTAGCGCGCCGCAGCGAGAAAGTCGAGCGACTTGGCCGCACGCTCCATATCCTCGCGTGCCTTGGCTATGAGCGAGTCGAGGTCCCCGGCATTGTACGCCGTCTCGACATCGGCCGCGATCATGCGGTTCTGTTCGGCAGCGGGATAGAGTACCGTATTTGCGGCCGCAGCCTGCTCCTGATGCTGCTGCGCCAGAAGAAGGTTCTGGCCCGAGCCGCTCTTCTGTGCCTGCCGCGGCAGCATCCCGTGTTCGATATTGTATCGCACCTGCTTCTCGCGGCGGCGGTTGCTCTGCTCGATGGCCGCAACCATCGAATCGGTACAGTGGTCGGCATATAGTATGACGTGTCCGTTCGAGTGGCGGGCCGCACGTCCTGCAATCTGGGTGATGGAGCGCACGTTGCGGAGGAATCCCTCCTTGTCGGCATCGAGAATGGCCACAAGCCCCACCTCCGGCAGGTCGAGACCCTCACGCAGAAGGTTCACGCCCACCAGTACGTCGAACATGCCGGCACGCAGATCCTCGAGTATCTGTACGCGTTCGAGCGTGTCGACATCCGAGTGTATGTATCTGTTGCGTATGCCCACGCGGTCGAAATATTTCGACAGCTCCTCGGCCATGCGTTTGGTGATGGTGGTGATGAGGATCTTGTCCTCGACCTTGACGCGCTTGTCTATCTCCTCTATCAGGTCGTCTATCTGGTTGAGCGTCACACGCACCTCCAGCGGCGGGTCAACGAGTCCCGTGGGGCGTATGAGCTGCTCGACAACCACGCCCTCGCTCTTGACGAGTTCGTAGTCGGCGGGTGTGGCGCTGACATATATCGTTGTGCCCATCAGCTGCTCGAACTCCTCGAAACGCAGCGGACGGTTGTCCTTGGCGGCGGGCAGGCGGAAGCCGTACTCGACGAGGTTCTCCTTGCGGGCGCGGTCGCCGCCGTACATGGCGTGTACCTGCGGCAGGGTGACATGGCTCTCGTCTATGACCATGAGGTAATCCTTGGGGAAGTAGTCCAGCAGGCAGAAGGGTCGTGTCCCCTCGGGGCGGCCGTCGAAGTAGCGGGAGTAGTTCTCGATACCCGGGCAGTAGCCCAGTTCCTTGATCATCTCGAGGTCGTACTCCACGCGCTGCTTTATGCGCTGCGCCTCGACCATGCGGCCCTGACTCTCGAAGAACTCGATCTGCTTGCCCAGATCGAGATATATCTGCTGCACCGCCGAGTTGATATGCTCCTTCGTCGTGACGAAGAGGTTGGCGGGGAATATGGTCACCTCGTCCAGCGTCTCGAAGCGTTGGCCGCTCACGGGGTCGATGGTCTGTATCGACTCGATCTCGTTGTCGAAGAAGGTGACGCGGTAGCAGTTGTCCCCGAAGGCGGGCATGATGTCGAAGGTGTCGCCCTTGACACGGAACGTCGCGGGCGCCATGTCGGTCTCGGTGCGTGTGTAGAGCGCCTCCACCAAGCGGTACATGAAGTGCTTGTAGTTGACCACGTCGCCCGTGCGTATCTTGATCGAGGTGGCGTGGAAGTCGTTCGGGTTGCCGATGCCGTAGAGGCACGATACGCTCGATACGACGATCACGTCGCGCCGGCCCGACAGAAGCGTGGACGTGGCGTGCAGACGCAGCTTGTCCAGCTCGTCGTTTATGGCCAGATCCTTCTCGATATATGTGTCCGTGGAGGGGAGGTAGGCCTCGGGCTGGTAGTAGTCGTAATACGAGACGAAATACTCGACGGCATTCTCCGGAAAGAAGTTCTTGAATTCGCCGTAGAGCTGTGCCGCGAGGGTCTTGTTATGGCTCAGAACAAGGGTCGGGCGGTTGAAGTGCGCCACCACGTTGGCTATGGTGAAGGTCTTGCCCGAGCCCGTCACGCCGAGCAGCGTGTTGTGTCGCGCGCCGCTCTCGATCGACTCGATGAGCTGTGCGATTGCTTCGGGCTGGTCGCCCGTGGGCGCATAATCCGACACAAGTTTAAAATCCATGCCGCAAAGGTAACGAAAAAATCTTTACGCAATGACAAAGGCAGGGTTCAGAGACCCTGCCTTTTTACCGATACCGGCATGCGGTGCCGGAGATTAAAGTACGGCATCCAGCTCCTTGTAGAAGTCGGGCCCCTCGCCGCTGAAGATCTTGTGTATGCGCCCCTCGGGGTTGATGATGATCTTGGTGGGGTAGCCCTGTACGCCGTAGAGTACCGTCGCATTCTTGTCGAGCGGGGCGTCGTCGGGATTGTAAACGTGTATCCACGGCATCTGGTGCTTCTCAAGCCCCGCCTTCCACGTCTCGGGCGAGTCGAAGCAGTCGATGCTGACGAAAGTGCAGCTCTTGCGGTACTTCTCCTCGTATTTCTTCATGTCGGGAATACCCTTGACGCACCATACGCACCACGTGCCCCAGAAATCGAGCACCACCCACTTGCCGCGCAGCGAGCTCAGCGTGACGGGCTTGCCGTCGGGGTCGTTGAGCGTGAAGTCGGGAGCCTCCGCCCCGGGAACGATAGCCTCGGTGGCCTTCTGTGTGGCGATGCGTCTGTCGGAACTTTGCTTGGCTGCGTTGATCAGAGGTGCAAAATGTGAATTGTGAAGGTCTTCATCCAGAGCATCGTAGAGAGCCGGCACCGAGTCCAGCGGTACGTTGCGCAGGAGCAGCGCCGCCGTGGGGTTGTCGGCATTGCGGCGTATCCATGCCGCGGTGAGAATGCGGCGGACGGTCGACAATGAGTCATACGTGGCAAAGTACTCCTTGTTCTGCGGGTCGCCGTTCAGAAGTTGAACCATGCTGTCGATACTCATATCCGTACTGCGCACAGTCTTGAGGTAGTCGGTCATGCCGTCGGCCGCGGCCGTGCCGGAGGCCGTATATATGTATCCGTCGCCGTAGGATTTGAATTTTACGGTTACATGGTCCCCGGGCTCGACGGTCAGACGTATGAACATCTGCGGCATCGAGGCGGGAGATATGACATAGAGCGACGGCAGCGAATCGGGCGTGATGACCGCCTTGCCGTTCTCGAGGGTCACGAGCTGCTTCTTTATGCGGGGGTCGTTGTCGTTGGGGACAGGGTAGTCCTTCAGATACATGTGCGCTACGGTAAGTTCGGTCTCGTCAAAACCGCTTATCTTGACCGTTATGCCGGGCTTGGAGCAGGCGGCGGAAAAGAGCACCGCGGCACAGAGCAAGAGTTTTTTCATCGTTTGGAATATGGTTATTATTGTTATGTTTCGGTAAAGATATAAAAAATAGCGATAAACCAATCATGTGTCTCTCTTTTTATATCGGGCCGCGGCCGTTGTGCGGTTTGCCGGAGTGCGTCTGCGTATCGTGTCGGCGCAATATCAATATGTGGGGATACGGTTGCCGAATCTCGCCGATTATTGTTAACTTTGCCTGCTAAAAAGTATGCTTCGGAAATGATCGACCGCGCCACTGTGGACCGCATATATGCCGCCGCCAATATCGTTGACATCATCGGCGACTACGTCACGCTCAAGAAGAAGGGCGTGAACTATCAGGCATGCTGTCCATTCCATCAGGAGAAGACGCCGTCGTTCATCGTATCGCCCTCGAAGGGCGTGTTCAAGTGTTTCGGCTGCGGCAAGGGCGGCAATGCCGTCACCTTCATCATGGAGCACGAGGGGGTCAGTTACCCCGAGGCGCTGCGCATGGTGGCCAAACGCTACGGCATCGAGGTCGAGGAGCACGCCATGACCGAGGAGGATGTGCGCCGCAACAACGACCGCGAGAGCATGTTCGCGCTGAACGGCTGGGCGGCCGACTATATGGCCAAATACCTTACGGGCACTTCCGAGGGGCGCAGCGTGGGGTTGAGTTACTTCTCTCAGAAGCGCGGCTTTACGGATGCGACGATCCGCAAGTTCGGGCTCGGTTTCTGCTCGGCAAAGGGCAACGACCTGACGCAGGCGGCTCTGGCGGCGGGATACAAGGAGGAGTTCCTTCTCTCGACGGGACTCTCGCTCAAGCGCGAGAGCGACGGCCGTGTCTATGACCGTTTCCGCGACCGTGTGATCTTTCCCGTACACAACATCTCGGGCCGCGTTGTGGCCTTCGGCGGCCGCACGCTGCGTACCGACAAGTCGGTGGCCAAGTACCAGAATTCGCCCGAAAGCGAGATATACAGCAAGAAACGCGAGCTCTACGGTCTCTATTTTGCGAAGAAGGCCATACAGCAGCAGGACTATGCCATCATGGTCGAGGGCTACACCGACGTCATATCGATGCATCAGGCGGGTGTGGAGAATGTCGTGGCCTCGTCGGGCACGTCGCTCACGACCGAGCAGATACAGCTCCTGCACCGCTTCACGCGCAACATAACGGTCATCTACGACGGCGACTCGGCCGGCATACACGCCTCGCTGCGAGGCATAGACATGATCCTGCACGAGGGTATGAACGTGCGTGTGGTTCTGCTGCCGCCGGAGCATGACCCCGATTCGTTTGCCCGCACGCATACGGCCGACGAGGTGCACGCATATATCCATGAGAACGAGGAGGATTTCCTCTCGTTCAAGGCCAAGCTGATGCTTCGCGAGGCGGGCAACGATCCCATCAAGCGCTCGGAGATGATCAGCGACATGGTGCGGTCGATCGTGCAGATACCCGATTCGATCCAGCGTTCGGTCTATATCAAGGAGTGCGCCCGCACGATGGATATAGACGAGAATGTCCTTATAGCTGAGGTTGCGCGCAAGCGAGCCATGCGTTCGGGTGACAGCGAGGCGGCGGAGTTCGTACGGCGGCAGCAGCGGTTAGCGCGCGAGGAGCAGAAGGCCTTGCCGGCGACGGAGCCCGACCTGACGAAGGGTGGTTCGGCAGGCAGCAGCGAGGAGGCTTTGGAGCGCGAGCTGGTGAAGTATCTGCTCAAGTCGGGACACAAGAATTTCGAGGTGATGGAGGGGCGCAACGTCGTGCAGATAAATATCGCCGAGGAGATCCTGCAGAGTCTCGAGGCCGACAGCATAACCTTCTCGAATCCCGTCTACGAGCGTATCCTTGAGACCTACCGCGAGAAGTGGCGCGAGCTGGGTACGGGAGTGGAGGTGCCGGCACAGGTCTTTGTCAACCATCCCGATCCGGAGGTGTGCAACGCCGCCGTCGACATACTCACCTCGGACGACAACTACGTCCCGAGCGAGATATGGCGTCGCAAGGACGTGCATGTCGAGAGTGAGAGCGAGATCATGTCGGTGGGTGTACCCAAGGCCATCATGCTGTACCGCTCGAAGGTGGTCGAACGCATGATAAACGCCGTGCGCGAGCGGCTCAAGGATGAGAACCTCGACGACGAGGAGCTTTCGGAGTGCATGAAGCAGCTCTCGAAACTCAATCAGGTGAAGCTGGCGCTCTCGAAGCAGAGCCAGCGTCTGATTCTCTGAGGCCTGCGAGTCGGAATATCGGCCGTGGAGGCGGAGACGGGGCGATTTATGATGTGTATGTGCAGGAGTCAAAAAAGGACAGGAGCCGGATCGTACACGCATCGCTGCGCATACCGTGTGCAAACAGAAAATAAACAGAAAGATGTGTAAAACATATCAAAGATAAAAGAATTAGTTACCTTTATCCGGTCCTGCCCGTCGCATGTAAGGGCAAAAACGATGCCATGCGGGGGCCCGCCGCGCGGCAAAGACCGGTGAAGGGCATATATGGAGATGTAAGATGACGGATTTCAAGAATATAAACATACGCAACAAGCGTGCGACCTTCGACTACGAGATACTCGAGGAGTATGTCGCGGGTGTTGTGCTGGTCGGTACCGAGATCAAATCGATACGTCTGGGCAAGGCGTCGCTTACCGAGAGTTACTGTTACTTCGACAAGGGGGAGCTGTGGCTGCGCGGCATGAACGTCGCCGAATATGGCTGGGGCACGTGCAACAACCATGCGCCGCGCCGTGACCGCAAGCTGCTGTTGCAGCGCAAGGAGCTCAACAAGCTGCAGCGGGCGTTGCAGGATCGTGGCCTGACGATCGTGGCGCTGCGTCTGTTCCTCTCGGAGAAGGGTCTCGCCAAGGTGGTCATAGGTCTGGCGCGCGGCCGCAAGTCGTACGACAAACGCGAGTATATCAAGGCCAACGACGCCAAGCGCGAGATGGACAAGGCGATGAAACGTTTCAAATAACGGTGTGGGGATGGCTGTGCGTCGTATCATATTGTTTGCTTTGGGGACGTTGCTTGTATTGGCGGCGTGCGCGGCCGTGATATTCGGTGCGGTGAAGGATTCGGACCCCGAAAAGGAGACCTTCACGCTGTGGCAGCTGCCGTCGGTGGCCGACGATCACGGTAATTCGTACGTCATACGCACACCCCACGGGCGTGTCGTTGCCATCGACGGCGGCAAGGGCGCCGAGACCGATTACCTGCGCGGCTTTCTGGCGGCGCTGGGCGACGAGGTCGATGTGTGGATCGTTACCCACCCGCATTACGACCATGTGGAGGCCATGACGAACCTGTTGCGGCGGCCGATGGACCTGCGTGTACACGAGGTGCGCGAGTCGCGCTTCACGCCCGGGATGATCGCCTCGGAGCCCGAATACAGCCGTTGGGCCGAGGAGTATTATGCTGCGCTGGATGCCGCGCAGGGGGTCAAGGTGACGGAGTGCCATACGGGTGACGAGTTCACGGTCGATGGCGTGCATTTCAAGATCCTCTCGGAAATAAATCCCGAGATCGGGGTCAACGTCTACAACAATTCGAGTATGGCTTTCCGCGTGTGGAACGACGCAAAGTCGGTTGTCTTTCTGGGTGATTTGGGCATCGAGGGCGGCGACAAACTGCTCGATTCGCCCATGCGCGAGTATCTGGATTGCGATTACCTGCAGCTGGCGCACCACGGACAGCAGGGATGCAGCGAGCGTTTCTACCGCACGGTGAATTTCCGCGCCTGCCTGTGGCCTACGCCCTCGTGGCTCTACAACAACGATCTGGGCAAGGGCGAGAATACGGCGCACTACACGACCTTCGAGACGCGCCGCTGGATGGAGGATAAGGGCGTTGATGAGCACTATGTCGCCTGTTACGGCCTCTGCTGTATAGAGTAGCGGAGGTGGGGAAGCGTATTTTCGATATATGGCGTTCCGCGGATGAAGATATTTCTCGGAAGGAATACGTTTCTCGAATGGAAAGGAGAGAATGAAAATGGAAAAATTGACATACCGAAAGAGTATAGGAGATAGTATAAAGGCCGTCTTTTTCGATATAGACGGCACGTTGGTGAGTTTCGAGACCCACGCGGTGCCCGAGTCGGCGCGGCGTGCGATCGAGCGGCTGCGCGAGCGCGGCATCAAGGTCTTCATCTCGACGGGGCGTCTGCTGCGCCATACGGAGGTCGTGCGCGACATAGAGGTCGACGGGTATGTCACCGTCAACGGCAGTTATTGCGTCACGCGTGACGGTAAGACCATATTCGAACGCTCGTTCCCGCATGAGACCGTCGAGCGGATATTCCGCCTGATGGAGGAGATCGGGTTTCAGGCGGCCTTCATGACCCACGAGGACATATATGTCGACCGTTTGTCGGAGCGTGTGCTGACCATCGCCGAGATGATCCACATAATGCCTCAGGTGGCCGACCTGCGGCGTATCACGGCCGAGAATCCCGTGCTGCAGGTATGTCCGTATGTAGGTGAGGAGATCGAGCGTCGCATCATGCCGCAGCTGCCCGAGTGTGTGGGCAGCCGCTGGATACCGACATTCATGGATATAAACATGCGCGGCACGGACAAGTCGGTCGGGGCGCGCAAGGTGATGGAATATTACGGACTGTCGATGTCGGAGGCCATGGCTTTCGGCGACGGCGGCAACGACCTGCCCATCGTGCGCGATGCGGCCGTAGGCGTGGCCATGGGCAATGCGTGTGAGGAGCTGAAGGCGGCGGCGGACTATGTCTCGACGTCGGTGGATGAGGACGGTATTAGCCGCGCGTTGGAGCACTTCGGGCTGATTTGACGTAGGGTAGAAGTAACGTAGAATCGGAATAACAAAAAACAGTATACGATATGTCATTGATATTGTGCATTGAGACGGGTACCGATATATGTTCTGTCGGTTTGGCCCGCAACGGCGAGCTGGTATCGCTGCGCGAGAGCGACGAGGGACGCGACCACGCCAAGAAGGTGGCGGTCTTCGTGGATGAACTGCTGCGCGAGACCGATGTCGCACCCGATGAATTGGATGCCGTAGCCGTGGGTATGGGCCCCGGCTCCTATACGGGCCTGCGTATCGGGGTGTCGTTTGCCAAGGGCATGTGCTATGCTCTGGGTATTCCTTTGGTGGCGGTGGGTTCGCTCGACGCCCTTGCGGAGGTGGCCGTGGAGGATCACGAGGCGGGAATCATCGACGTGGAGAACTGGTCGCAGGTGCGGCTGTGTCCCATGGTGGATGCACGCCGCATGGAGGTCTATACGCGTATTTACGACAGCGCGGGACATCCTCTGAACGAGGTGTCGGCCGAGATCATTACCGTAGACAGCTTCGCCGAGTGGCGCCGTACGGCTCCGCTTGTGATCTTCGGCAACGGCGCGGCCAAGTGCCGCGAGGTGCTGCCCGACGCCGAGTATGTCGATGTGGTGCCGTCGGCACGCGGTCTGGCGCGTCTGGCGCAGCAGCGTCTCTCGGAGGGCCGCACCGAGGATATAGCCTACTTCGAGCCCTTCTATCTGAAGAATTTCATCGTCATACCGTCGAAAAAGAAGCTTCTCTGAGATGATGGAGTATCGTAACGACAGTGTACGGCGTCAGGATCGTCTGCTGGGCGAGGAGCGTGCGCGCGAGTTGCTGCGCGGCGGCGAGTACGGATTTCTGGCCATGGCCTCGGATGAGGGAGGTTACGGCATACCGGTTAACTATGTGGCCGAGGGGGATACGATATATATCCATTGCGCTCCCGAGGGTCGCAAGCTGCGGGCCATCGCGGCGGATGCGCGTGTGAGTTTCTGCGTCGTGGGCGTGACGCGCCCCGTGCCCGAGAAGTTCACTACGGCATACGAGTCGATCGTGGTGTCGGGGCGTGCGCGTGTGGTCGTGTCGGACGACGAGCGGCGTCATGCTCTGGAACTTCTGGTCGGAAAGTATGCTCCGGATTATGCGGCCGTCGGTGAGAAATATATCGACAAGTCGTTCCACCGCACCGCAGTCATCGCCATCGATGCCGAATGGTGGTCGGGCAAGACAAAACGTGTGTGATCGAGCGGTTTGACGAAAATAGGGATCAACGTATCGAGAAACTCCTCAGCTCACGGGCGAGGAGTTTTTCTTTTCCTTCGGTGAGGCGGTCGACAAGGGCGTGGAACCGGGGCGAGTGGTCGTGATGTACGGTGTGGCACAGCTCGTGGATCATGACGTAGTCGCGCAGATGTTCGGGCAGTGTCATCAGGTAGAGGCTGAGAGATATGTCGTTGCGCCACGAACACGAACCCCACTTGGTGCGGGCGGCGCGTATGCTCACACGTCCGTATCGCAGACCGAAGCGTCGGGCGAGCGTGTCGAGCCGCGGCGGCAGCACGGCCTTGGCCTCGGCCCGGAGAGCCTCGATCTGCTCCTTTGTAAATTGAGGAGGCCTTATGCGCGAAGCGAAGCGGCGGCGTGCCGCCTCCACCCATTCTGTTTTTGCCTCGAGGAAGGCGACGGCACGCCGCTCGGAAACGTATGTCGGGAACGACAGCCGCACCTCGCCCGAAGGGCGTACCGAGAGCGATATGCGCCGTGCGCGTGCCGTGCGTGAGAGAGTCACGTCGCCGAGCATGGGATGGTGCAGTGTCGTCTTCATGCTCACTTGCGGATCATGAAATTTATGATGGCGTTTTCGATCACGGCATTGCCCTGCTCGTCGATATCGATAGCCATGTAGTCGAATACCACTATCAGCGAATCCGTACGGTAGACAAGCATCTCGGCCGTGTGCAGATCCATCTCCTCCTGCGACGGCATCTCGGAGCGCGTGTAGCCCGTCTTCGCCAGCTGTGCGTCGAGCATCTCGTCGGCCGGAATACCGATACCGTCGTATTCAATCATACGTCGGCCGAGACTGTCGGTCACGATTGACGTCTGTTCCCTAAGCGACAGTTTGTCGTATGGGGTTATGTCGATGTCTATACGGTCGTGGCAGGAGTCGAGATCAAGCGCATATCCGAATGTTTCGGCCAGATATACCTCCTCATCCGGCTCGCTGTATGCCGAGGCGTAGAGGGCTGTACGGTCGGAGAGCGTACGCAGATAGTCGTCGCACTCCTCCACGCCGTATCGCTGCTGCAGCAGCTGCGGGTCGTGACGGCCGATATATTCGAGAGACTGGTACAGTATGCGGTGTTGTGCGCGTTGTGCCGTGTCTGCATCTGTGGGGGTGCCGAGGCGCAGACGGCCCTCTGCGTCGGCTACGCCCAGCGAGCGGGCTGCGGCATCGGCACGCCGCATCTGCGAGCGGATGGAGAGCCTGCCGGCCGTGATGGGCGGAATATAGGCCGTTGCGGCAAAGAGGACAAATGCCGTGAGCGAGACCGCAAGGTAGCGCCCCGTGCGGCGCGAAAGGAAGAGCAGCAGGCAGAGTGTCATCACGGCGCCGCACAGCACCAGATAGAAGCGCGATTCGGTAAGACCGTACTCGCCTATACGCCGTGCGGTGCCTGTCCAGAAGAGTACCAGAAGCGGCAGCGAGATGAGGCTGAAGCGGTCAAAGAACCAGTCGTAACGGCGGCGTGTGAGGTATGGCTGCAGGGCCTTGACCACGACGGCCACGATAGAGAAGGTGAAGACCATGCCGGCGACCATACCCTTCGGAAGCGACCATGTGACGAGAATCTTTGCCGTGTATAGGTAAAGTATGGCGGTGTATATTATAAGGGCGGGCGTTACGATGGCGTTCAGGAGTGTCGTGCCCGTGGCGGTAAGGCTATGCACCTCGTCACGCCGGTCCTGCATGGCGAAGAATATCATGGGCGCAGTCAGTATGTAGGCGAAGCCTCCGGCGTAGGACATGATATCCATGACGGGGTCCAGATCGAATATGCCTATCACCGATAGGTAGATAAGGTAGAATAGCAGGAGCGCCACCGACGAGAATATCAGCGCTATGGCTGCCGAGAAGGCCATCTGTGCCGCCTCGGTGACGTAACGCCCGTTGTCGCGTCGCATGCGGAACGAGAGCAGCAGCAGGGGCAGCAGGGCTACGATGGTGACGCCGTATGACGTTTGGTTCGACCACTCGTCAAGGCCCGGAATGAGGGCCGTGGCGATGTAGGGCACCCACCACAGGGCGTATATGAAGTGTCGGGCACGGCCCGTGAGAAGCACATTGAGGCAGTATGCCGTGACGATGAATATGGGCGCCGTGATGTATGGCGTGAAGAGTGCTGGCAGCGCTGCGCTGAAGTCCCGGTATGTCTCGATGACGACGGCTGCGTATGCGTGCAGCGCGATAAGCATCTCGACAGGGTGGGCGGCAAGTGTCGAGCGCAGGCGTGACGCCGTCTCGACGGCCGTGCGACGCAGTCGCCCGGCTACGGTCGTGTTTGTCGTGTCCATCTCTTTAGGGTATTTGTGGTTGTTTTCGTGTTGTCGTCATGATATCGGCGCGGCGGTTGGAGACGCCTTGCCGACAGTCGGGGCTGGAGGAGGTCAGTCGCCTATGCGCTGGCGTACAACCTCGAAGAGCATGACGGCCGCCGCGGCCGAGACGTTGAGCGACTCCACGGCCCCGATGAGGGGTATGGCAAGTTGCTCGTCGCAAAGTTTGAGCACCTCCTTCGAGATACCCTTCTCCTCGGAGCCCATAACGATGGCCGTAGGGCGTTTGAGGTCGGCATCGTAGATCAGTTTGCAGCTCTTCTCCGTTGCGGCCACGACCTGTATGCCCTCGGCCTGCAAGGCCTTGACGGTGTTGCGTATCGACCCTACGCGGCATACGGGTATGCGGGCCAGAGCTCCCGCCGAGGACTTCATGGCCTCGGCATTTACGGGGGCGGCGTTCTTGAGCGGGGCGATGAGGCCGTGCGCACCGGCACATTCGGCCGAGCGGGCTATGGCGCCGAAGTTGCGTACGTCCGTAACGCCGTCGAAGATGACGATAAGAGGCGTTTCGTCCTCGGGCACACGCTCCATGATATCCTCCACCGTCACATATTCGATGGGTGATATCTGCGCCACGACACCCTGATGGTTGCCCTTGACCAGACGATTGAGCTTCTCGACGGGGACCTCCTGCATGCGCACGCGGTGGCGCAGCGCCAGATCGCGCAGGTCGGAGAGAAGTTGTCCTTCGCCGCCCTTGCGTATGTAGAGACGTTCGATCTGTTGTCCCGACTCTATCGCCTCGGCCACGGGACGTATGCCGAATACCATGTTTTCCATATCTTCGGGGAGTTGTTGCTTGCTGGTTTATTTACGGTTATCCTCTACGCCGGCATTGTCGGCACCACCATCGGCCGGAATCTCGCCGCACATCTCGATGAAGCGCTTGACGATGGGTTTGGCATTGTGCTTCCGGTCGAAAGGCAGGGCATAGTCCGTGCGGCCGCGTACGGGGAAGCCGTTGAGCCACGAGTCACCGTCGCATACGCCCCAGAAGGTTACGCGCGTGATGTCGTCGCTGTGGCGCAGAAGTATCTCCAGCACCTTCTCCATACGTGCATGCCATGCGTCATAGACCTCGGCGGGAAGTGAATCGGGATAGGGGTTGAGCTTGCGGTTGGACTCCATTCCGCCGCCGGCAATGTCGGCACCGGCGTATGCCGTGGGCAGGGCGCTCATGTCGAACTCCGTAACCATCACCTTGACCCCCGCCGCGGCAAAGGCCTCGATACTCTTCTCATACTCCCGAAGGTCGGGGTGATCCATGCCCATGTGGCTCTGCATGCCTACGGCATCGATGCGCAGGCCGCGCTTGCGAAGCTCGCCGATGAGTTTGACCACGGTATTGCGTTTGCCCTCGGCCCACATGTTGTAGTCGTTGTAATAGAGTTCGGCATCGGGGTCGGCCTCGTGGGCATACTGGAACGCCAGCGGTATGAACTCCTCGCCCAGAATCTCGTAGAAGGGCGAGCGGCGGTAGCTGCCATCCTCCATGATGGCCTCGTTGACCACATCCCAGCCCTTGACCTTACCCTTGTAACGGCCGACAACGGTCGAGATGTGCTCCTTCATTATGGCCTTGAGCTCCTCGGCCGAGCGTAGCGTGCCGTCGTCGTTGTAGACAAACCAGCGGGGCAGCTGTGAGTGCCATATAAGCGTATGTCCCGTGACGGTGATGCCGTTCTGGAGGCCGAACTCCACGAAACGGTCTGCGGTGTCGAAGTTGTAGCGGTCGCGCTGCGGATGTATGGGCTGGCTCTTCATGCAGTTCTCGGCAACGATGGCGTTGAAGTGTTCCTTGACGACGCGTACGCCTGCCGTGTCAATACCGCGGATCTGGGCCTCGTTGAGGGCCGTGCCGATGAGGAAACGATCCTTGGCGGCATCCTTCATGGTTGAGGGCTGCTGTGCGCAGGACGAAACGAAAACAGCGGCGGCAGCAAAAAGTGTAAAACGTATGTTCATGGTCGTATGATTTATTTTCGTGATTATGTCGGAGAGTTGTGATAATGACTCTTCTCGGAGACAAATGTACGTCTTTTTTCTCTGAAAAGAAATATCGCGGAGGCTTTGGGTCGATTTGTACACTATCTGCCGCATCCTGATGCGAAGAAATGTTTGCCGTGGGGTTTCCGAAACGGATAAAAATATGTAAGTTTGTATCGTGTGCCGCGACCGTAGCGGCGTGGTACGGTATCCGTAAAACCAACCGGCTGACCTCAAACATATTTCGAAAACGATGAATCATATTGTACGAATCGTGGCGGCGGTATGCCTCTGCGTCGGGGCGGTGTGCTGCTCCGACGACCGTACGGCACAGACTATAACCTTTCTCGACCTGTCGCATCTGCGTGAGGTGCGTGCCGACGATGCACGGGCATGTCGCCTTTTATGGGATGAGCTGCACTGTGCGGCCACGCTTCAGGGCGTGGTGAACCGCCGCGAGCCTCTGCTCTATATTGACTACGTAGCCAACGAGTTCATGGAGGTAGACCGCTTCTGGTGGGATACATGCCGCCGCGTGGGTGGATGGCTCTACGGACGCGATACGGTGGCGTGCCGCGATGTGGTGCAGGCCGTGGAGCGCTTCGCGGACCGTCTGCGCGGCGCCGTGGTATATGATCCCGAGGTGGCCTCGACTTCGTGCGTGGCCTCGGCCGTGGCGGGCGCGGAGGATCTTGTGGCGATACGTTACGACACCACGGCAGGAAGCCTCTATGACCGTCTCGTCGTACACGGGCCGCGCCTTAAGGTGCGCGTATGGCTTGTCAATCGTGACGGGACGTCTATGTTCACGGGACGGGGTACGGTGCCGCAGACCGACCGCGCATCGACCGGCTCGGTGAAGGTGGACCCTTATGTGTGGTTTGTTGAGCGGTACATGAAGCGCGGCCGCTGCAACGGCGAGTATGGGGCATATTATCTCGACCAGTATTGGCTGCAGCGCCCGTCTGCGGCGCCGATGAATGCCCATTGTCTGACCAATCACGACTTCTTCGTCAGCCGCCGCGGCTTCTTCTTCGATCTTTCGCCGTGGGGCGACGAGGCGGCTACGGACGACCCCGCGCAGAGTGTGGGGTGCGATCGGGCGATGCTGTTGGAGATGCTCGGGGAGGCATATCGTCTAAATGAAGGGAAACGTATGTGCCACATAGGGGGATTCCCCGCGTGGGCATACAAATATACGCGTCATGCGGGCGGCAGCCATGAGGATGTGGCTACGGAGTGGGAGTTCAGCCGTCTGATCAGCGCCTACAACGCATTCAAGGATGCCGACGCGATAGGGTACGGCGCCATGGCCAATGCTTCCTTCTGGCAGCACTACCCGACGGCGGAACGATATCCCCAGCGGTGGGTCGATGACGAGGATCTGCGTCGGCGCGGATATATCGACGAGACGGGCGGCGTCAGGATCGACGGCCGCAAGTTCATGATATTCTATGTCGGCGACTACGACGCCTCGTCGTGGATAACATCCGTATTGCCCCATTTGTGGAACGATCCCGCGCGCGGGGAGCTGCCCCTGATGTGGTGCATAAGTCCGGTTCTGGAGCGTCGCGCCCCGATGGTGCTCGACTACGTGCGCCGCACGGCGGGGTCGAACGACTACTTTGCCGCGGCGGATAACGGTGCTGGATATCTCATGCCCGGCATGTTGCAGTCGCCGCGTCCCGTGTCGGGCCTTCCGGACGGCCTTGATGTGTGGGCCGGACATTGCCGCCCGCTGTACGAGAAGTGGGGGCTGACGGTCACGGGTTTCATCATCGACGGCGAGGCTCCCGCGCTCGACTCACGGGGGCTTGCATGTTATGCCTCGTTCAGTCCCGACGGTATCGTTCCGCAGAAGACGCCGCGCACGCGCCTCTATGGCGAGATGCCCGTGCTGCGAGCGGGGGCAGACCTCGTGGGTACGCCCGAGGAGAGCGCCGCCTTCATCGTGGAGGATATGCGGCGCAGCCCGATCCCGTTCGGCTGGTACCGCGACATACTCAAGTCGCCGTCGTGGCATGTGGAGGTGATGGATCATGTGCGGCGGTTGGATCCCGCGGTGGAGCTGCTCGACGCCCCGACCTTCTTCGAGCTATACCGCCGCTGGCTGCGCGAGAACCCGGAGGCGGCGGCCGGACAAATCGAATAGAGGTCGAGGATATGTTTCAGACACAATGACAATACGGGATGTGCATATAAATGGACATCCCGTATTGCGTTGTCGGTCAAGGCTGCGACGTCAGAAGAGATATGCCGCGCCGATGTAGAAGTTGCGGTTGTGGATCTTGATGCCCGTAACGTTCGAGGCGTCGACCAGACCCCAGTCATATCCGAGGAAGACCTGATAGTGGTCGAACAGCTCCACGCCGCCGCGCAGACCCAGTCCGAAATCGAAACGTTTCATGCCGTCCGAGCCGAAGACATCGCTCTCGAAGCTCTCCATGCCATCGTCGGACTCGGCTTTGCCGAAGAGACCGATGGCGAAGTACGGGCCGAAGGATCCGAAGATCTTCATGTTGCCCTCGCCGATCTCATAGCGGTAACCGAAGTGGAGGGGGATCTCAAGGTAGTATGGCCGCACGGTGTTGTTTACCGACTCGCCCTCGACCAGAGAGGTGTATTTGCTGCCCTTGGCGCTGAGCAGCACGCCGACATCCATGTAGAAGCCCTCCATGATGGGCAGGGCCAGATCCATCTTGAATCCGGCATTGAAGGCCAGACGCGAGTCGGTGTCTATCGACACGCCGCCGCTGCTCATCGAGAACGAGGGGACGTTGAGCGCTCCGGTGACGCCGTAGCGCGGGCCTTGGGCCGAGACTGTCGCCGTAGCGAGAAGCGCAATAGCCAATAACGGTAGAATTTTTTTCATAGCATTTGGTTTTAGAACGATATTCGTCTTGGCTTCTGCAAAAAGAGTGCGAGACCCTTGTCGGGTCCCGCATCTTTTTACTCTTTTATGTATGCTTTTATATCGTCCTGTACCAAACGGCCTTTCCCAAACAGCTCCCCGACAACCTTATGCCCTCTATCAAAAGGGGGATGCGCGGGAGCATGGAATGGATGAGCGGCGGTTGCCGGCCGCATCGTCAGAAGAGGTACGCTCCGCCGATATAGAGGTTGAGCGGATGTGTTTTGGTATAGTCGGCCTCATCGAAGCGGCTCTTGGCTATGTCGATGAGACTGTGCTCGAAGGTGAGGAATACCTGCCAGCGCGACGAAATCTCCACGCCTACCGAATAGTTCAGACCGAAGTCGAACCGTTTGTATGATTTGCCGAAGATATCGGTTTTGGCCTTTGCCCCGTCCGTTTTGATGACCTGCTTGCCCAGCACGCCGATGCCGAAATAGGGGCCCAGCCCGCCGAGAAGCGTCAGGTCGGAGTTGATATGATAGCGGTAGCCGGCCAGAACGGGCAGCTCGAGATATCCCAGATTCTGGTGTATGTTTGCCCACGATCCGCCCTTGAGCGAGTAGATCAGGCGGGCGTCGATGTAGAAGTCATCGGCCGCGGCATCCGAGAAGAGGTATTCGCCCTTGACGCCGGCGCCGAATCCCACATAGCAGTCCGAAGAGCTGACCGAGTTGTGAAGCCACGACATGTTGAAGTCGCCGACAACACCCACACGTATCTCCTGAGCGCGGAGGCCCGCGGCGGCGAGGAGTACGACGGCAGTAATGAGAAAACGCTTCATAGGTGTGTAGTGTTAAGTAAAACTTACGACAAAAATAGCATTTTTTTGCCAACCTCCAAAACCGGAGGCTACGCAGTGGCTGCATAATTTCTCATATTGGGAGTTAATTGCTACCTTTGCCGAACATTTAAACACAACAGACATGAGACGCATAGTATCCCCTTCGATGCTCTCGGCCGATTTCGGCCATCTCGACCGTGACACCCGCATGGTCGACCGCAGCGCGGCAGAGTGGGTGCACATAGATGTCATGGATGGGGTGTTCGTGCCCAACATATCGTTCGGGTTCCCCGTGATGAAGGCCATACGCCGCGCCACGGCCAAGACGCTCGACGTGCATCTGATGATAACCGATCCGGTGCGTTACGTCGCACGCTTTGTCGAGGCGGGGGCCGGGTATGTCACCTTTCACTATGAGGCGACGGACGACAGTTATGTCTGCATCGAGGCCATACATGCCGCCGGAGCGTGTGCCGGAATCTCGATCAAGCCGGCAACGGATGTCGGGGTGTTGGAGCGGCTGCTGCCGGAGGTGGAGATGGTGTTGGTGATGAGCGTGGAGCCCGGATTCGGGGGGCAGTCGTTCATACCATCGTCGGTGGAGAAGGTGCGTCGTCTGGCGGAGATGAAACGCCGCATGGGGCTCGATACGCTTATCGAGGTCGACGGCGGCATCTCGTCGGCAAATGCGCGGGAGCTCTTCGATGCGGGTGCCGAGGTGCTGGTGGCCGGCAGTGCCGTGTTCCGTGCCGACGATCCCGAGGCCGAGATCCTGCGCATACTGAACGCATGATCGTTTTGGAACAGAGGAGGCATTTATAAAATTTGAGTTTTTTGTTTTCGCATGATATCCATTGACAACGTTACCGTAAGTTACGGAGGCTGGACGCTCTTCGACGGGGTGTCGTTTCTGATCAACGAGAAGGACCGTATAGGTCTGGTCGGCCGCAACGGCGCCGGCAAGACCACACTGCTGCGTATTATCACGGGCGAGCAGCAGCCCACGTCGGGTGCCGTGACCAAGAACGGCGAGTGTACGGTCGGTTACCTGCCGCAGCAGATGAAGGTGGCCGACACGACAACGCTCAAGGCCGAGACCGAGAAGGCTTTCGGCGAGGTGCTGCGTCTCGAGGGCGAGATCAACTCTCTCACGGCCGAGATCGCCGAGCGCGACGACTACGAGTCGGCCGAGTATGAGACGCTGCTGCACCGTCTCAACGAGGCACAGGACCGTTACCATATCCTCGGCGGCGAGACGCGTGAGGCCGATATCGAGAAGACGCTTCTGGGCCTTGGTTTCCGCCGTTCGGATTTCGAGCGCGCCACGAGCGAGTTCTCCGGCGGCTGGCGCATGCGTATCGAGCTGGCGAAGCTGTTGTTGAGCCGTCCGTCGATATTCCTTCTCGACGAGCCGACAAACCACCTCGACATCGAGAGCATACAGTGGCTGGAGGATTACCTCAAGGCCTATAACGGTGCCGTGCTGGTCATATCGCACGACCGCGCATTTCTGGATAACGTCACCACGCGTACGATAGAGCTGTCGCTGGGCAAGATATATGATTACAAGGTGCCGTATTCGAAGTTCGTCGAGTTGCGGGCCGAGCGCCGTGCCCAGATCATGGCCGCCTACGAGAACCAGCAGCGCATGATCGAGAAGACCGAAGAGTTTATCGAGAAGTTCCGGTACAAGCCTACGAAGAGCAATCAGGTGCAGTCGCGCATCAAGCAGCTGGAGCGTATCGAGCGCATCGAGGTCGAGGACGAGGACAACGCCGCGCTTAACATAAAGTTCCCGCCTGCGCCGCGCTCGGGACAGATCGTCGTGGAGGTGAAGGATGCGGGCAAGGCATTCGGCGACAAACGCATATTCTCGGGCGCGACCTTCACGATCGAACGCGGCCAGAAGGTGGCCTTCGTGGGCCGCAACGGCGAGGGTAAGACCACGATGGCGCGCATGATCGTGGGCGAACTGCCCGTTACGGAGGGTACGATACGTATCGGTGCCAATGTCAATATAGGTTACTATGCCCAGAATCAGGATGATCTGATGGAGGGCGACTTTACCGTCTACGACACGCTGGACCGTGTGGCCGTGGGGGATATACGCACGCGTTTGCGTGACATCCTCGGGGCGTTTTTGTTCCGCGGCGAGGATATAGACAAGAAGGTGCGTGTGTTGTCCGGAGGCGAGCGGTCGCGTCTGGCCATGGCGCGCATGATGCTCGAGCCGCGCAACCTGCTGGTGCTCGACGAGCCGACGAACCACATGGACATGCGCTCGAAGGATATCCTGAAGCGCGCCCTGCAGAAGTATGACGGCACGGTGATCGTGGTGTCGCACGACCGCGACTTTCTGGACGGTATCGTCGACCGTGTCTACGAGTTCCGCGACGGCGGCGTGAAGGAGTATCTGGGCGGCATATACTACTTCCTCGAGAAACGCAAGATCGAGTCTCTGCACGAGATCGAGCGCAGGGCGGATACGCCTGCCGTGTCGGCGCCGCGCGAAGCCTCGGCGGGAAAACTTTCGTACGAACAGCGCAAGGAGCAGGAGAAACTGCTGCGGCGTCTGCGCAAGGCTGTCGAGAGTGTCGAGACGGAGCTTGCGGATGTCGAGAAGCAGATTGCCGACTACGACCGCAAGTTTGCCGAGTCGGCCGCGTACAACGAGGCCGACTATGCGGCATACGAGCAACTCAAGCGCCGCTACGACCATCTGATGCACGAGTGGGAGAAGGCATCCTACGAGCTGGAGATCACCGAGAACGCTTGACGCTGCGGCCTCGGGGCGGTGTGCGATTGGTGCTTGCATCGGACGGCCGCAGACTTATGATATATATCCCGACGGGAGATTCGCCCGTCGGGATATTTTTTGTCTTGGGACTTCGTGTAGCAGCTGTCGGAATGACCTCTTTGCCTCGAAAAATGTTTGCCTTTGCCGATGGCTTTTCGTACCTTTGTTTTGAATGTTTTTAACGGAAAGAAGATAATCTCATGAATCTGTTTTTGATCGTATTGTCGGTGGTGCTGGCCGTGGCATGCGCCGTATTGATAACATTGCTCATGTCACAGCGGCGGCAGGCCTCCGATGCGGCGCGCGAGAGCGCGGCGGCCCTCTCGGCGGCCCTGTCCCGTGCCGAGAGTGCGGAGCGGGAGGCGGAGGAGACGCGCGGGGAGCGCGAGCGCGAACGCGTGGCGCGGGCAAAGGCCGAGGCCGACCTTGAGGCCGAGCGCCGCTCGGTGGCGGACAAGGTGCGCTCGCAGCAGCAGATGGAGCAGGCGTTGCGGGAGCAGTTCCGCGCCTTGGCGGGGGATGTGCTGGGGGAGCAGAGCCGCCGCTTCAAGGAGGAGAACCGCGAGTCGATGGATACAATCCTCAAGCCCTTCAAGGACAACATACGCGAGTTCCGCGAGCGTGTTGAGCGGATCCACTCGCAGCAGGCCGAGCAGAGCGGTGCGCTGAAAAACGAACTCGAGCGGCTGATGGAGCTCAACCGTCAGGTTACGGCCGAGACGACGAACCTGACGAACGCCCTGAAGGGCAACTCCAAGGTTCAGGGCGACTGGGGTGAGATGATCCTTTCGCAGCTGCTGGAGAACTCGGGCCTGCGCGAGGGCGAGAACTACGAACTGCAATACAACGTCAAGGATGAGGAGAGCGGCCGCAACCTGCGTCCCGACGTCATACTTCACCTTCCCGGGGGCAAGAACATAGTGATCGACTCGAAGGTGTCGCTCACGGCCTTCGAGCGTTATGTCAATTCGGAGGACGATGCGGCGCGCGACGTCGCACTGAAACGGCATATCGAGTCGGTGCGCCACCATGTCGACGAGCTTGCGACGAAGAACTACCAGCAGTATTTTACCGACTCGCCCGACTTTGTCATCATGTTCATGCCGACCGAGCCGTCGTTCCTGACGGCGCTCAGGGGGGATGAATCGCTGTGGAACTATGCATACGGGCGCAAGGTGATAATATCGTCGCCGACGAATCTCTTTGCCGTGCTGAAGATCGTGGTGGATCTGTGGAAGCGCGACGCGCAGGACCGCAATACGGCCCGTATAGTCAAGACGGCGACCGACCTCTACAATCAGCTCTGCATGTTTGTGGACGACTTCGAGAAGGTTGGCAAGTCGATCGAGAAGGCCTCGGCCGACTATGCACAGGCATATAAACGCATGTGCCACGGCAACAACAACGTCATACGCCTCGGCGAGCGTATGCGCGGCATGGGACTGCGGCCCAAAAAACGCATCTCGGACAAGGCTCTGGACGAGGCCTCGCTTCCGACGGAGGCCGAGGAGGATATGCCGATGATCGATGGCGGCAGAGAGGAGGGCGGCAATGAGTAGTGTGTTCTGGGAGCGGCTCGACGCTCTGTTGGCGCAGTCGCGGATCGTAATCGACCGCCCGCGAGGCTCGCACCACCCGCGATTCCCGCAGATAGTCTACGAGATCGACTACGGCTACCTCGACGGCACGACCTCGACCGACGGCGAGGGTGTGGACGTATGGATCGGCAGCGATGCGGCGCGGCGGCTCGATGCCGTGATATGTACCGTCGATATGGACAAGCGCGACGCCGAGATGAAACTCATGGTCGGCTGCACCGAGGCTGAGAAGTCATATATCGAACGCTTCTACAACGGGTGGCCCGACATGGGGGCCATTGTCGTGCGGCGTCGGGAGTGATGCAAACAGTAATTCAGATATTACCATATATTACCATAACCCAACAACCCCGTTTGTGCCATGAGACGTATTATCATTTTGCCGTGTATCGTGATGACAGCCCTTTTGGCTGCGTGCGGCCGTCGTATCGCTCCGCGTGATGCGGAGGGAGGAATCGTGTTGAAGCCTCTGGAGCAGACCCGAAAGGTGGACGATATTTCGACGTGGGTCGATGCCGTGGAGTTTGTGCGTATTGCCGATGACGAACGGACGCTGTTTTCTACGGTTGTAAAGATGCTGCTCGACGACAGCGGAAATATCTTCCTGCTGGATGATCAGGGCCGCATTGTAGCTCTCAAGCCTGACGGTACGTTCCTCAGGGCAGTAGCGCGGCAGGGACGTGCGAACAACGAATATATTTCAGTCAGCGATATTGCTGTCGCCGGACCGGAATTTATGATTCTCGACGGTTCGAAGGTCAAATGTTTCGATTTGTCCGACCCTTCGGGCGTTAGGAGTATTGATATTCCCGTCAGCGTGCCGTGTGATGCTTTGGCTCCCGACGGAGATGGCGGTGTCTATCTCTTTTCGGCCTTTTCGCTGGATCCGGCCGAGAATCGTTCCGATGCGGATTCGCTGCTCAAACGCGTTTCGGCGGAAGGAGACCTTGTAGGCAGCTATTTGCGTCGCACCGACTGCACGCTGTCGCTGAACAACATTTCGCAGTCGTCATGCGGCGAATATGTACTGCGTCCGCAGGATGGCAACCATGTGTTCTACCGCCTCACGGCCGACGGCATCGTCCCCGCGTACCGTGTCGACTTCGGCGATGAGAACATACCGCTCCGCTATTATTTCGACGCGGCGGGCGAGGACCTCATGGCCTACATCATGTCTCCGTATTACAAGATGCCGATGGAACTGCACGAGACGGCCTCGCACCTCTTTTTCCGCGTCGCGGGGCCCGAGGCGCGCGAGGTGTCGGTAGTGTACGACAGTGGAAGTTCGACAGGTATAATGTGGGAAAATGCCCCGAGCGACATGCAGATGCAGATACTCGGGTCGGACGGCAAGTGGTTCTACGCCATAATGCCCGAGACGGGCGGCGCGGATGACGGAATGCACGGGCCGTTGTACGGCTATGTGCAGAAGGCCCTGTCGGAGAAGGAGCCCGATGCGGCCGATCATTCGTATATCGTCAAGATACGGTTCCGCAAGATGTGAGGGGAGTGACAAAACAATATGCGGCAGGTACACCTGCCGCATATCTTATAATGTCGGCTGCAGGATTTTCTGTAATAGTATCTCGTCGCGCCAGCCTTCGGGCGTAAGAATCCAGTCGCGGCGGCGGCCGCACTCCTCATATCCGGCCGCTGAGAAGAGCCGTATGCTGGCCTCGTTGTCGGCCGATACCTCGCACCACAGCTGGTGGAGGTGGAGCGTTTCGCGGCAATATCCCTCCAGAGCCTTGAGCGCATCAGCCCCGTATCCGCGGCCCCGCATCTCGGGCGCTGTCATGATACCCACGCCCGCGCGCAGGTTCTGCGGATCGAACTCGAAGAGATCGACCGCGCCCGCCATCGCGGGTTGTGGCGTGTCGGTTGTCTCGATGACGAGCCGCTGCTGCCGCGTGGCGTAGATGTCGAAGCGCTGCTCGTCGATAAGGCGCATAAGCGAATGGCGGGAAAACGGGGCCGTAGTCCCGCTTACCCGCCATATATTCGTATCATTCTCCCAGCGGTACATCGTGTCGAGATCGTCGGGCTCAAGCGCCCGCAGTCGGCATATCGTACCCTCGATGTTCATCCCGCACGGAGGTTAGAGTCCGATGATCTTGTTGTGTATGAGCATCGCCACACCCCATGCGTTGGCGTTCTCCGACATCTTCGACTGCCGGAACTTCGTGTCGCGGTAGACGAGGTTGAGCGAATACTTGTTCGTCGACGACTTGAGCGGAAGCATGATGAAGTCGCCCGCCGCCGCGAGGTTGCCGCCCACGATGACAGTCTCGGGGTTGAAGGTGTTGATCAGGAACGCTACGGCCTTGCCCAGCTTCTCGCCCACCTCCTCGATAAGCTCGATCGAGAGGTTGTCGTCGTTCTTGGCCGCCGCGATGATGTCGTTAATGTGTATCTGCTCGCCGCGGTCGTACTTCTCGCGCAGGATGGTGTTAACGCCGCTCTTGATGAGCTGGATGATCTTCTCCTCGATGGCGATACCCGACACCTCGGTCTCGAGGCATCCCTTCTTGCCGCAGGCACAGATCTTCTCGTTGTCGAAGAAGGGTATGTGTCCGAACTCTCCCGCGAAGCCGTTCTTGCCGTAGTAGAGCTTGCCGTCGATGACGATGCCGATGGCCACGCCGCGACCCAGATGGAGATATATGACATCGCTCTCCTCCTTCGAGCGGCTGCAGTTGTACTCGGCATAGCAGCGGGCGCGGGTGTCGTTCTCGAGCAGCACGCGCATGTTGATACGCTTCTGTATGATATCGCGCAGCGACTCTTCGTTCGAGGTGAAGTACATGTAGCTGCGGCCCGTTTCGGGGTTGACGCGGCCCACGATCGAGACTCCCAGACCGAGGATCTTCGAACGGTCGATGCCGCACGTGTCGATGAAGTGCTCGATGTTCGAGCATATCTTCTCGAGGCATTGCGGGCGGTTCTGCAGCTCGAACGTATTGTCGGTAACCTCCTTGATAAGGTTGTTCTGCAGGTCGGTGATAACGAAGGTCATGTTGTCGCGCGCAACGTTCACGCCGGCGAAGTATATGGCCGAGTTGGCCAGACCGAAGACATTGGGACGGCGTCCGCCCGGGGTCTCGACCTTGCCCAGATCATTCACGATATTCTCCTCGATAAGCTCCTGAACGAGTTTCGTAATGGTCGGAACACTTATGTGCAACTCTTTCGTAAGTTCCGAAAGCGTACACTCGCCGTTGACGGCCATGTAGGCGATTATGTTTCGCTTTATTATATTGTTCTTGTGAGTGATACCCTTCAGGTTCTCATTCGCGGTAATGTTAAAGAATTCTGTTAAAGATGCCATTTCGGGAATATTGATCGGTTTTCGAGTGCAAATATAGATACTTTTATCAGAATTACCAACTCTTTTTTAATTATTTTAGCAAATAGCATACAAAAAAACCGTTTCAAATCGAAACGGTCTTTTCGCATGTAAGTTGTGTCTGTATTCTACATCGTTGCCTTCGACTCCACTACGGCCTCGGGGTTGACCTTCTTGATAAGGCCCTGAAGAACCGTACCGGGGCCCAGCTCGGTGAACTCCGTAACGCCGTCGGCGATCATGTTCTTGACGATCTGTGTCCAGCGTACGGGGGCAGTGAGCTGTGCTATGAGGTTGCTCTTGATCTTCTCGGGGTCGGTCTGGGGCTGAGCGTCGACATTCTGGTATACGGGGCACGAGGGGGTGTTGAACTTGACCTCGGCGATAGCCTGCTCGAGCTCGGCGCGGGCAGCCTCCATAAGGGGTGAGTGGAATGCTCCGCCCACGGGCAGACGCAGGGCACGGCGGGCACCGGCCTCCTTGAGGCGTGCGCAAGCCTCATCCACGGGGGCCTCGGCTCCCGATATTACGAGCTGTCCCGGGCAGTTGTAGTTGGCGGCTACCACTACGCCCTCGATCTGGTCACAGGCCTGCTCCACGACGGCGTCGTCCAGACCCAGAATTGCGGCCATGGCTCCCGGCTGGCTCTCGCAGCACTTCTGCATGGCCATGGCGCGCTTCGACACCAGACGCAGGCCGTCCTCGAACGAGAGAGCGCCGGCAACGGTCAGTGCCGAGAACTCGCCCAGCGAGTGACCGGCTACGGCGTCGGGCTTAACGCCCAGAACCTTGGCCAGAACGACCGAGTGGAGGAATACGGCGGGCTGCGTCACCTTCGTCTGCTTGAGTTCGTCGGCCGTGCCGTTGAACATGATGTCGGTGATGCGGAAGCCGAGAATATCGTTGGCCTTCTCGAAGAGCTCCTTGGCCGATGAATTGTTGTCGTAGAGGTCCTTGCCCATACCCGAGAACTGGGCTCCCTGACCCGGGAAGACATAAGCGTGTTTCATGATGTGATATTTTTTGATGTTACCGATTCCGGTTTGATCCTATGCGTGAGATATTTTGATTTCTGCCTAAAAATGTTTCAATTTCTGCGCAAAGGTATAACCTATATTGCAATTTTGCAACCGTCGCCGCACCCCTTTTTACCGTCACGGCCTATGTATGGCCTGCGGGGTTTGCGTATTCGGAAAATTATCTTTAATTTTAGAATGTCCAAATTGGACGTTTGTGCCTTGTGCGGTGTTACGGTGCGGCCGGATGGGTTGGCGAAAGGGTTGGCGGCGCTGCGGAGTGTGGGTAACGGTGTGTGCGTACGGAGGAGCGTTAGAGCGGCCCGACGTGCGGAGAAAATATAAGGAAAAGCCGTGTCAATCAGTCACTGGGGGGCAAGTAAAAGTGTGCAAACCAATATATACAGTTTATGAAAAAATTATTTTTACTTTTGGCTGCCATGCTGTGTGTGGGCGCAGTCTCGGCTCAGCAGGCTCTGTGGAGCGCCTCTAAGGTGGTGTCGCCGCAGATCAACGATGACAACAGCGTAACGTTCCGCCTTGCGGCTCCCGAGGCGCAGTCGGTAGTGGTGGTGTGTGACTATACCGCTGCCGACGGCAAGCCCATAGGCCCGGGCAAGATGGTGCGCGGAGAGGATGGCGTATGGGAGTTCACGACGCCGCCCCTGAAGTCGGAGCTCTACAGCTATAACTTTATTGTCGACGGGGTGAAGGTGTGCGATCCGGCAAATGTATACATCAACCGTGACGTTGCGTCGGTGGCCAACATATTCATCATCGACGGTGACCGCGGCGACCTCTACCGTGTGAACGACGTTCCCCACGGCAGCGTCAAGCGCTGCTGGTACGACAGCCCGACGCTCGGCAAGAGCCGCCGTATGACGATCTACACGCCTGCAGGTTACGAGCAGGGCAAGGAGAAGTACCCCGTACTTTACCTTCTGCACGGCGCGGGCGGTGACGAGGAGGCGTGGATGACGTTGGGCCGTACCTCGCAGATTCTGGATAACCTTATCGCGCAGGGAAAGTGCCGTCCGATGATTGTCGTCATGACAAACGGCAACGCATGGCAGCAGGCGGCGCCCGGAGAGTCGGCCGCAGGCATGACGCCCCCGGGAATGAAGTTCGACCGCACGAAGAAGTCGTTCGAGGATTCGTTCGGCGACGTGATGGCATACGTCGAGGATAACTATCGCGTCATCCGCAAGAAGGAGGCGCGTGCCGTGGCCGGCCTCTCGATGGGCGGCGGACACTCGTTCAACATCTCGCGCATGTATCCCGATACGTTCGATTACGTTGGCCTCTTCTCGGCGGCCGTACGCGGCGTCGAGGATCCGGATGTGGCCGAGAGCCTCGTGCGCCAGCGCGACAACGGCCTGAAACTCTATTGGATCGCGTGCGGAAATACCGACTTCCTCTATCAGGCCAACAAGGATTACATGAAGTATCTCGATTCTATCTCGTTCCCCTACACCTTCCGCGAGAGCGACGGCGGCCATATCTGGCGCAACTGGCGTATCTACCTTTCGGAGTTTGCGCCGATGCTCTTCCAGAAGTAGCGCTTACTGACGGGGCTTTTTGCCTCCTTTATAATACGGCGGCCGGTAACCTTTCGGGTTACCGGCCGCTGCTGTTTGTCTATTCTGAATAAAAATCTACTCCACGCGGATAAAGCACTCGGCGGCCTTGACACCGTCGGCCGTGGCCTCGACCTTGATCGTGCCCTCCTGTTTGGCGCTCTGTACGATGAGCGTGAGCTGCCCGCTGAAGAGGTGCATGTGCGGCTCTTGGAACGACTCGAGAGATGTGGGGTCGCCGTTGGCCACGGCGCGGAACGAGCCTGCGCCGCTCACCTTGAAGCGTATCTCGCGCGAGTCCGCCGGAAGCGGATTGCCATCCTTGTCCACGATGCGTACGTTTATGTAGCTCAGATCCTCACCGTCGGCGGCGATCCAGCGTCGGTCGGGCGTAAGTTCTATGCGGTAAGCCTTGCCGGCCGTGCGGATGCTCTTCTCGGCGGCGGCACGTCCCTGCGCATCGTATGCCACGACGCGCAACTCGCCCGGTTCGTAACGCACGTCGTCCCACATCAGACGATAGCGCGTGAGCGTCGTCGAGTCGTCCTTGTGTCGGATGCCCTGACTCTTGCCGTTGAGGAAGAGCTCGGCCGAGGGGTATGACGTATATACATATACGGGCGTGGTCTCACCCTCGCGTCCCTCCCAGTTCCAGTGGGGCAGGATATGGAGCGTGGGCGAGGTTGTGTTCCATACGCTGCGGTAGAGCCAATAGCGGTCTTTGGGTATCGACGCGAGGTCGATGATGCCGAACATCGAGCTGTGGTTGGGCCATGCGTCGGTGTCGTAGGGCGTAGGCTCGCCCAGATAGTCGAAACCCGTCCATACGAACTGCCCGATGAGATAGTCCAGATCCTCGTCAGCGGCGAAGTCGTCGTCGGGGATGTTCGACCACCAGCAATACTCCACGTCGTATGACGAGCTCTGCTGGTCGTCGTGCATGACATTTGCGCCGCGCTTGACGGGGAAGTGATATACGCCGCGCGAACTTACCGTCGAGGCGGTCTCGCTGCCCAGAACCAGACACTGCGGCAGCTTGGTGTAGGCATCCGCATATTGCGGAACCTTATAGTTGAAGCCCGCGACATCGAGCAGGGCGGCAAATCCGTTCTGTACGACAGAGTTGTAGTCGTTCATACCGCACGTTACGGGGCGCGTCGGGTCTTCGCGGTGGCAGATGTCGCGCAGCCATGCCGCAACCTTGTATCCATCGGCCGTCCATTGCGAGGGGACTTCGTTGCCGATGCTCCACATCACAACCGAGGGGTTGTTGCGGAAGTTGTGCAGCATGTTGACCATGTCGCGCTCGGCCCACTCGTCGAAGAAGCGGTGGTAGCCGTTCTCGCATTTGGCCACGTCCCACTCGTCGAAGGGCTCGACCATCATCATGAATCCCATCTCGTCGCACAGCTCGACAAGCTGCGGGTCGGGCATGTTGTGCGAGGTGCGTATTGCGTCGCACCCCATATCCTTGAGCAGGGTGAGCTGACGTCGCAGCGCCGCCCTGTTCACCGCGGCTCCCAGAGGGCCGAGGTCGTGGTGCAGACACACGCCGCGGAACTTGCGCATGCGGCCGTTGAGGAAGAATCCCTTGTCGGCGCGCAGCTCTATGGAGCGTATGCCGAAGCGTGTCGTATAGCTGTCGACGTGGCGGCCTTCGTAGTAGATATCGGTCTCGGCCGTATAGAGTTCGGGTGTCTCGGGCGACCACAGGCGCGGGTGCTCGACCGTGAAGTGCTGCTCGGCCGGCATCCCGTGGTTGAGTTTCTGGGTGTTGTCTTTCATCGCCACCTCACGTCCCGCCGCGTCGCGTATGCGTGTGACAAGACGCACCTGCGCCCCGTCGGGAATACCATCGATATCGGTACGCAGATGTACCGACGCGTAATCCTCGGATACGTAAGGTGTGGTGATGTATGTGCCCCAGACAGGTACATGCACCTTATTTGTCGTTATGAGATGGACGTTGCGGTAGAGGCCCGCTCCCGGATACCAGCGCGACGACTGCGGCAGATTCTCCAACTCGACACGCAACGTATTGTCGCCCTCGTGCGCCGCCTCGGTGATGTCGCACGTGAACGAGTTGTAGCCGTAGGGCCAATATCCCACCTCACGGCCGTTGAGCAGCACGCGGGCCTGACTCATGGCGCCGTCGAAGAGCAGCGTCAGCGAACGGCCGTCGGGCAGGGAGTCGAGATGCAGCGTCAGCTCGTAGTATCCCTTGCCCATATAGGGCAGGCCGCCCGTGCGGCCCGTCTTGTCGCTCGGGTCGCGCTCGCCGTTCTGCACGACGGCGACGCGTTGTATGTCGTTCTCGCGGTCGAAGGGGCCGTAGATTGCCCAATCATGGGGTACGGTGACACTCTGCCACTCGCTCTGCCCCTCCTTCATGAAGCGCCAACCCTCCTTCAGGGTCGTATGTGTGCGTAACGGTTGTGCCATGCCGGCTCCCGCCCCCAGCACGCACAGCAGGGTCGGAATAAGGTGTCGTAGTCTCATGTGGTTATCGTTTTGCGGCAGGCGGCATGTCGCATGGGCAACTGTCCGACTGCACGGTTACTTGGTCTTGTAGAAGCACCTGTATTTGCCTCCGGCCAGCTTCGACAGCTTGCCTTTGAGCAGGTTGCGGCGCAATGGCGAGAGGTGGTCCGTGAATACGTGTCCCTCGATATGGTCGTATTCGTGTTGTATGACACAGGCCAGAAGCCCCGTGAACTCCTCGTCGTGCTCGACGAAGTTCTCATCTGCATAGCGCATGCGTATCGAGACGGGGCGCCGTACGTCCTCGTACAGTCCCGGCAGTGAGAGACAACCCTCGTTGAAGAGGTCCGTCTGCTCCGAACGCTCGTATATCCGGGCGTTGATGAAGACCCGCTTGTAGTCCTTGAGCGACGGGTCATCCTCGCCCCACGGCGTGCAGTCGACGATGAACAGGCGTATGTTCTTGCCTATTTGCGGTGCGGCCAGACCTACGCCGTCCGCTTCGGTCAGTGTGAGGAACATGTCGTCGACAAGCTGCTTCAGGCCGGGATAATCCGGCGTTATGTCGGTCGATTTGTTGCGCAGTACGGGTGATCCGTATATAACTATGGGGTATATCATATCTGATTGTCTATTTGTCTAACACTATTAATTCGCCGGCTTCGGTCGGGCGGTCGATCACCTCTCCGGTAAACGGGGAGATCACACGCAACCGTCCTCCTTTTTTCGACAATATCCTTGCTGAAACTATCCTGCCGTCTTTTTTCTCGGCGCTTACCAAGAACGCTCCGCGTGCCCGTAACTTGTCAAAACTTATATCTTTCCATGCTTGGGGAACCGCGGGGAATATGCGTATCGTATCAGTATGGCTCTGCAAAAGCATTTCTTGAATACCTGCGGCGAAAGCGAAATGCCCCTCCAATGTAAACGGGCGGTATGTAAATTTCGATTTGCCCGTTCCCGACTGGTCTCCATTGGCATGGAACGTATTGGGCAGGCAAAAACAATCCGCAAAGGTCTTCAGGGCATTATATGCTCCCTCTCCATCGAAGGCGCGTGCTTTCATATTCCCAAACCATGAATATGAATAACCGCACCACCAGTCCGGCCCTCCTTCATGAAGCGCCAACCCTCCTTCAGGGTCGTATGTGTGCGTAACGGTTGTGCCATGCCGGCTCCCGCCCCCAGCACGCACAGCAGGGTCGGGATAAGGTGTCGTAGTCTCATGTGGTATCGTTTTGCGGCAGCCGGCGTGTCGCATCGACGACCGTCCGACTGCGGTTACTTGGTCTTGTAGAAGCACTTGTACTTGCCCCCGGCCAACCTCGCGAGCTTGCTCTTCAGGAGGTTGCGGCGCAGCGGCGAGAGACGGTCCGTGAAGACGTAGCCGTCGATATGGTCGTACTCGTGCTGTATGACACGGGCCGGAAGCCCCGTGAACTCCTCATCGTGCTCTACGAAGTTCTCGTCGACGTAACGCATGCGTATCGAGACGGGACGGCGCACATCCTCATGCAGTCCCGGCAGCGAGAGACATCCCTCGTTGAATAGGTCCGTCTGCTCCGAACGCTCGTATATCTGGGCGTTGATGAAGACCCGCTTGTAGTCCTTGAGTGCGGGGTCGTCATCACCCCACGGCGTGCAGTCTACGATGAACAGACGGATATTCTTGCCTATCTGCGGGGCGGCCAGACCCACACCCTCGGCCTCCGTGAGCGTGAGGAACATATCCTCGACAAGCTGTTTGAGGTTGGGGTAGTCGGGCGTAATGTCGACCGACACGTTACGCAGAACGGGTGATCCGTATATTACTATTGGATATATCATAATCTAATTTCTCGTTTTATCGTCTCATGGATAGCGACTCCATGTATGATTGCAGTATTATGGCAGCCGAGATGCGGTCCACGACCGCCTTGTCGCGGCGTGCCATGCGTCCCATGCCGCTCTCGATCATGGCGCGGTGTGCCAGCACCGAGGTGAAACGCTCGTCATAGAGCACCACATCCTTGTCGGGATATGTGCGCCGCAGCCGTGCCGCAAGTGGCTCGATATAGCGCATTGTCTCCGAGGGCGAGCCGTTCATCTGCACGGGTTTGCCGAGGACGATGGTATCCACGTCGTTCTTCGAGAAGTAGTCGGCAAGGAACTTCTCCAGCTGCCGCGTCTCGACCGTGGTCAAGGCCCCGGCGATGATACGCAGGGGGTCGCTCACGGCGATCCCCGTGCGTCGCGTGCCGTAGTCTATGGCCAGAATGCGTCCCATGGAAGACCGTTACAGGTGTTTGATTATTAACCCCACGGCATATCCTATGGCGAAGCATACGGCGATGATTGCCATACCGTAAAGTATCTTCGATGCCTTGCTGTTCATGGCTTTGCCTTCCCTGTCCTTTTACAGACCGAGCTTCTTGAAGAGCTTGCGGAACGATACCTCGCTCTCGACCATTGCGGGCAGGGCATCGATTGCGATGCGCTCCTGCGCCATGGTGTCGCGGTGACGTACCGTCACGGTGTTGTCCTCGAGCGTCTGGTGGTCAACCGTAACGCAGAAGGGCGTACCGATGGCATCCTGACGGCGGTAACGCTTGCCGATCGAGTCCTTCTCGTCGTAGGCCACGTTGTAGTCGTACTTGAGCATGTCGATGATCTTCTGCGCCACGTCGGGCAGTCCGTCCTTCTTGACCAGCGGCATCACGGCCACCTTCGTGGGGGCAAGCTGCGGCGGTATGCGCAGTACGACGCGCTCCTCGCCGTCATCGAGCTTCTCCTCGGTGAAGGCTGCCGACATGATCTGAAGGAACATGCGGTCGACGCCGATCGAGGTCTCGACAACATATGGAACGTAGCTTTCGCCGCGCTCGGGGTCGAAGTACTGGATCTTCTTGCCCGAGTACTGCTGGTGGCGGCTCAGGTCGAAGTCCGTACGCGAGTGGATACCCTCCACCTCCTTGAAGCCGAAGGGGAAGTTGTACTCGATATCGGTAGCGGCGTTGGCGTAGTGGGCCAGCTTCTCGTGGTCGTGGAAGCGGTAGTTATCGTCGCCGAAGCCCAGAGCGCGGTGCCATGCCATGCGGATGTCTCTCCAGCGGTGCCACCAATCCATCTCGGTGCCGGGCTGTACGAAGAACTGCATCTCCATCTGCTCGAACTCGCGCATGCGGAAGATGAACTGTCGGGCCACGATCTCGTTGCGGAAGGCCTTTCCGATCTGTGCGATACCGAACGGAATCTTCATGCGGGCGGTCTTCTGTACGTTGAGGTAGTTAACGAAGATGCCCTGTGCCGTCTCGGGTCGCAGGTATATGGTGCTGGCACCCTCGGCCGTAGATCCCATCTGTGTCGAGAACATGAGGTTGAACTGGCGCACGTCGGTCCAGTTGCGCGTACCCGATATGGGGCATGCGATCTCGCAGTCGATGATTATCTGACGCAGCTCGGCAAGGTCGTTGGCGTTCATGGCGTCGGCATAACGCTTGTGTACGGCGTCACGCTTGGCCGCCGTCTCCAGAACGCGGGGCGAGGTCGAACGGTACTGCGCCTCGTCGAAGCTCTCGCCGAAACGTTTGCGGGCCTTCTCAACCTCCTTGGCGATCTTCTCGTCCTGCTTGGCGATCCACTCCTCGATAAGCACGTCGGCGCGGTAACGCTTCTTCGAATCCTTGTTGTCGATCAGGGGGTCATTGAAGGCGGCCACGTGTCCCGATGCCTCCCACGTCTTGGGGTGCATGAAGATGGCGGCGTCGATGCCCACGATATTCTCGTGGAGTTTGACCATCGAGTCCCACCAGTAACGCTTGATATTGTTCTTGAGCTCCACGCCGTTCTGTCCATAGTCATATACGGCGCCAAGGCCGTCGTATATTTCGCTCGACGGGAATATGAATCCGTACTCCTTGCAGTGAGCCACCAGTTTCTTAAACAACTCCTCCTGTGTCATGGTATTTCGTTTTTGTATTTGTGTTCAGCCTATGTTTGTTTCAGATTACAAAAGTACAAAATAAATGATAAAATGAACATCCGCGGCGCAAATAGCCTCGGTTTTTTACGTCGGCGTGTATGTTTTTGTCTTCCGGTCACGCAATTTGCGGATTATTAATTTGTAGAGATGGTAATTATTCCTATTTTTGTAATGCCTGCAACGCAAAATAACACTCTTCGGCCGGGCGCCGTGCGGAAAGTTTGGGCGCGGGTGTCGCAAATGCGAAATTCTGCATAACGTCTGTATTATATGGGTTTTATGGAGAATCGCATTATTATGGGCCCTATGGTGAAAGAGGCACCGCTGCCGCGTCGCTATGTAAGGCAGGGAATTTGCCGCCCGGGGGGCGGTGGGGAATACGGAAGCGTGTTGTGCGAGATGAGGAATAGATAGATCGTATTGATATATGAAAATAAAGTTGTTTTTGGCCTTGGCGGCGCTGTGCGCGTGCATGTCGGCCGCAGCTCAGGAATATAATGATTTCTTTACCTTCCGTCCCGACAAGAAGGTACGCAAGAATGTCATCAACATCAGTTATCTGTCGGATAAGATCGAGCTCTCGGACAAGGGCGTCAATCTCGGGGATATATTTGACGAGGCGGCCGGCATTGCCCGTGGAACGAACGTCGGCGCCCGAAGCAACTGGGGTGTGTCGCTGACATACGTCCATACCTATATGTTGCATCGCAAACCCATAGCCCGTATGTTGGGCTTCGGTCTGGACGTAAGTTTCGCCGATGTGTCGTATGCCAACTATACGATCGACAACATGGATAACTGGGGTATGATCGATCCCGACGATTTTGATGCGGAACACGATCCCACAAAACGTCTTGATGTGCCGATGCACAAGGTCGAGTACTCGCTTCAGATCGGCCCGTCGGTAACGCTCACGCCCGGGCGCAACTTCACGTTTACGGGATATGTACGTTATGCGCCCTCATTCTCGGGCATATATATCAACTATGATTTCTACGGCAACTACGCCTCGATGTTCAACATCGGAGCCTCGGCGTCGTGGCGCAACATAGGTGTGGGTATCGAGGCCCGCATGGGCGGCTGCCGGTATAAGGACTTTACGGGCGGTGAGGCTCTGACACCGGCGAAACTCAAGACTTCGGGTTACCGTGCCTTCCTGCAGATACGGTGGTAGGGCGATAATGATATGCAGTCAGCGGGGACAACTCTCGGAGTAGTCCCCGCTGACTTTTCTGTGACGTTAAAGCATCGAGGCGCGGCGGAATGAGAACTCCCCCTCGCGGGCTATTATGATGTGATCCGTAAGACGTATGTCGAACAGCGCCGCGGCGTCGCGTATGCGGATCGTCAGCGTGCGGTCGGCATCGCTTGGCGCGGCCGTGCCCGAAGGGTGGTTGTGTACGAGTATTATCTGCGTGGCAAGCAGTTCGAGGGCGCGTTTGACAATGAGACGGTGGTCTACGACCGTCGCCTGCACGCCGCCCTGACTTACGCGGCAATGCTCGATGATACGGTTCGATGAGGTAAGGTATATGGCCCAGCACTCCTCGTGGCCCATGGCATCGAGTATGGGCCTCATGATACGCACCACGTCGGCATCGGTGGTGACGGTAGCCGTAGCGGCGGCCGTAGCGGCCGTGGCGCGGCGCCCCAGCTCCGTGGCCAGACGTATGCGTTCGGCACGACGCAGCCCCAGACCCTCGCTCATGCGCAGCCGACCGATCTCGGCATGCGCTACGGCTGTCAGCGAACCGTATGCCGCGAGCAGATTCTCTGCCGTCTGCCGCGGGTCGCGCCTGTCGTCGGACGACTCCACAAGCAGCGCCAGCAGCTCGGCATCGGTCAGCGATGCCGCCCCGCGGGAAAGAAGTTTGTCGTGCAGATTCTTCATCCTTATTTGTCGTGCCCTTTATTTGTTCTGTCTGCTGCCTTGTGTCGCGGAATGTATACAGACCTATTCCGACTGTTGTGCGTCGTTTGTATTGTCACTCTCGGTATGTACCTCTTCCGTCGTGCCGCCATTCCCATCTTCCGCAGACGCTACACTCTCGGTCGTGTTTTCTGCCGTATTTCCGGAGTTCTTTTCAGAGGATGCCTTGGCCGATTTGGACGGTCGGCGGCGGGGACGTCTCTTGGGTGTTGCGGCTTCCTCTGCCTCTGCCACGGATTCTGTTGCCGTCTCTGAATTTTCGGATGGAGCGGTCTCGGGTGCAGGCTCCGTTATCTCCATTGCCGACACCTCGAATATCTCAGCTTCGGTTACGGCGGCTTTGGTGCGTCGGCGCGAACGTCTCTTTGGTGTTGCTGCCTCCTCTGCGGCTCGCTCCGACGCTGTGTCGGCATTATCATTTTCGGCCGAAGACTCTGCCTTTTCCGTGGTGGAATCCTGCTGCGTGACTTCCGGTTCCGTTGTCTGCGTCGCGGTCTTTCTGCGCGAACGGCGCGAGCGGCTGCGCCCGGCGCCCTTCTGCTCCGAGGCCGTGGATGTATCGGCCGAAAGCTCCGATTGGACGCCTTCTTCAGTTGCTGTTTCGGCCTCTTGATGTTCCGCCTGCGTATTCTCAGCCGGGATATTCTCCGACGGCTTTTCTGCGGCCGGATCGGTAGCCGTTAAAATGGGCTCTGCGTCACGGCTGTCAGCCTTGTCGGTATCGGACAACACGTTATCCGGTGTGGAAACAGTCTCTGCGTCTGTGCCTGACGGACTGTCCGCCGCAGTCTGATCCGATATGGTCTCCGGAGCGTTAACCTCGATCTTTTGGGCAGCATCCTCTTCCGCAACTGCTGTTACCGTATCGGCTGCATTATCCGCGGCAGCTGCGGCCGCACGGCGGCGCGCACGGCGTGACGAGCGGCTGCGGCCCGTACTCTTAGCTGCGCCAGATTCACTCTCCGTATTATCTGTATTCTCGGCATCTGGGTTTTGCTCGCTTCTCTCCTGCTTCTCTCCGCCTGCCTTCCTGTTTTCTGCCGTCGTGTCCTTTTCGGCCTTACGGCTCTGAGGCTCTGATGTACCCGGAATGTCGTTATTCTGATCATTCTGGTCGTTCTGGCGTCGTTGGGGCCGAGAGGGCGTGAGTCCGCGCTCTATGGTGTCGAGACGGTCGAAGAGCTTGGCGCAGTCCTCCTCGCGGAATCCTTGCGAGACGGAGAAGGCGGCATGCTGTTCGGCCTCCTTCTTCGAGTCACCGGAGCCGTAGCCTGCCTCGATGTCGTCGATGAGCACCTTGCAGATGAATACGGGGTGTGACGACGAGTAGCTGCGGTCGTGCGAGGTGATGAAGCGTATGGTGTGGTGGTTCTTCTGGCACCACTCTATGAGGCGGCTCTTGAAGTCGGTCTCCTCCTCGAGCAGCGCGCCGGTGCGCAGGTAGTCGCCGAAGATGCGGTTGATGAGCAGGCGGTTGACGAAATTGTATCCCTGATCGAGGTATATAGCCCCCATCATCGCCTCGAATGCGTCTCCGTAGATGTGTTTCTGCGAGAAGCTCGCCGACGAGTGTGTTATGACGTGGGTGTCGAGCTTGAGGCGTTTGGCCACCTCGTTGAGCGACTGCCGCGATACCATCTTCGAGCGCAGCTGCGTGAGGAAACCCTCGTTCTGGTCGGGGAACTCGATGAACAGATAGTCCGACGTGACGCTCTCGATGACGGCGTCACCCAGAAACTCCAGTCGTTCGTTGTTTATCTGGCGGCCGTCGTCGAGCGTGACCGAGGCCGACTTGTGTATGAGTGCGAGCTTGTAGAGCTCGATGTTGTGCGGAATGAATCCGAACATGTCGTCGATGGCGGCGTAGAACTTGCGGTCCTTGCCGAAACGGCGGCGTATGGGTCTTAATATGAAGTCTATCACGTGTTTTGTCCGATTTGAATTGTTGTGTCGGTACCCTCATCCTGCAACTGTTCCCGCGTTATGGCCGGGCGCTTCCGCCATTCAATATGCGACGGCATCATGGATCTCTTGCTCTGCGTCGTGTTGTCCGTTTCGGAATCTTTGTCCCGTTGCACGATCACCTGTTGCAATTCGTCCGCCCCGCCTTGTCCTTGAGTCTCTTCTGCCCCTCTTGTCCCTGTCTTTATGTGCGGGTTGTTCATCTGTGTGGGGCTTTGGGTATTGCGGCGGGCGGCGCGTATGACGTGTGAGAGGTGCGGTCTCGGTCAACGGACGGCCGGAGATCCATCATGCCCCATTGTGTCGCGCGCTTCGTGTCGAATGCGGAGTCGGGCGTGGTGGGGTACGGATGGTGTTGTCAGCTCTGCGCGAGCCTGTTGTGCAGAGTGTCGGCAGAGGCTGCGGCAGCAGGGTGTAAATATGGAAAAAGGGCTATCCGAGGAGAAAAACACGCCCCGAAACAGCCCTGCTCTCTGCGTAGAACCTTTGTAAGTTCGATGTGTCCAGTCCCGCATTCGGGCCCGCGACGTCCGTAGACGCACGTCCGACGTTTCGCGTGAAACCTCGGCGGACACGTTTTATGCGAGGTATATGGTCTTGAAATTACTTCTTGTGAGCCTCTACGTATGCGATAGCGTCGCCAACGGTAGTGATCTTCTCGGCGTCCTCGTCGGGGATCTGGATATCGAATGCCTTCTCGAACTCCATGATCAACTCAACGGTGTCCAGAGAATCTGCGCCCAGATGAGCGGTGAAACTTGCTTCGGGAACTACCTCAGACTCCTTAACGCCCAACTTGTCAACGATGATCTCGACAACTTTCTGCTGAACTTCTGACATAACTTTAATTTTTAAGTTTAACAATTGTAATATTGATTGGTCGCAATCTTTTCTGCGCTTTTCTGCGCAAAAGTAACACTTTTTTTATTAATTTTGGCATCATGTTGAAAATATTTTATCTCCCTGAAAATATCGTTATTTGCCAATAGCTTGAAAATCACCATATTATGAATTTACTCCTGATATCCAATTCCACCAATGCAGGTGAGGAATACCTGCGTTATCCGCTGAGTGCCATAGGTAAGTTCCTCGACGGGGTGAAGGAGGTGGCCTTCGTGCCGTACGCGGCCGTAACGTTCTCGTATGCCGCATACGAGGCGAAGGTGCAGGCGCGCTTCGATGAGCTGGGCATACGTGTGCGTTCGGTGCATCGGGCGCATGATCCGCGGCGTATGATCCGCGAGGCGGAGGCCGTATGTGTCGGCGGCGGCAACACCTTTGCCCTTGCGCGCAAGATGCAGCAGCAGGGGCTCATGCGGGCCATACGCGCCCGCATAGCCGACGGCACGCCATACGTCGGATGGTCGGCCGGCAGCAACGTCGCCTGCCCGACGATATGCACTACAAACGATATGCCCATCGTGCAGCCCGAGTCGTTCCGGGCCATCGGGGCGGTGAAGTTTCAGATAAATCCCCACTATCTGGATGCCAATCCCGAGGGGCATGCGGGCGAGACGCGCGAGCAGCGCATACTGGAGTACATCGAGGCCAACCCCCGCCGCTGGGTCGTGGGCCTGCGCGAGGGGTGCATGCTGCACCTGCATGACGGCCGTCTGGAGCTGGTCGGCCCGCGCCCCGCGCGTATCTTCCGCAAGGGTGTCGAGACCTTCGAGGTAAAGGCGGGCGACGATCTGGGATTCCTTCTCTGACACGGGACGGGGTGTCGCCGCAGGGCGGGCCGCGTATTATGGTTCGCTCCGTATGATGGGATCTCTCCGGCAGGACTGGTAAAGTCGCGGCATTGTGCTTTGCGCCGCTGTCACAGGCTTCGGGAGCGGTATTATTGCTAAAGAAAGGATTTTCTGTATGGATGGACATCTGGTGTGGGATATTGACCCCGTATTGTTTTCGGTCGGAAGTTTTGCCGTCCGCTACTATTCGCTCTGCTGGCTGGCGGCATTCGCCTCGTGTTACTTCGTGATGAGGTCCATATTCCGGCGCGAGAGACTCTCAACCGACAATCTCGAATCATTGTTGATATATGTCTTCATTGGCACATTTGTCGGGGCGCGTCTGGGTCACTGTCTCTTCTACGAGACGCACTTCTATCTGACGCATCCGTGGCGCATAGTGCTGCCGATATACGAACGCAGCGACGGCTCGTGGGGGTTCGGTTTCATGGGGTTGGCAAGCCACGGCGCCGCCGTCGGCATAATCGTCTCGCTCATACTCTACGCCCGCCGCTACCGCTTCCCCATGTGGGATCTGCTCGACAAGCTGGGGGTGGTGGCACCGCTCGGAGGTGCCTTTATACGTCTGGGCAACTTCTTCAATTCGGAGATTCTCGGGGCCCCGAGCGACAGCCCGCTGGCCATAGTCTTCAGCCGTGTAGACCCGTTGCCGCGGCATCCCGCCCAGTTGTATGAGGCGGTGGGGTATTTCGCCATATTCGCCGTCGTGTATGCCGTGTACAGGTATCGGCATCAAAAGGTCGGTGCAGGTTATTTCTTCGGCCTGTCGATAGCCCTGATATTTGGACTTAGGTTCGTCGTTGAGTTCTTCAAGGAGGTGCAGGAGCCTTTCGAGGAGTCTCTGCGCGCGTGGCTCTCGATAGATATGGGGCAGCTGCTGAGCATACCTTTTATATTGGCCGGTATCGCGGTGATGGTGCTCCGCAGAAGGCACGCTCTCAAACAATCTTGAGATTATATGGTGTCGCGGACAAAGATAACGGGAGACCGTGGCGAGGCAATAGCCGTGGAGTATCTGCGCCGCAGAGGGTTCCTTATATGCGACCGTAACTGGCGCTGCGGCCGCTACGAGATCGACATCGTGGCCACACGTGCGGGCGTGACACATCTGGTTGAGGTTAAGACGCGTGCGGCCGGTGCCCTCGTCTCGCCCGAGGCTGCCGTCACGCCATCCAAGGCGGCGGCGTTGCGCCGCGCCGCGGAGGCATATCTGGCACAGCGGCACGTAACGGGCGAGGTGGAGTTCGATCTTGTGGCGGTGGATATCTTCCCCGACGGGGAGTATGAGGTCAGATATGTGACAAATATGGTCGAAGTTGGGTGGTAATTTGGTGGGTTGGATAAAAAAACATACCTTTGTCGCGCAAAATCGCGATAGTGACATTTATGTTTCTATATAATTTCTGTGTAGCCGTATATGCACGCCTGATCGCGTTGGCCTCGTTGTGGAACGACAAGGCCAAAAAATGGACCGTCGGACGAAAAGGGATCTTCGACCGCATGGCCCGCACGATATCGCCCTCGGACAGAATAGTATGGATACATGTGGCCTCGCTCGGAGAGTTCGAACAGGGACGTCCCGTCATGGAGCAGATCAAGGCCAATTATCCTCATTACAAGATACTTCTGACATTTTTCTCGCCCTCGGGCTACGAGGTGCGCAAGAACTACAAGGGGGCCGATTACATCTTCTACATGCCGATCGACACGCCGCGGAACGTACGCCGTTTCCTCGATCTGGCGCACCCCGAGATTGCAATATTCGTCAAGTACGAGTTCTGGATAAACTACCTCGCGCAGCTCAAGCGCCGCGGTACGCGCACGTTCGTCATCTCGGCCATCTTCCGCCGCAACTCGATCTTCTTCCGCAGCTACGGTTTCCTGTGGCGGCAGGCGCTCGATTCGTTCGACCAGATATTCGTCCAGAACGAGGAGTCGCGACATCTGCTGCACGATATCGGCTTCGACAATGTGGTCGTGGCAGGGGATACGCGTTTCGACCGCGTGGCGGCCATCGCCGAGGGTGTGAAGCGCATCGACATCGTCGAGCGGTTCAAGGCCGACAAACCTCTGTTTGTGGCAGGGTCGACGTGGAGACCCGACGAAGACATACTCCTGCCGCTGATAAACGACAACCCCGAGATAAAGTTCGTCATCGTGCCGCACGAGATGGACGAGTGCCGCATAAACCGTATCATAGCCGAGACGCAGGGCGGTGCCGTACGTTATACGCATTGCAACGACGCAACCCCCGTCGAGCGGTATCAGGTGCTGGTACTCGATACGGTGGGAATGCTCTCGTCGGTCTACCGCTACGCCTCGTGGGCATATATCGGCGGCGGCTTCGGCACCGGTATCCATAACACGCTGGAGGCGGCGATATTCGCTCTGCCCATAGCCTTCGGCCCCAACTATTCGAAGTTCAAGGAGGCGCGCGACATGGTGGCTCTGGGAGCTGCTACGAAGGTTGAGACGGTGACAGACCTCGAGGCGTGGTTCGCCCCGCTGCGCGACAACAAGGAGTATCGCGCGAAGGTCAGCTCTACGGCCAAGGACTATACGCTGAAGAATATCGGCGCAACGTCACTTATCATGAAGATCGCCTTCGACAGCTAACCCGCGAGAGGTTGTGGGCTTGGTGTGGAGCGAAGCGGCTGTACGGTTCGAATCCCTGCGCCGAGCGGTACGGAGCGAGGCGGTGTCCGTAGGGTTTGATGCCCGATCTGCGACTTATGGTAATGCGAGGGGGGGATGACAGGAGCTTCTTGATTGAGAGGAGGACAATATATTAATAGAAAAGATGTAAACGGTTCGTTTGGCGAGAGCAGACGACCGTTTTTTTGTGCGTGGTACGGGCGCCTGCGGCCTTTTGGCGGCAAATATCACTATGCGTTGTGCCGCGTGAGGCACATATCGTAATTTCTGCTTTGAAAACGTATCGTATCCGTAAGTCATGAAATTTATCTGCGGAGATGCTGTTCGGGTTTCGTTTCAAAACCTGTTGTGCCGTTGCAAAATATTGTTTTATAGCTGATTGTTGCGTGTCTTCATTATTTAACAGTTTCTTAGCATATATTTATCGGTATAAAAGTTTGAGCAATGAAAATAATTCAGTACTTTTATTCCGTAAATGGTTGGCATGAGTCCGTCATGAAAGTCAATTAACCCAAAAATCAATTTATATGAAAAAATCTCTTCTATTGAATTTTGTCACGATCGTTTCGTTGTTCGCCTTCGCCTCGTGCGCTGACGACAACAGCGACTATGTGCAGCCTACGGTGACCATCGAGGGGGCCGACGAGTACGGCACCCGTACGTTGGAGTTCTCTAACAGGGTAGGCAGTCAGCAGGTCGAGATTACGGCAAACGGCGACTGGTTCATCCGTATTCCCGATGATGCGTCGTGGCTGACCGTTACACCGAGCGAGGGTACGGCTTCGGACAAACCCATATCGGTGACGGTGGATGTGAAACTCAACGAGAGTTCGGAGTCGCGTACGGCGACACTCGCTCTCGTGTGTGATGAGATTGAGCAGAAGGCGCTGCTTACGGTCGTGCAGGACAAGATGTATGTCCTCTCGGCTACGGCCAGCCGCTCGATGATAAACAAGGACGGCGGTGATGTTGTAATCTCGGTCGAGGCCAATGCCGGCTGGAGCTACACGATGGACGACGCCGGCAAGACGTGGCTTACGGAGAAGGAGAAGAGCTCTTCGAAACTGACGCTCACGGCTTCGGTTCTCGACGTCGAGGAGCGCACGGCCGAGATAACCTTTACATCGGATGTGGATCCCGAGTTGCAGTCCGTAGTGAAGCTCTCGCAGAAGGATCTGGAGCTCTATGCCGAGCGTTCGAAGGTATATGTGTCGCCCGATGGCGGCGAGGTGACGCTCTCGGTGGTTACGACGAACGTTCCCGAGTGGAGTGTCGAGGCTGTGGACTCGTGGATTACGGCAACGAAGGTCGATGAGACCACCATCAAACTGACCGTCGGCGCGTATGGCACCAGCCGCCGTGAGGGTACGGTTAACCTTACGACTCCCGTGGATGCCGAGATGGTGGCTCTCATTACGGTCGTACAGCGTGCAACCTCGCAGGGTCCCAGAGCCGATATACTCGACGTTGTATTCGGTGCGGACGGTTCGGCTTCGGATATTGCCGGCGGAAATACGGTCAAGTATGTTGCCGGTGACGCCTGCACGATAGACTACAACAACCTCTACCTGCGTTACACGCCTACGTTTACCCGTTCGAGTGCCGGTACGTCGAACTACACAGACGGCTACTACCGTATCGACTATACGGATGCCATGATGTCGGCCCTGAACGACGGTTATACGATGGAGGCCGTGGTTATGGTCAACGCCGCACCCAACGGCAATGAGATCAAGGCATTCTCGGCTACGACGTCGGGCGGCATGGCCCTGATGATCGCCAATACGAGCCGCGGCAAGGGTCTGGAGTTCATCCAGCACAACGGTTCGTCGTGGTGCTTCGCCTCGACGGATGTGATTCCCGAGGTAGGCGTATATTACCACTTGGTAGGTGTGTATGATCCCGCCACAAGCAAGATCTATTGCTACGTGAACGGCGAGCTGAAGGCGTCAGCCGCATGTACGGGTATCAAGCACATGACAGTTTCATCAGGGTCGCGTGACCGCGCATTCACCATCGGCGGCAATACTCAGTCGAATACTCAGATGAACGGCGCATGGTGCGGTGAAGTTTCGCTGGCGCGTATCTATGACGCCCCGCTGACGGCAGATGAGGTCAAGGCCCTCTATGAGGATGTAAGGGAGTAAACGCCGTGCGGTACTTGGGCCGCGCGTCGGAAGGATCGGAGCGATATGCCGTAAGGCATGTCGCTCCTTTTTTATTTTTATTTTAGATAGCGTCTGTTTTACCGGCACCCTGTTTGGGCTGGTTGATCGCGGTATATTTGTCTCTGATGTTTTGTGGCTGTTGAAGGCTTTTATGGCAGTCCGTGTTTTGCCTTATTTCTTGCGATGAAGCGGCCGTGAGGTGTTTATGGCTTAACGGAGAATGAGCCTGAATGGGCGTGAAACGCGCTTTATACGGCGCATGGGACTGTCGTTTGCCATTGATGATATGCCGACGGATGGAATGTCCCTTTTTGAGGGAGGGTTGTGAGATAGCGTAAAAAAGAAAAGATCGAAAACCGAAAGGTTTCCGATCTTGCTTCAAGTACCTCCTCAGGGGCTCGAACCCTGGACCCCAACATTAAGAGTGTCGTGCTCTACCAACTGAGCTAAAGAGGCATCCTTGTTCTTGATTGCGAGTGCAAATTTAAGGCACTTATTTCATTTGTGCAAATTTTTCGAGGGATTTTTTTGCTTTTTTCTGCACCTCCCAATTCCATAGATTATCAGTTATGCCGTCAAGTGGCACCTAATCAAATTATTGTGTCGCTTGAGGCCGATGTGTCTCTGCTGGTGCCGGATCAATCGCTGTTCCACTCGCCGGCGGCCTCGATGTAGAGGATCGGGCGTTTGCGCTCGAGAGCCTTCAGCCGCAGGTAGGTCTCATAGAGGTTTATGCCGTTCGACGACTCCTCCGCCATGACGTATCCTATGACCGAAGCCTGCCCGCATGTAGTGCGGTAGGCTGTCTCGGCGCGGTCGAGGTAGGCGGCCTTCCACTTGGGGTCGTTGCTCGGGTTGCCTCCGATGCGGCGCGAGAGTCCGCTCTTGCTTGTGTTGATCGGAATCTGGGCTATGACGTACATGCCCAGCGAGTCGCACATGCGGTAGACGTTCTGCGGTACGGCCCCCATCTTGAAGCGCAGGGCGTTGTATTTGAGTACGCGCGCCGCGATGATGTCCTTCTCGGTCACCTTGAGCGGGTCGAAGTCGCGGTAGAAGAGTTCGGTCTTGATACCGTTGATCATGAAGTCGCCCTCCTCGTTTATGTCTATGTCGCGGAAGCCGATCATGCGTGACTGGTACTCGGCATAGCGCCCTTCGATCTGGGTCTTGATGTTGAGCCGGTAGCGCACGGGCATGTCGGCACACCATGTCAGCACGTAGGGTATGCGGGCCATGAACTTGACCGTATCCTCGCCGCGCATACCCAAGGTGACATCCTTGTATCCCTGAGTCACGACCGTAGTGTCGGGGGCGATAAGCTCGTAGTGTATGCGTGCTGTTTTGGGGTTTAGCGACTCGGTCTTGACGATGAGCCCAACCTCGACGTTGGCATATTCGCTCTTGAGGTCGACATCGGTGTTGTGCACCACGTCGCGCACGCGGATCGTAGGCTGCGATATGACGTATGTCTCGCCCACGCGCGGCTCGCGCGTCTCGACGAAATCCTCCATACGGCGGCTCCAGTGATCCTTCAGTATGCGTATCGAGATGGTATTGACATCCTCCTTCGAGGCTTTCGTAATGTTGAACTCGGCGGGTGTGAAGGCGTTGGCCGCATATCCCACCTTCTGGCCGTTGATGATCACCTCGTATGCGCCCGAGGCCTCGTCGACGTAGAGGATGGCCTGACGGCTGAGCCATACGAAGGGAATGACGTATTTCGAAGTGAAGACCGTAGCGTCCGGCTCTTCGGTGCGGGTCCAGCCCGTAACGGGACGGAGATATTTCGAGGCCACGGCGCCCGAACCGAGAGCCTGAGCCTCCTCGGCGGTGGGGTATGGCAGGGTTTTGCTGCGAGGCAGCTCGCGTCCCAAGGATACATATTCGGGCGAGTCGTACTCCTGCGCCGAGAGTGCGCCGACGGCGAAAACGAGTGCTATGATCGACAGAAAACGTTTCATATTTTCGTATATTTGTGGTCGTAAGCCTTAGCGGGCGGATGGCTCCGTACGGAAGTAACGGCCCGCCGCCGCTTTGTAGTGCCAAAGTTATAAAAAAAATCGGTGATACGATGAATTCATATCCAAAACTCAATTTCCCGCCCATAAAATTGCGTGCGCGTGATTCCCGCGGCCGCACGGTCGTTTTCGACCGCGTGCGCTCGCTCTATGTGGTGCTTACGCCCGAGGAGTGGGTGCGGCGGCATGTGGTTGAGTTTCTGGTTGGGAGGTGCGGCGCGCCGCTGCGCTCGATCGTGGAGGAGTATGCCGTCAACGTCAATGCCGCACCCCAGCGGGCCGATGTCGTGGTGATGGACAGCGCGGCGCGGCCCGTGGCGCTGGTCGAATGCAAGGCTCCCGATGTGCGTATCACCTCCGAGGTGTTCGAGCAGGCGACGCGATATAACGCCGTTCTGGGGGCGCGGTACGTGATCCTGACAAACGGCATCACACATTTCTGTTTCGAACGCGCGGCGGACGGATATGCCCCCATGTCGGCCTTTCCCGACCTTACGCCCCGGGTGCCGGACGGGGAGGGATAGCAGGATGTGTGATATGTGCTCAGTGCGTTTTCGTGTCCTCTACGGAATATTCCGTCTCAGATCTGGGCTGCGGGATGGCGGCGCTCGATATATTCGCGGAAGGCGTCGCGGTAGTTCTCCCCAAGAGGCACATATTCGCCGTTGTCGAGGTAGACGCGGCCGCGGGCATATCCCGAAACGTGTGCGAGGTTGACGATGTAGGAGCGGTGTACGCGCATGAAGCGGCCCGAAGGAAGCGTCGTCTCCATATTCTTCAGACGGAAGAGGGTGGTTATTGTGGAGCCCGACGTCAGATGCAGGCGTACATACTCCCCTTCGCTCTCGAGGTATATGATGTCGGCATGTTTGATGATCGAGACCTTGTAGTCGGCCTTGACCGAGATGCAGTCGCCGGCATTGTCCTCCGTAGCTGAGGCCGTAGCTGCCTCCGGAGTCTTCCTGTCGCGCAGACGCATGAGCTCAAGCAGCGAGCCGGCCTTGCCTATGGCGCGGTTGAAATCGGCGAAACTGAAGGGCTTGAGCAGGTAGTCCACGGCATCGAGACGGAAGCCCTCGATGGCATACTCCGAGTATGCTGTGGTGAAGATCACGAGCGGCGGGTTGTGCAGCTGCCGCACGAAATCCATGCCGTTAAGGTCGGGCATGTTGATATCCACAAGCAGCAGGTCGACATCCCTCTGCGGCAGCATGGCCTGTGCCTCGACGGCATTGCGGCACGCCGCCACAAGCTCCACCTGCGGAATGCGGTCGATGTAGCTCTTCACCTGACGCAGCGCGAGAGGCTCGTCATCTATGGCCATGCATCTAATCATACTTTATGGGTATTGTGAGTTTCACTTCATACCGATCCTCGTGCGAGTCGTCTATCTTGAGCGTGTAGTTGCTGCCAAACAGCAGGTCGAGACGCTTGCGTACATTATATAGCCCCATGCCGCTGCTCTTGCCTCCGTCAGAGGCCGCATTCACGCCGGAGAGACGGTTGCCTCCGCTGCGGCCGATGCGGGATTTGCGCCCACGGCGTGCGGTGCGCGACGATGCCTTCGTATCGGTTTCGGCATGCGTGTCGGCTGCCGCCATCGCTTGCAGATCATGGGCGGCCGTGTGGTCGTGGCGCGAGTTGGTGACGGTGCATGAGGCCGTATTACCGTCGCAACTGATGGCGATGTGTACGTACGAGGGGCTGTTGTAGCTTACGCCGTGCTTGAAGGCGTTCTCCACGAAGACGATGAGCAGCAGCGGCGGAATCTTGGCCTCGGGAGGGACAGTACCCTCCACGTCGAGACGTATGTCCACATCGTCCGTATAGCGTATGCGCATGAGCCCGATGTAGTTCTCCACGAAGCGTATGTCGTTGAGGATGCTCGTCTCGGCATTCTCCGAGTCGTAGAGTACATACCGCATCATCTTCGAGAGCTCGATGACGGTCTCCTTCGCCGCCTCGGTGTCGATGTCGATCAGCGCATGGATGTTGTTGAGCGTGTTCATGAAGAAGTGCGGGTTGATCTGGTATTTCAGATAATCCATCTCGGCCTGCAGGCTCTGACGCTCGAGCGAGACCATCTTCTGTTCGTCGCTCATCGACTTGAACATTATCTTGATGCCGTTGTTGGTGTTCTGCAGGAAGAGACCCAGCAACACATTCCAGTACCATGCCAGATCGGTAAACGAGGCACGTCCGTGGACGATATACAGGTCGCTGTCGGCAAAGGGCGAGTGGCGCATCGTGGTCTCGTAGTATTCGATCGAGTAGAAGAGAGCCACAAGGTAGAGTATCGACACCAGATAGTATGCCGCGTAGTGTTTGCGCAGCAGCAGCTTGGGCGCGAAGATGAGATTGTTGAGCAGGAAGATGATGCCGTAGGGCAGGATCTTGAGCCATGCCGTCAGTATGTTGACGAAATAGACATGCTCCTCGGACATCATCTTGGCGTTGAGTATGGGCACGAGGATGGCTACCGTCCACACCAGAAAGTAGAGGAGGTTCTCGCCTATGGCCATTTTGTTGCTTCGGAGTCGCATGGTAGCAAAGGTATGAATTTTTGCGTGGGCGGCAAAATAAATCCCCCATCCATACGGAAACGGCCTCCGCCGCAGTCGGGCAGAGGTCGTTCATGTGTATTTGTTACGATATGGTTTTATCTTCTTGTCGGCGGCCTATTTGTATCGCAGCAGCAGCTCCAGCATGCGGCGGTCGAGCTTGTGGCCCTTGAAGTCCTCATACTTCACGTCGTCGCGGCCGCTGTCCAGCACGCCGAACGAACCGTAGAGGTTCCACAGCGACCATCCCCATCCGTTCTCGGCGAAGATCGTAAACTGATCCTCCAGCCATGCTAGAGCCACCTCGTGCGGGGTGCGGTTGTGGCATCCGAACTCGCCGATATGTACCGTGCGGCCAAGTTTCATCCACGGCTGCCAGTTCTTGTTGAGCGTCTCGCGCAGCCACTCGCGGTCGTATGTCTTGTCGTTGTCGTGCAGTGGCCAGCTGAGCTTCTCGCGCGGGTAGTACATCGGGCCGTCGCCGTAGACCCAGTTGGCGCCGTAGTGCGAGATGAGCATGGGCTGGTAGCCGCGGCCGCTCTGGATGATGTTGCGCAGGTCGGCTATCTCCATCAGCGGGCGGTTGCCTACGTCCAGTCCGTCGACTATGATCGTACGCGTGGGGCTGATGCGGCGTATGGTCTCGATGAGGCGGCGGACGACATTCTCATATTTGGCGTCCTCGATCGTCGGGGCTTCGTTGATAAGATTGAAGCTCAGAACCTTTGACGAGTAGGACTTATATCGCTCGGCAAACAGTTGCCAATGGTACTCGCAAGCCTTGAGCGCCTCATCGTTCTCGAAGAGGTTGGCCTCCTCGTGCGGCGGGTTGATACAGTAGCCCGGGGCACGGTGGAAGTTGAGGTTTATGTGTATGCCGTACTGCCGTCCCAACTCGACGACACGGTCGATCTCGGCGATGCGTTTCTCGTCGATGGCGTACCAGTCATCGCGTGAGGTCCAGCACCAGTATGAGAGCGGTATGCGGGCAAAGTTGAAGCCCCACTCGGCCATGATCTCGAAATCCTCTTCGCTGAAGGTGGTCTGGAAGTCGGGGTTGAACTTGTTGAGAAGGTTGAATCCCTTCCACAGAACTTTCGGTTTGGCTGCTGCGGACTGCGTGCGCGGACTTTCGGCCGCTGTGGCGGCGGCTGGAAGCGCTGCGGCTGCCGTCGCGGCGGCTATCACACGCAGAAATTCGGCTCGGTCGATGGTCTTATGATTGTTCATAATATTGGGAAAAGTAGTCGATTTGTCAAATATACTCCTTATTCCTCTTTTGTGCAACTTTTTCGCCCGCAGCGGCAGCCAGAATGGCCATATTACCAAAAAAGCGGCCTTGCAGCCGCTTATTTTGTTATGTGATATTCGATTATATGTGTCGGTCCGGTCTGTTGCCTTGACGGCCTTCCCTCGTTCTTCCTCAACTTTTCTTTCTCTTCCTCTACACTATCTTCGCCTTTCTCTTTTCCTCTCTTATCCTCTTTGCTCTCTCCGCTCCGCTCTCTCCTTATCTCTTCTCCGCTCTTCTTCCTTCTCTATCTCCTTCTCTCTTCGTTTCGTTCTCTCTTCTCCGTTCTCTCTTCTCTTGCCCCCCTGTGTTATCGGGCCAGATCCTGATAGAGGAAGCGGCGGATGCTGCGCTTGGGTGTCTTCTCGAACTCCGACTTCATGATAACATACGATGCAACCTTCTCGTATGCGGCGACGGCCGAGTTGAGCATGACGATATTCTCCTTCATGATGCGGTCGATGCCCTGCTCGTCGATACCCTCCTGTGCCGCCTGATCGTAGTCGGGGACTATGAGTGCCGTGAGACGGCCGTTCTTCTCGACGATAAGCGACTCGAGCACCAGCGGCAGGTTGTTGAGCTTGTCCTCGATCTCCTCGGGGTAGATGTTCTGTCCCGTGCCGGTGAGTATCATGGTCTTGCAGCGGCCGCGGATGTATAGCGTACCGTCGGGATCCATCGTACCCATATCACCCGTATGCAGCCAACCCTCGTCGTCGATGACGGCGCGTGTGGCCTCCTCGTTCTTGTAGTATCCGGCCATGACATGCTCGCCGCGGATGAGTATCTCACCGGGCGTGTGTCCCGGATCGGCAGAGTCGATATGCGCCTCGAGCAGCCCCTTGAGATAACGTCCGCATGAGCCGTTCTTGAACTCCGAGGGTATCGAGAAGCTGATGAGCGGGCCGCACTCGGTCATGCCGTAGCCTATCGTCAGCGGGAAGTCTATCTTGCGCAGGAACGACTCGGTCTCCTGATTCATCGGGGCGCCGCCTACGATGAAGATCTTGAGCTGGCCGCCGAACGAGGCCATCATCTTCGAGCGTATGATCGAATAGAGGGCCGTATTGAGAAGCGGAATCTTCATGGCGATGCTCATGGGGCCCTTTTCGAGCATGGGCATGATCTGCTTGCGGTATACCTTCTCGAGCACCAGCGGCACGCTGCATATTATCGTAGGCCGGACATTCTGCATCGCCTCGACCAGAATCTTGGGCGAAGGTATTCGTCCGAGCAGCGTTATATGGGCGCCGACGGCCAGCTGCGTCAGGAAATCGAACGCACAGCCGTAGGCGTGTGCCAGCGGCAGGAACGAAAGCGTGCGTCCGCCCTTGTCGAAGTATGGTCTGCCCGTCGAGGGCTCGACGACGCTCGCGGCGAAGATGACGTTGCCCGTAAGGTTGTTCACCGTGAGCATTACGCCCTTCGACGAACCAGTCGTGCCGGAGGTATAGTTGAGCAGTATGATGCGGTCGTTGGGTACGTCGCGGTACTTTATGTCGTCGACGCCGAACTTCTTGCCGTATGTGCGATAGAAGGTCTTGTAGGCGCTCTTGACGGCGCGTTTGATGCGCGGTTTGTCGCGGTCGTACGTGAGACTGAAGTCCGTGAGCGAGAAGATGGCCTCCAGCGCCGGCATCCGCGCCGGATCGAGGTTGGCCATGAAGTTGTCGCCGATGAAGAGCATGCGGCTCTCCGAGTGGTTGATGATGTTCATCATGTCCGCAGGATTGAAATCCTGAAGTATGGGCACGATGACGGCACCATAGGTGATGGTGGCAATATAGGTTACGCACCAGCGGATGTTGTTGCGGCCGATCAGGGCAATCTTGTCGCCCTCGCGTATGCCCGCCTCGTTGAAGAGCAGATGCAGTTTGGCGATCTCGCGGGCCGTCTCCAGATAGGTGAGCGTGTCGCCGCCGAAGTAGTCCGTCAAGGCCGGCAGGTCGCTGTTGTTGCGGAAACTCGCTTCGTATATTTTTATCAGATTCTCCTTCAACATGGGGGTATGGTTTTGCGTGGTGTATGGACTCTCTCTATCGTGGCTCCGGCGGCAAGCCGTGGCGATGGCGTTGCGGCTTGCTACCTGTCGCCGGCCGTTTTGTCGGTATCATGTCCGGCGGCGTTTGTGTCGCCGCTCTCCGCAGGGCCTTTGGCGGCGGTGGAGTCGTGGGGTCGCCAGACATATATCTTCGATTCGGTGCCGGCCTTCAGCCGTTCGATGTTCTTGCGGTGAGACCACAGCAATAATCCTGCTACGACGAATGAAAAGACGATGAACGACATCGACACATCCTTGACGCGCGACCACTCCATCGACGAGTAGATTATGGCGAAGATCGGGAAGCTGCATCCTGCGGTCATCGAGGCCAGCGACACATAGTGTGTGATGAGGAATACCAGAACCCACACGGCGAAGCACAGAAGCACGACAATGGGGTAGATACCGGTGATGGCGCCGACGAGCGTGGCCACGCCCTTGCCGCCCTTGAATCCGGCGAAGATGGGGAATATGTGTCCGAGGATTGCGGCGAAGACGCCCATGATCTTGAGGTTTATGAGCCATGCCGACGTTATGTCTATGTCGTAGCGCATGATGCCGATGAGCGAGACGGCGACGAAGCCCTTGAAGAAGTCGAGCACGAAGACGGGCAGGGCGGCGCGGCGCCCCAGCACGCGGAGCATGTTTGTGGTGCCGGCATTCTTGCTGCCGTATTCGCGTATGTCTATACCGTAATATTTCTTGCCTATCCACACGGCGCTGGGGATCGATCCCAACAGGTAGGCTATGATGAGCATCGTTACGGCGCAGTAGTATGTGATAAGACTCCAGTTTTCCATTTCGAGAGGGTGTTATATTGCAAAAAACGCATCAGCTGCGGCCGGTGTGGCCGAGCGGATGTAGCCTTATTTTGATACAAAGATATACAAAGATTTTTACTTATCCATCGTTTGAGCCAAAATTCGACCCCGCAAGTGGCGTGTGCATGTAGTCTTTGCGGAGACGGGCACCGCGTTGTGCATTTGCGCGATATGTGTTGTGCTGGGTATTTTTGTTTTCATAAAAAATGTTTAACTTTGTTGCCTTATGGAAAACAACTCGAACTGAAATGAAGGCGGCAACCTTAATAAATGAAACCGTCGGCAAGTGGTCTTGGTGGAAGGAGATGCTGACGATCGTGGCCGGATGCGTCATCGTATCCATCGGATTCGTATTCTTTATCAACCCCTACAACATCGTCCCGGGCGGTGTCTACGGTCTGGGTATCGTCATGCACAACATCTTCCCCTCGGTGCAGGTCGGTACCTTCGGATACATGTTCGACATCCCGCTGCTCATAACGGCGATCTTTATCTTCGGACGGCAGTTCGGCGGACGTACGTTCTTCGCCGCCTGCATGACGCCCGGTCTGATGAATATCATCTCGTCGGTGGCATATCCGTCGCGTGAGGCGCTGCGTGAGCTCGACCCCTCGCAACTGCTCGGCGGCGTGCTCGACCTGTCGGACCATCTGATGCTTACGTGCGTTCTGGGCGGCGCCATGATAGGTCTCGGTCTGGGTCTCGTGGTACGCAGCAACGCCACGACGGGCGGTACCGATATCGTGGCCATGATCCTCAACCGATACATGCATGTCAAGTTCTCGCACGGCGTGCTGCTGGCAGACGCGTGCGTTGTGCTGTCGGGCCTTGTGGTCATCGGCTTCGGCATAGGTGTCGAGGGTGACTCGGGCGAGCGCGGATGGCTTTTGTCGCTCTATTCGCTCATAACGATATTCATCGCTTCGCGCGTTGTGGACTACGCCATCGACGGCTCGTCGTATGACAAGCTGCTCTTCATCATCAGCAACAACCGCTCGGAGCAACTGCGTGACTACATCATCAACCAGATGGACCGCAGCGCAACATACCTCAAGGCGTCGGGCATGTACAGCCGCGACGACAAGGAGATGATATTCCTCGTTGTGAGCCGCCGCGAGGTGGCGCAGGTCGAGCGCAAGATCAAGGAGATCGACCCGCGGGCGTTTGTCGTCGTGACCAATGCCTACGACACTTACGGCGAGGGCTTCAAACCCTTCCCCGACAAGGATTCGATCCTCAACAGTTAAAGTTTTGCATATTCTATGATCGATAAAAATACATTGAGGCCCGCTGCGGGCGCAGGCCGCCGTCTCTTTGTGGAGACATACGGCTGCCAGATGAATGTCGGCGATACGGAGATCGTCGTATCCATAATGCAGGGCGAGGGCTATGTCTATACGGAGCATATCGACGAGGCGGACGTTGTGCTGATAAACACCTGCTCGATACGCGACAATGCCGAGCAGCGCATTTGGGGCCGCCTGCGCGAGCTGCGCGGGTTGCGTCGCCGTCGTCCGTCGCTGCTTATAGGTATCATCGGCTGCATGGCCGAGCGCCTGAAGGAGCGTCTTGTCGAGGGTGACGATGCCGTCGACATTGTTGCCGGTCCCGACTCGTACCGCGACCTGCCGCGTCTGGTGCGCGAGGCCGAGGCTGGAGGAAAAGGTGTGAACGTACTGCTCTCGAGTGAGGAGACATACGCCGAGATCGCCCCCGTACGTCTGGACCGAAACGGCGTGAGCGCCTTTGTGGCCATCATGCGCGGCTGCAACAACTTCTGTTCATATTGCGTCGTCCCCTATACCCGCGGCCGCGAACGCAGCCGTGACGCCGCCACCATCGTGGCCGAGGCCCGCACGCTCTTCGAGAACGGGTACCGAGAGGTGACCCTTCTGGGGCAGAATGTCAATTCGTACCGTACGGGCGATGTCGATTTCCCTGCTCTGCTTAAGTCCGTGGCCGAGATCTCGCCGCTGCTGCGCGTGCGCTTCGCCACGTCGCACCCCAAGGATATGAGCGACCGCCTGATCGAGACGATGGCCTCGATGCCCAATATATGCCGTGCGATACACCTGCCCGCACAGTCGGGCTCGACGGCCGTGCTGGAGCGTATGAACCGCAAGTATACGCGTGAGTGGTATCTCGGACGTGTCGATGCTATCCGCCGCCTGATGCCCGACTGCGCCATCACGACCGACCTCATAGCAGGCTTCTGCGGCGAGACGGAGGAGGACCACCGCGCCACGCTCTCGCTCATGGAGCAGGTGGGTTACGATTTCGCATATATGTTCAAGTATTCGGAGCGTCCGGGCACCTATGCCCAGCGTCACCTGAAGGATGATGTCCCCGACGAGGTGAAGACGGCGCGTCTGACCGAGATAATAAATCTCCAGAACGAACTCTCGGAGCGGAGCAACCGCCGCGACGTGGGCAAGGAGTTCGAGATTCTGGTAGAGGGCGTCTCGAAGCGGAGCGACGACCAGCTTTTCGGCCGCACCTCGCAGAACAAGGTCGTGGTATTCGACCGCGGCAATCATGCGGCGGGCGACTATGTGCGCGTGCGCATTACGGGTTGTTCGTCGGCGACGCTCTACGGCGAGGAGATCTTTTGACGTGCGTGTACTGTAATGTCCGTGGAACGGATATTGACTTATAAATGATATTATTTATATGGCCGTCGGATTTTGTGGCGGCTGAACAATAGAAAACCTCCACTTCCGTGCGGAAGTGGAGGTTTTTGGTATAGGGTACAACCCTCGTTGCGCTATCGCTGGTTGAGGGCTGCGTGGGCTGCGGCCAGACGTGCGATGGGCACGCGGAAGGGCGAGCAGCTTACATAGTTCAGACCTGCGTAGTGGCAGAACTCTACCGACGAGGGCTCGCCGCCATGCTCGCCGCAGATACCGCACTTGAGGTCGGGGCGCGTGCCGCGGCCCTTGAAGACGGCCTCGCGGATAAGCTGTCCCACACCGTTGCGGTCGAGGATCTGGAATGGGTCGTTCTTAAGGATACCCTTCTCGAGATAGGTGGGCAGGAACTTGGCGATGTCGTCGCGCGAGAATCCGAGCGTCATCTGCGTCAGGTCGTTGGTGCCGAACGAGAAGAACTCGGCAACCTCGGCGATCTGGTTGGCGGTGACGGCGGCACGCGGAACCTCGATCATCGTACCTACCATATAGTCGATTTTGTCGTTGCGCTCGGCGAAGACCTCATTGGCCGTACGGTCGATGACGTTCTTCTGGTAGCGCAGCTCCTTGTGGTTACCTACGAGCGGTACCATGATCTCGACCTTCACGTCGATGCCCGTAGCGTGTACGTTCATTGCGGCCTCTATGATGGCGCGCGTCTGCATCTCGGTGATCTCGGGATAGGTGTTGCCCAGACGGCAGCCGCGGTGTCCCAGCATGGGGTTGACCTCGCTCAGGTACTCGACCTTGGCGGCGATCTTCTCGTATGGTACGTTCATCTCGGCGGCCAGTTCGCGCTGCTCCTTCTCGGTGTGGGGAACAAACTCGTGCAAGGGCGGGTCGAGCAGGCGTATGATGACAGGATATCCGTTCATGGCCTTGAACAGACCCTCGAAGTCGCCGCGCTGCATGGGCAGCAGCTTGGCCAGAGCCACACGGCGGCCGGCCTCGTCGTCGGCAAGGATCATCTCGCGTACGGCCTTGATGCGGTCGCCCTCGAAGAACATGTGCTCCGTACGGCAGAGACCGATACCCTCGGCGCCGAAGGCGAATGCCTGTGCGGCGTCGCGCGGCGTGTCGGCATTGGCGAGCACCTTCATGGTGGCGTACTTGCGCGCAAGATCCATCAGATGGCCGAAGTCGCCACTCAGGTCGGCATCCTTCGTGGCTACCTGTCCGAGATATACCTCTCCCGTAGAGCCGTTGAGCGAGATCCAGTCGCCCTCCTTTATGTTGTATCCGTTTACCGATATGGTGCGTGCCTTGTAGTCGATCTCCAGCTCGCCGGCCCCCGAGACGCAGCACTTGCCCATGCCGCGGGCTACGACGGCGGCGTGAGAGGTCATACCTCCGCGTGCGGTGAGGATACCTGCCGCGTCGAGCATACCCTTCAGATCCTCGGGCGAGGTCTCGATACGCACCAGCACGGCCTTCTGTCCCGTCTTGGCGAACATCTTCTCGGCGTCCTCGGCAAAGAATACAACGGGACCCGTTGCGGCACCCGGCGATGCGGGCAGACCCTTGACGATGACCTTGGCGTTCTTGATGGCCGTCTTGTCGAAGACGGGGTGCAGCAGCTCGTCCAGCTTGGCGGGTTCGCAACGCAGTACGGCGGTCTTCTCGTCGATCAGGCCCTCACGCAGCATGTCCATTGCGATCTTGACCATGGCGGCGCCGGTACGCTTGCCGTTGCGGCACTGGAGCATCCACAGCTTGCCGTCCTGTATGGTAAACTCGATGTCCTGCATATCCTTGAAGTACTGCTCCAAGTGGTGCTGTATCTGGTTGAGCTCGGCGAATACCGTCGGCATAACCTCCTCGAGCGAGGGGTACTTCGATGCGCGCACCTCCTCCGAGATGTTCTGGGCCTTGGCCCAGCGGCGCGAGCCCTCGATGGTGATCTGCTGCGGCGTGCGGATACCTGCCACGACATCCTCACCCTGCGCGTTTACGAGATACTCGCCGTTGAAGATGTTCTCACCCGTTGCGGCGTCGCGCGAGAAGGCAACGCCCGTAGCCGAGTTGTCGCCCATGTTGCCGAATACCATGGCCTGAACCGATACGGCTGTGCCCCACTCGGCGGGGATGTTGTTGAGCTTGCGGTAGAGGATGGCGCGCTCGTTCATCCACGAACCGAAGACGGCGCATACGGCTCCCCAGAGCTGATCCCACGGGTTGACCGGGAACTCCGATCCGGTACGCTCCTTAACCGCCTTGCGGAAGGCTGCGACAAGCTCCTTCAGGTCGTCGGTCGTAAGGTCGGTATCCATCTTTACGCCGCGGCGTCTCTTCTGCTCCTCGATGAGCACCTCGAACGGATCGTGATCCTCCTTCGATGCGGGCTTCATGCCCAGCACCACATCGCCGTACATCTGTACGAAGCGGCGGTACGAATCCCATGCGAAGCGGGGATTGCCCGTACGCTTGGCCACGGCCTCGACAGCCTCGTCGTTCATGCCGAGGTTGAGGATCGTATCCATCATGCCCGGCATCGAGGCGCGCGCACCCGAACGTACCGATACCAGAAGCGGCATCTCGCGGTCGCCGAACTTCATGCCCGTCAGGCGCTCGATGTTCTTCATGGCCTTCTCCACCTCGGGACGCAGCAGCTCGATGATGGCCTGCTTGCCGTGACGGTAATATTCGGCGCACACTTCGGTAGTTATGGTGAAGCCCGGAGGTACGGGGATACCTATCAGATTCATTTCGGCAAGATTGGCGCCCTTGCCGCCGAGAAGCTCTCTCATTTTTCCGTTACCCTCGGCCTCCTTGTTGCCGAAGGTGTAGACACGTTTTACGTCTGTCATAAATTTCGGTTTTGATTATTGTGATGATTGTCAGTGTTCGACTTTTGACTTTATTCGGTTAAATGTTATACAAAATTATAACTTTTTCATTAATGTGCAAATGTTTCGTCGAAATATATGAATACGGGCAGGTAGCGTCCGCATCCGCCGACGTATCTGCTACGGTCGTATGTTGGAGCCGGCTCACCCGTGCGCGTGAGCAGCCACCGCGCTGCATAGACGTCGCAATTGGCTATACCCGAAACATTTGTGGCTATGCGGTCGCGCATCTGCCAGTTCCCTGCACGCACCGTGTTGCCGCGCCCCGCGCGTTCGGCCCGCGCCGTGGCGTCGCGAAGACCGTATTCGGGAAAATTTAATTTATTTGGCGTGCCCATGATCATAATATTATTATCTTCCGTCGCGCCGTACATCTCGCGGAGCCGTGCCGTCAGTGCACCGAGCGACGAGCAGCGGTGGGTGATGACGATGGTGAGCGGTCGGCCGCAGGCCGTGCCGCGTATGGCGAGGGCGTCGCTCCAGCGGATAGTCCGCTCGGGCATGAAGCGGTCGCCGAAGTAGAGCAGTGCAAAATCCAATCCATTGTCGGAGTCACTCGTGACGTGTACGTAGGCGTAGTCGCTGCTGCACGCTGCGGTGATGTCACGCACGACCTGCTCGTTCTCGACGCCGTAGAGCGCGACGAGATCCGTTGCGAGCGAGTCGATAAGGCGGGCAACGGACTCAATCTTGCGTGTGTAGCGTCGGCTGTCCCAGCGCAGACGTCCGCGCGGCGTGTAGTCACCGTCATCGTAAAAGGGTGAGGGTATTGTGTCATAGAGGCCGTCCGCATCGTAGAATGCGGCGCTGAAGCCGCGTGCGGGCTGTGCCGTGCAACAGTGAAGCACGGACAACAACAGCAGTATGGTCGTTGTTACGGCTTTCATCCGCTGCGGTTATTTTTCTATTGCGCCCGAGCCTGCGAGGCGGTCACCGTCGTACCATGCGGCGAACTGTCCCGCCGCGATGCCCCGTTGCGGCTCGGCAAAGAGTATATACATTCCGTCGGCGCGGGCTATAAGCTCGGCCTGCTGCAGCGGCTGGCGATAGCGGATGCGCACCTGATAGGGTCGGCGTTCCCCCGCCTGCATTGCTTCGGCCGGATCGATCCAGTGCAGCGTGTCGGTCTCGATACGCAGGGCGCGGCGGTAGAGTCCCGGATGTGAGTCCCCCTCGCCGACATATATCACATTGTTGTCGACATCGGTGGCGATGATGAAGAGCGACTCCTTGCGGCCGCCGATGCCGAGGCCCTTGCGCTGGCCTATGGTGTAGAAGTGGGCGCCGCAGTGGGTGCCGATCTTCTTGCCGTCGCGGACGGTATATCGGTATGGCTCTGCCAGCGCCGCCACGTCGTCCCCCCGCTCGACGGAGTATCCGCGCCACGAAGGGAGTATCTCGTGTATGTTGCCTTCGCGTGCGGCGATCTTCTGCTGCAGGAATACGGGCAGGTCAACCTTGCCCACGAAACATATACCCTGCGAATCCTTGCGTTTGGCCGTTGCGAGGTGCTGTTCGGCCGCTATGCGCCGCACCTCGCTCTTAAGCAGCCCGCCCACGGGGAAGAGCGCGCGGCTCAGCTGCTCCTGCGATAGCTGGCATAGGAAGTAACTCTGGTCCTTCGAGGGGTCGGTGCCCGCAAGAAGGGAATATACGGTGCGTCCGTTGCACACGTGCTCCTCCTTGCGGCAGTAGTGTCCCGTGGCTACGTAGTCGGCACCCAGCTTGAGAGCCTCCTTGAGGAAGACGTCGAACTTGATCTCGCGGTTGCACAGCACGTCGGGGTTGGGCGTACGGCCGCGCTCGTACTCGGAGAACATGTAGTCCACCACACGGCGGCGATACTCCTCCGAAAGGTCTACCGTATGGAGAGGTATGTCGAGACGCTTGGCCACCATCTCGGCAAAGAGGCGGTCGTCATACCACGTGCACTCGCCCTCGAGCGTGCCGACCGTGTCGTGCCAGTTGATCATGAACAGGCCGACAACGTCGTGTCCCTGCTGTTTGAGCAGGTACGCCGCTACGGAGGAGTCAACACCTCCCGACAATCCGACTACCACACGTGCCATAATCGTCTTCAGACGTTTGTTTCAGAATAATGGGTTGCAAAGGTACGAAAAACATTTCAGATTCGCCGTTTTTGCCGTAAAAAGTCGCAAGTGCATTGTGTTTATGGTTTTTATGACTACATTTGTAAGAATTTAACCCACATTTCCCATTATGTTATTGCTCGAGGATCGTAACGATGACGTGGCGGTGTACCGTATAGAGGACGGCCGCGACGTCGGCATCAACCGTTACATAGCCACAACACCACATACACGCGCCATATGCAACGACCCCACGGTCTGCGGCGTGGATTATACGCGCCGTCTGCAGCGCGCCTGCACTTCGGTGCTGGAACTATATCGCCGTTTTGCGTCCGTGCCGCTCGAGTGCCGCGAGACCGTCGTGCTCAACATCTTGCGCGGAGGTCTCAACTTCGGCCTGCGCGAGGCGTTGGCCGATGCCTGCGGTTGGAACACGATGGGTACGTCATTTATAAGCGCGCAGCGCGTGCGCGATGCCGAGGACTCGGAGGATTGGCACATAACCGAGAGCGACTACCGCAAGGTATATCTTCCCGAGCGGGCGCAGATCGTCTTCGGTGATGTCGTAGCCACGGGAACGAGTCTGCATCACGCCCTGAAGCTCATCGTGCGCAGCGCCGAGGAGACCGGCGCCCAGATTACGCGTTTCGTCTTCTTCACCTACGGCGGCGTGCGTGCCGAGGAGATACTCTCGGATATAGCGGCGTTGTGCCGCGAGCGGTTCGATTCGTTTACGGGGGTGGATCTATTCTATCTCGAGGGCCGCTTTACGGTTCCTACGCCTGCAACACCCCTGACCATAAAGCTCACGGGAACGGATCTGGTGCGATACGGGGCGCTGATGGCTCCTGAATTTATGGATTCGCAGTATGGGAGCCCGCTCTATCCGCTCGAGCGGTGCATTATATACGATGCAGGTTCTCGCGCCTTCCACCCCGCGGAGTATGTCGCGGATGTGGAGGAGTATTGGCGTACGGTACTCAAGCAGGCGCAGCAGGGGCGTTCGTTCCGGTCGATCCTCGCCGAGCGCTTCCCCGAGATCGACGCCGCGCGTTTCGGCGAGGTGGATCTGCGTGAGATCGTACTCTCGCACCTGCTGGAGATAGAGAAGATTCTCGGTTAGAATAGCAAGCCCGTGGCATTGATATGCTGATACCGCGTGGCGGCCGCAGGCATGACGTGTGTGTAGGGCTGGGCTGCTGTTCGTGAGGATGCGGGCAGTGCGTCAGCCGCCGAATCAAGCTATTCGCAAACAAAACCCAAAAAAATATCCGATAGATGGAGAAAACCGTACAAAACGCTTCGCGCGATTATGAATTTTCGGCCGTACAGGATGACGGCCGTAGTGGCATGTGGTCGATGCTCATCATCATGTTGGGCTTCTCGTTCTTCTCGGCGAGCATGTGGGCCGGAGGCACGATCGGCTCGGCCCTGACATCGCCCGCATTTATCGCGGCCGTGTTGCTGGGCAACCTGCTGCTGTCGTGTTATACCGGCCTGCTGGCATACATAGCCGGCAAGACGCACCTCTCGACGCATCTTCTGGCGCACTACTCCTTCGGCCGCAAGGGCTCGTATCTGCCCTCGCTGCTGCTGGCCGTGACCCAGACGGGGTGGTTCGGTGTAGGTGTGGCGATGTTCGCCGTGCCCGTATCGAAACTCTTTCCCGAGGTGCCGCTCTGGATTCTGGTCTGGGGTGCGGGCCTGCTCATGACTTCGACGGCATATTTCGGCATACGTGCTCTGGCGTGGCTCAGCGCCGTGGCCGTGCCCGCGATCATAATCCTCGGATGCATGTCGATGCAGATGGCCATAAACGACTTCGGCGGCTGGCGCGAGTGGCTTGAGGTGGTGCCTGCGGCCGAGCCCATGTCGCTTATGACGGCCGTAGGGCTCGTCGTGGCGAGCTTCATCTCGGGCGGTACGCTCACGCCCGATTTCGTCCGCTTCTCGCGCAACGCCAAGATATCGGTGACGAGCACCGTGGTGGCATTCTTCATAGGCAACAGTCTCATGTTTCTCTTCGGAGCCGTCGGCGCAGCGCTCTATCAGCTGAACGACATATCGGAGGTGTTGTTCCGTCAGGGGCTGATCGTCTTCGGAATCATTGTGCTCGGTCTCAATATATGGACTACGAACGACAATGCCATCTACGCCTCGGGGCTTGGGTTGTCGAACGTATTCAAGCTGCCGAAACGATACATGGTGCTGGTCATAGGCATCGTGGGTACCGCCTCGGCGATATTCCTCTACAATAATTTTGTCGACTGGCTCAATGTGCTCAACGCCATGCTTCCGTCGATCGGTGCGGTGATCATAGCCGACTACTTCATACACCGCAGCCGCTATACCGACCCGTCGTACCGTTTCTCGGAACTGAACGTCGGCGCCGTGGCTGCATGGTTCGTAGGCGTGGTGTGCGCACTTACGCTGCCCGGCATTGCGTGTGTAAACAGCGTCGTGGCCTCGATCGTAGTCTATGTGCTGTGGAGCCGTTTTGCAGGCAACAAGAGGTAGATAGCAGGAGGTGTCTGTCTGGACGTTAATAGTTGCAACGGCTCGATTGCCTGAATATGGACGCTGAAAATAAGGCCGCACGGAGAGCTCTCCGTGCGGCCTTGTCGTGTCGGCATGTCTGCGTCAGTTTGCTTGGTAGGGCGTGTAGGTTATGTCGAGCGACTGGAGCCGATACGTTTTTCCCGTGTTTGTTTGACGGCAGGTGATGTATACGCAGTATGTGTCCGTATCGTTGGTGCCCGTGGGTTCGTATATGTTTTGTTGTTTGTATGCGGTCATATCCTTTGTGTTGTCCAACATGTTGCCTTTCTTGTCGGTGACGGAAATGAGGATATCCTGACTTTGTGACTCGGCGTTATGGACAATAATTTTGGTCGGGGCGTAGCCTTTGATCGCAGGAAGATATATACGTGCTGCTTTGTCCTGTGTGATACCAGTTATTATAAGCCGTTTGTTGCCGGAGGTGCCCCCTTGGTAGTATGAGCCCGGACAGTCGAACGTGAACTCCAGACCATCGAAGATATGCGTGTTGGTCGAAGGCTTTGCATCGTAAGACATGGGGAACGTGTCGGGATATGTCTCGGTCGAGGTGAAGTCTACGGATACCGTCCGTGTCTGGCTCTGCGTCCCGAGGTTGACCGTCGTGGACATTATGGTTCCGGCGGCAAAGCGCTTTGCCTCACCGAAGGCCTTGACTGCGCCGAAGTGTCTGCCGTCGGCTGTTGTGATGTCGATGTTGAGGGTTTGGCCGACGGCAATCTCGAAGGGTGCGGCTGCGGCCCACAGCGTGAAGGTCGCGTCGGGGGCTATCTCGCCCGACTCCTTGACCGTAAGCTCTATGGTGTTTGACATTTGTTCCCCGGCAACTTCGACCGAGCCGTCCATAAGGTCGATGGTGTGCGAGGCGGCAAGCGCGGTAGTCGTCGGTGCCGTTATCGTGGCGGAGGTGATACCCGATATGGTTCTGCCGGTGGCGTTGTGAAGGTCAAGGCGTATGAGTGTCGCCGTGTGGTGCATGCGCAGCGATATGTTGTCGAGCGAGACGGCCTGTACGCTTCCCGTAAGAGGATCGTAGGCCGCGACGTGCGAGGCCGAGGCCCCTTGCTGCGTTTGGCGTGCCGAGCCGATGTCAAAGAGTGCCTTGTCGTTTTTGTTGTCTGCGGTTGTCTTCTGCTCGTTGTAGGGGTAGACGGCATAGATGTCATATTCGGCATCGAGGTCGACGGTCTCTATGCTGCCCTCGAATGCCCCTTCCGCAGCGTCGGTCAAGGTGAACTTGACGGCTTGCTGCTCTCCGTTGCGGTCGAGGATGACACTCATCGCATCGCCATCGACCCACGACGTGCTTGTACCGTCGAAGTCGGTGCGCGTGGGTGTGTCGTGCATGGCGCGAAGCGTGACGGTATGGAGGTTTGTACCCGATTGCGTATTGCCGTCGGGGATATCGTTTACAGGGTCTGAACATGCAGTGGCAAGTATCGATGCAGATATGATTGCAAGAATTCGAGTATGTCTCATGGCTGCTTCCTGTTTTAATTGGTGAAATCGCGTTTACAAATAAGTTTCGGGTTAAAATTTGCGGTTTTGCCAGTCGTCAATGCTGTATTGATCACTTGTGGCAAATCCTCTCTCGACGAAAATGTCGGCGGCCGTTACTGTTGGCGGCATGTAATTTCTTTTCTTCATGTTTGTTTTGTTTTTAAGGTTTAACTGTATTGTGCGCGGATGGTATTGTCATACCTCCGTGGGCATACAATAATTTTTTAGAGATTATGTTGTATTTGTCGGGTGAGGTTCCGGTCTTGTTCAAATGTCCTATTTTTCTATTTAAGATATGGATTTTGGGCTTGAAAGCCAAATTCAGGCATACTTTTGTGTCGTTTGGGGACGGATAATATGCTATTTGGGCCGCGATAGATCGCTTTCTGCCCTTGGTCGGACTGCATCTGCCGTGAAAATAGATGTGTAGTCGTGATGCAATGTAATATTGAAATATTACAAATATTGACAAGATGTTGCGGCTGCTTCGTTTGTGTGGCGGCGACTGCGGCTGGGGTGAAGATGATGTGTCGGAAGGTAGATTGTCTCTCTTAAACGGAATGGCGTCGAGACGTAATGCGGCTCTTTGGATTGATTGTTTTGGAGAAAAGAAATAAAAGGTTTATTTTTGCACCGACCAAGCGGCCGAGTACCGCCGTCGATGGTTCCGTAGCTCAGTTGGATAGAGCAACAGCCTTCTAAGCTGTGGGTCGCGGGTTCGAATCCCACCGGAATCACTCTCAGGACAAGCCGGTCCGATCATCCGAAAGGTGGTCGGATCGGTATTTTTTTCTCACAGCATCCGTATTGCGTTGCCTGCGTGTTGACAATACTGCGTCGGGAGTGTCATCATGCGTGGCATATAATGTCATAAGAGCCGATACATCCGTATGAGAAGTAGATAAACAAAAAAGGTCTCCTTTTCGGAGACCTTCGAGGGTGGAAGATGGGATTCGAACCCACGACCTTCGGAACCACAATCCGTCACTCTAACCAGCTGAGCTACATCCACCGTGTGATTCGTTTTTCAGAATCGGATGCAAATATAAGGGGTTTTGCGGTCTTATCCAAACAAAAGTGCGAAAAAGATCATAAAAATCGGTCTGCGGCTATCTCGAAGCGGGTATCGGGGTATCTGTCGGCCGGGATGGCGTCCGTTGTTGCGGATGTGTCGGGATGATTTCGGCTTGGGCATCGGGTGGCTGCATATAATATATGTTGTCGGGACGATGGATGGAAAGATGCCGGTTGTGCGGAACAGGGTAGTGCGGAAGACTTTGGGAAAGAATATAAAAAAGGAGAAGACGGATTGCCGTCTCCTCCGTGATGAAGCCATGTTGTGTGGCCGCGTATTGTCATGCCATGTGGTGAGTTTTGCAGTTCGTTGTCGCCATCACTTCTGCTGCGGGGAGAATGTAACCTCGATCTCGGCCTCCTCACCTGCGGCCAGATGTATGTCGAAGCCGACCATACGCAGGTTCTTGTCCTTGATCTCGAAGGGCTTGTATTGGTGTTCGGGGCGTATGACAGCCTTGGCGTCGGCCTTGGTGCGCAGTTTCAGATATAGCTGCTTGCCATCCTGCCGCAGCAGGATGGTGTTGTCGTCGACGATCTGTGCCTCGGCATTTGTGGCCATGTTCCATGCTGCGGTCGAGGCTTGGGATCCGTTGACTATATGGTCGGTGATGGTCAGACGGTCGTTCTTGTCCAATTCGGCCGTGCGTTCGACGCTTTGGGCGTCGGCCGAAAAGACATCAGTAAGGTTTATCGTGACGCCCTTCGTGCGCTGGTTGTCGTAGTGGTATCCGATCTCGGCCATGCCGTCGACAGCGTGGCGGTGGCCGTTGAAAGTGAGTGTATTGTGCGACTCGGCCCCGATGCGGAAGATCTCCCAGCGCGGGCTCTCCTGCTTCATGTTCCACAGGTCGACACCCGCCTGCTCAAGGATATTGTAGTCGTGCATGCCGAGGTCTATGGCCCAGCGTACGCCGTCGCTCTCGTATATGAACGAACCGGCATCCATGTGCGCGTGGTTGCTCGATGCGCGGCCGCCCTTGATGGCGAAGTATGTATCGTCGGGCGAGTTCCACCCGCTGCGGTATATGAAGACGGGGGCTATACCGTAGTTCACCCATGTGCGCGAGGCGGGCATGTGGCTGCGCGTGAGGTCGAGACCCGATGCGAAGAGCATGTATATCGGGAGCAGCCGGTCCGAAGGGATGCGTCCCTGCTGCAGGAACCTTTCGTCGACGGCCACGACCGAGGGGTCATTCGTCTGGCGCGCAAACCAATATTTTGCCGGTATGCACGAGGCTCCCGATCCCGAGTCATAGAAGTTGTAGCAGCGGCCCGACGGGGCGACCATGTATGTCATGAACGAGGCCGAGCGCATGAAACTCTCCTGAGCGGCTATGCCGGCATCGGTGCCGAGAGCCGACTGCAGTGCCGCTACGAGCATCACCTCGAAGCCCGTGCCGTAGTCCCAGTAGCTGAAGCCTTCGGGGTAGCCGCCGTCGGGATCGTAGCATTTTTGTGCCGTGGGGTTCGAGGCGAGGCACTTCTCGATGAGGGCTTTGCAGTATTCGGGGGCGCGCTCGTATGTTGCCAGAGCGCCATATATCATGCCGGCGTTGCATACCTGATTCCAGTTGTTCTCGGCACGGAAGAACCACGCCTGAGAGTCGTTCTCGGAGGCGCGAAGGCCCTTCTCGTATATGGCCGTCCCGATGATGCTGCGCGAGTGGCGCGAGAGTCGGTCATGGAGCCAGTCGTAACCTATGGCCAAGGCCATGGTCATCTCGCCTACATCGAGGAAGTGCGACGGATTCCAGTCGCTGAAGGCGCTTATGGCGAGCATCTCCTGCTCGGCGCGGGTGGCGTAGCGCGTGTCGTTGGTGGTGAGGTATGCATACGACAGGTAGAATATGCGTTTGAGCGCCTCGCGTGAGACTGACAGCAGGCGCCGTCCCGTCATGACGCGCTCGACGGGGGCCGCATCGAGGACCTTGTCACATTCGGCGATGATGCGGTCGTGTACGGCCGCAGCGTTCTCCGACCGCGAGGGCAGCGTGCGCATGGCCGTTATGTCGCCGTCGCGCAGCAGCAGGCGCGGATGGGGTGCCAGATGTTCGAAATCGAGATTCTGTGCCGAGGCGGTGCCTATGGTCATGGCCGCCGCGAGCGTTACGATGGTCAGCAGTCGTTTCATTATGGGGTGTGTGTTTATCGGAAGTTTCACCGAGACTTTTCTCACGATAAAAATAGTGCTTTTTTCATAAACGGACAAATTGCACGCCTGCACCGACACGTATGGCAGTGGAATGGCGGAAGACGTGTACCATATTATAATTATAATTGTATGATTACATGCGGCAGCGGGAGGAAGCGTGTGACGTGACGTATGCGTATGTGGCAGTCGGTGCCGCCGGCGGCAGACTATTCATGCCGAGGGTGACAATTTGGCATGCGGCAAGAGACCCTGTGTCAGATATTATATGCCAAAACCCTTTTGGCACATGAGTTGTTCAATTAAGGCTCGGACTCGCGATAGAGCCCGTGAGTGTAAACAAATAACTTATAAAAATATTTAACCATGACAATTAAACCGCTTTCAGACCGCGTATTGGTATTGCCCAATCCGGCAGAGGAGAAGACCGCAGGTGGTCTGTTCATTCCCGACACAGCCAAAGAGAAACCTTTGATGGGTAAGGTTGTAGCCGTAGGTCCCGGCACGGCCGACGTGAAGATGGAGGTAAAGGAGGGTGACAACGTCCTCTACGGCAAGTATGCCGGCACTGAGATCAATGTCGACGGCGTCGATTACCTGATCATGAAACAGAGCGACATTCTGGCCATCTGCTAATGGCGGGCGCAGAACTCTGAATCTGAATATAAGTTTAACAATCTAAAAACGAAAAGCATTATGGCAAAAGATATCAGATATAACGTAGAGGCTCGCGAACTCCTCAAGGAGGGTGTCGACGCGCTGAGCAACGCCGTGAAGGTAACTCTCGGCCCCAAGGGACGCAACGTCATTATCGACAAGAAGTTCGGCGCTCCGCAGGTGACCAAGGACGGTGTAACCGTAGCCAAGGAGGTTGAGCTTGAGGATCCGTTTGCAAACATGGGTGCGCAGATGGTCAAGGAGGTTGCCTCGAAGACCAACGACGACGCCGGCGACGGTACGACCACCGCAACCGTATTGGCACAGGCCATTATCGGCGTAGGTCTGAAGAACGTCACCGCAGGTGCCAACCCGATGGATCTGAAGCGCGGTATCGACAAGGCCGTGACGGCTGTTGTGGCCGAGCTCCGCAAGCAGAGTCAGGAGGTCGGCAACGACATCGCCAAGATTGAGCAGGTGGCTTCTATCTCGGCAAACAACGACCACAATATCGGTAAGCTCATCGCCGAGGCCATGAGCAAGGTCAACAAGGAGGGTGTCATCACCGTCGAGGAGGCCAAGGGCACCGAGACTCACGTGGAGGTTGTCGAGGGTATGCAGTTCGACCGCGGTTACATCTCGGCTTACTTCATGACCGACACCGAGAAGATGGAGGCCGAGCTGGAGAAGCCTCTGGTGCTGATCACCGACAAGAAGATCTCTACGATGAAGGAGATCATGGGCATACTGGAGCCCGTGGCACAGAACGGTCGTTCGCTTCTGATCATCGCCGAGGATGTCGACGGCGAGGCTCTGTCGGCACTGGTTGTGAACAAGCTGCGTGGTACGCTGAAGATCGCAGCCTGCAAGGCTCCCGGATTCGGCGACCGTCGTAAGGACATGCTTGAGGATATCGCCATCCTGACCGGTGGTACGGTAATTTCTACCGACAAGGGTATGAAGCTCGAGGATGCCACGATGGATATGCTGGGTACGGCCGAGAAGGTCACCATGAACAAGGAGAACACCACGATCGTCGACGGTGCCGGCAAGAAGGAGGCCATAGCCGCACGTATCGCTCAGATCCGTGCCGGTATCGAGGCTGCCAAGTCGGACTACGACCGTGAGAAGCTGCAGGAGCGTCTGGCCAAGCTGTCGGGTGGTGTTGCAGTGCTCTACGTAGGTGCCGCTACCGAGGTCGAGATGAAGGAGAAGAAGGACCGCGTGGACGACGCTCTGGCCGCAACGCGTGCAGCCGTCGAGGAGGGTATTATCCCCGGAGGCGGTGTGGCATACATCCGTGCCGTAGCAGCTTTGGAGGATATGAAGGGTGCCAACGAGGACGAGACTACCGGTATCCAGATCGTTAAGCGTGCCATCGAGGAGCCGCTCCGTCAGATCGTCAACAACGCCGGCGGCGAGGGCTCGGTTATCGTGAACAAGGTCAAGGAGAGCAAGGGCAACGTTGGTTACAACGCCCGCGACGACAAGTTCGAGGATATGCTCGAGGCCGGTATCATCGACCCGACGAAGGTAGCACGTGTGGCTCTGGAGAACGCATCGTCTATTGCCTCGATGTTCCTTACCACCGAGTGCGTTCTGGCCGAGAAGAAGGTCGAGAATCCCGCTCCCGCAATGCCTCAGGGCGGTATGGGCGGCATGATGTAATGGATGCCACATGCTCATAAGAGTTAGTAGTGAGAGACGGTGCGCCGCTGTAAAGCGGCGCACCGCTTTTTTTGTGCCCTGTCGGGCCGTGTCGGCAACTATGTCGGGGCGGATAACGTATGGATTTACGGCGTATGCGGCATCGGGAATTTAGATAGATAGCGTTCGGATGCGGTTATGTGGCGGAAAGAGGTTTGACGAAAGCCTTTTTTCGCTATTTTTGTATAAACCTAATCAAGAACCTTTCTCGTTATGAAATCTCTTATGACAAAACTTCTCGTCATGCTGACCGCTATATCAGTCATGACGATGTTCGCCTCGCAGGCCGAGGCCAAGCCGCGGCGGATGAAGGCGCTCGTGGTATCGGGACAGAACAACCATAATTGGCCCGTGAGCCACAAGGTGTTGAAACTAATCCTTGAGCAGTCGGGCCTGTTCGATGTGGACATAGCCCTGACGGCGCCCGCGGGCGGCGATATGAGCGACTTCAAACCCGATTTCGCCGCATACGACGTGGTGGTGCTTGACTACAACGGCGACCGCTGGCCCGCAGAGACTGATGCCGCATTCCTCGACTACGTGCAGGGTGGCGGCGGTGTGGTCATATACCATGCTGCCGACAATGCCTTTGCCGGCTGGGATGAGTTCAACCGTATCATAGCCCTCGGCGGCTGGGAGGGACGCAACGAGAAGTCGGGCCCGTACTGCTATCTGAAGGACGGCAAACTCGTGCTTGACCATTCGGCCGGCCCGGGAGGATCGCACGGCGCGCAGCGCGAGTATGTTATGCACGGTCGCGATACGAAACATCCCGTGACGAAGGGGCTGCCCGTGAACTGGATGCACGCGCAGGACGAGATGTATGACCGCATGCGCGGCCCCGCAAATATCGGCGACCTTCTCTATTCGGGCATGACGGACCCCGCAACGGGAGGGTCGGGCCGCGAGGAGCCGTTGGTCTTCACCGTGGATTACGGCCGTGCGCGTATCTTCCATCTGATGCTTGGGCATTGCGGCCCTACGGCCGAGGATAACCCGGCAATGCAGTGCGCGGGTTTCCAGACGCTGTTGCTGCGAGGTGCGGAGTGGGCCGCTACGGGTAAGGTGAAGCAGCCCGTACCGAAGGATTTCCCGACGGCTACGAAGGTATCGCTGCGCCGCGACTACCGCGCACCCGAGAAGTGACGGGTATATGGAATATACAAACAGCCGCCTCCGAAACGGGGCGGCTGTTTTTGTCTTGTGTCGTAAGGTATATTATTCGAGGTCGACCTTGGCCATGCGTGCCGACATCTCGGCATAGGCGGCCTGTGTCAGAAGCCAGCGGCGCGGGTTCTCGTCCTGTTTCGAGAGGTATTTGCCGAAGAGCCCGTCCTTGTCGCGGCCGTTGCGCCATGCGTAGTCGAGCGTGCGGCTCACGGCATCCAGATACTCGGCCTCGCCGTCGATGCGGTAGAGGGCGATAAGGCCGCGCAGCATCACCGCGTCGAACCATACGTCTCCCGACTCCATGATGCGTATCTGCTGCTCGCCGTCCTGCACCTGCGGGAACCAGCGGTCGTAGCATGCGTGTGCCGTGGCCTGCGCCTCGCGCAGGTAGCGGTCCTCGCCCGTGATGGAGTAGAGCAGGGCGCCCGCCTCGATCATCTGTCCGCTGTTATAGGAGTATTTCGCACGCGAGACATTGCCCTCGAGCGAGATGTTGTCGAAGTAGAGGTCATCCTCCTTGTCTCGCAGCGTCGTGAAGACCCACTCATAGAGGACTCGTCCTGTCGTGAGGAACTCCTCCTCGCCCGTGGCCTTGTAGAGTTTCAGTGCGCATACGGCGGCCGGAGCGTTCGAACAGGTGTTCTTCGAGTGTTTCTTCTGCTCGCACCAGTAGATGCCGTCGCCAAGAACGTCGTCACGGCCGCTGAGGATGAAGGTCCAGATGTCGCGGGCATTGGCCAGATACTCCTCGTCGCCTGTCGTGAGATAGATATCCGTCAGGTCGATGGCCAGCCATATATTGTCGTCGTAGAAGCGGTCGGCCGTCGAGGTGGTTATGTACGAGGCGTAGGCGTATGGCTCGCGCGAGGTGTCATAGTAGCGGTCCAGACCTTCGAGTGTGACGTGGTTGATCTGATCGAGGTATTGGCTGTCTCCCGTGGCGTCGTAGAGTGCCGACATCATCGAGAGCGTTCCCGAGTATGGCCACAGATAGGAGTATTCGTTGACGCTCTGGTCGGCACCTTCGGCCAGATATGTGGCGCGGTCACCGCTTTGGCGGGGGTAGTTCTCGGCCAAGAGTGGTGTCTCGTCAACACGGTAGAGCGAGAATATCGTCTTCATCATGGTTCGGGCATGGTTCAGGTCGGCGTTCTCGCCGTGTGAGCATCCGCCGGCTGCGGGCATGACAATAAGCGCGAGAATCGCGGTTGCAAGGTGTAGATATTTTTTCATTAGTAAAAGTTTGGATTCGTCCATGCAAATATACGAAAAGCACAATGCAGTGACAAATCGAAACCCCATCTTTTCGGATCCGGCTCAGCCTCGGGCACACGTATGTCACGTAAATATTGTACATTTGTGGCAAATACTGTTATGATATGGGTAAGGAGACTGAACGTAAATTTCTCGTGCGCGGCGACTTCATGCCGCACGCAGCCTCGTCGTCGCACATCGTGCAGGGCTACATAGCACGCTCGGAGTCGCTTACGCTGCGTGTGCGCACGCGCGACGAGCGCGGATATATCACGATCAAGGGCGCTACGGACGCTTCGGGCATGACGCGTGCCGAGTGGGAGTATGAGATACCGGTGGCGGATGCACGCGAACTTCTCACCTACAGCCGCGGCGTTATAGACAAGGTGCGTTATCTTGTCCCCGTAGGGCGGCACACATTCGAGGTGGACCGTTTTGCGGGTGAGAATGAGGGGCTCGTGGTTGCGGAGGTAGAGTTGGACTCCGCCGACGAGGAGTTCGAGCGTCCCGACTGGTTGGGCGAGGAGGTAACGGGCGACAGACGTTATTATAACTCGCAACTGTTGAAGCATCCGTACAGCGAGTGGAGGAGATAGTTTTCTATTAAGTTATCAGGCAATAGAAACGGCTCGGATTCCCGTGGGGGGTCCGAGCCGTCGGTTGTTTGCGGGCTGCGTTTGCGGCCGCGATTTCAAATTGTCATTATTAGATTATACCCTGCTCAAGCATGGCGTGCGCAACCTTCATGAAGCCGGCCACGTTGGCGCCCTTGACGTAGTTGATATATCCGTCGGGCTGTGTGCCGTAGGTGACGCATGCCTCGTGTATCTGCGACATGATGTAGTGGAGCTTCTTGTCCACCTCCTCGGCCGACCATGAGAGGTGCTGGGCATTCTGCGTCATCTCGAGGCCCGAGGTAGCAACACCGCCTGCATTTACAGCCTTGCCCGGGGCGAAGAGTATGCCGGCCTTCTGGAACTCGGCTATGGCTTCGGGCGTGCAGCCCATGTTCGATACCTCGGCGGCGCACCATGTGCCGTTTGTGAGCAGCTCGCGGGCGTCGTCTCCCGTCAGCTCGTTCTGGAATGCGCACGGAAGGGCGATGTCGCACTTGACGCTCCACGCCTTCTTTCCCGGAACGAAGGTCGAGTCGGGGAAGCGCTCGGCAAAGGGTGCCACGATGTCGCGGTTCGAGGCGCGCAGTTCGAGCATGTAGTCGATCTTCTCGGGGGTCATGCCGTTGGGGTTGAGGATCACGCCGTCGGGACCCGAGATGGCTACGACCGTGGCGCCGAGTTGCGTTGCCTTCGTTGCGGCGCCCCATGCGACGTTGCCGAAGCCCGAGATGGCGACGGTCTTGCCCTTGATATCCTTGCCAGCGTTGTGGAGCATGTGCTGCACGAAGTAGAGGGCGCCGAATCCCGTTGCCTCGGGACGTACGAGCGAACCTCCCCACGTGATGCCCTTGCCCGTCAATACGCCGGTGTTGTATTCGCGTGCGAGTTTCTTGTACATGCCGTAGAGGTAGCCTATTTCGCGGCCGCCAACGCCTACATCGCCTGCGGGCACGTCGGTGTCGGGGCCGATATTCTTCCACAACTCAAGCATGAAGGCTTGGCAGAAACGCATGATCTCGGCATCCGACTTGCCCTTGGGGCTGAAGTCCGAGCCTCCCTTTGCGCCGCCCATGGGCAGCGTGGTGAGGGCGTTCTTGAACGTCTGCTCGAAACCGAGGAACTTGAGCATCGAGAGGTTGACGGCGCTGTGGAAGCGCAGTCCTCCCTTGTAGGGGCCTATGGCGCTGTTGAACTGAACGCGGTAGCCGATGTTGGTCTGGATCTCGCCCTTGTCGTCGACCCACGTTACGCGGAAGGTGATGATACGGTCGGGCTCGACCATACGCTCGACGATCTTTGCCTTCTCGAATTCGGGGTGTTCGTTGTATACCTCCTCGATCGACTCGAGGACCTCGCGTACTGCCTGCAGATACTCGTTTTCACCGGGGTGTTTACGCTCGAGATCTGCCATTACATTGTTAACGTTCATAATTCATGAAGTTTTAGGGGTTATCTCTTTTTACAAATATAACGATTTTTCCTTATAATTATTAATTAAACCCGAAAATAAAATCTTTTTTCGGCCGATATTCGACCTAAATGTCGCTGCAAGGGATGTTTTTTTACGCGTTTGACGGCTTGAAGGGCGCTTTTTGTGGCATACTTGTAAAAAAATATAAAAATTCGGCCGGAAAATTTGCACTGTCAGATATATCGGCTATCTTTGTATCGGTATACGATATATCGATGCGCGATATATGATGCTATAAAAGATTAGAGTCATGGGAAATTCAGCAACGGCATTGACCGAAGCCGTCTATTACATTCTGTTGTCGCTCGTGGAGCCGCGCCACGGTTACGCCATCATGCAGCATGTCGAGGCGATGAGCCGCGGGCGCCTGCGCATATCCGCGGGGACGATGTACGGGGCCTTGTCGGGCCTTATCGAGAAGGGTTGGATCGAGCCTATGGAGGGCGCGGGCGAGAGCCGCAAGAAGGAGTATCGCATAACGGCGGCGGGGCGTGCGGCCCTCGAGGCCGAGTTCGGGCGTCTGCACGAGCTTGTGGCCAGCGGCGAGGCGGTGCTCGGCCCCGGGCGGTAAAGGGAGATAATGTGAAATAACATAAAAGTATAATGTATGAAGACTAAACGCTGTTTGAACTACTTCACCATCGCCGACTTCGAACGCGAGGAGCGATGGCTCAACGAGATGAGCCGCCGCGGGTGGAACTTCGTCTCGACGAACGGTCTGATATACCGCTTCGAGGCGGGGCAGGCCGGAGAGTATTTGTATAAGATCGAGCTTCCGGATGAGAGCCGTGCGGGTGGTAACGGGGAGTATGAACGCTTCCTTACGGAGTGCGGCTTGGAGGTGGTGTGGCACTTCAAGGATTGGATCTATCTGCGGAGGCGTGCCGCCGATGGCCCGATCGAGACGGCGGACAATACACGTGCGCAGTTGTCGTTGATAAATCGTGCGAGCGGATACGCTGCAGACATTTTATGCCGTTTGTTATCCGTATTTGCCGTTTTGAGTGTCGTCTCACTCGCGGTTGCGGCGCTGCTGCCCGAGGGCGCGGCCGTGGGAGAGTTCCTGCGCGGCTTCGGCACGTCGGTGGCCGTGACGGGCATCGTGGCGCTGGCCGTGATATTCACACCCCTCGTGCGGCATCTGCACCGCAGGGTCGAGGCGCTGATGCGCGAGATCACGATACACGAGTGATGGGCAGCGGGTACCTGCTCATACAAAACGTAATATACTACACATGTGTTGGTAAACGGCAAATAATTGCTACATTTGTGACATATATGTAACCTTTATAGATTATGAAAAGATTATTGTTGTTGATGACCTTGATATTCATGGGCTGGGGTGCGCAGCAGGCAGCTGCACAGGTGGACCCCATGCAGCAGATCAAGGCCGACGAGCAGATCCGCACGGGCAAACTGCCCAACGGACTGACCTACTACATCCGCCACAACGAGAAACCGAAGGGCATGGCCGAGTTCTATATCGTACACGATGTTGGAGCCATACAGGAGGACGACTCGCAGCAGGGTCTGGCACACTTCCTCGAGCACATGGCCTTCAACGGTACGAAGAACTTCCCGAAGAAGGGTCTGACGGAGTATCTCGAGAAGATCGGCGTGAAGTTCGGCGCCAACCTCAACGCCTTCACTTCATGGGATCTGACGCAGTATTATATGACCGACGTGCCCGTACAGCGCGAGGGCGTGATCGACTCGGCGCTGCTGGTGCTGCACGACTGGTCGCACTTCATCTCGCTGGAGCCCGAGGAGATCGACTCGGAGCGCGGCGTGATTATGGAGGAGCTGCGTACGCGTGACGGTGCCTCGTGGCGTTCTACGATCGACATGGTCAAGGCCATAGGCCGCGGCACGCAGTACGAGCACCGCAACCTTATAGGTTATCTGGACGGTCTGAAGAGCTTCTCGCACGACGATCTGAAGGCCTTCTATGACAAGTGGTACCGTCCCGATTATCAGGCTGTGGTCGTCGTTGGTGACATCGATGTCGATGCCGTGGAGCAGAAGATCAAGACCGTGATGGCCGATATCCCTGCACCTGCGGCCGATGCGGCGCAGAAGGAGGTTATACATATCCCCGGCAATGAAGAGCCTGTCGTCAGCATCTTCACCGACCCCGAGATGCAGGGATCGTATATGCAACTTATCTACAAGCAGGAGGCCATGCCCAAGCAGTACCGCGGTACGGTGATGGCAAACCTCGTGGCCGATATCTCGAGCTACATATCGCTGATGATGAATGAGCGTCTGAGCGACATTGCGCGCAAACCCGATGCTCCTTTCGTGTCGGCATCGTTCGATCCGCTCGGCAGCTTCGGCATCTGCCCCACGCTGGACGTTACGGGCGGTTATGTTGAGACGGCCGACGGCAAGCTGATGGAGGGCTACAAGGCTCTGCTTACCGAGATGGAGCGTATGCGCCGCTACGGTTTCACGGCCGGCGAGTACGAGCGCGCCAAGAGCGAGTTGCTCTCGATGGTGGAGCGCAAGTATAACAGCCGCGATGACCGTACGCACTCGTCGTTTGCACAGGCATGCATCGACAACTTCCGTCTGGGAGACCCGATGCCCGATGCCGAGACCGAGTATGAACTCGACAAGCAGCTCATAGAGATGATCGACCTGAACACCATAAACAAGACTGTCGAGAACCTCTACAAGCCGATGGAGAATCTTGTTGTCATGGTGCGCCAGCCCGAGAAGGAGGGCCTCACGGCTCCCACCGAGCAGGAGATTGTCGATGCGTTGAAGGCAGCCGTCGAGGCCGATGTAGAGCCTTTCGAGGATAATGTCGTGAAGGAGCCCCTTATCGGCGAGGATGTCGAGCTGAAGGGTTCGCCCGTCAAGAAGGAGAAGGTGAACGAGGCGCTGGGCACGACGGAGTGGACGCTGAAGAACGGCATCAAGGTCGTCTTCAAGCAGACCCCCTACGAGGCTGACCGCGTGTCGCTTATGGCCGAGTCGTTCGGCGGTGATGCCATCTTCGACAACGATACCTACTATTCGGCATCTCTGCTGCCGTCGGTGATGAGCATGTCGGGTATATCGAAATTCTCGGCTTCGGATCTGAACAAGCAGCTTTCGGGCAAGGTGGCTTCAGCCGGAACGTACGTACAGTCGTACAGTCACGGCGTGTCGGGCTCGTCGTCGGTAAAGGATGTGGAGGCGATGCTGCAGCTGGTATACCTGCAGTTCACGGCGCCTCGTTTCAACGAGGATGACTTCGCCACACTGATGAAGCGCTACAATACGATACTGGCCAACCAGCTGACGAATCCCGACTTCCTCTTCCGGCAGAAACTGGTCAAGACGCTCTACGGCGACAACTTCCGCCGCCAGCAGATCACGCCCGAGTTGCTCGAGAAGGTCAAGCTGGAGCAGATGCCCGAGGCGCACAGCCGTCTTTTCTCGAATGCTGCGGACTTCTCGTTCCGTATCATAGGCAACATCGACGCCGCGACGCTGAAACCTCTGGTGGAGAAGTATATCGGTTCGCTGCCCGCGGCCAAGAAACCGACCAACAAGTTCACCGATGACGGCGTACGTGCCGCCAAGGGCGACATCGACGAGCAGATCACCGTTAAGATGGAGCAGCCGAAGGTGTCGGTAGGGTACTGCTATACGGGCGATGCCGACTATACGATCAAGAACATCATGACGATGAGCTTCCTCACGCAGGCGCTCGATAACCGTTACCTGAAGTCTATCCGCGAGGAAAAGGGCGGCACCTACGGCGTATCGGTTGCCGGCAGCATGCTGACCGAGCCTGTGCGCGGATATATCCTGCAGATAGTATTCGACACCAACGACGAGATGGCCGACGAGCTGTGCGAGATCATCATCGCCGAGATGGAGAAGATCGCGGCCGAGGGCCCGCTTGCAGACGATGTGGAGAAGACGCGCGAGTACCTGCTCAAGAACTACAAGAAGCTCATGGAGCAGAACTCTTGGTGGCGCCAGATTATAAACGAGTACTACGATTACGGTCTGGACTATCAGAAGGATTATGAGGCTGTCGTAAGCTCGATCACGGGCGACGACGTGAAGGCTATGATGCAGAAGATACTCGACGACGGCAACCACATCAAGGTGATGATGCGTCCCGAGAAATAATCCGTGCGGCGGATCTGTTCCGCCAAGCGGTCAAATACGAAAAGACTCCCTGCCTATGGCGGGGAGCCTTTTTTATGTGGGTATGTATATGGGTATTTTATGGATTCTGCGCATGGCAGGCAGAGTTACGTAATAAAATACAGCCGCTCCGATTGTCGGGACGGCTGTTTTTATAAAGGTAGAATGATATACTTTATACGAAGGGATATTTTACGACCTCGGCCTTGATGAGGCGGTCGCGTATGACGATGGCGATGACGGTGCCCACGGCGGCATATTGGCTCTTGACATATCCCAGACCGATACCCGTATGGAGCATGGGCGACATGGTGCCCGACGTCACGTGTCCGATCTCCTCACCTTCGAGGTTGGCGATCTTGTATCCGTGACGCGGCACGCCGCGGTCGATCATCTTGAATCCTATGAGCTTGCGCTCCACACCCTCGGCCTTCTGCCGTGCGAGCAGCTCGCGGTCGATGAAGTCCTTGCCCTCGGCGAACTTGGTGACCCAACCCAAACCAGCCTCGATGGGCGAGGTAGTGTCGTCGATATCGTTGCCGTAGAGTGCGAATCCCTTCTCCAGACGGAGCGTGTCGCGTGCGCCCAGACCGATATTCTTGAGACCGTACTCTACGCCCGCCTTCCACAGGGCGTCCCATACGGTGTCGGCGTCGCTGTTGTACATGTATATCTCGCAGCCGCCCGATCCGGTATAACCCGTAGCCGATACTATGGCGTCACAGCCGGCAACGCGTGTCTGCTTGAAGGTGTAGTATGCCATATCCTCGACGGGCTCGTCGCAGAGCTTCTGTACGATCTTCATGGCCAGAGGTCCCTGCACGGCCAACTGTGCGATCTTGTCCGAGGCGTTCTCCAGTTCGCGACCCGGCTCCATGCCGAACGCCTTGCCCTCGGCGCATATATGCTGCCAATCCTTCTCAACGTTGGCGGCGTTGACACACAACATATATTTCTCGGGGCTGAAACGGTAGACCAGAATATCGTCAACGATGCCGCCGCGGCCGTTTGGCATGGTCGAATACTGCACCTTGCCGTCGTAGAGCTTCGATACGTCGTTCGAGGTGATATGCTGCAGCAGGGCCGTAGCCTTGTCTCCCTTGATCCATATCTCGCCCATGTGGCTTACGTCGAACACGCCGGCCTTCTCGCGCACGGTCATGTGCTCGTCATTTATGCCCGAGAACTCGATGGGCATGTTGTAACCCGCAAACTCGGCCATCTTGGCGCCGTTTGCGATGTGATACTTGGTGAAAGCTGTGGTTTTCATCTCCTGTAGTTCTATAAGGTCGTTATTGTATGCTTGTCGTGGCCGCCGTATCGCTATTTCTCGTTACGCTTGATGCCCAGACGCGGACAGCGCTTGAACTCCTTCGTGCGGTCGAACAGATAGCGGTAGGTGGTGTGCATCTTGTTGCGCGTGGCGCAGACGTAGGTCTGGATCATGCGGTTCATCACGGGGTTGAAGTCGCCGATCCATGCGAATTCGACGGTCTTGTATCGGTTGCGGTCGGTACGTATGTACGACTCGTAGATGTACTGTATCATGCCCGACTCGACGCCCTTGCCCTGAAACTCCGGTGTTACGGCAAAGATGATACCGAAGATGCGGTCGCACTTCTTGCGCACCTTCAGATCCCACATCAGGCGTATCTTGTTCCAGAGGTTGAGCTTGCCGTTGAACTTGCCGATGAGGCGGTTCAGGTCGGGAACCATGATGAAGAAGCCTATGGGCTCGTTGTTGAAGTAGGCGAAGAAGATGATGTTGGGGTCGACGATGGGACGCAGCATCTTCATTATGTTCTGTGCCTCCTCCTTGGGCATTGGCTTCACGCCCGTGAAGAGCGACCACGCCTTGTTGTATATGATGCGGAAGTTCTCGGCCACGCTCTCCAGATCCTTGATGTCGATGTGGGCGAAGCTGTAGCCCGGCGTCGACATCACGCGCTTGGCACGCTCGTGCACCAGCTGGTTGATGTCGTCGTCGTAGATGCGCCATACGTAGGTGTTCTGGTTGAAGTAGTTCTGGAAACCGTAGTTCTCGAACAGCTCCTTGTAGTATGGCGGGTTGTAGGGGTTGGCGTAGAGGGGCTGGAACTCGTATCCTTCGACGAGCAGTCCCCACCACGAGTCGCGCGGGCCGAAGTTCACGGGGCCGTCCATAGCCTCCATGCCGCGGCTTACGAGCCACAGGCGCGCCGCGTCGAAGAGCTGGTTCGCCAGCTCCTGATCGTTTATGGCCTCGAAGAATCCGCATCCGCCCGTAGGCTGCTCGTACGAGTAGGCGTGTTCGTTGTCGTAGAAGGCGGCTATACGTCCCACAACCTCGCCGTTGCGGTCGTATGCGATCCAGCGGATAGCCTCGCCGTCGTTGTAGAGTTTGTTCTTCGACTTGTCGAATACGCCGAGAATGTCGTCGTCGAGAGGACATACCCAATAGGGGTTGCCTTTGTAGAGCCGCTTGGGCAGGTCGATAAATTCGCGCTCGAGTTGCTTGTCCGTAACCTCGCGCAGGGTGTACTTATTGTCGCTCATATAGTGTGATTTTTGTATTCGGGTGTTTGATCTTTCAAAAATACTAATTTTTGGTTAAAAGGCTTTCTTCTTGACGCTTTTTTTCTCGCCGTGCGCGCTGTTTGTGAGCCTTTACGATACGGTTACTTGATCTGCCGCTCGGGATGGCTGCGAAGGAACGCTTCCCACGTCGTGGAGCCCTTCACGGCCTTCTTGCGGCCGCCCAGACCCTTTACACGATCCTCGCCCATGGCGCGGGCTATGGGTGACGTTGAGGCGTAGTAGTGGCACAGGGCCACGGCCATGCCGTCCGTGGCGTCGAGGCGCCGCGGCATGTAGTCTATACAGAGCGTGTGGCGCACGATCGCCGCCACCTGCTCCTTCGAGGCCGAGCCGCGACCCGTTATGGCCTGCTTGATGCGCGTGGGGGCGTATTCGTAGACCTGCCTGCCGCGGCTCAGCGCCGCCGCCATGGCCACACCCTGCGCACGCCCCAACTTGAGCATACTCTGGACGTTGGCCCCGAAGAATGGCGACTCGAGCGCCACCTCGCGCGGGCCGTACTGCTCGATGAGCGCCCCGACGCGCTCGAAGATATATCGCAGTTTGTCGTACGGGTCGGCCATGCGGTGCATGTCGATGTCGCCCATGACCACCGACCGTATCGTGCGGCCCTCGACCTCGATGACGCCGTAACCCATATAGTTTGTGCCCGGGTCGATGCCCATGATGCGGTATGTTGTTTTGTTATCCATTGCGGCGAGGTGATTGCATGTTGCAAAAATACGGAAATTCCAGCAAAAAAAACGACAACACGCCGTCGGGACGTGTTGCCGTTGCTATTGTGCCGGCCGCGCCGGTCAGTCGAGCAGTTCGGCGATCTTCCGTTGCAGGGCTTCGCCGCGGAGATTCGTAGCGACGATTTTGCCCGTCGAGCAGTCGACAAGGTAATTTGCCGGAATGGAGTTGACGACGTAGTCGTGGCGGGCTTGGTTGTCCCAACCCTTGACGTCGCTCACCTGTATCCATGTCATGGCGTTGTCCTTGACGGCATTTGTCCATGCCGTGCGGTCGCTGTCGAACGATACGCCGTAGATCTCGAATCCCTTGCCGTGATACTTTGTATAGGTTTCAACGAGGAAGGGAACCTCACCCATGCAGGGGCTGCACCACGATGCCCAGAAGTCGACGAGAACGTATTTGTTGCCTTCGGTCTGGATAACGCTGCCAAGGGTTACCTCCTTGCCGTCGGCATCCTTCTGCGCGATGTCTATATATGGTTGTCCGGGCTCTGTCCTGAGTTTGGCTTCGGCCTGCTCGCGTATGCGGTCGAACTCGGGCTGCACCTCTGCCGGCAGCTTGGCTATGGCGTCGATAACCTCCTGCGGCGAGAAGCTGCGGTGCATGTATCTCAGCAGCCATGCCCCGAAGGGGTTGGCGGCATTGTCGTCGACAGACCTCTTCACCTCGACGAGAAACTTCTCCTGAAGGGCCTCCATTTCCGCCTGCCGCCCCTCTCTGACAAGGTCGCTCGACTCGATCATCACTTCGTTCAGGCGGTTGTTGAATGCCGCGAGCTTGTCGTTCATGGGCGTACCCGTCACCTCGAACATGTCGTCCCGCTTCGATACGGTGGCCTCACCCGGCTCGATGAATACGGGTATGGTTGCGGTCTTGATGCCGTCCACCTCGTCAAGGTCGGGCGTGACCATGGCTATGTATGCCAGATGCGGCTGCTCGGTCGTACCCTTGAATTCGAATCCCGAGTCGATCACGGCAACCGAATCGATCGTGGTGTATCCCAATTCGTTCTGGGCCTTGAGCGTGACGTAGCTCATGTCGGCGAATGGTTCGCCGCTGCCCTCAATGGTGAATCTGTTTGAAGAACATCCTGCCGCGGCGGCTGCCGACAGCAGGATGATAAAGATCTTTTTCATGTTAAGTAAACATAATTAATCGCCATGTCCCATGTCGGACACCGCTCATTAGTCGAGCAGCTCGGCGATCTTGGCCTGCAAATCCTCGCCGCGAAGGTTCGTAGCGACGATCTTGCCCGTCGAGCAGTCGACGAGGAAGTTGGCGGGGATGCCGTTCACGGCGTAGTCGTGACGGGCCTGATTGTCCCAACCCTTGATGTCGCTAACGTGTACCCACGTCATCTTCTTGTCGGCTACGGCCTTGAGCCATGCGTCGCGGTCGTTGTCGAACGATACGCCGTAGATCTCGAAGCCCTTGCCGTGGTACTTGGCGTATGTGTCGACGAGGAAGGGAACCTCACCCATGCAGGGGCCGCACCACGATGCCCAGAAGTCGATGAGCACATACTTGTTGCCCTTGGTCTCGACAACGCTCTTGAGCGTGACCTCCTTGCCGTCGGCATTCTTCTGCGCGATGTCGATATAGGGCTGTCCGGGCTGCGTCTTGAGGGCGTTCTCGGCCTCGGCCTTGATCGAGGCGAGCGCCTCCTGAGACTCGGCGGGGAACATGGCCACGATGTCGAGGATCTCCTGCGGCTTGAGGTTGTAATACATCTGCTGGAAGAGGGTCTGGCCGTAGAGGTTGTCCGTGTTGGCGCCGATGGTCTCCTTGATGACAACGAGGAACTGATCCTGAACATCGTTCATCTTCTGCTCGTCACCGCTCTGCGCCGCCGTCTGGAACTGGTTCGACAGGTCGGTCATCTTGGTGTTGAACTCGGCCTGCTTGTCATTCAGGGGCGTACCCTTGGCCGTGAATGTGGTATTCTCCATCTTGCCGACGGTGATGTTGCCGGGCTCGAGGAAAACGGGTATCTGGAACATCATGGGCGCCGCCTGCGAAGGATCTTCGGGCGTCTGGGCCCCGAAGAAGAGGTATGCTGCCGTGGGAGTCTCGACCTCACCCTTGATGACGAACGAGTTGTCGGCTACGGCTACCGAGTCGAGCGTGTTGCGCTCGCCGTTCTCGATGGTCTGAAGCAATACATAGTCCATTTCGGCAAGGGCCTCGTCGTTGCCCTTGATGGTGTACTTGTTTCCGGTAGAACATCCTGCCGCAACGGCTGCCGCAAGCAGGAGAGTGAAAATTCTTTTCATGATAGATTGATTGTTGATTTGGTAATGTCTTTTCTATTTGCGGTTTTTTACGAGTTCTTGTATTTTGCTCTCGAGTGCCGTGCCGAACAGATTGACGGCGACGATCTTGCCCGTGGCGCAGTCGATGATGACGTTGGAAGGTATGGCGCTTACGGCATATTTTTCATAGGCCGGGGATTCCATTCCTCCATCGGCCATGACGTTGATCCACTCCAAACGTTCTGCGGCTACGGCATCCGTCCACGCTTCACGGGAGAAATCGCTCGATACGGCATATATTTCGAAGCCTCGTTCGCGATAGTTGTCGTACAGCTTTTTCAGGGCCTTCAGCTGCTGCATGCACGGGCCGCACCATGAGGCCCAGAAACCTACAAGCACGTAACGGCGGCCATTGCCCTGAACGACATCCTTCAGAGAGATCTCCGCACCGTCTGCGTCGATCCCGATTATGTCGATATAGGCATTTCCAGCCGATACGGTCAATGCCGCTTGGGCTTGGGCCTTGATCGGGGCAAAACGCTCTTCACACTCCGAAAAATCGGATATGAGCCTCAACGCTATTGCCGGAGGCATCTCGGCCGCCATGAGGTCGAGGAGATATGCCCCGAGGGCATTGTTGCGGTTTTCGTGTATGGTATTTTCGGCGTAAACGAAATATTCGTTCATCAACCTTGTAACCTCCGCCTCCGTATCAGCCTCTTCCAACTTTTCGCGTGTCTGTGCGGTGACCGTCATGAATGAGACAAGCATATCGTTTAGAGGTGTGCCGCCCGCTTCGGGGTAGAGCAGCCCCGCCATACGGCAGAGCTCGATCTTACCGGCTTCGAGAATGGCTGTACCCTGCACTAGTTTTCTCCCGTCGGGCAGATCCGTGCCCGCTGCGGTGGCAGTCATGATATATGCCACGGCCGGACGGTCGATTTTGCCCTCGAACCGCGCCGTATTGTCAGCTATCAATACCGAATCTGCTATCTCGGAATTCCCCGTGCGCATATCCTCTATGCCCAGATATGCATATCGGCCGTTGACGAACTCTGCATCCTTGGCAATCAGGACATAGTGACCCCCTCTTCCGTATGCCGCGATTGCGGCCATGCTCGCTACGAGGATAATGAAAACGTTTTTCATGATTTACGGGGTCTGTTTACGGCTTTGCGGTTGCCCACGGAGGTTATTTACCCTCCTTACACTCCTTCACTGCCTTTTCCAGCTCAGCGACACGCTTGGCCAGATCGGGCAGGTTCTTGAAGACGGCAAACGAGCGGTGGTACTGCATTCCCGGCAGGGCTGGGTAGCCGAAGCGTATCTCGCCGTCGGGCACATCCTTGTCGAGGCCCGTCTTCGAGCCTATCCTGACGCGGTCGCCTACCTTGACGTGGTCGGCGATGCCCACCTGTCCCGCGAGGAAGCAGTTGCGGCCGATCTTCGAGGTGCCGGCGATACCCATCTGTGCCGACGAGACGGTGTTCTCGCCGATCTCGACGTTATGTCCCACCTGTATGAGGTTGTCGAGCTTCACGCCGCGGCGTATGATCGTGGAGTCGGTCTTGGCGCGGTCGATGCAGGTGTTGGCGCCGATCTCGACATCATCCTCGATGACGACATTACCCACCTGCGGGATCTTGTCGAACCCGCCCTCGGCGTTGGGCAGGAAGCCGAAGCCGTCGGCGCCGATGACGGCACCCGCATGTATGATGCAGCGGCTCCCGATACGGCAGCCCTCGTATATCTTCACTCCGGCGTAGAGGGTCGTCGAGTCGCCTATCTTGACATTGTCGCCGATGTATGTCTGGGGATATATTGCACATCCGTCACCGATGACGGCGCCCGCCTCTATGACGGCGAAGTCACCGATGTAGCAATCCTTGCCGACGGATGCTTCGGGCGAGATCGACGCGCGGGGCGATATGCCCTTCTTGCGGGGCTTGGCGGCGTTGTATATCTCGAGCAGGTGCAGTACGGCCACGTTTACGTCGGGAACCTTTATGAGTGTTGCGGCGACGGGAGCCTTCGGCTCGAAGTTGTCGCCGACCAACACTATCGAGGCGCCGGTAGTATATACAAAGGGTTCGTATTTCGGATTGGTGAGGTATGTGAGCGAGCCCTTGTGTCCCCCCTCTATCGACGAGACGGTGTGTACGGCGGCCTTGGCGTCGCCCTCGATACGGCCTCCGATGAGGCCCGCTATCATCTCTGCGGTAAATTCCATGATGGTCGTATAAGTGTTGTTCGTTTATCTGTTTGCCTGTCTGCTGCACGCATTATGAAGGTTTGTGCGTATGCGGTAGCATCAAGCGGCAAATATAACCATTAAAGTAATATCGTGCAATACGGAAACCCTCCTGTGCGCTCTATGCGACCGGCCGAACCATACGGTGGTTGCATTTGCGCGGCGGGTCAGTGCAGGTAGTCGTTGATGTCGATGCCTTCGGGTACCATGTCGCTCACGTCGCGGCCGAAGGCGAGCAGCTCGCGTACCGTCGACGAGGCTATGTCCGTGAGGTCGGGCGGCGTGAAGAGAACCACGGTCGTGATCTCGGGGAAGATGCGGCGGTTGATCTGTGCCATCGTGCGTTCGTACTCGAAGTCGACGGTGTTGCGCACGCCGCGCACGATGGCGACGGCGCCGTACTCGCGTGCCAACTCTCCCGTGAGCGTGTCGTATGTGACGCACTCGACGCGCTGCTCCGACGCATATAGATCCTTGATCATCCGCAGCCGGTTTCCGGATGTGAGGAGCGTGTGTTTGTTGCAGTTGTCGCCTATGGCGATTATAAGGCGGTCGAAGAGTCCGAGCGCCTCCTCCACAACGGCCTGATGGCCGCGGGTAAAGGGATCGAACGTCCCGGGAAAGATTGCTGTCTTCATTGTCGTGGTGTCGGGCGGATATCGCTGTGCGCCGTTCGGGGGCAAAGGTATAAAATTCTTCGATGCGGTGCACCGCATAACCGAAATAGTTGTCGTGCGGCCTCTTAGAGAGTTACATTTTCGATCTGCGTGGCTACGCGCTCGGCTATGATCGACATGTAGGGTTTGCGTCCGATACGGGCTATGGATGTTATGCCGCGGTGGTCGGCCGTAAAGATCTCGTCGGCGGCGGCCAGCTTGTCGAGCGTGATGAGCCTCTCGGCAAACGTCAGGTCGGTCTGGCGCAACGATTCGCGCACCAGACGCCGCTCCACCGACTCCTCGGCCGCTGAGACGGCGGGTGTCGATACGGTGTAGCCGTTGACGATGAATATGGGTTGTGCCGACTCCGATATGACGGTGCCGTCGCTGTCGGTGAGGATGGCGGTGCGGGCGCCGCGTGTGTGGGCCATCGTGTCGGCCAGCAGCCGTGTATGTTCGGCGGCAGATGTGGGCAGCGATGGCAGCGGCGGCGCCATGCGCAGACATATTGCGTCGGGGCGCAGGCTGCGGAGGACATATCCGGCATATATCGAAGGCTCGTCGCAGGCAATCTCAATGCTGCCCGTGGGGTAGAGCCGTACCACGGCGCGTACCGATACGCGCGAGGGCATACGGCAGGCCTCTGTCAGGCGTGCGATACGGCGTCGCAGATCGTCGGCCGTAATCTCCGGATCGAATCCGAACAGCGACTTCGCGGCGGCGCGCAGCAGAGCCGTGTGTGCGGCCGTATGCCGTGCCGCGCCGCCGAGCGTATGTACATTCTGGAATATATACGGCCCGTCGGTGAATCGGTCGGCGAGGATCCCGCCGTCGCGTGATATGTATCGGCTCGGCATGTGTGGTAGTCGGTCTTATATAGGTGAGGCTGATTTATGCCATGAATATCTTTAGCAGCAGCTCGCGCAGCAGCTCGCCGTCGTCGGCGCCGCCCGTGTCTATGCCCTTGCTCTTGGCGTCATACTCGCGCAACAGGCCGAGAATGTTGAATACGCGGCGGTTGTTCCAGCGTGCGGCCGCCTGCTTGACCTCCTTGACGGCGTAGAGGTTGCTCTTCTTGAGCGAACGCATGAGCGACATGTCGTCGGGAAAGGGCATGCCCTTATGGCGCGAGAGCCACCCGAGATAATTCACCACGAAGATGTCGCGGAAGAGGTTGAAGAGTGCCGTGATGGTCAATAGCAGCGGGTTGTCCTTCGTGTTGCGGGCGAAGTGGTCGGCTATGCGCATGGCCCGCTCGATCTGCTGCGCGGCCACGGCGTTGCACAGCTCGAAGTTGTTGTAATCCTTCGATATGCCGACATACTGTTCTATGATGGCGTCGGTTACGGAACGAGTGCCTTCGGGCAGCGCCAGCAGCAGTTTGTCCACCTCGTTCGAGATCTTCGATATGTCGCATCCGAGCTGGTCGGTGAGCATCTGCACCGCCTTGGCGTCGATCTTTAGTCCGCGCGAGGCTATGAACGATGTGAGCCACGGCCCGATCTCGTAGTCGCGCGGCCGTACCGATTCGAATACCACGCCTGCGGCGGCGCACTGCTTGTAGAAGGCCGAGCGGCGGTCGACGCTGCGATCCTTGTGGCAGACGACGAGTATGGTCGAAGGCTGAGGCTTGGAGGTGTAGAGCGAGAGTTTCTCGATGTTGCGCAGCTGCTGCGCCTCGCGTACGATGATCACCTCGTGCGAGCCCATCATCGGCATCTGTCGGCAGAGGTTTACCACCTGTGCTGCGTCGGTGTCCTTGCCGTAGACGGTGATCTGGTTGAACGACTGCTCGGCGGGTGTGAGTATGGTCGAGGCCAGAGCATCGCACAAGGAGTCGATGAAGTAGCCCTCCTCGCCCATAAGCAGATATATCGGGGCGAAGCGGCGGGCGGCTATCTCCTTGCGCAGGCGTTCGTACTCGGCGACGCTCTCCTTGAATCTGACAGCGGTCTTGGCCATGGGCTATATGATTTCTCGCGTTATGCGGAGCACACGCTCCGTGGAGTCGGTGATACGGAAGGCGTCGTCGATGCGTCGTCCCACGAGCCATGCTATGCGGCCGCCCGAGATGAGTACGAACTGACGTTGTTTTTCGGGCAGCGGCACCTTGCAGTCGATCAGATAGTCGCTCACCTTCTTGCGGCCGTCCATGCCGAAGGGGGTGAAGGCGTCGCCGTCGTGCCAGCGGCGCAGCGTCAACGGGTACTCCACCTTGTCGGCATCCATCAGCGCGATATTCTCGGGGGCGGAGTATGTGGCCAGACTGTCCACATCGCACACATCGAAGTAGAGGGCCGAGTTGCCGCAGTAGGCGCGATGCTGACCCTTCTCGACGGTCACTTCGCACGGGTCTCCCTCGTCGATGGGGACTACGACTACGGTGCCGCGGTCGACTACGGCCGTATAGTTGCGCGAATAGAAGCGCTTGCCCGAGCTGCCGCTGTCGAGGGCGCGGCAGAGGGCGTCGACCGTATCTCCACGGAATCCGTAGTGGGTGTTGAGTATCTCGTAGATGACAAATTCGCGGGTGCTCTGCTCGCCGATGCGGTCGACATGAAGCGTATATACGCCCGATGACTCGGTTACGACCGTGCGGAATATGTTGTCGATGGCCGCGTCGATGAAGCGCTGGGCATCTTCCAGCCGGTCGATGTTGCGGCGCATGATGAAGGTGAAGCGCGGGTTGATCTCGCGTATGCGGGGTATGAGTCCCAGACGTATCTTGTTACGCAGATATTTTGTCGAGCGGTTCGACGAGTCCTCGCGGAAGGGAATGTGTTTCTGGAGGGCGAACTCGGTGATCTCGCGGCGTGTGGCGAACATCAGAGGCCGCACGACGTGCCCCACCTGATTGCTTATTCCCGTCAGGCCGCGCAGTCCCGTGCCGCGCAGCAGATTGATGAAGAAGGTCTCGATCGAGTCGTCGATATGGTGGGCGATGGCTATGACCGTGTATCCGTATTCCCTGCACAGATCGTGGAACCATGCATATCGCAGCCGCCGTGCCGCCATCTCCATCGACTCGCCCGTGCGCTCCATCTCGCCTACGGTGTCGAAACGTTTGTTGTAGCATACGATGCCGTACTTGCGGGCCGTCTCGAGTACCATCGTTTCGTCCTCGTCACTCTCCTGCCCGCGCAGCTGGAAGTTGCAGTGGGCCACACCCACGTTGTAGCCGCAGTTGAAGCAGAGCGTCATGAGCACCATCGAATCGACGCCGCCCGATACCGTGAGCAGTATCTTGTCCTCACGAGTGAAGAGCTCGTTGTCGCGTACGTATGCCTGAAATCTTTCGGTGAGCATATCCTTGTTTTTGTTGTCTGCGCTTATAGTCTCTCTTATCATATTCCATCGTGGCTCACAGCCCTATTCCCATAATATGCTTTTATGTATCTCTTGTGGAATCCTTTGCTTCGGCCGGCCTAAACCGTCTTTTTGTTCTTGTTATAAAATATTCACTTCGGGCTCGATCCGCACGCCGAAACTATCGAAGACCCTCTGCTGGACATACCGTGCCAGCGCCATGACATCGTTTCCTGTGGCGCCGCCGAAATTCACCAGCACGAGAGCCTGACGTTCATGTACGCCCACACGCCCCATACGGAAGCCCTTCAGACCGGCACGGTCGATAAGCCATCCGGCGGCCAGCTTGCACATGCCATGCGCCGAAACCGGATATACGGGACATGCGGGGTCTTCCTCCCGCAGACGCTCTGCCGTGGCGTTGTCGACAACGGGATTCTTGAAGAAACTGCCGGCATTGCCAAGAGTGTCGGGGTCGGGCAGTTTGCTGCGGCGTATGGCGCAGACGGCATCACGTATGTTTGCGATTGAGGCGCCGCCCCGGGCCTCGACCTGAGCCTTCAGATCGCCGTATGCGAGGTTGGGGGCAGGGTGTTTGCCGAGGCGCAATTCCACGGCCGTGATGACGGTGCGGCCGCGCATCTCGTGCTTGAAGATGCTGTCGCGGTATGCGAAGCGGCAGTCGGCCTTCTCCAGAGTTGCATGCTCGCGGCGCAGCGTGTCGTATAGGTGGACGCGGTATATGATTCCGGCGGCCTCGGCGCCGTATGCACCTATATTCTGCACGGGAGAGGCTCCCACGGTTCCCGGTATGAGCGAGAGATTCTCGGCGCCCCAGAGACCGCGTTCGACACACCATGCGACCATGCGGTCCCAGTCGGTGGCGGCCTCGGCACGCAGCGTGACCGTATCGGCATCCTCGCCGATGACGGTTATGCCCGTAGCGGCTGGTTTTATGAGCGTGCCCTCAAAGCGGCGGGTGAATAATATGTTGTTGCCTCCGCCCAGAACGTACCAACGTTCGGGCCGCCCCTGACCGAATATCAGGTCGAGATCCTCCTCGCGGTCGAACTCGATGAGCCGCTCGGCCTGCTCCTCGACATGGAAACTGTTGCGCTGCCGCAGCGGCGCGTCGGCTGTTTCACGTATCATCTCCTATATATATACTTACTTCTTCTGGTCAATCTGCCGCAGCAGTTCCTTTACGGCCGTCTCCAGCTGCTCGTCACGGCCTTCGGCGATTGTCTCGGGCGTGTTTGCGACCTTGATGTCGGGTTCGAGCTGTTTGTTCTCAAGATACGAGCCATCATCGAGACGGTAGCCGATGATCGGGATGCCGAATACAAGTGTCGGATCCTGCAGACGCTCCCACGAGACGCTCGTCATGGTGCCCGGCACGGGCATGCCGACAACCTTGCCTATACCCTGATGCTGATATACCCACGGCGTGCCGTGTGCGTTCGAGTAGTTGGCCTCGCACGTTATCATGATCGAGGGCTTGTTCCAGCGGCGGCTCGGCATGTCGCATGCCTCCTTGCCGCGTATGACCTGCGTGAGATATTTCTTGCCGCTGAATAACACCTCCACATCCTCATGCAGGCGGCCGCCGCCGTTGAAGCGGGTGTCGATGACGATGCCGTCGCACTGATTGTAGCGTCCGAGTATCTCGGCATATATGGTACGGAAGCTCTCGTCACCCATCGACTGTATGTGGACATATCCCAGACGGCCGCCCGAGAGACGCTCCACGTCGGCGGCGCGCTGTTTCACCCAGCGTTTGTAGAGCAGCTGCGAGAGCTGCGACTGAGATATTGGCTCGACGGTCTCGTTCCAGCGCGTACTGTCCGAGGGGCGGTATATCGATACAAGCGTCCGGCGTCCGGCGCGGCGGTTCAGCAGAGGGAAGTAATCCTCGCCTGCCTTGATCGGCCGGGCGTCGATCTTCTCGACGATGTCGCCCGCCTGCACTTTCGACGACGCACGGTCGAAGGGGCCCTGTGCCACGACTTCGGCTATGAGCAGGCCGTCACCCTCGTGCCTCATGTCGAATATGAGTCCGAGGTCGGCCGTCACGTCGCCGCTGGCATCCGAGGGGCGCGAGTAGCGGCATCCCGTATGCGATACGTTCAGCTCGCCGAGCCATTCGCTGGCCATCTCGGCGAAGTCGTAGTTGTTGTCTATGTCGGGCAGGAAGCGGCGGTAGTTGTCGCGCAGTGCCTCCCAGTCCACGCCGTGCATATCTTCCGTATAGAAGCGGCGTTTCTCCTGACGGTATATGCGGTCGAACATGTATTCGCGTTCGGCGCGGGCGTCGAGCAGCATCTCGCTCGAGGCCGATATGTTGTCGCCCGAGCCGCTGCCGCCCTTGAAGCGCAGCATGCGCCCGCCGAGCAGGAACATGTTCTCCATCTTGTCGTCCCAGACGAGCGCGCCGCTGCCGCTGCCCTTGCGCATGATGCGGTTGCTGCCGCGGTCGCGCAGATCCATCTGCCAGAGGTCGTACCCGCCCTCGTAGGCGCACAGGTAGTAGAGCGTCTGTCCCTTCTTGTCGAGCGTGAAGCCGCTCAGCGACGACGAGGCGGGCGTCAGACGCACCGTGCGATCCTCGATGTTCTCGAGCTCGATTACGATCGGCTCGGGCTGCTTCGCGGCGGTGTCGCCATCCTTTTTCTCGCCGTCGGTGCTCTTGTCTTTGTTATCCTTGTTGTCGGTCTCGGATCCCTTCTTGTCGCCCTCGGCGCGTTTCCGCGCCTCGTCGTAGAGTTCGTACTCCTCCTTGTCCATACGGAATATCTCGTATGACTTGCGGTTGAGGAATATGATCATCACGTCCGACAGCGAGCCCCACGATGCGTGGCTGCGCATGCCGTAGCGGTCCGACTCGAAGAGTATGGCGTTGCCGTCCAGAACCCATTGCGGCGACGAGTCGAAATAACCCGTATTTGTGAGGTTCGTGATCTCACCGCCATCGGCACTGACGAGCCCTATGTCGGAATAGGGGTCGTGGCGGTTGCCTATGTAGTTTATGGCGAACCAACGTCCGTCGGGCGACCATGCGTAGTCGATATTGCCGTCGGTGGAGTATTGGCAGCTGCCGTCGGTGACCTGATGCACCTTGCCCGTGGCCAGATCCTTGATCATCAGTCGGCTGCGGTCCTCGAAGTAGGCTACGCGCTTGCCGTCGGGCGAATATTTCGGACATGTGCGCTCGATGCCGTCGTCCTTGAACAGGGGCTCTTCGTCGATGAGCGTGGCGTTGGGAAAGTTGGGATCCTCGTCGCGGGCTATCTTTGCCGTATAGATGCGCCAGTAGCCGTCACGCTCCGAGGCGTAGACCATCGAGCGGTTGTCGGGGGCAAAGTCGGGATCGGCCTCCGACTGCGGTGTCGAGGTGATCTGCTTCGTGGTGGTATAGTCTACCGAGGTGACGAAGATGTCGCCGCGCGAGACGAAAGCCACCTGCTTGCCGTCGGGCGAGACGGTGAGGTCGCGTCCTCCCGTGACGCTCAGGCGCGAGGTCTTGTCTGTCGGTTCGGCCGAGACGATCTCGACATTGAGCAGTTGCGGACGCCCGCCCGCTGCCTGCGTATATATCTGTCCGTTGTATCCGTAGCATAGGGTGCCGTTGTCGGCCACCGAGAGGAATCGCACGGGATGTGTCTTGAAGTCGGTCACCTGCTTTGCGGCCGCAGGGTCGTCGGCGGGGAATGACCATACGTTGAATGTGCCGCCGCGCTCGCTCAGGAAATATACCGTGCGGCCGCCGTCGGCAAGACGCGGGTTGCGGTCCTCGCCGTCACGTGCCGTGAGGTTCGTGTGGCGTCCCGTCGAGGCGTCGTAACGCCAGATGTCGCGCGTGATGGATGATGTGTGGTGTTTGCGCCAGATGTTCTCGCCGCCCTTGCGGTCCTGATAGAGGAACGACTCGCCGTCCGGCGCGAAGGTTATGGCTTCGGCGGGTGTGGGGAGCACCTGCACGGGACGGCCGCCCGTAACGGAAACGGAATACAGCTCGGTCATCGACCCCGTGGGGAAGAGGGCGCTCGGGGCGGGATCCCAGATGTGGGCGCCATAGTATATCTGTTTTCCGTCGGGAGTGAAGGCGTATGGCTCCTCGGCTGCCGAGTGGGTCGTAAGGCGTCGGGGCTGTCCTCCCTCGGCCGCGATGAGGAATATGTCGAAATTGCCGTAGCGATCCCCCGCGTATGCTATCTGCCGCGAGTCGGGCGACCAGACGGGAGCGTAGTTGTATCCGCTCTCGGCCGTGAGTCGTCGGGCCGTGCCGCCGGCGGCGTCGACAACGTATATGTCGCCCTTATAGGAGAAGGCGACGTTGCGGCCGTCAGGCGAGATGGCGGGGTAGCGCATCCATACGGGTGAGGCCTCGCTGAGAGCGGCCGTGAGGAGCGCGGCAAGGGAGAAAAGTAGTTTTTTCATGAGCCGAATGACTTTGCTGATTTTAGGGAGGCGGTGTATAAATATCCGCATTTTCGACAAAGTTAGAAATATTTTCGTAATTTTGAACAGTTTTTGATTTGACAGATTAACCAGACAGATATGAGTATGTTCAGCAAGGAAGACTTATTGCAGATCGAGAAGCACGGCCTTACGTTGCAGGCCGTGGAGCGTCAGATAGAGAATTTCCGCAACGGGTTCCCCTATCTGAAGATCGTGCGCGCGGCCTCGGCCGGCGACGGCGTGAGGGTGCTCGACGAGGATGAGACGCAGCGTGCCGTAGCGCGTTACGAGACGGCCGCGGGAGGTCTGCGTGTCGTGAAGTTCGTGCCGGCATCGGGTGCCGCCACGCGTATGTTCAAGGAGTTGTTCGAGTTCGTCAACGAGGGACGTCGCGGCAAGGGCGTGGAGACGGTGTTGGAGAATCTTCACCGTTTTGCCTTCTGGGACGAGCTGCAGGAGGTGCTGCCCAAAGGCGCCGACGAGCGCGAAATCATCGCTACGATCATCGACACGGGTCTGGCTTACGGGCACAAGCCCAAAGGTCTGGTCACCTTCCACGCCTATGCCGACGGTAACCGCAAGGCCGTCGAGGAGCATCTGGTCGAGGGTGCGATGTATGCCCGCACGGGGAACGACGTACACATACACTTCACCGTCTCGCCAGAGCACATGGGCGGGTTCTGGGATGTGCTGGGGGCGACGCAGCCATATTACGAGGAGCGTTTCGGCGTCAAGTATGACGTCTCGTTCTCGGTGCAGAAACCCTCGACCGACACCATAGCCGTCAATCCCGACAATACGCCGTTCCGTACCGATAAGGGCGAGCTGCTGTTCCGTCCCGCGGGCCACGGAGCGTTGATCGAGAATCTGAACGACATCGACGCCGACATAATCTTCGTCAAGAATATCGATAACGTAACCACCGATGCACGCCGCGGCGATACGGTGAAGTACAAGAAAGCGCTGGCCGGTGTTCTGCTCATGTTGCAGGCGCAGGCGTTCGATTACCTTCAGGCGCTGGAGGTGGGCGGGGCCGATCTGAACCCCATCGTGGATTTCATCGAGCGGCGTCTGTGTGTCAAGCTGCCCGAAAACTACGATTCGGCGATGCTCAAGCGCATTCTGGACCGTCCGATGCGTGTGTGCGGCATGGTGCGCAACGAGGGCGAGCCGGGGGGCGGACCCTTCTGGACCGTGGGCCGCGACGGAATAGAGTCGCTGCAGATAGCCGAGCCGAGCCAGATAGCACCCGGGGAGCGCGATGTGATGCGTACGGCGACATATTTCAATCCTGTGGATATCGTGTGCGGCGTGCGTAACTCGCGCGGCGTGAAGTTCGATCTGACGCAATATACCGACCCCGCGACGGGATTCATCTCGTCGAAGTCGAGCTTCGGCCGCGAGTTGAGGGCTCAGGAGCTGCCCGGACTCTGGAACGGCGCCATGTCGGACTGGAATACGGTCTTCGTGGAGGTGCCCGTGACGACATTCTCTCCCGTGAAGGTCGTTACCGACTTGTTGCGTCCGGAGCATCAGCCGGAATAGCGTATCGGGAATAATATTCGGCGGGCGCGATCTTTCAGGTCGCGCCCGCCTTCGTTGTCGGCAGGTGTCAGTATCGTTTCTCGTAGAGACGTGCGGCCTTGAGTTCTGGCCGTGTGAGGGACGTCTCCCCACACCTCGTTATGCCTCTCCGCATGTATCTTTCGCCGTCGACGGGCCGTGTGTGCACATCATCTACATGCTGGCGGCAAGTATTAAGGTTAGGAGATTGTCCATGGCGCTTGCACTTTGCTATTGTATTGTCAGCGGGTCGGGCGCGGCCCAGAATCTTTCGGCATCCTGCGTATGGACGCTGTGTGGCGGGGTGTCGAAGGGTGTGAAACCCTCGGGCCGTAATACAACCACGCGGCCGCGTTTGTCCCACGGGGCGGTCTCGATGTCGTATGAGGTTTGCTCGGCGCACTCGAACCAATAGAGGTTTTTCGACCAGTAGGTGCGGTAGTATGTGTAGTCGAAGGGTTGGCCTTCATTCAGAAGAGGGTGTATCTCCATCGCTGCGCCGTTGATGTATCGTTCCCGCATCTGACTGAGCGATAGGGGTGTGCCGTCGCTGTCGGTAACGTATGCACGCATGTCGGAATCGACCATTGCCCACTTTTTGTGTTCGGGCAGCCATACGATGTTGACCACATGGCAGTCCTGTTCGAGCGAGTCGGCCGGAAGGCAGGTGACGTAGCGGTTGGTGATGTCGCATGCCAGCAGCAGCTCGTGCAGCATGATCGAGTGCAGGCGGCAGTTGAACGCAGGCTCGACGTTGCGCGTATATTCCCACAGGTCGATGGCGTTGCGGCGTTCGGGCTGGACGCTCTGGTTGGCATGCGGGATGTTCCGTGCAACGAAACGTGCCAGAGCAAGGGCGCGGTCCCACGTTTCGGTCGTGGGGTTGTCTATCGTGTCCAGCCGGAAATATTCACGCGTCAGGCGTCGGCGTGCCGTGTCCTGTATGTATTCGAAACGGAAGGATGCCTTGTCGGCCCTGTATGGCTCGGCCTTGCGCAGGAGTTCGATATATGTATCGTTCTGTACTCCTGATAGATATGTCGCCACCTGATCGCGGAACACGAAGCGGGCCAGCAGCCATGCCGCCACGAGCAGCACGATGAGCGAAAGGATGATCCATCCGATTATTTTAAGAGCTTTTTTCATGATTTATGTGGCTTTTTGCCGGCAAAGATAATACCCCCCCCCGATGATCCAAATTTTCGTCGGGAAATATGTCGTATATGGCGGTTGTTGCACGCGGAGTGTTTGTCGCGTTGCGTGGAGGCTATCTTCGTTTGCTGTAGAAGCGCACGTAGTCTATTTCGAGCATCACGGGCAGTTGGTCGAGATCAATGTCGCCCACCCACGATCCGCCGAGCTGTGCCGAGAGTATCACGTAGAATGGGTGGTCCTTGAACGGAAACTGATCCTCGCGGTCGGGCCGCAGACGCGGGTATGAGTGCGTCGGACGGTCGTTGATGAGGAACTGTATCTTGCTGTCGGTGAATATTACCGAGTAGGTGTTGAAGGCGTTGGGGTCGATGGGTGCCGTGCCGCTGTTGGGCGGGAAGCGGTTGTCGCCGCGCTGTGTGGCGGGCGTATGGACGGTCTGGTAGGCTATGTCGTCGAAGTTCAGATGCTCCATGATGTCGATCTCGCCGCCGCGGGGCCAGCCGATGTCGCTGTCGGGCATGAGCCAGATGGCGGGCCAGAATCCCTGTGCGCAGTCGAAGCGTGCGCGTACGTCGATGCGGGCGGGGCCGCGCAGCGACCTCTTGCCCTTGCTGTCGACGCCGCCCGTAATGCATGGGCGGTCGTCATCGAGGCCCTCGGGCGTGCGTATGCCGTAGAGGCGGAGAGTGCCATCCTCGACGCGGCACAGGGAGTCGAGCGGCGACATGTGGCGCATCCAGTCGGCACCGCCGGCCTTGCAGCGGCTCCACGACGTGGTGTCGAGTTCATTCGAGTCGAACTCCTCGGCCCATACCAGCCGCCACCCCTCGTGGGCGCGGCGCGGATTGCCGGTCTCGGTCTGGGAAATGGCCGGCATGACAGCCGTACATAACACCATAACGAACGGTAGAATAACGGTCTTTTTCATGGTTTGATGATGGGGTTGGTGTGTAGGTCGCTAACAAAGATAAGGCATGTGCGGCAAAAAACAAAACACCCGCCAAGGATAATCTCCGTTTGGGGCGTTAGTCATCAGGTAGGCAAACATATCCGGAATGTCGGCGCGGAATGTCGGAAGGCCGTGCGGAAACGTTTCATAAGAGACATACGGGTGGAAAAATGATCTTAAAAAATATAACTAAATTTTGGCAGAGAGGAGATTTATTGTAATTTTGCACAATATATTTCGATAATAAATAACGTAAATCAAAACATATAAAGCCATGGGAAATACGAAACTTCAGGAGTTGACCGACAAACTCTATCAGGAGGGGTTGGAAAAGGGCCGTGCCGAGGCCGACAGCCTTGTGTCTGAGGCCAAGAGCCAAGCGGAGAAGATCGTTGCCGACGCCCGCGCCGAGGCCGAGAAGATTATGGAGCAGGCGCATCACAAGGCCGAGGATACCGAGAAGAACGCCATGACCGAAATAGCTCTGGCGGGACGTCAGGCCAAGGCCAAGATCAAGTCGGAGATCGAGAGCATGATCGTGGCCCGCAGCACCGAGGCCGGTGTGAAGGCTGCCACGCTCGATGCCGCCTTCATCAAGGATATGCTTCTGGCCGTAGCCAAGAACTGGAACAACGGCTCGAAGGTGGAGCTTGAGGCCCTGCTGCCGGAGGCGCAGCGCAAGACGCTCGACAAGGCTATCGAGGCGAGCGCCAAGGCTCTGCTTGCCGAGGGCGTCGAGGTGGGTTACTCGGCCGAGGTGAAGAGCGGTTTCAAGGTAGGTGAGAAGAACGGCGGATACTACATCTCGTTCTCGGACGAGAGCTTCGAGGCTCTGCTGAGCAGCTACCTGCGCGAGAAGGTTTCGGATTTGCTGTTTAAGGCTTGACGGCCATGTTCGAGAAGAATTATTACAGTCTGGTATCCGGCCTGAGGGAGTATGCGCTTGACTCCGACGCCAAGGGTTTCGACGCCGCGCAGATCGTGGGTGAGATACTCGAGGAGCTGTCGCGCCGCGATGCGGAGGCCGTACGCCTGCTCTACGGATATTACGACTGCGAGAACGTAGCCGCCGCACGCAGCGGCCGCACGGCATACAACGCTCTGGGCAACCTGACACAGGAGCAGGTGGCCGAGGCGTTGAAGACGGGTGCGGGACTGCCCGATGCCGTGGCCCGGGTGATACGCGCCTTTGCCGACCCCGAGGGTGAGGATGCCGAGCAGGTGGACCTTGCGCGCGGATTCGAGAATGCTCTCTTTGCCGCATACTACGATGTGTGCGAACACTCGTCGTGCCGTTTTCTGCGCGAGTGGTCGGAGTTCGACCGTACGCTGCGCAACATCACTGCGGCGTTGGCCGCACGCGCGGCCCAGCGTCCCGTGGATAGTGTCACGGTCGGCGGGGGCGACGTTGTGGAGCAGCTGCAGCGCTCGTCGGCCGCGGACTTCGGTCTGCGCGGCGAACTGCCTTATATCGACGCCGTGATCACGGCCGTCAACGACGAGAGCAACATGCTCGAAAAGGAGCGCAAGATAGATATGGTGCGTTGGGAGATGGCGGGCGAGCTGGCCGCCTTCGACTACTTCAACATAGGCGCCGTACTGTCGTATCTGGCAAAGATCAATATCGTGGCACGTTGGAGCGTGCTCGATCCCAAACGCGGCCGCGAGATATTCGAGCGCCTGATGGCCGAACTCGACGGCAAGGATTTGATAAATAAACAATAAAAAAGATATAGATGAAAACATTGGGACATGTTCACGGGATCATCTCCAACATCGTGATCGTTAAGGCCGACGGCGCGGTGGGGCAGAACGAGATATGCTACGTCTACTGCGGCGATACCCGTATGATGGCCGAGGTCATCAAGGTCATAGGCGACGACGCCTACGTACAGGTGTACGACAGTACGCGCGGCCTGAAGATCGGCGACAAGGTGGAGTTCATGGGCCACATGCTCGAGGCTACGCTGGCGCCGGGTCTGCTCTCGCGCAACTACGACGGTCTGCAGAACGATCTGGAGAAGATGGACGGACTATTCATCTCGCGCGGATCGATCACCGACCCCATAGATTTCGACCGCAAGTGGGAGTTTGAGCCCATAGCCAAGGCGGGCGACAAGGTGACGGCCGGATCGTGGCTGGGCCATGTCAAGGAGCAGTGGATCGACCACAAGATCATGGTGCCGTTCGTCATGCAGGGCAGCTATACGGTCAAGAGCGTCGCTGCGGCCGGCGAGTACAAGGTTACCGATACGGTGGCCGTGGTTACCGACGCCGACGGCAACGAATACAATATAACGATGGTGCAGAAGTGGCCCGTAAAGCAGGCCATCCGCTGCTACGCCGAGAAGCCGCGTCCGTCGCGCGTGATGGAGACGGGTGTGCGTGCCATCGACACCTTTAACCCCATGGCCGAGGGTGGTACGGGCTTCATTCCCGGACCCTTCGGTGCGGGCAAGACGGTGCTGCAGCACGCCATATCGAAGCAGGCCGATGCCGACGTGATCATCATGGTGGCGTGCGGCGAGCGTGCAAACGAGGTGGTGGAGATCTTCGCCGAGTTCCCCGAGTTGGTGGATGCCCGCACGGGACACAAGCTCATGGAGCGTACGATCATCATCTGCAACACGTCGAACATGCCCGTTGCGGCGCGTGAGGCGTCGGTATATACGGGTATGACCATCGGCGAGTATTACCGTTCTATGGGTCTGAAGGTGCTGGTTATGGCCGACTCGACGTCGCGTTGGGCTCAGGCGCTGCGTGAGATCTCGAACCGTCTGGAGGAGCTGCCCGGACAGGACGCCTTCCCGATGGACCTCTCGGCCATCATCTCGAACTTCTATGCTCGTGCCGGTCTTGTGAAGCTCAACAACGGCCAGACGGGTTCGGTCACCTTCCTCGGAACGGTGTCGCCCGCGGGCGGTAACCTCAAGGAGCCCGTTACCGAGTCGACGAAGAAGGCTGCGCGCTGCTTCTATGCTCTGTCGCAGGGCCGTGCCGACTCGAAGCGTTATCCGGCCATCGACCCGCTGGAGTCGTACTCGAAGTATCTGGAGTATCCCGAGGTGCGGGAATATCTGGACGAGCATATCGGCAAGAACTGGGTTGACATGGTATACGAGGGCAAGACCATCGTGCAGCGAGGCAAGGAGGCCAACGACCAGATCAACATTCTGGGTGACGACGGCGTGCCCGTATCGTATCACGAGCGTTTCTGGAAGAGCGAGCTGCTCGACTTCGTCATCCTGCAGCAGGATGCCTTCGACGAGATCGACGCCAACTGCCCGATCGAGCGTCAGAAGATGATGTACGGGATGGTTCTGGACATCTGCCGCAAGAATTTCGATTTTCAGGATTTCGAGACCTGCTCGCAGTATTTCAAGGGTCTGATCAACCTCTTCCGCCAGATGAACTATTCGGAGTGGCAGAGCGAAAAGTTCCTCGACTACAAGCGTCAGGTCGAGGAGTACGTTAACGGAAAACTCTCAAAATAAGGGCAGCTATGACAACACGAGCATTTCAGAAAGTATATACCAAGATAGACAATATCACCAAGGCCACCATCACGTTGCGCGCTACGGGCGTGGGTAACGACGAGCTGGCCACCGTCGGCGGCAAGCTGGCGCAGGTGGTGAAGATCATGGGCGAGAACGTCACGTTGCAGGTCTTCTCCGGAACGGAGGGTCTGGCCACCGACTCGGAGGTCGTCTTCCACGGCAGCTCGCCCAAGTTGCGCGTATCGGACGCTCTGGCGGGACGTTTCTTCAACGCCTACGGCGAGCCTCTGGAGGGTGGCGAGCCCATCGAGGGCGAGGAGCGCGAGATCGGCGGCCCGACGGTAAACCCCTTCAAGCGTAAGCAGCCTTCGGAGCTTATCGCTACGGGTATCGCCGGCATCGACTTGAACAATACCATCGTGTCGGGACAGAAGATCCCCTTCTTCGCCGACCCCGACCAGCCCTATAACGCCGTGATGGCCAACGTGGCGCTGCGTGCCAAGGCCGACAAGATCATTCTGGGCGGCATGGGCCTTACGAACGAC